>Ga0308175_100000001_pt1 | contig 400891 bp, 408 predicted proteins | sample PhyCR1_3_FD_203893 | JGI IMG/M metagenome (GOLD analysis project Ga0308175, IMG submission 203893) | Soil microbial communities from UC Gill Tract Community Farm, Albany, California, United States - DLSLS.C.R1 | ecosystem: Environmental > Terrestrial > Soil > Agricultural land | place: USA...
CACCCAGTTCGGCTCCAAAGGCTCAGGACCAGCTCAAATCGACACCGACTGGTGGCTCCGCATCGCCGTCAACGGCAACGGCGAAGCCTGGGTCACCGACTCCGGCAACGCCCGGGTCGAGCGGTGGTGCTGCCCCGGGGGCTGGACGCTATGAGCGAACTAAAAACTACAAAGTTCTTGATTAAAAAAGCGTCGACTTCTACGATTGAGTCGCTTTCGGCGGGTCAGCCGAGAACAGGAGGAGCAAAATGAGGGCACCGAACCAGTTTCGCCGTCCGTTAGCGCCTGTCATTGCATTGCTCTGTGTCTTGGCTTTGGCAGCCCCGGCTTCGGCTTCGCCACCGGTGGTGGAAGGCGAGTCGGCCTCTGAAGTCAGTTCCTCCGATGCCACGTTGGAGGCTGTGGTCAATCCCGGAAACCTGGAAGCGGGGGCTTACTACCAGTTCCAGATCGTGGCCAATCCGAGCGAATACTGGCCCGAAGTCACCTGCCCCGAACAGAACCCTGAAGCTCCGGAAGTCCAGTGCCTGGGACCGTATGGAACTGTTGGCGGCGCGCCGCCTGAAGCCGAAATCCAGAGACGTCCGGGTGATCTTCCAACTGTTCGCCTCGACGGGGGCGCCGAAGGAGTGCAGGTGGCGCTCCGCCTCTCGTCGATCGGCAGGGCGCTCCAGCCGGGCGCGACGTACCACTACCGCGTCCTGGCGGTGGAAGCGGCGTCCAGCGTCGACTCGATCGTCTGGGAACCACCGCCCACCTACGGGGCCGACCAGACCTTCACCACCCCGGTTCCCTTTGTGGCCGAAGGGGCGGGCGGGTCGGCTGGGAGTCTTCCGGAGCCATTGGCGACGAGCCCCGAGCCGGCGCTCTCAGGGGCAGAAGCCCTGGGCTGCAAACAGCGATCGGTGCGTAGGACCCATATGCATCGACACCTTCGGCACCGGCGCCCGCCAGGGAAGGTTTCGCTCTGCGAGCGTCGCCCCGCCTAGCCGTCGCCGGCTTCGCCCGAGATCGTGGCCATCAGGGAGCGCGAGCCGCCGCGGTCGCGATGCTCGCAGAGGTAGATGCCCTGCCAGGTGCCCAGCGCGAGTTGCCCCTCGCTGATCGGCAGCGTAAGCGACGGGCCCAGCAGCGCCGCCTTGATGTGGGCGGGCATGTCGTCGGAGCCCTCGAGCGTGTGGGTCCAGTAGGGGGCACCTTCCGGCACCGCCTGGTCGAACCAGCTCTCGAAGTCCCGTCGCACGTCCGCCGAGGCATCCTCGTTCAGCGCCAGCGAGGCGGAGGTGTGCTGGATCAGCAGATGCAGGAGGCCGACCGAGACCTGGGCCAGCTCCGGCAGGGCCTCCGTCACCTCAGCGGTGACGAGGTGGAATCCGCGCTGCCGCGCCTCCAACTGGATCCGGCGCTGCAGCCACACGCCGGCTACCTGCTGCCGTTGTGCAGCGCCCGCCAGACGACGTCTGGCCTGAGCCCGACCTTGGGACCGAGCACCACGGCGAAGAGAGTCAGCGCCAGCCAGGGGCGCAGATGAGGGCTGATCCTGCGGATCCGTCCTTCGCCGTCGAGCTCGAAGATCATCGCATCGGTCATCCGCACCCCGAGGAGGCGCGCTTCGCCATAGAGAACCCGGTGGCTTCCGTCGCCGATCTCATCCTGCCACCGCAGTCCGCTCAGGACCCCGTAGACGGCCCCGAGCAGAAACCCGACGTCCTCCTGGCCCTTGAAGACCATCCGCCCGGAGATCGGCGAGACGACCTCGACGTCGGGCGCCGTCGCCTCCATCAGCCGCGCGATGTCGCCGGCCTCCGAGGCGGACCGGTAATGCGAGATCGAATCCATCATCGGGGCGCCCGGATTTGAACCGGGGACCTCACCGACCCGAACGGTGCGCGCTACCAGGCTGCGCCACGCCCCGAGAGGGGTGATTATCCCAGAGCGGCGTCTGGGGCGCGGGGAGGGCGGCAGCGCTACTTTGGACGGGGAAGCGGTTCCTTCCGATTTAGATGGCACGCAGGCTGACCCCGATCCTCGCTCTGCTGGTGCTGGCACTGACGCCGGCGACTTCCCGCGCCTATCTGCCGGAAGGCTTCATCGGGATCTCGCCGCAGAGCGGCGGCACCGCCAAGGACTACGAGCTGATGCGAGAAGCCGGCATCCAGAGCGTCCGCCAGCCACTCAACTGGAGCCAGGTCGAGCCCGAGAACCCGGCTTTCACCGAACGGCACTGGGACGCCTTCGACCACGAGGTGCGGCTGGCGGCGCGGAACGACCAGGAGATCTTCCCCGTCGTCGTCGGCTCGCCCGAATGGGTCGCTCGGCGGGGGATCGACCTTCCCGTCTCCACCTTCTGGCAGCGGCGGGCCTGGACCTCGTTCGTGCGGGCAGCGGTCCGCCGCTACGGCCCCGAAGGCGCGTTCTGGGAAGAAGAAGACGAACTGCCCTACGTGCCGATCGTCCGCTGGGAGATCTGGAACGAGGAGAACATCGTCACCTTCGACGCTCATCCGGAACCGAAGCGCTTCGCCGAGCTGATGCGGATCGCCGGCCGGGTCATCCACCGCGAAGCTCCGGGAAGCAAGGTGATCGTCGGCGGCCTCTTCGGGCGGCCGCTGCAGATCCCGCCCAACATCGCCTCCGGCGATTTCCTCTCCCGCCTCTACCGGGCCCGGCGCGTGAAGCCGTTCTTCGACGGCGTCGCCCTGCACCCGTACGTCGCCGACGCCAGGGCGATGGGGGCGCAGCTGGCGAACCTGCGGCGGATCATGCGCCACCACCACGACGGCGCCACCCCGCTCTACGTGACCGAGCTCGGCTGGGGCTCGGAGTCCGGCCCGACGCGCTGGCAGCGTGGCCTCTGGGGCCAGGCGGACCAGCTGTCGAGGGCCTTCGCGTTGCTCTCGGCCAACCGCCTGCGCTGGAAGGTGCGCGGCGTCTGGTGGTTCACCTGGACCGACGAAGGGGGCAGCTGCGTCTTCTGCCACTCGGCCGGGCTGCTGACGGCGAAGCGGGAAGCGAAGCCCGCCTGGTACCGGTTCAACGAATGGACCGGCGGCGACCCGACCGTCGTGCCCCGGATCGGCAGCCGCGACACCGAACGGGAAGGCGAAGCGGAAGCAGCGGAATAGTTAGGCTCCGACTCGGACTTCAAACCGAAAAAGGAGCATTCCCGTGGCTTTCTCCGTACCCGACCTGCCGTACGCATACGACGCGCTCGAGCCTCACATCGACGAGGAAACGATGCGCATCCACCACGACAAGCACCACCAGGCGTACGTCGACAAAGCCAACGCCGCCCTCGAAGGCACCGAGTGGGCCGACCGCGACGTCGAGGACGTCCTCCGCAATCTCTCGGCGCTGCCGGGTGACAAGCAGGCCGCGGTACGCAACAACGCCGGCGGCCACTACAACCACACGCTCTTCTGGCAGATGATGAGCCCCGACGGCGGCGGTGAGCCGGGCGGCGAGCTGGGCTCGGCGATCTCCGAGACCTTCGGCTCCTTCGACTCCTTCAAGGAGGAGTTCAAAAACGCCGGCATCGCCCGCTTCGGCTCCGGCTGGGCCTGGCTGGTCAAAGACTCGAGCGGCCTCGCCGTGATCTCGACCCCGAACCAGGACTCGCCGATCTCCGACGGCACCACGCCGCTGCTCGGCGCCGACGTCTGGGAGCACGCCTACTACCTGAAGTACCAGAACAAGCGCCCGGAATACCTCGACGCGTTCTGGAACGTCGTCAACTGGGACTACGTCGCGGAGAGGTTCGCCAGCTAACTACCGGGCGCGAAAACCAAGCAATTCGGTGGACGCAGGGAGGCCAGGGAGGGGAGCGCACTTAAGTGCGTGACCCGAGCTGGCCGACCGAGGACTTCGAAGTGCGCAGGTTTGCAGCGTCCGGGACCTCGCTCATCGCGTGCTCGGCCAGTGCGGTGATCGTCAGGCTGGGGTTGACGCCGACGTTCGCCGGCACTGCCGAGCCGTCGCAGACGAGCAGGTTCTCGTAGCCGAAGACCCGCTGGCGGGCGTCGACGACGCCGTCCTCGGGTCCGTGCCCGATCACCGCCCCGCCGAGGATGTGGGCGGTGGTCGGGATATTCATCATCGCCTCCATCACCGAGCTCTGGGCGATGCCTCCGGTGCGCTCGGCGAGCCATTCGGCGGCGTCGTTGGCGACCGGGATGAAGGTCGGGTTCGGTTTCTCGGGGTCCTGTTCGGTCTGCAGCCAGACGTTGCCCGACCGTTTCAGCTTCGGGCGCAGGGCGATCGCGTTGTCGAGCGTCTGCATGACCAGGAGGATGATCGTCCGCCGCGACCAGTTCTTCGGGTAGAGCACCTTGGCGAAGCGGCCCGGGTGGCGGAGGATCTGGCCGAGCAGCTTCAGCGGCCGGGTGACGCGGGTGCCGTCGCCGACCAGCAGCGTGTAGAGCAGGCTCATCGAGTTGCCCGCCTTGCCGTAGCTGACCGTCTCGATGTGGGTGTCGGCGTCGGGGTAGATGCTGCCGCTGATTGCCACCCGCTTGGTCAGGTCTTCCGGATAGTCCTCGGGGACGGTGACGGCGAGGATCATCTCGCTGTTGGTCCGGACCAGCTCGCCGAGGCGCTGGGAGACGCGGGGGAGGGCGCCGCCGAGGCGGCAGCGCTGCAGCAGCTTGTTGGTGCCGAGGGCGCCGGCGGCGACGACGACGCCGCGGGCGCGCAGGGTGCGCCTGCCGCGGCCGGGGATGATCCCGGAGCGTTCGCTGGCGACGGTGTAGCCGTCGCTGCCGTCGGCGGCCCCGAGCGGGCGGATCTCGGTCACGGTGCGGTCGGGGATCACCTCGACCCCGCGCTGTTCTGCCAGGTAGAGGTAGTTCTTGACGAGGGTGTTCTTGGCGCCGTGGGGGCAGCCGACCATGCAGCGCCCGCAGAAGTTGCAGCCGGTGCGGTCGGGGCCCTCGCCGCCGAAGAACGGGTCTGGGACGGTCTTGCCGGGGGCGCCGAAGTAGACCCCCACTGGGGTCTTCTGGTAGGTGTCGCCGACCCCGATGTGCTCCCCGTACTCGCGCAGCAGCTCGTCGGCGGGGTCGTTGACCTCCACCTGGGTGACGCCGAGCATCCGCTGCGCTTCGGCGTAGTGGGGGGCGAGCTCCGACTGCCAGTCGGCGAGGTCGCCCCACTGCGGGTCCTTGAAGAACTTCTCCGGCGGGACGTAGAGCGTGTTGGCGTAGCCGAGGCTGCCGCCGCCGACGCCCGAGCCGCTGACGACCGAGACGTCCTTGAAGGTGGTGAGGCGGAAGATCCCGCGCAGGCCGACCCGCGGCGCCCAGAAGTAGCGGCGGATGTCCCAGGTCGACTTCGGGAAGTCCTTGTCGGTGAAGCGCTTGCCGCACTCCAGGACCGCCACCTTGTAGCCCTTTTCGGCCAGGCGCAGGGCAGAGACCGACCCCCCGAAACCGGAGCCGACAACGATCCAGTCGTAGTCGTACTGGCTCATCAGCCAGTCCACCTTACCGGGGGCTCAGGCCTCGCCTGGCTCTAGCGGGCGGAAGTCCGTGGTGCGGGCGCCGCAGACCGGGCAGAACCAGTCCTTGGGGATGTCCTCGAAGGCGGTTCCCGGGGGAATGCCGCCGTCGGGATCGCCGATCGCGGGGTCGTAGATGAACCCGCAGCTCTCGCAGATCCACTGGGTGACGTCTTTGGTCTCGGTGGTGCTCATGCTCTAGATGTTGGCAGACGGGTGGCGGGCTATTTGCCGAAGCTGACCTGCGGCGCCTGGCGCTCGGAGGCATCCTCGATCTCGAAGTACTCGCGGGGGGTGAAGCCGCCCTGGTTGGCGATGACCGAGCCTGGGAACTGCTGGATGTCCGTGTTGTAGGACTGGACGTTGGAGTTGTAGATCCGGCGCGAGGCCTGGATTTCGTCCTCCAGCTCGGAGAGGTTGCGGCTCAGCTGCTGGAAGTTCTCGGTCGCCCGCAGGGTCGGGTAGTTCTCGGCGACGGCTTTGACGTCGGCCAGTGCCTGGGTCAGCTGCTGCTCGGCTTTTGCGGTCTCCTCGACGCCCTGGGCCTGCATCGCGGCGGCGCGCGCCTGGGTCGTTTTCTCGAAGGTCGCGCTCTCGTGCTCGGCGTAGCCCTTGACCGTTTCGACGAGGTTGGGGACGAGGTCGTGGCGCCGTTTCAGCTGCACGTCGATCCCGCTCCAGGACTCGTCCACCCGGTTGCGCGAGGCGATGATCGAGTTGCGCTTCGCGATGTAGTAGAGGACCGCGAGGATGAGAATCGCGACGACGACGATGATGACGATGGTCATTGAGGCTCCTGTGGTCGAACCGGGCTTGGGGCCATCCTAACGCCGCGGCGTTCGTCCTTTGTGGTCCATATGGCGAACAAAGGACGAACGCCGAATCTGGGATGCATAGGATCGCGGCGTGGCTGCGAAGGCGGAAGCGCAGGAATGGGCCGAGATCGTGCGCCGCTACGGCGAGCGCAACGGGCTCACCTACGAGACGGTCGGCGGGATCAACCCGAAAGACGGCCCGGTGGCGCTCTGCGTCGGCGGCGTCAACCGGTTGACCGGGCAGCTCGACGAAGGCTTCTGGGGGGCCAGCTGCGACGCCGACGAAAAGGAAGTCGGAGGCTTCTTCAGCAAGGCGGTGGTCCCGACCGCCATCCTCGCCAAGGCCCATATGCCGGACCTGGCGCAGGTGGTGCCCGCCTTCAACGTCGAGTCGATCGAGGGCCATGAGGTGGTGACGCAGCGCTTCCAGCGCAAGGTCGAGTTCGAGTCGATCGACTTCAACAAGCGCTTCCTGGCGACGGTGCCGAGCGAGTACAACCCGGTCAAGCTGCGGGAGCTGTTCAGCCCCGGCTTCCTCGGCTGGGTGACGACGATCCAGGGGCAGATCGACTTCGGCGTCAACGACCGCCAGCTCTGGTTCCTCTGGCACCTCGGCGAGCGCAGCGAGGCGGAGCTGAAGGCGGCGCTGAAGAACGCCGGCCGGCTCTTCCAGCGGCTGCAGGGCGAGATGGACGAGAGCGGCATCAACACCTACCCGCCCGGGCCCTGGCACGCGGGCCTGGAGCCGTTCCCGGCCGAAGCTCAGGCGGGGTAGTCCGGGTCCCCGGGGAGGACGACGCGCGGTTCGGCCCCCTCGTCGGCGATCACCACCGGGAGGATCGGTTCGAGGGTGCGCTCGCGGTAGGCGGCCAGCGCGTCGTCGGAGGTGCGGAACTCGGCCAGCCAGCGCAGTTGCGTCAGGGTCGGGAAGGAGAGGACGAGCTCTCCGGCCTCTTGCGCCTCGAGCGCGGAGGCGGGCTGGAACCAGCGCGCCTCGGTCGTCTCGACTCCGTCTGGCTGCGGTGGTGTGTGGGCGGGGGCGAGGGCGAGGAAGAACCAGGCGTCGAAGCGGGTCGCGATCACCTCGGGGGTGATCCAGCGGGTGAAGGGCACCAGCTCCTCGCCGGCGTCGAGCTCGATCCCCGCCTCCTCGGCCAGCTCCCGCAGCGCGCAGGCGCGCAGGCCGGCTTCCTCGGCGCCGTCGGCTTCGTCGAGCGAGCCGCCGGGGAAGACCCAGACGCCGGGCATGAACTTCGCCTCCTCGCTGCGCCGCAGCATCAGCACCTCGAGCGCCCGCTGCGAGTGCTTGCCGCCGCGCCGCAGCAGCACCACGGACGCCGCCGGACGGGGCGTCGAAGGCGGCCCGAAGTTGGGCATCTCGGCCGGTCCCCGTCGCCGCTCCTCCATCAGAGCAGCGTAACTCTCAGCTGAGGACGCGGCGGCGCTCGCGGCGGACCCAGGCGCGGTGGGCGACCCAGGCGAGGAGCGCGACGAGGGCGATCGGGCCAAGGATCGCGAGGGCGACGACGGTGACGGCGAGGGCGACGGCGAGGATCTGGCCGGCGTCGTCTAACGCGTCGCCGATGCCCCAGCCGCCTTCGTCGGGGGACTTGGCGGAGTCGCCGGTCTCGATGCGGACGAGGACGCGGGAGTAGTCGGCGCGGCGCTCGAGGCGCTGGAGCTGGGTGCGGAGGCGGGCGCGATGGCGGCGCTCCTGCGCCAGCTCCGCTTCGACCGCCTCGCGCTCGGATTCGGTTTCGGCGCCGGCGAGCTGGGCGAGGAGGCTGTCGACCCGGGCCTTCGAGTCCTGCAGCAGCTCGCCGGTGCTGACGGTCGGGGCGGTGATGTCGTTGGTCGCCTCGTGGCGTGAGCGCACCTCGTCGATCCCTGAGAGGGCGGCAAGCGCGTCGCCGAGCTTGCCGCTCGGGATCAGCAGCTCGAAGCGGGCGGCGGCGACCCCGGCTTCGCCCTCGCGGGTGGAGGAGCGCAGGACGATGCCGTCGTGGGCGTGGACCGCTTCGAAGACCGCGGAGGAGTCGTCGCCGACGTCGGCCGGATCGGCCCCGAGGACGAGCTCGGCGTTGTGTTCGACGGCGCGGTTGTGGACGCCGGGCTTGGCGCTCCCCAGCTGATTGTTGATCTGCGCACCGGGTTGGACCGGCGCTTCGGCCGGGGCCACTACTTCATCGCTCGACTGCTCGGAGCTGCTGGCCCCGACCGAAGATTCGGCTTCGGCGGTTGCGGGGGTGGCTTCCTCAGCGGCTCCTGCAGCAGACCCGGAGAACGGGTGCGCCTGTTCGGGCTTCGAGGTCTCCGTTTTATCGAGGAGCGGCCGGGGTTCGCCGGAGCTGGAACCGCCTCCCGATTCGGAGGAGACGATGACCGCGCTGGCAACCGCGATCGCGAGCACCGCCACTCCACCCGCTGGAATCAGTAGTCGCCGCAGGTGCGCCGGTCTCTTGTTCCGCATGGCGGTGAAAAGGTCCGGCGGACTCTTCAGGGTTAGGCGCGATCGCCGCGGGAAGCCCGCGGCGGCGCGTTCGTCGAGCTCGGCCGCGAACTCGGGCCGTGGCGTCGGCCGCAGCGCTCGCAGATCGGCGGCGAGTTGCTCGTCCCTAGGCGTTTCCATCGCAGGCCTCCCTCAGCTTGGTCATCGCTCGGTGCAGCTTGGTCCCGGCGTTCGACTCGCTGATGCCGAGGACGCGGGCGATCTCGCGGTTTTCGAGGCCGGCGAAGAACTTCAGCGCGATCAGCTCGCGCTCGTGCGGCTCGAGGCGCGCCAGGGCGGCCGAGACCGCCAGCCGGCGCTCGCTGTGCTCGGCGCCCTCCTCGGCTCCGAAGCTGTCCAGGTCGGCGGGCTCGGCGCTGAGCTCCGCCTGGCGGCCGCGGCGGCGCAGCTCGTCGAGGGCGGCGTTGCGGGCGATCCCGAACAGCCAGGCCCGCGGCTCGCCCCGCTCGGGGTCGAAGCGGTTGCGCTTGCGGTAAGCGCGCTCGAAGGCGGCGGCGGTGACTTCCTCGGCCGCCGACGCGTCGCGCAGGAGGCTGGCGACGTAGGCGTAGACGTCGTCGCGGCTGCAGCGGTAAAGCCGCTCGAAGGCGAGGTCAGCCGCCCGCGGCGCCTCTTTTGCCTCCGCCATAAGTGCCTGCTCCATGCCCGTACTACGCCCGGAATCCGGATTCATCACGGCGAGTATTGAGCGATTGGTGAGTTGTGGGGGGTATAGGCCCCCTTTTTCACCAAACGTCAGGCTGCTTGCGGCAGATCGACCGGCGCTGATGCGACCGCGGCACGGATCGACTCGCTCGCGATCGCGACGAGTTCTCGCAGCCCATCCTCACTGATCGAGAGTGGGGGCATGAGAACGATCGTGTTGCCGAGTGGGCGGATGAAGGCGCCACGCTCGCGCGCCTCGACCGTCACCCGGTGGCCCATCCGCAGGGCGGCGTCGTGGGGGCCGAGGTCGACACCGACCATGAAGCCCTTCTGGCGCACCTCCGCGACCTCGGGTATCGCCGCCACCTCGACCAGCAGCCCTTCGAGCAGCGCGATCTTCGGCTGCAGCCGCTCCAGCGTCCGCTCCTGCTCGAAGACGTCGAGGTTGGCCAGCGCCGCCGCGCAGGCGAGCGGGTTGCCGGTGTAGGTGTGGCCGTGGAAGAAGGTCTTGAACTCCTCGTAGCTGCCGAGGAAGCCCTCGTAGATCTCCTCCGTGGCCAGGGTCGCCGCCAGCGGCAGGTAACCGCCGGTGATCCCCTTCGCCAGGCACATCAGGTCCGGCGCCACGCCCTCCTGCTCGGAGGCGAACATCGTCCCGGTGCGGCCGAAGCCGGTTGCCACCTCGTCGCAGACGAGCAGCACCCCGAAGCGGTCGCAGAGCTCGCGCGCCGCCCGCAGGTAGCCCTCGGGCTGGACGAGGATCCCGGCCGCGCCCTGGACGAGCGGCTCGACGACGACCGCGGCGACCTCGTCGCCGTGCGCCGTCAGCACCCGCTCGAGGTCGGCGGCGTCGCCGGGCTCGGCGACGTGGGTCTCGAACAGCAACGGTCGGTAGGTCGAGTGGAAGAGGTCGATGCCTCCCACCGACACCGAGCCGATGGTGTCGCCGTGGTAGGCCTCGCGCAGGCGCACGAATCTGGTCCGGCCGGTCTCGCCGCGCTGCTGCTGGTACTGGAAGGCGATCTTCAGCGCGATCTCGGCCGCGGTCGAGCCAGAGTCCGAATAGAAGACGCGGCTGAGCCCCTCCGGGGCGATCTCGACCAGGCGGGCGGCGAGCTCGGTCGCGCCCGGGTGGGAGAGGCCGAGCATCGTCGTGTGGGCGACGCGGTCGAGCTGCTCGTGCACCGCCCGGTCGATCGTCGGGTGCCGGTGGCCGTGGACGTTGCACCAGAGCGCCGCCGTCCCGTCCAGGTAGCGCCGCCCCTCGGTGTCGTAGAGGTAGGAGCCCTCGCCGCGCTCGATCACCAGCGGCTCTTCCTCGCTCCAGCCCTGCTGCTGGGTGAACGGATGCCAGACGTGTTCGCGGTCGAGCTGCGCGAAATCGGGCATGGGTTGAACTTAGCCCCGTGAACGGCGGCAGCCGGGCCGCGAAAAGTGCCGAGTTAGCGCGTTGCTAGCTTCGCCTTCCATGAGACGGATCAACATCGCCGCGCCCGAGTTCGAGTACGACAAGGAGGACCCGGAGGGCTTCCGCAGCGGCATGGCCCGCCTTGGCAAGCTGCTCGGCGGCGCCGAGGAATCGGGGATCACGGTCTACGAGTTGCCTCCCGGCCAGGCGGTCTGCCCGTTCCACTACGAGTGCGGGGAGGAGGAGTGGCTGCTGGTGCTGGAGGGGGAGCCGACCCTGCGCCACGCCGGGGGATCCGACCGGCTCGCCCCTTGGGACGTCGTCTTCTTCGAGAAGGGCCCGGGGGGCGTCCATGGCGTCCGCAACGAGACCGAGGTGACGGTCCGGGTGCTGATGTTCTCGACCGTCGTCACGCCGACCGCCACCGTCTACCCCGACAGCGACAAGGTCGGAATCTGGACCGGCGACCCGGAGGCCGACGTGATCGTCCGCCGCGAGAGCAAGGTCGACTACTTCGACGGCGAGTAGCGCTGCCTTCAGCGGCGGATATCAATCACACAAGCAAATATTGCCCTTTTGAAAAGGTTGCTCACGTGCAACTATTGTCGTAATGAACACGACGATAGAGGCGACTGACACCACCGCTCGGATCGCGGCCCTCCTCCACCACGTCTTTCTCTATGACCGCGGCAACCAGCTGCGGGTGATCGAGGAGACGGGGCTCTCGATGACGCAGTGCAAGGCGCTGCTCGAGCTCGGTGGCCTCGGCGGCGACGAGCGGGCCTGGCAGGTCTCCGACCTCGCCGAGCTGTTCGGCACCTCGGTGCCCTCGATGAGCCGGGCGGTCGACGCGCTGGTCAAGGCGAAGCTGGCGACCCGGGTCGAGGACCCGCACGACCGCCGGGTGCGCCGGGTGAAGATCACTGCCAAGGGCAAGGAGCTGGTCGCCAAGATCGTCACCGTTCGCCTGACCGGGATCGAGGCCTTCGTCGACACCCTCAGCGCGGCGCAGCGGCGCAAGCTCGACGCCGCCGTCGAGTCGCTGATGGACCGCGAGGACCTCGCCCAGACTTACGAGGCTTTGAAAGGAAGTGAGCGCTCTTGACCCGTTACCGCCACCTGATCACCGAAGACAACCGCAAGTGGTGGACGCTCGGAGCGATGTGCTTCGCGCTGTTCATGATCATGCTCGACAACACGGTCGTGAACGTCGCCCTGCCCTCGATCCAGCAGGACCTGGGGGCCTCGATCAGCGGGCTGGAGTGGACGATCAACGGCTACACGCTCTCCTTCGCGGTGCTGCTGGCGACCGGCGGACGCCTCGGCGACATCTTCGGCCGGCGCCGGATGTTCCTCGCCGGCGTCGTCATCTTCGCCCTCTCCTCGGCGACCGCGGGCTTCGCCCCTGACGAGACCGCGCTGGTGCTGAGCCGGGTGGTCCAGGGCGTCGGCGCGGCGCTGATGATGCCGGGCACGCTCTCGATCATCACCGACGCCTTTCCGGCGCACGAGCGCGGCAAGGCGATGGGGACCTGGGCCGGCGTCTCGGCGCTGGCTCTCGCGGTCGGCCCGGTGCTCGGCGGCTTCCTCACCGAGCACGTCAGCTGGCGGGCGATCTTCTACATCAACATCCCGGTCGCGATCGGCGCGGTTGCGGCGACCCTGTTCGCGGTGCGCGAGTCCCGCGACACCTCGGTCGGGCGCGAGGTCGACTACGCGGGCGTTGCCGTCCTCACGGCCGGCCTGACGGCGCTCGTCCTCGCTCTCGTCGAGGGCAACGCCTGGGGCTGGGGCTCGCCGAAAATCATCGCCCTGCTGGCCGGCGCCGCGGTGGCGCTGCCGCTCTTCGTCTTCGTCGAGAACCGCGTCCGGGCGCCGATGGTCCAGTTCGACCTGCTCAGCGACCGCAACTTCCTCGGCGCGGTCGTGGTGGCGATGATCATCAGCTTCGCGATGCTGGGCGTCTTCTTCTTCCTCGCCCTCTACATGCAGGACATCCTCGGCTACTCGCCGCTGGAGGCAGGGGTGAGGTTCCTGCCCTCGACCCTGATGATCGTCGGCGTCGCACCGGTCGCGGGCCGGCTCTCGGACCGCTTCGGGCCGCGCTGGCTGATCGCCGGCGGCCTCGTCATCGTCGCTGCCTCGCTCTTCAGCTTCAGCCGGATCGCGGTCGACTCGACCTACCTCGATCTGCTGCCCGGGTTCATGCTGCTCGGCATCGGTATCGCGCTGACGATGTCGCCGATGACGAGCGCGGCGATGAACGCGGTGCCGGTGCAGAAAGCCGGCATCGCCTCCGGGGTGCTCTCGATGTTCCGGATGGTCGGCGGCAGCCTCGGCGTCGCCGTCACCGGGGCGATCTTCCAGGGCCTCGTCAGCTCGCGGCTCGACACGCTGCTGGGCGGCACCGGGATCAACGAGTCCCAGCGCCAGTCGATCTCCGACCAGCTCGGCGGCGGCACCGTGCCGCACGTGCCGGGCCTTGCGCAGGCGCAGGTGACCGAAGTCGCGGCGGCGGGCAACGACGCCTTCGTCTACGCGCTCAGCCACGCGATGACCGTCTCTGGCTTCGTCGCCCTCGCGGGCGCCCTGATCGGGGCGACGGCGATCCGGGCCAAAGCGCGCACCGAGACCAGCCCGCAGGCGGCGACCGCCGAGGCCAACCCCGGTGGCGAGGCGATCGCCGCCGAGGAGGCTCGGGAGGCGGCGCAGGTCGCCTAGATGCTGGTCCTGCTGCCGCCGTCGGAAGGGAAGGCGGAGCCCGGGAAGGGCGAGCCGGTCGACCTCGACGGACTCGCTTTTGTCGAGGTGCTGAGCGAGCACCGCGAAGCGGTGCTCGACGCCTTCGACCCGGCGCTGCGCAAAGCGCCGGCGGCGCCGGCCGCCGAGGTCTACACCGGCGTCCTCTTCAAACGTCTGGAGCTGCCGCGGGTGCCGGCGAAGGCGCGCCGGCGAGTGTTGATCTTCAGCGCCCTCTGGGGCGTGGTGCGGCCCGACGATCGGATTCCGTATTACAAGCTGCCACCGAAGGCGAAGCTGAAGAAGATCGGCGCACCGGCCGCCTTCTGGCGCCCGGTGCTGAGCGAAGCGCTGCCCGACGAGGAGGGCGAGCTGATCGTCGACATGCGCTCGGGCGCCTACGCGTCCTTCTGGAAGCCGAAGTGGGCGACGCTGCTGCCGGTCCGCGCCTTCAGCGAGCGAGACGGCGAGCGCAAGGTCGTCTCCCGCATGGCGAAGGCGAGTCGTGGCGACGTCGCCCGGGCGCTGCTCTCGGCGAAGAAGCCGCCGCGCGACCCCGAGGGCGTCGCCGCGCTCGCCGAGGCCGCCGGCCTCCGGGTCGAGCTCAACGACGGCAGCCTCGACGTAATCGTCTAGATCTTCACCGACGGGACGAAAACCGGTCTACCTAACCGGTTTTCGTCCCGTCGATGGTGAGGGGAGGCCACGACTCGGGGTCGCTGAGGTCCACCTCGGGGAGGGTGAGGACCTCGACTCCGGCGAGGGCGGCGATCGTCTCGCGGTTGTCGCGCTCGATCCGCGAGGGCTCCCCCGGCCACGGGTTGAGGACGACGGCCGCGACCTCGAGACCGGCGGCGCGGGCTGCCTCGATCGTCAGCAGGGTGTGGTTGATCGTCCCCAGGCCGGGGGCGGCGACGACCACCAGGGGGTAGCCGAGGTCGGCGGCGAGGTCGCGGACGAGGTAGGTGGGGGAGAGGGGGACGAGGAGGCCGCCGACGCCCTCGCAGACGATCGCCTCGGCTCCCGCGGCGGCCGTGGCGGCTGCCGCTCGCAGCCGCCCGGGGTCGATCTCCTCGCCGGCGAGGGCCGCGGCAAGGTGCGGCGAGGCGGGGGGTCCGTAGCGGTAGGGGGCGATCTCCTCGTCGCCCTGGGCCGAGCCCGAAGCGCGGCGCAGCAGCTCGTGGTCGGTCTCGACGCCTTCGTCGAGCCCGGTCACCGCGGGCTTGAAGACGGCGACCCGCTTGCCTTCGCCGGCCAGGGTGCGGGCGATCGCTGCCGCGACCACGGTCTTGCCGACCTCGGTGCTCGTCCCGGTGACGAAGAGCCCGTCGGCCATCGCCCTCAGGCGGCCAGCGGCTGCGCTTCGACCAGGCCGGCTTCCCGCGCCGCGACGCCGATCATGTGGGCGGCGGCGACGAGGTCCTCCCTGCGGTGGGTGGCCATCGCCGTCAGGCGCAGCCGGCAGGAGCCCTCGGGGACGGTCGGCGGGCGGATGCCCTGGGCGAAGACGCCCTTCTCCAGCGCCAGCTCGCACAGGGCCATCGTCGCCTCGGCCTCGCCGACGTGGACCGGGACGACCTGGGTCGCCGAAGTGCCGGGGGCGAGCCCCTCGGCCGCCAGCGAGCGGCGCAGGATCCCGGCGTTTGCCTGCAGTCGCTCGACCAGCTCCGGCTCGGCTTCGAGAACGTCCAAGGCCGCCATCGCCGCCGCGGCCGCCGAGGGCGGCGGCGCGGTCGAGAAGATGAAGGAGCGGGCGCGGTTGACGAGGAGCTCGACCAGCTCGGCCTCCGCGCAGACGTAGGCGCCATAGGAGCCGAGCGCCTTGCCGAGGGTGCCGACGACGACGTCGACCTCGCCGCTGAGGCCGGCCGCCGAGACCGAGCCGCGGCCGCCGGGTCCGACGGCGCCGGTCGCGTGGGCCTCGTCGACCATCAGCCGGGCGCCGTGGCGCCGCGCCAGGTCGAGCAACTGCGGCAGGGGGGCGAGGTCGCCGTCCATCGAGAAGACCCCGTCGGTGACGACCAGCGAGGCGCGCTCGCCGGCCTGGCGCAGACCCCAGGCGAGGTGTTCGACGTCGGCGTGGCGGTAGACGAAGGTCTCGGCCCGCGAAAGCCGACAGCCGTCGACGATGCTGGCGTGGTTGAGCTCGTCGGAGAAGACGACCTCGCCGCGGCCGGCGAGGGCGGCGATGACGCCGCTGTTGGCGAGGTAGCCGGAGCCGAAGAGGAGGGCCCGCTCGTAGCCCTTGAAGGCGGCGAGGCGGCGCTCGAGCTGCAGGTGCGGCTCCATGTTGCCGGAGATCAACCGCGAGGCGCCCGCGCCGGCGCCCCAGCGCAGCGCCGCCTCCGCCGCCGCCTCGCGGACCGCCGCCCGGTCGGCGAGCCCGAGGTAGTTGTTGGAGCAGAGGAGGAGGACCTGGCGCCCGTCGAGCGTGACTGTGGGTCCCTGGGGCCCTTCGATCAGGCGCAGTCGCCGGTAGAGCCCGCGCTCGCGGAGCTCGCCAAGCCGCTCGGCGACGTCGCTCACGCCGCCCGTGGGTAGGAAGGCGGCTTCTTCGCCTTCTTGACGACGCGCAGCTGGGTGGAGGGGTCCCAGAAGTTGGCCTCCTCCTGGCTGTCGACCAGCTCGTCGATCGGCGTCGCCGGGCTCTCGCCCTCGAGCCAGCCGGAGCGGTTGTCGGGGCGCGGGTTGGCGCCGTTGTCGGGCTGGCGGGCGACGTTCAGGCCCAGGTCTTCGAACATCTCCCGGTCCTCGGCCGGCTCGGCGCCGAGGGTGGTCAGGAAGTTGCCCATCATCACCCCGTTGAGGCCGGCCTTGACGGCGAGCTTGTGGAGCGAGCCGAGGTTCTCGACCCGGCCGCCGCAGAGGCGGAAGAGGGCCCCGGGGATGATCAGTCGGAAGATCGCGATCCACTTCACGACCTCCCACGGGTCCATCACCTCGCGGTCGCCGAATTTGGTCCCGTCCTTCGGGATCAGGAGGTTGATCGGGATCGAGGTCGGGTTGATCTCGGAGAGCTCGAAGGCCATCTCGACCCGCTGCTCCTCGCTCTCGCCGAGGTTGAGGATGCCGCCGACGCAGGTCTCCAGCCCCGCCTCCCTGACCGCCTGGATCGTCCGTAGGCGCCCCTCGTAGCGGACCGTGGTCGAGACCTCGGGGTAGTAGGAGCGGGCTGACTCGACGTTGTGGTGGACGCGCTGGACCCCGGCCTCTTTCAGCGCTTTCGCCCGATCGACCGACATGTGGCCGATCGAGGCGCAGCGCTTGAGGTTGGTCTTCTCGGCGACCAGCTTCGTCCCCTCGAGGATCTTCTGGAAGTCCCGCTTCGAGAGGCCCTGGCCCTGGGTGACCATGCAGAAGCGGTGGGCGCCGGCCGCCTCGGCCGCTTCGGCGTGTTCGAGGATCTGCTCGGGCTCCATCATCGCGTGCATCGGCGTGTCAGCCTCGGCATAGCGCGACTGGGCGCAGAAGCCGCAGTCCTCGGCGCAGCCGCCGGACTTGGCATTGACCAGCGAGCACATGTCGGTGGAGTCGCCGAAGTTCTCGACCCGCACCTCCCAGGCGCGTTCGACCAGCGCTTCGATCTCGTCGTGCTCGCTGAGGCGGCCGTAGGAGCGGGCCTCCTCGGGGGTGATCAGGGGGGGCATCGGCACGCACCCTAAAAATCGCCCCGGACGCCTAGGATCGGGGGCGATGAGGCGGAGCTTGGCGTGGCGGCGAGGAATGGCTTTGGTTGTCCTTGCCTGTCTGGCAATCGGGGCCTTTGCCTGCGGGGCGACGCTTGGCGACGGCGGCGGGGCGCCGCAGCCGGGCGTGGCCGAGACGCTGCCGGCGAAGCAGCTGGTGGGGCTGCGGATCGTCGCCGGCCTGCGCGGCACCTCGATCTCGCCGGGGCTGCGCGCGGCGATCGCCCAGGGGCATGTCGCCGGCGTCGTCCTCTTCGCCGAAAACATCCCCAGCCGCGCCGCCGCCCGCCGCCTGACCGACCGCCTGCAGGCGATCAAGCGGCCGCCGAAGCTGCGCGACCCCCTGTTGGTGATGACCGATCAGGAGGGCGGGCAGGTGAAGCGCATGAGCGGCTCCCCGAGCGCTTCGGCTGCTCATATGGGAATTCGAGGGCCGGGCTTCAGCCGCTCGCAGGGCCGCCGCACCGCCTCTGACCTGCGCGGCGTCGGGGTGAACGTCGACCTGGCGCCGGTGCTGGACGTCGGTCGGCCCGGCGGCGCCATCGCCGAAACGGAAAGGAGCTTCGGCGCCACCGCCGCCAAGGTGGAAAAGACCGCTATTCCCTTCGCCAAGGGTTTGCAGGCCGGCGGCGCCGCCGCGACCGGCAAGCACTTCCCCGGCTTCGGGGCGGCGCGCGAAAACACCGACTTCGCGGTCGAACGCGTCGACCTCTCCAAGCGCGAGCTGCGGGCGGTCGACGAGAAGCCCTACGCCGCCTTCGCCGCAGCGGGCGGCAAAGTGGTGATGTTGAGCACCGCGATCTACCCCGCCTTCTCCGGCCGACCGGCGGCCTTCACCCGCGCGATCGCCACCGGCGAGCTGCGCGACCGCCTCGGCTTCGAGGGCGTGACGGTCACCGACGCGCTGGAAACGCCCGCCGTCGAACACTTCGGCAGCACTGCTGAGGTCGCGCTCGCCGGCGCCCGCGCCGGCGACGACCTGCTCCTGTTCTCGCGGTTGGGACCGGCTGAAGCTGCCTGGAGGGCGCTGGTGGCCGGGCTCCGCAGTCGCAGCCTGGATCGCTCGCAGTTCGAGCAGGCCGCCGAACACGTCCTCGACCTTCGCGCCGACCTCCGCTAGCGGTCCCTCAGTCGGAGACGTTCGCCCGCACCCAGAGTGGGTCGAAGACCCGGACGGCGTCGCGCCCGTCGTCCTTGGCCGCGTACATCGCCGTGTCGGCCTCGGAGACGACGGTGGCGACGCTGGTCCGCGGGTCGCCGCCGAAAAGCGCGATCCCGATGCTGACGGTGACCCCGTCCTCGGCCTGGCTGGAGCGGTGGCCGCGGATCTCGGCCGCGATCGCCTCGGCTGCGAGCTCCGCCTCGCCCTGGCTGCAGCGCGGCAGGATCACCGCGAACTCGTCGCCGCCGAGCCGGGCCAGGCTGTCGCTCTCGCGGGTGCGCCTGCGCAGGACCTCGGCCACCTCTTGGATCAGGCGGTCGCCGGCGGGGTGCCCGCGCGAGTCGTTGACCCGCTTGAAGCCGTCGATGTCGAGCATCAGCAGGGCACCCGTGGCGGCGTCGCGAAGGCTGCGCGCCATCGCTGCCCCCAGGTCTTCCTCGAAGCGTCGGCGATTGGCGAGGCCGGTGAGCGAATCCTGGCTCGCCTGTCGCTCCAGCTCCCGGATCCGTTCGTTCCGGCCCCAGCTGAGGACCAGCGCGTAGAGGAGGACGGCGAGCGCGACGCCGAGCACGGCGAGGGTGAGGGGCAGGCTGAGGCCGGGGCTCCCCGGGTCCTTGACGGTCAGCATCCAGGTGCGGTCGGCGATCCGCAGCGGCACCGAGGCCGCGTTCCCGAGGCTCCCGCTCGGCCCGAAGACGACGTCGCCGTCGGTCCGCAGCTGCAACGCGGCACTGGATCCGACGGCGGCGGTCGCGGCGGCGGCAAGGTCGCCGAGTCGGAAGCTGCCGGCGGCGAAGCCGGCGAGCGCCCGCCGCCGCTGCGCCGGGGTCGCCACCGGCGCCCCGTCCCGGTAGACGGCGTGGAAGACGTTGATCCCGTTGCCGCCGATCAGCAGCGGGATCACCGAGCTGGAGACCGGCGCCCCGACCGCGGCTGCTTTTTCGAGGAAGGGCCGGCGGCCGGGATCTTGGCCGAGGTCATAGCCGAGGGCGCGCGGCCGCTGCTGCACCTTGTCTGAGACGACGTAGGTGATCGGGAAGTAGGCGTCCCGCTGCCGCGAGGGCCGGAAGCTGAACGCCGAGACCCGTTCGAGGATCGGGAAGCCGTGCATCTGCTCGTAGCGCGCCCGCTTCGAGTCCGGCACCCGGGGGAGGAAGGCGGTCCCGGAAAGCGCTCCCTGGCCGATCAGCGAGCGCCCGTAGACCTCGAACTCGTGGCGGCTGAGGTCGTCCTCGGCGGTGAAGAACGCCGCCGCGCTGGTCAGCTGGTCGACCGAGAGCGCCGCCACCGCTTCCATCTGGTGCGCCGCCCGTGCTGCGTCCTCTTGCTGCGTCTCCTGAAAGTCACCGCGGTCGTTGGAGTAGACCAGCGCCGCCGCGGCCACCGAGCCGATCGCGACCAGGGTGACCGCTGCGATCCCAAGCCAGAAGCGTCTCCTCACGAGGGCACCGCCGCCAGGGACTCCCAGAGGTAGAGCGAGGCGAGGCTGCGGTAGGGCCGCCAGGGCTCGCCGATCTCGATCACCCGTCTCGGCGGCGGCATCTCCTCGAGCCCGTACTCGATCTGGATCGCCTTGCGGATCCCGAGGTCGCCGCCGGAGAGGACGTCGGGCCGCTGCAGGTGGAAGAGCAGGAACATCTCCGCCGTCCATTGGCCGAGGCCGCGGACGGCGACGATCTCCTCGATCACCTCCTCGTCGGCGAGCTGCTCGAATCGGTCGAGCTCAAGCTCGCCGCTGACAACGTGGCGGGCGAGGTCGCGGACGTATTCGGTCTTGCGGCCGGAGAGGCCGCAGGCGCGCAGGTCCTCCTCGGTGGCCTCGAGCAGCTGCTCCGGCGTCGGCGTGGTGCCGCCGAAGAGGTCGACGACGCGCAGGTAGATCGTCCGCGCCGCTTTCGTCGAGAGCTGCTGGCCGACGATCGCCCGCAGCAGCGCTCCGTAGGGATCCTCGGGGCGCTCCTCTTTTCGCCGCTTCATCCGCGTGGCGATGTCGACCTCGCCGACCCGCTCGATCAGCTCCGCCATCGTCGGGTCGGCGGCGGCGAGAGCTTTGCGCGCCTTCGCGCTCAACGACCCGTCCAGCGGGGGCGGCGCTTCTCGGCGAAGGCGCGGATGCCCTCGCGGAAGTCCTCCGAGGAAAAGCAGGATTCGCGCAGGGCGACGAGCCCCGCCTCCTGCCGCTCGCCCAGTTCCGGGTTCGCCTGCAGGAGGTCGATCGCGTGCTTGTTGCCGCGCATCGAGAGCGGCGCGTTCTCGGCGATCGCCGCCGCCAGGGCGACCGCGGTGTCCTCGAGCTCGGCGTCGGCGACGACCTGGTTGACGAGGCCGATCCGCTCGGCCCGCTCGGCCGCGAGGTTGCGGCCGGTGAGGAAGAGTTCCTTCGTGTAGGGGAGGCCGATCGTGTCGAGGAACTTGCGCAGGCCGGTGTGGCCGTAGATCAGGCCCAATTTCGCCGGCGGCATCCCCAGCTTGGCGCCCGCGGCGCAGACCCGCAGGTCGCAGGTGATCGCCAGCTCGAGGCCGCCGCCGAGGCAGTGGCCGTTGATCGCCGCGATCGTCGGCCAGGGGTGCTTGGCGATCGCCTCCATCGCCGCGTGGAAGGGGTGGGCGACGAGCGCCTCGGCGTCGCGCTCGAAAGTCTGGTCGGGGATGCCGGCGATGTCGTAGCCGGCCGAGAAGAGCGGCGGGGCGCCGGTGAGGAGGACGCAGCGGGTCTCGATCCCGCGGTCGAGCTGCGGCAGGACCTCGGCCAGCGCGTCGAGGATCTCGTGGTCGAGGGCGTTGCGTCGCTCAGGGTTGGAGATCGTCAGCCGGGCGACCGCCTCCGCCGGCCTGTCGAGCAGGAGCTTGCCGGCCGCCAGCCGCTCGTCCACGGCGCTACTCCAGGACGACCAGCACGTCGCCTTCTGAGACCGACTGCCCCTCCTGGCAGCGGATCTCCTTGACGACGCCGTCGTCTTCAGACTCGACGGGGATCTCCATCTTCATCGACTCGAGGATGACGACGGTGTCGCCGTCGGCCACCTCGTCGCCGACCGCGACCTCGATTTTCCAGACGTTGCCGGTGATGTGTGCCTCGATGTCTGCCATGGCCGGGGACAATAACCCGACCATGGGACCGCAGCCGGGCGACGGCGATACGAACGGGCTGGCGGTGATCGTCGCCGCACGCAACGAGGCCGACCGCATCGGCGAGACGGTGCGGGCGCTGCGGCGGACGTTCCCGCGGGCGCGGCTGTGGGTTGCCGACGACGCCTCCGAGGACGGGACCGCCGAGGCGGCGTTGGCGGCGGGGGCCGAGGTGGTCAGCCGCGGCCGCCCCCACGGCAAGGGCGCAAACGTCACCGCCGCCGCCGAGGCAGCGCTAAGCGTCTCGCCGCCGCCGCGCCTCGTCCTCCTCTGCGACGGCGACCTCGCCGCCTCGGCCGGACGGCTCGAGCCGCTCGTCGAAGCGGTCGAGGCGGGGGAGTGCGACCTGGCGGTGGCCTCCTTCAGCCGCCGGGTGGGCGGCGGCTTCGGCGCCGCCCTCGGCTTCGCCCGCTGGGCGATAAGGCGCCGCTGCGGCCTCGAGACCGAGGCGCCGATCTCCGGCCAGCGCGCCCTGCGGGTGGAGGCGCTGCGGGCGGCGCTGCCGTTCGCCCGCGGCTACGGGATGGAGATCGGGATGACCGTCGACGTGGTCCGGGCGGGCTATAGATTGGGCGAGTACGAACTCGACCTCGAGCACCGGGCGACGGGGAAGAGCCTCGCCGGCTTCGTTCACCGGGCGCGGCAACTGCGGGATTTCGCACGTGTTTACTGGTCACGAAGGGGGCGGGCCCCGGGCTCGCGAGGGTGAGGATGCGGAGAGAGAAGACGAAACTGGCGGTGCTCGTGGTGCTGGCCACCGCGCTGCTCTTCGGCGCCTCCCTGGCCCAAGCCGAGCTGGTCGAGCGGGGCAACCTCTTCGTCAAGTTCAGCGGCGGCATCGACCCGACCCTGCTGCCGCGCCACGACCCGGCGCCGATCGGCGTCCGCGTCGACGGCACCGTGAGGACGCTGACCGGGGACAGGCCGCCGGCCCTGCGCTTCATCTCGATTGCGATCAACCGCGGCGGCCAGATCGACACCAAGGGGCTGCCGCTCTGCAGGCGCTCGCAGATCGAGGCCTCGACTTCGGCCCGGGCGCTGAAGGCATGCGGCGACGCCCTCGTCGGTACCGGCCGCTACAAGGCCGGCGTCTCCTTTCCCGAACAGGAGGCCTTTCCGCTGCAGGGGCGGATCCTCGCCTTCAACGCCCGCGTCGAAGGCCGGCGGGCGATCCTCGCCCACATCTACGGCAACAAGCCCTACCCGAACAGCCGCATCTTCGTCTTCCACATCCGCGAATCCCACGGCACCTACGGGACCGTCCTCACCGCCGCCCTGCCGAAGGCGATCAACCGCAACGGCTACCTGAAGCGGATCGTCCTCAACCTGCGGCGCGACTACGTCTACAGGGGAAAGAGGCGCAGTTATCTGACGGCGGCCTGCGGGGCTCCGGCGGGCTCGAAGATCGGCGTTTTTCCCTTCGTCCGGGTCGGGATGACCTTCGCCGACGGACGTAAACTCGCCTCCACCTTGATCCGCACCTGCCAGGTCCAGGCTTGATACTGGCGATCGACCAGGGAACTACTGGAACCACCTGCCTCGTCTTCGACGCCGAGGGGGCGATCGTCGGGCGCGCCTACTCCGAGTTCGAGCAGCACTTCCCGCAGCCGGGCTGGGTCGAGCACGACGCCGAGGAAATCTGGGAGGTGACGCGGCGGGTTGCCGGCGAGGCGCTCGCCGGGGCCGGGGTCGACGGCAGCGACCTGGAGGCGATCGGGATCACCAACCAACGCGAGACCGTCGTCGCCTGGGACCCAGACAGCGGCAGGCCGATCCACCGGGCGCTGGTCTGGCAGGACCGCCGCACGGCGTCCCGCTGCGACGAGCTGAAGGCGGCCGGGCACGAGGCGCTGGTGCGCGAGCGGACCGGGCTCACCATCGACCCCTACTTCTCCGGGACGAAGATCGAGTGGCTGCTGCAGAACGCCGAGGGGGCGGAGCGGGCGGTCTTCGGGACGATCGACTCCTGGCTCCTCTTCAAGTTGACCGGCGCTCACCTGACCGACTTCACCAACGCTTCGCGGACGTTGCTGTTCGACATCCACCGACTCGCCTGGGACGAGGAGCTCTGCGCGCTGCTCGGGGTCGATCCGGCGCGGCTGCCCCAGCCGCGGCCGTCGTCCTCCGTCTTCGGCACTACGACCGAGTTCGGCGGCGAGGTGCCGGTGGCCGGCGTCGCCGGCGACCAACAGGCCGCCCTCTTCGGCCAGGCCTGCCACCACCCGGGGATGGCCAAGAACACCTACGGGACCGGCAGCTTCGTCCTCCTCAACACCGGGACCGAACCGCCGCCGGCCCCGGAGGGGCTGCTGGCGACGGTCGCGGCGGGCCTTGGGGAGGAGGTCCCCTACGCGCTCGAGGCCTCGATCTTCGTCACCGGCGCCGCCGTGCAGTGGCTGCGCGACGGGCTCGGGATCATCGAGGAGGCGGCGGAAAGCGAGGCGCTCGCCGCCTCGCTCGACTCCAATGACGGCGTCTACTTCGTTCCCGCCCTGACCGGGCTCGGCTCGCCCTACTGGGACCCCTACGCGCGGGGGACGATCGTCGGCCTCACCCGTGGCAGCGGCCGCGCCCACCTCGCGCGGGCGGCGCTGGAGGCGATTGCCTATGAGACCGTCGACGCGGTGCGGGCGCAAGAGGCGGCGGGCGGGGAGGCGCTCGAGCTGCTGCGGGCCGACGGCGGCGCCACCGTCAACCGCTGGCTGATGCAGTTCCAAGCCGACGTCCTCGGTGTACCTGTGTCCGTGCCGGAGATCGCCGAGACGACCGCCCTCGGGGCTGCCTACCTGGCGGGCATCGCGACCGGGTTCTGGACCGCCGAACAGGTGGGTCAGATGTGGCGCGAGGCCGACTGCTACGAGCCGCGGATGGACGCCGCCCGGCGGGAGGAGCTGCTGGCCGACTGGAAACGAGCCGTGGAGCGTTCCCGCGCATGGGCGAGATGAAGCCGCAGGTCTATAAGGACCCGCGACCGGCCGAGTACTTCCAGCAGTTTCACCGCTCTGCCCGCAAGGGGGTGGGGTGGACCTACACCCTCGCCCGCATCGTCCTCACCCTGCCGACGCTGCTGCTCTGGCGGGTGCGCGCGATCGGGGTCGAGAACGTCCCGAAGGAGGGGCCGCTCGTCCTCGCCCCCAACCACTTCAGCCAGATGGACCACTTCTTCGTCGGCGTCTACCTGCGGCGGAAGATCCGCTTCATGGCCAAATCCCAGCTCTTCGGCCCGCCCGTCCTCACCTACATCTACAAGCACGGCGGCGTCTTCCCGATCCGCCGCGGCCACCACGACGAGGAAGCGATCGAGACTGCCCGCATCCTCGTCGAGCAGGGGGAGATGCTGCTGGTCTACGCCGAGGGCGGCCGCTCCCGCTCGCAGACCCTGGGGGAGCCGAAACCGGGCATCGGCCGGATCGCCCTGGAAACCGGCGCCCCGATCGTCCCGGTCGCGATCCACGGCTCGGAGCGGGCACGGCACTGGAAGAAGCTGCGCTTCCCGAAGACGACGGTCCAGTTCGGCGAGCCGCTCACCTATCCGGTCGAAAGCGCGCCGAGCCGCGAGCGCCAGCTCGAGGTCGCGACCGAGGTCTTCGCCCGCGTGCGGGAGATGTACGAAGGGCTGAGAGCCGGCGACCGCTGACTACTCGTAACGCTGCTTGAGGCCGGGGTAGAAGTCGGGGTCGTGGCCCGGGGTGATCACGGCGTCGGGGAACTGGCGGCGGAAGAGGCGCAGCTCCTGCAGGGAGCGGCGGAGGTTATGGGCGTCGTGGGGGCGCGGTGGCGGCGGCTCGGAGCCGTCGAGTTGACCCAGCACGTACATCGCGTCGCCGCCGATCACGAAGTCGTGCTCTTGCAGCCGGCAGACGACCGACATGTGGCCGGGGCTGTGGCCAGGGGTGTAAGCGAGGTGGATCGAGCCGTCGCCGAACAGGTCGAAGGTGCGGCCGAAGCTGGCGTAGGAGTCGATGTTGCCGCGGTCGAAGTCGACCGTGCGGTAGTCGAAGGCGAAGTCGAAGTGGGCGCGGCGGTAGCCGTTCAGCAGCGGCTGCGAGCCGTGCGCGGCGGCCCGCCACTCGGTCTCGCTGAGGACGAAGGTCGAGTTCGGGAACTCCGAGATCGCCGAGGTGTGGTCGAGGTGGAGGTGGGTCATCACCACGATCGGGACCTCGCTGGGCTCGAGTCCGCGCCGGCGCAGCTGCGAGGGGACGTCTTCGCCGGGCTTCAGGGTCGGCTTGCCGCGCGCGGCAAGGGCGCCGAAGTTCGCCTTCGGGTCGGTGGCGATCGAGGGGTGGAGGCCGGTGTCGACGAGGATCGCGCCGGCGCTCGGGTGGCGGACGAGGAAGGCCGGGATCGGGATCACGTTTTCCTTAGAGCCGATCACGAGGGCCTTGAGGAGCTTGGCGCTGGTGAAGCCCCCTGGCGGCTTGACCATCATCTCGCGGGGAAAGTCGCAGTGGCCGGCCACCATCGGCTCGACCGTGACCGTGGCACCGCGGGTGCCGCCGGCGAGCGGCTCGTGCAGGGGATGCGGTTCGACGCTGATGCCCATGAGCAAGGCAATTTACGCGGCTCGGCTTGTCTATAGGCTCCGCTGCCGATGGCTGACAGCGACCGTTCGCGGATCTTCAGAGAGGGTCTTCTCGCCGGGCAGGTCTGCGTCGTCTCCGGCGCCGGCAGCGGGCTCGGCCGGGAGACGGCGCTGGAGATGCTGCGCCTCGGCGCCACCGTCGTCGCCTGCGGCCGGCGCGAGGAGCCGCTGGCTGAGACGGCGGAGCTGGCGGCTGAGCTCCCCGGCAGCTTCGAGCACGAGTGCCTCGACATCCGCGAGGAGGAGCCGGTCGGCCGGTTCTTCGATGGCCTGCTCGAGCGGCACGGCCGCCTCGACGTCCTCGTCAACAACGCCGGCGGCCAGTTCCTCAGCCCGGCCGAGGCGATCAGCCCGAAAGGGTTCAAGACGGTTATCGACCTCAACGTCCTCGGCACCTGGCTGATGACCCACGCGGCGGCGACGAAGGCGTTCATCCCGCAGGGCGAGGGCAAGGTCCTCAGCGTCACCCTCTCGCCCCACAACGGGATGCCGGGGATGGTCCACTCCGGCGCCGCCCGCGCCGCGGTCGAGAACATGATGCGGACGCTGGCGGTCGAGTGGGCGCGCTTCGGGATCAAGACCTGCGCCCTCGCCGCCGGCCAGTTCGCGACCGAGACGCTGCTGACCAAGTATCCCCAGGTCGTCGTCGACAACCTCGAGCGCTCGATCCCGATCGGCCGCGCCGGCCGGCCCGAGGAGATGGCCTGGCTCGTCGCCTACCTCGCCTCGCCCGCGGGAGACTTCTTCTCGGGGACGACGATCACCCTCGACGGGGCGCGGGACAACTGGGCGGGGCCGTGGCCGCCTGAGGCGATCGCCACCGAGAGTGGCGATCCGGTGGCGGAGGAGCGGCGGCCGAAGTAGCGATTGGTGTTTTTTCCACCCCAGAGGGTGGAAAGTTCACCAACTTCAGCGCGGCTCGAGCACTACCAGCGGTATCTCGCGCTCGGCCCTGGCGCGATAGTCCTCGTAGGGGCGGTAGATCGCGACGGCCTTGGCCCAGAGTCGCTCGCGTTCCTCCGGCCTTGCCTCGCGAGCGTGGACCGCGCGGTGCTCGGACCCGATCTGCACCGTCGTATCGGGGTGTGCCTTGAGGTTGTGGAACCAGGCCGGATGTTTCTTGTAGCCGCCCTTAGAGGCGATGACGACGACGTTCTCGCCGTCCTCGATGTATTGCAGCGGCGAGGTGCGGTGGATGCCGCTCTTGGCGCCGACGTGGTCGAGCAGGAGCATCCGGCCCTGCAGGCCGGGAATCCTGTGACCGAGGCGCCCACCCGTCCTCCGGTAGAGGAACGTGTGGGCGCCCATCGCGCGGCGCAGGACCGGCCAGGTCCGCGCCGCCAGATCGAGGTAGCGCGGCGGGCGCCGCGCCCCCGACTGTGAGGTGGTGCTCAGGTGTACATCCCCCCGAACATGCCGCCGGTGACGTTCAGCACCTGGCCGTGCATGTAGTTGGCGAGCGGCGAGGAGAGGAAGAGGACCGGGCCCGAGGCCTCCTCCGGGGTCGCCGGGCGGCCCAGCGGGATGATCGCCGAGGCCATCGCCCGCATCTGCTCGGGGATGCCGAGCTCGATCTTCTCCCCGGTCGGCGAGGTCATCTCTTCGCCGGCCTCTTTGGCAGCGGTGAGGCGGGTTTCGACGAAGCCGAAGGCGACCGCGTTGACGTTGATCTTGAACTGGCCCCACTCCTTGGCCAGGGTTTTCGTCAGCCCGACGACGCCCATCTTCGCGGCTGAGTAGTTGACCTGGCCGGCGTTGCCCATCATCCCAGAGGTCGAGGAGGTGTTGATGATCTTGCGGAAGACCTCCTTGCCCTCGGCGCGCTCGGCCTTGGCCGCCTCGCGCCAGGCCGGGGCCAGTGCCCGGGCGACCCGGAAGGGGACGATCGTGTGGATGTCCAACATCGCCTGGAACTGCTCGTCGCTCATCTTGTGGGCGACGCCGTCCCAGGTATAGCCGGCGTTGTTGACGCAGATGTCGACCGAGCCGAAGGCGTCGTTGGCGGCCTTGACCAGCTCGTCGGCGGCGCCCTCCTTGGTCAGGTCGCCGGCGAAGACCGCGGTCTCGCCGTCGATCTCGTCAGCCGTCTGCTGCGCGACGTCGGGGTCGAGGTCGTTGATCAGCACCTTGGCGCCCTCGCTGACGAACAGCTCGGCGGTAGCCCGCCCGATCCCGCGCGCCGAACCGGTGACGATCGCGGCTTTCCCGTCCAGAAGTCCCATTACTCCGTCTCTCCTTCGCTCGATGAAAAGTCGGCTCGGGAGGCTATCGGGATCGCAGCGGTCCTGGTTGACCGGCCAGTCGGCCGGAGTACTCCGAAGATCTGCGCAGTTCTTCTGTGGCGAATTCCCAATGACAACGTGTCCAGATATAGGCAGAATCAGAACCGATGACAGTTCTCGTCGCCTACGCTTCCAAACGCGGCTCGACCGCGGAGATCGCCGAGACCGTGGCCGCGACCCTGCGCCGCGAAGGGCTCCGCGTCTGCCTCGAGCGCTGCGAGGACGTGCAGAGCCTGGAGGGCTACGACGCCGCCGTCCTCGGAAGCGCCGTCTATATGAAGCGCTGGCGCGGAGATGCGCGCGACTTCCTCAAGAAGCACCGCAAGGCCCTCAAGCAGATGCCCTTCTGGGTCTTCAGCTCCGGCCCCGTCGGGGATCCGACGCAGGACAACCCCGACTGGAACGAGCCGCCGAAGATCGTCGAGAAGGTCAAAGAGATGGGGGGGAGGGGCCACGTCATCTTCGGAGGTTGCGTGCCGAGCGAGCCGAAGGGCTTCATGGAGAAGGCGATGGTCAAGGGCGTCCCCAACGAGTACCGCGACCGCCGCGACTGGCCCGAGATTCGCGAGTGGGCTCACCAGATCTCGGTTGATCTGACGACCGTTCACGCGTAAAACTCACTCCGCCAACTTTAAGCGCGCGCTTCCCGCGCATTCCATTGACTTTCCCTGATCGCTGAGTCACGTTCTCCTCCTTTTGGTCAAGCAACTTGGAGGAAACTTATGTACAAGCTGATTATTCTCGGCGCCGGGATCGCTGCCTTCGCGATCCTTGCTGTCGGGTGTGGAAGCAGTGGGAGCGACCAGGCAGCGGCCCAGATCACTGAAGCCCAGTTCCTGAGGCAGGTGGATGCGATCTGCACGAAGACTCATAAGGAAGTGGGCGCTGCATTCTTCGGGCGGGGGACGGGCGCAGCTGGCGACCCTGCCGAACAGATCTCTCAGCTTTTGAAGGAAGAGGCCAGAGAGCTGGGCGCCCTCGCGGGTCCCGAAAAGGTCGAAGCAAAAATCGATCCCCTGACCGAAAGTATCTCGCAGGCAAGTGGGGTCCTCGCCCAAGGAGGCAAGGCTGCGCTGGAAGACCCACAAGTCGCGGAATACAAGAAAGAAGCTCAAGTTCTGCACCTGCCGGACTGCTGAGCTCCTTGGCAGAACTAAGGGGGTGCAGAAAAACGAGGGCGCCTTCACACCTTGAAGAGGTTTGCAGGAGATTTTGGCCCGCGAGAAAGTTCGACTGCGGCCTGAAGTCTTCGTTAAGCAAAAACTCTTGACTGAACTAAGACCTTTCGTCTACTCCTGTTTCCCAGCGGGGCCTTGGCGCATTTGGCCAACCCTCGATCATTAAACCCGGCAGGACGGATCGCAATCCCGCCCTGCTCGGATTCAGGAGAAAGGTAGAACAAAAAAGATGAGCAAGAAGATCATGCTGCTCGCTCTGGCGGTTGTCAGCGCAGCGGTGTTCGCGGTGCCATCGATGGCGATGGCCGAAGACGAACCGCTGCACTTGACACCGGCTCCTGCGGCCAACCACGTTGACAACATCGCCGGCGGCGCGTCGACCCTGAGGTCGGCAAACGGCACCGTCGTCACGTGCAAAAAAATCAAAGGTACGATCAAGTGGGAAAACGGCACAACAGCGAAAACCGCGCTTGCTTTCGAAGAAGAATGCAAGGCAACCGTTCCTGGTATCGGCACGGTGAACTGTTCGACCATTAACACCAATGGAGAATTGCTCACCCACCTACTGACAATCCCGAGCACGCAGCCCGGAGTGCTGATCACACCGGGAGCCAGCGAACTTTTCGCCAGCTTCAGCTGTGCAGCCGGCCTGGTCAAAGTAGAAGTCAAGGGCAACGGAGTTATCGGCACAATCACGTCTCCCGAAAACGCCTGCACCGCCGCAACACAGAACACGACGGTCATTACGTTCCAACAGGGCGCCAACCTCGGCGAACAGAAACACCTGCACGTCGAAGGCACAGCGACTACATACGACCTGAAGGCGTCCACTAATGGTGGCGCGCTCTCAACATCCTCCATCGAAGGCTCAGGCACCGTTACCTTCAGTGAAGGCACTAAGCATCTCGAATGCACATAGCCTGAGGGCTTGACGTTCGATTTAGCGAGATGGGGCCGCGCCTGCGGCCCCATCTCGCGTTTGGATGACATGAAGGCGGGAGATATCAGGCTTTCTATGCCGGCGGAGTAGTTGAGGACAGGGCATATAGCTGCGCGCGCGCATATTTGGCGAATCGCGATTTGCAGGGTAAAGCTCCAAGGTTCGGCGTTGTGCAGACCTCGGTGCAGTAGCGATCAGTTATAGGTATTCATGTGGTTTACGCACGACTCGGCTTCGAGAGTGCGCGCCGTGCTATTGGGGACCGATGAAGGAGTGGGAGAGGAAAATGGCTGGGGATAGAGAGTGTCCGACTACGAGGTCGGCTCATGCGCGGATGGTGGGGATCGTTCTATTTTTTGTGACCGTGCTCCTGATGCTGCCCGCTCAGGGGTTCGGAGCCCCTCCGAAGTACGAACTGATTAAGAAATTTGGTCCCGACGGCACTGGAACCAGCAAATTTGCGAGTCCCGGGTCGGTTGCCGTCGACCAGCAGAGCCACACTGTCTATGCAGCAGGCGGGACTTCAGGATCGGCAAGGCTCTACAAGTTCGACAGCAGCGGCAATCCCGTTAATTGGGGCGGATCCGCACCCTACATTTCGGGCAACGAATTGAGCGACCTTATCTTCGCGCAAGAAACGCTGGTCCAGGCTGCGGTGGATTCCACCACGCACACGGTCTATGTGACGAGCGCTAACACTGTCAAAGCTTTTCAGGAAAATGGCGAACCAGCGGATTTCACTGCCGGTCCTGCTGCCGGCTCAAACGCGATCGGCGGGTTTGGCGAACTTTCGGGGCTGACCGTTGACATGAACGGCGTCATCTACGCTAGTGACCTAGCAGATGGAGTCGTCAAGGTTTTCGCGCCCACGGGTGAGCCGATCACGCAGTTCTCCGTCGCATTTCCGACCAATCTGGCGGTCGACAGCCTCGGATCCATATATGTGATCGTCAACGACGAAGGCCGGAACAACGACCAGGCGACGAAATTCACGCCATCTTCCTTCCCTGTATCGGGAGGAACCACGTATTCGACCTCAGGGGAACCGGTCGACACCGTTAACAGTTATGCAGTCGGGGTCGATCCTGTGACTAACTTCGTTTATGTCTCCCACAACATCAACTCTCCGGGAATCGCGGTATATGACGAATCCGGAAACGCGATAACGACCTTCGGAGTACCGGGCTCGGACGGAGAACTGTCTTTTGCCGATGGCGTTGCGATCGACGGAGCCGGCACCAGGGTTTACGTCATGAACCTCTCGGCGAGTAATGTGGCGCAAGTCAGCATCTTCCAGCCGGAACCTCCAGCGAAGCCGGCAATTGAGGTAGTGGCTGCCACTGATGTCTCGAGCACGGCGGCATTCCTATACGCCCGTATCAATCCGGACCAGAGGGCTACCACCTTCCGGTTCGAGTACGGCTTAAACGATTGCTCGACGAGTATCTGCACGGCTGTGCCGGCGGGGGGAGCGTCGATCGCCGCAGGAAACGACAGCGTGTGGGTATCCGAAAAGATCCAGGGGCTAAGCCCGGGCACGCAATACCATTTCCGCGTCGTCGCCGAAAACGAACTCGGAATTGATGAAGCCGACGGAGTGTTCAGAACCCAGGGCAGCACCCTTCCCTTCAGTCTTAGCGACTCACGGGCTTGGGAGATGGTTTCCCCTCCCAACAAGCGAGGGGCGCTGTTGCGGGGCGTCCAGGAAGGAGGTGGCACTGTCCAGGCAGCCGCCGATGGCAACGGGATCGCTTATGTCGCAACTGCGCCAGTAGCAGATGAAGCAGAAGGGAGCCGTGTCGAACCCGAAGCGGTATTGGCACGACGGACCGCGAACGGGTGGGAGTCGGAAAACCTGACGACTGCGAATGATCGGGTCGTGCCGGCCTCGGTCGGGCACCAGGGAGAGTACAAGCTCTTTTCGGCCGATCTTTCGAAGGCGGCTTTGGAGCCACGCACCAGTACGCCATTGTCCGAAGAAGCCTCCGAACGCGCTCCTTACCTTAGATTCAATACCCATCCTCCGGTCTATAGGCCGCTGGTGACCGGTAAGGAAGGATTTGCGAACGTTCCCTCCGGGACGGAATTCGGAAACGAACAGAACATCTTGGAAAACTTCTCCGAGGTGTCTGTGCTGGGCGCCACGCCCGACCTGAAGCATGTGGTGCTCGCGTCAGCCGTGCCTCTCGTCGAAGGAGCGCCTCCCGGTGGTAAGACTATTTACGAGTGGAATAACGGCCAGCTGAAACCCATTAGCGTTCTCCCTGCCGCCGACGGAGAACAAGGCACGATAGTTAACACCCAGTACATCGGCGCAGGGCCTGTTTCGCAGCGTCACGCGATCTCCGACGACGGCTCGCGGGTCTTCTGGACCGAAGAAGCTCCCGAAAAGCACCTGTACATGCGAGAGATGGAAGCTGGGAAGACCGTCCAGATAGATCAGCCGGAAGAAGGAATCAGTGGCAGCGGTAAAACGGAACCGGTGTTCCAGGGCGCAAGTGCTGACGGTGCCGTCGTCTTCTTCACCGATACCCGACAGCTCACCGCAGATGCCAGCCCTACGGGCGCCGACCTCTATCGCTGCGAAATCATCGATGTGGAGACGGCGTGTAGCAATCTTGTCGATCTGACTGCACCGCGGGAAGGTTCCGGCGAAAGCGCCGAAACCGAAGGGACGATGTCGGGGCTGAGCGAAGATGGCTCGCGAGGCTACTTCGTCGCCAAAGGTATCCTGGCCTCCGGGGCAAATGAGTTCGGGCAGGAAGCAGTTGCCGGCGAACCTAACCTTTATTTCTGGCAGGACGGAGAAGGCCTGCGCTTCCTTGCGACTTTGGCAAACGAAGACAGCCCTGACTGGGGGTTCTCGCAGTTCTTTGAAACTCCATTTGCCTCCTTCCTGGCCGCGGCGATCTCCCCCAACGGACGGTACTTCGCCTTCATGTCGAAGCGTGATCTCACCGAACAGAGCAGCATTGATGTCGGTTCTGGCAAACAGGTGGAGCGGGTCTTCCGTTTCGACGCTCAGTCAGACCAGCTGCTGTGCGTGTCGTGCTCCTCTCTCGGGGCTGCGCCCCAGGGAACCACGATGAAATTTGAGGAAGTACTCGTTGATCCCCGAGGGGACTGGCCCAATATTGCCGTTCAGGCCACCCTCCCTGAGCCCGCGGTCCTCGGCACCAGTGCGCCAACGAGTTACCAGCCCCGCGCAGTTCTCGATAACGGCCGAGTGTTCTTCAACGCCTTCGATTCGCTGGTTCCTGCTGATTCAAACAAACAGTGGGATGTGTACCAGTACGAGGATCTCGGGCTTGGGGATTGCAGCACGACCTCCGGGAGCGCGGCAATCCAGTGGTCGGGCGCAGGGTGCGTGTCGCTGCTTTCTTCGGGCACCGGTGAAGGCGAAGCAGGGTTCCTCGATTCAAGCGCTAACGGTGACGATGTCTTCTTCCTCACCCCGGCGCGGCTGTCGGTGACCGACGTCGACAACGAGCTTGACGTCTACGACGCCCGTGTCAATGGGATCCCTGCGGTGTTGAACCCAAATGAAGAATGCGGTAGCAGCGAATCGTGCCATCCCGCATCCCCGCAGGTTCAGAATATTTTACCGGGCAGTGCCTCGTTCCACGGAACTGGAAACGTGAAGCCGGGCCGTAAATGTCCCAAGGGCAAGCGGAGGGTCAAGCGCGGTGGCAAGCAGCGCTGTGTCGCCAAAAAGGCCAAGAAGCACAAACATCACCGACAAGCCGGCAAGCGAAGGAGGGTGAACCGATGAGGTTCTATCCGAAGCAGCAATTGCCGAGCCCCTCGAGCAAGGAACTTAAAAGCATGAAGAAGCGCATTGCCCTCGGCTCTCTTATTGCGGTAGTAGCTCTATTTGCGGCGCCGTGCGTGGGTGCATCAGCGGCATCGCCGTGGTGGCAGGTCCTGACCGGGAGTCGCCCCACGAACCTCTGGGAACCAACCGACAATGTGCAGAAAATCACTACGGAAGAGTCGAACGAATTCTTCGCTGCCAAGATTGAAGTGGAAAACGAAGTAATCGGCTGCCTTGCCACGGGCACCCTTTTCGGCTTTCTTCCCGCCGACACCGCATGCCAGTTCTTCGAAGTCGCGCCGGAAGCAACCGAAACCGCTGCGGAGTTGCAGGCGTTGCTCGAAGCTTCATTCGGTGTGGGCACTGTTGAAGTAACCGGTGGGCCCGTAGGTGGAGAACCCTTCCTGATCACCACCCCCGAACAACCTGAGCCGCCGATCCACCTTTCTCCCGCAAACAGCGAACTCGCTTCGTTCCTTGGAACGAGCACCGTCAAGATGCTCTCCGAAGGAGGTAGTGGGCGGCTTGTTCTGACGCTCACCAATCTCGGTGACGCCCCTGTGGATGCCACGGCCACGCCGGTGACCATCGTCGACAAACTGCCCGAGGGCGTCGACGCAACGGGCGTAAATGCTGTCGCCGGTCCGAAGGAAAGCAACGCGGGGCCGGTCAGCTGTAGCGTGGAAACGGGCAGCCTGGTTACCTGCAAGTTCGAAAACGTCCTCCACCCGTACGACGCGATCGAAGTCGAAATCAATGCCAATCTTACCGGTGAACCGCCGGCTGCCGGTGCGCCTGGAGAAGTGACGGTGTCGGGTGGCAACGCCCCTGCAGCGACGGCGACTCAGGTCATCCATGTCTCTCCCGAAAAGGCACCCTTCGGCTTCGAATACTTTTCTTCGCAGGCAGAAGAAGAGGGGGGCGCCCCTGCTCTCCGGGCCGGAAGCCATCCCTTCCAGATGTCAACCACGATCCAGCTGAACTCCGGGCCTATCGTGACTCCTGGTGCTCCGCGCAGGGAAATGGTCATCGAACAGCCCGCCTTGCCCAGAAATCTGCGCTTTCCCCTTCCCGCGGGACTCGTCGGCAACGCCCAGGCGGTCCCCCAATGCCCGATGAAAACGTTCCTTAAAGCGGTTCAGGTCTTTAACGCCTGCCCGGACGAAAGCGCGATAGGCGTTATCTCCTCGACGGTGGTTGAAAGTGGTGTCTTCGGGTTGATCCGCTTGGCTGTCCCGCTCTTCAATCTCTCGCCGGGCCCAGGGGAGCCTGCTCGCTTTGGTGCCGTTGTGGTGGGGGTCCCGGTCGTGATCGATACGGCAGTGGACCCGGACAACCAGTACCGCATCATCGCCAAGGTCAGCAACGTTCCGCAGCTGGCGCAGTTTCTCTCGAGCACCGTGGTCATCTGGGGTACCCCCGGAGACCCCCGGCACGACAACTCGCGCGGGTGGAACTGCGTCTATACCGTGGAAAACATCGGTCCTTGCGAACGCCCGGCAAGCCTGCAGGAACCTGCCTTCCTGCGGCAGCCTGTCTCGTGTGTGACGCCTTTTGATTTCGGCGCCGAAATCGAACCGTGGAACACCCCGCTGGGAAGCGTTGTCGATACGGCGGAGTCAAGCAACGAAAAGATGGGAGCCTGCAACCAGGTGCCCTTCAACCCGGCCATCGCCGCCTCGCCGACGAATCACTCCGCCGGCGAATCCAGCGGGCTCGACTTCCAGCTCACCATGCCCAATGCCGGGCTGCTCAGCAAGGAAGCGATCTCGGAAGGGCAGGCGAAGAAAGCGGAAGTTACCCTGCCCGAAGGGGTAACGATCAACCCGTCCCAGGCCGAAGGTCTCGGTGCCTGCACGCCGGCCCAGTACGCACAGGAGACCTTCGAATCTGCACCCGGTGCAGGATGCCCGGAATCGTCGAAGATCGGATCGGTCGACATCTCTACGCCTCTGATCGACGAGGAAGCGCACGGGGCGGTCTATGTCGCTGAGCCGTACGACAACCCGTTCGACTCGCTGCTGGCGCTGTACATGGTGGCGAAGATCCCGGACCGGGGGGTCCTGGTGAAACAGGCAGGCAAGGTGGATCTGAACCCGCAGACCGGCCAGGTCGTCACCACCTTCGACAACCTGCCGCAGATCCCGTTCGAATCGTTCCGGCTCCATTTCTTCGAGGGCAACCGGGCGCCGCTGGTGATGCCGGCCTCGTGCGGCGAATACGACATCGCCGCCAAGTTCACGCCTTGGAACGCGATGGACCCGGACAATCCGCTACCGAGCGAGATCGTGACGAAGTCGAGCAGCTTTACGGTCGATCGCGGTCCGAACGGGGGGCCCTGCCCGAGCGGAACGCCGCCGTTCAACCCCGGCTTCGTCGCCGGCACCGAAAGCAACTCGGCCGGCAAGTACTCGCCATTCATCGCCCGCCTCACCCGCAACGACAATGAACAGGAGTTCACCCGCTTCTCGATGAAGCTGCCGAAGGGCGTGATCGGGAAACTCGCCGGGATCCCGTTTTGCTCTGACGCGGCGATCGCAACTGCTCGGGCCCGCACGGGTGCGAACGGCGCCCAGGAAGAGCTCGAACATCCGAGCTGTCCGGACGCATCCCAGATCGGCCGCACGTCGGTCGGCGCCGGCGTCGGGCCGAGCCTGACCTACGTCCCCGGCAAGATCTACCTCGCCGGCCCCTATCAGGGCGCGAAGCTCTCGATCGTGGCGATCACGCCGGGCAAAGTCGGTCCGTTCGACATCGGCAACGTCGTCATCCGCCAAGCCCTGAAGGTCGATCCCGAGACGGCCGAAGTGTCGACCGACGGCTCGAGCTCGGACCCGATTCCCCACATCCTGCAGGGGATCGTCACCCATGCCCGCGACATCCGCATCTTCGTCGACAGGAAGGACTTCGTCCTCAATCCGACGAGCTGCGAGCGGATGACCGCGGACGCCTCGGTATTCGGATCCGGGGTCGACTTCGGCTCGCCCGCCGACGATCAGGCGGTTGAAGTCTCCTCGCCCTTCCAGGCCGCCGACTGCGCCAGCCTCGGCTTCAAGCCGAAGCTGAAGCTGAGCTTCAAGGGTGGCACCAGGCGCACCGCCAATCCGAAACTGAAAGCGGTCCTCGAAGCCCGCGCGGGCGATGCGAACATCGGTCGGGCACAGGTGACCCTGCCGAAGGCGGAGTTCATCGAACAGAGCCATTTCCAAACCGTCTGCACGCGGGTCCAGTTCCGCGCCGGCGGGGGCAATGGGGAACAGTGCCCGAAGGGCTCGATCTACGGCCGCGCCAAGGCGATCTCACCGCTGCTCGACGAGCCGCTCTCCGGCCCGGTGTTCCTGCGTTCCTCCGAACACGAACTGCCCGACCTCGTCGTCGCGCTCCACTCGAGCAAGGTCGACATCAACCTCGCCGGCACGGTCGACTCGTTCCACCAGCGTCTCCGGACCACCTTCGAAACGGTGCCGGACGCGCCGGTGAAGCGCTTCGTCCTCGAAATGCAGGGGGGCAAGAAGGGCCTGTTCGTCAACAGCGTCAACATCTGCAAGCAGCCGCAGCGCGCAACTGCCGACTTCCGAGGCCAAAATGGCCGGCGCCACCTCTTCGAACCGGTGGTGAAGGCGGACTGCAAGGGCAAGAAAGCCAAGAGGGGCGGCCGGCGCGGATAGCGCCCGGTCGCCCAGCTTCGCTTCTTTTCGCCGCTGAGCGGACGAGATAGATCAGATTTCCGCTGCATTCTCGGAAAGATTTCTTCTATGGGCGTCAAGTTGGCGATTTGTTAGCCGATACACATGTCTATGATGCCGCGGATGCTTCTGCCCCCCAGCCGCAGGTCTGTGGCCGGAGTGCTTGCGGCGATCGTCCTCGTGGCTGTCGTCGTTCTAGTGCTGCCCGGCAGTGCGACCACCGCCGGCAAGATCGTCATCTACGGGTCGAATAAGGGCTCGACTCTGACCCTGCACAAGAAGCACGGGAAGATCATCGTCAGGGGCAGGATGGCCCACCGGCACCCCCGCGGCTGTCGCTTCCGGCATGCCCATCGCGTCGCCGTCTGCCAGCCACGGCACAAACAGGTGATCGAAATCAAGATGGGCCGCAGGGGGGACCTGGTCCGCATTGCCGAGAAGATGCCGATGCCCGTCGTCGTCTACCTCGGCCCCGGCTCGGACAAGTTCGTCGGCAACGGCGAGCGCGACGTCTGCTTCCCCGGCGGCGCCCGTCGCAACCGCTGCGTCGGCCGCGGCAACAACGACGTCTGCATCACCGGCCCCCGCAACAGCGACTGCGTCGGCGGGGGTGGCAACGACTTCTGCCGCCACGGCACCGGCAGCGACGGCTGCTGGGGCGGCCGCGGCCAGGACATCTGCATCATGGGCCCGGGAGAAGACGGCTGCCACGGCGGCCCCGGCAACGACCGCCTTTACGGCGGCCCTCAGCCCGACCAGCTCTACGGTGGCCCCGGTTACGACTATTGCAACGGGGGCCGCGGCATCGGTCGCTCCCACCGCTGCAACGCCGGGCCTCGCCATTGAGCGCCTAGAAGAAGAGGGCGGCGTCCGCTGGGACACCACCCTCCTCAAAAGGAACAACATGATTCGCAAGGTTCATGGAACGCCCTTTTTCGGTACGGGTCAAAGATCAGGTGGTTTTTGCGCGGAATATTCCCGAAATCAACCGCAAACCCAGTCTTTTTCCCTGCAGTAAGCGCCCCGCTCGCTTTGCGCGCCTTTGCTTCGACGGTCAGCTTCAGTTGCGCGACATGCCCCCCGGCAGCACCCCGAGTGCACCTAGCGCACCGGTAATCGCCTCGGCCAGGGGGAAGCTGCCGCTGATCTCCAGATGGCCGGGCGGCCCGCCGTTCATCTGGCGCATCCAGGCGACGGCACTGCCCGAGGCTGAAGCCTGGGACTCCCCTTCGAGGCGGGAGGTACAACTCATCACTTTGCCTTTCTCGATGCCGACGATGACGCCGGCGAGGGCCGGCTCGGATCCCGCCCGAACCTCCACCGAAAGACGGCACGTACCGGTGATTCCCGGGTCCATCACCATCAGGGGAATCGAGAGCAGGAAGGCGGCCTCGACGTCGAGGCGGCCGATCTGCGCAAGGGGCTCGGGGACGAACTGCCGCTCCCAGCCGGCGGCCGAGGTGAGGGGGATGACCGCCTGGCGCAGCCATTCGGTTGCTCCGTACGGCGTTCCCCGGCCGGCGCCCGGCTGCGGCGAAACCAGTTTGGCGGTTCGCATCGCCCCCAGCTTGCGCTCGAGGGTGGGGTAGCTGATCTTCGGGATCAGCATGTTCAGGTCGGTCAGCGAGACGGCCCGGGCGGCCACGGCTCGCACGATGTTTGAGGACCAACCTCCGATCAGCGCTTTGGTCCCGTTCCGCGCCGCGACGCTGCCGAGCAGGATCGGGCCGTCAGGGGCCGCCCGCAGCCACTCCTGCAGGAAGTCGGCGACCTTCAGCAGGGACTCTCCCACCGGCGTCAGCGTGTAGCGCGCCGTCGCGGGAAACTCGTTCGAGCGCCGTCGTTCGAGGATGTCGAGACCCTCGAGCGCGCGCGTGTACACGCGCATCGTGCTCTCCGGCGGGGAGCCGACCGCCCGGCGCAGGTCGAGTAGCTCCATCGGCCCGTTCTCCAGCGCCCTGAGAGTGTGGATGTTGAGCGGCGCCGCCAGCACGGTTAGTGCCTGGGCGCCCGCGCGGGTCATGTAAACCGACTAAGTGAGTAGTGCTCGAGCATTTCAGCTGCCCCTTGCGTTGTGACCCGAAGGTCAATGGAGCCAGCGAGTTTCCGAAGTGCCCAGTAATAGCCTCGCTGTTAGGCCTGGGCGTCCGATCGTCAAGCAGCGGCACTGCGCTGTTGCTCAAAGACATATCGATGATGGCACAGAATGGTACGACTCAAGTATTAACGCGTGAACTTTCAGCGGGCTCTCGGAACTACAGGCCCATCGTTTTGCCGATGATCTCTTTCATGATCTCGTCGGTGCCGCCGCCGATCGGGCCCAGCCGGGCGTCGCGGACCGCTCGCTCGATGCCGTACTCGCGCATGTAGCCGTAGCCGCCGTGGATCTGCAGGGACCGGTCGGCGATTTCGAGGACCGCTCGCTGGGTCAGGAGCTTGGCCATCGAGACCTCTTGGATCGGGTTCTGGCCTTCGTCGAAGAGGCGGAGGGCGTTGTAGGTGAGGGCGCGGCAGGTCTCGGCGAGGGTGGCCATCTCCGCGACGTGGTGGCGGATCGCCTGGAACTTGCCGATCGGGCGGCCGAAGGCCTCGCGCTCGCCGGCGTAGGCGACGGTGACCTCTATAAGGCGCTGCATCGCCCCGACAGCTCCGATCGCCATCAGCAGCCGCTCCCAGGCGAAGTTGGCCATGATCAGTTTGAAGCCGCCGTTCTCCTCGCCGAGCAGGTTCTCGGCCGGAACCTCGACGTCGGTAAAGGAGATTTCGCCGGTGTCCGAGGAGTGCCAGCCCATCTTCTCGAGCTTGCGGCTGACCTCGTAGCCGGGCATCTCGCGCTCGAGGACGAGGAAGGAGATGCCGCCGTGGCCGCCCTCCTCGCTGGTCTTGCAGGCGCAGACGAGGAAGTCGGCGCGGACGCCGTTGGTGATGAACGTCTTGGCGCCGTTGACGACGTAGGTGTCGCCGTGGCGCACGGCGGTGGTGGAGAGGGAGGCGACATCGGAGCCGGCGCCGGGCTCGGTGATCCCGAGGGCGCCGATCTTTTCGCCGGCGATCCCGGCCGGCAGCCAGCGCTGCTTCTGCTCCTCGGTGCCGAACTTGAAGATCGGCGGCATCGCGATCGAGGTGTGGGCGTTGAGGCCGGCGGCGACGCCGCCGGAGCCGCCGGAGCGGGCGAGCTCCTCGACCCAGACCGCGTCGTGCAGGTGAGTGCCGCCCTGGCCGCCCAGCTCCTCCGGGAACTTCAGCCCGAGGAAGCCGAGCTCGGCGCAGCGGGAGAACAGCTCGCGGGGAAATTCCCGCGCCGCCTCCCACTCGTCGACGTTCGGCGCGATCTCCTTGGTGACGAAGCGGGAGACGGTCTCCCGCAGCTCCTCGTGCTCCTCGCCGAACGGCGGCAAGGTAGCGCGGGCGCCGCTGTCCTTGACGACGGTCATGCGGGGCGCGTTTGCGTCCTCATGGTTGACAAAGGCGCCCCGCCGCTGCCTACAGCCCGTAGCTCCGCCCGATCACGTCGAGCATCACCTCGTCGGTGCCGGCGCCGATCCGGTTGAGGCGGACGTCGCGGTAGGCGCGCTCGATCTCGTACTCCTTCATGTAGCCGTAGCCGCCGAGGATCTGGATGCACTCGTCGGCGACCTCGCAGGCGATCCGCGAGGAGAAGAGCTTGGCCATGGTGATCTCCCGCACCGGGTACTCGCCGTTGCCGAAGCGCCAGGCGGTCGCGTAGGTGAATTGCTTTGCCGCCTCGGTCTTGGTCGCCATCTCGGCGAACTTGTGGCGGATCGCCTGGAACTTGCCGATCGGCCGGCCGAAGGCTTCGCGGTCTTTGGCGTACTCGAGGGTCTTCTCGATCATCCGTTCACAGCCCGCGTGGGAACCGGCGGCGGCGACCAGGCGCTCGCCCTGGAGCTCCCAGGCGATGTGGTAGAAGCCCTTGCCGACCTCGCCGAGAACCGCGTCGGCCGGGACGCGGACGTCTTCGAAGGCGAGTTCGCCGGTGTCGGAGGCGTGCATCCCCATCTTCTCCAGCTCGGCGGAGACGGTGAAGCCGGGGACCTTCTCGCCGTTCTCGTCACGGAGGTCGACGACGAAGAGGGTGATGCCGGCGTGGCGCTCCTCCGGGTCGGTCTTGCAGACAAGGACGATGAAGTCGGCTCGCGGGCCGTTGGTGATGAAGGTCTTGGAGCCGTTGATCACGTATTCGTCGCCATCGCGGATCGCGGTCGTGCGGATCCCGGCGACGTCGGAGCCGGCGCCGGGCTCGGTGATCCCGAGGCTGCCGATCTTTTCGCCTTTCAACCCCGGTTCGAGGTACTTCTTCTTCTGCTCCTCGGTGCCGAGCAGGTGGATCGGGGGGAGGACCATGTCGGTCTGGACCGCGAAGCCCATGTTGGTGCCGCCGGAGCCGGAGTAGCTCATGCACTCGGCCCGGACCAGCGAGTAGAAGTAGTCGCCGCCCTGGCCGCCGTACTCCTCGGGGAAGCAGAGGCCGAGGAAGCCGAGGTCGCCGGCGCGCTTCATCTTCTCGCTCGGCCAGTAGGTGTCCTCCCATTCGTTGCGGTGAGGCCACATCTCCTTTTTCACCCACGACTCCATCGACTCGCGCAGGTCTTCGTGCTCCTGGCTGAAGATGAAGTGCTTGCGCCCTGCTGCGTGGTCGGGCTTGATGACGCTGGAGCCGTCGGTCGCGGTCGCCACTGGTCTCTCCTCCTCGGTTCGCCGGGACACCCACGGCCCCGAATGCAAAGTGGACAGTAGCACTTCCTACTTTCAGCTTGCTATGGTCTCGGCGGATGCCCCAGGGAGAGAGTCAGTGGAGCGGCGAGAAGGTCGCCTACGAGGTCGCCGACGGCGTCGCCACGGTGACGCTTAACGACCCGGAGAAGCGCAACATGCTCTCCGGCCAGATGCTGAGCGAGCTGGTCGAGGCGATGAAGCTCGCCAAAGCCTCCGAGGAGGTGCGGGCGGTCGTCCTCACCGGCTCGGGGGAGAAGGTCTTCTGCGCCGGCGCCGACCTCGGCGGGTTCGCCGCCGACGTGCCGCTGGTCGCCAAACACTTCGCCTCCGACCTCTTCCTCGAGTTCTTCCGGCTGATGCCGCGGCTCGGCAAGCCCTCGCTCTGCGCCGCCAACGGCCACGTCCTCGCCGGCGGCATGGGCCTGGCGCTCTCCTGCGACCTGGTGATCGCCAAAGAGGGGGCGACCTTCGGCACGCCGGAGATCAACGTCGGCGCCTTCCCCTACATGATCATGTCGATCATTTACCGCAACGTCCCGCGGAAGAAGGTCAACGAGATGATGCTGCTGGGCGAGCGGCTCTCGGCCGAGCAGGCGGTCGAGTACGGGCTCGCCAACAAGGTGGTTCCGACGGCGGAGTTCGACGGCGCCGTCGCCGAATGGGCGACGAAGCTCGCCTCCAAGAGCCCGGTGCTGATGCGGCTCGGCCACGACGCGATGTACCGCCAGCAGGACATGGCGCTCGATGACGCGCTCGAGTTCCTCCGCTCCCAGCTCTCCGTCACCTTCACCACCGAGGACATCGTCGAGGGAGTCACCGCCTTCTTCGAGAAACGCGACCCGCAGTGGAAAGGACGCTAGTGGCGACCGAGGAGAAATCCCCGAATCTTCTTCCCGGCACCGCCCCGTTGGCCGACCTGACCGCGCAGCTGCACGAGCGCCGCGCCAAGGCCAAGCTCGGCGGTGGCGAGGAGAAGATCGCCAAGCAGCACGACCGCGGCAAGCTCACCGCCCGCGAGCGGATCGACCTGCTGGTCGATGAGGGGACCTTCGTCGAGATGGGGATCCACGGCCGCCCGCACTTCGCCCAGCGGGCGATGGACGGGGTCGAGGCGCCGGCAGACGGCGTCGTCACCGGCTGGGGCGACGTCGACGGCCGCGCCACCTGCATCGCCGCCTACGACTTCACCGTGATGGCCGGCTCGATGGGGATGACCGGCGAGCTCAAGGTCACCCGGCTGCGGGAGATGGCGCTGCAGAAGCGGATGCCGTTCGTCTGGCTGCTGGACAGCGCCGGCGCCCGCATCCAGGAGGCAGCCGGCTCCCTCTTCGCCGGCTCCGGCCACCTCTTCCGCGAGGAGGTCGAAATGTCGGGCGTGATCCCGATGGTGGCGGCGATGATGGGCCCTTGCGCCGCAGGCACCGCCTACATCCCGGCGCTCTCTGACTTCGTCCCGATGGTCTCCGGCCAGGGGGCGATGGCGCTCGCCGGCCCGCACCTGACCAAAGCCGTTACCGGCGAGGAGATCTCGATGGAGGACCTCGGCGGCGCCAAGGTCCACTGCCGCAAGTCCGGGGTGGGGGACCTCGAGGTGGCCGACGACGAGGAGTGCATCGCCTCGGTGCGCAAGTACCTCTCCTACTTCCCGGCGAACTGCGAGGAGCGGCCGCCGGTCGTCGACGTCTCCGACCCGATCGAGCGCAAAGCGGAGAAGCTGATGGAGATCGTCCCCGAGTCGCCGCGGCAGCCCTACGACATGTACGACGTGATCCGCGAGATCGTCGACGACGGCGACTGGTTCGACCTGAAGCCGAAATTCGCCAAGAACGTGATCACCTGCTTCGCCCGCTTCGGCGGCCAGCCGGCGGGGATCGTCGCCAACCAGCCCAAGCAGCTGGCGGGAACCCTGGACAACGACTCCGCCGACAAGGCCGCCCGCTTCATCAACCTCTGCGACGCCTTCAACATCCCGCTCGTCTTCCTCCAGGACGTGCCCGGCTTCATGGTCGGCTCGAAGGTCGAGCACGCGGGGATCATCCGCCACGGGGCGAAGATGCTCTACGCGGTCAGCCGCGCCACCGTCCCCAAGGTGACGGTCGTCGTCCGCAAGGCCTACGGCGCCGGCTACTACGTGATGTGCGGCAAGGCGTATGAGCCCGACCTGATCGTCGCCTGGCCCGGGGCCGAGATCTCGGTGATGGGGGCCGAGGGCGCGGTCGAAATCATCGGCCGCGGCGCGATCGAGGCATCCGAGGACCCGGAGGCGACGCGCGAGGCGATGCTGAACGCGGTTCGCCAGAACATCGACCCCTACATCGCCGCCGGCAACGCGGTGATCGACGACATCATCGACCCGCGGGAGACGCGGCCGACGATCGCCCGGGCGCTGAAGATGGCGCGCAACAAGCACGTCGAGAAGCCGAAGAAACGACACGGAGTGATGCCCGTATGAATTCGTCTGTTCCTTTTCGTTGCTATGCCCCGATAAGGAACAACTGAGGAGGCGTTTTGAGCTCTTTCGACGACCCGGTGATCATCAGCTGCTCGATCAGCGGCGTGATCGCCAACCGCGACCAGTGCCCGGCGATCCCCTACACGCCGGAGGAGTACGCGGCGGAGGCGCGGCGCGCGGTCGACGAGGGCGCCTCGCAGATCCACATCCACGCCCGCCAGCCCGACGGCACGCCTTCGTACGAGATTGAGGATTTCACGGCGATCACCGAGGCGATCCTCGCCGAGGTCGGCGACGTGATCGTCAACTACTCGACCGGGGCGATCGGGATCCCGATCGAGAAGCGGCTCGAGTACCTGCGCGCCTGCCGCCCCGCCGTGGCGGCGTTAAACATGAGCTCGATGAACTACGCGAAGTACTCGCGGCGGCGCAAGGACTTCGTCTTCAAGGCCGTCTTCGAGAACAGCTTCGACACGATCATCGAGTTCCTCACGGCGATGAAAGAGCTGGGGATCAAGCCCGAGCACGAGTGCTTCGACTCCGGCCACGTCGCCAACCTCGACCCGCTCGTCGACATGGGGCTGCTGGAGCCGCCGCTGCAGATCTCGCTGGTGATGGGGGTGACCGGCGGCATCCGCCCGACCCCGCGCAACGTCACCCTGATGTCGGACCAGATTCCCGGCGGCCCGGAGGGCCCCAACCAGTGGCAGGTAATCGGCATCTCCCGCGACCAGTGGAAGCTGCTCGCCTCCTCGCTGATCCTCGGCGGCAACGTCCGCGCCGGGGTCGAGGACAACCTCTACCTACCGAACGGCGAGATGTGCAGGTCCAACGGCGAGCTGATCGCCAAGGCGCGGCAGATGGCCGAAGACATCGGCCGCCGTCCGGCCAGCGTCGCCGAGGCGCGCGAGCTGCTGGGGGTCCCGAAGCGTGAGCGCTCTTCCGCTTAGCGACGTCAGGGTTCTCGACCTCACCCGGCTCCTGCCGGGGGGCTTCTGCTCGCTGCTGCTCGCCGACCTCGGCGCCGAGGTGCTGAAGGTCGAGGACACCGGCATGGGCGACTACATCCGCTGGGCGCCGCCCTACTACGGCAGCGACGAGCAGCAGGCGCTCGGCACCCGCTCCTCCCTCTATCTCTCGCTCAACCGCGGCAAGCGCTCGGTCCGGCTCGACCTCAAGAACGAGAAGGGGAGGGAGGCGCTGCTGCGGCTGGTCGCCGAGCACGACGTCGTCCTCGACGGCTTCCGTCCCGGTGTCCTCGACAAGCTCGGCGTCGGCTACGAGCGCCTCCGCGAGGCGAACCCCGGCGTCGTCTACTGCGCGATCACCGGCTACGGCCAGGACGGCCCCTACGCGCAGCGCGCCGGCCACGACATGAACTACCTCGGCCTCGTCGGGCTGCTCGGCCTGACCGGAGCCAAGGACGGGCCGCCGGTGCAGTCGGCGGGGCAGATCGCCGACCTCGGCGGGGGCGCCCTGATGGCCGCCTTCGGGGTGATGGCGGCGCTGCACGAGCGCGAGCGCTCGGGCGAGGGCCAGATGGTCGACGTCTCGATGGCCGACGGCGCCCTCTCCTGGCTGGCGATGGTCGCCGGGCGCTACTTCTGCGACGAAGAGGTGCCGCGGCGCGGCGAGCAACAACTCGCCGGCGGTCTGATCTGTTACCTGCCCTACGAAGCGAGCGACGGCTGGGTCAGCTGCGGGGCGCTGGAGCCGAAGTTCTGGGTCGCCTTCTGTGAGGGCGTCGATCGTCCCGACCTGATCGAGAAGCAGTTCGAAGCGCCGGGGTCGGAGGCCTGGGAGAAGGTCGCCGCCGTCTTTCGCTCGCGCACGAAGGCGGAGTGGAAGGCCTTCAACGACGAGCGCGACTGCTGCATCGAGCCGGTGCTCGACCTCGACGAGGCGCTCGACTCTGAGCTGGTGCGTTCGCGCCAGATGGTCGTGGAGCTCGAGCAGCCGCAGCTGGGGACGGTGCGTCAGCTCGGCCACCCGGTGGGTTTTTCCCGCACCCCCGCCGACCCGACCCGGCCCGCGCCCGCCTTCGGCGAGCACACCGACGAGGTCCTGGCCGAGGTCGGGTACTCGGCCGCGGAGATCGCGGCGATGAAGGAGGAAGGCGCCGCGAGTTCCGTGGTTCCTTCCGGTCGCTCAGCGTCCGAAAAGAACCACACGGAGTTCCACGCGTGAGCACCCACGGCGCCGATACCCAGCAGGACGGCCTACTGCGGATGCGGGAGCTGGCCGAGGCTTCCGGCGTCCCGGCGCCGACGATCAAGCACTACCTGCGCGAGGGCCTGCTCCCGGAGCCGGTGAAGACCAGCCGCAACATGGCCTACTACCCGCCGGAGTTCGTCGACCGGATCAAGCTGATCAAGCGCCTGCAGGAAGAGCGCTTCCTGCCCCTGAAGGCGATCAAAGACGTCCTCGACTCGAGGGAACGCGCCCGCACCGGCGCTGCCGAGGTCCGCAGGCGCTACGGCGTCCCCAAGGAGGTCCTCGACCGGCTCGCCGAGCTCGAGGTCCTGACCCCGAACAGCCGCGGCTACTCGCCCTCCGACGTGACGATCATCGAGGCGATCAGCCGCTTCCGTGCCGGCGGCTACGACGAGCAGATCGGCTTCACCGTCTACGACACCCTGCGCTACAAAAACGCCCTCGAAGAGCTGGCCCGCCAGGAGGTCGACGTGGTGATGGAACGGCTGGCCGGCGAGGTGCCGCCGGAGCGGGTGGTGGAGATGCTCGAAGCCGGCGCCGAGCCGCTCAAGGACCTGATTGCGGCCCTGCACACGAAGCTGATGGTCGCCGAGCTCGAGCGCCGCAGCTAAACGCGCGGCTTCGCCGCAGGGGCGCCACTGCCGAGCTGCTCCCGCTCGGCCTCGATGTCCATCAGCAGCGTCGTCGCCCCGGTCTCGCGGGCAACCCGCTCGGCCTCCTCGAAGGCCTCGTTCACTCCCTCGGCGTCGCCCGCCGCTGCCCGGGCGCGGGCGAGAGTCAGCATCGCCACCGGGTAGGACCACATCATCTCCCGCTCGCGGGCGATCCGGGCGGCCTCCTCGGCCACCGCCAAGCCGTCCCCCGTGCGGCCGACGAGGACCAGGGCACGGGCCCGCAGCTGTCCCCGCCAGCCCTCCATCTCGCCGCCGTTGTCCATCGCCTCGCGGTAGATCCGCTCCGACTCTTCGATTGCCTCCAGCGCCCCCTCGTATTCCTCGGCGATCAGCTGCGCCCAGGCGAGGTTGGAGAGGGCGAGGCTGCGCGAGAAGACGTCGCCGAGGCGGTCGGTCAGCTCGCAATTGCGGCGGGCGATCGCCAGCGCCGCCTCCGGGTCGCGGCGGATGATCAGGCTGGCCTGGTTGCTGCGGATCCAGCTTGCGGTCTCGGCGTCTTCGTCCCGCAGCGCCGCCTCCAGCGCCCGCTCGAAGAGCTCCTCGGCCTGCTCGAATTCGAGCCGCTCGCGGCGCACCATCCCCTTGCCCATCAGCCCCCAGGCAATCGGGCTGCCGAGGACGATGTCGGCGCCGACCGAGCTGTCGCCGTCGACGATCTCCAGCATCCCGTCGAGGATCCGCTCGAAGCCCTCGAAGTCGGCGACGCAGAGGTAGGCGTAGGCGCCGGCGCCGCGCACCGCGGCCCGCAGGTGGCGGTCGCCGGAGCGGTCGGCGAGCTCGATCGTCTCCTGTACCGCTTCGATCCAGCGCGGCCCGTAGTGGGGGAGACCGGGCCTGATTTCGGTCGCCACCTTCAGCAGCACCAGGGAGTGGAGGTCGTTCTGGCGCTCGGCGATCTCCTCGGCTTCGGCAGCGAGGCGGGCCACCTCCTCGCGGCTCATCCCCACCCGCCAGGCGTACTGCAGCTGCAGCAGCCGGGAGTGGATCGCCAGCGCCGCCACCTCCCCGGCCTCCTCCTCGCTCTCGAGGCCGGTGGTCAGCTCCATCACGTCGTGCCAGAGGCGGAGGGCGTCACGGGGGCGGCTGTGCCCGGCCCAGTGCGCGGCGCGGGCCGACCAGCGCGCCGCTTCCAGCCGCTCGGCCCCCTGCCGCAGGTGGTCGGCGATCAGCGCCGAGAGCTCGTCGTAGCGTTCCGGCGCTTCCAGCGCGATCAGCGCCCGCGCCGCCGCCGCGTGGGTGGCCGCCCGCTGTTGGGCCAGCTGGGTCCCGTAGGCAACCTCGCGGGTCAAGGGGTGGCGGAAGGCGAGCAGCCGCTGCGGGTAGATCTCGGCCTCGTAGAGGAAGCCGCCGCCGATCAGCTCGCCCAGCGCCCGCTCCATCGCCTCCGGATCGAGGCCGGCGGTGAGCGAGAGCGCCTCGCCGCTGACCTCCTTGCCGACCACCGAGGCGACCTGCAGCAGGTGCTTGGCGGCCGGGTCAAGGCGGTCGATGCGGGCGGCTAGGACGGCTTGGACGGTGACCGGCACGCCGGCGTCCTCGATCGGCCTCGCCAGCCGGTAGGCACCGCGGTCGCCCTCCAGGTAGCCGGACTCGGCCAGCTCGCGGACGATCTCCTCGACGAAGAAGGGGTTGCCGCTGGTCCGCTCGTGGATCGGCTCGTCGATCCCGTCCAGCGAGGGGTCCTCGCCGGTCAGGTCGCGCAGAAGCGCGGCGGTGTCGCTGCGGTCGAGCGGCTGCAGCTCGATCGTCTCGTAGCGCGGCGAGCCCAGCCAGGCGGGCTCGTGCTCGGGCCGGTAGTTGACGAGGACCAGCGTCGGCGTCCCCTCCATCCCTTCGACCAGGCCGTTCAGCATCGCCTGGCTGGCACCGTCCATCCAGTGCAGGTCCTCGATCACGAGGACGAGGATCTTGCGCCGGGCCGGGTTGCTGACCAGGCGGCAGAGGAAGTCGGCGAGGGCGCGCTGACGGACCTCGGGGTCCATCCGCGGCACCGGTCGCTCCGGGTCGGGAACACCGAGGAAGTCGAAGATCAGCGGCAGGTCGTCGGCGAACCCGGGATCGAGCAGCAGCGAGCGGCCGGCGATCTTCTCCCGCGCCAGCTGCTCGGGATCCTGGTCGGCGATCCCGTAGAAGGAGCGCAGCATCTGCAGGATCGGCATGAAGGGGATCGACTTACCGTGCGCCTGGGCCTGCGCCTCGAAGATCTCCAGCCCTTCGGTGCGGCAGCGCTGGGCGAACTCGTGGTAGAGCCGGCTCTTGCCGATCCCGGGTTCGGCGACGACGCCGACCGCGGCGGCCTCGCCGTCCTTGGCCCGCGCCAGCGCCGCGTCGAGCCGGGCGAGCTCGCCTCCGCGACCGACGAAGCTGGAGAAGCCGCGCTCGCGGGCGAGGTCGAGGCGGGAGCGCGCCTCGCCGACTCCGGCCAGCTCGAAGACCTGGACCGGCCGGCTCGCCCCCTTGATCTCGAACTCGCCGAGGTCGCGGAGGTCGAGGTAGCCGCGGGCGAGCTCGGCGGTGCTCTCGGTCAGGTAGGCCTTGCCAGGCTCGGCCAGGGCCTCCATCCGCTGCGCCAGCCCGACCGTGTGCCCGATCGCGGTGTAGGCGGAGTCGCCGCCGCCGTCGATCGCCCCGGCGACCACCTCGCCGGAGTTGATCCCGATCCGGGTCGAGAAGTTGAGCCCCTTCTCGCGCCGCAGCTCACCGGCGTACTCGGCGACCTGGTCGAGCATCTGCAGCGCCGCGTAGCAGGCGCGGCTGGCGTGGTCCTCGTGGGCGAGCGGGGCGCCGAAGACGGCCATGATCCCGTCGCCGGTGAACTTGTCGACGGTCCCCTCGAAGCGCGTGACCGTGTCGGCGAGGGTGGAGAAGAAGCGCTGCATGATCGCCCGCCACTCCTCGGGGTCCTCCTGCTCGGCCAGGTCCATCGAGCCGCTGACGTCGGCAAACAGGACCGTGACCTGCTTGCGCTCGGCATCGTCCTTGATGGTCTCGTGCACGACAGCACAAGGTTACGCCGATCGCTCTGTAGCCTCAGTGCGATGCGCACGGTTCTGGTCACCGGAGCTTCCACCGGCATCGGCCGTGTCACCGCGCTGCGCCTCGACGCCGACGGTTGGCGGGTGTTCGCCGGCGTCCGCAGGGAGGCCGACGCGGAGAGCCTGCGGGCCGAGGCCTCGCCGCGGCTCGTCCCCGTCAATCTCGACGTCACCGATCCCGAGCAGATCGCCGCCGCGGCCGCCCGGGTCGAGGCGGAGAGCGAGGGCGGCCTCGACGGCCTCGTCAACAACGCCGGCGTCGCCGTCCCCGGCCCGCTGGAGACGATCCCCCTCGACGACCTGCGCCACCAGCTCGAGGTCAACCTCGTCGCCTACGTGGCGGTGACCCAGGCGATGCTGCCGCAGATCCGCCGCGCCGAAGGACGGATCGTCTTCCTCGCCTCGATCGGGGGGCGGATCGCGTTCCCCTTCGGCGGGCCCTATCACGCCTCCAAGTTCGCGACCGAGGCGATCGGCGACGTCTTCCGCCAGGAGCTGCGTCCCTGGGGCATCGAGGTCGCGATCATCGAGCCCGGCTCGATCGATACCCCGATCTGGGGTCGCGGCCAGGCGAAAGCGGAGGAAGTCGAAGCGAAGTCGCCGAACACGAACCTCCTCTACGGCGCCGCGCTGGACAAGTTTCGCAAGGTGATCGAAGACACCGCCGAACGCGGCATCCCGCCGGAGAAGGTCGCGAAGGCGATCGCCCACGCGCTGGAGTCGAAGCGACCGAAGACCCGCTACCTCGTCGGCCTCGACGCCCAGGTCCAGGCGCGGATCCAGCCTTTCATTCCGACTCGCCTCTTCGACCGCATCGTCGCCCGCCAGCTGAACCTCTGACCAGCGCAAAGTCTCCGGGTGCGCTCATATACTGAGGGCGCCGATTGACTGGTCAATCAACGAAGGGCATGCGTGCGCGCAGCGGCGGTACAGCTCAATTCGAACGGGGACAAGGAGAGGAACCTGGCGACGGCCGAGGGGCTGGTCCGCGCCGCCGCGGCTGACGGCGCCGAATTCGTCGCCCTCCCCGAGAAGTGGAACCTGCTGGGCGGCGGCGAGGAACTCGTCGCCGGCGCCGAGCCGCTCGACGGCCGGAGCCTGACCGCGGCCCGGGCCTGGGCGCGGGACCTCGGCGTCCACCTGCTCGCCGGCAGCATCTCCGAGCGCGGGGAGGCGGGGGAGAAGGCTTCGAACACCTCGGTCCTGATCGGCCCCGACGGCGATGACCTCGCCGTCTACCGCAAGATCCACATGTTCGACGTCGACGCGGGCGGCGTCTCCTATCGTGAGTCCGAGTTCGAGCGACCCGGCTCCGAACCGGTCGTCGCGCCGCTCGGAGACCTGACCGCCGGCCTCACCGTCTGTTACGACCTCCGCTTCCCGGAGCTTTTCCGGATCCTCGCCCTCCGCGGCGCCAAGCTGATCTCGGTTCCCTCCGCCTTCACCCTCGCGACCGGCCGCGACCACTGGGAAGTGCTGCTGCGGGCGCGCGCGATCGAGAACCAGCTCTTCGTCGTCGCCCCGAACCAGGTCGGCGAGGCGCCGCCGCACTACAGCTCCTTCGGCCGCTCGATGATCATCGACCCCTGGGGGCTCGTCCTCGCCACCGCCCCCGACGAGGAGTGCTTCGTCGCCGCCGAGCTCGACTTCGCCGTCGAGGAGCGCGTCCGCGCCTCGCTTCCCTCGCTCGCCAACCGCCGACCGGGCGCCTACGCCTGGCCGCAGGAGACGGAGGGACAGAGCTGATGGCGCAGGCGCCGCCGGCCGACAAACGCCGCCTCATCCTCGACGCCGCGATTCGCGTTTTCGCCCGCCAGGGCTTCCACGCAACCCGCGTCTCCGACATCGCCGATGAGGCCGGGGTCGCCTACGGGCTCGTCTACCACTACTTCAAATCGAAGGACGAGGTCCTCAACGAACTCTTCATCGAGCGCTGGTCGCTGCTGCTGGCGGCGATCGAGGAGGCGGACAAGACGGCGGCGACCCCGCGCCAGAAGCTGGGGGCGGTAGCGACCTTCATCTTCGATTCCTACCGCCACGACCCGGAGCTGATGAAGGTGATCATCGTCGAGGTGACGCGGGCGGCCAACTCCTTCGGTAAGACCCACCTGGAGGAAATCCAGCGCGCCTACGAGTCGATCGCCAAGATCGTCGCCGACGGCCAGGCGAGCGGCGACTTCCGCGGCGACGTCGCGCCGATGTTTGCCTCGATGTCCTTCTACGGCGCGATCGAGCAGCTGCTCTCGGGCTGGATCTTCGGGACGATCCCCGCCACCGACACAGACTTCGACCAGGCGCGGGATCTCCTTGTCACGACGATCTGCGACGGCCTCGAGCCGCGCGGATAGGGTTTACTGCCGAGTCCGCATGGGGAAAGGTTCGAGCTAGTGGATAACGAGTTGGTCAAGCGCCTCGTCTGGAGCGGCCTCCTGGCCGCCGCCGGTGCCCTGGCGAGCATCGCCGCGTCGAAGGCCGCGGCGCTCGCCTACCGCCGCCTTTACGACGAAGACCCCCCGGAGTAGGAGGCAGCGATGCAGGAGCCGCAGAACCCGCCGCCGATCCCGCCCCCGGGGCCGCCGGTCACGCCCGAGGACCGCAGCCTCGCTGACCTCGTCGTCGACGTCTCCGAACACGCCTCGACGCTGGTCCGCGAGGAGATCGAGCTGGCGAAGGCCGAGGTCTCCGAGAAAGTCTCGAAGATCCTCCGCGGCTCCGCCGTCGGCGCTGCGGCCGGCGCCTTCGCCTTCCTGGCGCTGATCATGATCCTGCACGGGATCGCCTGGCTGCTCGGCGAAGAACTCTTCAGCGGCAACATCTGGGCCGGCTACTTCGTCACCGCCGCGATCTTCCTCCTCCTTGCCGCCCTCGCCGGCTGGATCGCCTCGAAAGCTCTCAAGGCAGGGGCGCCGCCGGTGCCCGAGCAGGCGATCGAAGAGGCGAAGCTGACCAAGGAGATGCTGGAAAAGGAGACCTCTTGAGCACCGGTGCCCCAGGCCGTTCCCCGGCGGAGATCCGCCGCGACATCGACGTCAAGCGCCGGCAGCTGGGGACCTCGGTCGTGGCCCTGCGCGGCAAGGTCAACGAGCTGACCGACTGGCGCCGCCAGGTCGAGGAGCACAAACAGCAGCTGATCATCGGCGCCGCGGCTGCCGGGTTCCTGATCGGCGCGCGAGCAATGCTCCGCCGCCGCCGCAACCGTTAGCGCCGGCTAAGCGATCAGGTCGGTGCGGACGCTGCCGACCCCGAGCAGGCCGGGGCCGACGTGGGCGCCGAGGACGGGGCCGACCTCGGAGATGAAGGCCGGATCACAGCCGAAGATCTCGTAGCAGTCTTCGATCAGCGCGTCGGCCGTCTCTTTGTCCTGGATGTACTGGACGACCCAGCCGTCGCGGCCGGATTCGTGACGCTGGCGGGCGTAGCCGCGCAGCCGCTCGAGCGAGCGGGCGCGGGTGCGGACGCGCTCGACCGGGGTGATCTCCTCCTCGAGGGTGAGGATCGGCTTGATCTTCAGGGCGCTGCCGATCCAGGCGCGGGCGCCGCCGATGCGGCCGCCACGGCGCAGGTACTCGAGGGTGTCGATCGCGAACCACATCTTCAGGTCGTTGCGGGTTTCCTCGGCCTGGGCGATCACGCCCGGCGCGTCGGCTCCCGCGGCCGCAGCCGAGGCCGCACCGAGTGCGCAGAGCCCCATCCCGCCGGCGGCAGAGCGCGAGTCCAGCAGGTGCAGTCTGTCGCCCCCCTTGTCTTCCTCGATCAGCCGCTCGCGCGCCTGCCCGGCGGCCTCGAACGTGCCGGAGATCCCGGCCGAGATGTGGATCGAGACGATTTCCCTGCCTTCGTCGAGCAGCGGTTCATAAACCTCGAGGAAGTCGCCGATCGACGGCTGCGAAGTGGTCGCTCCGCTTTCCGAAGCCCGCAGCCGCTCGTAGAAGTCGTCGAAGTCGCTGATCTCCGACTCCTTTTCCAGCTCCCCGTCGGCGGCGACGTAGAGGCTGATCTCCTTGATCCCCCGCTGGGCCACCAGCTCGGTCGGCAAGTAGCAGGTCGTGTCGCAGACGACCGCGGTCTCGGCAGGCGGACTCACAAATCGATTCTAGACGCGGAGACCAACATCGCCATCACCGAGGTAGTGGGTCAGTTTGAAATGACCCCCACAGCCCGCCGATCCCGCTCTATCTTCGCCTTCGTCAACTGAAGAAAGCGGCCGGGGCGCGGCGGTAACCGCCCCCGGCCAGGCACCGAAAGGCGGAACCTTCCGATGCAGGAGAAGCGTAAGGCAGCGGGTCCGGCTGCGGAGGACCTGAAATTCGAACGGGCGATCCTCGTCCACGTCGTAGAGACCTTCCCGGAGACTCTGCGGCTCGAAGACCTGGTCCGGGAACTGGCGAAGCCCAAGGACTTCGCCCAGCGGGACGGGGTTGAAAGGGCGGTGCGCGAACTCGTCACCGGCGGGCTTCTCTTCCGCTGTGAGGGGGTGGTCCTACCGACCAGAACCGCCCTGCGCGCCTATGAGCTGCTGGTGGAGGCGGAGTGATCGAGAAAGAGGTCGCAAGGCGCTTCGGCCTCAACCTGCTCCTGGCGCGGCGGGAAGCGAGGATCTCCCAGGACGATCTGGCAAAGGGGGCCTTCATGGACCGGGCGGCTCTGTCGCGGATCGAAAACGGCCACCGGCTCCCGAGGCTCGACCACATGGTCAGGATCGCGGGGGTGCTTGACATCCCGATCCGGGATCTGTTCCACGGGATCGGATAGATGGCGAGGAAGCCGAAACACCACAACCGCAAGCACTGGCCAGCCCACCGAATCCCCCTCCAGCGTCCCGTGATGGCCTTGGCGCTGGAGGTCTATCCGCACTGGAGAACGATCCCGGAACTGGCGCGGGAGATCGGCGCGTCTGGAGCGCTGACGCGGGCGGTTATTGATCTGGTCCAGCTCGGCCTACTCGAAAGCTACGGCTCATCCGTGCGCCCGACCAAAGCGGTGGTCCACATGGAGCGCCTTAAGCTCCCGTAGGCTTTTGATCATGGCGAAGCAGTCGAAGAAGCCAGCCGACCTCAACCGCCTCGCTGCGGCCATCGTTGACGAGGCGACGGACGAAGCTCCACCAGAGCCAGAGAGTCCTCAGGCTCGCGCCGGTCGCGCTGGTGGGACCAAAGGCGGTAAAGCGAGAGCCAAGAGCTTGTCGGCACAGCGACGGCGGGAGATCGCGAAAGCCGCTGCTTCGGCTCGTTGGAAAAGCTCCTAAGCCTTTTCCTTGGCGTTCGTCGCCTCGCGCTTTTGACGCGCACTGGCGATCAAATCCCGGGCGGCCGGTCGGGCCTCTCGGCGTGGTGCCGGATAGAACGGGCGCTCCTGCACTGATTGTTCCAGGGCCGAGAAGAGGCCCATGAGGTCAGGCGTGACCGATGACAGATCCGGCAAGCGTCCAGCGCGGTCAGCCGAGTCGATTAGCTCGCCCACCTTGACCACGTCCTCAACCGTTACGAGAACGATCTCTAGCCCCCGGTCGCGTTTCGCCCTCGCTGCCTCCTCGTAAGCCCCCTTCGTGAAGCTGAAAGCGACGACATAACCTTTGTTGTCCCCGTCGCGCTCCACGGCGGTCTCGAATTTGTCGATCTCTGGGCGGCCCACCCGGTCCGACTGTTTGACCTGGATCGGCGCGTTCTCCAAGAACGAGTAGCCGTCGATCCCCATGTCGGCGACTTTCCGAGGCGACTGCGTTCCCATCACGCGCTGGACGATCCAGTGCTGGAACTCGAAATGACCCAGCTCGCGCAGGTCGTCAACGCTCACGGGGACGCCGATGATCGTCGGCTCGGCGCCGAGCTTCCGCACCCGTAGCTTCATTATCTCGATGGCCTGCGGACTCACGTCGATCCCGATCCACTGACGCTGCATCTTCTCGGCAACGGCAATGGTCGTGCCACATCCGCAGAAGGGGTCAAGCACGATGCCGCCCGGCGGACAAGCGGAGTGGATCAGGCGCTCTAGCAAGGCCTCGGGCTTCTGCGTCGGGTACCCGAGTCGCTCGGCACTGGTGGCCTGGAGGGGCGTGATATCGGTCCACACGTCCCCCACGGTCGGCCAGTCCTGCTCTTCCAAGTAGAGCTTCCGTCTTATCCGGCCGTCGGGCTTCGAGGGAAAGGAGAGGCGCCCGTCAGCGTCTAGCTCTTCCATGACCTCGCGACTGACTCGCCAGCCCTTTACAGGGGGCGAATAGCCTTTGTACTCGTACTTCAGATTGGGTCGTAGGTTTGGGCTATCGAGAGGAGCGGTGTGGTACGGCCCTCGGCCATCGTGATCATCGTGGTCGAAGCGGGCTAGATAGGCCTCATCAGGCGGTCGCCGCACTGGCTCGAAGTAGGCGTCTTTGGTCTTGGCGTATCCGAGGATGTTGTCGTGGAGCGCCGGCAGCTTTCTCCGAGCATCACCCTTGGCGGCGGTTCTCTTCCAGATGATCTCGTTTCGGAAACGACGACGGCCAAACAGACGGTCAAGGGAGACTTTCAGGTGATGTCCTGCGGCCTGGTCGCAGTGCAAGTAGAGGGAGCCGGTGGGTTTTAGAACGCGATGTAGCTGGCGTAGTCGCATCTCCATCCACTCCAGATAGACGTTGATCCCACCCTCCCAGCGATCCGCGAAGGAACGGACCTCAGCCTCGTCTCCCCAGATCACCTCGTAGCTGCGGTTGGAGAAGAACGGCGGATCAAGGTAGACAAGATCGACGCACTCGTCCGGCATGTCGGCCAACGCAGCGAGGTTGTCCGCGCACTGGACCACGCCGGTTTCCAGGTAGCCCACCGGGTTCACGGGGCAAGGGTTCAACCGCGACATACCGTCTCCTTTCCTTGAATGGACGCTTGCCGTACCGAACCCCCTAAGGGCGAAACAACCACGCAGGCAGAGCGAGCACAGCCACGCCAATGAGCAGCGCCAGCCAGGCAGGGAGGAGCTGGGCCAAGAAGCTCGCCGCGATTGCGAGCTTGATCCAGAACTCCGGGGGAAGCCCCTTCCGCTGCCTTTGTCGCCGCCGCCTAGCCATCTTCCTTCTACTCCGGAAGTTGGCGCGGCTTCAAGCGACCTTTGCGCACGATCCAGGCTTCCGTCCGATCGCTCAAGCAAAATGGTCAGTATGAACAGGCTGAGCACCGAGCAGCGGGCGCGGATCATCGGCTGCCTCGTTGAGGGCAACAGCATCCGGGCCACGGTCCGGATGACCGGGGCGGCGAAGAACACCATCGTCAAGCTCCTGGCCGACCTCGGCGAGGCCTGCGCCGAGTATCAGGACGGCGTCTTCCAGCAGCTCCCCTGCAAGGTGGTGGAGGTCGACGAGATCTGGAGCTACTGCTACAGCAAGCAGAAGAACGTGCCCGAGCAGTTCAAAGGGACGCCGGGATACGGCGACGTGTGGACCTTTACGGCGATCTGCGCCGACACGAAGCTCGCCCCCTCATGGCTGGTCGGCGAGCGGACCTCAGACGACGCAACTTTCTTCCTTGAAGACCTGGCGAGCCGGATGGCGGGGCGCATCCAGCTTTCGACCGATGGGCACCCGATGTACGAAGCCTCGGTGCGGCAGGCGTTCGGGGTAGACGTGGACTGGGCGGTCATCCAGAAGAACTACGCCTCAGACCCTAATCAGGGCGGTAAATACAGCCCGCCTGTTTGTACCGGGACCAAGCGGCGCGTGCTCAAGGGCGACCCCGATCCGGCCCGGATCTCAACGAGCTACGTCGAGCGCCAGAACCTGACGATGCGGATGGGGATGCGGCGGTTCACGCGGCTCACCAACGGCTTCAGCCGGAAAGTCGAGAACCTCGCCCATGCGGTCTCCCTGCACTTCATGCATTACAACTTCGCGCGCCCTCACCGGACGCTGAAGGATCGCTATCCCCGGACGCCCGCGATGGCGGCGGGGGTTGCCGATCACATCTGGTCGCTGGAAGAGATTGCGGCGCTGCTGGATTAGCCCGTTAGGCGGGCTTGGTGATGCTGATCGCCGGGACGACGGGGCGGGTACTTTGCATCTTCATGCGACCAGCGTAACGGCCATCTCAAACTGACCCACCACCATCACCGACTCCAGCTACACTTTGTGAAGTGACCGATACGCCTCAAGCAGCGATCACCCTTACCGACAAAGCCGCCGAGAAGATCGGCGAGCTGCTTGGGTCGCAGCCGGATGGCGCCGAGCAGGCGCTGCGGGTCGCGGTCCGGGGCGGTGGCTGCTCCGGTTTCCAGTACGCACTCGCCTTCGACAAGGCCAAGGAGGACGACAACGTCTTCGAGGTCGACGGCGTCGCCGTCATCGTCGACAAGGTGAGCATGCAGTTCGTCTTCGGCTCCGAGGTCGACTACGTCGAAGGTCTCCAGGGCGCCGGCTTCCAGGTCAACAACCCGAACGTGGTTGCGGCCTGCGGTTGCGGCAGCTCCTTCCAGGTCAAAGAGGACGCCGCAGAGCAAGCGGCCGTCTAGCGCGCTTCTATTCGATCTGCAAAGGCGGTGACTGCGCCGCCGGCGCGGTCTCGGCGACCTTCGCCTCCGCCGGCTGCTCGACGCCGAGCGCCGTGGCCAGCTCGCCGGACTCGAACATCTCCTCGACGATGTCGCAGCCGCCGAGCAGCTCACCGTTGACGTAGAGCTGCGGGAAGGTCTGCCAGTCGGAGATCTCCGCCGTCACTTCGCGCAGCGGCTGTAGGGCGGGGAGGACGTCGATCGCGCCGTAGTCGACGTCGACCTGATCCAGCACCTGGACCACGCGCATCGAGAAGCCGCAGCGCGGCATGTCCGGGGTCCCTTTCATGAACAGCAGGACCGGGTTGGCGGCGATCAGCTCTTCGATTTTCGACTTCAGCTCTGGGTCGGCCATGGAGGGCATTGTAGGGAGACGAGGTGATCGGCTAGAGCTTGGTGACGATCAACCCGGCAAGGCCGATGAAGCCGGTCATCATGCCGACCATCATCGCGATGAACCCGTTGACCATCGTGTGCTGGATCTTGTCGACCCGATTGCTCAGCTCGCTCACTCGACCGTTGAGGTCGTCGAGGCGGGAATCGGTCCAGGTGGATCTCAATCTCATCGCTCCAGCGTAGAAGGAAAAAGCGCACACGTGGCACACAAGAGTGTAACGTTTTGTCCGTCTTTCTGCGGACTAAGCGGGAACGCTGGTCTTTACCGACAACGCGTGGATCGTGCCGTCGTCGAAGCGCTCTTTGACCGCGGCCTTGACCAGCCGGTGCTGGTCGATCCGGGAGAGGCCGTCGAACTGGGGGGCGCTGACGGTTGCCCGCAGATGGTCACCGGTGCCGGTTTCGTCGATCACCTCGACCTCGGCGCCCGGCAGGGCCGCCTCGATCATCTGCGTCAGCTCGGCGAGGTCGGCGGCCACGGCTAGCCGGCAAGGCGCTCGCCGACGGTCTCGAGCATCTCCTCGACCCGGACGAACTTGACCCGCGGACGGCCGTGCGGCTCGCCGCGGCCGACCTCGGCCTGGTCGATCGCCTGCCAGTCCTCGAAGCTGACGTAGCGGACGCCCTTCTCCCGCAGCAGATCCTCGACCGCCACCGGGTCCGGGTTCTCCGGGTTCAGCAGCTGCTCGGCCTCGACATCGGCGAGAAGGTGCTGAACCGTCTCCAGCGCGTCTTTCTTGTTGGTCCCGATCACGCCCGAGGGGCCGCGCTTGATCCAGCCTGCGGTGTAGTGGCCGGTCTTGTGGCCGGCGTCGTGGGAGTCGAGGATGCGACCGCCCTCGTTGAGGATCAGGCCGCGGCTCTGGTCGAAGGGGACGCCCTCGATCGGGATGCCGGTGTAGCCGACCGAGCGGAGGACGAGCCCGCACTCGAGCTCTTCGCGCTCGCCGGTGTCCTTGGCCCGCAGCGACCCGTCTTCTTCGACCAGCTCGTTGCGGCCGACGACGATCGATTCGACCTTGCCGTCGCCCTTGATCTCGACCGGGGAGGCGAGGAAGCGGAGGACGATCCGCTGCTTCTTGCCCTCAGGCTTGCGCTCGGAAAACTCCTTCAGGGTCTCGTAGTTGACCCTGGTCGTCTTGTCGGCCTCGTCGGACTCGACGAACGCCTTGCTGGCCGGGTCGAGCTCGACCTCGGCCGGGTCGACGACGACGTCGGCGTCCTCCATCTCCCCGAGCTCTTTGATCTCCGGGTTGGTGAAGGCGGCCTGGACCGGGCCGCGGCGGCCGAGGACGACGATCTCGCGGATCTGCTTGGCGTCGAGCGCCTCGATCGCGTGGTCGGCGGTGTCGGTCTGGCGCAGCTCGTGGTCGGTGAGGGCGAGCATCCGGGCGACGTCCATCGCCACGTTGCCGTTACCGATCACCACGGCGCGCTCGCTGGAGAGGTCGAACTCGTCGTCGGCGTAGTCGGGATGCGAGTTGTACCAACCGACGAAGGCGGTGGCGGCGTGGCTGCCTGGCAGATCCTCGCCGGGGATTCCGAGCTGGCGGTCGGTCTCGCAGCCGACCGTGAAGACGATCGCGTGGTAGAGCCTTTCAAGCTCTTCGACCTCGATGTCGTGGCCGATCTTGACGTTGCCGAAGAAGCGGAAGCCGTCGCGGGCGGCGGTTTTTTCGTAAACCCGGATCACCGACTTGATCTTCGGGTGGTCGGGGGCGACGCCGCCGCGGACCAGCCCGAACGGGCTCGGCAGACGGTCGAAGAGGTCGACCTGGGCGTGCAGCTCGCCGTCCTTGAGGATGTGCTCGGCGGCGTAGAAGCCGCTGGGGCCGGCGCCGACGATGGCGACGCGGAGGGGGTTGTCTTCAGTTCCAATCTTGCTCATGGGACGGAGCAGGATACGGAAGTCGGCGCTTCAGCCGAGCGCCGAGGCGCCGGTGGCGACGGCGCCCGGGGTGCCGTCAAGCGCGTCGAGCGCCTTGCGGACCGAGGTCGCGACACAGGTGAAGATCGGCGTCTCGCGCTCGGTGTACTCGCTCGACTCGGTCGGCCGCAGCTCGCTGACGAGGTCGAGGAACATGCCCGGGTCGTCACCCTCGAAGGCGACGACGAACTCCTGGTCGTCGAGGCCGAAGGAGTAGCTGGTGTTGATCGTGATCTCGGGGTAGCGGCGGCCGACCTCGATGTGGCTTTTCATGATCCGGCCGCGCTCCTCCGGCGGCAGCCCGTACCAGCGGCGCTGCTTGACCATCGGGTAGAGGAAGAGGTACTTGCGCTCCGAGGTGCAGATCTCCGGCCGCGCGTCCTCCTCGGAGTAGGGCGAGCGTTTGGTCATCGAGAGGAAGGAGTGCGGAGTCTCGGCCCATTTCGCCAGCCCGCTCTGGCCGAGGACGACGTGGAAGGTATGGATGTCGTCGAGGTTGGGGCTCTGGCTCAGCAGCACCAGGTCGACGTCGCCCCGCGTGCCTATGGTTGAGTAGGCGCGCAGTGAGCGGTCGACGGCGAAGTCCTCGCAGGCGGCGAGGAACTCCTGCTTATCGGCGGCTCGGAGCTCCGGGTCCCGACGACGCCAGGCTGGATCGATCTTGAAAAACGTGAACTTGGCGAACGTGCGATCGGCCATCGTGGCCACGATAGCGCTCGTCCTGCTGTTGGCCACCCCGGCGGCGGGCGCCACCAGACCGGATCGGGTCAGCGTCGTCGTCTGGCCCTCTCAGACGAGCCTGCGAGATCTGGCCGCCGCCGGTTTCTCGCCCGGGTTGATGAGCGCCGGCCTAGGCACCGTTCCCGCGGATCAGACCTACCTGGACATTGGCCAGGGCAACCGGGTCTTCGATTCGCTCTACGACCGCAACCTGCCTGCGATCGGCAAAGACTGCGAAGCCTGGCGCGAAGCTGTCCGTGAACGGGCTGAATCGGCGCCAGCGGACATCGTCCCTTTCCTTCTCAATCGCGAAGCGGGCAACGGCACGGCGATCTTCTGGCTCGGCGACATCGCCTGTGCTTTCGGAGGGTTTCAAGGTGGCGAAGGAGGGGTGGGATTCAGAACCCTCTTCTACGGCGAAGCACCTCTAACGAAGAGGGAGAAGGCAACTGGCTTCCTGGGTCGGGATAGGCTCACGATCGCGATCGCACGACCGACCGGCCGCTCTGACAATCCGGTGCCGATCGGGATCGCCGGTCGCGGCTTCGACGGCAATCTCACCTCCGACAGCACCCGGATGGACGGCTACGTCCTCTCGACCGATCTGGCGCCGACGATCCTCGATCACTTCGGGATCTCGATCCCGCCCGAGATGTCCGGGCAGCCGATCCGGGCCGAGGGCACCGTCGACGTCGCCGCGATCGAATCGCTCGGGGCGCGGATGGCGGTGATCTCCTCCCGCCGTGGCCCGGTCGTCGGCCTCAACGTCGTCATCTGGCTTGCCGCGCTGCTCCTTGTCGTCCTGCTCAGCCGCGGTCGCCTGGCGCGCCCGGCGGTGCGGCTGGCGGGCCTGGCGATCGTCTACCTGCCGCTGGTCCTCCTCCTGGGGGCAGCGCTCGAACCGGGGGAGACCGCCGAACGGTTTCTCGTCCTCCTGTTGGCGCCGCTGCTGGGGATGGCGACGCTCCTGGCCCTGCGGGGCTACCGCGCCCTCGCCATCGCCGCGGGGGCGACCGTCCTCGCCTACGCGATCGACGTAATCGCCGGCTCGCCCCTCACCTCGCTCTCGCTGCTGGGCCCTAACCCAGGGCTCGGCGTCCGCTTCTACGGGATCGGCAACGAGCTCGAGGCGCTGCTGGCGGTGCTGGTCACGGCGGGAACGGGTGCCGGCCTGGCGGGGTTCGCGCCCCGGGCGCCGAGGCGCACCTGCGTCCTCGTCTTCATCGGCATCGGTCTGCCGGCGGCCTTCGTCTTCGCTGCCGGCCGCTTCGGGGCCGACGTGGGCGCCGCGATCGTCTTCCCGGTCGGGGCGGGGGTGGCGGCTGCTGTGATCGCCGACCGAGGCAGGCGCTCGCTAGCCCTCGCCCTGGTGGCGGCGCCTCTCGCCGTCCTGGCGCTGCTTGCCCTCGTCGACCTCGTCAGCGGCGCCAACGCCCACCTGACCCGCTCGGTGCTCGACGCCGGCGGGCTGGGCGACCTCGCCGACGTCGCCCAGCGACGCCTGCAGCTCTCGGCCCACAGCTTCTCTAGGCCGGTGCTGCTTGCCTTCCTGCCGGTTGTTGCCCTGGTGGCCGCCCTTGCCTACCTACGCCGTGACCGCCTGCGCGCCTGGGTGGCCGGCGTACCGGCGATGCGCGCCGGCCTTTTCGGGGCGCTGGCGGCGACGGTCGCCGGCACCTTGGCAAACGACTCAGGCGCCCTCCTGCTCGAGATAGGCACCGCCTATCTGCTCGTCTTCACCGGCTTCGCTTGGGCTGAGAGTCCCGCAAATTCGGCAGAAAGCACGACCGCAGACGAAAAGTTACAATTCCGTGCGCCAACCGTATGACTTGATCCCGTAGCTTGGAGGCATGAGACGGATGCGTTCCACCTGGACCGATTCTCGCCTGGACGATCTCAACGGTCGGGTGGGCGAAGTCAGGGAAGAAGTCCGCGACGTGCGGCGGGACATCGGCGACCTCAAGCGCACCATGATCCAGATCGGCGGCGGCCTGATCGGGACCCTTGCAGTGGCTGTTCTCGGCCTGATCGGGACCCAGCTCTGAAGCCCGAAGCGGCGCTCCGGCGTCCAGGAGCCTGCCGGGCGATGATCTAACCTTGATCGCCCGTGCGCATAGGTCTCGTCTCGCCATATTCCTGGTCTTACCAGGGAGGCGTGAACCGGCACGTTGAGGCGCTTGCCGAGGAGTTTTTGCGGCGAGGCCACGATGTCCGCGTCCTCGCTCCCGTCGACCCTCCGGGTCGGCTAAGCCGTGTCCTGCACCGGGCCTCGGCCGAACGCAGGGAGCTGCCGGATTACCTGACGCCGCTGGGGCGGACGATGGGCTTCGGCGCCAACGGCTCGGTCTCGAACCTCGCGCCCTTCCCGGCGGGCGGCGTCGTCGCGCCGCGCCGCCTCGTCCGCAGCGGCGAGTTCGACGTCATCCACGTCCACGAGCCGCTGGTTCCGCTGGTCGGCTGGAACGCGACCCTGGGCGCCCGCGACCCGGTCGTCGGCACCTTCCACGCCTACGCGACCAAGGCGCTGCCGAATTACATCGCCAACGGGCTCGGCGCCCGCCGGGTTTTCAACCGCCTCGCGGCCCGGATCGCCGTCTCCGAGGCGGCCGCCTGGACGGGCCGCCGCTGGTACGGCGGCGAGTACACGATCATCCCGAACGGCGTCGACACCGAGGCCGCGCCGCAGGGGCCGAAGCCGGCCGACGGCGACCTGCGGATCCTCTTCGTCGGCCGCCCCGAGGAGCGCAAGGGGCTGCCGATCCTGCTCACCGCCTTCAACGCCTTGGTCGAGCACGTGCCCTGCCGCCTGACGGTGATCGGGGCCGAGCGCGAGGACGTCCTCCGCTTCGTTGCCGACCCGGAGCTTCTCCGCTGGATCGACATCCGCGGCCGCGTCTCCCGCGAGGACCTCTGGACGGAGCTGCACGACGCCGACCTCCTCTGCGCGCCCTCCCTCTCCGGCGAGAGCTTCGGGATGGTCCTGACCGAGGCCTTCGCGGCGGGGACGCCGGTGATCGCCTCGGCGATCGCCGGCTACAGCGACGTCGTCAGCGACGGCGTCGACGGGCTCCTCGTCCCGCCGGGCGACCCGCAGCGTTTGGCCGAGGAGCTGCAGCGCGTCCACTTCGAGCCGGAGCGGCTGCAGGCGATGGGTGAAGCGGCCCGCCGCAGCGCCGAGCGCTACGCCTGGCCCCGCGTCGCCGACCAGGTGACGGCCGTCTACGAGCGTGCGATCGAGGCGCCGAAGCCGGTCACCGCCGGCGAGCGGATGGCCCACTGGACGGGTCTGCGGCCCGCCGACGGCGGCCCAAGGAGGCCCGCCCAGCGACTCCCCTCGCTCGACCCGGCCCCGGCCCAGGCAGGGAAGAAGGGGCGCGTCGTCGCCAGGCGGATCGGGCTCGCCATCGCCGGAATCATGGGAGTCGGCCTGACCCTGCTCGCCGCCCAGAAGATCGGCGTCCACAACGTCGTCGACAGCATCGTCCGCTCGAATCTGACCTGGGTCCTGGTCGCCTGCGCGCTGATGGCGACCTCGCTCTTCTTCCGCGCCGCCTCCTGGTACTGGATCGCGCGCGCCGCTTTGCCGAACCGGCCGATCCGCCGTCGCGACGTCACCTCGGCGACGATGATCGGCGTGCTGATGTCGGCGACGCTGCCGGCCCGCCTCGGCGAGCCCGCCCGCGCTCTCGCCCTCGCCCGCCGCAGCGGCCGGATGCGGGAAACCTTCCCGGTACTCCTAGGCACGCTCGTCTCGCAGACGATGCTGAACCTGATCGCGCTGGTCCTGCTCGGGGTGATCATCGTCACGACCACGCCGCTCTTCCACTCGGGGACGAAGAAGCTCTTCGTCTTCAGCCTGGTGCCGTTGCTGGTGCTGATCGTCGTCCTCGTCGCGCCTCTGCTGATGCGGCGTAACGGCAACGGCCGCCTGGCGCGGGCGGGAGCCTCGGTCCACAGAGCCCTGATCCAGGTGCGGGCCGGGCTCGCCGTCTTCAGGGACCCTCGGCACGGCTCGGCCGCGGCCGCGGCCCAGTTGGGCGCCTGGGCGATCCAGCTGGCCGCCTGTTGGGCCCTGCTCTATGCGCTGGGGCTCGACGGCAAGGCCGGAATCGGCGCCGCGGCGGCGGTCCTCTTCGCTGTCAACGTCACCGCCGTCGTCCCGGCGACCCCGTCGAACATTGGCGTTTTCCAGCTCGCTGTGATCAGCGTCCTGCACACGGGCTTCGGGGTCAGCACGCCGGACGCCCTCGCCTACGGCGTGATCCTGCAGGCGGTCGAGATCGCCACCGCCGTCGCGCTCGGTCTCCCGGCCCTGGTCCGCGAGGGGCTCACCTGGAGCGACCTGCGGATCCAGGCCTTGCAGACGGCGCCGGTGCGGCTGGAGTCCAAGCCGCCGGCTCGAGCCGGCCAGCCGTAACCGTTCTTTAAGCTTTCCTTTAGCGATAAAGAAAACTTGCTGTATTTCTATACGATGGGCGGCGGAGGCGTGCCGCCACCATTCCCAGGCCGGCACTCCTATTTCCCCCCGAGGGAGTGCGCGGCAGGCGCCGGTTCCATCCAGCGGGCAGCCGCCCCGCCTTCCTCGGGTCTTCTTCTTAGCCGGATCGACAAGGTTCCTTGACGGGTCTGCACTAATGTGCATAGAGTCGACCAATCGGCCAATCACTCACGCGAACTGGGGGAATGGGAGCCGTGAGATACGACTCGGCAGTTTTGGAGAGAGTCGCGCAGCGCTTCCGGCGCGACATGTGGGACTCGGTAGTTCCGGAAGCAATCTCCGAATCAGGGGTGGAAGTGGAGAGATTCGGGCCAGTGCAGGCGACTGCGTTCGGCGACCTGCCGGAGGTGCACCTGCTGCAGCAGATCCAGGGGGCGGCGGAGCCTGGGGCGATCGAGGACGGACATCTCGCCGCCGCAGTCGAATGGATGCGAGCTCGCGAAGTCGACTACCGGATCCCGGTGGCGGCCGGCCGCCCAGGCGCGGCCGAGGCGGAGGCGTGGCTCGGCGGGCGCGGGTACGAGCGCGGCGGTGGCTGGGTAAAACTGGTCCGCGACGGCTCGCCACCTGACTTCCACGTCGATCCCGACATCGTCATCTACAGGCTCGGGCTCGACGAAGCCGAAGGCGAAGGCCTGAGCACGATCGCGGCTGAAGCCCTGGAGATACCGCTGGTAGCGGGGACGCTGTTCTTCTCGCTGCCGCAGCAGAACGGGTGGCACTGCTACACCGCCGCCCTGGGGCTGGACGAGGTCCCGGTCGCGACCGGCTCGATGCTGATCGTCGACGGGGTGGCTCAACTGGGTGCGGGCTCGACCCTGGCGGAGGCTCGCGGCCATGGCTGCAACGCGGCGCTGCTGTACCAGCGTCTGCTCGACGCCCACCGCGCCGGCTGTCACACCGTTTTCGTCGAGGTCGGCGAATGCGATCTCGGCTCCTGGTCGGCGGTCACCCGCAACCTCCGCAAGGCCGGCTTCGAAGAGGCCTACGAAGGGCGCAACTGGCAGCGGCCGGCGCTGCACCCGGCCCAGGTGCCGGACAGGTTCAGCGGCTGAGCTCGGGAGCGGGGGCCGCTTCTGAGCCCTCGCCCTCGTCGCCGGGGTCCGGATCGGACTCCGGCGGCAGCTCGCCGCCGCGCGCGGTGCCGGCGATCAGCTCGTCGGGCGCCTTCTGCTCGGGGATGAAGCCCGACTTCATCCCGAAGTAGACCGCCTGCGGGTGGTGGGCGACGATCGCAACCGTCGACTGCTCGGGCATCACGGCGTAGCCGCCGGACAGGGTCATCCCGATCGCTTCCAGGTCGAGCAGGCGCCAGACCTTCTCGTGCTCTGACTGGTCCGGGCAGGCCGGGTAGCCCCACGAATAGCGCCGGCCCTGGTCGAGCTCGATTCCGAGCTGGCGGCGGATGTCGGAGTGGAGCCACTCCGCCAGGCCCTCGGCCGCCTGTACCCCGAGCCCGTGGACGAAGAGCTGCTCGGCGAACTCGCCTTCGCGCTCGAGCCGCTCGATCAGCTTGGTTACCTCGGGGCCGACCGTCACCCCCTGCAGGGCGACGACGTCGCGTTCGCCGGTGGAGAGCGGCCGGTAGAAATCGGCCAGGCAGATGCGGTCGTGCCGCGGCTGGCGCGGGAAGACGAGGCGCTCGAGCTCCCTGTCCGGATCCTCGGGATCGAAGACGATCAGCTCGTTGCCATCTGAGTTGCAGGGGAAGTAGCCGAGCCGCGCTCGCGGGTGCAGGTAGTCCTGCTGCTGCCACATCCGCTCCAGGCGCGGTGCAAAGCCCTCCTCCTCGGCGGTCCCCTCGACCAGCTCGCGCCAGGCCTCGCCCTTGATCCCGCGGCCCCCCCAGTGCAGCTTGAAGAGGACGTGGCGATCGAGGTAGGGGAAGACGTCTTCGAGGTCGACGTCGAGCTCGCGAGCCCCCCAGAAGGGCGGCGCCGGGATCGGCGCGTCGGTGCGGGCCTGCGAGCGGACGCTGGCATCGGTGGTCGGCGGCGCGTCGTCCACCTCGACCGGCTTCTCGCGCAGCTGCTTGGCCTCGGCCTTGATCCGGTCGACCAGAGCGCTACGGGCCGCCTCGTCGACGAGGGCGTCCATCGTGTCGAGGCCCTGGAAGGCGTCCTTGCAGTAGAAGACGCCAGGCTCGTAGACCTCGTCGGATTCCTTGCCCTTCGGGTAGAGGGTGCGGCGACCGAAGTCGCGGTTGATCGCGGCGCCGCCGATCAGCACCGGAAAGTCGAGCCCGCGCTGGTGCAGCTCGGCGATGCAGGTCGGCATCTGCTTCGAGGTCGAGACCAGCAGGGCCGAGAGGCCGATCGCGTCGGCTTCGTTTTCGACCGCGGCCTCGATGATCGCGTCGACGGGGACCTGCTTGCCGAGGTCGATCACCGTGTAGCCGTTGTTGGTGAGGATCGTGTTGACGAGCGACTTGCCGATGTCGTGGACGTCGCCGAAGACGGTAGCGATCACGACCTTGCCCTTGGTGTGGCCCTCGATCCGGTCGAGGTAGTTCTCGAGCTGGGCGACGGCGCGCTTCATCACTTCGGCCGACTGCAGGACGAAGGGCAGGATCAGTTCGCCGGCGCCGAATTTGTCGCCGACCTCCTTCATCGCCGGCAGCAGCACCTCGTTCAGGGTCGGGACGGCACCGATCTTCTCGACCGAGCGGTCGATCCAGTCCTCGACCCCGTCCTTCTTGCGGCGGAGGATGTGCCAGTGGAGCGCTTCCTCGGGCTCCATCCCGGCGGTCGGGTCGGCGGCCTCCGCCTCGCTCTCTTCCCCTTTGGACTCGAAGTGGGCGATGAACCGCTCCAGCGCGTCCTCGCGGCGGTTGAAGACGAGGTCGTCGGTCAGTTCGCGCTCGTCCTCGGGGATCTCGCCGTAGGGGGTGATGTGGTTGGGGTTGACCATCGCCAGGTCGAGACCGGCCTCGACGCAGTGATGGAGGAAGACCGAGTTGAGCACCGCCCGCGGCCGGGGGGAGACGCCGAAGGAGACGTTGGAGACGCCGAGCGAGGTCTTGACGCCGGGGATCTCGGCCTTGACCCGGCGAATGCCCTCGATCGTTTCCACCGCGGACGGCCGCCACTCCTCGTCGCCGGTGGTCAGGGTGAAGGTGAGCAGGTCGAATATCAACGCCTCGGGGTCGAGGCCGTGCTCGCCACAGGCGATGTCGCGCAGCCGTTCGGCGATCTCGACCTTGCGCTCAGCCGTCTTCGCCATCCCGACCTCGTCGATCGTCAGCGCGATCAGCGCCGCGCCGTGCGCCTTCGCCAGCGGGATCACCGTGTCTGCCTTCTCGCGGCCGGCCTCGAGGTTGATCGAGTTGACGATCGCCCGCCCGGGGATCGTCTCCAGCGCCGCCTTGATCACCTCGGGCTCGGTCGAGTCGATCTGGATCGGCGCCGGCTGGGTGAGGGAGATCCGCTTCACCACCGCGCTCATCTGCTCGTCCTCGTCCTGGCGCTCGGTCAGGGCGACGCAGGTGTCGAGCAGGTGGGCGCCGCCTTCGACCTGGTCTTCGGCGACCTGGACGAGGCCGTCGTAGTCGTCGGCCAGCAGTAGTTCCTTCGCTTTTTTCGAGCCCTGCGAGTTGACCCGCTCGCCGACCAGGGTCGGGCGCGGCTCCTGCACGAGGGGGGTGGAGGTCATCATCGAGGAGACCTCGATCGGGCCGGGGGCGGGGCGCTCGCCCGGGATGCGGCCGTCGACCCGCTCGCGGATCGCGGCGATGTGCTCGGGGGTCGTCCCGCAGCAGCCGCCGACGATGCCGACCCCGTAGCGCTCGACGAACTCGCCCAGCGTCGCCGCCAGCGGCTCGGGCTTTTCCGGGAAGATCGTCTCGCCGTTGGGTCCCTGCAGCGGCAGGCCGGCGTTGGGGATGCAGTGGACCGGCAGCGGCGAGTTCTCGCCGAGGAAGCGGATCGCGTCGCGCATGTCCTCCGGGCCGGTCGAGCAGTTGAGGCCGATCACGTCGACCTCGAGCGCGGCCAGCGTCGTCAGCACCGAACGGATGTCGGTGCCGAGCAGCATCTTGCCGCCGTTCGGCAGCAGCGACACGCTGCACTGGATCGGCAGCGCCCGGCCGGTCTCGGCGAAGGCCTCGCGGGCCCCGAAGATCGCCGCCTTGACCTCGAGGATGTCCTGTGCGGTCTCGATCATGATCAGGTCGGCGCCGCCTTCGACCAGGCCCCTGGCCTGCTCGGCGAAGACCTCGACCAGGCGGCCGAAGGAGATGTCGCCGAGGGTGGGGTCGGTCGAGGCAGGGAGGAAGCCGGTCGGCCCGATCGAGCCGGCGACGAAGCGCTCCTGGCCGGCCGCCCTGCGGGCGATTTCCGCGGCCTTCGTGTTGATCTCCAGCGTGTGCTCGCCGAGCCCCCACTCTTCGAGCTTCAGCCGCGAGCCCTGGAAGCTGTCGGTCTCGACCACCTCGGCCCCGGCCTCCAGCATCGAGCTGTGGACCCCCTCGATCACGTCGGGACGGTTCAACACCAGCGCCTCGTGGCACTTCCCCTCGAGCCCGCCGTAGTCCTCCTGAGTCAGGTCGAACATCTCCAGCGTCGCGCCCATACCGCCGTCGAAGACGACGATCCGCTCACGAGTAGCAGCTATGTAGTCACGCTCAGCCATGAACCTAAAGAGGCTACCGGGGTGTTTGGTGGGAGGGGACAGGGGTGTCCCTTCTGGACGCAGCTCGGCGGAACCACGGAACTAGAAGCGTCTTGCCGGAGCTCGATGGAAGGGGGTCGGGGGAGGGTCCCTGGGTACTTGGCATGGAGCCGAGCCAGAAACGTCGGAGGCGTCAGCCAATCCCCGCTTTCTCGGCGGAGGTGCTCCCAGGGACCCTCCCCGACCCCCGCTCTACCGAAGGCCGAGTTTGCGGCGCCAGTCCCGCGCCCCGAAGAAGCGGGAGATCGGGGCGAGGAGGCGGCGGCGGGTCTTCGTGTACGGGTACCAGGTGGGCTCGCGCTTGCCGCCGAAGCGGGTGATCACCAGCGACTCACTGCGGCAGTACTTCTTGATCCCGGCTTCGCCGTGGCGGGTGCCGATTCCGGACTGCTTCCAGCCGCCCATCGGCACGTCCATCGCGAAATAGTTGACGAGGACGTCGTTGATGTTGATCGCGCCGCACTCGACCCGGCGCGCGACCTGCTCGGCACGGTCGCGCTCGCCGAAGACCGAGCCGGAGAGGCCGTAGGGGCTGTCGTTGGCGAGCCTGATCGCCTCCTCGGCGTCGCGCACCTTCATCACCCCGACTACCGGTCCGAAGGTCTCGTCGCGCATCACCTTCATCGAGTGGTCGACGTCGACGAGGACGGTCGGCTCGAAGTAGTCGCCGGGGCCCTCGACCCGCTTGCCGCCGGTCAGCGCCCGCGCCCCCGAGGCGAGGGCGTCGCCGACGTGGTCCTCGACGATCGCCGTCTGGTTCGGCGAGGTCATCGCGCCGACGTCCTTGGGGTTGCGAGCGTCGTCGGCGCCCTGCCGCAACCGCCCGACCTCTGCGGTCAGCTTGCCCAGGAACTGGTCGTAGACCGGCTCCTCGACGTAGATCCGCTCGACCGACATGCAGATCTGACCGGAGTTCATCATCCCGCCCCAGGCCGCGGCGTTGGCCGCGCGGTCGAGGTCGGCGTCGGCGAGGACGATCATCGGATCCTTCCCACCGAGCTCGAGGCTGACCGGCGTCAGCGTCTCAGCCGCCCGCGCCATCACCTTGCGGCCGGTGCGGTCAGAGCCGGTGAACTGGATGAAGTCGACGGCGTCGACCAGGGCGCTGCCGGTCTCGCCGACGCCCTGGACGCAGTCGAAGACGTCGGGGCCGCCGATCTCGTTCTTCCAGGCCTCGATCACCTCGGCGACGCCGAGGGGCGTGAACTCGGACGGCTTGACGACGACCGCGCAGCCGGCCTGCAGGGCCGGGATCGCGTCTCCGAGCGAGAGGATCAGGGGAAAGTTCCAGGGGCTGATGATGCCGACGACCGGGTGGGGCCGGTACTGGATCCGCAGCTTCTTCGCCGCCAGCAGGGGGGTGTGGGGGCGGACGCTCTCCTCGCCGATGAAGCTGGCGGCGCGGCTGCCGTAGAAGTTGATCAAGTCGGCCAGATAGCCGGGCTCGTTGCCGGCGTCGGCGCGGACCTTGCCGGTCTCTGCCTGCATCGTGTCGAGGACCCGCTCTTCGTTGTCGAGCAGCCAGTCGCGCAGCTTGCCGAGCCAGTGGTAGCGGCCCTCGATCCCCATCGCCTCCCACTCGGGCTGGTTGCCACGGACCCGGGCCACCGTGGCCGCGACGGCATCGGGCGAATCGACCGGGACGCTCTTGATCAGCCCACCGGTTGCCGGGTTGTGGACCTCGATCACGTCAGCCGCAGCCGCCGCTCCGTTCGTCTCGGTGCTCCGTGCCGCCGTTCCGCTCTCCACCACCGCTCCCTTCGCCCGTTTGGCTGGTCAGCCAACTGTAGCGGCGAATCAGAGCTGGGTGGCGATCAGGCCGATCAGACCAGCCAGAACGGCGCCGGTAAGACCGAATCCGATCTGCAGCGCGCGCATGACTGCGTCGAACCTGGCGTCCATGTCTTTCTGCCTGGCCATCTGGCTCATTTCTCCTCGCTGCTGGCGCAGCTCGGCCCGCAGCTCGCGGAAGCCCTCGTCCATGCGCTCTTTGAGGTCGTCGAGGCGCTCGTCGGTCCAGCTCTCTCTCGGCGGCGTCATCAAGTGCATGAAAGCAAGTGTAGACAAGAAGTTGCTACGTGTGGCGCGCGTAAAAGTAAAACCTTTGGGACTTCAGCGCGGGACGAGCCGGTAGACCGGCCCTTCGAGCGAGACCACGTAGAGGTGGTGGCGCTGGTCTTCGCCGAAGGAGCTCGGGCTGCTGACCTGGAGGCCGAGCTTGCGGTCGTCGCTCGCCCGCTTCAGGTGGGGGACGAGCGAGCGCAGCTGGCCCTCGCAGAGGTCGGCGTAGAGGTAGCGGCCGCGAAGGCCCCGCAGGCGTGGGTCGCGGACGACGTAGCCGCCGATGATCGAGCAGCTGCCGCCGCGGCTGTGCGGGTAGGCGAAGATCGGCTCGACGGTGCCGCCGGGGTCTGGGGTGCCGCTGTTTTCGTCGGTGTACTTGGAGAGTCCCTCGAAGGCATCCCAGCCGAAGTTGGCGCCGGCGGCGCGGCCGACGGTGGCGTAGTCGAGCTCCTCGAACTCGTTCTGGCCGACGTCGCCGATCGCGATCCGCGGCTGACCGTGGCTGGTATCGAAGGAGAAGCGGAAGGGGTTGCGGAGACCGTAGCTGTAGATCTCGTCGCGGCCCGGCTTGCCGACGAAGGGGTTGCTGACCGGGACCGAGTAGGGCTTGCCGCCGGAGGGACGGGGGTCGATCCGCAGCAGCTTGCCCAGCAGGACATCCTTGTTCTGGGCGTTGTTGGGCGGGTCGCCGGCGGAGCCGCCGTCGCCCGTCCCGAAGTAGAGGAGGTTGCCGAGGAACTGCAGTTGGCCGCCGTTGTGGTTGGCGTTGACGGGGTGCGGGATGGTGATCACCGACCGTCGCGAGCCGGCGGCGGCACGGGTGGCGCTGCGGCGATGGAATTCGTCGATCTGGATCGAGCCGGCGGAATCCGTGTAATAGACATAGAAGCGCTTGCTCCGCGCATAGTCGGAGGGAAAGGCGACGGAGAGCAGGCCGCGCTCGCCGCCGTAGTTAACGAGGTCGCGGATGTCGAGGAAGGTGCCGGCGCGGTGGCCCCCCTTCAAGACGACGATGCGGCCGGGCTGCTCGACCACGAAGAGGAGCTTCGGGAGACCGGGCGCCCCGGTGACGTAGACCGGGCTCTCGAAGGAACCGATCTTCCTCAGGGCAACGCCACCGCCCTTGGCCCGTGTAGAAGCCGCTTCGGAACGACCCTGGTCGTTCGCCGACCCACAGGCGGGGAGGGCAAGCGCCAGCAGCACCGCCACGGCAACCGCGGCTGTGGAGGCCCTACTTGCCCTTCTTGACTTCAACGATTTCGCCGTTGTCGGTGACTTCGGTTTCCGGCAGCCGTTCGGTTACCTCGGTCGAAAAAGAGCCACCGGGAGAAACTCCGCCGTCGGTCTCTGCCTTCGCCTTGCCGTTGATGCCGGCGCCGACGTCGTAGAGCAGCGTGTACTTCCCCTGTTTGACCGCGCTCAGCTTCCAGATCGCGGTTGCGGTCTTGCCGGGCTTCAGCGGTCCCAGGGCAAAGGTCTTCGGGCTCGAGGTCGAGGTCCCGCCCGGTTCGTCCGATCCGTTCAGGTGCGGGTAGGTCGCCGCCAGGACCCAGACCGGCCGGTCGGGCTGGGCGATTTCCGGGCCCGGGTCGCTGACCCCGAACGGCAGCGCCGAGTCTTCGCCTTGCTGCCCCTTGATCGTGAAGCTGACGGTGAGGCCGGGAACGGTGCGGTCGCCGGCGTTGCGGATGGCGAGCCGCAGCTGCGAGGTCTGGCCGAGGCGCTGGACGGCCGGGAACGCCGCTTTGGTCACCTTGACCTCGAACTTCCCGCTCGGTTCGTTGGAAGCGGCCGAAGATTCGCCGCCGCCGCAGGCAGCCAGAGACGCCGCCGCCGCCAGCGCCGCGAACCCGGCGGCGATGGTTTGGAGGCGGGTCTGCCGGGAATGTCTTCCGGTCCCCCGCAAAGCGGCCCGAACATAGCACGGGGTTTGGCCGCTTTCGCAGGCATTTCCGGCGCCGCCGGGGGGTTAGCCGGATCTCAACACGCCACTAACGGTTGACGGTTTCCCATCCCCTAGACTCCTGCCACCGGGTGGGGTGTCGCGTGCCTGCGGCGCCGGCTCGGATGGAGGAGCAGATGGTCGGATCCGCGGTCAACAGGGCAGTTTTGCCCGCCAAGTCCCTGTTCGAACAGGTGGGGGAGATGATGATCCTCACCGCGCGAACGATCGTCTCTGCGGTCAAGCCGCCCTACCCCTACGGCGAGGAGTTCATCGGCCAGTTCCTCTTCGCCCTGCAACTCTGCTGGTTCCCGCTCCTGGTCTCGACCGTCGCCTTCGGCTTCGGGGCGCCGGGCCTGCAGGCGGCCAACTTTCTCTCGCTCTTCGGCGCCCTCGACCGCCTCGGCGGCTTCTTCGTCCTCGCCTCGATCCGCGAGTTCGCGCCCTTCGTGACCGCTGTGGTCGTCGCCGGCGTCGCCGGCACCGCGATCACCGCCGACCTGGGAGCGCGGAAGATCCGCGAGGAGCTCGACGCCCTCCAGGTCCTCGGCGTCGACCCGATCAAGAATCTGGTCGTGCCGCGCTTCCTGGCACTGATGCTGATCACCGGCCTGCTCGACATCTACGCGCTGGTCTTCGGAATCAGCGGCGGAATCCTCACCGAGATGCTCTACAACCAGCCGCTCGGCGGCTTCTTCGCGACGCTCTTCTCCAACGCCTCGATCACCGACCTCTGGGGCTCGGTCCTCAAGTGCACCCTCTTCGGCGCCCTGATCGCCGTCGTCTGCTCCTACAAAGGGATGACCGCCTCCGGTGGCGCCGCCGGCGTCGGCCGCGCCGTCAACGAGGCCGTCGTCATCTCCTTCATGGGTGTCTTCGCCTTCAACTACGTCTTCACCCAGACCTTGCTGGCGACCAACCCGGAGCTGCAGACGATCCGATGAACGCCTGGCTCGAAGTCCCGCGCGGCTGGCTCGACTCGGCGGGGGAGATCGCCCGCTTCGGCGCCCGCGTCGCCGGCCTCGTCTACTCGGGCCGGGTCCTGCGCTTCTTCGGCGAGAGCCTGCGCCAGGCCGGCATCCTGATCCTCGGCTCGGCGCTGATCATCTGGGGCCTGGTCTTCACCCTCGGCCTCCAGTGCGGGATCGAGGGGGCCTACCTGCTGCGCGCCCAGGGCGCGCCCGCCTACGCCGGCGTCTTCTCCGCCTGGTGCGACCTGCGCGAGATCATGCCCTACGCCTTCGGCTACATGCTCGCGGCCAAGGTCGGGACCGGGATCGTCGCCGAGCTCGGGGCGATGCGGATCTCCGACGAGATCGACGCGCTCGAGGTGATGGGCGTTCCCCCGGTCACCTTCCTCTGCGCCACCCGCCTGCTCGCCGCCTGGATCTCCTTCCCGTTCATGTACCTGGTCGGGATCGGGATCATGTACCTGGCCAGTTACCTCGCCGTCGTCCAGCAGATCGGCGACGTCTCCTCGGGCGGCTATTTCCTGATCTTCTGGATGTTCCAGAACCCTCCCGACCTGTTCTTCAGCTTGATCAAGGGGATGGTGATGGCGACCGCGATCGTGCTGGTCGGCTGTTACTACGGGTACACCGCCGGCGGTGGCCCGGTCGGGGTGGGGACCGCGACGGCGAAGTCGATGGTCCTCAACATCGTCTTAGTCCACATCATCGGGATGCTCGGGACCCTGGTCTTCTGGGGTGCCAACCCACGCGCGCCAATAGGAGGCTGAGGTGTCGATCGAGGAAGAGAACCGCTTCTCCGAAGAGGAGGACCGCCGCGAAGAAGAGGCGCTGCAGGACGAGGCCGGCTCGAGCGCCGAAGCGCCGCCGGAGATCGTCACCGACGACCCGGCGCCCAGCCACCCCGAAAGCGCTGCCGCCGACGGGCCCTATGTCAGCGAGGACGGCGCCACGATGGGTCGCGACTTCGTCATCCCCGGCGTCAACCCGCGCGAGCACGACCCCTACAAATTTCACACCGGCCGCAAGCGCGACCACGGCGGCGAGGACGCGATCGAGATCATCGACCTGGTCAAGCAGTTCGGCCGCGCCCGCATCCTCAACGGCCTCAACCTGGGGCTGCCGGAGGACCAGGTCTCGATGGTGCTTGGCCCTTCGGGAACCGGCAAGAGCGTGCTGATCAAGCACATCGTCGGCCTGCTCTACCCGGACTCGGGCGACGTTCTCGTCCACGGCGAGTCGATCCCGAACATGACCGACGACGAGCTCTTCGACGTGCGGAAAAAGTTCGGCCTCCTGTTCCAGGACGGGGCGCTGTTCGGCTCGATGAACATCTACGACAACGTCGCCTTCCCGCTGCGGCAACACACCGACAAAGGCGAGGATGAGATCGGCGAGATCGTCAACCGGCGGCTGAAGGAGGTCGGCCTCAGCGAGGCGACCTACAAGATGCCGAACGAGCTCTCCGGCGGCATGCGCAAGCGCGCCGGCTTCGCCCGGGCGCTGGTCCTCGAACCGGCGATCGTGATGTTCGACGAGCCCGACTCCGGTCTCGACCCGGTGCGGACGGCGCTGCTCTGCGAGCTGATCCGTGAGGTCCACGCCGAGAACGGCGGCTGCTACCTGGTGATCAGCCACGACCTCGGCACCGCCCGCCGGATCGCCGACTTCATCGCGGTGCTGTGGAGCGGCAAGATCGTCGAGTCCGGCCCGAAAGAGGAGCTGTTCGACTCCAGCAACCCGTTCGTCAGTCAGTTCCTCAACGCTGACGTCAGCGGGCCGCTCTCGATGGACTGAGTTTGAGCGCCGGACCCTGGCTCGGGCGCGTCGCGGCGTGGGCGGCGAGGCACGCCCAGCCGCTCGTCGCCGTCAGCGCCGTCCTCGCGATCGCCGCCGCCGTTGCGGCGACGCAGCTGCCCACCGACGCCGGCGTCGACACCCTCGCCGACTCCTCCTCGCCGACCGTCGAAGCGACCGAACGCGTCCGCCAGGACTTCGGCGAAGAACCGATCGTCGTCCTCGTCAAGGGCGAACTGCCCGAACTCCTCCTCGGCGACGACCTCTTTCGCCTCCTGCGGCTCGAGGGTTGCCTCTCGGGGAAGGTGCCGAAGGGGGCCGAGGCGATCCCCGGGCCGTGCGCCGAGCTCGCCGAATCCGGCGCGGTCGAGTTCCTCACCGGGCCCGCGACCTTCCTCAACGAGTCGGTCGTCCAGATCGACAACCAGCTGCGCCGCCTGGCCGAAAACGTCCCCGCCGACCGCTTCCGCGAATACCTACTGGCCGTCGCGACGAAATACGGGATCACCAGCATCCCCAGCATCACCAACGAAGAATTCGTCGCCACCGTCGTCTTCGACCTCGCCCGGCCGCGGGGCACGCCGAAGGCCCGCCTCTCCTACCTGTTCCCTAACGCGAAGTCGGCCCAGATCGTGATCCGCCTGCAGCCGGACCTGAGCGCCAGCGAACGCCATCGGGCGATCGGGCTGATCGAAGCGGCGGTCGCGGAAACGACGCCGCGAAAGGCGTGCAAGGAAGGAGGCAAACCGGCGCCGTGCTTCGAGCTCGAAAACGGCAGCTACGTCGTCTCCGGCGCCCCGGTCGTCGTCGACGGCGTCTCGCGGGCGCTGAAGGACGCATTACTGGTTCTCTTCGCGGTGGCGATCGCGGTGATGGCACTGGTGCTCTTCCTCGTCTTCAGGTCGCGCTGGCGCCTTCTGCCGCTGCTGATCGCGCTGATGGCGGCGGCGATCACCTTCGGGTTGCTGGCTCTGGTCGGGGGCTCGCTGACGATGGCCTCGATCGCGGCGCTACCGATCCTGATCGGCCTCGGGGTCGACTACGCGATCCAGTTCCAGGCTCGGTTCGACGAGAGTGGTTCGGCGGTCGAGGCGGCGCGGCGTGGGGGGCCGACGATTGCCGCGGCGTGTCTCGCCACCGCGGTTGGCTTCCTGGCCTTACAGCTATCGCCGATTCCGATGGTGCGTGGATTCGGCTGGGTGCTCATCGTCGGCATCGTGGTCGCATTCGTGGCCGCGCTGACTGTCGGGCTAGGGACGCTGGCTCACTGGCGGGCGGGTCCTGTCACCGCAGGGGACCCCCCCTCCCTTCCGGTAGCTAAAGCTTCCTCAGGGAGGGGCTCCCTACGGCGCCACCCGCCCGTGGAGCGGGTGTTGTCCCTGGCTCGGGCGGAGCCGGTGGCAGTGCTGGCGATAGGAATTGCCCTGGCGATTTGTGGGTGGATCGCCGGGACCAGGGTGGACACGGTCTCCGATATCCGTGAGTTGGCGCCGCAGAGCATCAAGGCAGTCGAAGGGCTGAACGAGGTGCAGGACACGACCGGCGTATCCGGTTCGCTCGACGTGCTGATCGAAGCGGATGATCTGACGGAACCGGAAGTGGTCGAGTGGATGGCGCGGTTCAAGCAGCGAGTGCTAGAGGGCAATGGGTTCGACGGGGAAAACCCGAGCTGCCTGAGGGCGGACATCTGCCCGGGTCCGGCGCTGTCGGACTTCCTCGTCAAGGGCGAAGAAGAGCCGACTGCGAAACGGATCGACGCCACCCTCTCGGCGCTCTCGCCGTACGCGCTCAGGCAGGTCGCTCCGCTCGATCCGAAGACCGGAGAAGTGGGGCACCAGGCGTTGATCTCCTTCGGGATCCGGGCGCAGTCGCTGGAAGACCAGCAGAAGCTGGTGGAGCGGGTGCGGGACGAGATCGGGGATCCGCCGGACGGGGTGGAGGTGCACCTCGCCGGGCTTTCGGTGATCGCCGCCGAATCGGCCGGCGATCTCTCCAGCAGCAGGTATTGGCTGACGCTGGCGGGCATCGTCCTCGTCGGGCTCGCTCTGCTCCTTATCTACCGATCCTGGCGACGCGCGCTCGTCCCGCTCGTCCCGACCGTGCTGGCGACCGGCTGGGCGTCCCTGCTGCTCTGGATCACCGGCATCCCGTTGAACCCGATGTCTGCCGCCCTCGGCGCTCTGACGATTGCGATCGCGACCGAGTTCGGGGTTCTCCTCGTCGGCCGCTTCCACGAGGAGCGGGGGGGTGGGGCGGCCGTCGACGAGGCCCTGTCCCGCGCCTACTCCCGCACCGGCGCCGCGGTGGTCGCCTCCGGCGCCACCGCGATCGCCGGCTTCGCCGTTCTTATCGCCAGCGACGTGCAGATGCTCCGCGACTTCGGCCTCGTCACCGTCGTCGACCTCGCCGCGGCCCTGGTCGGGGTGCTCCTGATCCTGCCGGCGACCCTGCTGCTGCTGGAGCGGGAATGAGGGACCGCTACTCGATCTTCGTCGGGCTGATCTTCCTGGCGATCATCGTCGTCGCCACCGTCAACACGATCGAGGGCGGCAACGGCAGCAAGACCCTCGGCCTCGACAAGCTGCCACCGCGCTGGCCGCTGCCGGAGTTCGCCGTACCGGAAGGGGCGGGGCAGCTCGAAGGCGACGCCAACATCGCCCAGGACGACTGCGAAACCGCGGCGATCCCCTGCCCCGACGGATCCCAACGGACCCCGGCCTGCGAGATCAAGACGCCGGAATCGATCCGCGTCTGCGACCTCTTCGACCGGCCACTGGTGATCTCGTTCTGGTTCACCAGAAGCGGCGGCTGCGTCGAGCAGCAGGACCTGGTCGACGAGGTCGCCCGGCGCTACCGTGGACGGGTGGGTTTCCTCTCGCTGGACATCCGCGACGACCGCGACACCCTCCGCGACCTGATCCGGCAGCGGCGCTGGACGATGCCGGTCGGCTTCGACCGCGACGGCGCCGTCGCCAGCCTCTACGGCATCGGCCTCTGTCCCACCTTCGCCTACGTCTTCCCCGGCGGAACCCTGGAGAGCGCCGGCATCGGCGAACTGACCATCGCGCAGCTGAGCCACCGGGTAGACCAGCTGCTCGCCGCCACCGCCGCCGCAGAAAGGATCTGAGGTGAGCGCCGACCCCGCCAACCGGATGGGCTGGGTGCCGGCGCCGGAGCAGGGATGGGTCGCGCCCCACATCGCCTCCGAGTTTCCCGGCCTCGGGATCGCCTGGGTCGAAATCGACGCCAAGCCCGGCCGCAGCCCCGAGCCGGTCCGCCGCCGCCTCCGCGACCTCTCCGACCGCACCTACGGCGCCCAGGCGATCCGGCTGCGGGAACGGCCGATCCCCTGGGCCTACCGCGTCTTCTACCGGCAGATCGGGCTCGACCCCGACCGTACCCGCACGGCGATCGAGCAGCTGACGCTGGAACGGCTCGAAGACGGCGGCTTCCGCACCCACGGGCTACCGGCCGACGCCCTCAACATCGCGATAGCCGAGACCGGGGTCGCCCTGCGCGCCTTCGACGCCGAGGCGATCGAGGGCCGCCTCTGCATCCGCGACTCGGCTCCCGGCGAGGCGCTGGCCGGCGCCCCGGGGGAGCTGGAGAAGGGGACGCTGACGATCGCCGACGAGGCGCGGCCTATCGGCCTCCTCTTCGGCGCCACGGCCGGGCGCTTCGAGGTCGAGCGGGCGACGCGGCGGATCGCGGTTGCCGCGGTCCAGGTCAAGGGGGTTCCACAGATCGCCGTCGAGGAGGCGCTGTGGATGGCCGCGTCGACCCTGGAGGCGGCGTGACTACACTTCTGGGAGTGCCTGCTCTGCTCAGACATGAAGAGGTCGGTGGGCTTGGCGGTGGGCTCGGGGTCGCCGTCGACGAGCGCCGGGCGCGGCAGCAGCTGCGCAGTCAGGTCGCCCGCCTCGAGGCGGAGCTGGCGGGCCTCTTCGGCGAGGCCTTCGGCCACACCGAGGTGCCGCACCGCATCGAGGTGCCCGGCGCCCACCCGCGGGTCCTCGACCTCGGCGAGCTGGAGGCGGTCCGCGACGCGCTCGCCGACCGCGTCGCCGAGGCGCGCCAGGCGCTGGTCGAGCGCCGCCGGGCCGAGGAGGAGATGCAGGCCCTGGTCGAGCGGATGCTCGCCGCCCCGCAGGATTTCAAGTGGGTCCGCATCTCCCGGGAAGAGCTCGGCCTCCCGGGCTGCGGTCACTGGCACTCGCGCCCCCGCCTCGGCCCGATCGGGATGCTGATGGGTTGGTGGCGGGTCAAGATCTCATCCGGATGCCCCTTACCCGGGCGGCTTGCGGCCGTTGAGCGCGAAGCCGAAGCCCGCGGCGAAGCGGGTATCTGAACCGGACGAGCGCCCGCCCGCCCCCTGGGGATCGGCGCCGCTTGCCGAGCTGGTGATCCTCGCCGGCATCGTCGCCCTCGCAATCGGGGTGATCGGCGGCCACCCGACGGCGATCGCCGTCGGCATCGCCCTCGCCGGCCTCGGCGGGCTCGAGGTGGCGATCCGCGAGCACTTTGCCGGCTACCGCTCCCACACCACGATGCTGGCGGGGGCGGCGTTCGTCCTCACCACCGGCCTCGTCTTCTACGCCGCGAACCAGATCCTCGCGGTGGCGCTGGCGGTCGGTGCGGTGGCTTTCGCCGCCGTCTTCTTCCTCGCCCGCCGCGCATTCCAGCGCGCCTCCGGTGGCCTCAGCTACCGGGTCGGTGGAATGCGCGGCTAAAACGCCGCGGTCGCCAGGGCGACCGCGGCAAGCTCTATACGGCGAGTGGCTCCCGACCGGACGACCGGGTCGCGAGCTCGTTGGCGAGAACGCGGCGCTGGCGCGAGGTCAGCGTCCCCAGCTGCTTGTTCTCGTTCAGGGAGAGGGGCATGAGGAACTTGCGAGCGCGGGTGCGGCCCCAGCGGCGCTGGCTGGTCAGCAGCTCGGCGATGGTCATGCTCTCGGTCTCCCAAGGACAGTCGCGAACCACCTCCGAGGCATCGACGTCGCCCCGGGCGATCGAGCGCTTCAGCTCCGCACGGGCCAGTCGCACCATGTTGGCTCTTTCCAGGGCCCTCATGTGCTGGGGCGCCTCTGATGAGGCGGCGATAGTCGTTGGGGTTGCCGTTGAGGCAGCTTCCACTGGACTCCTCCCTTCAAGGAATCGAAATTACTGGGGGTATTCGTCCGGTGCGCGACCAGGTTTGCCGGGCTGATCTGCGCCGAATCTCTCTCTTTTCCCGACGACCCACCCTGGGTCGTTGCGGCGAGGGGGCCAAGCTACGTCTTCCGGGTACCGCGAGTCAACCCGGAATCACCGGAATGGCGTCCGACCCATTCGCTAAGAGCAACAATTTCGGCGCCTCGGCCAGCTTGTTCAGTTCTGGACAAGCCTGAAACTCCCCCGAGCGGGGGATGTCAAAAATCCGTTACCCAAAAAATCAGGTGCGGGGAAGGTCCGGGAAGTCTTCGATCACCCGGGCGATGGTGCCGAGGGCGCCGTCGAGGTGCTCGCGCTCGTGGGTCGCCATCAGGCTCGTCCGCAGCAGCGCCCCGCCCGGGGGGACCGCCGGATGGATGGCGACGTTGGTGTAGACGCCGTTGTCGAAGAGCGCCTTCCAGAGCAGCACCGCCTGCCAGTCGTCGCCGACCATCACCGGCACCACCGGGGTGGTGGCGACGGTGCCGTCGGGCAGCGACCCCGGCTCGATCACCTCGAGGCCGAGGTGGCGCAGGCCCTCGCGCAGGTACTCGGCGTTGGCGAGCAGGCGCCGGAAGAGCTCCGGCCCGTCCGAGCGGATCACCCGCAGCGCCGCCAGCGCCGCGCCGACGGCCGCCGGGACTGCGGAGGCGCTGAAGATGAAGGAGCGCGAGGAGATGCGCAGGTACTCGATGACGTCGGCGGGCCCGGCGATGAAGCCGCCGCAGGAGGCGAGGCTCTTGGAGAAGGTGCCCATCCGCAGGTCTACCTCGTCCTCGAGCCCGAAGAGCTCGCAGGCGCCGGCGCCGCGGGCGCCGAGGACGCCGGCGCCGTGGGCCTCGTCGACCATCAGGCGGGCGCCGTAGGCCTTGCAGAGCTCGACGATCCGCGGCAGGTCGCAGACGTCTCCCTCCATCGAGAAGACGCCGTCGACGATGACGAGGACGCCGCCGCCGTCACCGGCGGCCCGCTCCAGCATCTTCTCCAGCTTGTCCATGCGGTTGTGGCGGAAGGGGCGCAGCTTGGCGCCGGCGAGGCGGCAGCCGTCGAGGATCGAGGCGTGGTCGCCGGAGTCGCAGATCACCGTGTCGGCGGGCCCGAGGATCGTGCCGATGCAGCCGACGTTCGACTGGTAGCCGGTCGTGTAGACGATCGCGTCCTCGGTTCGCATCCACTCGGCCAGCTCGCGCTCGAGGTCGAGGTGCAGGGGGGTCGTCCCGTTCAGCAGCCGCGAGCCGGTGACGCCGGTGCCGTAGGTCTCGAGCGCCTCCCGCGCCGCGTCCTTGACCCGTTCGTCCCCGGTCAGGCCGAGGTAGTTGTTGGAGCCGAGCATGATCGTCTCCCGGCCCTCCATCTCGACGACGGGGCCGGCCTGCGAGGTGAGCAGGCGGAAGTAGGGGAGGAGGTCATGCTCCTTGGCGGCTTCGAGCTGCTCCAGCCGGTCGTGGCTGCGCGCCTTCTCGAAGACGTCGACCGGAGCCTTCGCGGTCTCGCTCATCTCCCCAGAGTGTAGGTTGCGGTCTCGATGGCCAGCGTCACGATCAGGCCGGTGCGCAGCCGGCGCGAGCTGAAGCGCTTCGTCAAGGTCCCCTTCCGCCTCCACCGGGAGAGCGAGCAGTGGGTGCCGCCGCTGGTCTTCGAGCGGATGCAGTTCCTCGACCGCAAGAAAAATCCATGGTTTGAACACGGGGAGGCTGAGTTCTTCATCGCCGAGCGCGGGGGGGAGGACGTGGGGCGAATCAGCGCCCACCTCGACCACCGCTGGGACGAGTTCCAGGGCGGCAAGGACGCGATGTTCGGCTTCTTCGAGGCGGCGGAGGACCCCGAGGTGGTGCGGGCGCTGTTCGGAGCCGCCACCGCGTGGGCGAGCGAGAGGGGACGCGAGCGCATCCTCGGGCCGATGGACTTCACCACCAACGACGAGATCGGGATCCTGATCGAGGGCTTCGAGCGCCAGCCGATGATCCTCGAGCCCTGGCACCCGCCCTACTACCAGCGGCTGATCGAGGCCGAGGGCTTCGCCAAGGCGATGGACGTGCTGATGTGGGAGCTGCGGATGGGGGACCTGAAGGAGGGGGAGAGATTCGACCCCTCGATCCACGAGGCCGCTGAGAAGGCGCTGCGGGACGAAGGGATCACGATCCGCAACATGCGCAAGAGCGACATGGCGGGCGAGGTGCGGCGCTTCATGGACGTCTACAACGAGGCCTGGGGGGCCAACTGGGGCTTCGTCCCGATCACCGACGCCGAGGTCGAGTTCCAGGCCAAGAACCTGAAGCAGGTACTCGACGAGGAGTGGACCTTCATGGCCGAAAAGGACGGCGAGGTGGTGGGAGCGGCCCTGACCCTGCCGGACATCAACCAGGTGATGGCGAAGCTGGACGGGCGGCTGCTGCCCTTCGGCTGGGCCAAGTTCCTGCTCGGGAAGCGGAAGATCGATCGCCTACGGGTCTTCGCCCTCGGCGTCAAGCACGACTATCGCCACAGCGGCATCGCCGCCGGCCTCTACCTCGAGCACATCAAGATGGCGGCCAAGCCCGACAAGATCAAGTGGGGCGAGATGGGCTGGATCCTGGAGACGAACGAGCCGATGAACCGGGCGATGGAGGGGATGGGCGGCAAGATCGTCAAGAAGTACCGTCTTTACGAGCGATCACTGGCCGGGGGCGACCCCTCGCCGCGCTAGAGTCGCCGGGGTGAGTGAGCTCCACGTAGACGCCGAGGTCGTGTCCGAGGAAGACGCAGGCCCGGCCGAGTCCACTGACCCCGTTCGCCCGCTTCCCGCCAGCTACCAGCCCGACCAGGGCTCCTCGCTGCCGGTGCTGCGGCCCGAGGTCAAGTCCGCCGCGCTCGCCGCCGCCGGCGGGGTGCTCGCCGGAGCCGCGACCGTCGCCGCCGTGCGGGCGGTTACCGGCGCTGCCGCCAAGGCGAAGGCGCCGCGCCGGCTCAGCCGCCGTCGCCGCGAGCGCCAGAACGTCGTCGCCAGCCGTTCGTTCCTGGTCGATGTCCACCTGCTCGGTCGCTGAAGCCGACGTCCGGCCGCCCTCGCCGTTCCGGATGCCGCGCGGCAGCTCGGACCGGACGCTGCGTGTCCGCGGCGGTGTCGCCACCCGGCTCCTCCATGTCGGCGGCAGCCCGGTCCTGGTGCGGGCCTGGCAGCCGGCCCGCGATCGGGTCCGCTTCCGCGCCGAGGCGATCGACCCGGAGCGGGTGTCGCGGCCACGGATCGAGATGTCGCCTTGTCCAGGCCCGGCGGGACGGGAGCAGCTGGAGGAGGCGATCGAGGCGATGCGCCGAGCGCTCTGGGTCGACGTCGACCTCTCCGACTTCCACCGGCGCTTCCGGCGCGACCCGCTCGTCGGTCCGCTGATCCGGCGCCGGCCGGACTTCCGACCGCAGGGGCGGCCGTGGCCCTGGGAGGCGCTGGCGGCGGCGGTGGTCGGACAGCTGATCGAGGCCAAGCTCGCCGCCTTGATCGAGCGCCGGATCGCCGGCCGCTGGGGCTGCCGCCTGGGGGAGGGGCGCGAGGCCCTGCGCGACGTCCCCGGGCCGGAGGCGATCGCCGGCCGCGCCCCGGCTGAAATCGAGCAGCTGGAACTGGTCGCCAAACGGGCACTGGCGCTGCGGCGACTCGCCCGCGACGTCGCCGCGGGCCGCTGCCGGATCGAGAGCGCCGACGGCGACGCTCGCCTCCTGACGATGCCGCAGATCGGGCCCTGGACGGTCCAGTGCCTCGGCCTCTTCGGCCGCAACGACCTCGATTCCCTTCCGGCGGGCGACCTCGGCTACATCAAGCTGGTCGGGCGCTTGAACGGCGGTGGCCGCCGCGCGACGATCCCCGAGGTCGAAGAGTTCTACGCGCCGTACGAGCCCTACCGCGGCCTCGTAGGCACCCTCACCCTGTCCGGGCTGCACCGGCTCGTCTCCCAGGGCCCGCCGATGCGCCTCGCCGCCGCCTGAAGCGGCTGGCACCCGGCGACTCTCAAGGCCACAGCTTCCCTCGCCGATGAGCGCTGTGAATGCGCGAGCCTGCCGACAGGAACTGGTCCGAGCAAGAGGTCGAGCGCTTTCTCGACCAGTTGGCTGCCGGGGGTCATGACTTCCGGCGGCTGGTCGAGCGGCTGCCGGTGATCGTCTACACCGCCGAGCTCGGTGAGCGCGGGCGCTGGCACTACGTCAGCCCCCAGGTCGAGGAGATCCTCGGCTACCGGCAGGAGGACTTCATCCGCGACCCCGGCCTCTGGGCCAGCATCCTCCATCCCGAGGATCGCGAGCGGGCGCTGGCGATCGAAACCGAGGAGCACCTCGGCAAGCGCGACACCACCCCGGTCGAATACCGGGTCCACCGTCACGACGGCAAGATCGTCTGGGTCCACGACGAGGCGGTGCTGGAAGCCGACGAGGACGGGGTGCCGGTCTGGCACGGCGTCATCTACGACGTCAGCGAGCGCAAGGAGACCGAGGAGGAGCTGCAGCGCGCCCTCTCCCAGCAGGCGGTCGTCGCCCGGCTCGGCGAGCGGGCGATGCAGAACAGCGACCCGCAGGAGCTGATGGCGGTCGCAACCGAGCTGATCGGCCGCGTCGACGGCGTCCACAGCGCCTGCATCTGGGAGCTCGGCCGCGACGGGCGCCGCCTCAACCTCCGCGCCGGGCTCGAGGAGTCGGTCGTCGGCGCGGGGCGCCGGGTTTCGGCCGCCCGCGACTCCCACGCCGGCGCCGCCCTGGACTCCGGCACCCACGCGATCGTCGGCGAGTGGGACCAGGAGACCCGCCACACGATGCCGCCCGTCCTCCGCGTCTTCGGCGCCGCCAGCAGCCTTGCCGTCGTCATCGACGGCAAGACCCGCCCCTTCGGCGTCCTCGACGTCCACTCGACCGAGCCCCACCGCTTCAGCGCCAAGGACGTGCCCTTCGTGCAGGCGGCAGCCAACGTCCTCGCCGACGCGATCGAGCGCCACGCTGCCGACCAGGCGCTCCGCTACCGCGTCCTTCACGACTCCCTCACCGGCCTCCCCAACCGCCTCAGCTTCGTCGACGCGCTCGGCGACTCGCTCAGCAAGGCGGCGATCTCGGGCTCGCCGGTCGGCATCCTCTTCCTCGACCTCGACCACTTCAAGCTCATCAACGACAGCCTCGGCCACCACGCCGGCGACGCTCTGCTGCGGGCGGTGGCGCCGCGGCTGCGCTCGCACCTGCGCCCCGGCGACGTCGTCGCCCGCTTCGGCGGCGACGAGTTCGGGATCCTGATCGACCGGCTGGCCGACGAAGGCGAGGCGGTTGCGATCGCCGACCGCGTCGCCGCCGCCTTCACCCAGCCCTTCACGATCGACGGGGTCGACCACTTCGTCAGCGCCAGCATCGGCGTCGCCGTCGCCCGCACCTCCGAAGAGCGCACCGTCAACGCCGAGCTGCTGATCCGCGACGCCGATGCGGCGATGTACCGGGCGAAGGAGGGCGGCCGCGCCCGCTGCGTCCTCTTCGACGCCGAGATGCGGGCGAGCGCGATGCGCCGCCTCGAGGTCGAACGGGAGCTCCGCCACGCCCTCGACCGCGACGAGCTGACGCTGCACTACCAGCCCGTCGTCAACCTCCGCAGCGGCGAGATCGACGAGCTCGAGGCGCTGGTCCGCTGGCGCCATCCCGAGCGCGGCACCCTCGATCCGGGGGAGTTCGTCTCGATCGCCGAGGACAGCGGCCTGATCGAGCCGATCGGCCGCTGGGTGCAGGAGCGGGCCTGCCGGCAGGCGCTCGAGTGGCACCAGCTGCGCCCCGACTCCCGGCCCCTCGACGTCGCGGTCAACCTCTCGGCCCGCCAGGTCGCCCACCGCGACCTCCCCTCGACGGTCGAGGAGATCATCGCCCGCACCGGACTCGACCCGGTCCACCTGCGCCTCGAGATCACCGAGAGCGTCCTCGTCGAGGAGTCGGCGGCGGCGATCTCCTCGCTGGAGGCGCTGAACGAGCTCGGCGTCCGCCTCGTCCTCGACGACTTCGGCACCGGCTACTCCTCGCTCGCCTACCTCAACCGCTTCCCCTTCCACGCGCTGAAGATCGATCGCTCCTTCGTCGACGCACTCGGGATCGAGCAGGAGGCGACGGCGATCGTCGAGGCGATCATCGGCATGGCCCGGGCGCTCTCGCTCGAGGTGATCGCCGAGGGGGTGGAGAGCGAGGTCCAGCTCGCCGAGTTGCAGCGGCTCGGCTGCGACTACGCCCAGGGGCACCTCTTCCACGCGGCGATGCCCGAGCGCGAGGTCAGCCGGCTGATCGCCGAAGGCGCGCTCGGCTATTCGGGGATTTCGCCCGAGGGCAGGTAGCCGTTGTCGAGCAGTTCGCTCGTCTGCGGCAGCGATTCGATCAGGCCGTTGTCCCGCATCCAGCCGGCGAAGGTTTCCCACTCCTTCGGGTCCATGTAGCCGTAGGGCTGGCCCTTGGTGCGGGCGGCGAGCAGCGGCAGCGTCGCCTTCACCTCGGCGGCGGTCAGTTTCGGTTCCAGGTCCGGGTTCGCTTCGGTGACCGCTTTGGTCGCGGCGCCGGGGTTGGCGGCGGCGGCATCGGTGCCGCGCTCGAGGGCGGCGAGGAAGAGCCGGAACTTCTCCGGATCGGCTTCAAGGCTCTGCGGCCGCGCCACCAGCACGAGCTCGTCGTAGGTCGGCACCCCGAGCTGGTCGACCGGCGTCACCACCGGCGCTTTGCCGCGTTCGCGCAGGTCGATCCCCTCGACGTTGCTGAAGCCGCCGAGCATCGCCTGCGCCGAGCCGCCGACGAGGGCGGGGAGGAGGCCGAAGCCGACGTTGACCGCCTTGACGTCGTCGGGGGTCAGCTTCACCCGCGCCAGGATCGTCTTCAGGAAGGCGTCCTGGTAGGGGATGCCAGCGGTGGCGACGGTCTTCCCCTTGAGGTCGCCGACCCCTTTGATCCCCGACTTCTGCAGCCAGATCATCGAGGTCAGCGGCCGGTTGACGAGGGCGCCGATCGCGACGACGTCGAGGCCCTGTTCGCGCGCCAGCGCCACCTGCGGCTCGTAGGAGATCGCCAGGTCGGTGCGCCCGGCGGCCAGCTGCTTCAGCGGCGCCGCCGGTTCGGACGGCGTCTCGATGCTGAGGTCGAGCCCCGCTTCTTCGAAGTAGCCGAGCTTCTGCGCCATGTAGATCCCGGCGTGGTCGGGATTGGGGTAGAAGTCGAGCGTGAGGCCGAAGGCCTGGCGGTCGCCGGTCGTGTCCTCTGACTTCTCCCCGCAGGCGGCGAGGGTGAGGGCCAGTAGCAGGACGGCGAGGGCGATCGCCGGGATCCGGAGGCGGGTCATCGCTTGAGTTCTATCGCCAAGTGACGACGCGTCGCTCCGCGAGGGACGTGAGGCCGATCAGGGCAAGCGCCAGAGCCGAGAGAACCGCGACCGAGGCGAACTGCCTGTCAACCAGGTAATAGGCGGTATCGGACTGGATCAGGTGGCCGAGCCCGGAGCTCGAGCCGGCCCACTCGGCGAAGACGGCGCCGATCGGCGCAAAGACGACGGCGATCTTGATCCCCGTGAAGAGACTCGGCAGGGCGGCCGGCGCTTCGACGCGGCGGAACCGCTGCCAGCGGGAGGCGCCGAGGCTGCGCATCATCTTCACCGCCTCGGGATCGACCGAGCGCAGGCCGTCGAGCGTGTTGACGGTGATCGGGAAGAAGCAGACCAGGGCCACGATCACGACCTTCGCCGTGATTCCGTAGCCGAACCAGACGACGAGGATCGGCGCGATGACGACGACCGGGATTGCCTGCGAGGCGACCATCAGTGGGAAAGCCGCGTCGCGGAGGACGCGCGAGAGGTGCATCAGAACCGCAAAGCCGACCCCGACGACGAGCGCGACGGCGATCCCGAGCAGGATCTCGCGCAGGGTCACCCAGGCGTTTTCGGCGAGCAGGCCGCGGTTCTCCCAGAGGGATGAGGCGATTTCCGTCGGCGAGGGCACCAGATAGCTTTCGAGGCTGAGGGCGTCGGCGATCACCCCCAGCGAGCAGGCGAGCTGCCAGAGGCCGAGCAGCAGGGCGATCAGCGCCGCGGGCAGGAGCCAGCGCCTCATCGGGACCCCTCTCGCAGGGCTTGCAGCGCCGTTTCGCGGGCGGCGACGAACCCGGGGTCGGTGACGGCGGCGTCGCGGTCCTCGGCCCGGGGGTGGGGGGCGCTGAGCTCGGCGACGATCCGGGCCGGGCGCGCCGACATCACCGCCACCCGATCGCAGAGGTAGAGCGCCTCCTCGACGTCGTGGGTGACGAGGACGGCGGTGCGGGGGTCGGTGCGCAGCGCCGTCGCCAGCCACTCCTGCATCTCGGCCCGGGTGATCGCATCGAGCGAGGCGAAGGGCTCGTCGAGCGCCAGCACCGGCTTGCCGGCGATCAGGGTGCGGAGGAAGGCGACCCGCTGGCGCATCCCGCCCGAGAGCTCGCTCGGCCACGAGCGCTCGAAGCCGGCGAGCCCGAAGCGGTCGAACAACTCCGCCGCCTCGGCCCGCGCCTCGGCCCGCCCCATCCCCTGGTTGCGCAGCGCCAGGCCGGCGTTGTCGATCGCCGAGTACCAGGGGAGGAGGAGGTCCTGCTGGGGCATTAAGGCGCAGCTGCTCAGGCGCTCCTCCGCGCTGGAGCCGCCCGCGACCGAGATCGTTCCAGCGCTCGGTTCCTGGAGGCCACAGATCAGCTCGAGGAGCGTCGACTTGCCGCAGCCGGACGGCCCGACGAGCCCGATCACCTCTTGCGCCCCCCCTGCCAGGGTCAACGAATCAAGGGTCCGCACCTCGCCGTACGAGTGGGTCAACCCCGCAATTTCGAGCTTCACCCTGGTATCCTGACGCACTCCGCACTCCTGACCAAGGAGGTCAGGAAAGTCGAAATCAGCACCGTGCGGACCCCCAGGAGCTAACTATGGACCCGGCAATCGTCCTCTTCGGTTTGGGCATCGGCGTACTCGTCGGTATGACCGGCATGGGCGGAGGCTCGCTGATGACGCCGCTGCTGATCCTGATCTTCGGGATCCAGCCGACGACGGCGATCGGCACCGACATCTTCTACTCGGCCGTGACCAAGACCGTCGGCGGCTGGCGCCATTTCCGGATGAAGACGGTGAACATGGAGCTGGTCAAATGGCTGGCGATCGGCAGCGTCCCCTCGGCCGTCGCCGGCGTCGCCCTCGTCTCCTGGCTGCAGACGCAGGTGGGGGAAGCCCGGCTCGACGAACTCGTCTACGCGGTCCTCGGCGGCACCCTGCTGATGGTCGGGATCATCACCCTGACCCGGGCGCTGATCCTCCGCAACCTGATCGACGAGCGCGACCGCTTCGAGGTCGAGCGCCGGCACAAAGTCGCAGCGATCGTGATCGGCGCCACCACCGGCTTCGTGATCGGGGTCACCTCCGCCGGCTCGGGCACGGTGATCGCGATCCTGCTGATCGCCGTCTACCGGCTGGCGCCGAAAAAGGTCGTCGGCACCGACGTCTTCCATGCCGCGATCCTGCTCTGGGCGGCCGGGATCGCCCACTGGATCGGCGGCAACGTCGACTTCGTCCTCGCCGGAAACATCCTCCTCGGCTCGATTCCGGGAGTGGTGATCGGGGCGGCGCTGTCCGACCGAGCGCCGCAGGGCTTCATCCGCACCGCCCTCGGCGTCGTCCTCGTCGGCTCCGGCATCGTCACGATCCAGAAGGGCGACCCCTCGGTCTGGCCGATCGCCGCCGGCATCGCCGCGATCGGCCTCGGCCTCGTCCTCTACGCGCCGCACTGGCTCAACCGCCGCCGCGAGGCCCAGCGCCTGCGGGACGCAGAGCTCGAAGATGGGCAAGAGCTTGATCAAGCGGCGGCACTCGGCCGCACGCTGCCCGCCGACTGATTTACTAGACACATGCGAGTTTCCGCCAAGGCCGACTACGCGGTGCGGGCCGCTGCCGAGCTTGCTGCCGCCCAGGCGGAGGAGGCTCCGGTCAAGGGCGAGCGCCTGGCCGAGGCCCAGGACATCCCCTTGCAGTTCCTCGAGCACATCCTCCTCGAGCTCAAGCACCACGGCATCGTCCGCGCCCGCCGCGGCGCCAAGGGCGGCTACTGGCTGGCCCGGCCCGCCGACGAGGTGACGATCGCCGAGATCGTCCGCGCCGTCGAGGGCCCGATCGCCCACGTCCAGTCGACCCCGCCCGAGGACATCGAATACCGCGGCAACTCCGAGCACCTGCAGGCGGTCTGGATCGCCGTCCGCGCCAGCCTCCGCAGCGTCCTCGAGGAGGTCACCCTCGCCGACCTCGTCTCCGGCGAACTGCCGACGGTCGTCGGCGAGCTGACCTCGGCAAAAGACGCCTGGGTCGCGCGCTAGCGCCTCCCACGCTCGGCGTGGCCAGGAGATGGAAGATCCTGATCGCCGTCGCCGGCACGCTTGCCGTGCTGCTGGCGATCAACACTTTGGTCGTCGGGGCAGAAACGAAGCCCGCGGCGGTGACCGTGCCCGGCGGGCGGATCCTGCACCTCCGCGGCGGCGACATGCAGGTGCTCGAAAAGGGACCGCGCGCTGCCCCGCCGATCGTCCTCCTCCACTGCTTCGCCTGCTCGCTTGCCTGGTGGTGGCGGATGATCCCGCTGCTCGATCGCGACCACCGGGTGATCGCGCTGGACATGCGGGGGTTCGGGGGTTCGGAAAAGCCGACCTCGGGTTACTCGATGGCCGACCAGGCGGCCTTCGTCAGCGAAGCGCTGAAGCGGCTGGGCGTGCACCGCGCGACCGTCGTCGGCCACTCGCTGGGCGGCACTGTCGCGACCGCGCTGACCGAAGTCCCGGGTGACTACGTCAATCGGCTGGTGATCGTCGACCAGGCTCCTGACGAACGGTTCGCCACCTCGATCGACTTCGCCGAAGAACTCACCACCGCGCCGGTGATCGGCGAGGCCCTGTGGCAGGTGATCCCGGACTTCGCGGTCAAGGAAGGGCTGCAGGTCGCCTTCGCGCCGGGGTTCGAAGTCCCCGAAGGCTTCGTCGACGGCTTCGACCAGATGACCTACACCTCCTACGCCTCCGACGGCCACGAGAGCGCCTATCTCGGCGAAGAACCGCTCAACCGCAGGGTCGAACGCGCCGGGATCCCGCTGCTGGCGATCTTCGGCGCCGAAGACCAGATCTACGAAGCCGAACCGGCCCTGGCTGTCTACGCGAAGGTGCCAGACGCCCGGACGGCGCTGATCCCCGGGGCAGGACACTCGCCGAACGTCGAGAAACCCGGGCGGACCGCCGCTCTGGTCCTCGAATTCGACCACTCTCCCCAAACCGGCCGCCGTTAGGCCACGCTTAGGTTTGCCGGCCACCATTCGTCCTGCTGTGCTCCTCCTCGCTAGTCACCTGCGGCGCCCGCGGCTGCGTCTGCCCGGTCGCCGGGCCCCGCTCCGCGCCCGCAGGCGCGCGCACTGGCTGGCCCCGCCGGCAGCCGTCTGCACGATCGGAATGGGCCTCGTCAACGTCGGCTCGGCGCTGACGCCGGGCCTGCATTCACGGATGCAGTTGCTGCTCGAACTGGTGCCGGGAGAGGTGCCCGTGGCCGCGCACGCGCTGGCGCTCTCCGCCGGGGTGGCGCTGGTCATCCTCGGCGTCTACCTGCTGCGCCGCCGGCGCCGCGCCTGGGCCCTGGCGGTCGCGGTCTTGGTGGTCGCCGGCGCCCTCAACCTGCTGAAGGGGCTCGACGTCGAGGAGGCGCTCGCCTGCTGGGCCCTTGCCGTGCTCCTCGTTGCCGGCCGCGGAGCCTTTACCGTCGTCCACGAGGACAACGGCTGGCGGGTGCCGCTGCTGCGCAGCGCCGCCGTGCTCGGCGGAGTGCTCGCGGCCAGCATCGCCACCCTGCTGGCAGCCTCCCACTGGGGCACCCCGGGCCTGAACCCGGGACGCACGCTCACCGAGCTCGGCGCCATCCTGACCCTCTCACCGGGGCCGGTCCGCTACCGCGACCCCTTCGAGTGGGTGCCGGGGGCGATCGTCGTTCTCTGGACCGGCGCCCTCGCAACCGTCGCCTGGCAGCTGTTCCGGCCACTGACCGGCCCCCGCGGACTGCCGGCGGGAGAGCTGCGACCGCTGGCTCAGGAGCTGGTCACCTCGCACGGCACCGACACGCTCAGCTTCTTCAAGCTGCGGACCGACAAGCACCACTTCTTCGACCGCTCGCATCGCGCCTTCGTCGGCTTCCGGATCGAAACCGGGGTGCTGCTCGTCTCCGGCGATCCGGTCGGACCGGCTGATGCGATGCCCGGTCTGCTGCGGGACCTCTGCGGCTTCGCCGAGGCGCGCGGGCTGGCGATCGGAGTTGTCGGTGCCAGCGAGGAGTTCGCCGAGCTGGCGGCGGGCGCCGGGCTCGGCTCCTTCTACATCGGCGACGAGGCGATCGTCGAGCTGGCCGGCTTCTCACTCGAGGGCAGGGCCATCCGCAAGCTGCGCCAGGCGGTGAATCGGGTCCGCAAGGCGGGCTTCACCGCCGAGCTGCGGTCGATGGGCGAGCTCTCCGAGGTCGAGCTGCGCGAGCTCGAGGAGGTCTCGGACCGCTGGCGCGGGGACGAACCCGAGCGCGGGTTTTCGATGGCGATCGACGGTCTCCGCGGCGACCACCTGGTCGCGAGCCTCGTGGTGGTGGCGCGCGACCCCGAAGGCGCGGTGCGCGGCTTTCTTCACTTCGCTCCGTGCTACGGACGGCCGGTCGCTTCGCTCGGGCTGATGCGCCGCGACCGCGACACCCTCAACGGCCTGACCGAGTACCTCGTGGTCAGCGCGATCGAGCTGCTGCGCGAGCGGGGAGTCGAGGAGTTGTCACTCAACTTCGCCGCTTTCGCCCGCTGGCTGCGCAGCCCGAGCGGCGTGACCGAGCGCACCCTGGGCCGGGTGGTGACGCTGGCCAATCCCTACTTCCAGATCGAGAGCCTCTACCGCTTCAACGCCAAGTTCAACCCTCGCTGGCAGCCCCGGTACCTCCTCTACGAGCGCAGCCCGCTCGGCTTCGCCCGCACCGGCCTGGCAGCGATGTTCGCGGAGGGCCAGCTGCCCTCCCCAAGCCGACTCGCCACCCGGCTGTACGAGCGCAGCTACTAGTTCGAGGCTCGGTGTCCGGATGGATACCTAGGGTTCTCGATCCAATGCTGGGGAGGCGAAAAACGCTTGCGCTCGCTGGGGCCGCGCTGGTGGCGCTGCTTACGATGGCACCCGCCGCCCTCGCCGCGAAGCCCGCCGTGCTCACCTTCACGGTGGCCAAGGTCGGCGCCCCGGGCAACCCGTCGGTCGGGATCATCCCCTTCGAAGACAAGCTCTTCAAAAGCTGCTCGGAAGCGCCGCCGCCGAGCGGACCGCGCGCTCCCAAGTGCATGGAAGTCGGCGGCGTCGGCTACCGCTACGGGATCGGCAAGCTCGAGGTGACTGCGGCCCAGTACGTCGCCTTCCTCAACACCGTCGACCCCCGGGGGACGAACCGGCACCGGCTCTACAGCTACACCGAGAGCGGCCGCGCCTGGCCGCGCTTCGGTCAGATCAACTTCACCCGGAAGGCGAAGCCCGGCCGCCATTATTCCCTTGCCTCGCCGGAATGGGCGAACAAGCCCTACGGCTTCGCCAACTTCCTGCGCTCGGCCCGCTTCGCCAACTCGCTCTATAACGGCAAGGTGCTGGCGAAGCAGGACAGCACCTCCGGGGCCTTCAAGTACACGACTTATCAGGTCCGGCTGTCTCCCGAAACCGAGACCGGGATGTATGAGATGAGCAACCCGGAGACGACCCGTCAGGCCAAGACCGGGTTCGTGATCCCGAGCCAGGACGAGTGGATCAAGGCCGCCTACTACGAACCGAACGGCGGCGGCACCTACTCCTACTGGAAGTACCCGACCAACCCCGGCGAAGTCGGCAAGGGGATGGCGGACGGGCCGAAGCAGGCGACGCTCGACGCCAACGGCAACGTCGCCAACGCGGCCGGACAACCCGTCTCGATCTTCCACATGACCGGGACCGAACCGCCGACGCCGGCGCCCTACTGGTGTCCGTCCAACCAGACGACGGAAGCCTGCAACACGGCAAACCCGTGGGGGATCGAACCGCAGAACTACGAAAAGGCCTTTGCCGGCAGCCTCGGCACGGTTGGAACGGCGCTGACCCCGTCGCCTTGGGGCACGCTCGACCAGGGCGGCAACGCGGTCGAGTGGACCGACACGATCACGGCGCCGCCGTTCGGCGTCAAAGGCGCGCGGGTCTGGCGCCGGCTGCACGGCGGCATCGCCAACGCGCCCGTCTACCAGCTCTGGATCTCGGCGGTCGGCCTGCAGCCGCAGGACAACGCCTTCTACACCGCGGTCTACCCGTGGCTGGGGATCCGGATCGGCGTCATCGGCAACCTGAAGAAGGGCTGACGTGGCCGCTCGCACCCGCTCGTTGTTCGTCCTCGCGGGCCTGGTCGCGATTGTCGCGCTGCTGCCTGCGAGCGCGCCGGCCGCGAAGCCGAAGCCGGGCACGCTGACCCAGTTGCAGGGCAAGCATGGCTGCATCGTCGACCGCTCCTCGAAACCGGGCAGCTGCGCGATCGGCCGCGGCCTGAAGGGGGCGGGCCCGTTCATGGGCTCCGAGGCCGTCGCGGTCAGCCCCGACGGGCGCAACGTCTACGTCGCCGCCTTTGACAGCGACGCGATCGCGACCTTCACCCGCAACACGAAAAGCGGCGCCCTCACCCAGCCGAAGGGAACCGCCGGCTGCATCGCCGCCAAAGGCAGCGCCGGCTGCGCCAAGGTCGCCGCCTTCGACGGCCCGAACTCGGTCGCGGTCAGCCCCGACGGCCGCAACGTCTACGCAACCGCCCGCGACAGCAGCACGCTGCAGAGCTTCGCCCGCAACCCGAAAACCGGGGCGTTGCGGCCGACCCCCGGCGCCACCTGCATAAGCGGCGTTGCGCTGCCGGCCTGTACTCCCGCCACGGCGCTGATCGGTCCCGACGTCGTCGCGGTCAGCCCTGACGGCCGGAACGTCTACGTCGGCGCCTTCTTCGGCAGCGCCGTCCTCGCCTTCTCCCGCGACCCTTCGAGCGGGGCCCTGACCCAGCTCGCCGGAGCCGCCGGCTGCATCGCCGCGGCAACCGCCGGCTGCGCCACGGGGGTGGGGGTGAGCTCGATCGAGGGCCTGGCGGTCAGCCCCGACGGCTCCAGTGTCTACGCGGCGGCTGCCGCCTCGAACGCCCTCACCGAGCTCGCCCGCGATCCCTCGACCGGAGCCCTCACCCAGATGGCGCCCCCGAATAGCTGCATCGCCGACGCGCCGCTCACCGGGTGCGGGGAAGGCCGCGAGCTGGGTGGGGCGAACGCGGTCGCCATCGCCCCGGACGGTGAAAACGCCTACGTCACCTCCTTCCTCTCCAACAGCGTCACGGCCTTCGACCGCACCGCCGGAACGGGGGTGCTGGCGCAGAAGGAAGTGACCAACGCCTGCCTGGTCTTCCTGCGCTCGGCCGGCTGCTCGTTCGGCCGCGCGATGCTGGCGCCGGAGGGGCTCGACGTCTCGCCCGACGGCCGCAACGTCTACATCGCCGCGATCGAGACCGGCGCCGTCGACGTGCTCGCCCGCAACGGCAAGGGCGCGGTCCGCCAGCTGCCCGGGGCCGCCGGCTGCCTCGCCCGCAAGCAGGTGCAGGGATGCACGCTCGCCCGAGCGCTCGCCGGGGTCAGCTCGGTCGCAGTCAGCCCCGACGGCCGCAACGTCTACGCGGCCGCAAACGAAAGCAACGCGGTCGACGTCTTCAGGAGGAATCGATGAGTGATCACACCAGCGAGGCCGAGCGCCAGGGCCTGACCCGGAAACAGCTGCTGGGGACCGGCGCCGGTGCCGCCGCCGCGGCCCTGCTCGCCGGCAGCGGCGTCGACCAGGCCCTCGCCGCCGGCAAAGGCGGACGCAAGAACGTCGCCGGGATGAACGTGATCCTGATCCTCACCGACCAGGAGCGGGCGATCCAGCACTTCCCGCCGAACTGGCTGCGCCGGAACCTGCCGGGGATGCGGCGGCTGCGCCAGCACGGGCTCAGCTTCGAACGCGCCTTCACCAACGCCTGCATGTGCTCTCCCGCCCGCTCGACCCTGATGACGGGCTACTTCCCGGCTCAGCACGGGGTCAAGTACACGCTCGAGGAAGACATGCCGTACCCGGAATACCCGCTGCAGGCCGAAATGCCGCGACCGCCCGAACTCGCCAACCCGGCGACCGTGGCGCGCGCCGCCGGCTACACCCCCGTCTACAAGGGCAAGTGGCACTGCTCGAAGCCGGTGGTCAAAGAAGATGCCCAGCCCTCCGACCTGGCGAAGTACGGGTGGGAGCGCTGGAACCCGCCGGACGCCGGCGCCAACCAGAGCGTGCCCGAGGCGGGCGGCGGCTACATCGACAACGACGGCCGCTTCATCGAATCCGTCGGGTCGAACGAGGAAGGCAAAGAGGGCGTGATGCAGTACCTCAGCTCGGTTGCGGCCAAACAGCAGCCCTTCTTCCTGGTCATCTCCCTGGTCAACCCGCACGACGTCCTCTTCTTCCCGAGCAAAACCTTCGAAGAAGCCGGCTACGACGACTCCTGGATCCGCGGCGAGATCAAGCCGCCGGCGACGGCGGAAGAAAGCCTGAAGACGAAGCCCTCGGTGCAGGAAGAATTCCGCAACATCTTCAACCTCACCGGGAAGCCGAAAGGGCCGGCCCAGCAGGCCCAGTACCTGAACTTCTACGGCAACCTGATGCGGTCCTCAGACAACTACATCGTCGACGTCCTCGACAAACTGGAAGAGGTCGGGCTCTACGACGAGACGCTGATCGTCCGCACCGCCGACCACGGCGAGATGGGCCTGACCCACGGCGGCATGCGGCAGAAGAACTTCAACTTCTACGAGGAGGCGACGCGGGTGCCGCTCGTCTACTCAAACCCGAAACTCTTTCCGTCGCCGCGGACCACCGACGCGATGGTCTCCCACGTCGACTTCCTGCCGACCCTGGCCAGCCTCGTCGACGCGCCGAAGCCGGCGCGGTCGAAATGGCAGGGCATGGACTACTCGAGCCTGATCCTGCAGCCGAAGAAGGGCAAGACGGTCCAGGACTACGTCGTCTTCACCTACGACGACGTCCAGTCGGGGCAGAAGAACGGGCCCTATCCGAAAGCCCCCAACCACATCGTCAGCATCCGCGAAAAGCGCTGGAAGCTGGCGAAGTACTACGCGGTCGAACCAAAAAAACCCACCCCGCCGCAGTGGGAGATGTACGACCTCAAAGCGGACCCCGAAGAGACGGAAAACCTCGCCCACCGCACCTACAAACGCTCCGAGCTACAAGAGCGAGAATTCCGCCGCCTCAAAAAGAAGCTCGCCCAGGTAGAGAAGACGCGCCTGAAGCCGTGAAGCAGGCAGACGCCCCCTAGCCTGGCGGAGAAGCTGGGCCGTCTCTCAGCCCCGAAGCTTGGGTCAGTAGCTGCTCCTCGACCACCAAGGCGTCGAAGCTCTTATTTCGGCGTGATGTGGAGACGGCGTTTAGCGCTGAGGCAGCACGTTATGGATAGCTGTTCTGGAGATGGGCTCTCCTCGCGTAGTCAATAGCTACTCGGAAAGCGCTTTTTACAGCGCTTTTTCGGGGAGCGTCAAGACTAGTTGCCCACACGGACGGAGCGTCAACTTTTAAGGGATATAGTTGACGCATGGCCTTTAAACAGCTAGAAGAAAGCCCCATCGGACATCTTGTTCCGATCTTGGCTCCAGACCCGGCGAGCCATGAGCTAGTCGAAGGAACGGCCTTTCTTCCCGATTCCCTCCCTAGAACTCTAGACCTGTCGACCGAGACTTGGACGACGGTGAGCAACGCCTCCGCAGCGCTTGCTCGCCTTGATGGGGCCGCTCGGCGCATTCCGACTCCAGCACTTCTGCGGCGTCCCGCCCTCCGTCGTGAGGCTCAAAGTACGAGCGCCTTGGAGGGAACGTACGCGCCCTTTGCAGATGTCTTGGCAGCGGATCGAGATGATGAGCAGCACTTGAGCGCAGAGGTACGGGAGATCCTTAACTTCGAGCGCATGGCCGAGCTCGCCTTTACCTGGCCAGAGGACCGAGCCATGACTCTAGGGATGCTGGGCGAACTCCAGAGGATCCTTGTGCGGGGCACGGCGGGGGAGTTGAGCGATGCCGGCGGTCTCCGCGACCGCATCGTTGTCATAGGCGCACCCGGGCGCGGCTTTGACGAGGCCCGCTTCGTCCCACCTCCGAACGGCGACCAGTTGAGAGCAGGTGTCGAGGGCTTGCTTGAGTGGATTAATGACCCGCCCCGCATCCCAACGGTTGTTCAAGCCGCCATGGCTCACTACCAGTTTGAGACCCTGCATCCCTACTCGGATGGAAACGGGCGACTTGGTCGCTTGCTCGTGATAGTGCAGCTCCTTCGCGGTGCCCTCATCCGAGAGCCGTTGCTTGTTGTATCGCCCTGGTTCGAGCAACGTCGTACCCAGTATCAGGATGCGCTGCTGAGGCTGAGCCTCACCGGCGATTGGGATGGTTGGATTGCATTCTTCGCAGAAGGTGTAGCTGCCTCAGCGACCGAATCACAGACGAAGGTGGAGCGCTTAGTTGCGCTTCAGGAGGATCTACGCTCGCGCGTCCAGAGCGCCGGAAAGCGAGGACTAGCCGAGCGACTTGCCGCTGATCTGGTCGGGCGTCCATATCTCACGCCCCCCGAGGTTGCCGCTCGATACATGGTCTCAAAGCAGGGTGCGCACAACGCAGTCAAGACGTTGGTGGAACTGGGAATCTTGAGGGAGACGGCACATCGCGCATTCAGCAACTCAAAGCGCTACGTCGCTCCCGAGGTTGTTGATGTTGCCTCCTCTTAGGGCGCTAAGCAAAAGCCTCGCCCAACTTGGCCCCTACCGGAAGCTTCAAGCCTTTGCAACGGGTTGGGGGCCTTTAGGATTATGAGCCCGACTGCCGAGCCTTCTCCTCGACCGGCACTGGCACCAGGTCGAAGTCGGTACCCAGCCGGACCTCGCTGTAGCGCTTGGTCCAGTCGTCGTTGATGCGATCCGACTGCTTCTTCATCCGTGGCTCGAACTCGAAGTCCTCGGCGCAGGAGAGGTCTAGGCGCTCTAGGAGGTGGAGGGTGCTGGCCTCGTAGTCGGCGGCGAAGTTCTCGTAGAGGACGAGGATCGGCTTGATCCCCGCGTGCTCGAAGAAGGCGTCCCAGGAGGCCTCTTCTACGAGGAGCTGTTGGAGGAGGTGGTCGATCGCCTTGTAGTGGAAGCGCAGCTGGGGCCGGTGCTCCTCGATGAAGCTGCGGTAGGGGGGAGAGCCGTCTTCCTCGATCGAGACGGTGCCGGCGCTGGCCTGGTCCTCGCGCCAGGTCGCCGTCTGGACGGCCTTCCAGAGCGAGACCGCCTGCCGCACCTTGTTGGCGCGGACGACGCGGACGAAGGTGAGGTCGGGGAAGACGGTCGGCAGCAGCTCCGCCAGCGGCACGTCGCGGTAGGCGGGGATGTTGCGCAGGAGGCTGACGAACTCACCGAAGTAGCCCCACATCAGCTTCGCCCCGAAGACGCCGTTCTCGGTCGTCCCCGTCTCGAAGGCCCATTCGAGGTAGCGGTCGTAGGCGGCGCGGCTCCAGAGGGGGGAGCGGGGCTGCGGCTCGTTGCCGACGCTGCGCTCGCCGAGGTGGTCGCGGATCGACTGGTCCTCGACGCCGAGGAAGTATTCCTCCGGCCGCCGCGGTCGGCCGCTGTGGCGCAGCGCCTCGAAGTACTCCTCGGGACGGCCGGCGACGCCGGTTTCCTCGAGCGCGTGGCAGACGAGGGTGCTGCCACTGCGGGGGGTGGCGCAGACGAGGTAGGAGCGATCCGGTTTCATCTAATTTAGGTACCCCACATGCAACCGCCGAACATTCTCTACATCCACTCCCACGACACCGGCCGCTACGTACAGCCCTACGGCCTCCAGGTACCGACGCCGAACATCCAGATGCTGGCCGACCAGGGGGTGCTCTTCCGCGAGGCGTTCTGCGCCGCGCCGACCTGCTCCGGCAGCCGCGCCAGCCTCCTCACCGGTCTCTACTGCCACAACAACGGCATGTTCGGCCTCGCCCACCGCGGCTGGAAGCTGAACGACTACAGGCAGCACTGGGTCCACACCCTGCGCCCCGCCGGCTACCGCTCGATCCTGATCGGCGAGCAGCACATCTCCCTCGACCCGGAGGTGATCGGCTACGACGAGGTCGTCCCGGTCGGCCAGAACAACGCCCAGTTCGTCGCCCCGCTGACGATCAAGACGCTGCGCGAGGCCCCGGCCCAGCCCTGGTTCATGTCGGTCGGCTTCTTCGAGACCCACCGCGAATTCGCCGCCCCCACCTCGGTCCGCGACACCCTCTACTCGCAGCCGCCGGAGAACCTGCCCGACACGCAGGTGACCCGCCGCGACATGGCCGAGTTCAAGGCCAGCGCCCGCTCGCTCGACCAGGGGATCGGCGCCGTCCTCCACGCCCTCCACGACTTCGGCCTGGTCGAGAACACGATCGTCATCTGCACGACCGACCACGGCATCGCCTTCCCCGGCTCCAAGGCGACCCTCTTCGACCGCGGCACCGGGGTGATGATGATCGTCCGCGGGCCCGGCTTCCCGCCGGGCAAGGTGATCGACGCGCCGGTCAGCCACCTCGACGTCTTCCCGACCCTCTGCGACGTCTCCGGCGCCGAGCACCCCGTCTGGCTGCAGGGCACCTCGCTGCTGCCGCTTGTGCGGGGGGAGGTCGAGAGCCTCCACGACGCGATCTTCACCGAGACGACCTACCACGCTGCCTACCAGCCTCACCGGGCGATCCGGACCGAGCGTTGGAAGTACATAAGGAGGTTTGACGAATACCCGCATCCGGTGCTCGCTAACTGCGACGACAGCGACACCAAGGACCTCCTGGTCGCCGCCGGCTGGGGAGAGCAGCAGGTCCCCGAGGAGCAGCTCTACGACCTGGTGCTGGACCCGCAGGAGGGAAACAACGTCGCCGCCGACCCCGCCAGGGCCGAGGTCGTCGCCGAGCTGCGGGAGCGCCTCGACGCCTGGATGCGGGAGACCGAGGACCCGCTGCTGGACGGCCCGATCGCGCCCCCCGAGGGGGCGATCGTCAACGAGCAGTGGCAGATCTCACCCGATGACCCGGTGCGGATCGTCACGGCCGGCTCCACGGCCGCTCCATCCAGGTAAGGCAGGTCCAGCCGGCGATCGGGCTGCCGAGCGGGTCGCGGCTCTCGCCGTGGGCGAAGACCGAGAGTCCGCAGTTGTGCGATCCGAGGTTCCAGAGGCCGGCCGCCATCGGCGGCTCGAAGGCGTCGCCGAGGACCGAGTCAAGGAGAAAGAAGCGGGCGAAGATGCCGTGGGTGACAAGCAGCGGCAGCTCGCCGTCGGTGCCCGACTCCAGCTCGGCCTTCAGCCGCCGCACCCGTCCGACCGCCTGCTCGAAGCTCTCGCCCGAGGTCAGCTCGCCGGTGTAGTCGATCTCCTCCGCCTCGAGCCCGACCGCCTCGCCGACCGCCGCCGCCGTTTCCCGCGCCCGCCGCAGCGGGCTGCTGAGGAGCCGGGTGACGCCGAGCTCACGCAGGCCCTCGCCCGCCGCATGGGCCTGCGCGATTCCCTTCTCGGTCAGCCGGTCACGGTCGGAGTGCGCGGCCGGCTCGCCGCTGCGGTCGGCGTTGTGGACCGACTCGCCGTGGCGCAGGAGGAGCGCCCTCATTCGGCAGCGGGCGCGGCGCCGGCGACGACGTTGACGAAGTTCTCCAGGTGCTGGGTGGTCCAGCACTCGAAGGCGCCGTCGCAGTAGCGCTCGTAGGCGGCCATCACCGAGTCGCCGTAGTTCCAGTAGAGCTTCGGCTCCGGGTTGAGCCAGAAGAGCCGCCCCGCCTTCTCGGCGACCTGGGCGAAGACCTCGGCGTGGGGCTCACGGCCGTTGGTGCGGGCGTCGCCGAGGACGATCACGGTCGAGCGCGGGTCGAGGTCTTCGGAGATCTCGGTCAGGAACTCGAGCCAGACGCGGCCGTAGTCGGTGTAGCCGGAGACGTCGGCGACGCCGCCCTCGCTGGAGATCTTCTGGGCGATCACGGCGAAGTCGCGCTCGTGCTCGAAGACCTCGGTCACCTCGGAGATCCGCTCGATGAAGACGAAGCTGCGGAGCTTGCGGAAGGAGTCGTGGAGGGCGTGGAGGACCGAGAGGAAGAAGACGCTGGCCGAGGTGACCGAGGTGGAGACGTCGCAGAGGACGTAGATCTCCGGCCGCCGCGGGCGCTTCGGCCGGTAGCGCAGGCGCAGCGGCACGCCGCCGGTCTCCAGCGAGGCCCGCATCGTCCGCCGCACGTCGACCGTCCGCCCCTTCTTGCGGCCGCGCTGCTCGTGGCCGAGGGTGGCCAGCCGCCGCTTCATCTGCGAGACGGCGCGGTGCACCGCGGCGAGGTCCTGGGTCGGGCTGGTCGGCAGGGCACGGTCGAGCTCGGCCAGGGGGCGGGAGGGGGGCAGGGTCTCGGTGCGCTCGATCAGGTCGCGCTCGAGCTCGCGCCGCAGGTGGCGCTCGAAGCCGGTCAGCTGGTCGCGGTCGATCGGTGGCCGCTCGCTGCCGTCGGCCGCCGGCGGCTGGGACCCGGCGGTGAGGCCGAGGGTGCGGCGAATCCGCTGCACGTCGACCCCGACCACGCCCGAGCCCTCGCTGCGGCCGAAGGCCGAGATCGCCAGCTGCGCCAGGTCGCGCATCGCGTCCTCGTCGCCGGCCGCGATCGCCTCGCGGATCGCCTCTGAGAGCTCGTCCATGTCGAAGCGCTCGCCGTCGCCGGCCGGCGGCCCGCCCTCGGCGTGCTCGGTGACGCCGCGCTGGACCGCCTCGGCCTCGGCGGTGCGGAAGAAGTAGCGGTCGAAGAGCAGCTCGAAGACGCGGCGGTCGTCCTGGGACTTGGCGATCGTCGTCGCCAGCGCCTCGCGGAAGTCCGCGCGCGAGGTCCAGTCGACGTGTTCGAGCGCGGCGAAGGCGTCGAGCAGCTCCGAGGTCCCGACCGCGACCCCCTCGCCGCGCAGCTCCTCGCAGAAGCCGAGCAGCTTCGCCGCCATCCCCGGCGGCCCGGCGTCAGCCTTCGGTCCGTAGGGGGTCGGCAAGTTTCACCCCGACCCGCTCGGCGACGAGGTCGATGTCGGTGCGGTGCTTGACGATGATCGACATCGACTGGGTGAAGGTTTCGCGGTCGATGTCCTCGGCGCCCATCAGCAGCAGGCTCCGCGCCCAGTCGATCGACTCGGCGATCGAGGGCGGCTTCTTGAGGTCGAGGCCGCGGACCATCCGGATCACCTCGACCAGCTTCCGCGTCATCTCCGCGGAGAGGTCGGGGGTGTGGAGGCGGACGATCTCCATCTCGCGCTCGAGGTCGGGGTAGTCGAGCCAGAGGTAGAGGCAGCGCCGCTTCAGCGCCTCGGTCAGCTCGCGCGAGTCGTTCGAGGTGAGGACGACGATCGGCATCGTCTTCGCCTCGATCCGCCCCAGCTCCGGGATCGTGATCTGGAAGTCGGAGAGGAGCTCGAGCAGCATCGCCTCGAACTCCTGGTCGGTCTTGTCGATCTCGTCGATCAGCAGCACCACCGGCTCGGGGCTGGCGATCGCCTGCATCAGCGGCCGCTCGAGCAGGAACTCCTCGCTGAAGATGTCCTCCTGGACGTCGCTCCATCCCGCCTCGCCGCCGGCCTGGATCCGCAGCAGCTGCTTGCGGTAGTTCCACTCGTACATCGCCTTCGCCTCGTCGAGGCCCTCGTAGCACTGCAGGCGCACCAGCTCGCGGCCGGTGGAGCGGGAGAGCGCCTTCGCCAACTCGGTCTTGCCGACCCCCGCCGGGCCCTCGACCAGGACCGGCTTTCCCAGCTGCTGGGCGAGGAAGGAGACCAGCGCCGCGGGCTCGTCGGCGAGGTAGCCGACCTCGGCCAGAGACCGCTTCACCTCTGCGACTGAGCCTTGCGCCATCGCCGCGATGATAATCCCGGCCAGTGTTCGACCTCCTCGCGCTCCCTGCGGCGCTGCTCCCGCATAGCCCCACCCCCTACATCACCCTGATGCTGGCCGGCTTCGTTATCGGCATCCTCGGCCACCTGACGCGCGCCCGCTGGCTGGTCGCCGCCGGCATCATCCTGATCTTCCTCGGCGCCCTCCTCTTCCCGCTCCTCGCCAACGTCACCACCGAAGACCGCCCGCCGCCGATCGAGGAATCCCGCGGCGACAGCGGCGAATAAGCGGGTAGAACTCGTTCATGGGACGCCTCGACGAAGTCGACCTTTCGCTGAAGCTGAGCCGCGAGGAGGAAGAACGCGGGCTCAAGAAGCTGGGCGAGCGACTGGCGCAGCTGCGACTGACGCTCGGCGGGCTGATCGGCGATTGCGAACTGGGGCCGCCGCTGATCGTCGTCTTCGAGGGTTGGGACGCCTCCGGCAAGGGCGGGGCGATCAAGCGGCTGGTGGCGCCGCTGGACCCGCGCCACGTCCGCGTCGCCCAGTTCGCGGCGCCGAGCGAGAGCGAGAAGCGCCACCACTTCCTCGGCCGCTTCTGGCCGGCGCTGCCGGGCTGGGGCGGGATGACCGTCTTCGACCGCTCCTGGTACGGCCGGGTGATGGTCGAGCGGGTCGAGGGCTTCGCCAGCAAGGAAGAGTGGGGACGCGCCTACGAGGAGATCAACGGCTTCGAGCGCAGCCTCGCCGAGGAGGGGTCGATCATCGTCAAGCTCTGGCTGCAGATCTCGGCCGAGGAGCAGCTGAAGCGCTTCGAAGCCCGCGCCGCGGACCCGCTGAAATCGTGGAAGCTGACCGACGAGGACTGGCGCAACCGCGAGAAGCTGCCCCAGTATGCGGAGGCGGTCGAGGAGATGCTGGAGCGGACCGACCTGCCGCACGCCCGCTGGCGAGTCGTCCCGGCGGAGTCCAAGCGCTTCGCCCGGGTCGAGGTGATGCGCCTCGTGATCGAGGAAATCGAGGCCGGGATGAGGCGCGCGGGGCAGGATCCGCCGCCCCCGCCCTAAACTCCCGCCCGGTCCTGTTCTCCGAACACACGAGGAGCCCCATCTCTTGAGCCGTTTCCGAATTCTTGCCCTCTTCGCGACCTTGGCCGCGCTTACCGGCCTGCTCGCCGCCTGCGGGAGCAGCGACAGCGGCGGCAGCAGCGGCGAAGACCCGCAGAAGGTCCTCGAAAACGCCAGTCTCGAAGGCGTCAAAAGCGGCGAGCTGGAAATGTCGCTCAACGCAACCGCCGAAGGCAAGGAAGGCGGCGAAGTCGAAGCCAGCCTCTCCGGGCCCTTTGAAGCCGGCGCCAAGGGCGAACTGCCGCAGCTGGAACTGAGCGCCGAAGCGCACGGCTCCGCCGCCGGCGAAAACCTCGACTTCGAAGGCGGCCTCACCCTTCTCACCGACCGAGCCTTCATCAATTACAAGGGCGACGACTACGAAGTCGACCCGACCACCTTCGGCTTCCTCAAGTCGGCCCTCGAACAGGCCCAGCAGTCAGAAAACGAAAGCGCCGGCGACATCACCGCCTGCCAGGAAGCCGCCGAAGCGATCAGGTTCAGCAAGCTCGCCGACCAGCTGACGAACGAAGGCAGTGCCGACGTCGACGGCACCTCGACGACGAAGATCAGCGGCAACCTCAGCGTCTCCGGCGGGGTCGACGCCCTGATCGAACTGACCGAAGACCCGGCCTGCAGCTCCCAGCTCGAAGCCGCCGGCCCGTTGCCGCTGGACGAACTGGAAGAAGCCAAGGGCGAACTGAGCAAGGCGATCAAAAATGCTCACGTCGACCTCTACGTCGGCGACGACAACATCGTCCGCAAGGTTGACGCCGAACTGACGATCGCTCCCCCCGGCGCCGAAGACGAAAAGGTCGAACTGGAAGTGGAACTGACGCTCTCCGGCGTCAACGAAGAGCAGAGCTTCGAGGAACCGTCCGACGCGAAGCCGCTGGAAGGCCTCTTCAAACAGCTCAAGGTCAACCCGCTCGAACTGCTGGAAGCGGGCCAGGAAGAAGGAATCGAAGGGCTGCTGGAAGGCTTGATGGGCGGCTCGATCCCGGGAACCTCCTCGGGTGGCGGTTCGTCTTCGGGTGGCTCGTCCGCCGGCGGCGTCTCCTCCGCGGCCCAGAGGGAATACGCCGAATGCCTGCAGGAATCCAAATCTCCGGCTGACCTGCAGCGGTGCACGAACCTGGTCGAATAGCGCGATAGCCGCGCAGTCGTGAACGAGCGGGGGCCACGCCTGGACGCGTCCTTCCTGAGGACGCCAACGGGCTGGCCCTACCTGCTCACGCCGCTGATCCCGGTCGCGGTCCTGCTCGCGGTCCTCGGCGCGCCGGCGACGGTCGTCTTCGCGACTTCGGCGCTGGGCATCATCCCCACCGCTGCGCTGATGGGGCGAGCGACCGAGGAGCTGGCGGCGCGCTCGGGGCCGGGGATCGGCGGTCTCCTCAACGTCACCTTCGGCAACGCGCCGGAGCTGATCATCGCCCTCTTCGCCCTCCAGCAGGGCCTGCAGGAGGTGGTCAAGGCCTCGATCGTCGGCTCGATCATCGGCAACATGCTGCTCGTCCTCGGCGCGGCGATGCTCGCCGGCGGCATCGGCCGCGAAAAACAGCACTTCAGCCGCACCAGCGCCAGCATCCAGACGACGATGCTGATGCTGGCAGGCGCCGCCCTGATCATGCCGGCGATCTTCGAGCTGGTCGAGGGCAAGGGCCTGCCCGAGCCCGGGGCGGAGGCGATCCACTACGGCGGCACCGTCGAGCACCTCTCGCTGGCGGTCGCGATCGTCCTCATCGTCACCTACGTGATCGGCCTCTTCTTCTCGCTGAAGACCCACCGCGACCTCTTCAACCCCGAGTACGAGGAGGAAGACACCTGGGGCTGGTCGACCCGCACCTCGGTGATCGCGCTGGCGATCGCCGGCGTCCTCGTCGGGGTGATGTCCGAGGTGCTGGTCGGCTCGATCACCGAAGCCTCGGAGTCGATTGGGCTCTCGGAGTTCTTCATCGGCGTGATCGTCGTCGCGATCGTCGGCAACGCCGCCGAGCACTGGGTCGCGGTCCTCGTCGCGATGAAAGACAAGATGGACCTCGCGGTCAACATCGCCGTCGGCTCCAGCGCCCAGGTCGCCCTTTTCGTCGCCCCGGTGCTGGTGATCGCCTCGCTCTTCATCGGCCCCTATCCGCTGGCGCTCGTCTTCAACGGCTTCGAGCTGGGGGCGATCCTGCTGGCGATCCTGGTCGGCAACCACGTCACCGCCGACGGCGAGTCGACCTGGTTCGAGGGCGTGCAGCTCCTGGCGGTGTATTTCGTCTTCGGCCTGGCTTTTTATTTCGCCTGAGAGCCGGGCGCGCCGGCCATATAGCCTGCGCAGATGGAAGTAGTCCTCCTGCTGGTCAGCTTCGCGATCGTCCTCACCGGGGCTCTGATCTTCACCAACTCGGTCGAGTGGATCGGCCACCGGCTCGAGGTCGGGGTGGGGGCCGTCGGCAGCATCCTCGCCGCCGTCGGCACCGCGATGCCGGAGACGCTGATCGCGATCGTCGCCCTGGTCGGCGTCAAGGAGGGCTCCGAAGACGTTGCGATCGGGGCGATCGTCGGGGCGCCGTTCCTGCTCGCGACCCTGGCGATGGGCCTGGTCGGCCTATTCGCCTACCTCTACCGCGACAAACGCGACCAAGGCGTCCAGCTGAACGTCCACAGGCCGACCCTGGAGCGCGACCTCGTCTTCTTCCTCGTCCTCTTTACGATCGGCGGCCTGCTCGCCTGGGGGCCGCCGCCGGCCTTGCGGATCACGGTCGGCGTCGCCTTCCTCCTCGCCTATGTCTTCTACATCCGCCTGACCCTGAAGGGGGCGGGGGACGTGCAGAGCGAGGAGTCGCTCAACCCGCTGATCTTCGAGCGCCGCCCCGATCGCCGCGAAGACCCGGCGCTTGCCCTCTGCGTGATCCAGCTCCTCGTCGGCCTCGGGGCGATGGTCGGGGGCGCCCACCTCTTCGTCGAGGAGCTCCTCCACATCGCCGAGAGCATCGGGATCGAGGCGCTGGTGCTGGCGCTGATCCTGGCGCCGCTGGCGACCGAGCTGCCGGAGAAGGTCAACAGCTTCTTCTGGGTGCGGGAAGGCAAGGACGCGCTCGCGCTCGGCAACATCACCGGCGCGATGGTCTTCCAGTCGATGATCCCGGTCGGGATCGGCCTCATCTTCACCGACTGGGAGCTGAGCTGGACGGCGATCCTCTCGATCGGCCTCGGCCTCGCCGGCGGCCTTCTCGCCTACGAGAGCCTGCACCTGGCACGGCGCTTCAAACTGCCGGCCGTGATCGGCTGGTTCGCGCTCTACACCGCGTTCATAGTCGCCGTGATCGTCAGCGCGTAATCAGGCCGCTGCGAGCTCGTCCAGCGCTTTGAGCACGAGGTCGTCGTGCTTTTTCGGCTGGACTTTGGGGAAGACCCTGACGATCTTTCCCTTCCGGTCGATGATGAAGGTGGCGCGGGCGACGCCCATGTACTTGCGCCCGTACATCGACTTCTCGACCCAGGTCCCGTATTTCTCAGCCACCGAGTGGTCGGCGTCGGCGAGGAGGGTGAAGTCGAGGTCGTATTTGTCGGCGAACTTGTCGATGTCCTTGACCGGGTCGGGGGAGATGCCGATCACCCGAGCGCCGGCCGCCGCGTAGTCGGCTTTACGGTCGCGGACCCCGCAGGCCTGGGTGGTGCACCCGGAAGTGTTGGCCTTTGGGTAGAAGTAGAGGACGACGGTCTGACCCTTGAGGTCGGACAGCTTCACCTTCTCGCCGTTCTGGTCGGGCAGCGTGAAGGCCGGCGCCCGGTCTCCCTCAGAGAGCACCTACTCCTCCTCGGGGTCGGGGTCCGCTTCGGGGCGTTCGTCCTCTTCTTCGAGGTCGTCTTCGCTCTCTTCGAGGTCGCTGGCGGCGATCGCGGTGCCGCCCTGAGCGGTGGTCTCGAATGCCTCCAGGGCGCGGTCGCGCCCGTCCTCGTCCACCGGGACGTCGTCGGAGACGCGGACCCACTCGGCGCCTTCCAGCCCCTCGAGGTTGTTGAAGACCTCCTGGTCGATCGAGGCGGAGTCGTCGACGATCACGACGACCTCGGTCTGGGGGTTGAAGTAGGTCCCCGGCTGGTTGAGCATCTCCTCAACCTCGTAGACGTTCTCCTCGGTCGGAGGCATCAGTTCGATCCTATGAGATCGGCCAGTTGCCTTTCGGTCTCGGTCTCGACGTCGAGCGGCTCCAGGCCTTCCCGCATGCGGCGTTCGTTGCGGGCGACGACCAGCTGCCGCACCTCGGCCTGCAGCTCGGCATCGATCGCATCCTGGCCGCGCGGTCGCTCGGCGGCGGCCAGCAGGCGGGCGGTCTCCGCCTCGACGTCGAGCGGGGCCTCGCCGCGCCGGCGCCGGCGCTCCGACTTCGCCTCCAGCATCTGCCGCACCTCGGCGGCCTGGATCGCGGGGTCGACCCGCTGCCCGGCCGCATCAGGCTTGCGGGGCCGTTCGTTGAGGATCGTGAACGGCCCGCCTCCCATCGTCTCCCAGCCGCCGCCCACCCGCTTCAGCAGCAGCCCGATGAGCGGCGCCGCGAGCCCGGTGAAGAGGAGGAGCGCGCCTCCCTTCTGCAATGCCGAGAGGGCGAGCGGGAGGTCCATCGTCCAAGGGTAGAGGCCGCATCCCGAACCGGTTTGTCGGCCCGACCCCCCCTCGTATCCGGCCGCGTCCGCTAACCTTGAGGACCGGTTGACTGACCAGTCAATCGGTGGAACGTCAGGCTGTCGCCGGCGCTCCCGCAAACTTCCCCGAACCGCGAAGAAAAAGGAGCACCGACCGGTGGTCGACTTCACCCTCACTGACGAGCAGAAGGACCTGCGCGAGCTGGCTCACAGCTTCGCCGACAAAGACATGCGCAAGGTCGCATGGGAGTACGACAAGGACGGCACCTGGCCGCAGGACGTGATCGAGAAGGCCTGGGAGGTCGGGTTGATGAACACCCACATCCCCGAGGCCTACGGCGGTCCCGGCCTCGACTACCTCTCCGGCTGCCTGATCGAGGAGGAGTTCGGTTGGGGCTGCTCCGGGATCGGCACCTCGCTGGCCGCCAACGGCCTTGCCTCGGCCCCGATCACCCTCGGCGGCTCCGAGGAGACGAAGAAGAAATACCTGGGGATGCTCTCCGAAGCCCCCAAGCTCTGCTCCTTCGGCCTCACCGAGCCCGACGCCGGTTCCGACGTCTCCGGGATGAAGACCAAGGCGGCGAAGCAGGGGGACAAGTACATCCTCAGCGGCTCCAAGTGCTTCATCACCAACGGCACCTACGCCGACTACTTCACCGTCTTCGCCAAGACCGACCCTGAGGCCGGTCACCGCGGCATCAGCGCCTTCGTCGTCGACGCCGACCTCGCCGGGGTCTCGGTCGACAAGAAGGAGGACAAGATGGGTCAGCGCGCCTCCAACACCGCCACCATCTCCTTCGACGAAGTCGAGGTTCCGGCCGAGAACCTGCTCGGCGAGGAGAACAAGGGCTTCAAACTGGCGATGATGACCCTCGACCGGACCCGTCCCGGCGTCTCGGCGATGGCCGTCGGCATCGCCCGAGCGGCCCTCGAATTCGCCACGGACTACTCGAAAGAACGGGTCCAGTTCGGCGTCCCGATCGCGATGCACCAGGCGATCCAGTTCATGATCGCCGACATGGCGACCAAGGTCGAGGCGGCCCGCCTGCTGACCTGGAACTCGGCCTTCCTGCTCGACCAGGGAGTCCGCAACTCGAAGGTCTCCTCGATGGCCAAGCGCTTCGCCGCCGACTCGGCGATGGAGGTCACCACCGACGCCGTCCAGGTCTACGGCGGCTACGGCTTCATCAAGGAGTACCCGGTCGAGAAACTGATGCGGGACTCGAAGATCATGCAGCTCTACGAGGGGACCAGCCAGATCCAGCGCCTCGTGATCGCCAAAGAAGTCCTGCTCCCGCGGCAGGAAACCGCCGCCCCGGACGCCAAGGCCCAGGCCTCAGAGCAGAGCCAGTCCGAGCAGGCCGCCGCAACGGTCTAGCCCGAGCCACAAGCCGCAACGAAAAGCCGCCGGCCCCAGGGCCGGCGGCTTTTTTGTGCCTCGGAGCGCCGTGTCGAGTTATGCGCCCATATGGGCGCATAACTCGACACGGGCTAGCGCGCCGGTGCCGTGTCGCGGCGCTTCGAAGCCTTCAGCCGCGCGTTTTTCTCAAGCTCGACCTTGCGCAGGCGGATTGCTTCGGGGGTGATTTCGACGCACTCGTCCTCGCGCACGAACTCGAGGGAGCCTTCGAGGGAGAGGCGGGTCGCCGGCGCCAGGCGGACGAGGACGTCGGCGCTGGCGGCGCGCATGTTGGTCTGCTGTTTGGCCTTCGTCGGGTTGACGTCGAGGTCGTCGGAGCGGGAGTTCTCGCCGACGATCATCCCTTCGTAGACTTCCTCGCCGGAGCCGACGAAGAGCCTGCCGCGGTCCTGCAGGCTCATCAGCGAGTAGCCGGCGCTCTGGCCGCGGCGGTCTGCTACCAGCGAGCCGGTCTGGCGCGTCCGCAGCTCGCCCGCCCAGGGCTCCCAGCGGTCGAAGACGTGGTGCAGCAGGCCGCTGCCCCGGGTCACGGTGAGGAACTCGGTGCGGAAGCCGATCAGGCCGCGGGCCGGGACCAGGTACTCCATCCGCACCCAGCCGGTCGAGTGGTTGACCATCTGCTCAAGCCGGCCCTTGCGCGCCGCCAGCATCTGGGTGACGTCGCCGACGTGCTCCTCGGGAACGTCGATCGCCAGTCGCTCGACCGGCTCATGGATCTGCCCTTCGATCTCGCGGGTAACCACCTGCGGCTGCCCGGCGGTCAGCTCGTAGCCCTCGCGCCGCATGATCTCCAGCAGCACGACAAGCTGCAGCTCGCCGCGTCCCTGCACCTCCCAGGCGTCCGGGCGATCGGTGTCCTTGACCCGCAGCGAGACGTTGCCGACCAGCTCGGCGTCGAGCCGCGAGCGGATCTGGCGGGCGGTCAGCTTGTTGCCGCCCTGGGTCCCGGCGAGCGGCGAAGTGTTGATCCCGATCACGACCGAGAGCGAGGGCTCGTCGACGGTGATCACCGGCAGCGGCCGCGGGTCCTCGGGGTCGGCGAGCGTCTCGCCGATCGTCACCTCTTCGATCCCGGCGACAGCGATGATTTCGCCCGGCCCCGCCTCCTCGGCGGCGACCCGCTCCAGACCCTGGGTTACGTAGAGCTCGGAGACCGCGGCGCGCTGGACGCTGCCGTCGGCGCGACACCAGGCGATCTGCTGCCCGGAGCGGATCGACCCCTGGTGGACGCGGCAGATCGCCAGCCGCCCGACGTAGGGGGAGGCGTCGAGGTTGGTGACGTGCGCCTGCAGCGGCGTCCCATCGTCGTAGGTCGGCGCCGGGATCTTCTCCAGCATCAGGTCGAGCAGCGGCGTCAGGTCCTCGCCCTCGACCCCCTCCTCGAGCGCGGCCCAGCCTGCTTTCGCGTTCGTGTAGACGATCGGGAAGTCGATCTGCTCGGAGTCGGCGTCGAGGTCGATGAAGAGCTCGTAGACCTCGTCGACCACCTCGGCAATCCGCGCATCGGGTCGGTCGACCTTGTTGACGACGAGGACGATCGGCAGTTTTCGCTCCAGCGCCTTGCGGAGGACGAAGCGCGTCTGCGGCAGCGGCCCCTCGGAGGCGTCGACCAGGAGCAGTGCCCCGTCGACCATCGTCAGCGCCCGCTCGACCTCGCCGCCGAAGTCCGCGTGCCCCGGCGTGTCGACGATGTTGAACTTGACGCCGTCGCGGCTGACGGCGGTGTTCTTGGCGAGGATCGTGATCCCCTTCTCGCGCTCGAGGTCCATCGAGTCCATCACCCGCTCGGCGACGTCCTGGCCTTTGCGGAAGGTCCCGGTCTGCCACAGCATCGCGTCGACCAGGGTCGTCTTGCCATGGTCGACGTGGGCGATGATCGCCACGTTGCGGAGGTCTTCTCGGGCTTTGCTCATAACGGGAGGGAGGGTAGGGAACTCGCCCAGCGGGCTTGAGGGCAAAACGAAGCCCGCCTTGCGGCGGGCTTCGAACTACGAAGAGCGTTGAGCGAACTTACTGCTGCTGAACGCTCGCGGCGGCCGGGCCCTTGGGGCCTTCTTCGGACTCGTAGCTCACTTTGGCGCCCTCGGTCAGGGACTTGAAGCCCTCGCCCAGGATCGCGCTGTGATGGACGAAGACGTCCTTCGAGCCGTCATCGGGCGTGATGAACCCGTAGCCCTTGTCGTCGCTGAACCACTTGACAGTTCCAGTCGGCATGCATTGCCTCCACTTCATGTGCTGCGAACGCGGAGGATGCAAGAGCAACGACTGCGAGCGCTACGCACAACTTTCGCCGGTTCCACCGGCCTTAACGAACGGGACCGTAGCAGGATCGCCCCCCATCACAGCGCCAAACGCCCGCGGATGAGAGGGGAAGTGAGGTACTAAGAATTCGGCACCGGATGCCGATACAGAGCCAGAGTATGCAGTCGGCTCCTGGCTTCAAACGTCTTCTCGCGGGCCTCGTGCTCGCGATCTCCCTGATCCTGCTGCCGGCGGAGGCCGGCGCGGCAACGACGGCACCGGGTGCGGCCGGGAAGGTCTCGCTGCCGCCTGACCTCTCCTTAGACGGCCCCGGCAGCGTCGTTCGCGAAGGCGGCCGCGTCCGTCTCACCGCCCGCTTCGACCGCGGCGTCATCTCCGCCCTGCCGCGGCTGCGCGAAACGGGGGCGCGGGTCCTCAGCGCCAGCCGCCATCTGCAGACCACCACCATCTCTGTCGATCCGGCGCAGCTCTCGGCGCTCGCCAAGGTGGCCGGGTTGAAGGCGGCCTGGCCGGTGCGGGAGCCGATCCTCTACGGGCCGACCGGTCTTTGCGAGGGCGGCGCGGCAATCTCCGAGGGGCTCGAACAGCTGCATGTGGACGCCGCCCGCCAGGCCTTCGAAGTGAGGGGCAGCGGTACCACGGTCGGCGTCCTCTCCGACTCCTTCGACACCGGCGCCCTCGGCGGCGAAGCACCCGCTACCACCGCCCAAGACGACGTCCTCAGCGGCGACCTGCCGGGCCCGGCGGGCTCCTGCGCCGGCCAGCAGCTTCCGGTCGACATCCTCGACGAGGGCCCCAACGGGCAGGGCGACGAGGGGCGGGCGATGCTGCAGATCGTCCACGACCTCGCCCCGCACGCAAACCTCGCCTTCGCCACCGCCTTCCAGAGCGAAGAATCGTTTGCCCAGAACATCGAAGCGCTCGCCCGTCCCACTTCCGAAGGCGGCGCCGGCGCCGATGTCATTGTCGACGACGTCGCCTGGTTCGAAGAGCCCTTCTTCCAGGACGGGCCGATCGCCGTCGCCGTCAACCATGTCAGCGAAGACGGGGTCAGCTACTTCAGCGCCGCCGGCAACGACAACCTCTTCGACGCCGGCGGCCGCGAAATCGCCTCCTGGGAAGCACCCGCCTTCCGCGACTCCCTCGGCTGTCCTCAGCAGGTCGCCGAACTCGGCGGCTTCAACGGCACCCATTGCATGGACTTCGACCCCGGCGCCGGCGTCGACCGCACCTTCGGGATCACCGTCGGGGCGAAACAGACGCTGACGCTCGACCTTCAGTGGGCCGAACCCTGGAACGGCGTGGCAACCGACCTCGATGCCTTCCTGCTCTCCGGCAGCGGGCAGATCCTCGCCGAAGCTCCAACCGACAACGTCAGCCCGACCGGCACCCAGCGGCCGGTGGAGATCCTGCAGTGGCAGAACGAATCGAACTCGGCGAAAACCGTGCAGCTGGCGGTCAACCGCTACGCCGGGCTGAGCCCACGGCTGAAGTTCATCCTGCTCGAGAACGGCGGTGGCGTCAGCGCCACCGAGTACCCGCAGTCCAGCGGCGGCGACGTCGTCGGGCCGGCGGTCTTCGGGCACGCCGGGTCGGCGGCCGCGATCACGGTTGCCGCCGTCCCCTTCAACAACAGCGCCAGGGTCGAGTCCTACTCCTCGCGCGGGCCGGTCACCCATCTCTACCGGCCGGTCGAAGGCCCGGCTCCGGCGCTGCCGCTCGGCTCCCCGGAAGTGATCGCGAAGCCCGACCTCGCCGCCACCGACTGCGGAGCCACCACCTTCTTCGCCTTCCTCTCGAGCGGTACCTGGCGCTTCTGCGGGACCTCGGCGGCGGCGCCCCACGCGGCCGCGATTGCCGCGCTCGTCCGCCAGGCGAAACCGACCCTGCCTGCTCAGCAGGTACGCAGCACCTTGACCGGCACCGCGGCGCCGGTCGGGAGCTTCGCGCCCGCGGCCGCCGGCGCCGGCCTCGTCGACGCCTTCGCCGCAATCGACAGCCTCCCCGGCCCGATCGAAGGCGGTGACGGTTCCAGCGAAGCGACGGCGCCACTGGAAAACCCGGCCGCCAAGACGACCGCGCCCGCGCCCGCTTCGTCGCCCCCCGGCGCGCCGCAGCCGACCCCGACTCCGACCCCCTCGGTCCCCGGCACGTTGATCCTCCGGCACCCGCCGAAGCTCGTCCGCACCGCCGCCACCTCCGCCCGCCTCGCCTTCCGCTTCGGCTCTGACCAGGAGGGGGCAACGTTCCTCTGCCGGGTCGATCGCGGCGGTTTCCGACCCTGCCCGGCACGTTTCGCCCGCCGCTACCGGCCGGGCCGGCACGTGCTGCGGGTGAAGGCGCTCGCGGCCAGCGGCCTCTTCGACACGACGCCCGCTGTCTTCCGCTTCCGGGTCGCCGCGCGCTGACCTTCAGGCGGAGGAGCGGCGGGTCTGCCGCCGCGCCGCCCAGTGGCCGGCGCCGAGCAGCGCCAGCAGGGCGAGGGCGCTGAGCAGGACCAGCGGGTCGGTCAGCGAGAGGCCTTCGAGCCGGGTGCCGAAGTAGACCGAGAGGGCGGTGATCGGCAGGTAGCCGAGCATCGTCGTCCAGACGAAGCGCCAGAGCGGCACCCGCGCCGCCCCGGCCGCGTAGGAGACGATGCTGAAGGGGAGGATCGGGATCAGCCGCATCGCCAGCAGCAGGGCCGGCCCTCCGCGCTCGATCGCCCGCTCGACGCGTTCGAAACGCTCCTCCCCGAACCAGCGGTCGAACAGCGGCCGCGCCACCGACTGCCCGATCGCCCAGCAGACGAGCCCGTTGAGGAGCCAGCCGAACATCATCAGGGCGAGGGCGGGGAAGAACCCGTACGCGAAGCCCGCCGCCGCGTCGACGATCTCGGCCGGGTAGAAGACGACGCTGTGGAGAAGGGCGAGGGCGAGGATCAGCAGCGGCCCGGCGACCCCGAGCGTGTCGATCTCTTCCCGCACCTTGTCGTGGTCGCCCTGGAGGAGGGCGGTGACCGATTCGCGCAGGGGATCGACGGCGACCACGACCGCTGCCATCACCGCGATCCCGGCGAGGGTGACCGCGATCTCCGCCAGCGGCAGGCGCCTCGTCTCCATCGGCCTAGGCTAGATGCCGCTCAGTGAGCGGAGCTCAGCCGCTCCGCCAGCCCGGAGTGGCGGCCGCCGCTGTCGTCGCGCCGCACCGCCCCGGCCAGCGAGGCCTGATCGCCGATCAGGACGCAGCTGTTGCGGGCCCGGGTGATCGCCGTGTAGAGGAGCGGGCGGTTGAGCATCCGCGAGTGGGAGCGGTGGCAGACGCCGACCACCACCGGCACCTCGCACCCCTGCGCCTTGTGGACGGAGATCGCGTAGGCGAGGTTGAGGTCGTCGGCATCGCGGTAGGGGATGACGCGGGAGCCGCCATCGTCGGTCTCGACCGTGATTGTCTTCCGCTCGCGGTTATCGGCGCGGAGGAAGACGATCGAGCCGTTCATCAGTTCCAGCTCGTGCGAGTTGCGGGTCTGGATCAGCCGGTCGCCAATCCGGAAGCGACCATGCAGGGCGGGATCTCCGTCAGGGTTGAGCTCCTCTTGGAGGCGCGCGTTGAGCTTGTCGATCCCGATCGGCCCTTTGTACATCGGTGCTAGCACCTGGACCTCGCGGATCGGGTCGACGCCGAATTTCGCAGGCGCGCGCTCCGTCACCACCTCGACGACCGTGGCCAGCGCCCGCTCTGGGACCACCCGATCGATGAAGAAGAAGTCGTGTTCCTGGTCTTCCTCGGGTTCTAGATGTGGCGTCCGGCCCTCGTTCACCTCGTGGGCGGCGGTGGTGATCATCGACTTGGCGGCCTGCCGGAAGATCTGGGTCAGCCGCACGACCGGGACCGCGCCGGAATCGATCAAATCCTCGAACGGCTTTCCCGCCCCGATCGGCGGCAGCTGGTCGGCGTCGCCGACGAAGACCACGTGGGTCGTCTCGGCGAGACCGTCCAACAGCACCTCGATCAGGTGCAGGTTGAGCATCGAGGACTCGTCGACGATCACCAGGTCGACCGGGAGCGGGTGCCCGGCGTGAAACCCCGGTTCCTGCCCGGGAACCCAGTCGAGCAGGCCGTGGATCGTCTTCGCCTCGTGGTCGGTCGTCTCGTTGAGTCGCCGGGCGGCCCGGCCGGTGGGGGCGCAGAGGGCAATCTTCGCGTTCGCCGCCGCGGCCTCCTTGACGATCCCCTCGGTGCACCTCGTCTTTCCCACTCCGGGACCGCCGGTGAGGACCGAGATCCGGGATTCGAAAGCCGCTCTAACCGCGGCCCACTGCTCGTCGGTGAACCCCTGTTCCTCACCTTCGGGTGGCGGGGGTTCCTCCGCCGGCTCGTAGTCGAGTTGGGCGGGGGCAGCCGCACGCCTCAGCAGCGTGGCGGCAACGGCCACCTCCCGCTCCAGGGTCCGCTTGCGGTAGACGCGACCCTCCTCGTCGACGAGACCTGGCGAACGCAGGAGAACGTCGGGGTCGGCGGGCAGGCCGGTCAGCTTTCCCACTCGCTCGGTGAGCTCGTCGAGCGGCAGGAAGCTGTTGCCCTGCTGCTCGGCCTCCTTGAGCGCATAGACCGCGGCAGCTTGGGCGCGCTCGTCGGACTCCGGTGCCATGTCGACCGCGAGGGCGATCTTGTCGGCGCGGGCGAACCCGACCCCCGACACCTCCGTCAGCCGGTAGGGGTTCTGGTGGAGGAGCGCCAGCGCCTCTCCCTCGAAGCGGTCGTGGATCGCGACCGCCAGGTGGGCGAGGCCGTGCGGCGCGAGCTGCACGTGGAGGTCGCGGATAGCTCGGCTTTCGTGCCAGTACTCGGCTGCCTCCGCGGCTTGGTCGGGAGTAACTCCCCGAAGCGATCCGAGCACCGTCTCCGGATCGGCAGCGATCGCCTGCAGTACACCCTCGCCGTGAGCCTCCACCAGGCGCTCGGCCCGAGCGGGACCGATGTGGGGGAGCGTCGTCAGATAGGCGACCTGCCCCTCGCGATCGGAAGGGTCGATCGGCGTCGCCCCCTGGGCGCGCAGCTGCCGCCCATATTGGCTGTGTTCGTCCCACTCACCGGCAACCTCGGCACGGTCTCCTGCCTCGAGGTGGCCGACCGGGCCGACCAGCGCGAATCGTTCGTCGGATTCGGTCTCGCGCACCCAGATGACGGCGAACTTCCCGTCCTCGCTGCAGTAGCGGACGTTCAGGACCTCGACCGTGCCGCTGTAAGAGGCAGCGTCGGCGTCGAAGAGGGTTGCCGATCTCATCGCCACCTAGGCTAGGCCCCTGGAAGGCGGGACTCACCCTCCCCGAGGCCGCAGTTTGCGCCAGGAGATGTTCTAGGTTCGGGCGATGAACCGTCCCGCCGCCGGACTCTGCGACAGCTGCCGCCACCAGCGGCTCGTCCCGAATACCCGCGGCTCGGTCTTCTCGCTCTGCGAGCGCTCGCGCGAGGACCCGACTTACCCGCGCTACCCGCGGATGCCGGTCCTCAGCTGCCCGGGCTGGGAGCGGGCTGCGACCGCTCCCGCGCCGCCCCGATAGCGGCGCCGATGAGGCCGAGGCCGAAGATCGCCGCGGCCAGGCCGGCGAGGAAGCCGAGGATCGGGACGAGCGCCAGCACCCGCAGCACCGCGAGCCCGGCGAGGAAGGCCCAGATGCGGCCTTTCGGCTCCTTGACGATCCGGCGACCGAGGACGTAGGCGGAGGCGACGTAGGCGAGCGCCGCCAGCGGCGCCAGGGCGAGGAGGACGAGGAAGGCCAGCGGCAGCCCGACCACCGTCACCGCGGCGATCGCGCCGGCGACCGGGACCGCGATCGCGACCGCGAACCCGATCGCGATCAGGATCCCGACCCGTTCGCGCGAGCGAGCCTCGATCGCGTCAGCGGCGCGCGGGGCGATCAGCAGCATCAGCAGGCCGAGGAGCGCCATCGAGACCGTAATTGCGAGCCAGAGGACGAAGGCGCCGACGAAGGGGACGAAGTCCCAGGAGTCGGGCCAGTCCTCCTTGGTGACGTCGCCGCGGACGATCGCCGCCCCGGCGACGACCGGGCGCTCGTCGCCGTAGCGGACGTCGCCGCTGACGTGGGCGCTCGGCAGCAGCCGCGCCTGGCCGCCGAAGGTGACGAGGTCGCCGTCGATCGTGCCGCTGACGGTCGCGTCGCCCGAGAAGAGGACGACGTCGCCGTCGGAATGGCCCGCCAGCCGCACGTCGCCACTGGCGACGACGATCCCGTCGACTTCTTCGCCGCGCGGCACGGTGACATCGCCGGAGATGACGACGATCGCGTCGCCGCCGTCGCCGCCGGTCTGTGCCGCAGGTGCCGCCACCGGCAGAGCTAGGGCGGCGAGGACGAGGAAGGCGGCCAGGGACGCGACGTGCCGGATCACGCCCCCAGCCTATTCGCCCCTGCTCAGCTCCGCATCGGATCGGGCTGCCCGAGCTTGCTGACGTCCGGTGCCTCGTAGACGGCGCCGGGCACCCCGCCGACGATCACCATCCGAATCCCCTCCGCCCCCGGCCAGACCTTGCGCATCGTCCCCGGGGCGACGCGGGCCATGTGCTCGGGGTCGAGCGGGAAGCGCTCGCCCGCGATCTCGATCTCGCCGCCGCCGCGGATCGCCAGGAAGACCTCCTCCTGGCCGTCTTCGCCGTGGTCGTGTTCGGGGTAGTTGTCGTAGTTCGGGGGCATGTCGATCACCTGCAGCCCGAACGACTCGACCCCGAGCTCGGCCCGGGCGCGTTTGAAGGCGCCGAGGAAGACGGCCTCCATGTCGTCGATCTTCTTCACCGTGTAGTCGCTCATCGCTTTCCTCCCACTTGCTCTCGCGGCCACCTGCCGCCTGGAACGAACGTTCGTGCTTTTTTGTACCCTGCGTCTGTGACTCCCGTCACCCAGAAAGGCTCGGAGACGAGGGCGACGATCCTCGACCGCGCCGTCGACCTCGCCTCCGCCGAGGGCCTGGAGGGGCTGACGATCGGCCGGCTTGCGGCGGAGCTGCGGATGAGCAAGAGCGGCCTCTTCGCCCATTTCGGCTCCAAGCAGGAGCTGCAGATGGCGACGGTCGGCGCCGCCGCCGAACGCTTCCGCGCCGCCGTCATCGACCCCGCCCTGGAGCTTCCCGACGGCGCCCCCCGCCTGCGGGCGATGAGCGAGCGCTACCTCGACCGCCTCCAGGACTATTCCGGCGGCTGCTTCTGGGCCGCCACCTCGGCCGAGTACGACGACCGGCCCGGACCGGTCCGGGATGCGATCGCCGCCGCACTCGACGCCTGGACGGGGGAGCTCGAGCGCCAGGCCCGCCTTGCCGGCGTCGAGCAGCCCGAGCGCTTCGCCTTCGAGCTCTTCTCGCTGGTGATGGGGGCGAACTCGCGCTACCGGCTCAGTGGCCGGGAAGCCGTCTTCGACTACGCCCGCGAAGCGATCGACCGCTTGCTGGCGGAGCTGCCCGGCGAAACTGGGTAGCTACGGTTCCCGAACCAGAACCTCGCCGAGAAGGAGCTTCAGATGGACCTTGCGATCGGTCTCCCCAACGCGGTGCCGGGAACGAGCGGAGAGCAGTTGACCGAGTGGGCGCGCCGGGCGGAGGCGCGCGGCTTCTCCAGCCTCGGCACGATCGACCGCATCGCCTATCCGAACCTCGAGCCGCTCACGGCGCTGGCCGCGGCGGCGGCGGTGACCGAGCGGATCGGGCTCGCGACCACGGTCCTGCTGGGGCCGCTGCGGGTCAACCCGGTCGCCCTTGCGAAGCAGGTCTACAGCGTCCACGTGATCTCCGGCGGGCGGATGACGCTCGGAATCGGGCTCGGCGGCCGCGAGGACGACTACGAGATCGCCGGCGTCGACACCAGCACCCGCGGCCGCGACCTCGACGCGATGCTCGAGCGGATCAAGGAGGTCTGGGAGGGGGAGGAGATGGGGCCCGAGCACCCCGTCGACCCGCGGATCCTGATCGGCGGCTCGGTCGAGGCTTCCTTCGAGCGCGCGGCCCGCTTCGGCGACGGCTGGATCGCCGCCGGCGCCCCACCGGACCAGTTCGCCGAGTGGCGGCAGGGCTTCGAGTCCGCCTGGGCCGAGGCCGGCCGCTCCGAGCGGCCCGAAAACGCCGCCCTCGCCTACTTCTCGCTCGGCGAAAAGGCCGAGGAGGACGCCAAGGCCTACCTGACCGACTATTACGCCTGGCTCGGCGAGGACACCGCCAACTTCATCGCCGACTCGGCGGCCAAGGACGCCGACACCGTGCAGCAGTACATCGCTGCCTTCGAGGGGGCCGGCTGCCAGGAGCTCTATCTCTTCCCGAGCTCCAGCGACCCGGCGCAGGTCGACCTGCTGGCCGACGCGGCGGGCCTGTAGGCGCTTGGCGAAACCGCCCGACGAGCTCCCGGTCCGCCTCTTCGCCGATCCGGCGGCGCTGGAGGCGTGGCTGGAGGAGAACGAGGAGGCCGACGGCGTCTGGCTGAAGATCGCGAAGAAAGGCGCGCCCGAGCCCAGCGTCACCTACGGCGAGGCGCTGGAGGTGGCGCTTTGCTTCGGCTGGATCGACAGCCAGAAGCGCGGCCTCGACGAGACCCACTTCCTGCAGCGCTTTACGCCCCGCCGGCCGCGCGGCCGCTGGTCGAAGATCAACCGCGAGAAGGCGGAAAAGCTGATCGAGGCCGGGAAGATGCACCCCGCCGGCGTGGCGGAGGTTGAAGCGGCGAAAGCGGACGGCCGCTGGGAGGCCGCCTACGAGGGGCAGGGCACGGCCAAGGTTCCACCCGACTTGCAGCGCGAGCTCGACGCCAACGCGGCCGCCGCCGACTTCTTCTCGACTCTCGACAGCGCCAACCGCTACGCGATCCTGTACCGCCTCGATGAGGCGAAGAAACCAGAGACGCGCGAGCGCCGCCTGCGCAAATTCGTCGAGATGCTCGAGCAGGGCGAAACGCTGCACTAGGAGAGTCGGGGGATCCCCGGAGGAGCCTCCCCAAATTTGCGACGGAGGGGATCCCCCGACTCTCCCTCCCTACACTCGCCTCGTGGACCGCGAGCTGCTGACGACGACGCTGGCCGAGACCGGCGAGCCCTCCTACCGCGCCGGGCAGGTGTGGGAGTGGGTCGCGCGCGGAGCGGGCTCCTACGAGGAGATGACCAACCTGCCGGCGGCGCTGCGCCAGCGGCTCGCCGAGACGGTGCCGCTCTCGACCCTTTCCCTGGCCGCCGAGGCGAAGTCCGACGACGGCACCGTCAAGGCGCTCTTCCACACCGCCGAGGGCCGGCCGATCGAGGCGGTGCTGATGCGCTACCGCGACGGGCGCCGCTCGGTCTGCCTCTCCTCGCAGTCGGGCTGCCCGCTGACCTGCAGCTTCTGCGCCACCGGCCAGATGAAGTTCGGCCGCAACCTCAGCGCCGACGAGATCCTCGACCAGGCGCTCCACTTCCGCCGCACCGAAGCGATCGACCACGTCGTCTTCATGGGGATGGGGGAGCCGACGATGAACGTCGACAACGTCCTCGCCGCCTGCGAGCAGCTGCCCGACCTCGGCGTCACCCACCGGCGCACGGCGATCTCGACCGTCGGCTGGGTGCCGGGGATCGACCGCCTCGCCGAGTGCGAGATGCCGATCAGCCTCGCCCTCTCCCTGCACGCGCCGAACGACGGCCTGCGCTCGCAGATCATGCCGGTGAACGAGCGCTACCCGATCGCCGAGGTGCTCGCCGCCTGCGAGCGCTACCGCGCCGCCCGTCGCCGCAAGGTCTTCGTCGAGTACGTGATGCTCGAAGGCGTTAACGACCATCCCCAGCACGCGCGCGAGCTGGCGGAGCTGCTCGATCCGCGCGGCTACAAGGTCAACCTCATCCCCTACAACCCGACCGGCGCCTACGACGGCTCCTCGCCGGAACGGATCGAGCGCTTCCGGGCGATCCTCGCCGAGCACCGGGTGACCGCGACCGTCCGCCTCACCCGCGGCCGCGACATCGACGCCGCCTGCGGCCAGCTGGCGGCCAACGCCGCCTGAAGAGGGGACTGGCTGCGCAGCCAGTTACGATGACGGGCATGGCCACGGTCGACACGGCGGCGCCGGTTCCGCGTCCTCCCCAGATCTCGCCCAGCCCGGTGCGGCGGCTGGTCGAAGACCTCGCCGGCGAGTGGCGGGAGCGGGGCAAGTTCCCGCCCGGGGACACCGACCTCAACCGCAGGCGGACCCTGCAGATCGCCCGTGACCCGCTGCCGATACTGCTCGACTCCTACGAACGATACGGCCCGATCTTCAGCCTGCGGCTCCTGCACACGCGGACCGTCTTCATGCTCGGGCCCGAGGCCAACCACTTCGTCACCGTCGGCCACCCGGAGAACTTCCACTGGCGCGAGTCGAGCTTCGGCGACCTGATCCCGCTGCTCGGCGACGGCCTGCTGACGGTCGATGACGACTACCACGACCGCGCCCGGGCGATCATGATGCCCGCCTTCCACCGCGAGCAGATCGTCGCCGCGACCGAGGCGATGGCAGTTGAGGCCGAACAGGCGATCGACGCGCTCCCGGTCGGCGAGGTGGTCGACGTCTACGAGTGGATGCGCAACCTGGCGATGCGAATCGCGATGCGGGCGCTGCTCGGCCTCGACCCCGACGAAGCCGGAAAGGGGGCGGCCGCTGCCGAGCACTTCGAGCGCGCACTCAGCTACTACGGGATCGACTTCCACATGCGCCTGCTGCGCGGCCCCGGCTCGCCCTGGCGGAAGATGAACCACTCGCGCGCGGTCCTCGACGAGATCGTCTTCGGCGAGATCGCCCGCTGCCGCGCCCATCCCGACCCCGACCGTCGCGACATCCTCAGCCTGCTCACCGGCGCCCGCGGGGCCGGCGGCGAGGAATTCAGCGACCGCGAGATCCGCGACCAGGTGATGACGCTGATGTTCGCCGGTCACGACACCTCGACTTCGACCCTTACCTTCATGCTCCACGAGCTCGCCCGCCACCCGGAAGTGACGCGGCGGCTGCACGAGGAGCAGGAGCGGGTGCTCAAGGGGAAGAGCCCGACCGCGCTGCAGCTCGAAAAGGAGATGCCCTACCTGGACATGGTCCTAGACGAGGTCCTCCGCCTCTACCCGCCGGCCTGGATCGGGCCGCGGCGGGCGGTCCGGGAGTTCGAGTTCGGCGGCTACACGGTCCCCCTGGGCGCCTACGTCAACTACTGCTCCTGGGCCAGCCACCGCCTGCCCGAGGTGTTCCCCGACCCCGAGGCCTTCATCCCCGAGCGCTTCACCCGCGAGCGCAAGGCGGCGCTGCCCCGCGGCGCCTACGTCCCCTTCGGCGGCGGCTCCCGGATCTGCATCGGCAAGCGCTTCGGCCAGACCGAGGTAAAGCTGGTGGCGACGAAGCTGCTGCAGCGCCTGCGGATCGATGCCCTCCCGGGCCGCACGGTGACGATCCGCCAGATGCCGACGCTATCGCCACAGGGTGGGTTGCGGATGCGGGTGCAGTCTCGGGGTTGAGGAGAACCCGAGTCAGCTCGAAGCTGGGTGACCCAGCTCGGCCAGGCTCCGCTCCAGTCGCATTCGCGTCTGCTCGTGGTGGACGAAGGCACCCACGAGGCTGAAGACCGTGAAGGCGAGGAAGCCGAAGCCGAGGGCATCGAGCTCGGGCAGCCGATGCCGCTGGGTCAGCCAGAAGAGCAGCGTCACGAGGCCGGTCGCCGCCGCGAGGGCGGCATCGAGCCCCTGGCTCTTGCGGTATTGGGCAACCGCCGGCCAGAGCGCGGTCGTGTACATCTTCGGTTTCAACCTCCTCGCCACCGAGGTGACGACGAGGGCCGCGAGCAGCTGCCAGGCGGCAAGAGCGAGAGGCCAGTAGGTCGGCATCGGTTCGTCGGGCAGGCCGCTGGCAGAGGCAACGATGAGGACGAACTCGGCAACGGTCAGGACCATCGGCAGGCAAACGTCGAGCCAGGTGGTCCGAAGGTGAACGATCGTCTGTCCGATGATCGCGCCGTTGTAGGTGAGGACGACCGCCAGCATCCCGATCGCGAGGAGCGGAATCCGCTCTGCCGTGTATCGGTGGGTGATGAGCCGGATGACCGCTAGCCCGGCAGCCGCCAGCGTCACCCCCTTCATCACGTTGTAAAGGCCCGCATAGTGGTTCGCGCTGTGCTCCTTGAGTCGCTGCAGGGCCTCCTCGTGGGCCAACTTCAGAGCGGGCGGGGTCTCTCCGGCCACAGCGGAATCAGGCGAGCTCTGCGCTGGGGTGGTCCCGCGCCGCAGGAACGGCGCCAGTACCACCGCCAGCGCGACAAGCCGCCTATCCATTCAGGAGCCCGAAGGCCGGCCTCGCAGCCGGGCGCCGCCTACTTGATGAACAGCATCTCCTCGTACTTCGGCAGCGGCCAGAGCTCGTCGGCGACGACGCGCTCGAGCTTGTCGGCGGCGTCGCGGACGGAGTCCATCGCCGCCAGCTGCTTGTCGCGGGCGTGCTTTGCCATCTCCAGGCCCTCGAGGCCGGGGTCGGCATTGGCTGCATCGAGGTCGCCGAGGCCGGCGATCAGCTCGTCGACGAGGCCGCGGACCTCGCCCTCGATCGCCGAGACGCCGGACGCGCCGATCAGAGCGAGGTAGCGCAGAGCGGCCGGCAGGATCATCGTCTTGGCGATCGAGAAGGCCGTCTCCGCCTCGATGTTGGCCCGTAGCCAGTACTGCTCGACCCAGACCTCATAGCGGGACTCGAGCTCGGTCTTCGAGAGGACGTGGTAGTTCTCGAAGGCCTGCACGGTGCTGTCAGCCAGCACCTCGGGCAGCGCGTCGGGGGTCGTGCGCAGGTTCTTCAGCCCGCGGCGCTCGGCCTCCTGGTGCCACTCCTCCGAGTAGTTGTCGCCGCCGAAGCAGACCTGCTTGTTGGCGAGGTAGCTCTCTTTGACGATCTCGATCACGGCCTGGGGCATCGCCTCGCCGCCGTCCAGCTTCGCCTCCAGCTTGCCGGCGAGCTCGTCGATCGCCTCGGCGGCGATCGTGTTGAGGACGGTGTTCGGGAAGCCGAGCGACATGCTCGAGCCCAGCGCCCGGAACTCGAATTTGTTGCCGGTGAAGGCGAACGGCGAGGTCCGGTTGCGGTCGCCTCCGTGCATCGGCAGGGGCGGCAGCACCTGGGTGCCGAGGTCGAGGAAGGAGGCCGGCGTGTTGGGGTCGCCCTCTCCGGTCGCGATCGCCTCGAACACTTTTTCCAGCTCGGCGCCGAGGAAGATCGAGATGATCGCCGGCGGCGCCTCATTGGCTCCCAGGCGGTGGTCCTGGCCGATGTTGGCGACCGAGGCCCGGAGCAGCCCCTGGTGCTTGTTGACCGCCTGGATCACCGCGGTGCAGAAGAAGAGGAAGTGGATGTTGTCGGCCGGCGTGTCGCCCGGGTTCAGCAGGTTGGCGCCGGTGTCGGTACCCATCGACCAGTTGTTGTGCTTGCCGGAGCCATTGACGCCGGCGAACGGCTTCTCGTGCAGGAGGCAGACGAGGCCGTAGCGCCGGGCGACGCTCTCCAGCGTCTGCATCAGCAGCTGCTGGTGATCGGAGCCGACGTTCGAGTTCTCGAAGATCGGCGCGATCTCGTACTGGGCCGGCGCCACCTCGTTGTGGCGGGTCTTGACCGGGATCCCGAGCTTGCGCATCTCCAGCTCGGACTCGAGCATGAAGGCGAGCACCCGCTCCGGGATCGAGCCGAAGTAGTGGTCGTCGAGCTCGTGGCCCTTCGGCGGCTTGGCGCCGAAGAGGGTGCGGCCGGTCGCGATCAGGTCGGGCCGCTCGAAGAAGTACTGCTCGTCGATCAGGAAGTACTCCTGCTCGGGGCCGACGGTGGTGAAGACGCGCTGGCTCTCTTCGTCGCCGAGCAGCCGCAGCGCCTTGATCGCCGAGCGCGAGAGCGCGTCCATCGAACGCAGCAGCGGGATCTTCGCGTCGAGTGCCTCGCCGGTCCAGGAAGCGAACGCCGTCGGGATGCAGAGCAGCGCCCCGTTCGGGTTCTCGAGGATGAAGGCGGGGCTGGTCGGGTCCCAGGCGGTGTAGCCGCGGGCCTCGAAGGTGGCGCGGACGCCGCCGGTGGGGAAGGAGGAGGCATCGGGCTCGCCCTGGATCAGCTCCTTGCCGGAGAAGCCGGCCAGCGCCTGGCCTTCGCCGCTCGGCTCGAAGAAGGAGTCGTGCTTCTCCGCGGTGGAGCCGGTCAGCGGCTGAAACATGTGGGTGTAGTGGGTGGCGCCGTTTTCGAGCGCCCACTCCTTCATCGCCTCGGCGACGGCGTCGGCGAGGCTCGGGTCGAGCGCCTCGCCGCCTTCGAGCGTGGTCTGCAGCTTCTCGAAGACGTCCGTCGGCAGCCGGTCCTTCTGGACGGCGGCGGAGAAGACGTTGTCGCCGAAAGGATTGTTCTCCGGCAGGGTCAGGTCCTGCGCGCCGAGCGCCCCTCCGTTGGAGCTCCACTGGGCTGCGGTCACGTTTTGCTGGCGATTCCGGGTCATCGGTTCGGGTTCTCCCCCACTAGGCGCGCGCCATTTATCGGGCGCGGTTGATTGAAAGTCTCGGTCCCTCGAAAAGAGCAGCACAGAGCCTAATAGGGGCTCCCCGATCGCGCTTTTGTACCGGCGTACAAACGTGGGGCCAGAGCGTTTGTCCCTGCTGGCGACGCAGCCGATTTTGACCACAGGCCGGCTGTGGCAAGAGTCGGTTAGGCGAGCGGGGTGGCGCTGAACAACCCGAGCGGGTGGCGCATCCGGAAGCCGCCGGTGGGGCGCATCTGTTCGCTCCAGCCGGGGCCCGTGCGGTCGCCGTCGTCGCTGTAAGAGGTGTCCCAGCGCAGGCCGGCGATGATCGCGAAAACGTGTTCCTTGTTCGCGTAGATGCGGACCCAGCTGCCGCCCCCGCCGCCGCCCCAGCGCATGAACCCGGTCGAGTCGAGCGGCCATTCGAGTAGGCCGGCGGCGTGCATCACGTAGCTGACCGAGCCCGAGCAGTCATAGCCGCGCGAGTTCCAGTGGCGGTGGCCGCCGCCCCAGACGTAGGGCCGATGGCGGATCCGGTTGGCGGCTTCGATCATCGCCTTGACCGCCGGCGGGGCCGAGGTTGGGGCGACCGCGCGCCCGTCGCCGACCAGCTTTGCCTGCGGCACGGCAGCCGAGGCCCGCGCGGCGCCGAGCAGGACAGCGCCGCAGAGCAGCGCGCAGACGATCACAGAAAGCTTCCCCCACCTTCGCATGAAGGTGATGTATCGACGGCTTTCTCAGGAGACTTGAGCGGAGTCCGGCGGCGAGCCGGCGGCAATCAGCGAACCCATCAGCACCCCGAGCAGCAGGTCGCGCAGTTCCTCGCGCTCGACGTCGCCGTGCTCGAGCCAGTTGAGGCAGGCGCCGTCCATGAACCAGAGCCAGCCGCTGACCGCGGTGCGGGCTTTCGGCGGCGCCCCGTCCGGGAAGAGCCCGTCGAGGATCCGCTGCGCCGTCGCCCGCCGCACCTCTTCGACCAGATCGCGGATCTCCGGGACCGCGGTGGCGCTGCGGATCAGGTTGCGGTAGGCACCGGAGTTCTCCTCGACCAGTGCCAAGAAGGCATCGAGGCTGGCGGTCAGCTGCTCGAGGGGGGAGAGGTCGGGGTCGGGTTCGGTCTGTACCCGCAGGCGCTCGGCCCAGGCGCTCAGCGTCGCCTCGAAAAACGCCTGCTTGCTGGGAAAATAGTGGTAGAGCAGCGCCTTCGAGATCCCGACTTCGGTGGCGATCTTGTTCATCGAGAGCTCGTCGTAGCTGTGGCTGGTGAAGAGCTCGGCGCCCTTCACCAACAACTGCGCGCGGCGCTCGTCGACGTCCATCCGGCGGTATGCGGGCTCACTCATGTGCCGGAAGTGTAACGGCTTATTGACCGAAGGTTGACAAGATTGCTACGGTGTTGACCGTCGGTCAATAAGCTCGACCATCAACAGAACAAGGAGAAGCCATGAACGACGACTACGTCCCGCCCGCCTTCCGCCACCGCTCTGAACCGCCGCCCAGCCAGCCCCCGCCAGGGCATCGGCCGCCGCCACCGCCGCCGCTGCCGCCGTCGAATCCGATCTCACGGATCGAGTTCGAGCGCATCTTCGGCGGCCGCGTCTTCGCCTGGATGGGAGGCCTCGCGGTCCTCCTCGGAGTCGTCTTCTTCCTCCGCTCGGCTGTCGACAGCAGCTGGTTCACCGAGGAGGTCCGCGTGCTGATGGGCGCCGTCGGCTCCCTGCTCTTGCTCGCCTTCGGCGTCTGGTTGCACGAACGCCGAGGCCATCTGGAGGTCGCCAGGGCCGCGGTCGCGGCGGCAATACCCGGCCTCTATGCGACGACCGTCGTCGCCTCCCAGACCTACGACCTAATCTCGCCACTCCTCGGCTTAGAGGCGGCGGCGGCAATCGGCGTCGTCGGCGTCTTCCTCGCCGTGCGCTGGTCGTCGATGCTGGTCGGCAGCGTCGGCATGCTCGGCGCCTTGGCGGCGCCGATGATGGTCGGCACCGCAAGCGACGGTGGCTCGATCGCCTTTGTCGCGATGGCCCTTGCCGCCAGCGTCGGGGTCCTGCTCTGGCAGCGCTGGAACTGGTTGGCTCTCGGCGCCTTTGCGGTCTCGGCGCCGCAGTTGATCCTCTGGGTCATCGACACCGGCTACATCTCCAATGTCAGCAGCTCGGCTCCCATCGACGAGCCGATGCTCCTGGTCCTCGCGGTGCTGGCCGGGTTCTGGGTTCTCTACGCAGCTGCGGCGTTCGGCTACGAGTTGCGCAGCCGGGGTGAAGAGAAGCTTCCGGTCTCATCCTGGCTCCTGCTGCTCAGCGGCAGCGTCCTCGTCGTCGGCACCGGCGCCCTCGTTATCGGCGGCAGCAGCGACTCAGAGCTTGCCCTCAACGCCTGGATCTTCGGCTTCGCGGGTGCCCACTTGCTGCTCGGCGAGATTGCCCGCCGTACCGGCATCCACCGGGAACTCGGCTCGCTGCTGACCGGAGGCGGGATCGGGCTTGCGAGCTTCGGCGTCGCCAACGCTTTCGACGGCCCCGTCCTGGTCGCCGCCTGGGCGTCGCTCTCCGCCGCGCTCGCCTACCTGGCAACCCGGGCCGATAACTCGCCCTCGCCGGCGCTCTCCAACGCCGAGCGGCTCTGGTTGCTGGCGCTGGGCTTTCTCACCCTCGCCGGTGCGCACGTGCTCGCCGTCGAGGCGCCGCCGACGGCGATCGCCGAAGGCGTCGACGATCTCGGCAGCTCCTTGGTCGCGATCGCCAGCTTCGCCGGTGCCGCGATCGCCTGCAATCGCTTCGGCCGCTGGGTCGAACCGAAGACGGCGACGGTGGTCGGCTTCCTCGCCGGGGCCGCGGTCGTCTACCTCGGCTCGGTCGCGATCATCGACACGATCGGAGTCAGCGACGGCGGCGCCACCGGCCAGGTCGGGCAGGCCTGGATGTCGGCCTTCTGGGCGGCGACCGGCTTGGGAGCGGTGGTCTGGGGAATGGTGCGGCGGGCGCCCAGCGTGCGTCTCGGCGGCCTCGCCCTGCTGGCGGTCACGATCGTCAAGGTCTGGACCTACGACCTCTCCGAGCTGGAGGACATCGCCCGCGCGATCTCCTTCATCGGGCTCGGGCTGTTGCTGCTTGCGGGCGCCTTCGCCTACCAGCGATTCAAGCCCAGCAAAGAGGAAGAGGCCGAAGAAGATGATCAGGGCATGGGGGAGACCGAAGCGCCGGAACCGCAGGCACTGGTCTAGCCCGAAGCGCGGGCACCGCAGGCATCCCTATAGCCTGCGGTGCCCGCGGCCCCGCCGCACCACAAAGCCGAAAACCGGAGGAAATTTCAGCCAATGTTCGTCTCCAAGGCCGCCGTCGTCGGCGGCGGCACCATGGGCGGGGAGATCGCACAGGCGATCGCCGCCGCCGACATCCCAGTCGTCGTCAAGGACATCGACCAGAAGTTCGTCGACGCGGCCGTCGAGAAGGCCCGCGCCGTCACCGAGGGCCAGCTCGCCCGCCTCGTCAAGAAGGAGAAGCTGACCCAGGAGGGGGCCGATGCCCGCCTCGCCGAGGTGATGGGCAACGTCATCGGCACCACCAGCTATGAGGAGTTCGGCGACGTCGACTTCGTGATCGAGGCGGTGCCGGAGAAGATGGAGATCAAGCAGGCCGTCTTCCGCGAGCTCGACGCGGCGACGCCGGGCCACGCGATTCTCTCCTCCAACACCTCCTCGCTCTCGATCACCGAGATCGGCGAGGCGACGCTGCGGCCCGACAAGGTCGTCGGCTTCCACTTCTTCTACCCGGCCTCGATCATGCCGCTGGTCGAGGTGATCGTCGGCGAGGACACCTCGCAGGAGACCGCCACCGCCGCCTACAACTTCGCCCAGGCGATCAAGAAGCAGCCGATCGTCTGCGGCGAGGTCCCCGGCTTCGTCGTCAACCGCATCCTGATGGCGACGATGGGGGAGATCTGGCGCGCCCAGGAGGAAAAAGGCCTGTCGCTGAAGGCGATCGACGAGGCCATCGCCGGTGCCCAGCTGGCGCCGATGGGGCCGTTCTTCCTCACCGACCTGCTCGGGCTCGACACCGTCTTCCACGTCGCCGAGCACCTGCACGAGTCCTACGGCGACAGCTTCTACGTCCACGAGGGGCTGCGGGGACTGGTCGGCGAAGGCAAGCTCGGCGCCAAGACCGGCGGCGAGGGCTTCTTCAAGGACGGCGAGCAGAACGTCCCCGGCGACGCCAAGCCCGACGCCGAGGAGCTGGTGGCGATGTTCTCCAGCCGCGCCCTGATCGAGGCCTGCCTGCTGGTCGAGGAGGGCGTCTGCTCGGTCCGCGACATCGACCTCGGGATGATGGCGGGAGCCGGGCTCGACCCCCGCAAAGGCCTGCTGCCGCCGTTCTGGAAAGCCGACGTCACCGGCCTCGACAAGGCGCTGGAGACGATGGAGAACCTGGAGGAGAAGTACGGCGAGCGGTTCAGCCCGCCGATCACCCTGAAGCGGCTGGTCGCGCAAGGTCGCCACGGGCTCTCGACCGGGCAGGGCTTCTACCCCTACCCGCAGGCCGACGAGGGCGAGCAGACCGAGACGGTGAAGCTGGAGACCCGCGGCGACGTCGCGATCGCCTGGCTCGCCAACCTGCCGATGAACTCGCTCTCGCCGCAGGTCGTCGCCGACCTGGAGACGGTCTGGAACCGGGTCAAGGGCGGCGGCGAGGTCGGGGCGATGATCGTCGCCTCCTCGGTTCCGATCGTCTTCTCCGCCGGCGCCGACATCAAGGCGTTCACGACCCTCGACGAGGCCAGCGGGGCGGATCTGATCAACCGCGCCCACGCGCTCTTCCGCGACTTCGGGCAGGCCCGGGTGGTGACGATCGCGGCGGTCAATTCGATCGCCTTCGGCGGGGGCTGCGAGCTGGCTATGGCCTGCGACGTGCGGATCGCCGCCGAGGCCGCCGTCTTCGGTCAGCCCGAGGTCAAACTGGGGATCATCCCCGGCTTCGGCGGCACCCAGCGGCTGCCGCGCCTGGTCGGCGAGAACAAGGCGCTGGAGCTGAACCTGGTCGGCGACGCGATCCTCGCCGACGAGGCGCTCGAGCTCGGGCTCGTCAACCGGGTCGTCCCCGACCACGAGCTGTTCGAGACGGCGCTGATGTGGGGCCGCAAGCTCGCTGCCCAGGCGCCGGTCGCGGTCGAGCAGATCAAGTCGGTCTCCGGCAACGGTGACATCGACGCCGGGATCGAGGCCGAGAAGGGCGGCTTCGCCGCAGTCTTCGGCAGCGAGGACGCGAAGGAGGGCATCAGCGCCTTCCTCGGCAAGCGCGCCCCGAAGTGGAGCGGCAGGTAGCGATCAGCAACGAGGTGGAGCGACTGGCCGAGCTGCTCGGCCGGTCGCGCCGCGCCGTCGCCCTGACCGGGGCGGGAGTCTCGGTCCCTTCGGGGATCCCCGACTTCCGCAGCCCGGGGACGGGGATGTGGGAGAACGTCGACCCGATGGAGGTCGCCCACATCGACGTCTTCGAACGCGAGCCGGAGCGCTTCTGGTCCTACTACCGGCCGCGCTTCCAGTCGCTCGGGGACAAGGAGCCGAACCGCGCCCACGAGGTGCTGGCCGAGCTCGAGCGGCGCGGGTTGATCGAGGGCGTGATTACGCAAAACGTCGACCGCCTGCACCGGGTGGCGGGCTCGAAGAACGTGATCGAGGTGCACGGCTCGATCGAGACCTCTTCCTGCGTGACCTGCGCCACCTCTTTCGAGCTCGAGCAGATGGACGAGCTCTTCGACGAACGCGGCGTCGCCCTCTGCTCGGTCTGCCGCGGCGCCGTCAAACCCGACGTCGTCCTCTTCGGCGAGCTGCTGCCGGAGAGCGCGATGGCGCGGGCCACCGAACTGGTCGAGCGGGCCGACCTGATGCTCTGCGTCGGCTCCTCGTTGGCGGTCTACCCGGTCGCCGGCCTGCCGCAGCTGACGCTGTCGCACGGCGGGCGCCTCGCGATCGTCACCAAGAGCGAGACTCCCTACGACGGTGACGCCGACGTCAAGCTCGAGGGCGAGGTCGACGCGGAGCTGGAGGCCCTTGTCAGGGCCTTGGGATGAGCGGGCTGCGACCAGCCCGCGCTCTCAGAACCTGACGCCCTGGGCCCGGCAGTCGGCGACGATCGTTTCCGCCCGGGCCCCCTCGAAGTGGGAGGCGCGGGTGCAGACCTGGACCGCCTCCTGACCGCAGGCGCTGATCGTTTCCGCGCCGACGATTCCCGCCACCTGCGAGCGGATGCAGCCCTGGGCCGGGCCCGGGTTGCTGTCGCTGACGGTGAAGAGGATCACCGCGAGCATCGCTGCCAGGGTCGCGATCAGGGCCCAGAAGGCAGCCCGGCGCTCACGCGCGCTGAGCTTGTAAAGCGGCGTGGTCTGGCGCTCGTAGTGTCCTTCGAGGGGCATCGCGCGGTCACCTTATCGGCTCCGGCGGGGCCGGATTCCGCCATCGGGGCGAACCTCGGGCGGTGATCTTTGGACGCTTGTACCTATGGCCGCGCTCGAACTGGCGACAGGGTGTGGCGGTCCACTTGGGTACAGAAAGGAAGCGCCGGTTCAATGGAATATCTGAGCGAAGGGGCCAACTCATGGCAGATGACGGCCGCCACGCTGGTGGGGCTGATGAGCGTCCCGGGGTTGGTCGTCCTCTACGGCGGCGTCATGCAGAAACGCTGGTCGGTCAACTCGATGATGATGGCGTTCGTCGCCTTCGCGATCGTCTTGGTCCTCTGGGTGCTGGTCGGATTCAAGATGGCCTTCGGCGATCCGATGCACATCTTCGGCGCGACCAGCGGCTTCTTCGGCAACATGTGGGGCAAGCCGGGCTCGATCCTCAACAGCCATAGCCTGCTCGAACAGGCGCGGATCGGGGACCTGCCGGAAGAAGAATTCCTCTTCCCGATGTCGACCCTGGCGTACTTCCAGATCGTCTTCGCCGCGATCACGCCGCTGCTGATGCTCGGCTCCGTGCTCGGGCGCTTCAACTTCAAGGCCTGGATCCCGTTCGTCGCCCTCTGGACGCTGCTCGTCTACACGATCAACGCCTTCATGATCTGGGGCGGTGGCTTCTTCGCCCAGCAGGGCGCGATCGACTACTCCGGCGGCTACGTGATCCACCTCGCGGCGGGAGTCTCCGGCTTCGTCGCCGCCTGGGTGATCGGCCCGCGCCTGCAGCGCGACCGCGAGGTCGACGCTCCCAACAACCTGGCGATGGTCGCGATCGGCGCCGGGCTGCTGTGGATGGGATGGAACGGGTTCAATGGCGGTGACTGGTACAGCGCCGGCAACATCGCCTCCGCCTCGCTGCTCAACACCAACATCTGCGTCGCCGTCGCCTTCCTCGTCTGGGTCGGGATGGACTACCTGACGGGGCGCAAGCCGAGCCTGATCGGCAGCGTCAACGGGATGATCGTCGGCCTCGTCGCGATCACCCCCGGCGCCGGCTTCGTCAACGGCTGGGCCGCGATCATCATCGGCGTCGTCTCCTCGATCCTGGTCTACCTGGCGCTCAACTACCTGAGCCGGGTGCGGCCCTTCCGCAACGTAGACGACACCCTCGGCGTCGTCTACACCCATGGCTTCGCCGGGGTCGCCGGCGGCCTCCTGGTCGGCATCTTCGCCAACAACCTGATGGCGGGCGAACACGAAGGCCTGATCTCCGGCGGCGGGCTGCACCTGCTCTGGGTGCAGGCCTACACGGCGGCCTGGGTGATCGCCTTCTCGGCGATCGGCACCTTCATCCTCCTCAAGTTGGTCGGGCTGGTGGTCCCGCTGCGGATGACCGAGGAGGACATGGAGACCGGCGACATCGCCGTCCACGGGCACGAGGTGTACCCGTCCGACGTCCCCTCGCTCGGCTACCCCGACGGCGTCCCCGCGGCGTCGGCTCCGGGCCGGCCGGCGGCCGCCGGAGGCACCCCCTAACCCGGCGCCACCCGCAGACCGGAGCCGCCCCCTTCCTCCTGGCGGTTCCGGTCTGCCAATCTGGCCCGACCCCTCGTTCGACCTCGGAGGCAGCACGAAATGGCACTGAAGATCATCGTTTCCTACGACGACACCGACAACGACCGGGACGCCCTGGCGCTCGGTCGGCTTCTCGCCTCCTCGGGAGCCGAGCTCGCCCTCGCCTATGTCCGCCACTCGTTCGGCGAATCGCTTGAGCAGGAGCAGGCCGAGCAGCTGCTGGCGCGAGGCGCCGCCTCGGTCGGCATGCCGGAGATGAAGAAGCACGTGGTGGTCAACCCCGCCACCAGCGTCGGCCTCACCGAGCTGGCCGAGCAGGAGCAGGCCGACGTGATCGTCTTCGGCTCCGAATACCGGACCGCCCGCGGTCTCGTCAAGCCGGGGATCTCGGCCCACAAACTGCTCCTCGGCGGGCCCTCGGCGATCGCCGTGGCGCCGGCGGGCTTCAACGAGGACCCGGCCCCTGGCATCAGCGTCGTCGGGGTGATCGAGGAGGGCGACCCGGCCGCCCGCCGCACCGCCGACAGCCTCGCCGGGGCGCTCGGTGCCGAGGTGGTCGCCCACGGCTCCGGGCCGGTCGACCTTCTCGTCGTCGGCTCCCGCCCGGAGGCGCCGGAGGGCAGGGTCGTCCTCAGCGCCGCCAGCGACTACGCGGTCGAGGCCGCTAACTATCCCGTGTTGGTCATCCCCCGCGGGGTGGCGGTCGACTTCGGCTCTACGGCTGGGGTTGCTGGATAACCACGATCACGGCCGCGATCTCCGGGTCGCGGCCGTCGATGCGTCCGCGCAGGCTGTCGAGGTCGGCGCTGCGCGCCTGGTAGGTGGACGCGAGCTCCGCAACGGTCTGGACCGCGGAGGCGGTTTCGATCACCAGGGCGGCCGGGCCTGCCGTTGAGCCCCGCGCCTGCGCTCCCTCCTCGAGGACGCGCCGGGTGATGTCGGCGGATGCCCGCTCGGCGTTCGCCCAGCCCTGACCGAAGGACAGCTCGGGGTTGCTCAGGGTCGGGCCCTCGAGCACCCGCAGGTCGCACTCCTCTGGGTCCCACCTGCGGTCGCCGAGCTCGAACGAGCGCCGTGACAGCCACGGATCGAGGACCGCGTTCCGCATCTCCTCGTCGCTGAGGTTGAAGGTGCGGGCGCGGTGGAGGCCGGAGCTGACCTCGACGTGGAAGGGCATCCGCCGACGCTAGCGGTTTCGCAGAGCGGATAGCTGGGATGATCCGGCCGATGCCTCGTCCGCTGCCCGCCGCCGTCGTCTTCGACAACGACGGCCTCCTCCTCGACACCGAGTCGGTCTGGACCCGGGCCGAGGAAGACCTCTTCGAGCGCCGAGGGCTGGAGTTCACCCCCGCCGATAAGCGCGAGCTCGTCGGCACCTCGGCCGAGATCGCCGGCGGAATCCTCGAGCAGCGGCTCGGCGAGCCGGGGCGGGCGGGGGAGCTGATCGAGGAGCTGAACGCGCTCGTCGTCGCTGAGCTCGAGCACGGTGTGGAGTCGATGGTCGGCGCCCGTGAGCTGCTCGAGCGGCTGCGCGAGCGCGGCACCCCGCTGGGCCTGGTCTCCAACTCGCCGCTGCGCTTCGTCCAGCGCTCGATCGAGATCGTCGGCCTCGGCCACCACTTCGACGTCATCCTCAGCGCCCACGAGGTGGCGGCGCCGAAGCCGGCGCCCGACCCCTACCTGGAGGCCTGCCGTCGCCTGGGGGTGGAGCCGGGACCCTCGGTGGTCGCGTTGGAGGATTCACCGACCGGGGTTGCCGCCGCGCGGGCGGCGGGCCTGACCGTGATCGGCGTCCCCTCGATCGAAGGAATCGCGCTGGAGGAGGCGCACCACATCGCCGACTCCCTTCGCGACGAAGTGGTCATCCACCACCTCAGCCTCTAAGCCTCTACCTGAGGTTTAGCCTCGGAGAACCCGCCGGCGGCGAAGGACCCGCTCGCTGATCTGGAGCAGTTCCTCGACGTTATGGCGCTGCCCGGCATCGAGATCCCCCTTCAGGGCCGCGTTCGCGGCTGCGCCGACCTCGCTCTTGCGCTCGTTCAGGATCCCGATGTCCTCTTCATGCCCGGGATCGGCGACGGCGTCCTTCAGCTCGACCAGCAGTGCCTCGAGGCCGACGCGCAGCTGCAGGGCCGCCTCGCGGTCGCGGCCGGCGTCGAGGTCGGCGCGGGCGCGCAGCAGCAGCGTCTCGCAGGCGTCGAGGCGTTCGCGGCCGGTGAGGACTCCGGCGACCCGTTCTTGCGGCCGCAGCTCCTCCTCGCGCCGCCGGCGTTTGGAGGAGCCGCCGTGGACGTCGACGCGGCGGGCGTCGGTGAAGCGGCCCGCGGCGGTCTCCTCACCGCTGCCGTAGCCGATCGCGACCCGCTCGGCGTCCTCGGCCGCCAGCTCGCTCCTCGAGCTGGGATTGGCCGCGGCGACCGCCTGGGCGTGGAGGGCCCGGTTCAGCAGCGCCATCGCGTCGGCGACGAGGACGTCGACGGTGTCCTCGGCCTCGCACGCCTCGTCGAGCCAGCGGCCGGCCTCCTCGGCGTCCGCGAACTTGGCGAAGGCGCGGATCGCGGTCACCCGGGTCAGGGTCACCGGCTCGGGGTCTGAGCTTTCGAGCTGGCGGACGCGCCGGCGGCGACGCACCGGGGCGGCGGGGGCGCCGAGGCGCTGGACGACGAGGACGCTCTCCTCGGCGGCGGGCTCCGGCGAGCGGACGAGGTAGCGGCCGTCGGCCGGCGGCAGCGCGCCGGCGAAGTCGAGTTGGACGAAGCCGAACAGCGTCAGTCGCCGCTGCCGGCGGAGAGGCCGCCGTTGGGCGTGTCAGGCACCGCGTACTTCGACGGGTGCACCGGCACGCTCGGGTTTTCGATCTGGCCGAGGCGGTCGATCAGGCGCTGCCACTGGTTCGGTTTCAGCAGGGCGGCGAACTTCGCTTCGCCGAGGCCGGCGGTCGCGTGGTAGCCGACGTGGACGTGGTCGTAGTGGTCGGGGAGGGCGAAGCTGGTTTCTCCCGGCAGGTCCTCGAGCGAGATCACCTGGTGCGGGTGCATCGTCCCCTGCAGGCGCAGGACGGCGTGGATCAGTTCGTCGGTCACGGTCCCCGGGCCCTGGTTGCCGGTTACCGGAATGCCGTTGATGACGGCGATGTCGACCGCGTCGCCGGTGCTGTGCTCGGAGACGTTGCCGGAGGTGGTGAGGAGGCCGTGACCGCACATCAGCGAGGTGATCGTCAGCTTGTAGCCGCTCGTGCTCAGGTACTCGAGCATCGCCAGGACCCGGCGGTCGATCCGGCCGGCGGCGATGTCTTCGCGGCCGCAGCTGTAGATGTCGAGGTCTTTGTCGTCGAGGACCCGTTTCTGCAGCGCCTCCTTGGAGAGCAGGAGGACGCCGGCGCCGCTCAGCTTCGCGAACGGGCTCTTGCCCTTGGCGCGGTAGATCGCGGTCGCCTCGAGCAGCTTCCAGCCGTCGAGGATCGGCTTCGGGTCGATCCGCGGTGCCCCCTTGCCGGCCGGGCGGATCGAGAAGTTGATGTGGGGATCGATGCCTTCCGCTTCGCCGCCGAGGCGGGCGAGGACGGTGCCGGCGATCACCTTCGAGCCGACCTTCAGCGAGCCCTTGCCGCTGGCGGCGACCGCGGCTTCGACCGCGTCGCCGGCGGTCTCGCGCTCGCTGCCGGTGCGCTGCGGCAGGGCACGCAGGCGCGGGCGCAGGTTCTGGCTTTCGACCGGGACCCGGCGCTCCTTGCCGGTCGGCATCACGACCAGGCGGCGGTTGCGGACCAGGTGGCCGAGCTCGGCGTAGGTGTAGCGGTTGCCGTAGGTGTCTTCCAGGACCACGAAGTTGCCGAGCGTGTCGGAGTGGCCGAGCTTGCGGATCACCCCGTCGTTGACGGCGACGACCGGCGCCCCCTCCTTGCTGAAGATGTTGATCCCGCGCGGGGTGGGGGAGGAGGAGATGACTTCGGCGGCGTTGCCGTATTCGGGGCTCTCGCCGTTCTTCAACGCCGCCCGGGCGGCGACGTCGTCGGCGTAGCGGGCGTCGGCGGCGATCGGGAAGTGGGCGCCCTCGGTCAGCCCGGTCAGCGAGCCGACCAGGTCGGAGGGGAGGCGGCCGTAGGCGCGGGCGTAGAGGAGCACCTCCTGGACGTACCAGTCGGCGTGGTTGTAGGCGAAGATCGCCTGGTAGAGGTCCTTGTTGCCGCCCGCCAGCTTCAGGTAGTGGGCGGCGGCGCAGATCGCGTCGACGGGGTTGTAGGGGTCTTTCTTGCCGTCGCCGTTGGCGTCGAGGCCGAACTGTTCCCAGCTCGAAGGCAGGAACTGCATCCAGCCGACGGCGCCGGCGCTGGAGACGTTGGTGTTGGTGCCGAAGGCGGTCTCGATTTTGTTGATCGAGGCGAGCACCTCCCACGGGATCCCGTATTCGGTTCCGCAGGCCTGGTAGATCGGCAGCAGGAAGGGCGGGATTTCGAAGCTGTCGATGACGAAGTTGGGGACGCCGATCGGGGCGGGTCCGAAGGGGGCGATCGTCGTCGTCGGGTTGGCGATCGTCGGGGCGCCGCCTTCGTTGTAGGGGGAGCCGCCGTCCGGCCCCTTCGGAGCCGGCTGGTCGCCGCCGCCGTTGGCGCTGGGGGCGGTGACGGCGCCGGTGCTGCCGCCGCCGCTGGCATCGCCGAGGACGTCGTTGCGGGAGACCCCGCCCTTGCCGGCGTTGCCGCCGGCGATCCCCGTCCCTTCCTTGACGCCGCCTTTGCCGCCCGCTTCGGGCGCCGGGGTGGATGCAGGGGCGGGCGCCGGGATCGGCGTCCCTTCCGCTTCGCCGGAGGCCGGGGGGGAAGGAGCCTCGCTGGTGTCTTCGGGGTTTTCGCAGTCGGGGTCTTCTTCGTCGGCGAAGCCGTCGCCGTCGTCGTCGAGCCCGTTGGCACAAGCCGGGGCCTGCAGGGAAGGGACGGCGGTAGTCGTCGTCGGGTCGACCGCCGAGCCTTCCGAGAGCGGGTCGGCGCCGGCGAAGGCCGTGCCCACGGCAGTCACCGCCAGGAAGCTGGCGAGTGCGAGTAGAAGTGCGAACTTGGTTCTCATCCCAAAGCGTCCCTGCCCACGCTCGGATACCCCTCCCTGGGCAGTGGCTGCAAGCTACCCACTGGTACGGGCGTCCGCAACGGAACTGCCTGCCCCCAACAAGGCCTTAATCAAGGTCTGAAACATCGCTGTAACGGAGATTTTCAACTCAGCCGGATGTGCTCGTTAAGCTGCTGTCAACGCGAGGGGAAAGGCATGCGGCTTGAGCTTTGAAGAGTATGAGCAGGATGGCGACGGGCTGCGTGCCCGGGCGGAGCAGGCGCTGGGCGAGCTGGCGCAGGCGCTGATCGACAACCCGACGCTGCACGACGCGGTCACCGCGGCTCTCGGAGCGCGGGAGAAGGCGATCGAGGCCCAGCAGGCGGCGATGAGCGCCCTCAACCTGCCCTCGGCGACCGACGTCGAACGGCTGGAGCGGCGCCTGCGGTCGTTTTCGCAGCGTCTGGAGGACGTCGAGGAGGCAATCGACGACCTCAGCCGCGAATTGGGGGCGCTGCGCCGCGAGAACGCCAAAAAACCACCGAAAAAAGAGAAGTCTAACTCTCAACCTTAGGGTGAGAGTACGCCTGCTGCAACCGCTCCGGCACGCTGGGCGGCCTCCTCCAGCTCTTCCTCTGGCAGCTGCCCCGAATCGCTCTTCTCGGTGACGATCAGGAGGGCCGCGACGGCGACACCGTGCTCGGCGGCGGCGGCGAGCAGCCCGGCCGTCTGCATGTCGGCCGCCTCGGCGAGGGTCGAAGGCAGGTCCCGCTCCGGCCGGTAGAGGGTGTCGAGGCTGACGACATGTCCGCGGGGGGCATCCGGCAGCTCCTCGGAAAGCTCCCGCGCCAGCTCCTCCTCCGGTCGTGATTCCTTTCGGTCGCTGTCCGTCCGAAAGGAACCAGGGAACGGGTGGGCCTCGGTGACGACGAGTAAATCTCCCGGTTGCAGGCTGCCGAGCGAGGTGCAGGTGCCGATGCGGATCGCGCGCCTAACTCCCAGCTCGGCCAGGTCCGCGAGGACGACAGCGGCGCTGGGGCCGCCCATCCCGGTCGACTGAATCGTCAACTCGTCTCCCTTATGAGTGACCCCCGTGTAGCCCCAGAGGCCGCGGGCGTGGTTGCTCATCTTCGGCTGTACCAGCAGCTCCTGGGCCAGCATCAGCGCCCGGCCGGGGTCGCCGACGAGGATCGCCTCGGCGGCGATCGGGGCGGTCGGTCTCAGGCGCGCCGGCATCTGCGCCGTCGAATCTAGTCGTCCAGGCACGGCACCGACATCGGGGAGAAACCGGGGTCGGCGAATTTGCTCCAGGGGGACAAAGACCGCCTGCCTCTCCATTCATAGCGTGGGATCGAGTTATCCAAACGCGACCGGCGGGGCCGTGAATCCCGTCGGGCTAGGAGGAAATGGAATGAAAAGGAGGCTGATGATCGCCGCTCCGGTGGCCACGATCGCCTCGCTCGTCCTGCCGGGTCTGGCCTTCGGTGCTTCGGAACCGATCTTGGATACGCCCGAGGCCAGCATCAATGCGATGTGGGTGATCGTCGCCGCCTGCCTGGTGATGTTCATGCAGGCTGGGTTCCTGCTCTTGGAGGTCGGGTTCTCCCGAGCCAAGAACGCGGGTGCCGGAGTGGCCAAGGTGTTGGTGAACTTCTCGATCGCCTCGCTCTGTTACTGGGCGTGCGGCTTCGCGTTGGCGTTCGGCGGACTCGGCGAGATCGCCGGGACCCACGGGTTCTTCCTCAACGTCGGCTCCTCGATCGAAGAAGCCGGCAAGAGCATCCCCTTCGTCGAAACGTATTCGATCAGCCCCGCCGCATTCATGTTCTTCCAGTTCGTCTTCTGCGCGGTCTCGCTGGCGATCGTCTGGGGCGCGACCCTGGAGCGGATCAAGTTCGGCGCCTACATCATCTACGCGATCATTTTCAGCGCCGTGCTCTATCCGGTGCTCAGCCACTGGATCTTCGGCGGCGGCTGGCTGCAGGTCAACGTCGGCATGCAGGACTTCGCCGGCTCTACGGTGGTCCACCTGATCGGTGCGACCGGCGCCTTCGCGGCGCTGCTGCTGCTCGGCCCGCGGATCGGCAAGTACACGAAGGACGGCAAACCGCGGGCGATCCCCGGGCACTCGATGCCCCTGGTCGGCCTCGGCGTGCTGATTCTCTGGCTCGGCTGGTTCGGGTTCAACCCGGGCTCGACCCTGGGCGCGATCGGCGGCCGCTTCGCTGAAGTCGTCGTCGTCACCAACCTCGCCGCCGCCGCCGGTGTCGTCGCCGCGGTCGCGATCATGTACCTGAAGACGAAGACGATCGATATCGGCATGGCGGGCAACGGCGCGATCGCGGGCCTGGTCGCGATCACTGCCCCGTCCGGCTACGTCGAGTACTGGGCCGCTCCGATCATCGGCGCGATCGCCGGCGTCATCGTCGTCTACGGCGTCCTCGCGATCGAGAAGCTGATCGACGACCCGGTCGGCGCCCTCTCGGCGCACGGTCTCGCCGGTATCTGGGGGACCCTTTCCTGCGGCATCTTCACCTCGCCGCGGCTGGCCGAATTCAACGAAGTCGGCGACCCGGGCCTCTGGTACAGCGGCTCCTTCCACCAGCTCGGCGCCCAGGCGCTGGGTGTGGCCGTCGCCTTCGCCTGTGTATTCGTCGCCTCCTACGCGATCTTCTTCGCGATCAAGAAGACGATCGGGCTGCGGGTGACGGCGGAGGAGGAGGACGCCGGGCTCGACATCTCCGAGCACGGGATGTACGGGTACCCGGAGCAGTTCATCCCCCAGCCGGAGTACTCGACCGGGGCTCCGCTACTGCACCCGCCGAGCGCGGCGCCGGCGACTCCGGCCGTCGCTACGCCGATGACCAGCGAGACCTAGGAGGCACGAACGGATGAAAAAGATAGAGGCGTACATCCGCCACGAGGCGTTCGAGCCGATCCGGGCCGAGTTGCTCGACAAGGGGTTCCCGTCCCTGTCGATCATCGAGGCCAAGGGCTCGGGCCGCCAGAAGGGCATCGTCGAGCGCTACCGCGGCTCGACCCTCACCGTCAACGTCCGGCCGAAGATCAAGCTGGAGGTCGTGGTCGAGGACAAAGACAAGGACGTCGTCGTCGACGCGATCCTCAGGCACGCCCGCACGGGCGAGGTCGGCGACGGCAAGATCTTCGTGCTGCCGGTGGAGGAGGCGATTCGCATCCGCACCGGGGAGGACGGCCAATCGGTCCTCCAGCTGCACGAGGAGTCGGAGATCCCCACGTAGCTCCGGCTTTCCCCCAGGACAAAGAGCCAGCGGGGCGGCCTTCGGGCCGCCCCGTTTGTGTTCGGGGGGAGAGGGTGGGGTCCCCTGCCCAGACACATCTCGCTATGGCTCGATGTTGAGTGTCTGGGAAGGGGACCCCACCCTCTCCTGCAAGCGGGTTAGCCTCGTTTTTGTGCCAGATCAACGGATCTCTCTCTCGGAGGCTGCGCGGCGGTCGGGCGTTCCTTCCAGCACCCTTAAACGGTGGGCGGCGGAGAAGGTTGTCCCTGTTCGGAAGGGGCGCTGGACCGCGGCGGCGGCTGCTCAGGCTCGGGTGGTGGCGCGGATGCGGGAGCGGGGGTACTCGCTCGAGGACCTGAAGAGCGCCGGCAAGGAGGGGCGGCTCGCCTTCGGCTTCACCGAGGAGCTCTTCTCGGGCTCGCAGGAGACGTACTCGATCGAGGAGGCGGCGGCGGAGACGGAGCTGGAGCCGGAGCTGGTCGAGCGCATCCTCGTCATCCTCGGCACCCCCTCCGGCCGCCGCGAGCTCGACAAGGACGACCTGGCGGCGATGCGGCACTGCGCCCGCGTCCTTGCCGCCGGCTTCCCCCTGGTCGCCTTCCTGCAGCTGGTCCGCGTCTACGCGCTCTCGATGCGGCGGATCGCCGAGGCCGAGGTGCGGCTCTTCCACCTCTACGTCCACGAGCCGCTGATCCGTGATGCCGTCCCGGAGCTGGAAATGGCGGAGGAGATGGGGGAGCTCGCCGCCGACGTCCTGCCGCTGACGGCGCCGCTGACCGAATACCTGCACGAGCGCTACCTGCGCTTCTTCGTCGAGCAGGACGTCGTCGGCCACATGGAGAGCGACTCGGCAATGGACACGGCCGAACTGGAGCTCGGGCACGTCAACGTCACCCTCTGCTTCATCGACCTCACCGGCTTCACCCGCTACACCGAGGAGGAGGGGGACATCGAGGCACTCGACGTGGTCGAGAACTTCGTCGCCACCGTCGAAGCGACGATGCCGCGGGAGGCGACGATCGTGAAGACGATCGGCGACGAGGTGATGGTCGTCTCTCCCGACCCCGGCTCGCTGACCGAGTGGGCGGTCGGCTTCCTCTCCCGCTTCCCCCAGCGGCCGCAACCGCGGGTCGGGCTCCACTACGGCGACGCCGTCTACCGCGACGGCGACTACTTCGGCAGCCAGGTCAACCTCGTCCACCGGGTCGTCAACCGAGCCCTGGCAGGCGAGGTCCTGGTCACCGACGCGGTCTGCGGCGCGATCGCAGCCAGCGACCGCCTTGAGTTCGAGCCGATCGGCGAGGTCAGCCTGAAGGGATTCCCGACACCGACCGAGCTCTTCGTCGTCCGCGGCGTATGAGCGGCGACGAGCTCCTCGAACGCGTCGAGGCCGGGGGGCTGATCGCTGGACCGGCACCGGTGGTGGTGATGCTCTCCGGCGGGCGGGACTCGGTCTCCATGCTCGACCTCGCGGTACGGGCGCGGGGTGCCGAAGCGGTGAGCGCGCTGCACGTCAATTACGGGCTGCGGCCCGAAGCGAACGGCGACGAGGAGCACTGCGGGCAGCTCTGCGCCGGGCTCGGGGTCGAGCTGGAGGTCGTGCGGCCCTCGCGTTCGCAGGGCGGCGGCAACCTCCAGGCCTGGGCGCGCGAGCAGCGCTATGCCGCCGCCACGCGGCTGGCCGGGGAGCGGGACGCGGCGATCGCCACCGGGCACACCGCCGACGACCAGGTCGAGACGATCCTCTACCGCCTCGCCTCGTCCCCTAGCCGCCGCGCCCTGCTCGGGATGCGACCCCGCAACGGGCGCCTGGTCCGGCCGCTGCTCGGGACCACCCGTGCCGAGACGACCGCCTACTGCGAGGAGCGGGGGCTGGCCTGGCGCGACGACGCCGGCAACGAGGAGGCCGACTTCAAGCGCAACCTCGTCCGCCGGGACCTGATCCCGCAGTTCGAGCGGATCCACCCGGCAGCGAAGGAGAACGTCCTGCGGACGGCGGCGCTGCTGCGCGAGGAGGAGGAGCTGCTCGGCTCGCTGGTCGACGCCGAGCTCGAAGGGAGCGGCGAAGCCCCCGCCGGGGCGATCGCGCAAGCGCGCTTCGCCGCACTGCACCCGGCGCTGCGCCGGCTCGTCCTTCAGCGCCTCGCCGACGAGGCCGCCGCCCGCCCGGTCGCCGGCGCCGCCCGCTTCGCCGAGCAGGTCGCGGGCCTCAGTCGCGGCGGCTCGGTGCTCGACCTCGGCGGCGGCGTCCGCGCCATCCTCGAGGGCGGCGTCCTCCGCGCCGAGCGCGCATAGCCCCTCTATATCTAGACTGCGCGCCGTGTCGGACCCCGCGATCGGCGAGACCCTCGTCGCCAGAGACGACCTGCAGCGGCGCATCGCCGAGCTGGGGGCGGAGATCAGCCGCGACTACGCCGGGAAGGAGCTGATCCTGGTCGGGGTGCTGAAGGGCGCCGTCCTTTTCCTCGCCGACCTGATGCGCCATATCGACGTCCCCTGCGAGATCGATTTCATGGCCGTCTCCAGCTACGGCTCGCAGACCGACTCCTCCGGCGTCGTCCGCATCCTCAAGGACCTCGACGCGCCGATCGAAGGCCGCGACGTTCTCATCGTCGAGGACATCATCGATTCCGGCCTCACCCTGCATTACCTGATGCGCAACCTCAACGCCCGCAATCCCGCTTCCCTGCACGCCTGCGCGCTGCTGACCAAGCCGGAGCGACTGCGGGTCGACCTCTCGCCGCGCTACGTCGGCTTCGAGATCGCGAACCGGTTCGCGATCGGCTACGGCCTCGACCACGCACAGAAGTACCGAAACCTGGATTTCGTCGCGGCGCTCTCCGACTAGATCGGAAATTCCGCCCTGGTACGCTGATTTCTCCTCGTGAGGCGGTTTTTCAAAAGCGCGGCGTTCCCGATCCTGCTGGTCGTAATCCTGGCGTTCATCGCCTCGAAAATGATCAGCGGCGGCGGTGGCACGGAGTCCCCCTCTTACAACGAACTGATCAACCCGAAATCGGGGCTCGTCGCCAAGGAACAGATCGAAGAAGTCGACGTCAACACGAAGGACAACACCCTCGACGTCAAGCGATCCAACGGGGAAAGCTTCTCCACCGGTTACCCGCCCGACGGCGAAGAAAGCCTCGTCACCCTCCTCGACAAATACGGCGTCAAGACCGACGTCCACGGCTCCGGCAGCTCCAGCCTGCTCTCGCTGCTGACCCTAATCCTGCCTTTCGTCGTCTTCTTCGGCTTCTGGATCTTTCTCATGAACCAGATGCAGGGCGGCGGCAGCCGGGTGATGAACTTCGGCAAATCGAAAGCCAAGCGGATGTCGGTAGACGCGCCGAAAATCACCTTCCGCGACGTCGCCGGCGTTGACGAGGCGGTGCAGGAGCTCGAGGAGATCAAGGAATTCCTCGAGAACCCGAAGAAGTTCCAGGCGCTCGGCGCTCGCATCCCGAAGGGCGTCCTTCTATATGGACCGCCCGGGACCGGCAAGACCCTGCTCGCCCGCGCCGTCGCCGGCGAGGCGGGCGTGCCGTTCTTCTCGATCTCCGGCTCGGACTTCGTCGAGATGTTCGTCGGCGTCGGCGCCAGCCGCGTCCGCGACCTCTTCGAGCAGGCGAAACAGAACTCGCCCTGCATCATCTTCATGGACGAGATCGACGCCGTCGGCCGCCACCGCGGCGCCGGCATGGGCGGCGGTCACGACGAGCGCGAGCAGACCCTGAACCAGCTGCTGGTCGAGATGGACGGCTTCGAGATGAAGGACAACATCATCTTGATCGCCGCCACCAACCGCCCCGACATCCTCGACCCGGCACTGCTGCGGCCCGGCCGCTTCGACCGCCAGGTCGTCGTCGACCGTCCCGACCGCAAGGGCCGCAAGAAGATCCTCGAGGTCCACACCCGCGGCAAGCCGCTGGGGCGCGAGATCGAGCTCGACACGCTCGCCGGTCAGACCCCCGGCTTCACCGGCGCCGACCTCGCCAACCTGATCAACGAGGCGGCGCTGCTGACCGCCCGCTCGGGCAACCGCGAGATCACGATGAAAGAGCTCGAGGAGGGGATCATGCGCGTGATCGCCGGCCCCGAGAAGAAGACCAGGGTGATGAGCGAGAAGGAGCGCCTGGTCACCGCCTACCACGAGGTCGGCCACGCGATCGTCGGCCAGCTGCTCGAGAACACCGACCCCGTCCACAAGATCTCGATCATCAGCCGCGGCCAGGCGCTCGGCTACACGATCAGCCTTCCGACCGAGGACAAGTTCCTGACCACGCGCGCAGAGCTGACCGACACGATGGCGATGACCCTGGGCGGCCGCGCCGCCGAGGAGATCGTCTTCGGCGAGATCACCACCGGCGCCTCCAACGACCTTGAAAAGGTGACGGCGACCGCGAAGCAGATGGTGATGCGGTTCGGTATGTCCGAGCGCCTCGGCCCCCGCGTCTTCGGTCACGATCGCGGCCAGCCCTTCCTCGGCCGCGAGTTCAACTCCGAGCCCGACTACTCCGACGAGATCGCCCGCGAGATCGACGACGAGATCCGCCGCATCGTCGAGAGCGCGCACCAGAGCGCGAAGACCCTGCTGAACGAGCGCCGCGACGACCTCGAGCGGGTCTCGAAGCTGCTGCTGGAGCGGGAGACGATCGACGCCAAGGAGTTCGTCGCCCTGCTCGAAGGCAAGTCGCCGGAGGAGGTCTTCGTCGACGACGACGAGCACCCCGCGGCGCCGGCCGAGCCCGCGCCGGAGCCCGAAAAGGCCGCCCGCGAGGGCAGTCGCCCGATGCCGCGTCCCCGCCCAGGTCTCGCCGGCGGCGACGCGTCCTAGTCAAGAGAGCCGCATGACCAGACTCATGGGGGTCGTCAACGTGACCCCCGACTCGTTCTCCGACGGCGGTCTCTTTCTCGACCCCGGGGCGGCGATCGCGCACGGGCGTGAGCTGGCCGCGGCCGGGGCGGAGATCCTCGACGTCGGCGGCGAATCGACCCGTCCCGGGGCCGATCCGGTTCCGGCTGAGGAGGAGCTGCGGCGGGTGATCCCGGTGATTAGCGGTCTCAGCGATCTCGGCTGCGAGGTCTCGGTCGACACCTCGAAGGCGGCGGTCGCCGCGGCCGCCCTCGACGCCGGCGCGACGATCGTCAACGACGTCACAGCCCTCCGCGGCGACGCCGCGATGGCACCCCTCTGCTCCGAGCGCGGCGCCACCGTCGTCCTCATGCACATGCTCGGGGAACCGCGGACGATGCAGGAGGACCCCCGCTACGGAGACGTCGTCGTCGAGGTGAAGTCGTTCCTCGCCAAGCGTCTCGAGGCAGCCACCGCGGCCGGTATCGCCGAGGAACGGGTCTGGCTCGACCCGGGGATCGGCTTCGGCAAGACCGCCGCCCACAATATGGAGCTGCTGCGGCGGCTCGGCGAGCTGCGCGAGCTCGGCCGGCCGCTGGTGATCGGCACCTCGCGCAAGAGCTTCATCGGCAAGGTCGACGGCTCCGCGGCCGGCGAGCGCCTCGGCGGCACGATCGCCTCCTCGGTCCTCGCCGCCGCCGAGGGGGCCGAGGTGCTGCGCGTCCACGACGTCGCCGAGGTGCGCCAGGCGCTGGCCGTGGCGACGGCGATACTCGGGTAGCTTCCTCAGCATGGAGAGCCACGACAACGGCATCGAGTCGAGCGCGGAAATCGAGCTGCGCGGGCTCTCGATCTACACCCACCACGGCGTCTCCGAAGCCGAGCAGGAGGTCGGGCAGCGGCTCGAGTTCGACATCTCCTTCGACGTCCCCGACTGCGACGCGGTGCTGACCGACCGGCTCGAGGACACGGTCGACTACGGGGCGGTCTGCGACATCGTCACCCTCGCCGCCACCGAGCGCAGCTACAAGACGCTCGAGCGCCTGGCGCAGGTGGTGGGGACCCGGCTGATGGAGCGCTACGGCTGCGAATCGGTCCGCGTGCGCGCCGCGAAGCCGGAGCCGCCGCTGCCGCTGGCGATCCAGGAGGTGGCGGTCGAGGTGACCCAGGAGCGGACTGTCGCCGAAGACGACGAAGCCGAGGACTAGCGCTTGGCCGGGGAGAGGCGGAGTGGCTACATCGGCCTAGGGTCCAACGTCGGCGACCCGGCCGTCCACCTGCGGGCAGCGGTCGAGCTGCTCGCAGCCGAGGGGATCGAGATCGAGGCGGTTTCCTCCACCTACGTCACCGAGCCGGTTGGCGAGATCCTCGACCAGCCCGATTTCCTCAACGCCGCCGTCCGCATCCGCACCGACCTCGAGCCCGAAGAGCTGCTCGACGCCTGCAAGCGGGTCGAGGCCGCGCGCGGCCGCTCCTTCGCGGCGCCCCGCCACAGCCCCCGCCCGCTCGACGTCGACCTGCTCCTCCTCGGCGACCTCGAGCTCAGCACCGACCGCCTGACGCTGCCCCACCCTGAGGTGACGACCCGTCGTTTCGTCTTGGTGCCGCTGCTGGAGCTCGATCCGAAGCTGACGCTGCCGGACGGGACCCGCTTGGACGAGGCGCTAGCGGGACTCGGCCCTGGCCAGCGGGTCGAGCAAAAGGGCCGTCTTACGCCGCTTTAACCCTTACCAACGATGAAGAACAACGTTCACGTGGTGCCAAGCGACGGTGGTTGGGATGTCAAGGTCGAGGGACGGCGGTCATCCGCCCACTTCCAGACCCAGCGGGAAGCGATCCAGGCCGGCCAGCGGCTGGCCCGGGGAAATCGCTCCGAGCACATCGTCCACGGGCGGGACGGCCGCATCCGCCAGCGGGACAGTTACGGTCGCGACCCCTTCCCGCCTCGCGGCTAGAACACATCCTCGACCACTGCTATCTTCGAATGGCTGGCTGAGAGCAGGTTCGCACGAGCGAGCTTCAGGCTTCGGCCCTTGGTCGGCACGTCTTCAGGCCCCGCTTCGGCGGGGCCTTTTTCATCTCAGCCTGGATACCAGACGGCGTCCAAGTGGATGTGCGGGTCGATCCTCTCCTCCCATAGCCGTTCGACGGTCTCGGCGGAGCGGTTGGCCGGCACGATTCCCGCCCGTATCTTCCTCACCCGGGAGGCGATGTAGGTGGCGCAGTCCGCGAGCTGGATGCCGCCGTTACCTGTGGGAGGGGACGAAGTGGATGGTGTCGACGATCTGGTCGATCCGCTCGGGGTTCCATCCCCAAGAGGTGCCGAGCTCCTGGTAGTTGGCGAGGTCGCGAAGGGCCGTGTCCTCGATCTCTTTCGCCTCGTCCGCGACGAGGAGCACCCGGCATTCGCGTTCGCGAGCCAGCCTCTCGATCGACTCGATGCTGAACATCAAGGCGATGTCGTGGGGGTGATAGGGGCTTGCGTACCGACGTTCCAGTCCCGCCTTGGCCACTCCGCGGATGACGACATCGGCTTCGGCCAGCTCGATCCCGCGGAGGACTCTGTCGAAGATCTCGATCCGTCGGTCGGGGGCCATGTTCGCGAAAGGCCCGCGGGCCGCGAAGAGATCGACGCCGTGGAACTCGAACGCGGCTTCTTGGCAGATGGTGGGCAATCAAGTGGATGGGCTGGTTCGGGTCGTCGCATCGCCGCCCCGTGTTGCCGGCCTCGTCCATGTAGGCAAAGCGCATTCCGCCTCCTGCTTTCCGCTCAACTTCGCGGCCTCCCCTGCGGAGGCACGCTGAGCCTAACGAGCGGCCGGTACGGCCTGGAGCGCGGCCCGAGCTAGGAGGCGGTCGCTGCGGTGTGCAGCGGGGTCAGCCACTCGGCCGGCAGGACCGGCGGCATCTTGCCGGGATAGTTCGGGACCAGGCGCTTGGCGAGGGCCGCGGCCGGGCGGTTCTCGATCGATGGGCGCAGGTCGTCGAGGGTCATCGCCAGGCCGATGCTGGGGGCGATCTGGAAGTCGGCGGCGTTCAGTTGCTCGCCGTTGATCACCCCGCTCTCGACCAGGGCGTCGACTTTGTCGAGCAGGCCGGGAAGCTTGGCGAGAGCGGCGCGGGCGTTCTCGTCGCTTGCTTCGTTGAAGCGCGCCGAGAGGGCGACCAGAGGGCCACCGGTCTTCACCGCGAGGCCGATCGGGACGCCGAGCTTGGCGCCCTCCGAATAGCTCGCCATCGGGTAGCGGTCCCGCTTGAACCCCCACCAGAGCAGCTGCCGGATCGGATGCTGGAGCTCCTCGTCGCCGAAGCGCTCGGCCTCCTCGACGGCGGCCCGCTTCTCGGGGTCGGCCGGGAACAGCGGCGGCTCCGGACGGAGGCGGTCGAGCTCACGGGCGATCGGTCGCGAGCCCTGGATCTTGTCGCCCCCGATCTTCAGCGCCGGCACCGTGATCCCGGGGAAGCCGACCGCTCTCAGGACCCCCTTCGAGACCACCGGCATCAGGTCTTTGCGCTTGTAGGCGATGCCCTTGTGCTGCAGCATCAGCTCGACGGCGGCGCTCGGGTGGGAGCCGGGAATTACATAAAGACGTGCGTCCATTGCGGGCGATCCTATGCATAACCGCGCCCGTTTGGCTACCCAGCCAGTCGCGCGCGGGGATAATCCGCCGATGCTCCTGGCCGTCGACGTCGGCAACACCCAGACCCACCTCGGCGCTTTCGAGGGCGAGAGCCTGGTCGAGCACTGGCGCTTCCAGACCCGCTCGGGGGCGACCGGGGACGAGCTGGCCGAGCGGATTGCCGGCCTCTTCTCGCTCTCGAAGATGTCCTTCGGCGACGTCGACGCCGTCTGCGTCTCCTCGGTGGTGCCGCCCCTCGGCAGCCAGTTCGAAGAGCTCTCGCGGCGCTATCTCGACGCCGAGTGCCTGGCGATCGGGCCCGGCGTCAAGACCGGGATGCCGATCCGGATCGAGAACCCGCTCGAGGTCGGCGCCGATCGGCTCGTCAACGCGATCGCCGCCTACGAGCGCTTCGGCGAGGCCTGCATCTCCGTCGACTTCGGCACCGGGATCAACATCGACGTCGTCTCCGCCGAGGGCGAGTACCTCGGCGGCGCGATCGGCCCCGGCCTCGCGCCCTCGCTCAGCGCCCTGATCGAACGCGCCGCCCGGATCACCCGGATGGACCTCGAAGAGCCGACCGAAGCGATCGGCCGCTCGACCCGGGCGGCGATCAACTCCGGCTTCATCTTCGGCTTCGCCGGGCTGATCGACGGCGTCGTCCGCCGCATGGAAGACGAGATCCCGAACCCCCACCTGCTCGCCACCGGCGGCTATGCCGCCGCCGTCGTCCCCTTCACCGAGACGATCGACGAGGTCGACGATCTGCTGACCTTGAAGGGACTGCGGCTGATCCATGAGCGCAACCGATGACAGAGCAGAGCGCCGCCCGGCGCTGACCGATCCCTTCGAGATCGGCGGCGTGCCGATCGCCAACCGGGTCCTGCTGGCGCCGCTGGCGGGGATCGGCAACTGGTTCGTCCGCTTGCAGGCCAAACGCCACGGCGCCGGCCTCGCCGTCTCGGAGATGGTCTCCAGCTTCGCCCTCCACTACCGCAACGAGCGCACCCTGCGGGAGCTGATGCGGATCCACCCCGACGAGCACCCGGTCTCGATGCAGCTCTTCGGCCATGACCCCGAGGTGATGCGCTCGGGCGCCGAGATCGCCGCCGAGGCCGGCGCCGACCTGATCGACATCAACATGGGCTGCCCGGTGCCGAAGGTGCGGAAGACGGGGGCCGGGGCGCAGCTGCTGCGCGACCCCGAGCTTGCTCTGGCGCTGGCCCGCGGCGCCGCCGAAGGCAGCGGCCTGCCGGTGACGGTGAAGCTGCGCTCGGGGATCGAGGCGGGCGACCGCTCCGGCTTCGAGCTGGCGATCCGGCTCGCCGAGGAGGCGGGGGTGGCGGCGATCGCCTTCCACCCGCGCGCCGCCACCAAGGGCCACAAGGGCAAGCCCGACTACGAGTTGACGCGCGAGCTGGTCGAGCGACTCGAGGTCCCGGTGATCGTCTCCGGCGGCCTCTCCAGCGCCGCCGCCGCCCGCCGCGCCTACGAGGAGTCCGGGGCCGACGCGGTGATGATCGCCCGCGGCTCGCTCGGCAACCCGTGGGTCTTCGAGGAACTGACCGGAAAGCGCGTTTCTCCGCCGGGTCGGGAGGAGATCGTCGCCGAGTGGCTCTGGGTCACCGAGCGCGCCGAGGAGCACATGGGCGCCGAGCGGGCGCAGCGCTACCTTCGGAAATTCCACCCCTGGTACGTCGAGCGCCTGGAAGCGCCCAAGGAGGTCGCCGACGAGCTCCAGCGCAGCGCCGATCTGGCCCGTGCGCGGGAGCTGATCGCGGGCCTCTCTGCGCCCGTATCCGTCGCCTGAACAGGGCTTTTGGAGGCCCCGTTGGCCGGCGGGCCACCCCCGCTATAATCGCGCGCTCCCTGCCCGGGTGTGCCGCCGCCGTTGGCGCGCATCGGGGCGTTTTTTTAGGTCTGGGAGACCGGCCAGGCTCCCTTTTCCAAAATCCAAAGCGAGGTCGCAAGTGCGTCAGGCCGTCATAACCCCCGAGGGGCTGGAAAAACTCAAAGAGGAGATCGAGTTCCTCTCGACGACCAAACGGCGCGAGGTCGCGGCCCGCATCAAGGAGGCACGCGAGGACGGCGATATCTCCGAGAACGCCGAATACGACGACGCCAAGAACGAACAGGCGCTGCTCGAGGGACGGATCGCCCAACTGGAGGAGAAACTCCGCCGCGCCCAGGTGATCGACGAGAAGGCGATCAGCACCGACGAGGTCGCCTTCGGCTCGATCGTCCACGTCAAAGACCAGAAATCCGGCGACTCGCAGAAATTCCAGATCGTCGGCTCGACCGAGGCCAACCCGCTCGAGCACAAGCTCTCGAACGAGTCGCCGATCGGCAAAGCGCTGCTCGGGAAGAAGCGCAACGACATCGTCACCGTCGAGGTCCCACGCGGGCCGAAGAAAAAACTCAAAATCACCAAGATTGAGAAATCCAGCTGAGGCTCGTTAGGCTCGCGCCCCGATGAGCGAGCCGACACCGCAGGAGGAGCAGCAAGACCTCTCGCAGGTTCTCGAGGACCGGCGCCGCAAGCTGGAGCGGCTGCGCGAGGCCGGGATCGAGCCGTTCCCGCACGAGTTCGCCGGTCGCGAGGACATCGCCGAGGTGCGGGTCGCCCACGAGGGCCTGGTGGCGGGGATGGAAACCGAGTCGCGCCACCGCGTCGCCGGCCGCATCGTCGCCCGCCGCGGCCACGGCAAGGCCTGCTTCCTCGACGTCCGCGACGGCAGCGGCCAGATCCAGCTGCACGCGCGCAAGGACGTCCTCGGCGACGAGGCCTACGAGTTGCTCGTCGACCTCGACCTCGGCGACATCGTCGGCGCCGAGGGGACGGCGATGGCGACCCGCCGCGGCGGCGAGCTCTCGCTGGCGATCGACCACTGGCGCCTGCTGGCGAAGAGCCTGCGGCCACCTCCCGACAAGTTCCACGGGCTCGAGGACGTCGAAACCCGCTTCCGCCGCCGCGAGCTCGACCTGATCGCCAACGAGGAGAGCCGGGCGATCTTCCGCACCCGCGCCCGCACGATCTCCGAGATCCGCCGCTGGTTCGACGAGCACGACTTCGTCGAGGTCGAGACGCCGGTCCTGCAGCCGCTCTACGGCGGCGCCCTGGCGCGCCCCTTCACGACCCACCACAACGCGCTCGACCGCGACTTCTACCTGCGGATCGCGACCGAGCTCTACCTCAAGCGCCTCGTCGTCGGCGGCATCGACCGCGTCTACGAGCTCGGCAAGGACTTCCGCAACGAGGGCGTCTCCCACAAGCACAACCCCGAGTTCACGATGCTCGAGTGGTATGAGGCCTACGCCGACTACGAGAAGACCGCCCATGATCTCGAGATGCTGGTCGCCGAGGTCGCCGAGCGGGTGCTGGGGACGACGAAGGTGAAGCGCGGCGACGGCGAGATCGACTTCGCGCCGCCGTGGCGGCGGATCACCCTGCGCGAGGCGATCCTCGAGCGGGCCGGAATCGACATCCGCGAGCACCCGACCCGCGAGGCGCTGGCGAAAGCGATGGGGACCGAGCCCGATCCGAAGGAGGGCTGGGGCAAGCTGGTCGACGGGTTGCTGTCGAAGGAGGTCGAGCCGGGCCTGATTCAGCCGACCTTCATCTTCGACTATCCGGTCGAGCTCTCGCCCTTCGCCAAGCGCCATCGCTCCGAGGAGGGGACCGTCGAGCGCTGGGAGGCCTTCGCCGGCGGCGTCGAGATCGCCAACTCGTTCACGGAGCTGAACGATCCCGACGAGCAGCGGCGCCGCTTCGAAGAACAGGTCGCCGAGGGCAAGCGCGGCGACGAGGAGGCGCAGCCGTTCGACGAGACCTTCGTCGAGGCGCTCGAACAGGGGATGCCGCCGACCGGCGGCGTCGGCCTCGGTATCGACCGCCTGGTGATGATGCTGACCGGCTCGAAGACGCTGCGGGAAGTGCTCCTCTTCCCGGCGATGCGCTCCTAATGTGACGGGAACGTGCCAAGTCTCGCCTGAAAGTCCGCTCTTAGCGTGTTCAAGCGCTCAGAAGCCGGACTTCCCACCCCGGTAGAGTTAAGGGACAGATGGATGCCTCCCGATAGAGGGAGCAAGGCGTCCGGCGGTACAAACCCGGGTATGCCGGGTTTGAGAACCAGGAAGAGGTCTTCATTTGTTCGAGCGATTCACTGAGAGAGCTCGCCAGGTCGTCGTCCTAGCGCAGGAGGAGGCCCGGACGCTCAAGCACAACTACATCGGCACCGAGCACATCCTGCTCGGTCTCCTTCGCGAGGAGGAGGGGCTTGCCGCCCGCGTCCTCGAGTCCCTCGACATCACCGTCGAACGGGTGCGCTCTCAGGTGGTCCGGATCGTCGGCTCCGGCGAGGAGGTCACCTCCGGCCAGATCCCGTTCACGCCGCGCGCCAAGAAGGTCCTGGAGTTGGCGCTGCGCGAGGCGCTCTCGCTCGGCCACAACTACATCGGCACCGAGCACATCCTGCTCGGCCTCGTGCGCGAGAACGAGGGCGTCGCCGCCCGCATCCTGCTCGACTTCGACGCCGACTCGGACAAGATCCGCAACGAGGTCATCCGCATGCTCTCCGGCCCCGGTGGCCGTCGTCAGGGCGGCGGTGGCGGCGGTGCCGGCGGCGAGGGCAAAAAGTCCTCGAAACTGCTCGACCAGTTCGGCCGCAACCTCACCCGCCTCGCCGAGGAGGGCAAGCTCGACCCGGTGATCGGCCGCGAAACCGAGATCGAGCGGATCATGCAGATCCTCTCGCGCCGGACCAAGAATAACCCGGTGCTGCTGGGCGAGCCGGGGGTCGGCAAGACCGCGGTCGTCGAGGGTCTCGCCGCCCGCATCAACAAAGGCGAGGTGCCGGAGCTGCTGAAGAACAAGCAGATCTACACCCTCGACCTGGCCGCCCTCGTCGCCGGTTCCAAGTACCGAGGCGAGTTCGAGGAGCGCCTCAAGAAGGTGATGAAAGAGATCACCCAGCGCGGCGACATCATCCTCTTCATCGACGAGCTCCACAACCTGGTCGGCGCCGGCGCCGCCGAGGGCGCGATCGACGCGGCCTCGATCCTGAAGCCGGCCCTGGCCCGGGGCGAGCTGCAGACGATCGGCGCGACGACGCTCGACGAGTACCGCAAGTACCTCGAGCGCGACTCTGCGCTGGAGCGCCGCTTCGCCCAGATCAAGGTCGACCAGCCCTCGCCCGAGGACACGGTGAAGATCCTCGAGGGGCTGCGCGAGCGCTACGAACAGCACCACCGGGTGACGATTCGCGACGATGCCCTCGAAGCCGCCGCCGAGCTCGCCGACCGCTACATCTCCGACCGCTTCCTGCCTGACAAGGCGATCGACCTGATCGACGAGGCCGGCTCGCGGATGCGGATCAAGAGCATGAGCGCGCCACCGGTCTACCGCGACCTCGAGGAGGAAATCGAGAAAACGCGGCGCGAAAAGGAGACCGCGATCGAGGCTCAGGAGTTCGAAAAGGCCGCCAACCTGCGCGACACCGAGCGCCAGCTGACCACCCGCAAGCGCCAGCTCGAAGACGAGTGGGCCGAGGGTGAGAACGGCGAGCGGCCCGAGGTCGGCGAGGAGGAGATCGCCGACATCGTCTCGATGTGGACCGGCATCCCCGTCTTCAAACTGACCGAGGCCGAGACCAAGAAGCTGATCCGGATGGAGGAGGAACTCCACAAGCGGGTGATCGGCCAGGAGGTCGCGATCACCGCCGTCTCGAAAGCGATCCGCCGCTCCCGCGCCGGGATCAAGGACCCGAAGCGGCCCGCCGGCTCGTTCATCTTCCTCGGCCCCTCCGGGGTCGGCAAGACCGAGCTCGCCCGCACCCTCGCCGACTTCCTCTTCGGCGACGAGGAGGCGATGATCCGGATCGACATGTCCGAGTACATGGAGAAGCACGCGGTCAGCCGCCTGGTCGGCTCGCCCCCCGGCTACATCGGCTACGACGAGGGCGGCCAGCTGACCGAGGCCGTGCGCCGCAAGCCGTACTCGGTGCTGCTGCTCGACGAGATCGAGAAGGCCCATCCGGACGTCTTCAACATCCTCCTGCAGATCCTCGAGGACGGGCGCCTCACCGACGCCCAGGGCCGCACCGTGGACTTCCGCAACGCGATCGTGATCATGACCTCGAACATCGGCGCCTCGGAGATCTCGAAGAACACCTCGATCGGGTTCACCGTCGCCGACGAGACCGGGATGTCCTACGGCGACATGAAGAACCGGATCATGAGCGACCTAAAAAAAGTCTTCCGGCCCGAGTTCCTCAACCGGATCGACGAGGTCATCGTCTTCCACAAGCTCGCCAAGGACGAGGTCAAAGAGATCATCGACCTGATGATCGCCCGCGTCCGCGTCCAGGTCGCCGAGCACGAACTGCAGCTCGAGCTGACCGACGAGGCGAAGGAACTGCTGGTCGACAAAGGCTGGGATCCCTCGATGGGCGCCCGTCCATTGCGCCGCGCGATCCAGCGCTACGTCGAGGACCCGCTGGCCGACGAAGTCCTGCGCCAGGGCGAGATGACCCCAGGCTCGACCGTGATGGTCTCCCGCAACGAGGCCGGGGACGAGGAGGACAAACCGCTCGACCTCGAGATCATCGCCCCGAAGAAGCCGAAGGCCAAGGCGCCCGAGAAGCCCCAGCGCGAGAAAGTCGGCGTCGGCGCCAAGAAGGACGACGTCGGCGGCGACGACGGGCCCGCGGACGAGGGCTCCGACGGCGCCGGCGACATCGAGTCCTGAGCGAGGCGCAGCTGTGAGGGAGCCGGGCCGGGCCGCGATCGGCACCTGGAGCGGAGGGCGGTTCCTCCACTTCGGCGAGAAGATCGAGGAGGATCGGCTGGCGGCTCTGCTGCGGCCGGGCGAGGGGATCGAGACGGTGCTCACCGCCGATGCCTACGGGCAGGGCGAGGCGGACCGGGTTCTCGGGCGGGCGCTGGAGGGCGTGGCGCAGGATGACTTCTGCCTGATCGGCGCCGTCGGCCACGACTTCTACGAGGGCGAGCGGGAAGGGCCGAAAGGGTTTCCGCGCTTCACCGACCCGCGGTTGCGGGGGCCTGAGGCGTATGGGAGCTATCTGCGGATGGCGACCGAGAAGAGCCTGGAGCGGATCGGCGCCGATTCGTTCGACCTGCTGCTGCTCCACAATCCCGACCGGGTCGGCTACTCGAGCGAGGTCGTCTGGGATGGGATGGCGGTGCTGCGCGAGGCGGGGCTGACGGCGCGGATCGGGGTCGCCCCCGGGCCGGCCAACGGCTTCACGCTCGACCTGATCGCCTGCCTGGAGCGCTTCGGCGAGCTGATCGACTGGGCGATGATCATCCTCAACCCGCTCGAGCCCTGGCCGGGGGAGCTCTGCCTCGACGCCGCCGCCCGCCACGACGTCAAGGTCCTGACCCGGGTCGTCGACTACGGCGGCCTCTTCTGGGGCGACCTGCGGCCGGGGATGGAGCTGGCCAAATTCGACCACCGCTCGTTCCGCCCCGAGGGGTGGATCGAGGCCGGGGCGGAGAAGATCGAGCGGCTGCGGCCGATCGCCGAACGGGCGAAGTTGACGCCGATCCAGCTCGCCTGTCAGTGGAACCTCGCCCACCCCGCCGTCGAATGCGTTGCCCCGACCCTGATCCAGGAGATCGGCCCCGAGGCCTGCCCGATCGAGGCGAAGCGGGTCGAACTCGCACACCTGCCGGCCGAGCGGCGCCTCAGCCCCGAAGACGTCGAGGAGATCCGCGCGATCGGCGACAACGCCAACTGCATGGCGCTCAAGGGCGCCAGCCCCGAACACGAGGGCGAAGAGCGCCCCGATAGGTGGCCGCTGACCGACGACCTCACCGCCGTCGGCGACCGCTGGGGTATCGACCCCCAGCGCGACCTCATTGCCACTCACCAGCTCACGAGACCGCAAAAAACCGCGTTATAGACGTATTTCTGCGGTCTCGACGACGCTGCCGCTTGCTCCGTCGCTTCAACCCAAGAGTCGCGCCTTCTGAGCCTCGAACTCAGCCTCGGTGAGCAAGCCCTGCGACCTCAGCTGCCCGAGCTTTGCGATCTCGTCGGCGACGCTCGATGAGGAGACGGGTGCTGGCGTGGATGCGGTGTTGGCGCCGAACAGTGAATGGGACCTGAACCAATTTTCGATCACCTCAGCGGTCCCATGATTGACCTCGGCGGTGCCAACGCGATCTTCACCCGGAAGGCTTGCGTGAAAGACATCGACCCCATTGCCGAGGCCATGCTTTTGTTGCATTCCAGTCTCCCTTCCGCTTGGTGAAGGCCGGAACCGTACCTGAAAAATACTGATTACAAAGATCGATAAGCCGCCGCTTATGTCGGTAGCTTCGCGCCGTGGATCGCAAGTGGTGGACCCTTGCCGGCGCCTGCGCCGGGCTCTTCATCCTGATGCTGGACTCGACCGTGGTCGCCTTGGCGCTGCCCTCGATCCGCAGGGACGTCGACGCCTCCGCCGAGGGGCTGCAGTGGGTGATGAACGCCTACCTGCTGACGATCGCGGTGCTGGTCGTCACCGCGGGCAGGCTCGGGGACATGTTCGGGCGCAAGCGGGTCTTCCTCGCCGGCCTCGTGCTCTTCGCGATCGGCTCGGTCGTCTCCGGCGCCGCCCAGGGCCAGGGGATGCTGATCCTCGGCCGGGTCCTGCAGGGCGCCGGGGCGGCGCCGATGCTCTCGCTCTCGCTCGCCCTCGTCTGCAACGTCTTCCCGAGCGAGGAACAGCCGCGGGCGTTGGGGATCTGGGCCGCGGTCTCGGCGATCGCCCTGGCGATCGGGCCGCTCGCCGGCGGCCTGCTGATCGAACTCGACTGGCGGGTGATCTTCTGGATGAATCTGCCGATCCTCGCCCTCGGCTTCGCGATCACCACCGCGGCGGCGCCGGAGTCGACCGACCCCGCCGCCGGCACCCGCATCGACTGGCTCGGCCTCGCCCTCCTCAGCACCGGCGTCACCGCCGGCGTCCTCGCGCTCGTGCAGTCGCAGGCCTGGGGCGCGGAGGCGATCGTCGCGCTGGCGCTCGCCGCCGTCATCCTCATCGCGGTCTTCTGGCGGGTCGAGCACCGGGTGGGGGAGCCGATCGTCGAATTCGCCCTCTTCCGCAACCGCCCCTACTTCGGCGCCAGCGCCGCCGCCTTCGCGCTGGTCGGCTGCTACTGGGCGGTGATGTTCTTCCAGCCGCAGTACCTGCAGGACGTCCGCGGCCACTCGCCGATCCTCAGCGGCCTGATGATTCTGCCGGTAACTGTGCCGATGATCTTCGTCTCGCCCTTCTCCGGCCGCCTGATCGCCCGCTTCGGCGCCCGCCGCCTGATGACCACCGGGATGCTCTTCGGAACGGTGGGCCTGCTGGTGCTGACGCAGATCGACGCCAGCAGCCCCTACGGTCTCCTCCTCGTCGGCTACCTCCTCTTCGGGATCGCCCTCGGTCTCGTCTACGCGCCGATGTCGACCGCGGCGATGGCGGCGATGCCGGGGGACAAGGTTGGGATCGCCTCCGGGGTCCTCGCGATGGACCGCGTCCTCGCCGGCGCCGTTGCCCTCGCCGCCACCGGCGCGGCCTTCCACGCCCTGCTCGGCGACGGCCACTCCTTCGCCACCGCCGTCGCCGGCTCGACCTGGGTCGCCGTCGTCCTCTGCGCTGCCGGCACCGCCCTCACCTGGAGATTTGTCCGCGACCCCGAGCAGGGATCGTCACCCGGGGAGCTGCGCCACCACATGCACCACAAGCGCTTCCATCTTTAAGCCCGCTTGACAAAGTGATATCCGACCTGTCCACTCGGAATCGAGGAGACCGCATTCCAGAGCCCTTTCTGCCATCCTCTTAAGCGATGCCTGATCTGTCTGGGGATGAGCTTCAAGAGTTGTCTGAACGCCAGGATCCCCGACTTCTACGAGCTCTCGACGTGGTCGCCCCCGGAGGCGCGCTGCGGGAGGGCATCGACAACATCGTCCACTCGCGAACGGGCGGGCTGCTGGTTGTCGGCGACCTCGACGACATCTCCCACCTGCTCTCGGGAGGGATCAAGCTCGACGTCGACTACAGCCCGGCGATGCTCTACCAGGTGGCAAAGATGGACGGGGCGATCGTCCTCAACGGCGAGGCGACGAAGATCGCCTGGGCCAACGTCCAGCTGATGCCGGACCCGACGATCCTCAGCTCGGAGACCGGCACCCGCCACCGTACCGCCGAGCGCGTCTCCAAACAGACGACCGCTCTTGTGATCGCGATCTCCCAGCGCCGTGACGTCGTCTCCCTCTACGTCGAGGGGACGAAGTACATCCTTCAGGACATCCCGGCGGTGCTGGCGAAAGCGAACCAGGGGCTGGCGACGCTGGAGAAGTACCGCCAGCGCCTCGACCAGGTCTCGGCGCGGCTGACCCAGCTCGAGTTTGACGGCGGCGTCGTCCTCCATGACGCGCTCTCGGCTCTGCAGCGCGCCGAGCTGGTGACGCGGATGGCGGTCGAGGTCGAGCGCTACATCGTCGAGCTCGGCACCGAGGGCCGGCTGATCGAGATGCAGCTGGAGGAGACGATGGTCGGCGTCGCCGCTGACAAGACGGCGCTGATCCGCGACTACAGCGTCGAAGACTCCGAGGGGAACCTGACCGCGGTGCTGCAGGCGCTGGGTCGGATGCCGCACCAGGACGTGCTCGACTTCGGTCGGTTGGCCGAGCTGCTCGGCTACGACCGCAAGGTCAACACCCTGGACTTCCCCGTCGCGCCGCGCGGATACCGGGTGTTGGGCCGGGTCCCGCGGATTCCCAAGCTTGTCGTCCAGAAGATCACCCATGAGTTGGGCGGGCTCGGTGAGGTCCTCACGGCCTCCGACGAAGAGCTCGCCGCCGTCGACGGAGTCGGGCCCGCGAGGGCCAAGGACATCCGCGAGGGCCTGCGACGGCTCCAAGAGGTTGATCTGGTCGACCGGTACTTGCAGAGCTGACGGCGCCACCGCCGTCGAACAACGAAAGGAGTCACCGATTTCCGAGCTAGACGAGGCCACTGTGGAGGCCGTCTTCGAGGACGTGGAATACGTCTGCGACTTCGAGGAGGGCGACAAGGTCGTTTACCCGCATCACGGCGCCGGCCTGGTGATGGCCAAAGAGACGCGTGAGCTGATGGGGGAGGAGCGCGAGTACCTGACGATCAAGATCCTCCACAACGAACTGACGGTGATGGTCCCCTGCGAAAACGCTGGCAAAGCGGGTTTGCGACGGATCATCGACGAGGAGGAAATCAAGAAGGTCACAAACGTCCTCACGGACGACGTCTCGGAGATGCCGAAGAACTGGAACCGGCGCTTCAAGTACAACCGCGAGAAGATCAAGACCGGCGATGTCTACGAGCTGGCCGAGGTCGTCCGCAACCTCGCGATCCGCGAGATGGAAAAGGGCCTCTCCACCGGCGAGAAGCAGATGTACACGCGGGCGAAGAAGATCCTCGCCTCCGAGTTCATGTACGCGCTCGACAAGGATGAGGAGGGCGCGGAGGAATACCTCGACGGCCTCCTCGAGGAGCGGTACGCCGCCACTGCGTCCGCCTAGTAGTCCAGCCGTAACCGCGGTCATCGCGGCCGCTGGCTCCGGGGAGCGACTCGGAGCCGGCGGCCCGAAGGCCTTCGTACCGGCCGGGGGGAAGCCGATGATCGAGTGGTCGATCGAAGCCTTCCGGGCATGCGACTCGGTGCGCTCGATCGTCGTCGCGGCGCCGCCGGGCCACGTCGGCGACCTCGGCGGCCACGACCTCGGCGTCGTCGAGGGCGGCGAGACGCGGGCGCAGTCGGTCGCCAACGCGCTCGAGGCGGTCGGGACCGAGTACGTCGCGGTCCACGACGCCGCCCGTCCCCTACTGACGTCGGAGCTGGTAGAAGCGCTCGTCGCCGACCTCGACGCCGCGCCGGAGGCCGCGGGCGTGATCGCCGCCGCCCCGGTCACCGACACGATCAAGCGCGCTGGAGAATCGAGCCGGCAAAAAGGCCCCTCAGGGGGGCAATATCGCCGCCTCGCGATCAAGCGGACCGAGGATCGCGCCGAGCTCTGGGCGGCGCAGACGCCTCAGGTCTTCCGGACGGACGCCCTCCGCGAAGCGCTCGCCTCTGCCGAGCGGCCGCAGGAGGCGACGGACGAGGCGATGCTGGTCGAGTGGAACGGCGGCACCGTCCTCATCCACCCGGTCGCCGAGCAGAATCTGAAGGTGACGACGCCGCTCGACCTGCGCGTCGTCGAGCTGCTGCTGGCCGAGCGCGCTGAGAGCGCCGCCGGCGCCTAGTCCCGCATCAGCACGTAGACGAGCGCTGCTGCGAAGCAGATCTGGCCGATCGCCAGGGCGGTGCCGAAGTTCTTCGCCCCGAGCAGCAGCGCCAGCGCCGTGCCCGCGGCCAGCGCCAGGAGGAGGAGAAGGAGCTGACGGAGCATTCGGCGCGAAGTCTATGCTCGGCCCCGCATGCTGACCGACTACCACCTGCACCTGCGCCCGGACGAGGACGGGACCACATTCGAGCGCTACTTCACCGCCGAGAACGTCAAGCGCTACCTCGCCGCCGCCGAGGCCGCCGGGATCGAGGAGCTCGGCGTTTCCGAGCACGTCTACCGCTTCCGCCAGGCGCTCGACCTCTGGACCCACCCGCTCTGGATCGAAAACGCCAAGGACGACATCGACGCCTACTGCGAGTTCGTCCGCGACACGCCGCTGCGGCTCGGGGTCGAGTGCGACTACGTGCCCGGCGCCGACGAGCGGATCGCCGCCCTGCTGGAGCCGCGCGACTTCGACTACGTCGTCGGCTCGGTCCACTTCGTCGGCGAGGGCGACGCCGCCGTCGACCACGACGGCTTCGACGTCTGGGAGGGCAACGGCGACGCCGACGAGATCTGGCGCCGCTACTTCGAGGCGCTCGCCGCCTGCGCCCGCTCCGGCCTCTACGACATCCTTGCCCACCCCGACCTGGTCAAGGTCTGGGGTCGCTCGCGGCCGCTGCCTGACCGCGACCTGCGCGCCTTCTACGAGCCGGCGGTGGAAGCGATCGCCGAGAGCGGGATCGCCGTCGAGATATCGACCGCCGGCCTCCGCAAGCCGGTCGGCGAGCTCTATCCCTCGCGTCAGTTCGCCGAGATGTGCATCGAGGCCGGGGCCGCCTTCGCTCTCTCCTCCGACGCTCATCTCCCTGAGCAGATCGGCTTCGAATACGACCGCGCGGTGCAGTTCATGGAGGAACTGGGGATAGAAGAGATATGCGTCTTCGAGCAGCGCCGGCGGAGCCTGGCGCCTTTGGGCAGTCGCGTCGGCTGAGCATGGTCGGGCTCGGCTACGACAGCCACCGCTTCGCGCCCGGCAGGCGCCTCGTCCTCGGCGGGGTCGAGATCGACCACGACCAGGGGCTCGAAGGCCACTCCGACGCCGACGTCCTCACCCACGCGGTGATCGACGCCCTGCTAGGTGCGGCCGGCGGCGGCGACATCGGGACGATGTTTCCCGACGACGATCCGGCCTGGAAGGACGCCGATTCGATCGACCTCCTGCGCACCGTGGTCGGGACGATCGCCGGCCCGATCATCAACATCGACGCCACCCTCGTCTGCGAGCAACCCCGCCTCGGTCCCTACAAGGCGGAGATGGAGCGGACACTGGCGGAGGCCACCTCGGCCCGGGTCAGCGTCAAGGCGACCAGCAACGAGGGCATGGGGTTCGTCGGCCGTGGCGAGGGGATCGCCTGCATCGCGGTCGCGAGCGTCGAGAGCGAATAGTCTTCCGGCTGGGATGGCGGACGCGAAACTGAGCGCGGCGGGGCTGCGGGCCTCGATCTCCGACTCGATCTTCGAGGTCAAGGTGCTGCGCGAGGCCGGCATCGTCGCGCCGATGCGCCCGGACAAGGCGCTGAAGATCGGCAGCGCCTTCATCCGCTGGGGCGCCTCTCCGGCCCTCGGCGTCACCACCGCGTCGATCCACCACCCGCACGAGCTGGCGATCGTCGACGAACGCGGCGCTCTCAGCTGGGAGCGCCTGCACCGGCGCTCCAACGCGCTCGCCCACTCCTTCGCCGCGATGGGGATCGGCCCCGGCGACGGCGTCGGGATCATGTGCCGCAACCACCGCGGCTTCGTCGAGGCGACGCTGGCCGCGGCCAAGCTCGGCGCCAGCGCCCTCTACCTGAACACGATGTTCGCCGGCCCGCAGCTGACCGAGGTGATGAAGCGCGAGGGCCCGAAGGCGCTCGTCTACGACGAGGAGTTCGGCGAGCTGCTCGCCGGCGTCGACGAGAGCGTCACCCGGATCGTCGGCTGGAGCGACGGCGAGGTCTCCGGGCCGACGATCGAGAGCCTGATCCAGGCCGGCGACGAGTCCGACCACAAGCCGCCGCCGGACAAGCCGAAATTCGTCATCCTCACCTCCGGCACCACCGGCACCCCGAAGGGCGCCCAGCGCTCCAGCCCCGAAGGGCTGCTGCCGATCGCCTCGCTGATCGACAAGATCCCCTTCCGCAGCCGGATGACGATGATGATCGCGGCGCCGCTCTTCCACTCCTGGGGCTTCTTCCACTTCGTGATGAGCCTGCCGACCGGGGCGACGATGGTGCTGCGGCGCAAATTCGACCCCGAGGAGACGCTGCGGGCGGTCGAGCAGAGCCGCGCCGACGTCCTCGCCGCGGTCCCGGTGATGATCCAGCGCATCCTCACCCTGCCCGACGAGGTCCTCGACCGCTACAGCCTGCCCTCGCTGAAGATCACCTCGCTCTCGGGCTCGGCGCTGCCGGGCGAGCTGGCGATCGAGTGGATGGACCGCTTCGGCGACAACGTCTACAACCTCTACGGCTCGACCGAGGTCGCCTACGCGACGGTGGCGACGCCGGAGGATCTGCGCGCGGCGCCCGGGACCGCCGGCAAGCCGCCGCGCGGGACCAAGATCTGCCTCTTCGACGAGGACGGCAGGGAGGTGCCGCAGGGGCAGGTCGGCCGCATCTTCGTCGGCAACGAAATGGCGATGGAGGGGTATACCGGCGGCGGCGGCAAGGAAATGATCGACGGCCTCTACTCGAGCGGCGACGTCGGCCACATCGACTCCGAGGGGCGCCTCTTCATCGACGGCCGGGACGACGAGATGATCGTCTCCGGCGGCGAGAACGTCTTCCCGCGCGAGGTCGAGGACCTGCTTGCCGACCACCACGCGGTCGAGGAGGTGGCGGTGATCGGGGTCGAGGACGCCGAGTTCGGACAGCGGCTGAAGGCATTCGTCGTCGTCCGCGGCGGGGTCGAGGTCTCCCCCGGCGACCTGACCGCGCACGTGAAGGCGAACCTCGCCTCCTACAAGAGCCCGCGCGAGATCGAGTTCATGGACGAGCTGCCGCGGAACGCAACCGGGAAGGTCCTGAAGAAGGACCTTCGCGCCCGCGATAAAGAGACTTCGGCTTAGGTGTAGGGGGCCGGGGGTACCCCTCGGCGGACAACTGAGGGGAGGGTCCGGCGAGGGGTACCCCCGGCTCCCACTCAGGCCCTCCCAAATTGCGGGCTCTTCGGTTGGAGGTGGTGGGGGTGGCTTCCGGTGCTCGTAGTAGGTTGCGCGGGGATGGGTCAGCCCTTGGAGCAGTTGCAGCAGGTTGGTGAGGCGACGCGTGCTGTGCGTGGCGTCGCCGACCAGGCGCTGGAGTGGGTGAAGGTCAGCGAGGGCCGGGTTGCCGAGGCTGAAGCGCGGGCCGATGCCGTCAAGGGTGAGGTGAAGGAGAAAGCGCTGTTGGCGATGCGGAAGGTGACCGCAGAGGCGCGGGAGCGGATCGCCGCCGAGCGCAAGGCCCGCACCGAGGCCGAGCGCCGGGCGAGTGCCGCCGAGGCCGCCCGCGACCGGGCCGAGAAGAACTTCGAGGAGCTGCAGCAGCGCTCACAGGCCGAGCGCGAGGAGATTGTCGCCCACACGTCGAAGGCGCGCTCAGCGGCCGAGCAGGCTGCGGCCGAGGCGAAGGCGGAGGCCGGGAGCGCGATCGCGGCGGCGCGGCTGGAGGCGGAGAACGCGACGGCGAAGGCCCGGAAGGAAGCCGAAGAGGAATTTAAGGCCAAGGTCGAGGAGGCCCGGCAGCAGATCCAGGCGGAGGCCGACCGCCGGATCGCGGCCGCCGAGCAGCGCGCTGCCGAAGCGGAGGCCGCCGCGACCGAGTCCCACGAGGCCGCCGTCCGTTTGGAGACCGAAATCGAGAAGCGGGTGATGGCCGGTACCGAGGATGTCCGTCGCGAAGCCGAGGAGAGCATCCGGCAGATGCTCGAGAAGGTCGAACGGGAGGCCGAGGAGGCGGCTCGCCTCCGGGCCGAGGACCAGCTCCGGGTCGAGGCCGACAGGATCCGCATCCAGGCGCAGAAGCGCGAGGAGCGCGTGCGGGAGGCGACCGAGGACGAGATCAAGGCCAGCGTTGGCAAGGCCCGGCGCGAGGCGCAGGCGGCGGCGGACGAGATCGCCCCGGCGTGGCTGCGCGGCAACGAGTCCAAAGCATCGACCGCCGGTTACCGCACTTTTTGATCTAACCTCGCCTGCGCAATGCGCGAGGTGAGGATCAGGGACACGGTCAGCGGCGAGCTGCGCTCGCTCGACCCCGGCTCGGAGGTGGGGATATACGCGTGTGGGCCGACCGTCTACAGCCGCATCCACATCGGCAACGCGCGCCCCTTCGTCATCTTCTCGCTGTTCGCGCGGTTCCTGCGCTCGGCGGGCTACCGGCCGAAGCTGGTGGTCAACGTCACCGACATCAACGACAAGATCTACGTCGCCGCCCGCGCGGCGGGCAAAGGGTCGGCGGAGTTCGCGGAGGAGATGAAGGAGGCCTACTTCGAGGACACCGGCCGGCTCGGCCTCGGCCGGCCCGACGCCGAGCCGCTGGCGAGTGAGACCGTGGCCGGGATCGTCTCCCTGATCGCGGAGCTGGTCAAGGGCGGCCACGCCTACGAGTCCGGCGGCGACGTCTACTTTCGCGTCCGCAGCTTCGAGGGTTACGGCAAGCTCTCCAACCGCCGCCCCGAGGACATGGACCAGGGCGAGGACGCGGGCTCGGCCTCACTGAAGGAGGACCGCCTCGACTTCGCCCTCTGGAAGGCCCACAAGCCCGACGAGGACACGAGCTGGGACTCCCCCTGGGGCCCAGGCCGTCCGGCCTGGCACATCGAGTGCTCGGTGATGGCCGAGCAGGAGCTGGGCGCGACCTTCGCGATCCACGGCGGCGGCTCCGACCTGGTCTTCCCCCACCACGAGAACGAGATCGCCCAGTCCGAGGGCGCCGGCCGGCCCTTTGCCAGAGTCTGGATGCATAACGGGATGATCGAGACGGGGACGGAGAAGATGTCCAAATCCGAGGGGAACATCTTTCAGCTCTCGACGGCGCTCGATACCTACGGGCGGGAGGCTGTGGTCGCTTATCTGATCTCGGGGCACTATCGGCAGCCTTTGGCGTTCGGCTCGGTGCAGATGGAGGAATCTGTGGCCAGGGTTGAGCGCCTTCGGAACTTCTTCAGAGAGAACCCGGTTGATCCAGCCGCTGGGCGACCCCCGGGGGAGGGGTCGGCGGACAAACAGCGGGGAGGGTCCGGCGACCCCTCCCCCGGGGGTCGATTCGAGGCGTTTCTCGAGGCTCTGGCCGATGACTTCAACACGCCTCGGGCGCTTGCTGAGGTGTTTGAGCTCGTCGGTGAAGCGAACCGGGGTGAGGTTCAAAGCGCCGCAGCAGCTGGTGTGGTGGGGGAGATGCTCGAGCTTGTCGGCCTCGGCACCCTTACCCAGCCGGAGAAGGGTGCTGAGGGTGACGAGCGGGCGCTTGAGTTGATGCGGGAGCGGGAGGAGGCTCGGGCAGCCAAAGACTTCGCTCGGGCTGATGAGCTGCGGGATCAGCTGGCCGAGATGGGGTGGACGGTGCGGGATTCCGCTGATGGGCCGAGCTTGGTGCCGAAGACCTGATGATTGACTGCGCCTGATGGCGAACCAGTTCATCTACGGGCGCAACCCGGTTGCCGAGGCGGAGCGGGGGCGGCGGCGCGTTCATCGGATCTGGCGCTCGCCTGATGCCTCGGCCGAGGAACTGGAGCGGCTCTGTGGGTCGCCCGACCATCAGGGCGTGGTGGCCGAGGTCGATCCCTTTCCCTACGGCGACCCCGCCGGGATGCTGCGGAAGGAGGGGGCGCTGCTGGTCGCGCTTGACCAGGTCCAGGACCCGCGCAACCTCGGTGCCGTCTGCCGGTCGGCCGAGTTTGCCGGTGCCGCCGGCGTCGTCATCCCCGAACGCCGCTCCGCCGCCGTCACCCCTGTCGTCTGCAAGACCTCGGCGGGCGCCGTCGAGCACCTCGAAGTGGCCCACGTCCGCAACCTCGCCGACTGGCTCGCCGATGCAAAGCAAGCCGGCTTCTGGATCTGGGGAGCCGACGCCGACGCGAAGCAGGCCCCGTGGAAGACCGACCTCACCGGCCCCACCATCCTCGTCCTGGGAGGAGAGGGCAAGGGCCTACGACCCCGGGTAGCAGCAGCCTGCGACGGACTAGTCGGCCTCCCGCAGCTAGGACAAATCGAGTCACTGAACGTCTCCGCAGCAGCATCAGCCCTCCTCTCAGAAGCAACCCGCCAGCGCACCACCTGAAGCTGTGATGGCGGGGTCGGGGGGTCCCTCGCCAGACACTCAACAGCGAGCCATAAGCGAGATGTGTCTGGAGAGGGACCCCCCGACCCCGCCTCCCCACAACCCTGCAAATGCAACGGCGGTTGCAGAATGTCGCACTTTGGGGGTTGACAGAACACTGCGAGGCGGTAAGACTACCGCCGCAATAAGGGTGAACCTCAGGTTGAGGTGAGCCCGGTGAATAGGGCGCCTCGGGGGAGGTAAGTGGCGCCACGACCCTTCAGCAAGGAGAAGGATCTGTGGCACTATCGTCGCCTACGCAGGAACTGCCGCTCCCGGTGGTCGCTCAGCGCACCGCTCGTGCGGCCCACCCTAACCCTCAAGTTGAACTTGATGATCATTACCTCGTCGCCCTCGCCAAGGAGGGTCGCGCAGACGCCTACGACGCGATCGTCCGTCGCTACCGCGGCTTCGTCCGCCTCAAGGCCTCGTCGTACTTTCTGCTCGGAGGCGAGTCCGACGATTTGATCCAGGAGGGGCTGCTCGGCCTTTACAAGGCGATCCGCGACTACCGGACCGACCGCGAGTCGAGCTTCCGCAACTTCGCCGAGCTCTGCATCACCCGCCAGATCATCACCGCAGTGAAGACGGCGACCCGCAACAAGCACACGCCGCTCAACCAGTACGTTTCCTTCAGCCAGACGCCGGCCGCGGCCGGGGACTCCGAAACCACCCTCGACGAGATCCTGCCCGGACCCAGCGTCCACGACCCGGTCAACCAGGTGATCGCGACCGAAGAGCTGGAGAGCCTGGTTTCTTGCCTCTCCGGCGTCTCCGGGGTGCTCTCGGATCTGGAGAGCCGGGTGCTCTCGCTCTACCTGGACGGCCACTCCTACGAGGTCGTCGCCGAGCGCCTGGAGTGCGACACGAAGACCGTCGACAACGCCCTGCAGCGGGTCAAGCGCAAGGTCGGCACCCACCTGGCCTCGCGCGAGGTGGCTGTCTAAGCGCTTTGCGGCAGATCGGCGAGCACGTACTCCAGTAGTTCCTGCCCGTGGTCCGAGGCGACGGCTACGTCGTCGGCCTTGACTCGGACCCGGTGCAGCGACTGCATGCGGAGGACGTCGCCGTCGGTGCGGTGGTTGGGGAAGATGCCGGCATAGGAGACGCCGAGCCGCTCAAGGTGATCGGCGACGAGGGCGGTCGCGGGCCGCTCCAATGGCAGGTCGACGTAGACGGCGTCGAGGTTCTCGCGATGGAAGAGGTGGTGGCGCTCGCCGCCGATCGCCTCCTCCAGGTCCGCTCCCGGCTGCAGGACCGTGATCAGGGCGAGGTTGTGGCCGCGGTCGAGCTCGACGTGGAGCTCGCTGCAGGGGGGCAGCTCGCACTCGGCGGGCGGCTCGGCGATTCGGCCCCGCAATCGGCAGAGGTCGATCGTCTTGCCGACGATCTCCCGGTGGCGCTCCGGCGCGTAGACCTCGCGCTCCAGGCCGTCGTTCAGCTTCGTGTAGAAGAGCGCCGCCGACTGCCGTCCCGCCCGCCCCGTGGCGGCGTCGTTCGCGACCGAAGCCGGGATCCAGCCGAGCAGGAAGCCGGTCTCATGGCCCCCGAGGGCGCAGATCGCCTTCTGGCTGTACGGGTGGGCGGCCGTCGCCTCGCTGTACATCCCGGCCAATCCCCGCTCCTGCGCCCAATCCATCAGGTAGCGCTTGGTGCGGGTGAAGAGGTGCTGGCCGCGGGCCGCCGGCAAGGTCACCGCCTGCCCGGAGTGGCCGACCGCGTCGCCGGCCGCCGCCAGGCTCATCCCGATGTGGCAGAGAAGCTCCCCTGCAGGGCTTTCGGCGATGCAGGCGACGTAGGTGCCGGCGCCGACCCTGGCCCCAACCTCGTCCGGGTCGTACACCCACCGGACATCATAAGTTTGACCATAAGCGGCCTCGATCGCGCCCGTCAGCACGGTACCCTCGTCGGGCCCCAAGAATCTGAACGTCACGTCCATTACGGACATCATTAGCCACCTGCCCCCCTAGCTCAACCTGGGAGAGCGCCTCATTTGTAATGAGGAGGTTGCCGGTTCGATTCCGGCGGGGGGCTTCCGCAACTTCATCTCACATTCTCGTTTAGCGCAAACGGTGTCACTACGAAAGGGACACCTAAACGAAACGAGGAGGCAGTGAAAGATGCGGCAGCAAGTAGGGGTAACGGTTAGCCGGGGAGAGCGAGGCCGTTTGCGTCTCTGGGCGATCGCGGCGGTTTGCGCGGTCAGCGTCTGGGTTCTGGCGGCGGCGGGCGCGGCGCAGGCGTCGGTCCTGAGCATCGGCAGCGTGTTGCCGGAAGGCGCCACTTCCGAACCCTTCAAACGGGTGCAGACGCTCTTCAACACCGCTCTGCCCGAGTCCGGTGCGACGCTCGCCTCGCCGGTCAACGGCGCGATCGTCCGTTGGCGGGTGCAGGGTGCCAAAGGTGGTCCCTTCTTCCTCCGGGTGCTGCACCCGGACGGGAAAGGCGGCTACGAAGCGACCGCGACGAGCCAGGGGGCGACGCCGGGCGGAACCGGGCTGGAAACCTTCTCGACCAACCTGAAGGTGCAGACGGGTGACCTGATCGGGATCGATCCTTCCCACGACAGCGACGAAATCGGCTTCACCACCGTCGCCGGCGCCAGCTACGCGTCGATCTTCCCGACCCCGTTCGACGGCTCGGTCCACGCGCCGAGCGAAACGTTCGACGGCAAGGAGATCTCGCTCAGCGCCGAAATCCAGCCCGCCCCTGAAATCACCACCATCGCGCCGGTTTTCGGGGCGGCGACGGCCAACACCAAAGTCGTCATCAGCGGCAAGAACCTGAACGGAACGACCGCGGTCAGCTTCGGCACCACGCCGGCGACGGCCTTCAGCGTCGAATCCGACACCCAGATCACCGCCACGGCGCCGAAGAGCGCCCGTCCCGGCAAGGTCGACGTCTCGGTGTCGACGCTGGCGGGGACGAACCCGAACACCCGCTTCGACGACTTCGTCTACAAGGCGTGCGTCGTCCCGGCGGTCAAAGGCAAGGGCCTTAGGAAGACGAAAACCCTGCTGCGGCGGGGCGGCTGCAAGCTCGGCCACGTGAAGAAGGTCGAGGTCACGGGCAAAAAAGAGGGCAAGGTCCTCAAGCAGGCCCCGAAGGCGGGCAAGGTCCTCGCGCCCAGCGCGAAGGTCCGGATTACGCTCGGCAAATAGGCAGGCAGCGGTCGAGCCGGGGGCTGATGAGGCTCCCGGCTCGACGATGCCGACTAGGGGTCGACTCTCCTCGAGAGCGGATGTAGTGTCGGTACGGGCGGGGACTCAGCGAAGGAAAGAGAGTTCACATGGCCGCGGAAGTGAAGAATTTCGACTCGCCCGACGAGACCAGAGAGTTCGAGGGGAAGGGCAGCGCAAAGGTGGTGCAGCTGGCGGGCCATACCGTCGGGTACGGCACCTTCGAGCCCGGCTGGAAATGGTCGGAGAACGTGAAGCCCATCGCCGGCACCGATTCCTGCCAGGTCGCGCACTTCGGTTACGTCCTCTCCGGGAGCATGCGCGTCTACATGGATGACGGTCAGGAGATCGAGATCAACCCGGGCGACGTGGTTGCGATCCCGCCTGGCCATGACGCGGAGGTACCGGGATCGGAGCCCTGCGTGATGGTCGACTTCGGCGAGATCGGCGATTACGCGAAACGCTGAACCGCACTAAGCGGTGGAGTCGCCGCCGAGCAGGCGCGCCTTCTCGGCGGCGAACTCCTCATCGGTGAGGATGCCTTTCTCCCGCAGGGTGCCGAGCCGCTCCAGGCGCGCGAGCCGCGAGTCCTCCTCGCTGACCGGCATCGCCGTCGTCGGCGCCTCGGCGGCATCGGTCTCGCCGGCGCCCGGGCGCCGGACCTCGGGCATGCGCAGCTTCGAAGCCTGTTCGCCGACTTTCTCGGTGATGCTGGAGTCCTTGACTGCGGTAACGACTTTGTCTCTGGTGCCGCCGAAGACCTCGTCGTAGGTGGCGTCGGGGTACTCCTCTTCGGTCAGCCTGCGCAGCTCGTGGACGCCGAAGGCGGCCATCCCGGCGACGATCAGGGTGGTGAGGAAGGCGCGCAGCCCGTGGGTGGGGCCGCTGAGGAAGTAGAAGCAGACGACCAGGGCCAGGGCCGCGTAGACATAGGCGACGTGCAGTCGCAGCACCGGCGCCAGGAGGCGGCGGGTGGCGCGGGCGCCGTTGGTCGGCGAGGCGAGCCAGCCGGCGATCAGGAAGAGGATGCCGACGACGATCACGGTGGTGGCGATGCTGGTCATCAGCGAGGTGCCGATCGACCAGGCCGCTTCGGCCGCCGGCTTGACGCTGTCTTCCTTGACCAGCTGGTCGGTGACGATGCCGCCGGCGATGTGGCGGGCGACGATCACCGCGAAACCGGCCGCGACGAGACCGATGCCGCTGAGCAGGACGGTCACCCAGCGTTCGTCGCGCGCCAGGTAGATGGCGGCGCCGAAGGCGACGAAGGTGAGGATCGAGAGCAGCAGGGCCAGGCCCTTGATCGCGACGGCGATGTCCTGCGCGGTCTTCAGCTGGTCGGACTTGAGGATCTCGACCTGGGCCGCGTCAGGCGGCAGTTTTTCGGCCAGGCTTTCGCCGATCCCGACCTGCTGGGCGAGGTTGGTCAGCAGGCTGCCGAGGTTGAGTTTGACGTTCCCTTCTTCGGTTTCGACCGCTTCCTTCTTGTTTTCGAGGACGGCGAGGAGCTGTTCGTGCGTGGTCCGGTTCGCCTCTTCCCAGAGCCCCTGGGCGGTCGAGGTTTCGAGCGCCTTTTCGGCGCCCTGGCCGGCCACCTGGCGGAGACCGCCGGCAGCGGGGCCGGCGAGGTCCTTGGTGTCGCCCGGGAGGATTTCTTCGAGTTCCTTGCGGACGTCGACGTTTTCGTAGAGCTGGTCGACGAGGTAGTCGCCGAGCGTTTCGCGGATCTTGTCGTTCTGAAGGAGGCGACCGCTGGTGTTGACCCAGTCTTCCGTATTGAGCGCCTGGCGCTCGGTCCAGATCGCGAAAACGCTGAGAAATGCGAGTACCGATCCGAGCACCACGAGGGCTCTGACCAGGCGACGGCGACCGCGGCTCATGGGCGGATGCTATACGTGAACCATGAAGCTAGAGGGCATTCACCACATCACCGCGATCACCGAGAACGCTCAGAGCAACGTCGACTTCTACGCCGGCGTGATGGGTTTGCGGCTGGTCAAGAAAACCGTCAACCAGGACAACCCCACCGTCTATCACCTGTTTTTCGCCGACGAGGCGGGGGACGCCGGCTCCGATCTGACCTTCTTCGAGTACCCGGGAGCGGCGCCGGGCCGGCCGGGGGCGGGGATGGTCCACCGGATCGTCTGGCGGGTCGCCTCCGAGGCGGCGCTCGACTTCTGGGCCGTGCGCCTGCGCGAGAACGACACCGAGTCCGAGCGCGAGGGCGCCGGTCTCGTCTTCTCCGATCCGGAGGGGCTCGAGCACGAGCTTCTCGTCGTCGAGGTGCCGGACCAGCCGCTGATCGCCGACCACCCGGAGGTGCCGGGGGAGATGGCGCTGCAGGGTTTCCACGCGGTTCGCGCCTATGCCGCGGCGCCGGCAGCGAGCGAGGGCCTGCTGCAGGCGCTCGAGTTCGAGCAGGTGGATGGTGCCTGGGAAGCGCGGGGGGAGCAGCGCGGTGGCCGCTACATATACGACGAGTCGCCGCCCGAGCGTGGCATCCAGGGCGCCGGCAGCGTCCACCACGTCGCCTGGGCCTCTACCCCGGAGGAGCTGCTCGACTGGCGCGAGAAGGCGGTCGCCGGCGGCGCCCAGCCGACTCCGGAAATCGACCGCTTCTACTTCCGCTCGATCTACTTCCGCGAGCCCAGCGGCGTCCTCTTCGAGATCGCCACGCTCGGCCCCGGCTTCACCGTCGACGAGCCGGTCGAGAGCCTCGGTGAGAAGCTCTCGCTGCCGCCGGACTTCGAGCACCTGCGCGAGGAGGTCGAACCGCGGCTGCGCCCGGTCGTCAACCCGCGCGTCAAAGCCCAGGGTTGACCGCGGACTTCAGCTGGCGCGACGCCGGCCGCACCGTCGTCTTCCGGCGGGGCGGCGTGGCGCGCGCGGTTGAGGTGCTGCGCGAGAACGGGGTCGAGGAGTTCGAGCTGCTGAGCACGGAGCGGGCGCTTGGGGAAATGGATGGGGCGAAGGACCTGGCGGAAGCTGCCGCTGGTGTTCATGAGGTGGCTCGGGGTTCGGTCCCGGCCGCCGCAGCGGCATTGACGGACGCACTCGCACCCCCTTCACATACTGACGAGGGGGTGCGAGTGCGTCCGCTCGTAGCGTTTAGCGGCGGCCGGGTGGTCGATGTGGCAAAGGCGGTTGCTTCGGTGAGTGGGGCGGAGGTGGTTGCGATTCCGACGACGCTCTCAGGCGCGCCGATGACCGCAATTCACCGGCTGCCGGAAGGATCGGAGGAACGGGTCCGGGGGATGGCGCGGCCATCGCTGGTGATCGCCGACCCCGAGGCGATGACCGGGCAGCCGGAGGGGGAGATGCGTGCGAGCGCGATGAATGCGCTGGCGCACGGGGCCGACACGCTCTACTCGCCGATGTCGAACCCGGTTTCGGAAATGACTGCGCTGCGCGGGGCGGAGCTGATCGGCCGAACGCTCGACGAAGAGCGGGAGGAGCGCGACCGCGCCGGCCTCGCCCTCGGCGCGATCCTCTGCGGCTACGCGATCGACTCCGCCGGCCTCGGCCTCCACCATGTGGTCTGTCAGACCCTGGTGCGGATCTGCGGAACGCCGCACGCGGAGACCAACGCCGCGGTGCTGCCACACGCGCTGGCATTCCTGGCCGAGCGGGCGCCCGAGCCGTACGGGCGGCTGGCGGAGGCGCTCGGGACCAAAGCCGGAGAACTACGGGAACGAGTCGAAGACCTTTGTCACCCCGAGCGGCTCGGGCAACTCGGCGGCAACGAGTCGAATCTGGACGAAGCGCTCGACGCGATGCTCCAGCGGCCGGAGCTGGAGCGCGTCCCGGGCGCAAGCGTCACCCGTGCGGACTTGGAGCGGTTGGTGCGGCAGGCCTGGTAATCGCCGAGTCCGCGAGAACCCGTGCTGTACAAGGGTTTTCGCGGACTCGGCGAACGTCCCGCTCGAAGGGGCGTAACCGTGACTTCCGGGACGTGTAGCGCTACGCGTGGAACCTGAACGTCTGAGCCCCGAGCGGCTCGCCTCCTACCACGCCTACACGCGGAAGCACAGCGTCAACTGGCCGATGTACTGCGTCGCGCGGGCGTTCCTGCTGCCGTTCTTCCTCGTCTACTTCCGGCTCGAGCGGCGGGGGCGGGAGTACGGGAAGGCGAAGGGCGGCGTGATCGTCGCCGCCAACCACCGCAGCTTCCTCGACCCCTTCGTCGCCGGCGCCTGCCTGCCCTGGCGGCGGCCGATGAACTACATGGCAAAGGTCGAGCTCTTCGAGCGGCGCTGGCAGGGCTGGGTGCTCTCGCGCCTCGGCGCCTTCCCGGTCCGCCGCGGCGAGTCCGACGAGGAATCGATGCTGACCGCGCGGATGATCGCCGAACGCGGCGGCGCCGTCTGCCTTTTCCCGGAGGGGACGCGGATCCGCCGCGGCACCCTCGCCGACCCCAAACGCGGGGTCGGGCGACTGGCGCTGCAGACCGGCGTCGTGGTGATCCCGACCGCGGTGCTGGGGACCGAACACGTGCGCCGCGGCTGGCGCATCCGGCCGCGCAAGTGCAAGGTGCGGATGGGCCCGCCGATGACCTTCCCGCGCGCCGAGGAGCCTTCGCCGGCGCTGGCCGAAACGGTGACGGCGCGGATCTGGCCCAACGTCCTCCTGCAGTGGGAAGACCTCGGCGGGCTGCCGCCGATGCGCCGCGCCGCGGTGATCGGCGCCGGCAGCTGGGGGACCGCGGTCGCGGTCCTGCTCGCCCGCGGCGGCCTCGAGGTGCAGCTGGGGGCACGGACGGCGGAGCGGGTCGAGGAGCTGATCGAGGACGGAGAGAACCGCCGCTACCTGCCCGGGGTGCCGTTGCCGGAGCAGATCGACGTCCGGCCTGCCTCGGCGATCGAGCTCGCCGGGCTTGACCTGATCTGCCTCGCGATCCCCTCCAAGCAGCTGCCGCAGGCCGTCGGCGCGATCGCCGACCGGGTCAGCTCCCGCAGCGCCGTCCTGATGCTTACCAAGGGACTGATCAGCCCGCAGGGCCAGCTCCCCTCCGATTACGTCGGCGAACGCGTGCGGGCGCGGGCGATCGCCTGTCTCGGCGGACCAGCCCACGCCCGCGAGGCCGTCTCCGGCTCCGCCGCCCTCGTGCTCGGCTCCGCCGACGAGGAGCTGCGGGTCCAGATCGGCGAGGTCTTCGACCGCGCCGGCCTGGTCTGCGAGCGCTCCCGCGACGTCACCGGTGTCGAGATGGCGGGCGCGGCCAAGAACGCCGCCGCCCTCGCCGCGGCCGCCGCCGAGCCGCACGGGCTCAACGCCGCCGGGATCGCGGTGGCGGCAATCTGGCGCGAGTGCATCGACCACGCCGTCGCCCGCGGTGCCGATCCCGACACCTTCGCCGGCCTCGCTGGGGTGGGGGACCTGACCGCGACGATGATGGCGCCCTCGGGCCGCAACCGCCGTGCCGGCGAGCTGCTCGGCACCGGCACCCCGGCCGCCGAGATTCCCGGCAAGATCGGCCAGGCCTCGGAGGGACTCGACACGGTCCCGATCCTCGCCGAGGCGGTCGCTTCCTCCGGCGTCGAGGCCGATGCCCTCGCCTGTCTAGCTGCGCTGATTCGGGGCGACTGCGACGTAGATGAGTGGATCGCGACCTTGCGCCAGGTCGAGCGCGAGCGGCAGGCCGCATGATGGAGGCGGGGGTAGGCTTGGCCGGTGAGCGGCCCCGAGCAGAACGTCGAGCCGGCCGAGTTGGCTCCGGCGGCGAAGGCGGAGCTCGACCGCGCCTTCGAGGACTTCTACCGCGCCCATCTTCGCGACGTCTATTCCTACGCCTATTACCGGATCGGCAACCATCACGACGCCGAGGATCTGACCGAGCAGGCCTTTCTCCAGGCCTACCGGCACTTCGACCGGGCCCGGCGCGAGTCCGACGGGCGGCCGCTGCGCCCCTGGGTGATCCGGATCGCCCACAACCTCGCCTCGAACTACTACCGCGACCGCTCGCGGCGGCCGCAGACGCCGCTGGAAAACGCCGACCCGATCCCCACCCGCCACGACACCGAGGCGATCGCCGAGGGGCGGGAGGAGCTGCGGCAGGTGATCGAGCACCTCGACGGGCTCCCCGAGGATCGGCGCGAGGCGCTGATCATGCGCTTCGCCCTCGGCATGGACAACCGCGAGATCGCCCGCGCGATGGGGCGCTCGGACGGCGCCACCAAGGTGCTGATCCACCGCGCGATCAAACAGCTGCAGGAGGAAATGGAAGATGACGGAGCCGAGTGAGCGGCTGACCGGGAGCTGGGACGTCGAGGCGCTGCTGAGCGACGCCCTGCGCCCGATCGAGCCGCCCGAGCGGCTCTCTAGCCGCGTCGAGGACACCCTCTCCGCGATCACCCAGGCGGCGGCCGAGGAGCTCTCCGACTGGGCCGACGAGCTCTCCGAGGCCGAGCTGAACGCCCTGCGCGATCCGCGCAACTGGGTGCGGCCGGTGGTCGCGGTCGGCGCCGGCGGCGCCGCCACCGGGGCGCTGGTGCTGCTGGAGCTGCGGCGGCGCAGCCGCCGCCAGAGCCAGAGCGGGCTAAGGGCGCTGGCGAGCGGGCTTCGCTCGCGGCTCTGACTTCCGTGGTTCCTTTCGGACGCTGGGCGACCGAAAGGAACCACGCTTCGCGTCGGCGGCGGCTGCCAGGCCGAGCACCGCGAGCGCCACGTTCAGCCACCCGGTCCCCCAGCCGACGATCGCCAGGACCGCGAAGAGCAGTCCCGCCAGCAGCGAGTAGGCGCGGGAGGAGACCCCCGCGACCAGCAGCCCGATCGCGCCGACGGCGACGTAGAAGAGGTTGAGCCAACCGTTGACCTGCAGCCCTGCGAGTGCCGTCTCGTAATCGCCGAGTCCCGCGAAGGTAGCCGTATAGAAGAAGCCGATGACGCCGAGCAGGAGCAGGGCGGCGCCGGCCACGGAGGCATAGAGACGGGCGGGGCTGGGGGCCTCCATCGGCGGCGATTGTAGGCTGCGGAGCCCGATGGCCGAGACCTGTTACCGCCACCCCGACCGCGAGACCCGCGTCTCCTGCTCCTCCTGCGGGAGGCCGATCTGCCCTGACTGCATGACCCCGACGCCGGTCGGGATGCGCTGTCCCGAGTGCGCTAGCCAGCGGACGAAAGTGGTGCGGAACCCGACCGGGACGCCGGGGTTCGACGCGGCGCCGGCGACCTACGTCCTGATCGCGATCAACGTGATCGTCTATCTGGTCCAGATCGCAAGCGGGTCGGGCGGCCTGTTCAGCACCCAGATCAGCCAATTCACCGCCAACTTCGGTCTCTTCGGTCCCTCGGTCGCCGAAGGCGAGTGGTACCGCCTCGTCACCAGCGGCTTCCTCCACGCCAGCATCATCCACATCGGCTTCAACATGTTCCTGCTGCTGATCCTCGGCCGGCTGCTGGAGCCGGCGCTGGGGACGCCGCGCTTCGTCGTCCTTTACTTCGCCTCGCTCCTCGCCGGCTCGTTCGGGGCCCTCGTCGTCGATCCGAACGGGCTCACGATCGGCGCCTCGGGCGCAGTCTTCGGCCTCGCCGGCGCCGTCTTCGTGATCGCCCGCGGCCGCGGCATGGACGCCCTCGCGGGGGAGATCGGGTTCCTGATCATCTTCAACCTGGTGTTCAGCTTTATCTCCCCGCGGATCAGCGTCGGCGGTCACATCGGCGGCCTCGTCGGCGGCGTCGTCTGCGCCCTTGCCATCGTCGCCGGCGAGAAAGGCATCTTTGGCCGCAACCGCCTGACGTTCGAGATCGCGGCGATGGTCGCCATCGGCGTCGTCTCTGTGCTCGGCGCGCTCGCTGTCGCCTAGCTGTGGCGCGAACGCGGTACCGAGCTGGAAGTCGGCGCCCGCAGCGCTGCGAAGCCGATGTTCCCGGGCGGGTCGATGAGGTCGGGGTGGAGGATGTGGCCGAGCAGCTCGACGCCGTCGACCAGGCGCGGCCCCGGCTCCGCGAACGTCGTCCCGTCGACGGCGTAGAGGCGGGTGGCGCCGAGCGCGGCCAGCTGCTCCCAGCGCTCCATCGCCTGCGCCTGCGCGCTCTCCATCGCGAACTCCGGCATCACTACGACGACGTCGGCGCGCAGGCTCGCGAGCTCTCCCCAGCCGACCGCCGGCGGGCTCAGCCCCGGGTCGCCGGCGACGTCCTCGCCGCCCGCGATCGAGATCATCTCCGGTATCCAGAAGCCGCCGACCCGGGGCGGGTCGAGCCGCTGCAGCGCCACCACCCGTGGCGCCCCGGTGCCGGCGACCGCTGCGCGCACGCTCGCCAGCCGGCCCTCAAGCTCCCCCCGCATCTCGCGGGCGTGCTCTTCCATCCCCGTCGCCTCGCCCAGCCGCACGATCTCTTCGAGCATCTCGCTGAGCGTTGCGACTCTCATCGTCCGCTGAATATCGCAGTTGCGCTGGGGCCGGGAGCGAAAACGCCGAACCGGGTAGCTATATTCACGGTGCCGAATGGCCGAGGACGTCCCAGCCCGAAGTACCGGGCCGCATAGCCGATGAGCGTCCTGCTGCTCGTCCTTCTAGCGCTGTTGATCGCGATCAACGGCTTCTTCGTCGCCGCCGAGTTCGCGCTCGTCCGCACCCGCCGCGGCAAAATCGAACAGGCCGCCGAGGAGGGCGAGGCCGGGGCCGAGGCGGTGGTCGAGCAGCTCGACCACATCGACGTCTCGCTTTCCGCCTGCCAGATCGGGATCACGATGGCCTCGATCGGGATCGGCTTCCTCGGCGAGCCCTCGCTGGCGAAGCTGCTGGAGCCGCTCTTCGGCGGCCTCTCCCACGCGGCGGCCGCCGGGATCGCGCTGGCGATCTCCTTCGCCTTCGTCACCGCCCTGCACATCTCGATCGGCGAGCAGGTGCCGAAGATGCTGGCGATCTCGAAACCGGACCGGACCGCGCGCCGCATATCGCGCCCCCTCGGCTGGTTCGCGCTGGCGACGACGCCGATCACGAAAGCCCTGAGCTGGGTCTCGAACGGCATCGTCCGCCTCTTTGGCGTCGACCCCACCGATCTCGAAGAACACCACACCTCCGAGGACCTGAAACAGATCATCGACAGCTCGCGGATGGGGGGCCACCTGGATCCCGGCGAGGCCGGCATGCTCGGCGGCGTCTTCCACCTCCACGAGCAGGAGGCGCGCGAGGTGATGACCCCGATCCCGGCGGTGGTCACCGTCGACGCTTCGGATTCGGTCGAGGCGGCGCTGCGGCGCTGCGTCACCTCCGGCCACACCCGCCTGGTCGTAATCGAGGACGAGAACCCCGACCGGGTCAAGGGCGTCGTCCACAACAACAGCCTCGCCCGGCTCTACATGAGCGACGGGCCCGACGCGCCCTTGGACACGGTCACCCGCGATGCCCTGATCGTCCCCGAGACGCGCCCGCTCGACGACCTCCTCCACGACCTGCAGGTGCAAAGGACCTCGCTCTCGGTCGTAGTCGACGAGTACGGGCGCACGGTCGGGATCGTCACCGTCGAGGACATCCTCGAGGAGGTGGTGGGGGAGATCGAGGACGAGACCGACCCCCGCGCCGCCGCTGTGCGCAGGCTGACCAACGGCGACTGGTTCGTCCGCGGCCACGTCTCCCTCGGCGACCTCTCCGACGCCGGCATCGAGCTTCCGGTCGACACCGACGCCTACAACTCGGTCGGCGGCTACGTCTTCGGCGAGCTCGGGCGGCTGCCGAAACGGGGCGACTCGATCGTCACCAACGGCTACACGATCCGGGTCGAGGCGGTGCGGGAGAACCGCATCGAGGCGGTCCGGATCAGCGGCGGCAGCGGCGATTCCGTCCGCACCCCCGCCTAACTTCATCGGGCAACCCGCACCCCCCGCCCGAAACTTGGAGGTACCGCATGTGGGTTGTACGCCTGACCGACAAGCAGCTCGAGGTCCTGAGGGCGTTGCTGCGCTCCGAGGAACACCTCGGCCCAGCCCTCAAAGGAGCAGTGGAGGCCCTCGACCTTGCCCGCTGGGACGAGCTCCCCGAGGCCGAGCTCCCCTGGGGCGAGGTAGAGACAAACGCCCGCCGTCAGGGAATCTCGGAGGCCGACGTAATCTGGGACATCAGCGGTAAAAGCAAAGCCGCTTGACCCGCGAAACCGCGAGAACCCGCTATATACGCGGGTTTTTGCGGTCTCGGTGAATTCACGGACTACGAGGGCGCGCTCGCTGGGAGGTGTTGGTGGGGGTGACTGGGTACTTGGCATGGAGCCGCGCCAAAGCGGCCCGACGCGTCAGCCAAAAAGCATTCAGTTCTCGCGGCGGAGGTGCTCCCAGGCACCCCCACCAACACCTCGCCTAAAGACGGCCTCAGTCGTAGCTGTAGAACCCAGCCCCGGACTTGCGGCCCAGCTTTCCTTCATCGACCATCTTCACGATGATCGGCGGTGGGTTGTGGGTCGGCTCGTTCGATTCGGCGTAGAGGGCGTCGCCGATTGCTTTCGAGACGTCCATGCCGACGAAGTCGAGGAGGGCCAGGGGGCCCATCGGGTGGCCGGCGCCGAGCTTCATGCAGGTGTCGACGGCGCCGGGCTCCATGCCGGTCCTTTCGACCATGCGGGCGGCGTCGAAGAGGTAGGGGAAGAGGAGGCGGTTGACGACGAAGCCCGCTTCGTCGGGTACCTCGACCGCAGTCTTGCCAAGCGCCGCGCACCAGGCGAGCGCCTTCTCGCGCGAGTCGGCGGCACCGTCGGGGATGCAGACCTCGACCAGCTTCATCCGCGGCACCGGGTTGAAGACGTGGAAGCCGTAGAGCTTCTCGGTCCCGGCCGCCTTGGCAATCTCGGCGATGCTGAGCGAAGAGGTCGTGGTCGCGAGGTCGGCGTCCGGGCAGGCATCGGCGATCGTCCGCAGCAGCTCGGCCTTCGGCTCGACCTCCTCGACGATCGCCTCGACGATGACGTCGCAGTCGGCGAGGTCCTTGGGGTCGGTGGTGACCCGCAGCCGCGAGGGCTCGCCGCCCTCGATCTTGGCGCAGGCCGCGACCACTTTCTCCTCCGCGCGCCAGGCCGAGGCCTCGCTGCGGGCGAGCAGGATCGTGTCTGCGGTCGTGGTCGAAACCGCGGCAAGGCCGGTGGCTATCGCCCCGCTGCCCGCGATCCCCGGACTCGTGTACCCCTGATTAGCGCTCATCAGCCGGGGCTTCTATCACGCATCAGCGCTGTGATGACGCGAGGGGTGCCTTTGGCTGACTGACCAGTCAGTCGGCTACTCTCAGTGAAGATCTTTAGGAGAAACGGAGGCTGCGATGGACAACGGCAAGGGCAGGTTCGGCGGGCAAGAGGTCGTCATCGTCGAGGCGGTGCGGACCCCGATCGGCCGCGGCCACCCCGAGAAGGGCTACTACAAGGACCTCCATCCCTCCAATCTTCTCGCCCGCACCTATAAGGAGTTGATCGACCGCGCTGGGATCGACCCGAACGAGGTCGGCGACGTAATTGCCGGCTGCGTCCAGCAGTTCGGCGAGCAGGGTCTGAACATCGGCCGCAACGCCTGGCTCGAGGCCGGGCTACCGCAGGAGGTCCCCGGGACGACCGTCGACCGCCAGTGCGGCTCCGCCCAGCAGGCCGTCAATTTCGCCGCCGCACTGGTCGCCTCCGGCGTCCACGACGTCGCCATCGGCGGCGGCGTCGAGCACATGGGCCACATCTCCTTCGCCGACTCCTTCTCGGTGATGGAGGAGCACGGGATGGCCTTCTCGCCCGAGCTGATGGAGAAGTACGACCTGATCCCGCAGGGCCTCTCGGCGGAGATGATCGCCGACCAGTGGGAGATCCCCCGCTCCGAGCTCGACGAACTCGGCGTCCGCTCCCAGCGGCTTGCCAAGCAGGCGACCGACGAGGGCCGCTTCGAGCGCGAGATCCTGCCGATGCAGGTCAACGGCGACACCTACGTCACCGACCAGGGACTGCGCGAGACGACCCTGGAGGGACTCTCGGCGCTGAAGCCGGCCTTCAAGGAGGACGGCAAGATCACCGCCGGTAACTCCTCGCAGGTCTCCGACGGCGCCGCCGCGGTGCTGCTGATGACCCGCGAGAAGGCCGACGCCCTCGGGCTGAAGCCGCGGGCGCGGATCTTCGACCAGACGACGGTCGGCGTCGACCCGGTGATCATGCTGACCGGCCCGATCCCGGCGACCCGGAAGCTGCTCGAGCGCAACGGGATGACGATGGACGACATCGATCTGGTCGAGATCAACGAGGCCTTCGCCTCGGTCGTCGGCGCCTGGCGACGCGAGCTCGAACCGGACATGGACCGGGTCAACGTCAACGGCGGCGCGATCGCCCTCGGCCATCCGCTCGGATCGACCGGCGCCCGCCTGATCACCACCCTCCTGCACGAGATGGAGCGCTCCGACAAGGAGATGGGCCTGGTGACGATGTGCTGCGGCGGCGGCCTCGGCACCGGCACCCTGATCCAGCGGGTCTAGAGCGGTTAGGGGACCGGGGCAGGGGGTAGCTTCCCTGCTTCGTCCACCCCTATCTAGGAGACAAATTTGAACAAGGCATTGCTTGCGGCGCTGGCCGCGCTGGTGGCGCTCGCCGCCCTGGTCGCCGGCTGCGGCGGCGGCGGTGACAGCACCACCGACGAGACCGTGACCCTGACGAAGACGGAGTTCATCAAGCAGGGCGATGAAATCTGCAAAAACGGCAACGATCAGAGCCAAAAGGAAGCCGAAGAATTCGCCGAAGAAAACGACTTCAAGCTTGAAAAAGCGAGCAAAGAGCAGCTCGAAGAAGCCGTTTCCGAGGTCCTGGTCCCGAACCTGAACCAGCAGGCCGAAGAACTCGATCAGCTGGGCGCACCGGAAGGCGATGAGGCCCAGGTCGAAAAGATCGTCGTCTCACTCGAAGACGCGGCCGACGAAATCGAAGAAGAACCGGGGGCGATCTTCGAAGGCAAGGTGCTGAAAGAGCCGACCAAGCTCGCAAAGGCCTACGGCTTCAAGACCTGCGGAGAAGAATGAGTTAAACCGCGGTGGCGACCCCACGGTTTCCCATATATGATTGCTCAAGTTTTTATAGAGCAAGAAAGGGATCAACGTGGGAAACAACAGGGTCGCCGCCGCGGTCTTCTGCTTCGGCGCAATGACGCTGCTCCTGCTGGGGTGTGGGAGCGGAGATGGATCGAGCTCGACCGGCGGCAGCCTGACGAGGGATGAATTCGCCGGCCAGGCGGATGCGATCTGCAAGCAGGCGAAGGACGACATCGTCAAGAAGAACTTCGCCCAGATCCGTAAGGCCGCCAGCAACCCGAAGGCTCGCGAAGCCCTCGAATACAAGCTCGTCGAAACCGCGGTCGTGCCTTCCCTCGAACGGGAGGTCGAACAGCTGAAGGCGCTCGGCGCGCCGAGCGGTGACGACGGCCAGATCGAAAAGATGCTGAAGCTGATCGAAGGGGCGATCGCCGAAGCGAAGAGCGAACCGGAGACCTACGTCGCCGGGGACAGCTACCGCTGGGGCAGCGAACACTTCGGCAGAGCTCATCGCATAGCGGTGGCCTACGGGATCAAGAACTGCCCGATGGCCGAATAGGGCTTCCCCTGGCCAGCCGGCCAGGGGAGCCGTATATGCTGCCTCCTCGATGGACCTGACGCTGTCGCCATCGGAGGAGGAGTTCCGCGATGAGGTTCGCGCTTGGCTGCAGGCGAACCATCCCGGCCCCGAGCCGGAGGCCGGGCTCGACGAGGTGATGGCCTTCCGCCGCGAGTGGCAGCTGAAGCTGCACGCTGCCGGCTGGGCGGGGATCTCCTGGCCGAAGGAATACGGCGGCCGCGGCGCGACGATGATCGAGCAGGCGATCTTCGCCGCCGAGGCGAGTCGCCAGGAAGCGCCGGCCCCCGCCAACGTCCTCGGGCTGGCGATGGGCGGCCCGGTGGTGATCGCCCACGGGACCGACGAGCAGAAGGCCCGCTACCTGGAGCCGATCCTGACCGGCGAGGAGATCTGGTGCCAGGGCTTCTCGGAGCCCGAGTCGGGCTCCGACCTCGCCTCGCTGAAGACCCGCGCGGTCAAGGACGGCGACGAATGGGTGGTCACCGGGCAGAAGGTCTGGACGACGTTCGCCCAGTACGCGAAGTGGTGCATGCTCGTCGCCCGCACCGATCCCGACGCGCCCAAGCACCAGGGGCTGACCTACTTTCTGATGGACATGGAGCAGGACGCCGTGCAGACGCGGCCGCTGGTCCAGATCACCGGCGAGGGCGAGTTCAACGAGGTCTTCTTCGAGGAGGCGCGGGTCCCCGACGCCAACGTCGTCGGCGGCGTCGGCAACGGTTGGGCGGTGGCGATCACGACGCTGATGAACGAGCGCGCCGGGCTCGCCTTCGGAGCGATCTCGCAGATCCAGAACAGTCTCGGCCGGCTCTCGAAGCTGGCCCGGGAGACGCCTTCCAACGGCGGCACCGCGGCCGACGATCCCTACTTCCGCCAGCGGATCGCCCAGCTCCACATCGAGGTCGAGACGATGCGCCTCAACGCCTACCGCGGGCTGACGAAGACGATGCAGTCGGGCATCCCCGGTCCCGAGGGCTCTCTCGGCAAGTGGCAGTGGGCCGACATCAACCAGGACCTGACCGAGCTGGCGCTGGAGATCGAGGGCGCCTACTCGGTGCTGATGCGCGGCTCCGAGCACGCCGTCTCCGGCGGTGCCTGGCAGTACGGCTTCCTTCGCTCCCGCGCCAACTCGATCGAGGGCGGGACCACCGACATCTTGAAAAACATCATCGCCGAGCGGGTCCTGGGCCTGCCGCGGCTGCGCTAGGACCAACCTCTCCATGTACTTCGACCTCACCGACGAGCAGCAGGCGATCAAGCAGACCGCCCACGACTTCCTGAAAGCGCGCTTCAAATCGGAGCGGATCCGCGAGATCGCGGCGAGCGAGAGCGGCTTCGACGAGAGCGGCTGGAAGGAGATGGCCGAGCTCGGCTGGGCCGGGCTGGCGCTGCCGGAGGAGTGGGGCGGACAGGGCCTCGGCACCGTCGACCTCGCCGTCCTCTGCGAGGAGATGGGCTACGCGCTCGCGCCCTCGCCGCTGCTCTCTAACACGATCGCCGGCCTGGCGCTCAGCGCGGGCGCCTCCGACGAGCAGAAGGAGCGCTGGCTGCGGCCCCTGGCCGAGGGCGAGCTGCGGGGGACGCCGGCATTGATCGACGCCGATGGCCCGGCCGAGCCGATGAGGTTCTCGATGGCGGCCGGCGAGACGCTCTCAGGTGAAAAGACCTTGGTGATGGACGCCGGCAGCGCCGACTTCTTCCTCGTCGCCACCGCCGACGGCGGCCGGCACATCGTCGAGCGCGGTACCGAGGGCGTGACCGTCAGCATCGAGGAGTCGATCGACCTCACCCGCCGCCTCTTCAGCGTCCGCTTCGACGGCGTACGCCCAGCGGCGACCCTCCCCGGCAGCGGCGAGGACTATCAGCCCGTCTTCCTCCGCGCCTGCGTCGCCCTGGCCGCCGAGTCAACCGGAGTCGCGCAGCGGGCGCTCGAGTTCTCGGTGGAGTACGCGAAAGACCGCCAGCAGTTCGGCCGCCCGATCGGCGCCTACCAGGCCGTCTCCCACCGCTGCGCGCAGATGCTGCTGGAGACTGAGAACTCGCGCTCGGCCGTCTACGGCGCCGCCTGGGCCGCCGACGCCGAGCCGGAGTCGCTGCCGCTGGCCGCCTCGATGGCTAAGGCCTACGCCTCCGACGCCGGTTGGCGGGTGCCGGACATGGCGATCCAGGTCCACGGCGGGATCGGCTTCACCTGGGAGCACGACCTCCACTTCTTCCTCAAGCGCGGCCGCGCGAATGCGGCGATGCTCGGTGACTCCAAGTGGCACCGCGAGCGGGTCGCCGAGGCTGTCCTCGCCGGCGAGACCGCGCCCGCGAGCGCCTAGGCGCGACCGCCCGGTGAGCGCGCTCGATCGCATCTCGGTCGCCGCGATCGGCACCTCGGTCGCCGACCTCGAGGCGGAGACGCTTCGCGCCGAGGCGGCCGGCGTCGAGTGCGTCTGGGCGCCGGAGCTCTTCCGCAGCGCCGTCACCCAGGCCACCTACCTGGCGGCGAGGACCGAGCGGATCGACGTCGCCACCGGGATCGTCTGGGCCTTCACCCGCAGCCCCTTCATCCACGCGATCAGCGCCCTCGACGTCGACGAGATGTCCGGTGGCCGCTTCCGGTTCGGGATGGGGGCGGGGGTGAAACGGCTGAACGAAAGCTGGCACAACGCCGACTACGGCCGCCCGGCGCCGCACCTGCGCGAGGCGATCGAGGCGACGCGGCTGATCATGCGCCAGGCGAGCGCCGGCGAGCCGATCCGGTATGAGGGCGAGTACTACGACATCGACATCAAGGGCTGGGTGCGGCCGCACCCAGCGCCGCGCGAGGCGGTGCCGATCTACACCGCTGCCGTGCAGGCGGGGATGGGGCGGATGGCCGGCGACGTCGCCGACGGGTTGATCGGCCACCCCATCCAGAGTCTGCGCTGGATCGACGAGGTGATCGTCCCGGCCTTCGAGGAGGGGCTGCGGCGCTCCGGCCGCGAGCGCTCCGACTTCGACTACCTGCCGACCGTCTGCTGCGCGATCGACGAGGACGAGGGGCGGGCGATCGAGATGGCCCGGCGGACGATCTCCTTCTACGCGACCGTGAAGACCTACATGCCGCTCTGGGAGATGCACGGCTTCGCCGACAACGCCGTCGAGGCGGGCGAGGCCTTCCGCCGGGGCGACCTCGCCGCCGTCCCGGCGGCGATCAGCGACGAGATGGTCGAGGCCTATTGCGCCGCAGGCCCGCTCGACAAGGTTCGCGCCCGCGTCGAGGCGACGGCCGAGCGCGCCGACGGCCTCTTCCTCACCCCGCCGACCTACTTCATCTCCCCCGAAGAGCTGAGCGAGTTCCAGAACCGGATCATCGACGCCTTCGGCCCGGAGGCGTGAGCGCCGAGTCCGCGAGAAAGCATCCTGAGGATGACTTTTCGCGGACTCGCGAGTTCGAAGTGCTGGAGCGGGTGCGCTCTATCCCGGCCGGATTCGTGAGCACCTATGGGGACGTCTCGCCGAGGGCGCCTCGGTTCGCCGGCACCGTCCTTTTTCACGCCGACGATCCGGATCTACCGTGGTGGCGGGTCGTCCGCGCCGACGGCTCGCTTGCGAAGGGCGACCGGCAGCGGGCGCTGCTGCGCGCCGAGGGCGTGCCATTCCGCGGCGAGCGGGTCGACCTGGATCATGCCCGCGTGGTTCCTTTGTCCTGAATAGCCGGACAAAGGAACCACGCAACTGTCCTAGGGGCAGATGACGATCAGGTGGAAGTCGGCGTCCTCGTTGTTGCCGTCTTTGCCGCGGGTGCGGACCTCGATTGCGTTCGGGTTCGCCGCCGAGCTGTTGGTCTGCGCGTAGCCGGAGTTCGGCACCGAGGTGCCGGCGTTGTTGCGGGCGGCGACGTTGGCGCAGCCGGAGACGTTGAACGGGAAGGTCACGGTGACCGCGCCGCCGCCCTCGGTGGCGGTGATGTTGGGGCCGCTGGAGCGGGCGAGCGCCGCGTTGCCGGGGCTCGCCGGGTTGTTGACGACGGCCCAGAAGGTGTGCGTCGCGACCTGCGAGAAGGGGACCGTGCCGAGCTTGTTGGTGTTGATCTGGAACCCGGTCAGCGTGTCCTTCTTCAGCTTGCCGCCACCGATCGTCTGCTTCTTGATCGCGCCGCCGTTGATCGTCTGCGCCGCGTAGGCGGTTCCCGCCAGGGCGACGATCAGGGCGATCACCGCGACCACCATCGCCGGCGACGGGCGTCTCTTCAAAAGCGTGTTCATCTGGGCTCCCCTCCAGTTCGTGACCGTCTACTTCGAATTCAGTAACCCGCCGGGAGACGGGTCGCTGCGGTCGGCCTACCCGGGAAGCGAGGAGGCGAAGCGCTCGAAGGCGGCGATGTCGGTGACGGCGGGGCCGTGGCCGGGGAGGATCAGCGAGGGGTTGAGATCGGCGAGCTTGCGGATCGAGCGCCGGTTCTCGGCCGGGTCGGGGGTGAGGTCGGCGGGCGGCTCGGCGAGCTTGGTCCTCGTCGTCACGTAGGTGATGTTGCGGATCACGTCGCCGCAGATCGCGACCCGGTCGGAGTCGCGGAAGAAAATCACCTCACCCGGCGCGTGGCCCGGGGCGTGGACAACGCGGAAGCCGGCGACCTCGTCGCCCTCCTGCAGGACCCGGTCGACCTTGCGGGGCGGCCCGGTCCAGAGCTTGCCGAAGAGCTGGGCGGTCGGCTTCGGGCTGGCCGCTACCGGCCGCCGACCCTCCATCGCGTCGACGTCGTCGGCGTGGCAGGCGAGCGGGACGCCTCGCGCCTCGCAGACGGCCTTCGCGCAGCCCTGGTGGTCGGGGTGGACATGGGTCAGCGCCACCATCGAGATCTCCCGTCCCTCGAGCTCGCTGAAGATGCGCCGCTTGTCCCAGCGCCGGCCGGCGTCGATGAGGACGTCTCCGGCGAGGTAGACGTTGATCAGCGGGCGGGGGACTTCCCGCAGCCGCCATACCCCAGGCGCCAGGTACTTCAATGCGAGATCCCGAGCCCGTCGCGGGGCTCGCCGCTGTGGCGGGAGAGCTCTTCGAGGCGGGCGATCTGGCGCTCGCCTTCGGCCCGAGCCGGGTGGCCCGCGGGCAGCGGCTCGATCAGGCGGCGGATCCGGTTGCGGACCTGGAGCGAGAAGTGGGGGGTGACGGGGCCGGCGAGGGCGCGGATGTCCTCCGGCGTGATCTCCTTCTCGCCGCCAAGCAGGTGAGGGTTCTCGGCTTCGCTCATTCTCCGCTCCCGATCTTCGCAAGCTCGGCCAGTTCGTCGACTTCCGCCTGCTGCTCGACGCTGATCGCGTCCTGGTCGCCGACGACCCAGACGTGGTTGTAGAAGGCGCGGGTGGGGTCGGTCGTGTAGCCGGGCTTGACGTCGAGGAGGTAGCTGCGGACCACCTCCGGCAGCTTGCCGGCGTCGTCGGTGAGGAGGAGCGGCCCCCAGGTGCCCGAGGCCGAGAGCGGCGCCGCGGCGGCGGCGTCCGACGGCGAGTCGCTGCGGGCGAGGACGAAGCCGTGGCCGGGGTCGTTGACGTTCCAGCCGAAGCTGCCGTCGTGGTAGCGGGCGAGCGCGAGCGCGTTGGCGACCGGGTCTTCGCCGGAGACGCGCTTCACCTTCGCCGAGACCTTGCCGATTTCCCGGACCACCTGCGAGGAGATCGCCGAGGCGGGCCCGAGCACGTAGACCGGGACCTTGGCGTGCTTCTGCAGCGCCCTCTTCGTCGCCGCGGGGAGCCCGTCTGCGTCCGCGTAGAGGATCGGATCGCCGGAGCGGGCGGACCAGGCGGCAGCGGGCATCGCGAAGTCGGGGCGGGAGCTGGAGGCGATGACGATGTGCTTCGGCGCATCGCCGAAGAGGCGGTCGCGGAGGTCGGCGACGTGGGCGGCGGTGACCGCGGGTTCGCCGGCCGCGACCGGCGCCGCCCGGCCGGGGAAGGCGACCGAGCCGATCGCGAAGAGGGGCGCTTCGCCGGTCACCGCGCTGCCCTGCGGGTCGAGGGCGTCGAGCGCTTCTTCGGTCACGGCGGGGACTTCGTCGGTGGTCGAGAAGAGGGTCGGCGCGCGTACCGGCGGCGCCATCAGGACCGCCGCGGCGAGCGCCCCGGCCCAGTCTTCCTCGTTGACCAAGGTCACCGCCGCGGGCCGCTGCTTGGGCGTCGTCGAGGGAAAGACGGCAAGCGCCGCACCGGCCGCGTTGGCGACCGGGTCGGAGCCCCCGATCCGGGTCGTGTTGTTGGTTGCGAAGCCGGGGTAGCCGAGCGCTTCGGTCGTCTCCGCCGCGGAGTTCGACTGATCGCCTTCCTTGCCGGTGGGCGCAGGAGCGGGCGCCGTCGCCTCGCTGCTGCTGTCGTTGCTGCTCGTCCCCCAGACGATCGCGACGACGATGAAGACGAGCGCGAGGACGACGAGCGCGAGCAGAGCCCGCGGCGCGCCGGAGCTCCGCCCGGCGTTCGTCTTTTGTTGCTCTGAGGGCGACAAAGGACGAACGCCGCCGCCCAGCTGCTTCTCCGTCGGCTTTTCGGGCGTCTTCGGCGCCTCTTTCGCGGCCTTCGTCTCTTCCGTGGGGACGTCGGCGTTGATCGGCCGCTTCGGGATCACGCCCCGAAACGTAACTGAGTGCCTGCCGCCGGGAGGAGTAGAGTTGCGACTGACTGACTGACCAGTCAATCAGTCAATCAGGTAGGCGGCGGCAAGAGAGGGAGAGATGGACTTCGCACTCAACGACGAGCAGAAAGAGTTCAAGCAGCGTTGCCGGAAGTTCGCCCGCGAGGTGATCCGGCCGGCGGCGCGCAAGCACGACCAGGAGGAGAGCATCCCCTGGGAGGTGATCAAAGAGGCGCGGAAACAGGGCTTCGGGACGCTCGAGTCGATCCAGCGCTCGGCCGCCGATCCCGAGGGCCAGTTCCAGGTGATCTCTGCCGAAGAGTTCCACTGGGGCTGCGCCGGCACCGCGCTGGCGATCTCCGGCTCCGGCCTCGCCGCCGCCGGCATCGCCTCCTCCGGCACCCCCGAGCAGATCATGCGCTGGGTCCCCGAGTGCTTCGGCACCGCCGAGGAGATCAAACTCGGCGCCTACGCCGTCACCGAGCCGCAGGCCGGCTCCGACGTCAAGAGCCTGAAAACGACCGCCAAGCGCGATGGCGATGAATGGGTCCTCAACGGGACCAAGGTCTTCATCACCAACGGTGGCATCGCCGACGTCCACGTCGTCGTCGCCACCGTCGACCCGGCGCTCGGCACCCGCGGCCAGGCCTCCTTCGTCGTTCCCAAGGACACCCCGGGCCTCTCCCAAGGCAAGAAGGAGTCGAAGCTCGGGATCCGCGCCTCGCACACCGCCGAGATCGTGCTCGAGGACTGCCGCGTCCCCGGCGACTGCCTGCTCGGGGGCGACGAGAAGCTGGAGAAGAAGCTGCAGCGGGGCCGCGAAGGGAAGAAATCGCGCGGCGCCGACGCGCTGGCGACCTTCGAGGTGACCCGGCCGCTGGTCGGCGCCTCGGCGCTCGGCATCGCCCAGGCCTCCTACGAGTGGACCCTCGAGTACCTCGACGGCCAGGCCTACGAAGGCGTGCCGATGCTGCAGGCACAGCGGGTCCAGCAGACGCTGGCCGACGTCGCCACCGAGATCGAATCGGCGCGCCTGCTGGTCCAGCGGGCCGCCTGGATGGGGCGCAACGGCGTCCCGATGACCGGCGGCCAGGGCTCGATGTCGAAGCTCAAGGCCGGCGACGTGACGATGTGGGCGACGACGACGCTGATGGACCTTGTCGGGCCCTACGCGCAGAGCACCGAGTGCCCGCTCGAGAAGTGGTTCCGCGACGCCAAGATCTACCAGCTGTTCGAGGGCACGGCGGAGATCCAGCGGATGGTCATTTCGCGGATGCAGGCGCGCGAATACGCCGAGCGCCTCGGCTACGCCGCCGAAGTCGCCGCGGAGGCGCAGAAGAAGGAGCCGGTCGCGGCCTGAGCCGGGCTTATCCTCGGGTTCGTGCACGGACCCGGCCATAGTCATAGCCACGCCCTCGACGCCCGCCGGGAGGATTCCCGGTGGCGGATGTGGTGGGCGCTGGCGATCAACGTCGCTCTGCTGCTGGCGGAGGCCGTCGGCGGCCTTCTCACCGGCTCGCTGGCGGTGCTGGCCGACGCCGGCCACCTCCTTTCCGACGCCGGCTCGATTGTCCTCGCCCTGATCGCGGCGCGCCTGGCATCGCTGCCGGCGGCAGGGCGCCGCACCTTCGGCTACCAGCGCTCGGAGGTGCTGGCGGCGCTCGTCAATGGGGTCCTGCTCGTCGTCGTCAGCATCGCCGTCGCGGTCGCCGCGATCGGCCGCTTCTCCGATCCGCCGGAGATCGACGGCTGGGGCGTCCTCGCCCTCGGCCTCCTCGGTCTCGCCGGCAACCTCGCCGCGACGATCGTCCTCGCCCGCGGTCAGCGCGAGGACATCAACCTCGAGGGGGTGCTGCGCCACTCGGCCGCCGACGCGCTCGGCTCGGTCGGCGTCGTCGTCGCCGGCGCCTTCGTCCTCCTCGGCGGCTCGCCGGTGATCGACCCGATCGTCGGCCTCCTGATCGCGGCCCTGATCCTCGCCTCGTCCTGGCGCCTGATCAAGGAGCCGGTCGACGTCCTGATGGAGGCAGCGCCGGCGGGGGTCGACGTCGACGGGGTGGGGGAGACGATCTGCCGCGAGGAGGGGGTCCGCTCGGTCCACGACCTCCACGTCTGGACCGTCACCTCCGGCTTCGGCGCGATCGCCGCCCACGTCGTCGTCGCCCAGGGCGCCGACCGCGACCTGATCCGCCGCCGGCTCGAGCTGACTCTGAGAGAGGGCTTCGGGATCGAGCACACGACGCTGCAGATGGAGGAGGAGGCCTCGCAGGAGCTTTTGCACGTCGAGAACGTCGGCCCAGGCTAGCTCTCAGGCTTCCGTCTACTTAATTTTAGTAGTTCCTGACAACGGCCCGTGTGACTCGGCTTAGCCTGGGTAGGGCGAGAGCGAATGGTCAGGCAGGCTAAGAGCTATCTGGTGGGAGCGGTCTCGGGCGCGGGACTGATCGCCGCTGCGCTCGTCGCCTTCGTCCTCCTCGTCTCCGCCCTCGTCTTCGAGGACCTGCCGGTAATCGGGCTGAGCGGAGGGGGCGGGGGGGCATCCGTATCCGACGCCAAGCCGGCGCCTGCGGGCACCTCCGTCGCCGCGGCGACGGCTGCTCCGGCCGGAGCGAACGCGAAAGCTTCAGGTGCCGGTGGCGGCGCCAAAGGCGGCGCGGGCGGCAACGGCGGCGGCGCCGCGGGCGTCGAAGGCGGGGGGCAGCAGTCTCCCGGCGGCACCGGTGGTGGCGGCGAAACGAGCGGCGGCTCCGGCGACGGCAGCGGGGGCGGCTCGACCACGACCAGCGGCGGCTCCGGCGGTGGCGGAGCGACTACCAGCAGCAGCGGGGGCGGTGGCTCCGGCTCCAGTGGGGGCGGCAGCGCCGAAGAAGGCGGCGGCGGCACGACCACCACGACCTCCGGCAAAGTCACCAGCACCGTCAACGAAACCGTCAACCAGGTCGACCAGACGGTGACCGGCGGAACCCTCGAAGAAACCGGGGTTACCCAGGCGACCGAAGAAGTCGTCAACGGCGTCGCCGGCCCCGAATCGGCCGTCGGCCAGGTCGTCGACGGAACCGTGAAGACGGTCGAAGGCGTCCTCAAACCGAAATAAGCAGTCGCGCGGTTCCTTTCGGACTCTGAGCGACCGAAAGGAACCACGGAATAGGGTCCGCACCTGGCTAGCGCCTAATCGTCAAAATGCCCGTCCTATGGCGGAGCGAGGACAGGCGGGCTCGGTAGCGAGCGATCCGATCGCGGGTTCGGCGGTCCTTCCGCAGGGCAGCCGCGTCAACGAGGAGGGGCACCTCGAGGTCGCCGGCTGCGACGTCGTCGCGCTGGCCGAAGAGCACGGCACCCCCGCCTACTTCTACGCCGAGGACGACATGCGCGCCCGCGCCCGCGCCTACCGCGAGGCTTTCGAGAACCGCGGTGCCGAGCACGAGATCCTCTTCGCCAGCAAGTCGCTGCCCTGCACCGCCGCCTACCGGCTCTTCGCCGAGGAGGGGCTCTCGGTCGACGTCGCCTCCGGCGGCGAGCTGCACATGGCGCTCAGCGCCGGCTTCGACCCCGACCGCATCCACATGCACGGCAACAACAAGTCCGACGAGGAGATCCTCTTCGCGGCGCGCGCCGGCATCCGCCACCTGATCCTCGACTCCTTCGACGAGATCGAGCGCTGCGAGCGGCTGCTCGACGAACCGCAGCGGGTCCTGATCCGGGTCACGCCGGGGATCAAGCCCTCGACCCACGACTACATCACCACCGGCCAGCTCGACTCCAAGTTCGGCTTCGGGCTCGAGGACGGGCTGGCGGCGAAGGCGGTCGAGCGGGTCCTCGCCTCCGAGAAGCTGGAGCTGGTCGGTCTGCACGCCCACATCGGCTCGCAGATCTTCGAGCTCGAGCCCTACAAGCTGGCGATCCGGGCGCTCGGCGAGCTGGCCGGCGACTGGTGCCGGGTCGTCAACGTCGGCGGCGGCCTCGGGGTCGCCTACACCGCTGAGGACGAGCCGCCCTCGATCGACGCCTACGTCGAGGTCAAGGTCCGCGGCGTCGCCGAGGTCTTCGGGCCCGACGTGCGGATCCTGGTCGAGCCGGGGCGCTCGCTGGTCGCCAACGCCGGGCTGACCGCCTACCGGGTCGGCACCGTCAAGGAGATCCCCGGCATCCGCACCTACGTCGCCGTCGACGGCGGCATGTCCGACAACCTGCGGCCGATGCTCTACGGCTCCACCTACGAGGCCCTTGTCGCCGACCGCGCCGCCGCTGCCCTGGAGACGCTGGTGACGATCGCCGGCATGCACTGCGAGTCCGGCGACGTGATCGTCCGCGATGCGATGTTGGCCGAGCCCGCCGTCGGCGACGTCCTGGTGACGCCGGCGACCGGCGCCTACGGCTACGCGATGGCCAACAACTACAACGGGGTGCCGCGGCCGCCGGTCGTCTTCTGCCGCGAGGGCACCTCGCGCGTGGTCGTGCGGCGCGAGACCTACGAGGACCTGACGGCGAGGGACGTCTAGGACGTGGACGCCGAGGGCTCCAAACCGGTTCGCATCGGGCTGCTGGGACGCGGCACGGTCGGCGCCGCCTTCGCCGACCTGCTGGCCGAGCGCGCCGACGCGGTCGAGGCGGCGACCGGGCGGCGGCCGCAGATCTGCGGGGCGCTGACCCGCAGCGAGGGGGACGTCGAGGAGATCCTCGCCGGCGCCGACCTCGTCGTCGAGCTGATGGGCGGGACCGAGCCCGCGCGCGAGTACGTGCTGCGAGCGCTGCGGGCGGGCAAACCGGTCGTCACCGCCAATAAGCAGCTGCTCGCCCAGCACGGCGACGAGCTCTTCGCGGTCGCCCGCGAGACCGGGGTGCAGCTGCGCTTCGAGGCGGCGGTCGCGGCGGTGATCCCGATCGTGCGGACGATCCAGGAGAGCTTCGGCGTCACCGAGATCGCCCGGGTCTTCGGGATCGTCAACGGCACCACCAACTTCATCCTCACCGAGATGGCGGCGAGCGGCGCCGGCTACGACGAGGTGCTGACGCGGGCGCAGGAGCTCGGCTACGCCGAGGCCGACCCGAGCGACGACGTCAACGGCGCCGACGCGGCGGCGAAGATGGCGATCCTCGCCCGGCTCGCCTTCCACACGCCGGTCACCCTCTCCGAGGTCTCCTACGAGGGGATCGAGGCGATCCAGCCCGACGACCTTGCCTACGCGAAGGAGCTCGGCCTCTCTCTGAAGCTGCTCGGCCTCGCCGAACGCCGCGACGGCGGCATCAGCGTGCGCGTCTTCCCCTGCTTCCTCTACCCGGGCCACCCGCTGGCGCCGATCGAGGGCGCCTTCAACGCGGTCATGGTCGAGGCGCCGGCGATCAGCGAGGTGACGATGTCGGGTCCGGGGGCAGGGGGCGTCCAGACCGCCTCGGCGGTGCTCGGCGATGTCGTCTCGATCCTCGCCGGCGACGCGCCGGTGCACGAGACGCGGGTCGAGCTGCCGATCGTCACCGACGTCAGCTCCTCCTTCTACCTCCACCTCGAGGTCGCCGACCAGCCCGGCGTGCTGGCCCGAGTCGCCGCCGTGCTCGGCGAGCACGAGATCTCGGTCAAGAGCGTCGTCCAGCGAGGGACCGGCGAGGATGCGCGGCTGGTGATGGTGATCCACGAGTGCCTCGAGTCCCGCTTCGCCGCCGCCCTCGAGGAGCTCGGGCGGCTCGACGAGCTGCGCTCGCCGCCACGGTCGATCCGCGTCGTCGAGGAGGAGTACTCCGCGTGAGCCCGGGGCTGATCGATCGCTACCGCGACCGGCTCTCGCTGGAGGCGGGCGACCCCGTCGTCACCCTCAACGAGGGCTCGACGCCGCTGATCGAGGCGCCGCGCCTCTCGGAGCGGATCGAAGCCAAGGCCTATTTCAAGTTCGAGGGCCTGAACCCGACCGGCTCCTTCAAGGATCGGGGGATGACGGTGGCGGTCTCGCGGGCGAAGGGGCGGGGGGCGGAGGCGATCATCTGCGCCTCGACCGGCAACACCGCCGCCAGCTGCGCCGCTTACGCGGCGCGCGCGGGGATGCGCGGGGCGGTGATCGTCCCCGAGGGAAAGATCGCGATCGGCAAGCTCGCCCAGGCGCTGATGCACGGGGCGCGGGTGGTGGCCCTGCAGGGGAACTTCGACGACGCCCTACGTATCGTTCGCGAGCTCTCCCAGAAGCACCCCATCGAGCTCGTCAACTCGGTCAACCCGCACCGGATCGAAGGCCAGAAGACGGCGGCGTTCGAGGTGGTCGAGGATCTGGGGGGGAGCCCCGGGGCGCTGGCGATCCCGGTCGGCAACGCCGGCAACGTCACCGCTTACTGGCGCGGCTTCCAGGAGGTCGATGCGGCGCCGATCCTCTACGGCTTCCAGGCCGAGGGCGCGGCGCCGCTGGTCCGCGGCGAGCCGGTTGCGAACCCTGAGACCGTCGCCTCGGCGATCCGGATCGGTAACCCGGCGCGCTGGGAGGAGGCGATGGCCGCCTTCACTGCCTCCCGCGGCCGCGTCGCCGCCGTCTCCGACGAGCAGATCCTCAACACCTACCGCTGGCTCGCCGACAACGAAGGAGTCTTCTGCGAGCCCGCCAGCGCCGCCTCGGTCGCCGGCCTCCTCGCCCACGGCCTGCCCGTCGTCGAAGGCGGCGCCCGCCCCGAGACCGTCGTCTGCGTCCTCACCGGCCACGGCCTCAAGGACCCCGACACCGCCCTCTCCAAAGCCCCCGCGGTGATCAACTGCGACAACGACCTCGCCGCTGTCGAGCGCGCCGTCTTCGACTAGGTTCGACAGCGTGACCGCGCGCCACCGGCTCGTCCGGGTTCCCGCCTCCTCGGCCAACCTCGGCCCCGGCTATGACGCGATGGCGGCGGCGATGGCGCTGCACCTGGAGCTGGAGGTCGAAGAGGCGGGGAGCTTTTCTTTCGACGCCGGAGGGCTCGAGGTCTCGACCGGGCGCGACAACCTGATCGTCCGTGCCTTCGAGAGCCTGCGACCGGCGGACGGGATCGCCTTCCGGCTGTGCAGCGAGATTCCGCTGGCGCGGGGGCTGGGGTCGAGCGCGGCGGCGATCGTCGCCGGCCTCTACGCCGCCGACCACCTCTACGAGCTGGCGCTGGGCAAGGAGGAGGTGCTGGCGCGGGCGACCGCGATCGAGGGCCACCCCGACAATGTCGCCGCGGCGATCTACGGCGGCTTCGTCGTCTGCGGTGAGGAGGCGGGTCTGCCGGTAGCCGCCCGCTTCGATGCGCCCGACGGCCTGGAGGGGATCGTCGTGATCCCGCCGGAAGAAGTCTCGACCGCGAAGGCGAGGGAAGCGGTCCCGGACGAATTCCCGCGGGCCGATGCGATCGCCAACATCTCTGCCGCCTCTACCCTCGTCCTCGGCCTCACCACCAACGACTTCGACCTGATCTCACGCGGTCTGCGCGACCAGATCCACCAGGACCGCCGCCGCGACCTCTACCCGCGCTCGATGGAGATCGTCGACTCGGCGCGGGAGCTGGGGGCGCTTGGCGCGACGATCTCCGGCGCCGGCCCGACCGTTCTCGTCTGGACCACCTGGCAGGACGCCGGCAACGTCGCCGCCGCGCTCGAGGAGCGCTGCGGCGGCTGGGCCGAGGTCCGGCGGCTGCCGTTCGACCCGCTCGGCGCCGACGTCCCCGAGCTCTAGCCGATGGACTGGGTGATCAGGATCGGGCTGATCGAGCTGGCGCTCGGCGGCCTGCTGGGGTGGGCGATGGTGATCCGGGGCGAGAAGCCCGAGTGGCTGCGGCGGATCGGCGTCGTCGCCCCGCAGCGGATCCGGCAGGTCCACCTCGACTACGTGATGATGGGGCTGATCCTGGTCGGCGTCGGCCTCGCGGTGCCGGACCTGCCGACCGCCGTCGCCGCGGCGCTCGTCTTCGGCACCTTCGTCAACCCCTTCCTCTTCGTCCCGCTCGCCTTCGATCCCGAGGTGGACCAGCGGCTCTGGTACCGGGCGTTGGCGGTCGTCTCGTTCCTCGGCGTCAGCGGCGGGCTCGTAGCCGCGGCGATCGTCGGACCGGGCTGACCTCGACGGTGCTTCAGTAAATAGGATCTCCCGAGTATTGGCTGGGAAAAATCGGATTCGAAAAGGGGGAGGCTTTGAAGCTGATCATCAATCGCTCTCAGACGGAAAAGAAGGGCATGCTCGGGGGCCACAAGGGAGTGGCGTTCACCCTTAGGTACCGGCTTGAGCTGACTCCGGATGAGCAGGCGCTCGTCGAGAAGTACAAGCTCGAGTACTACCCGTTGACTTGGAAAGCGACGCCGAGCGGAGAACGCCAGCCCGACGATACGATCGCCAGCCTGACCTTGGGCAGCGCTCAGACTCTGACCGACGTGACCACGCTGCTGAATAACGAGGAGATCGTCAAGAAGGCCTGTGACAGCCTGCCCCCTCTCTTCGAGGTCGCCCGGAGTTTCGGTGGCGACGAAGTGATCGAGTACCCCCGCAACGGGGCCCAGCCGATTGGGGGTTAGCATCGCCTGATGTCGACCTTCTCGAAGCTGAAGCTGCTGCTGCCCGCCTTCGTCCTCGCTGCGCTGTTCGCTCTGCCCGCGAGCGCAGCAGCGACGCTCGCCTACGTCAAGAACCCGTTCAACGCGACGGTTTACGTGGCGAACGACGACGGCTCGGGCGCGAATAAGATCGACAAGGGCCACAGCCCGCGCGTCTCGCCCGACGGTTCTTGGGTCGCCTACCTGCACGAAGGCCCGAGAAACAGGCAGGAACTGAAGCTGGCTCCCGCCTCGGGCGGTCCCGGGAAGACGCTGATGAGCAACTTCCGCGAAGCCTTCTACCTGACTTGGTCGCCCGACTCGAAAACGCTTGCGGCGCTTCGCGGTCCGGAACTCGGCAAGCGCACCCTGGTTCTGATCGATGCCTCCAGCGGCACGCAGCGGGTTGTCGCTAAAGGGTTCTTCAGCGGTTTCAGCTTCGCGCCGATGCCGTATCCCTTCGACCTCGACTCTCCGTTCGAAAGTTTGGTTTACGCCAAGGCCGGACGCGAACGGTACCCGCCTCGCAGCGACATCTTCAGCGTTGCGATCGCCGGCGGAAAGCCGATCCAGCTCACCCACGACCACAACTCCTCAGACCCCCTTTGGGGTCCGCAGGGTGAAATCGTCTTCGTCAAGGCAGTCGAAGGGAAAAACCGCCGCTATGGGCCGAAGAACGAGCTCTTCCTGATGGATTTCCACGGCGGCCAGGCCAAACGCCTCACCCACACCGAAGTGCCGCCGCTGCTCCAGGGCCTCTTCCCGACCGACTGGTCGGCGAACGGGTCGCGCCTGCTGACCGAGTTCCAGGGCCAGGATACGAGCTACGCCGTCACCGTTAACCCGAAGACCGGCGCCCAGCGCCCGGTCGCCGGGGCGGGCGAGAGCGGCTTCGTCGGCACCGACCTCTCCAGCGACGGCACGCTCGTCCTCGGCTTCAACGGCGGCTTCGACCCCGGCTTGAAAAACCACAAGGTCCAGACCGTCCCCTACGGCGGCGGCAAGCCGAAGACGCTGGTCAAGGCAGCGTTCGAACCCAGTTGGAGCCGCTGAGTGTCGAGTTTGTTCGGATATGCCGAACAAACTCGACACGCCTAATCCAGCAACCCCACCTGGCGCAGGATCGAGACGCTGTCTGAGTAGACGTCCTTGCGTTTGACGAGGCCGTCCTCGAAGGGGATCACGTCGAGGCCGTCCCACTCGCACCGCTTTCCGGTCGGCTCGGCGACGAGGTCGCCGCGGCGCATCGTCTGGGTGTGGGTCGACGTTGCGGTCCATTCCTGGACGACCAGTCCCTCGCGCACGTAGAGCCGCCGCGTGGTGAAGGCGATGTCGGGCCAGGTCTCGAAGATCGAGCCGATGTGGGCGCGGACCTCCTCGCCTTCGGCCGTCTCGCCCGCGGTGTGGTTGTCGAAGACCATGTCCGGCGCGTGCATTGCCATGATCGCGTCGAGGTCGTGGTCGTTCCAGGCCGCGTTGTAGCGGTCGATCGCCTCGTGCAGCGCCTCGGCTGAGTCCTTGCCCTGGTTGGTCATCGGCGATTAGGGTCGAACGTAATGCCTGCGAACTACACGATCAAGCACCGCGACGAGTTCGAGCGGATGGAGGGGTCCGGCGATGCGACCTGGCTGCTCGCGCGCAAAGCCTGCGGGACGACCGCCTTCGGCTACAACCTGGTCGAGATCGCACCCGGCGGCGAGATCCCTGAGCACGACGAGGCGCAGAGCGGGCAGGTCGAGCTCTACGTGATCCTCGAGGGCGAGGCGGTGCTGCGACTCGACGGCGAGGAGCACCCGGCGCCCGCCGGCACCTTCGCCTCGATCGAGCCGGCGGCGACGCGGACGATCCTCAACCGCTCCGAGGGCACGGTGACGGCGATGCTGATCGGCGTCGAGCCCGACGGCGGCTACGAACCGATGTCCTGGGCTTGACCGGCCCCTATAATCCCGTAACTCGTTAACCCCGTCGCGCGCCCGCTCGAAGAAGGCGTGGAACCCGGGAGGTCAAAATTGAAGACCCAGTCCGATCGCCGCGCTCAGGTCGAGCGCTACTCACCAGAGCGCCCCTACCGCCCCTTGGTTTCGCCGCCGAGCGTCGAGGACAAAGACGCCTGCGCCATCTACGCGAGCGTCCGCAAGGACGCGACGCCGAGCCACGACCCGATCGAGCTGGCGATTCCCGCCCTGCAGAAGATGCTCCACCGCGCCGGCAACGTCGACGGCGAGGGTGACGGCTGCGGCCTCCTGCTCGACATCCCGCGCAAGATCTGGGCCGAGGAGGTCCGCTCCGGCGGCCACGACCCTTCGCTGGCGACCGACGACGCCTTCGCCGTCGCCCACGTCTTCATCGAGCGCTCGCAGGACGCGGAGCGGATCAAGCACGACGCCCGTGAGCTGCTCGCCTCGGGGGGCTTCCGGGTCCTCGCCGAGCGCATCGGCGTCGTCAACTCGCCCGCCCTCGGCCCGACCGCCCGCGAGGAGGAGCCGATCTTCTGGCAGCTCGCCGGCCTCGTCCCCGACGCCGAGTGCCGCGACGCCGTCCTCTTCGACCTGATGATCGCGCTGGAGAAAGAGCTAGACGTCCACGTCCCCTCCTTCTCCGCCACCACCTGCGTCTACAAGGTGATGGGCGCGCCGAACGTCCTCGGCGAGTACTACCCGGACCTCCGCGACCCGCGCTTCGAGACGATCGGCTGCTTCGGCCACAACCGCTACTCGACCAACACCTGGCCTTCGTTCAAACGGGTGCAGCCGTTCTCGGTCCTCGGCCACAACGGCGAGATCAACACGATCCAGCAGCTGCGCCAGGAGGCGAAGATGCTGGCGGTGCCGATCCAGCCCGGCTCCTCGGACTCGCAGGACCTCAACCGGACGATCGACACGCTGGTCAGCCGCGAGGGCTTCAGCCTCGCCGAGGCGATGGAGATGGTGGTGCCGCCGATCGTCGAGGAGATCCGTGGCCTCCCCGCCGACCTGCACGCCTTCTACATGTACCTGCACCAGACGATGGGCCCGTTCGCGCAGGGACCGGTGGCGCTGATCGCTCGCCAGTCCGACGAGTGCGTCTTCTCCGCCGACGCGATGGGGCTGCGCCCGCTCTGGCAGGTGGAGAGCGAGAACGACTTCGTCTTCAGCTCCGAGCCGGGCGTCGTCTCGGTCGCGAAGATGGTCTCCGAGCCGAAGCCGCTCGCCCCGGGCGAGAAAGCGATGGTGCTGATCGACCGCGGCGCCCGCGCCTCGACCCTGCACGCCCACGACGAGATGCTGCGGATCGTCCGCGACCGCTGGCTGGCACGGAACGGCGCCGAGACCGTCGCCGGCTATGACCGCGCGCTGGAGACCGGCGGCCCGCTCGAGGGCCAGGACGTCCCCGGCTACTCCGACGCCGGGCCCGAGGAGCCGGTCAAGGTCTCCGACCGCGTCCTCGCCGGCTTCGGCTGGCAGCGCGACGACGTCAAACTCGTCCAGCAGATGGCCTCCAACGGGGCCGAGCCGGTCGGTTCGCTCGGCTACGACGGGCCGCTGGCGGCGCTCTCGCCCGAGCGCCAGAACCTCGCCGACTACTTCAAGGAGACGGTCGCCGTCGTCACCAACCCGGCGCTCGACCGCGAACGAGAGCTCGAGCACTTCTCGACCCGGACCCTCTTCGGCCGCCGCCCCTCGCCCGACGACGTCGGCGAGGACACCGGCAGCGTCGAAACCGGGTTCCCGGTGATCCTCGGCGGTCACCACGAGCTGGCGCCGCTGGCGGACCAGGCGTACCGCAAGATCGCCTGCGACCACGACACCTACCTGCTCGAGGACCTCTGGGAGGAGTTCCGCGGCCGCGCCGCCGCCGTCGACATCTCCCTGCTGGAGTCGGAGACGACCCGCGGGGCGATCGAGCGGATCAAGCAGGAGGCCGTGAAGAAGGTCCGCAACGGCTGCGAGCTGCTGGTCCTCACGGACCGCACCGTCTACGACGCCGAGCGCCGCTACCTCGACCCCCACCTGGCGACCTCGGCGGTCGACCAGGCGCTGAAGCAGTTCAAAGTCGAGCCCGGCGAAGTCAACCTGCGGCGGCGCTGCGGCCTCGTCCTGCGCTCGGCGGCGATCCGCAACGTCCATGACGTGATGCTCGCCCTCGGGCTCGGCGCCAACGGCGTCTGCCCGTACACGATGGTCGAGGTGATCTGCGTCGAGGACTACGAGTCCGACGTCTCCAACCTCTGCGCGGCGCTGCGCAAAGGGATCGAGAAAGTGATCTCGACGATCGGCATCCACGAGGTCCGTGGCTACGCGCGCCAGTTCAGCTCGATCGGGATCAAGCCGGAGCTGGCGGAGATCTTCCAGACCGAGTTCTACGCCGCTTCGGAGAAGGCGGGGACCGGCTTCGCCGACCTCGACGAGGACACCAACGCCCGCGCCCACGCGCTCTCAGGCGACGACGCGGCGGCGAAACCGGCGAAGACCTTCCGCTTCTACCCGAAGGTCTACAAGGCGGCGATCGCGACCGCCAACGGGACCGGCAGCTACGAGGACTACTCGGAGAAAGTCCGCGAGCTGGAGAAGCAGAGCCCGATCTCAATGCGCCACATCATGGGGCTGAAGGGCGACCGCCCGGCCGTCGACCCGGCGAACGTCGACGCCGGCGTCGGCCACCACGACTACCCGATCGTGATCTCCTCGATGAGCTTCGGCTCGCAGTCGGAGTCCGCCTTCCGCGCCTACGCGGACGCGGCGAAGGCGACCAACATCCTCTGCATGAACGGCGAGGGCGGCGAGATCCGCGACATGTACGGGCAGTACCGCAAATGGCGCGGCCAGCAGGTTGCCTCGGGCCGCTTCGGCGTCTCGGCGGAGATGCTGAACAGCTCCTACGTCGCCGAGATCAAGATCGGCCAGGGCGCCAAGCCCGGCGAGGGCGGCCACCTGCCCGGCAAGAAGGTCTCCGAGAAGGTCGCCGCCGCGCGTAACGCGGCGCCGGGCACCGACCTGATCTCGCCCTCCAACAACCACGACCTCTACTCGATCGAGGACCTCGCCGAGCTGATCGACGAGCTGAAGACCGTCAACCCGGACGTCCGCGTCTCGGTCAAGGTGCCGGTGGTGCCGAACATCGGCACGATCGGGCTCGGGATCGCCAAGGCGGGGGCGGACATCATCACCCTCTCGGGCTTCGAGGGCGGGACCGGCGCCGCGCGCCAGCACGCGCTGCGCCACGTCGGCCTGCCGAGCGACATCGGCACCCGCGCCGTCCACCGGGCGCTGATGGAGGCCGGGCTGCGAAACCGGGTCGAGATCTGGGCCGACGGCGGCTACCGGACCGGCCACGACATCGTCAAATTGCACTGCCTCGGCGCCAATCGGGTCGGCTTCGGCACCCTGGCGATGGTCAGCCTCGGCTGCACGATCTGCCGCGGCTGCCAGCTCGACACCTGCCACGTCGGCATCGCGACCCAGATCGAGACGCCGGAGGAAGCGCAGGCCCACGGGCTGAAGAAGTTCACCCCGCAGGAGGTCGACCGCGCCGCCGAAAGCTGCGCCCGCTTCTTCTCCTCGATGGGCGAGGAGGTCAAGCAGGTGGTCGCCTCGCTGGGTTACGAAAGGGCCCAGGACCTGGTCGGCCGCTACGACCTGCTCGAGCAGGTCGCAAACAAGGACTCGATCGACCTGACGCCGCTGATCGAACCGCTGGAGGAGCACCTCGACCTCGAACCGCTCGACCTGCCGGTCGCCGAGGAGAACGAGGCGCGGGCGGAAGCCGGTCTGGTGATGGCCCGTCCGATCCGGATGGAGGCGAAGGAGGCCTCGAGCCAGATCGCGGCGCTGGCGCCGGAAGTCTGCGGCGGTGGCGGTAATGGCCCTGTCCGCAGCCAGTTCCCGCGGGCGACCGACGCCAACGACCGCGTGCTCGGGACCGAGCTGGCGGGCGCCCTCGCGCGCTGGCGGATCTTCGACGACGGCCCGGCCGGCGACGAAGGCGACGATCTCGCGAGCCTAGAGTTCAACGGTGGCTCGGTCGCCGGCCAGGGGCTCGGTGCCTTCAACTCCTACGGCGTCAACATCCGCGTCGAGGGTGGGGCCCAGGACGGCGTCGGCAAGACGATGCTGGGCGGCTCGATCTCGATCCTCAAGGGCAAGGGCGCCAAGGGCAAGCGCCTCAACGGCTCCGTCGGCAAGTCCTTCGCCTACGGCGCGCAGCGCGGCAAGCTCCACGTCCAGGGCAGCGCCGACTCGCGCTTCTGCATCCGCCTCTCCGGGGCGGACGTGGTCCTGGCGGGCGAGCCCGAGGGCCCGATCGACGACAGCCGCGGAGCGCTGGCCGATCGCGCCAACGCCAAGGGTTTTGCCTTCGAGTACATGACCAGCGGCCGGGCGGTCGTCCTCGGCGACATCGGCCCCTGGGCCTGTGCGGGCATGACCGGCGGCCGCGTTTACGTGCGCCAGAACGCCTTCGGCGTCGACCGAGCAGCAATCGAACGCCGCCTGGGCAAAGGAGCCAAAGTCGAACTCAAAGACCTCGACGCCGAGGCCCTGATCGACATCGACGACCTCCTAGGCGGCTACGCGAAGGAGCTCAAAGCAACCGGCCAGGACGAAGAGGCCGACCGAGTCCTCAACCTGGCCGCCGACGCGACGAGCAACTTCCTGATGATCGTCCCGCTCAAGGTCCAGGCAGACCCGAGCATCAGCACCGAGTGATCTGGGCCGGGGGAGGCGAAGGTCTCCTCCGGCTCGTTAGTAATGGTCTCACGGCCTCGTTAACTTGCCTGAGGTGGCTAGCTCCTCAAAGCGGCCTAAGGCTCATCATGTCCTGCCCCGGTTCTATCTCAAAGCATGGGCCAATGGGGATGGGCTCATCGCGATGCTCAACCGGGACGGGAAGGAAGTAAAGACCGGCAGCAAGGCGCTTGCTGTTGAGAAGGACTTCTACACGGTTACTAATCAACAGGGAGAGAAAGACGCCACTGTCGAGAAAGCTCTGGCGGAAGTTGATGCACTCGGGGCGTCTGCCCATAGCGCCTTCCTGCGTTTTGAGTTCCCCTTAGAACCGGAGCAGAAGATCGCATTTGCCGAGTGGCTTGGATTGCAGTGGGTTCGTGGCCGTTCCAGTCGCGCTAGCGGGCAAGAGTTAGCCGACAAGATGCAGAAGAGGTTGATCAGGTTTGGGCTTGAGAACGCCGATATCAAGGGAGCATCGGGGGATGATCCAGAGTCGGACCCTAAGGATCAAGATGAGGGTGTCCCTCTCGATAGCGGCACGTCGATACAGATCCCCGATCTCAGCCATATCCCAAAAGACGAGCGGGAGAAGCTGAAAAAGGAACTCGATAGCTTTGAGTTCGTAATTCCGAAGGAGTTGCAGCTCCTGCAAATGCTGAAGATGATGTCACCCGCTGCTCTGCCGTTTCTTGAAGCAGAGTGGCATTTACTTCAGTTCGAGGAAACACTCCTCTTCACCAGCGACGAGCTGATCATCTTGCAGCGTAGGTGGCGGCCTGAGAACCAATTCTTGGGTATCGGTCCAGCTTCTGCAGACCAGATCTATTTTCCGCTTTCGCCAAACCTTTGCTTGGCCATGATCCGAGCAGGAAGCACCGGCAAGCAAACTTTCCATCGCTTACCGAAGGAGGAGGGTGAGAAAATTAATGTTGCCTCGCTCGATACGTGGTGGTCGCAGCTCTTCCGTCACGTAGACGGCCCTCTATTTCCCGACTCCATTCCGCCGCTGCCTCCCGAGCGGGTTGTGGTCGGCTGATACCCAGCCTCTAGGGCGGACCCTTTCCCTCTAGGCGGTCTGCGATCCCTCGGACCTCCTCCAGCAGACCGTCCAGCATTCGCTCGGTGTCGGAGTGGATGCGCCATTCGGCTAGGCGGCGCTCGGCGTCGATGCCGTCCATTCGCTTTTCGAGGGCCTCGGTTCGGTCCTCTAGGCGGCCGACCCGGCGGTCGGTGCGCTTTTGGGACTTGCGGATGCGGGTCTTGACGTAGCGGCGGAGGTCCTCCTGCATCGTGTCGAGCTCGCGGCGGAGGTCGCTGTTGAGGGGCGCGTTCTGGTCGTCGAGCATCTGCTCGACGCCGCGGCGGACGCGCTCGATCTCGGCGTGGAGCTCGGCGCGGGCGCGCTCGGCGGAGGCGGAGATCGCCTCCTCGCCCTCCCGGCGGCCAGGATCGTCTGGAGGCATGGTGCTCACCGGCGCATCGTAGGCGGGGGGGTGGCCGGAAAAGCGCGCTGACGCCGAGACCGCGAAAACCCGTGTATATCGCGGGTTTTTGCGGTCTCGAGGTTCGCGTGTCTTAGGCCTGTAGGAGGTAGAGGCGGTAGCGACCTATGGCGAGCTCGTCGCCCGGCTGCAGCTCCGCTACGTCGGCTTTGCGGCCGTTGACGAGGATTCCGTTGAGGCTGCGGTCATCGAGGATCCGCGGCGCCTTGCCCGCTTCCAGCGCCAGCATCGCGTGGCGGCGGGAGATGCTGGGGTCGTCGAGGCAGACGTCGGCGGTGGCACAGCGGCCGATTCGGGACCAGCCCTGCTCGAGGCGGAAGCTGATGATCTCGCCGCGCTCCCTGGCGACCAGGTAGAGGCCGGGGTCGGATAGCTGCGCCCGGGCGTCGTCGAGCCAGACCGGCGGCTCGTGGGTGGCGCTGATCGCGAATTCGACGGTCGGCGAGCCGTGCTCCTGCAGGGCCGAGAAGATCGAGTCGCGGCGGAAGCGCGAGGCGCCGCAGTGCGAGCAGTTCGGTAGGGCCTCGGTCTCGCGCAGCGAGACCTGGGTGCCGCAGACCAGGCAGAAGTAAGTGCCCTCTCCGGGCATCGTGCCGGTGGCGTAGGCCTCACCGGCAGGGCTGGTGCCGGCGCTGTTGAAAATGGGAAACCTCTCCTTCCTAAAGGTTCACATCGATACTACCCGGGCCCCAAACCCCTGTCACTCAAATTGGTTGAGGCGGTCGGCGTACGGCCGGGAGCCATAGAATCGCCGCTCCGATGGGACCGATCAGCGCCGAAATCGAAATCGACGTCTCCCGCGAGCGCGCCTTCGCGGCGCTCGCCGACCTCGCCGCCCGACCCTCGTTCACCGACCACTTCCTCACCGGCTTCCACCTCACCCGGATCGAGTCCGCGGGGGTCGGCGCCGGCGCCCGGTTTCGCGCCAAGGGCCCGCTGCGCAGCGTCTGGATGGACACCTGCATCGCCGCGCTCGAGGAGCCGTTCCGGATCGTCGAGGAAGGCCTGGGCGGGCGCGGCAACCGCATCCCCAACCACACCGTCTGGGAGCTGAAGGAGGCGCCCGGCGGCCTCACCCTGGTCCGGGTCTCCCACTGGACCGAGCCGGGGCCGGTCGACCGCGGCCTCGAGCTGCTCAGTGCCGGCTCGATCTGGCAGGCGCGCGGCTGGAAGCAGGCGCTGCGCCGGCTCCGCGACGAGCTCGAGTCCGACCAGACCGTCCCCGACCGCATCGCCGTCGCCGGCGGCAACCGCTACGCGACCGGCATCCCCTAGTCCTATATAGACTCCGCGCCGCCGCATGTCCCCCTCTCGCCGCCCACTGCTGCCGCTGTTCGCCCTCCTGGCGCTGCTCCTGCTCGCCGTCGGCGTCTCCGCCTGCGGCTACGAGAGCGACTCGAAGTCGGTTGCCGAGGGACAGTCGGTCGAGCTCGGCGAGCTCAAGTACAACGTCACCTTCTCGCGGTACCTGAACCCGAACGACAGCGAGGACGAGGCCTACCTGGTCGGCCAGCCCGAACCGCCGGAGGGCGAAACCTACTTCGGCATCTTCTTCGAAGTCCAGAACGAAAGCGACGAACCGCAGTCGCTGCCCTCGACGCTGACGATCACCGACAGTGACGAGAACGAATTCGAGGTGCTGCCGAGCGAAAGCATCTACGCGCTCGAACTCGACGGCGAAGTCGAAGCCGAAGAACAGGTGCCGAAACTCGACACCACCGCCCAGCTCGGCGCGATCGAGGGCTCGCTGGCGCTCTTCCTGCTGCCGGAATCCGCCTCCGAGAATCGGCCGCTGACCCTCCACATCCCCGGTGAAGGGGACGAAGAGGGTGCCGAAGTAACTCTCGACCTCTAGAGGCCCGCCGAGAGGATTTCCGAGGCGATCGGGGCTGCGACTTCGCCGCCCGCCGCTTCGGCTTCGATCAGCAGTACCCCGACCGCCAGCCGCGGCTTTTCGGCCGGGGCGAAGGCGGTGAACCAGGCGTCCTTGATTTGGACCGGGTTGTCGGAGTTCTCTTCGCCCGGTTTCGGGCCGAGCTCGGCGGTGCCGGTCTTGCCGGCGACCTGGGCCTGGGGGATCGCCCCGGCGGTGCCGGTCCCTTCGACGACGACGCCGATCATCAGTTCGGTCAGTTCATTTGCCGTCTGTTCGGACATCACCCGCACCGGCTGGGCGTCGGGCCGCAGCTTCGGGTTGAGGACGATCGAGTTCGGCAGGCGGACGCCGTCGTTGGCGACGGTCTGCGAGACGCTCGCCATCTCCAGCGGCGTCGCCAGCACTTCGCCCTGGCCGATCGCCGAGACCCCGAGGTCGATTTCTTCGCCGATTTCGGTCGGGATCGTCGATTCTTCGGGGTCAACTTCCTGGACGATCCCCGGCGCGTAGAGCGTCGGCGGCGAGTTGAAGCCGTAGGCTTCCGCCGTTTCCACCAGCTTGTCGTTGCCGACAGCGGGGCCGAGGGGGGCGAAGACCGCGTTGCACGACTCGGCGAAGGCTTCGCGGAAGCTGCCGCCGCAGTACTCGCCGTTGGCGTTGTTGAGGAAGCGGCCGCCGACGTTGACCCCGTTGCTGATTTCGAATTCGTCGTCGAGGCTGACCGCGCCCGCTTCCAGCGCCGCCGTGGTGGTGACGACCTTGAAGGTCGAGCCGGGCGGCTGCGGGGCAGAGAAGGCCTGGCCGGCGAGCGCGCGGACGTCGCCCTTGCGCGCGTCGAGTACGGCGACGCCGCCGACCCGGCCGGCCAGGGCCGAGACCGCGGATTCCTGCAGGTCGGGGTCGATCGTCGTCTTCACCGGCGCCCCCGGCTGCGGCTTCGACTTCGCCAGCGTGCGGACCGTGGAGCCATCTTCGGCGACCGCCAGCAGCGAGCCGCCCGGCTTGCCGGCGAGGCGGGTGTTGAAGGCGCGCTCGAGGCCGCTGATCCCGACCGGCGTTTCCGGCGGGAAGCCGTGGCGGGATAGCGCCGCCTGGTCTTCTTCGGAGGCTTCGCCGACTTCGCCGGTGACGTCGATCGCGGCGCTGCCGATCGGGTGTTCCCGTTCTTCGGCCGGTCCTTCGGCCAGGGCAGTGCCGTCGCGGGCGAGGATCGGCGCCCGTTCGGCGAGTTCGACGTCGGCGGCCAGTTCCTCGCCCTTCCCGAGCCCCGGGAAGACGAGATCCGGGTTCCATTCGATGCCGTCGTCGGCATAGGGGATCGCGACCTCGCCTTCGACTTCGCCGAAAGCGACGGTGCCGACCGTGACCTCCACCGGCACCACCTTGCCGCCGCTGCCGTCTTCGGCGTCCCCGGCCGAGCCGGCGTCGACTTCCCGCGCCGTCGAGACCTCCTGCGCTTCGCGGTAGGCCGCTTCGAATTCCTTGCGGCTGACCCGCGCCCGCGAGGCTTCGTTCAGCTCCGCGTACATCGCTTTGAAGTTCTTCGCCTCCCAGGCCTTGGCGAACCGCTGCGCGGCTTCCTTCTCAGGCGAGCCGCCCGTTCCGGCGCTGACGCCGACGATGAAGGCGACCAGGGCGACGAGCGCCAGCGGCACGGTCCGGGTGAGCAGGCGGCGGCGGCGCTCCGCCTCAGTGGGGATCGAACTCACGGCCGAAAGGTAAAGGAGGGGTTGGCGGCATGCTTCTATTCAGCGGGTGACCGTTTTGGATTGGGCGATTTTGGCGTTCACGGTGGCCCTTGCACTATGGGGTTATCGGCAGGGGTTGATCGTCGGCGCACTCACCTTGGTCGGCTTTGGCGTCGGCGCCTTTGCCGGCAGCAGGATCGCGCCGCTGCTCCTGACCAAGGGCTCGCACTCGCCCTACGCGCCGCTCTTTGCGGCCCTCGGGGCGCTGCTGGTCGGGGCGCTGATGGCGGTGACGGTCGAGAGCTTCGCCCTCGGGCTGCGCGAACGGCTCGTCAACCGGCCTTTCCTGCAGGCGGCCGACGGGGCCGGCGGCGCCGCTCTGATCGCCTCGGTCGCTCTCGGCCTCGCCTGGGTCTTCGGCGCCGTCCTCCTGCATGCGCCCTCGACCACGCAGCTGCGGGCCGACATCCAGCAATCGCTGATCCTCCGCAGCCTCAACGACGTGCTGCCGCCGAGCGGGCCGCTGCTGAACGCGCTCGACCGGGTCGACCCGGCGCCGACGGTGCTCGGGCCCGCCGCCCCGGTCGCCCGTCCGAATCAGAGGATTGCCTCAGACCCGGAGGTCCTCCACGCGAGCGATTCGGTCGTCCGCGTCCTCAGCACCGCCTGCGGGCTGGGGATCGAGGGCTCGGGCTGGGCGGCCGCGCCGGGCGTCATCGCCACCAACGCCCACGTCGTCGCCGGCGCCGACGACACCACCGTCACCACCCAGGACGGGGCCGAGCTCGACGCGACGCCGATCTACTACGAGCCGCGGCAGGACCTGGCGCTGCTGCAGGTCGGCGCGGCGCTGCCGGTGCTGCCGATCAGCGGCGAGCGCCGGGTGGGGGAGGACGCGGCGGTCCTCGGCTATCCCGAGAACGGGCCCTACTCGCTCTCGCCGGCGCGGCTCGGCGAGACGCGGGCGACGATCAGCGAGGACTCCTACGGCAACGGGCCGGTGGAGCGGACGATCACGGCGCTGAGCGGGTCGGTGCGGAGCGGCAACTCCGGTGGGCCGCTGGTCGATCCCCGGGGGGAGGTGGTCGGGATGGTTTTCGCGGCGACTACCAGCGGGCCTGCTGGGGGGTTTGCGATTCCTGCCGAGCAGGTGCGGGAAGCGCTGGGGCATACGGCCGGGGAAGTGGATACGGGGCCTTGCACCGGATGATCCTGGGTAAATGGCCTGAAAAGCCGAGCACTTACGTTCTGTAAGCTCCGAAAGGGATGGAGCAGGTGAGTGTGAGCCAGAGCCAGGAGGAGGGGGCAAGCGCCGTTTGTCCGCATTTCCACCGCGCGATCGAGTTGATTGGGAAGCGGTGGACGGGGGCGATTGTTTTTGCTCTTACTGATGGTGGAATGCGGTATGCGGAGCTTGGGAAGGCGATTCCGGGGCTTTCGGATCGGTTGCTTTCGCAGCGCTTGCGGGAGCTGGAGGAAGAGGGGTTGGTCGAGCGGCAGGTTGAAGCCGGCACGCCCGTTCGGGTCACCTACTCGTTGACGGTGGTCGGGCAGGAACTCGATCCTGCTCTGCGCGAGCTGAAGTCTTGGGCCAAGCGCTGGCAGCAGATCATCTGACCCACCCGGGCTGCTCTCTAGCCTTACCTCTATGAGCCTTCCGGGTCCGTTTGCCGTCGGCGCCTACGCGCGCAAGCTTCAGGAGGAGATGCGCAAGCGTGCGCGGGTGCAGCTGATCGGCGAGGTGACCGGGGTCGGCCGCAGCAAGGTCCAGGCCTATTTCGAGCTGCGCGACGGCGACGGGGCCGTCCCCTGCGCGATCTGGCTCAACGACCTCGAGAAAGCGGGGCTGACGGAGGGGGCGCTGCGCGACGGCGCCGAAGTCGTGATCGCCGGCGGACCCGACTACTACCCCGGCGGCGGCCAGGCCTCGCCTAGCTTCTGCTTCCGCGCCACCGAGGTCCGACTGGCCGGCGAGGGGGACCTGATCGCGCGGCTGGAGGCGCTGCGCAAGCAGCTGCGCTCCGAGGGCCTGTTCGAGCTGCAGCGGCAGCTGCGGCGGCCGCGGCTGCCGAAGACGATCGGCGTCGTCACCGCTGAGAGCGGCGCCGCGCGGCGCGACCTCGTCGCCGGGCTGGCGCGGCGGGGCTGGGAGGGGACCGTGATCTGGGCCTTCGCTCCGGTCCAGGACCGGCGGGCGGCGCCGGCGATCGCGATGGCGATCCAGGACCTGGCGGCGCGGCCGGAGGTCGAGGCGATCGTCGTCACCCGCGGCGGCGGCAGCCTCGCCGACCTTTGGGCCTTCTGCGACGAGACCCTCTGCCGGACCGTGGCGATGCTGCGGGTGCCGGTCGTCAGCGCCGTCGGCCACGAGCGCGACAGCACCCTGATCGACGACGTCGCCGCCGTCGCCTGCTCGACCCCGACCCACGCGGCGGAGGCGGCGGTGCCGCTCGACTGCCTGGCGGCGCGCGAGAGCCTCGAGCGCTGCGCGCTGGCGCTGCGGAGGACGGGGGAGGGGGCGATCGCCAGCCGCTCCCGCCACCTCGGCCAGCTGGCGCGGGGCCCGGCGCGGGCACTGCAGCGCCAGCGCTCCTTCCTCAACCAGAAGATCCGCGAGATCCGTGCCGCCTCCGAACGCGGGCTCGCCGACCGCGCTTCCTCGCAGCGCCGGATCGGGACCGTGGTCCTGGAGCGGGCGCGGCGGCGCGCGGTCGGCGCCGACATGGAGAAACGGCGGGAAGCGCTGCGCCAGGCGACGGTGACCCTGCGGGCGCACGAACCCGAGCGCACCCTGGAGCGCGGCTATGCCCTCGTAGAGGGGGAGGCAGGCGAGCCGCTGACCAGCGCCGCGGAGGCGAGCGCCGCCGAGCGCATTAGCCTTCGCTTCAGCGATGGACGAGTCCGAGCGAGACCTGAGCGTGACGGCGCAGCCTGACTCCTACGAGGCCGCGGTCGAGCGGCTGGAGGAGATCATCGACCGGCTCGACTCCGGTCAGGCGGGCCTGCGCGAGACGCTCGAGCTCTGCAAGGAGGGCAAGGAGCTCGTCAACTACTGCGCCGGCGAGCTCGACGAGGTCGGCGAGGGCCTGAAGGAGCTACGCCTAGACGACCTGGCCGCGAGGTTAGAGGTCTCAGAGTCAACCGGGGCCGGTTGACGCTCTCACGGGCCCAACGACTGAAACCAGCCATGGCAAGCGGTCTGGAAGGCTTCGAATCCGTCTTGCGCGACCTGCTCTCTTTCCGCGTCGCCCTCTCTGACCTGCTCCTCCCGATTGGCTCTGAGGCCATCCACTACCTCGGTAAAAATTCTGTTGTACGACGCAAATGCATCCCGGTGACTGGTGGCAACCGGGTGCTCGATGCCCAATCTGGTCTCTACTCGCACTTGGACTGCTCGCATTGCCTGCAGCCTCAAGAGGCTTTCGTCTGCATCCCCTTTCGCTTCGTCTTGGAAGTCTTCAGAGATGTCTTTGTTTTCATTTCTTGCTTCTTCCAGCGTCTCGACTGAAGCCATGAACCGATCCATGGCGTTCCGAGTCTCGTTGGCCGAGACCAAGGCCGCGTCGATCGTGTTTCGCATGTGGTCCTGATTGCGCAGGTAGCGGTCGTGGGCGAGCTGCTGGCGATGGTTTCGGATCGCCACATACGCGGCGATGGCAGCCGCCGTGATGGCGGCTATTGCAAGGGCCACCGAGCCCCCATTCTTTTGCCACCACCCTTCGCCCCCGACGAGTTCGATCTTCTGTGCGCCAGCCAGAAGAATTACCGGGTTCATTTCTAGGAACCTACGCTTCCGGGGCCCGAGCAGAGACCCCGTAGCGCCGGACAGCCCCGGCAAAGCGCCCAGTCCCTTTCCTCCGGTGCCGCTACCGGAAACTCCCCACGGCCTATGCGGCCGATCGTCCTTTCGAGCTTCTCCCGGGCAGCCGCCATCGGGCCTGAGTCGAGCCTGATGACCGCGGGATCGTCGGGACGCTCCAGAAACACATAAGCGACCTCTACCTCAGAAGCACCAAGCGCCTCGGCTACCGCAAGCGCATAGATCGAACGCTGGATCTCATAGTGACCAGCCTTCTCGGCGGGATCTACCCCATCGAGCCGATCGGTCTTGTAATCGATTACCAAGGGCGCCTCGCCCTCCCGCTCAACCAAGAGGTCGATCGAACCGCGAAGGACCGTGCCACCAACCCCAAGCAGCAACGGCACCTCGGCCCGAACCCTCGAAGCTTCGGCCGTGATCCGCTCCCGCAGGGGAGAGCTGATCCACTTCTGCACAGGTTCGAGCAGCCCCGTGCCCACCTCCAACCCTTCTGCAACCGCATGCCGCAGTGCCAGCTCCTCCGAAGGCATCTGCCAATCGTTCGCCTGGCTCCACTCGAGCAAAGCATGCACAGCCGCCCCGCGAGCAGTCCGTTCTTCGCGCGCCGAAGGCTCGCCGTCGCCCTGCTGCCGCGTCTCGATCCGCGCCAGCCCCAGCACCCGCTCCATGTAGAAGCGGTAGCCGCATTCCTCGTAGGCGGAGATCGCGGTGTAGGAGAGGGGGCGGCTGGGGACGATCGGCGGCTTGCGCTCGACCAGCGGCGGCGTTCCCTTGCCGAGCGACCGCTCGCCCGCGTCCTCGCGGCGCAGCTGCCGCAACTGGGCGGCCCGCTCGGGCGAGGGGAGGTTGGCCCGCACCTGGATCTCCGAGGGTGCGAAGGCGGCCTCCAGCCCCGGCCGCGGCTCCGGCGGCGCCACCGGCACGGTCGCATCGGTGTCGCGCGGGACCCCCAGCGCTTCCACCAGCCGCTCCACCACCGGCCTGCCCTTCGTCTCGCGCCCGTCTTTCGGGTTGACGACGCCGCTGAGGACGAGGTGCTCGCGGGCGCGGGTGACGGCGACATGGAAGAGGCGCAGCTCCTCCTCGGCTTCGCGCTCGGCCGCCTCCTCGCAGAGGGCGGTGTAGTCGTAGAGGTCGACCTTGGGGCTGCCGAGGCGGACCAGGCGCAGGCCGACCCGCGGCTGCTCCTCGCGGCCGATCGCCAGCAGCGGCGCCCGGTTGCCGTTCAGTAGCCGGCGCGCGAGGTCGGGGACGGCGACGACCCCGAACTCGAGGCCCTTGGCGTTGTGGACGGTCATGATCCGGACCCCGTCGTGGCCCTCGGCGGCGGTCGCGGCCTGGGCCTCGGTTTCGCCCTCCGCGCGGGCGGCGAGGAAGTCGAGGAAGCCGCGCAGATCGCGCCCCTCGCGGGACTCGAACTCGGCCGCCAGCCGGCCCATCTTGCGGACGTTGGCGAAGCGGGCCTCGCCGGCCGGCCGCGAGAGCACCGCGAGGTCGTAGCCGGTCCCGGTGACGACCGCCTCGACCAGCGCCGCCAGCGCCAGCCGCGGCGCCCGCTCGCGCAGTGCCGCAATCGTGGCGACGAAGCGCGTCAGCAACTGGCGCTCGTCCTCCGGGATCCCCTCGAGGCGCTCCGGCTCGACGAGCTCGGCCTCGGCGGCGCCGGCCGCGCGCTCGACCGCCGGCCAGACGTGGCGGCGCTTGCCGGCCGCCCGGCGCAGCAGCCAGAGCGTGTCCGGGGCGACCGCGCAGGCGGGGGAGGCGAGGGCGCCGAAGAGGGCGTGGTCGTCGAGGGGGTTGGCGACAACTGCGAGCAGCGCGCAGACGTCGGCGACCTGCTGCTGGGACCAGTAGCCGCGGCCGCCGACCACGTAGGGGCGCAGGCCCGCGCGTTCGAGCGAATCCTCGTAGGCGTCGAGATGGGTGAAGGCGCGCAGCAGCACCACCATCTCGCCCCGCGGCACGCCGGCGTCGGCCAGCTCGCGCAGGCGCTCGGCGACCGATCGCGCCTCGGCGAGGCAGTTGAGCGGGGTCGAGCCGTCGATCGCCGGTTTCAGCTCGATCCCCTCGCCGTCCCAGCCGTCGCGCGCGGTCAGCAGCATCTCGACGGCGGGTTCCGTGGTTCCTTTCGGTCGGTCAGCGTCCGAAAGGAACCGTGGAACGGGGGTCGCGCCGACTCGCAGCGGCGTATAGGCGTCGCCGAGCAGGGTCTCGCCGAAGAGGTTGACCGCCCCGATCACCTCGGGCCGGGAGCGGAAGTTGCCGCTCAGCTGCATCAGGTCGGCGTCGGCGCGGCGGTCGATCTCCTCGCGGCGGCGGCGGAAGACCTCGAGGTCGGCGTGGCGGAAGCCGTAGATCGACTGCAGCTCGTCGCCGACCACGACCAGCTCGGTCCGCGGCCCGCGCAGCGCCTCGATCAGCCGCAGCTGCAGCCGGTTGGTGTCCTGGAACTCGTCGACGAGGATCTGGCGGAAGCGCGAGCGGTAGTGCTCGCCGATCTCGGCCCGCTCGAGCAGCCGGGCGGCGAGCACCTGCAGGTCCTCGAAGTCGATCCCGGCCCGCCGTTCCTTCGCCTCCTCGAAGCGGGCGGAGAAGAGCTCCAGCAGCCGCCCGAGGTGGCCGTAGACGACGCCGCCCTCGCCCGCCTCGGCGACCCGCGCGACGGCGGCGTCGATCGCCTCCTTGTATGGGGCGAGCGCTTTCGCCTTGCTCCTGGTGGCGAGCGCCAGCAGCTCGTCAACGCCCGGCGGCGTCGGGTCCGAGAGCCGGGCCAGCGCCCGTTCCAGCAACTCCCGGTCGGCCTCGCCCCGCTTGCCGTTCTTCTCCCGCAGCTCCTCGAGGCACGCGGCCGCCGCCTCCGCGGCACGGGCGATCGCCGCCTCGGGATCGGGTCGTGGCGGCTCGGGCAGCTTCGGGTCGGCGACGCCGCGGCTGCGCAGCTCGTCGTGGACGGCGGCGATCATCGTCCGCAGCCCTTGGAGGTCGTAGGCGGCGACGGTCTCCTCGCGGGCGCGGTCGCCCTGGGCCGGATCGCCCTCCGCGGTCAGGCCCGCTTTTAGGAACTCGACCACGGCGTCGTCGAAGGCCTCGCGGGCGGCGCGCCCGGTCTCCGGCGCGTCGAGGACGCGGAACCCGGGGTCGACCCCGGCGGCGACCGGGTGGGCGGCGAGGACGCGGTTGCAGAAGCCGTGGATCGTCGTGATCCAGGCGCCGCCGATCCCGGTCAGCGCCGCCGCCGCGCGCTCGGAGCCGCGCTTGGCCCGCCGGGCCAGCTCGTTGCGGATCCGCTGCCGCAGCTCGGCCGCGGCCTTGTCGGTGAAGGTGAAGGCGAGGATCGCGTCGGGGGAGACGCCGGAGTCGCAGACGAGGCGGCAGTAGCGCTCGACCATCACCCCGGTCTTGCCGGTCCCGGCGCCGGCCTCGAGCAGGACGTCGCGCCCGCGGACGGCGATCGCCGCGGCCTGCTCGGGGGTCGGCTCGCGCGCCGGTGCCACCGTCGCCTCCTCGGCGCTCATCGTTCCTCGTCCCCCTCGTCCTGCTCCCAGCGCGGCGCCCGGTCGCGGCGGCAGATCGGCGCGAAGGTGCAGTAGGCGGGGCAGACGTCGTGGCCGCGCAGGCCCTGGCGCGGGCCCGGGTCGCGGCGGATGTCGCCGGTCCGCATCCGGGCGACGATCTCGCCGCCGCGACGGCGCGACTCCTCCAGCAGCTCCTCAAGTGCCTCGGGCTCGACGACGTCGTTGTCGTAGAGCCCGTACCCGGCCAGCGCCTCGGCGGCGGCGGTGGAGACGACCCCGCGCGGGCGGCGGGAGGAGGTGCCGCGCAGGGGGTGGTAGAGCGCCCCGGCCGGCTTCCCGCCCCAGTGCTCGGCGGCCGCCAGCAGGTAGAGCGGCAGCTGCAGCTTTGCCCGCTCCTCGAACTTGTCCAGCGGGGTTACCTGGGAGGCGAGCTTGTAGTCGATGACGACGGCGCGGCCGTCGCCGGCGCGGTCGACCCGGTCGACGGCGCCATGCAGCCCCCAGCCGCCGAGGTCGAGCACCGGCCGCTCGGCATCGGGATGCTCGCCGAAGCGCGCCTCCAGCAGCCAGGGCTCGAAGCCGCCGGGGTCGCGCCCGGCCTCCTCGGCGAGGAAGCGATCCAGCAGCCGCTCGACCCGCCGCACCATCGCCCGCTCGGCCGGGTGGTCGCCGAGCTCGCGCTCGGCGACGATCGCCGCCAGCAGCTCGCGGCCGCGCTCGCTCCAGAGGGCGAGAGTGTCCGGTCGGGGGAGGGGGTCGCCGCCCGGGCGCTCGCTGAAGAGGCGGTCGAGTGCCTCGTGCATCAACCCGCCCTGGACGAGCGGGTCGGGAACCGGGTCGAGCAGCTGCGGGTCGAGCTCGTGCCCGGCGAACCAGCGATAGGAGCAGAGGTCGAACTCCTCCAAGGTGGTGCCGCCGTAGGCGGCGACCGCGGCCAGCGATTCGAGCGCGGCCGGGTTGCTCAGCGGCCCCGGCGCCCGCGAGGCTGCCTCGGCCCGGCGGGCCTCGGCGAGGCGAGCGGAGATCCGGATCACGGTCTCCCCATCGACCCCGACCCCGGCGAGCAGCGCAGGCGCGTCGGCCTTCGGCCCATGCGCCGCGAGCGCCCGCGCCAGCTCGTCCTCCGAGGGCGCCTCGGCCAGCGGGGCGACCACCTGCGCGAGGTCGCGGGTGAGCGTGATTGCCGCCTCGACCGGGTCCGGTGCGGTGCCGTCGGGTGCCGGCGCGAGCAGCGCCCGGACGTCGTCGAGCAGGGGTGAGCGCGCCGTCGCGGCGCCGTCATCGTCGCTGTCGCGGTAGGAGAGGGCGAGGCTGCGGCGGGGGAGGGCGAGGCAGGCGTGGAAGAGGTAGCGCTCCTCGGCCTCGGTGTCGCGGCGGGGGTCGAGGCCGAGCGTCTCCCGCTGCGCCTCGGAGAGGAAGGGGTCGGCGCCGCGGTCGCGGCGCGGGAACTCTCCGTCCTGCAGGTAGCCGACGACGACGTGGTCGAAGCGGGCGGCGCGCAGCCGGTAGGGGCTGGCGATCCGCACCCGGCCCTCGACCGGCCCCGACCAGACGCGGAAGTCGAGCTCGGCGATCGTCCCGGCCAGCTCCTCGGCGCGGGGCGCGAGGTCGTCCAGCTCGGCAAGGTCGGCGAGGGCGCCCGAGATCGCCGCGGCGGCGCGCAGCTCGACCCCGTCGCCCGGCTGCAACGCCGGCCCGTCCTCGGCGTCGCGCAGCGGGCGGGCCGCCATCGTCCCCGCCAGCGCCGCGACCTCCGCCGCCAGCTCGGCCGGCGAGCGCTCGGCGGCGGCGCGCAGGCGCAGAAGATCCCGCGGGGGCTCGCCCTCGTCCCCCTGCCAGAGCAGCAGCGCCGCCTCGGCGTCGCGAACCCGGCGCCGCCGCAGCCGTCGCTCGAACCAGTCGACCCGGCCGAGTGAGAAGCCGGAGGCGCCGCGCAGGTAGCGGAGAAAATCGGCGGCGCGGCGCGTCCCGAACTCCGCCTCCAGCAGCGCGATCAGGGTGCCGCCGATGCTGGTCCGCGCCACCGGCAGCTCCGCCTCCAGCGCGGTCGCGATCCCGTTCGCCTCCAGTGCCGCCTGGATCTCGGCCCCGCGCCGGGAGGGGTCGCGGAGGGCGATCGCGATCCGGGCCGGGTCGGCGCCGTCGTGGACGAGGCGGGAGACGCGGGCGGCGATCGCCTCGGCCTCGGCCCTGGTCCCGGCCGAGCGCAGCAGGGTGAGGCTGCTCTCCGGCGCCATCCGCCCGGCCCGCGGGGCGCCGAAGGAGCGCTCGAGGTGGAAGAGCAGCGGGCTCTCGGTGTTACCGGGGTCGGCCGCGGTGTTCATCTCCTGTTCGGGCTCCAGCCCCCGCAGGCGCTCCAGCAGCCGCCGCCGGGCCGACAGGGCCGCGCTCCCCTCCTCGTAGGGGACGGCGACGGTCACCGCGGTCAGCCCGGCAAACGCCGCCAGCAGCTGAAACTGGTTCTCGGTCAGGTCGTCGAAGCCGTAGAGGAAGACCGGGCGGTCGCCCCAGAAGGAGCCGTCGCCGCGGAGCTGGGCGATTGCCTCGCGGGCGATGCCGTGCGCGTCGGTGCGCCCGGTCCGCCGCCGCACCTCCTCGTAGCCGCCGTAGAGGGTGGCGAGGTCGCTGAGATAGGCGGAGCCCTCGAGCGTCGCCGCGCTCGCCTCGACCGCCCCGGGCTCGACGCCGGCCGCCTGCAGCTCGTCGAGCAGGCGCTCGAAGGCGAGCGTGAACCGGGGCCGGGCGGCCGAGCGGCGCAGCGGGCCGAGCCGGCCGCGGCGCTCGTCGATCGCCACCCCGATCGCCCGCAGCCGCTGCGCCGGAGAGAGCTCGGCGCCCGGCGGCGTCCCGGCGGCGGTGGCGACGGTGCGGAAGAGCCCCCCGAAGGTCATCGCCGCGCCGCCGAGCAGGGCGCCGGAATGCGCGCCCTCGCCGCAGAGCTCGCGCTCGAACCAGAAGACGTCGTCGACCGTCGGCACGACCAGCACCGGGTCCCGCTCGCGGACGGCGGCGAACTCGCGCCGGACGAGGCCGGCGCGGCCCGAGTTGGGCGGACCCAGGATCAGCTTCAGAGGCACCCGTCCGAGCCTAGGGACGGCTCCGGCGCCGCCCCTGCGCCCCGCTCCACGACGCCGCAAAGTGGGGGTTTAGCGGGGATGTTTTGGCGTCATCGGCCGTCTCTAGATTCCGCACCAGCTGATGTCCCTCTGCTTCGTAGACCCCGCCGACGCAATCCGCGCCATCGCCGACTCCGTCGGCCGCGAGGCGCGGCGCCAGCTGCTCGGCGAGGCGGTCCGGGCCTGGGTCGACGAGATTCCCGAGTCCGAGCTCGAAGTCCACTACGCGAAGGCGATCGCCGAGCTCGACGAGCATGACCTCTCGATGCTCGCCGCCTGGCACGGCTCGCTCGAGTCCGGCCAGCCGGTCCCCAACCGCGACTTCCTCATGGCCGCCTTCAGCTCCCTCGGCGACAACCGCCGCGAGGCGCTGAAGTTGGCAGCCGGATTCCGCGGTGAGGAGGCGGTCGACTCCGGCGTCACCGAGGAGGACGCGCTGGAGTTGGTCCTCGGCCTCCTCGGCCCTCCGCGCCTGATGGAGCTCGCCGCCGAGGCGCTCGAGCTCTACGTCTGGGACCGCGCCGGTTCCGACAACTAGCCGCCAGGAGCCTGCAAACCTGCGCATCTCGGGGTCCTCGGTCGCTCGGTTCGGGTCACGCACTGAAGTGCGCTCCCCTCACCGCGCTTCCCTGCGTCCCCCGACCTGCTTGGTTTTCGGCTCCTGGGTTTGGTTTCCGGGTAGGCGGGCTAACCTCGCTGTATGGACGTTCCCCCGCAAGCGATAGTCATTTTCGGCGCCACCGGCGACCTGGCGCGGCGGAAGCTGCTGCCTGGGCTGCTGCGGCTCTACCAGGCCGGTTTGATGCCGGAGTTCCGCATCATCGGCGTCTCGATGGAGGAGATCAACGACGCCCGCTTCCGGGCGATCGCCGAAAGCGCCTGCCGCGAGCACGCCCGGCACGCCTTCGGCGGCGAGGAGTGGCACGAGTTTTCCAACCGGCTCTCCTACGTCCCGCATGAGCAGGCGCCGCAGGCGCTGAAGGAGGCGGTCGACAGGGCAGAAGGCGAATTGGGATCGGCGATGCGCCTGCTGCACTACCTCAGCGTGCCGCCGACCGCCGCCCCGGATGTGATCCAGATGCTGAAGACCTGCGGGCTCTCGGAGCGCTCGCGGGTGATCATGGAGAAGCCGTTCGGGACCGACCTCGCCAGCGCCCGCAAGCTCAACGAGATGGTCCACGAAGTCCTCGACGAGGAGCAGGTCTTCCGCATCGACCACTTCCTCGGCAAAGAGGCGGCGCAGAACATCCTCGCGCTGCGCTTCGCCAACGGGCTCTTCGAGCCGATCTGGAACCGCAGCCACATCGACCACATCCAGATCGACGTCCCCGAGACGATCGGGGTCGGCTCCCGCGCCGCCTTCTACGAGAAGACCGGCGCCTTCCGCGACATGGTCGTCACCCATCTCTTCCAGATCCTCGCCTTCGTCGCGATGGAGCCGCCGACGGCGCTGGCGCCGGAACCGATCACCGACGAGAAGAACAAGGTCTTCCGCAGCCTGCAGCCGCTCAAGCCCGCGCAGGTGGTGCGCGGCCAGTACGACGGCTACCGCGAAGAGGAGGGGGTCGACCCCGACTCCCGCACCGAGACCTTCGTCGCCCTGCGCTGCGAGCTCGACAACTGGCGCTGGAACGGGGTCCCGTTCTACCTGCGGACCGGGAAGCGGATGGGGGAAAGTTCGCGGATCATCTCGATCGCCTTCCGCGAGCCGCCGCAGGCGATGTTCCCCGAGCACTCGCGGGTCGGCCGCTACGGCCCCGACCACCTCACCTTCGACCTCGACGAGTCCTCGCGCGTCTCGCTCTCCTTCTACGGCAAGCGGCCGGGGATGGGGATGGTGCTGGACAAGGCGAGCATGCAGTTCTCGCTCGAGGAAACCGCCTATGGCGGCGAGACCGTCGAGGCCTACGAGCGGCTGATCCGCGACGCGATGATCGGCGACCGGACCCTGTTCACGACGGCGAAAGGGATCGAGCGGCTCTGGGAAGTCTCAGAACCGCTGCTGCAGGATCCGCCGCCGGTGAAACCGTACCCGCAGGGGTCGTGGGGCCCGTCGGAGATCGGTGCCCTGATCGCCCCGCACAGCTGGCGCCTGCCCTTCGCCCGCCGCTGGCGCGAGGCACCGAGCCACGGCGGCAACGGCGCCCCGGTCGAGCGCGAGCGCGTCTAGCCCACTGGCGGCGGCTGCCCGACGGCGGCGCGGATCTCGGCGATCGCCTGCTCGTTGTCGCGGAAGTGGACAGCGCTCATCCCGGCGGCTTCGGCACCCTCGCAGTTGACCGCGAGGTCGTCGATGAAAAGGCACGATTCGGCCGCGACGTCGATCCGCTCCAGGGTCAGCTCGTAGATCTGCGGTTCCGGCTTGCGGCAGCCGACGAAGCCAGAGTCGACGATCTCCTCGAAGATCTCGTCGACCGGGAGCATCGAGCGCCAGAGCGGCTCCCACTCCCGCACGTTGTTGGTCAGCATCGCCATCTTCAGCCCGCTTGCCTTCAGCTCCCGCATCAGTTCGATCATCGGCTCGTTCGGATGCAGCGCACCCCAGAACTTCTGCCGGAAGTGGTGGAGATGGGGACGGTGGCCGAGGATCGACTCCAGCCCTTCTTCGAGGCCTTCGATGAAGGCGTCCTCGCTGATCTCACCGCGCTCGAGCTTGAAGAGGGGGATCTCCTCGCCGTCCGCGAGCCCCTCGCGCATCGCCAGGCCCAGCTTTTCGGGCGAGATTCCGCTGTCGTCCTGGAAGGCGGCGAAGGCAGCCAGTAGCGGCGTGGTCAGGACGCCACCGAAGTCGGAGATGACCGTGGTGATGTTGGTTGCCGGGGGCTCGGCCATCAGCGGCTCAGCCATCGGCGGCGCGGGCGACCTCGTAGGTGCCGAGCCCCTCGCGCCCCTCGACCGACCAGCGGAAGAAGGCGATCTCCGAGTCGAGGTCGTCGCGGCGGACCGAGACCGAGCTGATCAGGGTGCCGGCGCCGCGCAGCGGCCGCATCTCCTCGGTGTCCGGCCAGAGCTCCAGCGTCACCCGCCGCTGCACCCGGTCGGAGCCGTACTCGGTCGAGAGCAGCGCTTCCTCGAACTGCAGCGGGGCGCAGTCGGGGTCGCAGAGCACCGCCGCGACCTCCTCTTCGCCGTGCGCCTCCGCGCCGCGGGGAAGGTGAGCGGTGAGCGCGAACAGGCCGCCGTCGGAGAAGACGATCCCGATCGACCGCCGCACGATCTGTCCCGCGCCGCTCATGCCCGGCAGCCTAGTGACCGGCGAACTGCCGTAGAGGTTATGTACCCCATTGGGGTAGAAACCTCTACGACGCTCCCCGTCTAAATTGCCGTCGCATGCTCCATGTGAGGATCCGCGACGGAGACCCAGCCCGCGACGCTGCCGCCTGCGCGGCGATCTACGCGCCGCACGTCGAGGGCAGCGCGGTCTCGTTCGAGGAAGAGCCGCCGGACGCGGGGGAGATGCAGGCGCGGATCGTGCGCTACGGCGCCAGCCACGCCTGGCTCGTCGCCGAGCGGGAGGGGGAAGTGGCCGGCTACGCCTACGCGACCGCCTTCAACGAGCGGCCGGCCTACCGCTGGAGCACCTCCGTTTCCGTCTACGTCGCTGAGCGCGCCCGCGGCCAGGGTGTCGGCCGCGCCCTCTATGAAGCCCTCTTCGAGCGCTTGCGCGAGCGCGGCTTCCGCATGGCCTGCGCCGGGATCACGCTGCCAAACGAGGCCAGCGAGCGGCTGCACGATAGCCTCGACTTCGAGCAGGTCGGCGTCAACCCCGGGATCGGCTTCAAGGAAGGCGCCTGGCGCGACGTCGGCTGGTACCAGCTCGAGCTGGCGCCCGCTTCCGAGGGCCCGCCGCCGGAGCCGCGCTGAACCGCTGGCTACCATGCACCCATGAGCGATAACCCCGCAACGCCCGACGCCACGACCGACGAAACCCTCACCGAGGAGGACGTCTACGAGGTCCTCGAGGAGGTCATCGACCCCGAGCTCGGTCTCGACTTCGTCTCCCTCGGCCTCGTCTACGACGTCAACATCGAGGGCTCCGACGTCTACGTCACCTTCACCCTGACGACCCCCGCCTGCCCGATCGGCCCCCAGGTCTCCGAGCAGATGCGCGAGTTCGTCGGCGACCTCCCCGGCGTCACCGGCGTGCACCCGAAGATGGTCTTCGACCCCGCCTGGAGCCCAGAAATGATGTCCGAGGAGGCGAAGTTCGCGCTCGGGTTCTAGGCACGGATTGCGGGGTCATAGGGGGTCAGTCGGGGTCAGTTTTGTCCCCATCCCGTCCCCACGGTTGTCCCCATGGAGAGGACGACGATATGGAACGAAGCCGGTCCGGCTCGGGCGAGATGCTCTACAGCCCGTTTCTGGGGTCCCGCGGGGATCTGTCGCCGTGCCACCAGCATGCGTTGAACCAGGCGTAGAACTCAAGGGCCGGAAGGCCGATGAATACGGCTATCGCTAAGAAGTCGAAGACGCCCATCGGCAAGGAAGCGTACTTGCCCTTGTCTAGGGCTTTTCCAGGTAGGTATCGAGAAGCGTGCGTGCCTCGTCCTCGCTGCCGGGCATCAGGTGCCCGTAGCGATCGAAGGTGATCGTGATCGTGGAATGGCCCAGGTAGGTGCTGAGGGTCTTCGGGTTCAATCCCGCCGCAATCGCGATGCTCGCGTAGGTGTGTCGGCCCTCATGGAATCCAAGGCGGTTTAGGCCTGCCTCGGCCCAGGACTCATGGGTGCGAGATCGGAGGAGTCTCGGATCGGTCGGCCATTCTGGTCGCTTTGCGCTCGGAAACAGAAGGCCCTCAGCTGGGTTATCGAGGAGGAAGAAGTGCTCGGCGAGGAGAGACCTGAGCCTCTCGATGATGGGAACTTTCCGCGGCTTCCGGTTCTTGACCGCCACGAATTCCTTGGCGCCCGAGTCCCAGCTGCGGTGGACATGGAGCCATCCCCCCGCCAGGTCGACCGCGCCAACGTCAAGGGCGAGGATCTCTCCGAGTCGAAGCCCTGCGTAGACGGCGCAGCCGAGCGCAGCTCGATCCGTCGGCCGCATCGCCGCGATCAACTGGGCGGCTTCGGAGGCGGAGGCAATTCGGTCGCGCTTCGTCTCCCCGGTCGGGAGGCGCAACCCGCTACAAGGATTGACATGAACCCAGCCGCGAAGTTCTGCGAAGGCGATCAGCGCCCGCAGGGAGGCGACTATGTTGCGAACGGTCGAGGGCGAGCGATCCCGCGTCAGGCCGTCAGCCCAGCGCTGCAGTTCGGGCCGCTGAAGGCGGGCCAACCGCTTGGGTCCGAATTCAGGGATGACCCGTTTGTTCAGGTCACGTTCGTAGTTGCGGACCACGCTTGGCTTGTATGGATGGCCGTTTCTCTGGAGGAACGTCCCGGATCGAATCTCGTCGATGAACGAACCAGCCGCGTCCTCAACAGTGGGGCCATCGGCTGCTGAAAGCGTGCCCGCCTCGATTCGCGCCATCGCGTCGATGCGCCAAGACCTGGCGGCCGCCAGGGACGGAGTCCACGGTCCCTTCAGATGTCTGCCCGCAGACTTATCTCTGGCGGTGCCTCGGTATCTCTCACGCCCTTTGGCGTCGGTTCGGACTTCGATGCCCTGTCGGGCAGGGCTACGCTTCGCGGTGCTCATGGAGTCATACCTCCGTGGGCCATGCCCCCGGCCGCTCCAACGGTGCGGGGGCGCTTTGTCAGTTGCTTCATCTTACGCGCCTCCCCGTCGGACCAGCGAGGATGGCGTTGCGCTCCAGCCACTTTTCGACCTCGGAGAGGGGAATGATCCGAAGGCTCCCTCTACGGACGATTCGAAGCTCGGGCTGAACGTGGCGCTTGAATGAGGACTCGCTCATCCCCACCGCCTGCGCCGCCTCGGCAATCGTCAGCCCCACGCGCGGAGGGGCTGCCCTGCGCGACGGCCCGCTAAGAGCCTCGGCCCCGGGCTGCTGGGGGATCGTTCTCGGGGCACTGTCTTGTCGTCTGCCAGCACTCATTTTCCTAGCCGTTTTCGCAAAGTAAGGCCCGCAGTCCGATCCTTGAAGGGGGGTAACCCCGGGTAGGGGGTCGCCCCCCCGGGGATGGGTGTGGGCACCGCTCGCCGCGATCCAACGCCGAGCCAACAACCAAGCCCGGGCATCTGTATGCCCGGGCAAACGCTTCTGCCCGGGCAGTCGTGTGCCCCGGCAAAACGCTTTGCCCGGGCATCGATGAGCCCTGGCTTAGCCCGGGCATCCAGGCATGTTTGCCCGGGCACCTCATCGCCCGATCCCCATCTCGACGCCGCGCTCCATCGCTTGCTGCCGCTGCAACCGCCGCTGAGCCTGCTGTATCTGCCGCTCGGCCTGCGCATGCTCATGTGCTTGAGAGTGGTCGTGGGGCTTCGGCCCGAGCGCGCTGTCTCTGTCCACGACGCCGTTTCTGAGCCGGTAGCCCTCGACCCCCTGCACCGCCTTGTCCCACTCGCGGGCCTTCGCCGGATCGCTCGGGCGCTCCCCAAGCTCTGAGGTGATGTAGTCGGGCGGCGAGAGCCTCGCCGCCGTCGTCGCGAGCCGCTCGCGCTCAGACAGCACGTGCTCGGCAACGGCGGCCCTTGCCCTGGCCTCATGGCTGACCTCCGAAAGCTCGGCCTGCTTGGCGCGCAGCTCCTTGATCCGCTGCCGCGCGCCCTCCTCCTGCAGGGCGGTGAAGCGCTCCTCAAGGCCGCTCTCGGGCTCGGTGCGCCCGATCCGCTCCAGGGCATCTGCCTCGCGCTCCAGCCCCTCTTCGGCCTGGCGGTGGGAGTGGTGGTTCTGGCGCTCGGCCCCGGCCTCGGAGCGCACCTCGCGGAGCCGGGAGACAAGCTCGGCAGTGGAGAGATCTGCCAGCTCGCCGCGCAGCGCCGCGTCGTGCGCGGAGACCTGGGCGCCGTCGCGCTCGGCGGCCTCGGCGATGTGCTCCAGGCCGTGGCGCAGGTTGGGATCGCGCGGCGCGAACTCCTCCCGCTCGAACTGGATCTCCGGCGTCGCATAGAGGTAGGTGCCCTCTCTGGTCCGCGAGGTGGCGACGTAGAACTCCTGGCGATCCATCGAGGGGTCGGCCATGACGAAGGCGGTATCGACCGTCGCCCCCTGAGCCTGGTAGGTCGTCGCGGCATAGGCGTGTTCAAGCGCAGGCCCTCCGTCCCTCTCCCTAAGACGCCCCAAATAGTCGGAATCGACACACACCCGCCCGCGGGTGTCGATTCCGACTAACTCCACGGTCCCGGCCTGCGAATCCACCTCCGCCACAACCCAGCGCTCGCGGTTGTAGATGTTGTGGCGCTGGTCGTTGATCCTGGTGATCACCTGATCGCCGGCAGCAAAGCGAGCCTCGCCGACCGTGATCTCCTCGGCGCCGAGACAATCGGCTGCCTTCATCCGCTCCCGCGCCAGCGCGTTCAGCTCCGCGACCTCGGCGTTTCGCTTCGCGATCATCAGCGCGTCCTCTCCGCGCTCGAAGCTCTGCCACCAGTCGGCGACCATCGCCTCTCGCCGCGCCAGCGGATCGTCAGAGACGGTGACCCGCTCGGCGCCATGGTAGACCTCGACCGCCGCCCGCCCTTCTCCCTCGCGGACCATCTTCGCCGCCTCGCGCTCCAGGTCGTGGCGGTGGCGGATCACTTCATCGAGGACCACCGGATCGGTGCGGGAGACGATCGAGGCAAAGAGGCCTCCGGCCTCGATCTCCCCCAGCTGGGAGGGATCGCCGATCAGGACCAGCTTCGCCTCGGCTTCATAGGCGTGCTGGACCAGCCGCGCCAGCGCCCGCGAGTCAACCATCCCCGCCTCGTCGACCACCAGCACCGAGCCGCGGGTGAGCGCCTGCTGTCCCGCCGCGGCGCCGCGGTCGAGCTCGGCGAGGAGGCGGGCGACAGAGGTAGCGTCCAAGCCCTCGGAGCGCAGGACGTTCGCCGCCCTCCAGGTAGGTGCCGCGACCTTGAGACCGGAGTCGTTGGCACCCCATCCTTCGGCCGCGGCAGTCAAAGCGTAGGTCTTGCCGCTCCCGGCCTCGCCGACGACGACGGTGACGCCCTCGCCCCCGGCCAGGAGCCGCTCGACCATCCGTCGTTGATCGGGCTTCAGGCTCGGCCGCTGGGCGAGGACGCGGGAAACGACTACCCCGGGAGCGGAGCCGCAGTCGCTGCGGGCGGCCATCTGCTCGACCGTGGCGAGCGCCTTTCGCTCAAGCTCCCAGATCGCGCGGGTGGTGTAGCGGTCGCCCCTGGCGGTGTTGGCGATACGGACCACCTCGGTCCGGGAGAGGTAGAGGTCGGCAAGCTCGGTGACCTCCTCCCCCGGCGCTCCGGCAGGGAGGCAGTCGACGACCGCCTGGATCGCCTCGCGGCGGTCGAAGTGGGAGCGGCGGGCGGTGAGGGCGGCCTCGACCTCGGCGACGGCGACCCGGCCCTCGGGCGCCTGGCGCTCATGGCCGAGGCTGGCGCGGACCTGTTCCCGCGTGAGGCCGACCTCCTCGGCCTTCTCGCGCCAGAGGCCCCGCAGGCTCTCGGTGGTGAGGTCGGTGTCCTTCGAGCGCCGCGTCTCCAGGGTCGCGACCTGCCGCGCGCGGGCGCTGGCACCCTCCCCGGCCGCCTCGAGTATCTCCGCGCGGCGGGTCGAGAAGGCACGCAGGTGCTCGGGGTCGAAGCCCTCGATCTCGGCGATGCCGTTACTGACCTCCGTCCAGCGGACGCCGAGACGGCGGGTCAGCTCGTCTCGAAGGTGGGCCTCGTAGATGTAGCCGGCGGTCTTGGCGTGCTCGTAGATCGCCGGGTGGTAGAGCCGCGTCCAGCGGCCCTCGGCGAAGGTGGCGTTGGCGACGAGGACGTGGGTGTGGAGCTGCGGGTCGCCGGCGCGGGAGGAGCGGTGGACGTAGCCGGTGGCGAGAAAGCCGTTGCCCCTGAGGAACTGCTGCCCGCCCGCGCCGCGCCGGGTGAAGCACGCCTCCCGCTGGAGGTAGTCGAGACCGGCTTTGACCGCTTCGGCGTGGGCGGCTTTGACCTCGGTGGCGACGGGATGGCCGCCGAGCGCCCAGGTCAGCGAAACGGACTTCGGCGCCGAGAAGGTGAGGTCGAAGCCGGGAACCGGGCCGCCCTCGACGCGGCGGAGCCCGAGGGGCTCCCCGGTGGCGGGGTTCTGGCCGGTCAGCATCCCGGTCAGCTGGTCGGGATCGACCTTGCCCTGGAGGCCGAGATCCTCGGCTGCGTCACCGAGCCAGTAGCCCTCGGCCTCGCCCTCCCCGGAGTAGTAGTCCTCGGCGCCTTCGGCGACCTTGTCCAGGTAGTAGCGCTCCTGTCCGCCGCCCATCTTGCCGATCGAGAGCATCAGCGCCGTTCCGCTTCGGCGATCGGGTCCATGGGAGGAGGGCCACCGCAAGGCGCCTTCTGCACGGTGCCGGTCCCTCGCGCCTTCATGGGGTAGAAGTGCCGCGAGCACCCGACCGTTGCCGGTTTTTCAGAAAGGCGGGACGGCTCCTCGGCATGGCCCATGCCGAGGAAATGCCACTCAGGGGTCGTGGTGCCCCTTTCTTCTAGCGCCTAGACCGGCTCACGATCCCGGCGCTCGGCCACCTCATCGAGGCGCCAGGCGCCGGCCAGCGGGCCGTCCTTGAACCAGATCAGGGGACGGTGGCAGCCCGGGCACCTCTTCGCGGTGTGCCAGACGACGGTCGCAGAGATCGCCGCAGTCTCGAACTTTCCCGGGCCGCCGAGGTGGTGCCCGCAGGCCGGGCAGCTCTCAGCGCTCTCCTCCGGCCTCATAGGCGGTGATCCATCGGCTCCAGCTGCCCTCGGGCAGACAGCCAGAAGTAGCGGCGCTCCGGCTCGACCGCCGCCGCGGTCCGGTACATGCCTGGTCGATGGCTGACTTTCGATACCGCCTGAAAGCAGTTCGGCGCCGGCACGTCTCGTCCGATGACGTGCCAGCCCTCGCGAAGCTCTTCGATCGTGTGTGGCATATTGAAATAGTCGAACATCGGCGTATCGCCCACCTCCGGTTACCGCCACATCTGCGGTTTCGGAGAACCACCCGGGCTCTGAGATCACCTGGGCTCGCTTCCAGGCCGACCAGCTCGGGTCAGTCGGAAGCCGGCCGGCGGCCGGTCGGCCTGGGTGCCTTGGGGGAGACCGGGAAGCCTTTGATCCGCCGGGCCTCCTCGTCGCCGTCGGGGGTCAGGTGGTGGGCGTGAAGAGCCTTGCCGATCCGGGCCAGGTCGCCTTCGAGGCTCGTGACGATGAGACGCAGGGCTGCCCCGCAGCGCCTGCAGATCCAGCCCTCGCCGCTCCCGGCGTCGCGAACGAGGAAGCGGGACTCGCAAGCTGGGCAGTCGAGTAGATCCATGCCAGTCAGATACCCACTTGGTCGCGGTGGAAGTCGAACGAAGCGCTAACTCCTGTCCGGCCCTTCGCATTCGAGGTAGGTTCTTCGACATGGAGACGTTCGCGCTTGCCGAGCGGGACCACGGCAGGCGCTGTCGTGAGATCGCGGTGACCGGCGAGCTGGACATGGCGGTGGCCGACCAGCTGCAGGCGATGATCGGGGCCGTCGGGGAGAGCTATGAGCGGATCGCGGTCAACCTCGGCGCTTGCGAGTTCATCGACTCGACCGCGATCGCGGTTGTGATGAGGGCTCGCCAGCGCCTGCAAGCAGAAGGACGCAGAATCTTCCTTTGCGGTCCCCGCGATCAGGTGCTTCGGGTTCTCCAGATGACGGGCATCACCGACGGCGACCTGGTTGTCGAGAGCTTCGGCGCCGCCTTGGCGGCGAGCTAGCTTCAGCGGGGGTTGGGGCTCGGCGATCGTTTGAGCGGCTGCGGAGACGGGCGCAGGAGGTTCGGGGTCACTAGGTAGTGATAGTGCGTGAGGGTTCTGCTGATGGGGGAGGCGAGAGGCGGTCCGTGGTCGACAGGAGTCCTAGAGTCGTGTTCACGGAGGCTTGTTGCTGTCGTTGGTCTCCTAGCGCTTCGCTCGGAACTTTCTCTGTCAGATCTGTTGACGTTTATTACTGGAAAATCCTCTTGCGCAGGACAGAAGCTGACCCTAAATTCGTCAGATGCCCAGGGAGCCGCAGCTTTGGGACCGCTTCGAAACGGTGGATGGACCGGGCACTGTCCTTGCGCGGTCTCAAACACCGGGGGCCTGGATCCTGCGGATCAAGCTTGACTCTGGCGGGTTCTGGCAGGGGCTCGATACGGAGTGTGGACAGCTGCTAGAAGCGGCTGGAGAAAAGGAGATTCTCGCCGAGGCTTAGTACGTCGTCTCCCCGGCGTATTGAGGAGTGGGGGGTCCGCGCTGACTGGTCGCGGACCCCCTTCTCATGTTCCAGGGGGTGATTCATAGGCCATGAGCGTGATCGTCGTGCGTTTGCGGTTCATATGGTCAGGAGTACGCGCGATTGCCCGGGGCTCAACCTCTTGGATCCGCTCGTGGGCCTCACGGAGGATCTCCACGACTTCAAGCCAACCGGGCTCATCGAGCATCGGTTTGTAGTTGGCGACGATTCGGTCTAGCCGATTGTCGAAGGTGCCCGCCTCCAATGCCCGCTGTGCACGCTCGATGGCTTCTGCGACGGCTTTTACGCTGATTCCGGTTCGAGTCTTCCGTCGGAGTTTTTTCCAGATGTCGTCATCGAGCAGCATCCGCGTCTTCCCCCGGTAGATCTTCTTCTCCATGTTGCCCCGCACCTTCTGGGTGTCGATCAGTTCGATGCAGTCGAGCCTCTCCAGCTGTTTGAAGTGGTAGTTGACGAGATTTCGAGGCTCCCCCGACTTCTTCGCTAAATCCGACGCGGCTGCCGGCGCATCGTTGAGTTGGGCGAGAATCCAGGCCCTAAGGGGATGGCCGAGCGCCTCTTCGAGTTTCCCAGCGATCTCATGCTGACACTCCGGTGGACGCTTCCGCCCCATGTAGACCTCCCACGCCGCCGAATAGCGGCTCAATAGTTGATCGGTCGAGATTACTGACCAGTTCTCGCGCAGGCAACACGTTCCAGTCAGCCAAGCTGTACAGACAATTAGGTTGACGCGGCAATTCAGTTGACGCAAGCTTGCTCCCGGGGCTCCAGGCGATGCGCCCGGAGCGAAGCGACCGGTGGCAAGGGAGGTGAGCTGCGCATGAAGATGGCGAGCACGAAATCGGCGTACCCGAAAGCCCGCATCACGAAGATGGGTTAGTCGGTCACGGCGGGGTGAGCTTCTTGGCTTCGCCCCGCCGTATTTGAGGTGAGAGCGGCTGCACCTCAGAGCGGTTCCTCATCGTTCGAAGCGGACTTGCGTCAGTTGGGTTGCCGTTTAATACTCGAAATTCCTCTTGAAGAAAGGCACGGCCCTTATAGGCTGCACGCCCACTGGTACGCGATAGGTATCGCGAACATGTCTAACGAGAGCAGGGGGCGGGTGTTCGGAATGAGTGCAGCTGATCAGCGCCGGGACCGGCATGAATATGCAGAGGCCCGCGCCGGAGAACGCGGGCGGCCCCGCCACCTCTGGGCCGGATTACCGATTCAAGAGGGAAAGGCCCGCTGGTCCGCGGTCGTCGCGCCGACCGCAATACTCGTTCTACTCTTCTCTGTGTTCGTCGGTCTTGCCTTCGCCGGTGACGAGGAAGGTTCGCAAGAGATCCCAGGATCGCCTGTCACCGCGGATCTGATCCGCGAAGCTGTTACCTCGCCTGAAAAGCTCGGTGCTCCTCCCACCAACCCCGATGCAGCGGGGCGTCTTCCCCACAAAGAACTAGACCGCGAAGGCGCCCTCGAACTCCTCGACGCGGTGTTCGGCGCCGAGGTCGAGGAACCCGCGGGGCTCTATGACAGCCTCGAAGTTGACGGGTTCCTGTCTGACCATGCGGCGATCGTGACGAATCCTGAACCACCTGATTCGGCATTGGTGGTCGGAGCAGAAGATCCGCCGCTCGAGTCGCAGGACGCAGAACCAACTCTTGTAGAGTCCACGCTTCCGCTGCGCACCGAAGGCGCCGACGGCGAGAAGGTTCCGGTGGACCTCGGGCTCGAACGGAGCGAAGGAGAACTCCAGCCGATGACCCCGCTGGTCGAAACCGAAATCCCCGGTGAATTGGGAGACGGGATTTCCCTCGGCAGCTTGATCACCCTGGAACTACCTGAGGCCGCCTCCGGAAGGGCGCCCAGCAACATCGAAGACGACGCGGCCTTCTACCCCAACGTCCAAGCAGACACTGATCTCCTCGTTGCCCCGATCCCGACCGGGGTGGAGACCTGGACCCAGCTGCGCTCCCCCGAATCGCCGACCACCCAGACCTTCCATCTCAGCCTGCCCGAAGGAGCCGATCTAGAGGAGGCGGAAACGGGAGGCGTGGAAGCCAAGCTGAACGGCCGGGTCCTATTGAGCGTTCCGCCGGCTACCGCGGTTGACGCCGCAGGTAATGAAGTGCCGGTTGCGATGTCGGCGCACGGTCATGACATCGAACTTGAAGCCGCCGTTGCCCCGGGCACGCAGTTCCCCGTCCTGATCGACCCGACCTGGCAGTTTGAAAACTGGAACTGGATCTGGGGCACGAGCACGTTTGCCTCCTGGTACCCGTACCACACTGATCCCTCCTATCAGGCCCTCACCTACGGCTATCCCGCCGTCGAAAACCACGCCCTCGACATGACCTCCGGATTCGCCGGATCGGCCGGGGTGCTCTCACGCGCCGAATGGAGCTTCTACGTCCCCCGCTTCTACAGCGACACCGAAAAATACGGCCACAGACCCGAAAGCTTCATCGACAACGCCCAGCTGGAAGCGGCGATGTTCCTCCTGCAGGGCAACTCCTCCTACTATCCGGTCGAGGACGCCGGCATCATCGACGAAGTCAAAGGCGAATGGGTCTCGGTCGCAACCCATCGCGGGACCGAAGGCGAAGTCAGCGGTTGGTCGGGGAAATACTGGTTCCCCAATCCATCCAGCGACACTCATGCCAAGGTCTTCACCTTCCAGCTCGTAACGCTCGAAAACGAAGCGCAGGCGAAATATCGCACGGCGCTTGCGGGCGAGGCGATCGTCGGCTTTGGCGACCACAACGCTCCGGAAATCACCGAACTGATTCCACCATCGGGGTGGTTCAACGCTACCGAACCCTCAAAACTCTCCTACGCCGTCGCCGACCCTGGGCTCGGGGTCTACGAAGTCCAGCTAGCAAAGCCGATCACCTGGGGAAGCGAAACGAAAATCACCAAGTCCAACTACAAAATCGGCTGTACCGGGATTCCAGCCAATCCATGTCCGGCCCAGGTCAAATCGAGCGAAAGCGGCAGGCCCGCTGTCGCGATCGAACCTCAGTACATCCCTGAGGGCCCTCAGACCCTCACGTTCAAGGCGACCGACCCGCTAGGCGGCGAATTCGGCACGCCAAATTCCGGCAGTACGTGTTGCGGAGAAACGTATCCGCACGCGCTCGAAGCGACGACGACCGTAAAAATCGACCACTCTGCGCCGACGCTCTCGCTCTCGGGGACTGTGACCGAACAGGCTTCGCTGGGCACCGCAAAACCTCAGTACACGGTCAAATACAGCGCCACCGACGGAGTCGAGGAACCACCGGCGCTCGCGGCGACCAGCAACACCAGCACTTACGTGCATCCGGCCGACATCGCGCTCGATGCTGCTGAAAACCGTTGGACTGCGGATGAGAACAACAACCGGATCGTCAAGACGAACCAGGCAGGAGAAGTGCTCGCCGCTTATAGCGCCGTCGGCACCGAAAGCCTCAGCTATCCGACCGGGATAGATGTGGATTCCACCGGCAACCTCTGGGTCGTCGACTCCGGGCACAACCGCCTCGTCGAGTTCAACTCCAAAGGCGAATGGATGCGGAAAATTGGCAAATTCGGCCCGGGCAACGGCGAATTCTCTTCGCCGACTGGGATTGCTGTTGCCTCCAACGGCAACGTCTGGGTCGCCGACACGGCCAACAATCGGATCGAGGAGTTCTCCTCGACGGGCTCCTTCCTCGGGTCCTTCGGCGGCAAGGGGTCTGGGAACGAACAGTTCCAGGAACCAAGCGGGGTAGACATCGGGCCGGGTAACAACGTCTGGGTGACTGACACCGCCAACAACCGGATCGAGGAGCTCAATGAAAAAGGCGAATTTCTCGCCGCCTACGGCAGCCTGGGCTCCGCGAATGGCCAGCTCAACCACCCCACCGGAATAGATATCGATACGCGGGGGAGCGTCTGGGTAGTCGACCAAGGTAATGGTCGGGTCGAGCAGTTCTCCGAACGCGGCGAATACCTCGCCAAGTTCGGCGCTTCCGGCACCGGGGAAGGCCAGTTCACCTTCACCGGACCGGCTGGTCTCACCACCAATAGCGCGGGCACGCTTTGGGTCGCTGATTCCGGCAACAACAGAATCTCGCGCTGGAACGGGCCGCGCGCTACCCGCTCAGGTGTTCGAAAAATCGCGATCAAGGTCGACGGAAAAGTCGTGCAGGAACCGAGCGTTACCTGCCCCCAGGGCGGCTGCCCGTTTGCCGGGGTATGGACTCTGCATTCGGGCGAATACGCCGCGGGCGCCCACACGCTTGAAGTGACGGCCACGGACGGCGTAGGGCTGACGAAGATCGAAAAACTCGCGATTACTCTCAACCCTCCCGCGCCGAGCGTTACGCTCTCGGGGTCGCTGACCCAACAGGCGTCGCTGGGAGCGACGCTACCCCGCTACATGGTGAAGGTGGAAGCGTCGGCCGAAGAGGGCACCGGCTCGGCACCGACGGTGCCGACCTTCCTCAGTGCCATTGAACCGCAGACCGAAGTCGCCAAACTTTCCCACCCGGGCGGGGTGGCGATCGACGCCACCGGCAACCTCTGGGTGGTGGACAAAGGAAAGAACCGGGTCGTTGAGTTCGGCCCAACCGGCGAATTCATCCGTGCCGTCGGATCTGTGGGGGCCGCTGGAGGCCAACTTAGCTCGCCCTCGGGCATCGCGATCGACTCCGTCGGCAACATCGACGTCACCGATACGGCCAACAACCGCGTCGCCCAGTTCAGCCCCACCGGCGCCTTCATCGAGGTGATCGGATCGAACGTGAACAAAACCAAGGTCGAAGCAGGCGCAACGAGTCTCGAAAAGAACCGATGCACGGCCGCCTCGGGCAACATCTGTCAAGCGGGCGCCGTTGGCAGCGGGGATGGCCAGATCTCCGAACCCATCGGGATCACCACCTCCGGGGGCCAGAACTTCTTCGTCGTCGAGCGGGGCAACAACCGCGTCGAGAAGTTCAGCCCCCAGGCCGAAGCGCTGGCCAAGTTCGGGGAACTTGGAAGCGGCAACGGTCAGCTGAAAGAACCGACGGGAATCGGCCTCCACGGGTTCCTGCTCTGGGTGGCTGACACCGGAAATCACAGGATGGAGGCGTTCACCACTTCCTACGTCTACTCACGAAAGTTCGGAAAGGAAGGCGCCGGCAATGGCGAATTTCGCAGCCCGAGTGCGGTGAGCGCAGACCCGCTTGGAAACGTCTGGGTTGTAGACCAGGCCAATAGCCGTGTCCAGGAGTTCAGCGAAGCCGGTGAATACCTCGGGAAGTTCGGAAAAGCCGGGATTGGATCGGGGCAGTTCACCCTCAGCGCCCCCACGGGCATCGCCACCGATGCCGCCGGCAACGTCTGGGTCGCAGACACCAATGACAACCGGCTCGAGCGCTGGCGCCAAGGTGCGCGCTCGCGGCTCAATAGCGAAATAACTATCGATGGCAAACAGGTCGACCTGGGCGAAGCCCGGTGCCTCATCGAAACCTGCCCGTTGACCCGCGAATGGACCCTCAACTCTTCGACGCTCTCTGCCGGCCAGCACACCCTCGTTGCAAAAGCAACCGATGGCTACGGGCAGTGGACCAGCAAATCCCGCACCATCGAAATACAGCGCGACACGACTAAACCTGCCCTTCAAGTAGGCGGAGAACTTGCAAACGCCCCGGAAGGATGGGTCCAGCAGGAAAGCTATGGCTTCAATGCATCCGCGAGCGATGAAAAAGGTTATGGGGTGACTTCTCTGGTCTTCCGCATTGATGGTGCCACTGTGCTTTCCAAAACGCAGGGCTGCATCGAAGGTTCCTGCAGCGCCTCTGTCTCCGGCGGGATCAACATGAGCCTCTATTCAGGAGGGGCCCACAGTGCCGAAGTGGTGGCCTTCGACGGCGCCGGCAACTCGACCGTCAAACATTGGACTATCAACGTCGACCCCGACGGGCACATCTCCACCGCCGAGGCTACGGCAACCATCGAAGCTGCGGAAGACACTGGATCGGCAAACCTAGTGGGCGAGTCAAGAGAAGAAGGTGGGATTGCAGGAACCGCCCCGAATCTTGGCCTTGAACAAACCGCGTCAGGATTCGCCGCGACCGGCTCGCTTGCTCCCACCGAAGTCTCCGGGACCGCAGCGGGGGTTGTCAACATCAAGGTTCCGAGCCCGGCGGAAATCTATGGCTGCGTATCGAATAGTGAACCTCCGCCCGAGGAAAGCGAAGCGGATTTAGGTGGTACGGGAACTCCAGAAGGCGGGTGCAGTACGCCAACGGGAAATGAATCAGGTGCGTTGATGCCCGTGTCTGTCGAATTGTTAGAAACCTCCAACCTCGCAGGCCTTCCGGTCCTTGTCGAAGAAAACGCGATAGTCGTTGCCAACAGTACGAGTCAGGTTGATACGACCACGAGGCCGTTGAGCGACGGAGGATTGATATTTGAGAGCATTCGTGACCCTTCCGGACCCGAGCAGTTCAAGTATCACGTGACCCTGGGGGAAGGGCAGGAACTGGTCCAAATCGACGAACAGACGGTCGAGGTACTTTTGGCCGGTGGCTTCCCGTCATTCACGATCACGGCAAAGCCAGCGAGCGATGCGATTGGTACGACGGTTCCCACTACTCTGCAAAAGAGCGGGTCTAATACCGTTACGCTTACCGTCCACCACCGCGCCGGTAGCGGAGGGCAACCGTTTGTCTATCCCGTCGTGGGGGGATCCGGCTGGGAGGGTGGTTTTAGAACCATAGAAGTGGATATGGACAATATTTCGCCAGAAGAAGAAGCAGAAGAAGGGTGGGAAGAACTCACCGAAAACGTTGTCGTTGTTCCCGGCCACACCGCGCTTCCAGGCGGTAGGTATTTGCGGGCGCGTGTCAGCGCTCAGGGCCCACCGGTCGCCCGACCCGGAACCAATGGACATAAGTTCTCACATCGTTACAAATTCAGCGAATGTCGATGGGAAAGTGGGGTGGCAGATCCGCCTGAATACGAGCCCGTTCCCGAAGCAAAGCGGGTTGAGGTTGCAGGAAACTGTCTCAAGGAGCGATCCCCCAGCGACATTTTGTTTGGAGTGTCGATACATGGGTGGTACTGGTACGAACCAGAAGATGAAATATGGGTGAACAATTCCGAAGAAGAATGCGACAAGTGGGGGCCTTATAAGCCGGCAATGGTTAACTGCGAACCGCGGCCAGTGTCCGGCCGAGACCCCCATCACGTCGCGATATATGGAAACTTCCGCCTTCGACCAGGGACCAAGGCCAATATTGCGAGAGCCTCTGAATGCATTACGATATGGGGCGTCTTGACCATCAAAGCGCCCCATAAGCATGAACGGGAATCCATCACCAGTCAGGCGAACCCTGCCGGAGAAGAATGGGAGCCGTGCGATTGGCCTCAGCAGTGAAGGACCGCGGTGGCGGCTGGGTAGCGTCTCCCGGGTCCATGTCAGGGATTGTTCTCCTCGTGTGTACGCTCTGGTTCGGACTCTTGGGAGGTCATGCGTGTGCATCCGATTCCGGCTCGACGACTGACATCGACATGAGCTTGAGGCCAGCTAGCCGGGCCTCAAAGGAAGTACCGCTCTGGCGAGCGCTCCCAACCCGGCAGTTTGCAACGCTGGGTGAAGGTAGGGTCAATGGCCGTCGGTGGGGGGTGTACACCTTTCAAAAGAAGGGGCAGGGGCGCGATAGGCCTTGTGTTGAGGACGTGCTGGAGAGATCGACCCGTCGATCCACCTCACTACAAACCGGAAGCCCTTCCTGCGGTCTACTTGCTCCCGAAAGGCCAATCCCGGTCATTAGTGAAACCGTGCTGTCTAACGTTGGCGGAGTAATTGTGGGGATGACGCTTAGCCCTGAAGTTAGACATGTCGATCTTGACGTTCAAGGATCAGGGCGTCAGCACCTCGTAACGCGGAGCTTGTCCAGTTCTCAAGCAAGGAAGGCTCATGTTCGTCAGTTTCGATACGTCGCGGTGGCCTTCAGCAAAGGTGAATGTCTGCTCCAAACGGTCGGCACGAGTGCGATGGGCGAAACGCTATTCGAAACGCCGATGGGAGAATGCATCCCATAGTGCCTGCGGCTAGCGCGAGTCCGCGGTTGATCGGTGGCGAAGAGGGAACTACTCGGCCGTCTGCAGTTGGAAAGCCAGATCGCCGTCGCAGGCAGGCGGCGTGAGCGAATGAAGGGTGAGCATCCCCAAGAGCGTCCCCACGGAGTCTCTGAGGTGCTCATTTGCAGGAGACTTCCTTCGGACGTGTCCGATAATGATGTCCGAGGAGGCGAAGTTCGCGCTCGGGTTCTGAGCGTCCCTAAGCCAGCTTGACCGGCAGCGATTTCAGCTGGTTGAGGAAGCCGGACTCGACGTAGACGGGGTCTCCCGTCATCTCCATCTCGGGGTAGCGCCTCAGGGTCTCCTCGAGGAGGATGTTGAGCTCGAGGCGGGCGAGGGCGGCGCCGAGGCAGAAGTGGCGGCCGCCGGCGCCGAAGGCCTGGTGATCGGGATTGCGGTGGACGTCGAAGCGGTCGGGGTCCTCGAAGCGGGTCTCGTCGCGGTTGGAGGAGGCGTACCACATGACCACCTTGTCGCCCTCTTTGATCTCCTGGCCGCCGAGCTCGCAGTCCTTGGTGGCGGTGCGGCGGAAGTGGGCGAAGGCGGGGAACATCCGCAGCGCCTCCTCGACGGCGCCGGGTATCAGCGAGGGATCCTCTACCAGCATCCGCCGCTGCTCGGGGTTTTCCATCAGCGCCCGCATCGCGCTCGAGTAGGTCGCCTTGGTGCTGTCGTTGCCGGCGGCGACGAGGAGGAAGAAGCCCATCACGATCTCGTGCTCCTCCAGCCGCTGCCCTTCGACCTCGGCGTGGACGAGGACGCTGGTGAGGTCGTCGGTCGGGTTCTCGCGACGCTCGGCGATCATCGTCCCGCAGCGCTCGAAGATCTGCCCGATCGCCTGCTGGATCGTCTCCTGGACGTTGGCGACGTCGGGGCTGTAGTCGGGGTCGTTGGCGGCCAGGGCCATGTTCATCAGCTCGGCCCAGGCGGCGTCGTCCTCCTCCGGGATCCCCATGAAGCTGCCGATCACGCGGGAAACGGCGGGCTGGGCGACCGCGGTGACGAGGTCGCAGGCCTCCTGCCCCTCGAGCCGGTCCAAGGTCTTGACGACGATCTCCCGGATCGCGTCCTCGTGGGCGGCGATCCGCCGCGGCGTGAAGCCGGCCTGGAAGAGAGCCTTGAGCCGGTCGTGCTTGGGCGGGTCCATGCCGATGAACATCGCCCGCGCCAGCTCGATCGGGAAGACCTCGTCGATGACGACGACGCCGCCGCGTTCGGAGGAGTAGGTCTCCCAGTCGCGGCTGACCGTGTGGACGTCGTCGGCCCTGGTCACCGACCAGAAGCCTTTCGCCTGCGGCAGCTCGGTCACTTCCGAGGTCCAGTGGACCGGGCACTGGCTCCGCATCCGTTTGAACAGCTCGATCGGCGGCCCGTGTTCCCAGTGCTCGCGCTCGAGCACCAGCGCGTCCTCGGCTTTGCCTCCGCCGTCCGCGATCTCTCTCTGGTCCGCCACGCTGCGGGGATACTAACTGGCTGGCTGGCCAGTTTGAAGGGCGGAGCGCAATTCGGGTGCCGGCCTCACTCGTAGGTCAGCGCCTGCAGCGGGTCGAGGTGGGCCGCCCGGCGCGCCGGCAGGATCGCCGCCAGCGTGCCGATGACGACGCCGAGGACGGCGGTCATCACCAGCATCCCGGTGGGGATGTGGAGGTTGAGCCCGACCAGGGTGCTGGCGCGGACCGAGTAGATCCAGACGATCCCGACCAGGAGCCCGGCGAGGATGCCGGCGATGCAGCCGCCGAGCGAGATCAGCAGGCTCTCGTCGAGCATCGCCCGCCGGACCCGCCAGCGGGAGCCGCCGAGGGCGCGGAGGACGCCGATCTCCCGCGTCCGCTCGATCACCGACATCGAGAGCGTGTTGACGATCCCCAGCAGGCCGACGATCACGGCGATGCCGATGATCGCGTTGAAGAAGGCGAACTGCTGGTTGATCGCGTCTTCGTAATGCTGCTTGAACTTGGTGTTGGAGACGGCTTCGTAGCCCGGGTACCCGGTCGCCAGCAGGCGGTGGATCTTCGTCCCCAGCAGGCGCCGCTCCCCCGGCGAGGCGGCGGTGACGGCGAGGACCGAGTCGGTGGTGATCCCGTAGACCCGCTTCATCATCCCCAGCGAGATGACGATCTGGTTTCCGCTCGCCTCAAAGGTGTCGACGGTCGCCACCACCGGCACCCGCCTGGCGCCCGAGGCGCCCTTGAGCGGGATCGTGTCGCCGATGCCGATCCCGGTGTCGTCGGCATAGCCCTTGCCGACGACGGCGCCCCCGCGCGCCAGCCCGGCCATCGCCTGCGCCGTGGTCGCGCCTTCGTATTCGCTCTTGTCGACCTTCGGCCAGGCCCGCGGATCGACCGCCTCCAGCAGCCCCGGTTCTTCGCTCACCGGCAGGTGCAGCATGTAGACGGAGCGGATCGGGGTCACCGTCCCGGCCTCCGGCAGCGCCGCGACCTTCTCCCGCAACGGCCGGGCGATGTTGGTCCCCGGCCCGCCGCCGTACTCGTTGTAGCCGACCGGCTGAACGGTGAGGTCGCGGGTGAAGCGCTTGTCGAGTTCGTCGGAGATCGAGCCGACGAAACTCTGGCTCATGATCCCGTTGACGACGACCACCGAGAGGGTGACGACGAGGGCCGAGGCGGTCGCCGAGGAGCGCAGCGGGTTGGCGCGGACCGAGTCAGCGGCGAGCCGTCCCTCGGCCGGCATCACCGCGCGGGCGGGGATCGAGAGCAGCCGGACCAGCGGCATCACCACGAACGGCGAGAGCAGGACCATGCCGACGAACATGACGACGGTGGAGCCGACGCCGACGATCGCCGAGAGGGCGCCGCCCGACTGGTTGCTGAACCAGAAGAGGCCGCCGATCGCGAGGCCGGGGAGGAAGAGGGCGATGCCGGCGAGGGCGCGGCGCAGCCCCGGCGGGCGCTCGAGCGTGCGGCCGCCGGTGAGAGCGCGGATCGGTGGGATGCGGCCGGTTCGCAGAGCGGGGTAGAGCGCGCCCGCCAGCGTCGCCAGCACCCCGACCGCGATCGCCACCGCGGCGGCGGCGGGCGTCACCTTGAGGGCCGAGATCGGTAGGCCGAAGAAGCTCCGCATCGCCGAGGCCAGGAGTTCGGCGAGCCCGAGCCCGAGCGCCAGTCCCAGCGCGGCGCCGACCACGGCGAGGATCAGCGCCTCAAAGACGACGCCGACGGCGAGGCGGCGCCGGCTGGCGCCGAGCGCGCGCATCGTCCCGATCTCGCGCATCCGCTGCAGCACCGTCATGTTGAACGAGTTGAGGATCAGGAAGGCGCCGACGAAGAGTGCGATCCCGGAGAAGAAGTAGAGGACGATGTCGAGCCCGGAGAGGGATTCGTTTGCTTCCTCGCCCTTGCCGGCCGGCGTTTCGGCTTCGACGCCGGGACCGGTGACGGCGGCGATCCGCCGTTTCAGCACCTCTGCCGAGGTTCCCTCTTCGGCGACGACGTTGATCTCGTCGAAGGTCCCGTATTTGTTCGTCAGCCGGCGCTGGCCGGCGATCGGCATCGCCGCGGTTCCGTAGCCGCCGAGGTCGAGGTTCGTTTCCAGCTTGTAGATGCCGGTGACGGTGACGTCGGCGCGCCCGGTCGGCGTCGCCAGCCGCAGCCTGTCGCCCGGTTCGTACCCCTGCTGGCCCGCCCAGCTCTCCTCGAGCTCGATCTCGCGCGGGCCTCGGGGCTCGCGGCCGGCGATCACTTCCGAGCCGGCGGTGTCGTAGCCGTTCATGTCGACCCCGGCTACGAAGAGCATCGAGCCACGGCCGCCTTCGGCCGCGCCCTCTTCGTTGACGGTGCGGAAGACGCCGAAGACGTCGCCCTCGGCGGCCTTCACCCCTTCGACCCGGCGGATCTTCGGCAGTTCGCTCTCCGGGACCGAGCCGATCGAGTTGCTGCCGGAGACGATCACGCTGGTGCGCCCGTAGACGGCGTCGAAGAGGTTTTCGAAGGAGGAGTGGATCGTGGTTACGAGGATGAGGACGCCGAACGCCATCCCGACCCCGAGGACGATGCCCCCGGCGGTAAGGGCCGAGCGCAGCGGCCGGGCGCGAAGCGAGCGCAGGCCGATGCCGTTGAAGCTGTGCAGCTTGGCGCCGCGCGGCATCGCGCCCGCGCTCATGGCGTCGCCGCGAGGGGACGGCCGTGCTCGACCTCGCGGAAGGCGTCGATCACCCGGTCTGAGTCCCCGCCCGACACCTCGCCGGCGATCGCACCGTCGCGGAGGAAGACGACCCGGTCGGCGAGCGAGGCCGCCCGCGGGTCGTGGGTGACCATGACGACCGTCTGGCCGCCGTCAACCACCTTGCGCAGCAGCGACATGACGACGCCGCCGGAGGCCGAGTCGAGGTTGCCGGTCGGCTCGTCGGCGAGGACGAGGCGGGGATCGCGCAGCAGGGCGCGGGCGATCGCGACCCGCTGCTGCTCCCCGCCCGAAAGCTCGGTCGGCAGGTGCGCCGCCCGCTCGCCGAGCCCGACCAGCTCCAGCAGCTCATCGATCCGCTCCGCGTAGCGGCCGGGCCGCTCGCCGTTCACCAGCGCCGGCAGCAGCACGTTCTCGGCCGCGGTCAGCGTCGGCAGCAGGTTGAAGAACTGGAAGACGAAGCCGAAGACGTCGCCCCGCAGCTCCGTCAGCTCCTTGTCGTCGAGATCGTCGTAGCGGCGGCCCGAGACCCAGGTGGCGCCGGCGTCGGGACGGTCGAGCGCCCCGAGAATGTGCAGCAGCGTGCTCTTGCCCGAGCCCGACGGCCCCATGATCGCGACCATCTCGCCCCCGCTCACCTCGAGATCGACCCCGCGCAGCGCCCGCACAGCCGTCGCCCCCTCCCCGAAGGAGCGCTCCAGCCCCTCGGCTTTCAGCAGCGGCGCGCTCGGGTCGTATCCGTCGGAGGCATGGTCGCGGTGGCGCTCTCTCATGTCCCCAACGTACGAGCGGGCGGCGCCGCGCTCATCCGGGGATCGCTACAAACTCGGCGACGGGATTTCCGCGACCCGCTGAAGTGACGACTGGAAGGAGGTTCCTGTAAAGGGTCCGGGCCTTGCATGCGGGATATGGTGAGTCGATGGTTTATCGCTTGGAGGTACCGAAAAGCGCCGGTGCCGCTGCCGTTCGGGAGTTCATCGAGAGCTGGCTAGAGCAGCCGGCGCTTCGGCACATCGTCGAGCTCGAAGGCGGAGCTTGGCCGCAAGGGTCTCTGGAGAAGCGAGTCGCGGCTTTGCACGATTTCAGCGATCGATGGGACTTCCGAGGAGGGAGCGAGCGGCTGGAAATCTCCTCTGCTGGACCGGACGGCAGCGCCGAGAGCATCCTCTCTGAGGCAGAGAAGCTGGGATTGACCCTCGCCACTCCACCGTCTCGATCTAGCTATGACCATGCACTTGTCCTGGGCGGCACCGCCCTCGCGAGCATCTATCGCCTGCGGCGTCTCTATGAACTGCTCGATGAGGGGCTCCAGGTCGAGCACATCGCGATCCTGACCGCCCTGCGCGAGGTCGGTGAGGCCGAGCTGGAGCTCGTCGCTGGCAGAGAGGACATCGCGCCGATCGTCGTCGATAGACCGCGGACGGAGTTTGAGGTGATGGTGGCTGCTCTTGAATTCTTCAGTGGGGAGGAGGCGAGGATCGAGTGGGAAGCCCACGAAAACCCTCATTTGGAATCAGCCAAGGCTCGTTGCGGCAACGCCCTTGCATTGGCGGCGCCCTCCGCGGATCCTCACCGCAGAGCTAATACCCGCGACAACTACGACGCATACTCACGCTTCATCGGTCCTGAAGATTCGGTCCTGATCGTGACCAGCAGCATCTATCTGCCGTATCAGTTCTTCATCGGCCTGCAGGCACTTGGTTGGAACGAGCCGCGCACGATCGAGGCGGTCGGGTTTCCGCCGGAGTGGATGGAAGGCGTTCTCACCGGCGCCACGAATGTCCTGCAGGAGGTCCGAAGCGCCCTGTTCGGGGCTGAAATGACCCTCCGGGGTCTCGAGGACTAGCGGCGGATCCTTCGCTCGGCTTCTCTGACAGCGCGCCGCATCTCGAGCCCATCAGACGATCCGCCAGCCTCATCTCCGAATCCAGGATGCTTTCGCACTCCTTCTCCATGAGCGTCCAAGAGGACTAGCCGAACCATCCCGCTCTTGTTGATCGCCGGTCGTTCCAAGACGAGCTCCCGTCCCTTGTGCTTGGGGTGGAAGCGGTGGTAGTCCAAGCCAGCGTTGAACAAGTCCATCATTCTGCGCCCCCAGCGAGCCTGCGGCTGACCTTTCTTGGGGGTGTTGCGGTAGTCGAGGTAGGGGCCGAGGAGGGCTCCCGCCCTGACGAAGATGGTGTGGTACTGCTGCAGGGCGCTGCGCAACGACAAGCCGTCCGCAACGTACTGAGCCACGTCGTTCATTGCCCTGACGACGGCGCCCGCATTGTCCAGATCCTCCTTGCTCAAATCCTCGAGGGTGCGCCAGGTTCGGAACTCATCCCTGAGGGAGGGGTCTGCCAACCTGACCAAGAGATCCTCATGGATGGGGAATTTCGTCATCAGGTAATAGCGCGGCTTGCTCGATTCGTGAAATGCGTGCTGGAACTGGATCGTTGCCTGCGCACGAGTGGCTGCCGCGCCGCTGCGGAGTTGCAAGATCACAAGGAGGACGCCCATCACTCCGACCATGACGCCGGCCACGCCTGCCCAATCCGCGATCGTGGCGATCACTTGATGTTTCAGCTCCACTTTTTCCCCGCCATTCAGATTGATTCTGCAAGGGGAAGCCTAACTCCGAAACCATCCAGTCCGCCGCAGCCGGTACAGCAGGTGCGGCATGCCCGCGTGCTCGACCTCGCCGGCCGGTTCGCAGCCGATCTTCTCGGCGACCCGGCGCGAGGAGGCGTTGGCCGGCAGCACCAGCGCCACCAGCTCCTCGATTTCCAGTTCGTCCGCCCAGGCGACCGCCGCGCCGGCCATCTCGGTCGCGTAGCCGCTCCCGTGCAAATCGGGCTCGATGCTCCAGGCGAGCTCAACCATCGCCGTCTCCTCGACCACGGTCCAGTGGAGGCCGCCGCGGCCGACGAAGGCGCCGCTCTCGCGCTCAATCGCGACCCAGGGGCCGAAGCCGTGGTCGGACCAGTGGGCGCAGTCGCCCTCGACCAGCTCGTCGAGGGCCCCGGCGCTGAAGGCCGGCAGGGGAGGGGGGCGGAGCCAGCGCTCGATCGCCGGGTGGGTGAAGTGGGCGTGGTAGAGGGCGCGGTCGTCGGGGCTCGGTTGGCGGAGGAGGAGCCGCTCGGTCTGCCGCTCCCCGCCCAACGCCTCAGCCTTGGTCGGTGCGGGGCAGGCGCGGCTCGCCGTTCGGCGGCACCTCTTCGGCGGTCCCCTCGAAGTCGTAGTCGCGGCTGGGGCGCTGTCCCGTCCCGGAGCCCGGTGCTGGTCCGCCGAAGCCGCCGACGCTGACGAGGGCGAAGCGGCCGAGCGTCAGCCGTTTCAGCAGCCGCCGCGCGATCGCCCGGGTCGGCGGCAGCAGCAGGAAGATGCCGAAGACGTCGGTGATGAAGCCCGGGGTCAGCAGCAGGGTGCCGCCGATCACGATGAGGACGCCGTCGGCGACCTCGCGCCCGGGGAAGCGCCGCGCCGCCAGCGCCTCGTTGAAGCGCCGCCAGGCCCCGCGGCCCTGGTGTTTCAGCAACCACGAGCCGAGCAGTGCGTCGGCCAGCAGCAGGACCAGGGTCGGGACGACGCCGATCCACTGGCCGACCTGGATGATCACGTAGAGCTCCGCGATCGGGACGACGATGAAGAGCAGAACGAGGAGCAGGGGCATAGGGAAAGACTAGGGAGTGTCGAGTTTGTCCCCTATGAGGAGACCAACTCGACAGCTAGGCCGCTTTGACCTTCTTGCCGGCGGCCTCCTGCAGCTCGGCCAGCGATTCGTCGAGCCCGCGGCTGACGACTTCGACGTCCTCCATGCAGTCGTAGTCGGCGAGCAGGCCGAAGCCGACTTTGCCGTGGTAGCTCATGATCGCGATCGCGAGGCAGTGGTTCTGCGGCAGGAAGGCGACCGGGAAGACCTCCTCCATTTCCCTGCCGAGGACGTAGAGCGGCATCTGCGGCCCGGGCACGTTGGTGGTGATGAGGTTGAAGAGCCGGGTCGAGAAGTTGATCCGCGAGGCCTGGGCGAGGATGGTCGGCGGCGCGAAGTCGTTGAAGCGGGAGATCACTTCCGCCCCCAGCGCCTGTTTGGAGCGCTTCAGGCCCGCCATCGCGTCGCTGATCGTCCGCAGCCGCCGCACCGGGTCCTCGATGTAGACGGGCAGCGGCCCCCGCATCAGGGCGATCCGGTTGCCGAGGTCGCCGCGCTCGTCTTCGGAGCGGATCGAGACCGGCACCAGCGCCCGCAGCTCCAGCCCCTCGGTCCGCACCCGGCGGCCGTGCAGCCACTTGCGCAGGGCGCCGGTGACGACGGCGAGGACGACGTCGTTGACGGTGCCGCCGAAGGTGTCCTTGATCCCTTTGAAGGTCGAGAGGTCCGAACGCGCCCAGACGTAGCGGCGGTGGGGGCCGATGCCCTCGTTCAGCGGTACGTCGGGGGCCGGGTCGGCGAAGGCGCTGACGATCTCGCCGACGCCCTCCAGCCCCTCGACCAGCTTCTTCGCCGTCGTCTCCGGGTTGCGGACGACGTCGACCGCGCGCTCGGCCAGCTTCACCGGCGCCGCCACCACGTCGGCGATGCCGCGGGCGACCAGCTCGGTCGTCCCCGGTTCGGGCTGCGGCACCCAGTTGTCCTCCAGCTCCATCGGCTTGGCGTCGCGCTCGAGGTCGAAGAGGACGGTGCCGATGTCGACGCCGGAGATCCCGTCGACCATCGCGTGGTGGGTCTTGGTCAGGATCGCGAAGCGGTTGCGTTCGAGGTTCTGCGCCAGCCACAGCTCCCAGAGCGGCTTCGAGCGGTCGAGCTGCTGGGAGAAGATCCGCCCGGCCAGTTTTTTCAGCTCCTCCTCGCCGCCCGGTTCGGGCAGTGCGGTGTGGCGGATGTGGTAGGTGAGGTTGAAGTTGACGTCGTCGGCCCAGAGCGGCCGGCCGGCCTCCAGCGGCGGCACCACGAGCTTCTGGCGGAAGCGCGGGACCAGCGGCAGGCGGCTGCGGACGTGCTCGACCAGCTCGGTGTACTTCGGCGGCGGCCCCTCGAAGATCAGGATCGCCCCCACGTGCATGTGGCTGTTCGAGTGCTCGTTGGTCAGGAACGAGGCGTCGACGGCGGTGAGGCGATCGAGGTGGCGTCCGGAGGTTGCCATCCCGCAAGGCTACTTATGCCGCAAATTCGGGGTACTCCCGCGGGATCGGCCGCAAGCGCGCCATCGGTACCCTGAAGACATGCCTGCCACCCTCACCGGCCCTAAGCGGGTGCTCCTCGCTGCGCCGCGCGGCTATTGCGCCGGCGTCGACCGCGCCGTGCAGACGGTCGAGCGCGCGCTCGAGCTATACGGCGCCCCCGTCTACGTGCGCAAGGAGATCGTCCACAACAAACACGTGGTCGAGGAGCTCGCCAAGCGCGGCGCGATCTTCGTCGAGGAGGAGACCGAGGTGCCGGAGGGGGCGATGGTCGTCTTCTCCGCCCACGGGGTGGCACCGAGCGTGCACGAGAACGCCGCCTCCCGGCAGCTGCGGACGATCGACGCGACCTGCCCGCTGGTCACCAAGGTCCACGTCTCCGCCCGCCGCTTCGCCGCCCAGGGCTACACGATCATCATGATCGGCCACGAGGGCCACGAGGAGGTCGAAGGGACGACCGGCGAGGCCCCCGGCAGCATCGTCCTGATCGAAACCGCCGACGAAGTCGACAGCCTCGAGGTCCCGGACCCCGACAAAGTCGCCTTCATCACCCAGACGACGCTCTCGGTCGACGAGACCGCCGAGGTGATCGCCGCTCTGCGCGCCAAGTTCCCCAGCATCGTCTCCAGCAAGTCCGACGACATCTGTTACGCGACCACCAACCGCCAGATCGCCGTCAAGCAGCTGGCCCGCGAGTGCGACCTCGTCCTCGTCATCGGCTCGACCAACTCGTCCAACTCCAACCGCCTCGTCGAGGTCGCCCGCGAACACGGCGCCGCCTCGCACCTGATCGACAACCACACCCAGGTCCAGGAGGAGTGGCTGCAGGGAGTCGAGACGGTCGGCATCACCTCCGGCGCCTCGGCCCCCGAGGAGCTGGTCGAGAGCCTCGTCACCCTCTTTCGCGAGCGCGGCGCCGACGACGTCTCCGAGCTGCGGACCGTCCACGAGGACGTCCGCTTCATGCTCCCGAAGGAGATCCGTGACGAGGTCGCGGCGCGGGCCTAGCGGTTCGCCGCGGCGCCGTCTGGCGCCGATCTGCATCGCCGGCCTCGTCCTGGCGAGCCTGGTCTGCGTCCCGGCTGCGGCGGCGGAAGCGCCGCCGTTCTGCCGCGAGCGCTTCGCCCGCGACTTCGAAGCCCCGCTGCGGGAGATGCCGCGGCTGCACCCACCGCCAGAAGGCGAACTTCCCTTCGGCCCACGCAACTTCGGCATCCACCGGATCGACCGCAGCCCGCTGGCGCTCGAGGGCGGCCACTTCGGCTACCGATTCGGCGGCAAACACGAACGCGCCCGCGTTCTCGACCTCGGTTGGCGCGCGCTCGCCATCGCCTACGCGGTCGACCAGCGCGGCCGAGTTCAACGGCTGGTCGGCAAGCGGCACTGGCACGTTGGGCGGATCAAGGACCTCGAGAAGCTCGAGCTCGCCTTCCCGGCCGACCATCCGGGCTTCTTCCGCGTCGACCTCCGCATCGCCACCCTCGACGGTCGCCGCCATGTCGCCTACCGCGATTACTTCCGCGTCCTGCGCCGCAGCAACGAAGTGACGATCGCCGTCAGCGCCGAGAGCGTTCATCCCGGCGAAGCTATCTGGGGTCTGCTCGAGAACGCAGGCGCGGGACAGCTCTCGACCCCGGGTTATCTCAGTCTCGAGAGGGAAGAGGGAGGGGCGTGGGTGCCGGTCCCGATCCCGCCGACGCCGGAGTCGGTGATGGGGGTGAGGTGGGGGGTGGGCCCCGGCGAAGTCGGCCGCTGCCAGCGCCTCGACGTTCCCTCCGACGCGATCCCCGGGACCTACCGGTTCTCGACCCCAGTCAATCTGGCCAACACGGGGAAGCAGGTGACGGCGACCGGTCGGTTCCTCGTCGTGGCCTGATCCTCAGCGCGCCTTCCCGCGGAGGATGCGGAAGCGGTAGGTGGTCAAAGGGGATTTATTGAGGACGGCGTCCCAGCTACGCAGCCGCAGTTCGTAGAGGCCGGGGCCCAGTCGCTCGGGTTCGCCGTAGCTGTACCAGCCTTCGGAGACCATGTAGCTCGCCTGTGCCCGCGTCGAGCAGGTGAGCAGGTCCGGGCAGCGGGGAAACCAGATCGAGAGGAACGAGTCGGCGAAGGCGTTGCTCTTCCAGACGAAGCCGGCGGGCTTCAGGCGCCGCAGCGAGCCGGTGAAGGTGTCGGTGCGGTGTCCCACCAGTCGCAGGTTGTCGCCGGCGCCGAAGCGGAAGACCGGCTTGTGGACCCGACTGAAGCGGGGCGGCTCCTGCGTCAGCTGTGGGGCGCTCGGCGGCGTCCGGTCCATCATCACGGTGACGCTGGGTGGGGTGGGGTCGGTGCCGTCCTCGTCGCTGGCGACGACGGTGACGACGTGGGGTCCGGAGGCGAGGTGCTCGGGAAGCGAGACCGAGCCGTAGTAGGGGCTGGGGAGGTAGCGAACCCGTTGGTTGCCGCCCGGCCGAAGCAACACCCCCGGCCCTTCTTCGGCCAGCAGGTGTTCGGCCGTGCAGTGCACGGGCCGACCGTCGAGGCTGCAGGCGAACCTGACCTTGCTGCCTTTGCTGTAGCGCCAGCTCTCGTCGGCTTCGCCGAAGTCGGGCGTCGAGAAGTAGGCCAGAGCCTGCGCCCGGGGGCCGATGAAGCCTTCCTGGCCGGCGGCGGTGAGGGTGATCCGAGGCGGGACCGAGTTAGCGTCGCCGGCCAGGGCGGGAGACGGCGCGGCGAGGACGCCGCCGATGACACAGCAGCAGGTCAGCAGAACGGTCCGGAGGCGCAACCGCTCAATCCTCGTACGGCGCGTAGCGATGATGCAGCATCAGGTCGTTGCCGTCGGGGTCGGTGAAGAGGGCCATGTGGCAGACGCCGGTGTCGAAGGTCTCGCCAATGAACTCGACGCCCTTGACTTCCAGCTCCTTGCGGGCCGCCTCGACGTCATCGACGTGGAGGGCCGGATGGGCGTTCTTCTGCGGCGCGAACTCCATCCCCTGTCTGGCTGGCTCCCAGATCGCGAAGCAGGTGTCGCCGGCCCAGAATTCGAAGCGCCCGCGCTTGTCGGGCCGCAAGCCGAGGGTCTCGCCGTAGAACACGCGTGAGCGCTCGGCGTCGGTCGACGGGATGCCGATGAAGTCAGTCTTGGTGATCATCGCTTCCTCCTTGGGATGGGACGGGGAGAGGCTCAGGGTACGCCTGCGGCGAAGCTGAGCGACCAGATCTTGGTGCCGGCGGTGGGGCGGAGGACGAGGCTGTGGGCCTCGTGACTCGGGTGCTCGGCGAGGGTGCGGAGGCCGGGCGCGGGCCCGGCAGGGGCGGTGGTCCACTCGCCGTCGATCTCGACCTCCAGCTCTCCGTCGCCCTCGACCGTCGCGTAGGCGCCGCCCGCCTGGTAATCGAGCGCCAGGTCTTCCCCGTCGGCGCCGGCAACCCAAGGACGCTCCCAGCTGCCGCCGGGGAAGTACTCGGGGGTCGGGGCCATGACCCTGGCGCCGGGTCCGTCAGTGGGGCGGAGCGGCGCCATCGGCTCCGGCAGCTCCCGCAGCGCGTCGATCTCCCGCAGCTCGGCCTGGATCGCTTCCTCGGTCGCACGGTATTCGCCCTCGCCGAAGTGGGCCCAGGCGAGCGAGCCACCGAGGCTCCAGAGGAAGAGGCTGGGCCAGCCTTCGCAGCCGTAGGCGGACCAGAGCTCATGGTCCGCGTCGATCGCGACCGGAATCTCGACCAAGAGATCCCGCAGCGCCGCAGCGACGTTCTCGGGCTCGGCGGCAAAGGGGAAGCGCGGCGCCTGGACCGCGATCACGCTCAGGCCCGCCTCGCGGTACCGGCGCCGCCACTCCGCCAGGTAGGGGAGGGTGCGGACGCTGTTCAGCTGCGCGTATTCGACGAAGTGGACCAGCGCCGGACCGCCGGCGGTCAGGGCCGGCATCGACTCCGGTTCGGTTCCGATCCAGGCGAGGCCGCTAGGCAGGTCAGGTGCGGCGATGTTGTCGCGTCCAGGGCGCATTTAGGAGGGGTTGAGGCGGGACAGTATCCTGGCCGCGGTGACCGAGCTCGTCACATTCCTGCTGCCGGCGCTGCCGCTGCTGGGACTGCTGCTGACGCTGCTGCTCGGCCACTACCCCGGGTGCGAGGCGATCGTCCGCCTCTCCGAGCGGATCGCCGGCCCCCGCCGCGCCCGCGACGCGGACTGCCGTCCGGGCCTGCCGAAGCCGCGGCGGTCGTTCGCTCCCGCCGGCGGCCTCCTGATCGCCCTCGGGCTCGCCCAGCGCCCGCCGCCGCTCCCCGCCTGATCCCAACCTGGCGTTTTCGCGGTTCCTTTGTCCTCGCTAGGCGGACAAAGGAACCACGCGATCTGAGTCCGCGCGGAAAGAGCGCGAAAGGAGCACAAGATGAATACGAGAACCGCAGTGATCGGCGTCGGCCTGGTCGTCGTCGCCGTCGTCCTCTTCGTCGTCCTCGGAGGCGGGAGCAGCGACAGCGGCAGCGACTCGAGCACCAGCGCCGATGCCGGCAAGGTGCCGACCGTCGTCGTCAACAAGCAGGGAGAACCGGTGGGCGGGATCGCCGAACTCACCTACAAGAAGGGCGACCGGATCCACTTCAAGGTCGAAGTGCCCTTCGAAGAAGAGGTCCATCTCCACGGCTATGACGTGATGAAGGAGGTTCCGAAGGGCGGCGGCACCGTCACCTACGACCTCCCGGCCGAACTCGAAGGGGTCTTCGAGGCCGAGCTCGAGGGCCGCGGCGAACAGATCGTGGAGCTGAAGGTCGAACCATGAGCTGGCTGCCGCTGGCGCACGCCCTGGCCTCCAGGCAGGACCTCCCGGTCCCCGCCTGGCTCTTCGCCTGGGGGGCTTCGATCGTCCTGATCGCCTCCTTCTTCGCGCTCTCGGCAGGCTGGCGGACGCCCCGCTTCGAGCAGCCGCACTCGCGGCCGTTCGGGGCGGGGCTCTCCGGCGCCCTCCTCTCGCTGCCGGTGCAGATCCTCTGCGGCGCCGTCGGCGTCCTCCTCTTCGGCTTCTCGATCTACGCCGGCTTCGAGGGCACGGTCGCCCCTGACCGCAACTTCGCCCTCACCTTCATCTTCGTCACCTGCTGGCTCGGCTTCCCCTTCTTCTCGGCGATCTTCGGCGACCTCTTCCGGCCCTTCAACCCCTGGCGGGCAATCGGCCGCGCCGTCGGCGCCGGCTTCGAGGCGATTGCCGGGCAACGGGCCGCGCACGCCGCCTACCCCGAGTGGCTGGGGCGCTGGCCGGCGGCGATCGGCCTCCTCGCGGTCGTCTGGCTGGAGGTGATCTACGGCAGCGGCGGCGCGATCCTCGATCCCCACGTCGCCGCCAAGGCGGCCTCCGTCTACACCGTCTACACGCTGGCGATGATGGCCGTCTTCGGCGCCGAGAAGTGGTGCGACCGCGGTGAGGTCTTCTCGGTCTACTTCGGGATGTTCGGCCGGCTGGGGCTCTTCGGCAGCCGCGATGGCAGGCTCGAGCGACGGCGTCCCTTCTCCGCGGCGACGACCTGGGCGACCGTGCCCGGATCGGCCGCTCTCGTCCTCGCCTCGATCGCCACCACCAGCTACGACGGCGCCTCCGAGGGCGCCTTCGCCGACGCGATTGAAAAGGTGCTCGGCTGGGTGGAACCGATCGGCTTCAGCCTCACCACCTCGATCCGCATCACCGACACGCTCTTCCTCCTTCTCACCTACGCCGGGATCTCACTCATCTACCTGCTCGGGGTGCGGGGGATGCGGACGATTCCCGGCGCGCCCTCTGTGGCGAAGCTGCGGGTCGGCTTCGCCCACACCCTGATTCCGATCGCGCTCGCCTACCTCGTCGCCCACTACTTCAGCCTCTTCGTCTTCCAGGGTCAGGCGCAGTTCACCTACCTGCTCTCCGACCCGCTCGGGACCGGGACGACCGACCTCTTCGGCACCGCCTCCGCCGGGGTGAATTACCGCGTCCTCACCGCCAATGCGATCTGGTACGTCCAGGTAGGCGCCCTGATCGTCGGCCACGTCCTCGGCCTGATGCTCGCCCACGACCGCGCCCTCGTCTACTGGCCCGACTACCGCAAGGCGACCGCCTCGCAATACTGGATGCTGGCGGTGATGGTCGCCTTCACCTGTTTCGGCCTCTACCTGCTCTCGGTCTCGAACGGGTAGGGGAGAGGAGTGCTGCCGCTAGCCCACGCCGGCCACTACGCGCTCTGGGTCCTCTACGCGCTGCCGGTCCTCTTAGTCGTCTTCGCGATCGTGCGCAACGCGGTCGCCCAGCGGCGGGAACGAGAGGACGGCGGCGGCTAAAGGATCTCGGCGAGGCGCGTCTCCAGCGCCTCGGAGATGCTGTCGCGAACCGGGCCCTCGGCCAGGCGTTCGACCAGGGACTCGAGGAAGCCTTCGATGATCAGCGCTTTCGCCGCCTCGTCGCCGAGACCGCGGGAGGTGAGGTAGAAGAGCTGCTCCTTATCGACCTGGGCGATCGCTGCGGCGTGGGTGCAGCGGACGTCGTCGGCGAGGATCTCGAGACCGGGGATCGCGTCGGCGTGGGCCTCGGGTGAGAGCAGGAGGTTGCGGCTCTCCTGGAAGGCGTCGGTCTGCTGTGCGCCCGGGTCGACTTTGATCATCCCCCGCCAGACCGCGGTCGAGCCCGCCGCGAGGACGCCGCGGAAGGCGAGGTCGGAGTTGGTGTTCGGCGCCGCGTGCTCCTGCAGGGTGTCGAAGTCGAGGTGCTGGTCCGGACCGCCGGCGTAGCCGCCGGTGACGCGAGCCTCGGAGCCGGGACCGGCGAGCTTGGTCTCCATCCGCACCTTGCCGCGGGCCGAGCCGAAGCCGAGGGCGGCCCAGTCGAGGCGTCCGTCGCGCTCCACCTCGGCCCGCTGGGTGGCGAAGATCCAAGCCTTCTCGGAGATGTCCTGGGTGTTGACGTAGCGCAGGGTCGCCGCCTGGCCGACCGCCAGCTCGACCACCGAGTTCAGCACCGCGTCGATGTCGTCGGCGGGCGAGGACCAGTGCTCCCAGACCTCGGCTTCGGCCCCCTCTTCGAGCACGATCAGCGTCCGCCAGTTGACGGCTGAGCCCGCAGTGTCGACTGGGACCTCGATCTGAATCGGCTCGGCCAGCGTCACGCCGGCCGGGACGTGGATCAGCACCCCGTTGCGGGGGGCCGCCTCATTGCGCGCGACAAACGGATCGTCACCCGGGACGAGCGTCCCCAGCCTGCCGACCAGGTCCGGATGGGAATCGGCCGCCTCGGCGAGGTTCAGCACCGTCGCTGCGCTGCCGCCGGCGATGACCGGCACCGCTTCGGTCGCCTCGTAGGCGTCGAAGTCCAGAGCAGAGATGTCGGTGAATTCCCAGCCCTTCGTCTTCTGATCGGGCAGAGGGGGGAGGGCCAAGGCCTGCTCAGCCAATGCTTCCCTCCATCTGCAGCTCGATCAGCCGGTTCAGCTCGACCGCGTACTCCATCGGCAGCTCCTTGGTCACCGGCTCGATGAAGCCGTTGACGATCATCTTCGAGGCCTCCTCCTCGTCGAGCCCGCGGCTCTGCAGGTAGAAGAGCTGCTCGTCGCCGATTTTGGAGACGGTCGCCTCGTGGCCGATGTCGGCGTCGTTCTCGTCGATCCGGATCGTCGGGTAGGTGTCCGAGCGCGAATCCTCGTCGAGGAGCAGCGCGTCGCAGACGACCTTGGAGCGGGATTCGCTCGCCCCGTCGGCAACCTCGAGCAGGCCGCGGTAGGTCGAGCGGCCGCCGTCCTTGGAGATCGACTTGGAGAAGATCGAGGACGAGGTCCTCGGCGCCGCGTGGATGATCTTGCCGCCGGCGTCCTGGTGCTGGCCCTCGCCGGCGAAGGCGATCGAGAGGATCTCGCCGTGGGCTTCTGGCCCGAGCAGGTAGATCGACGGGTACTTCATCGTCAGTTTCGACCCGAGGTTGCAGTCGACCCACTCCATCGTCGCCTTTTCCTGCGCGATCGCCCGCTTGGTGACGAGGTTGAAGACGTTCTGCGACCAGTTCTGGACGGTCGTGTAGCGGACCCGGCTGCTCGGTTTGGCGACAATCTCGACGACCGCCGAGTGCAGCGAGTCGCTCGAGTAGACCGGCGCCGTGCAGCCCTCGATGTAGTGGACGTCGGCGCCCTCCTCGCAGATGATCAGCGTGCGCTCGAACTGGCCCATGTTCTCGGTGTTGATCCGGAAGTAGGCCTGCAGCGGCATCTCCACTTTGACCCCGGCCGGCACGTAGACGAAAGAGCCGCCCGACCAGACGGCGCTGTTCAGGGCCGCCAGTTTGTTGTCGTTGGGCGGGATCACGGTCGCCCAGTACTCGCGCACCAGATCCTCGTGCTCGCGCAGGGCCGTGTCCATGTCGGTGAAGATCACGCCCTGGGCCTCGAGCTTCTCGTTCACCTGGTGGTAGACGACCTCGGACTCGTACTGGGCGCCGACCCCGGCGAGGAATTTGCGCTCGGCCTCGGGGATCCCCAGCCGGTCGAAGGTGTTTTTGATGTCGTCCGGGACCTCGCTCCAGTCGCGGCTGTTCTTGTCCGAGGCGCGGACGAAGTAGTGGATGTCGTCGAAGTCGATCTGGTCGAGGTCGCCGCCCCATTGCGGGGTCGGGCGGCTTTCGAAGTGCTCCAGCGCCTTCAGCCGGAAGTCCCGCATCCACTGCGGCTCTTCCTTGAAGTCGGAGATCGTTTCGACGACCTCGCGGGTCAGCCCCTTCGGCGCTTTGTAGGCGTAGCCCGTCTCGGGATCGTTGAAGCCGAACTTCTCCTTGTAGTCGGCGTTGATGCCGGACAGCTCGCGTTTCTCGGCGAGTACCTCGGGCGTTGCCATGTCAGTCGACCTCCAGGGTGATGGTGTCGTCCTCGATCTCTACCGGGAACGTTTGCACCGGCTGAAAAGCTGGGAGCGTCTTCGGCCTACCGGTGCTGAGGTCGAAGAGGGAGCCGTGGCGCGGGCACTCGACGGTGCAGGCGGCGGCGTCGAACTCGCCCTCGGCCAGTGGCCCGTTGTCGTGCGAGCAGCGGTCCTCGATCGCGTACAGGGTTCCGTCGCAGTTGAAGACGCCGATCTTCTTCCCCTCGTGCTCGACCAGGCGCATGTCGCCGGGCTCCAGCTCGGCGGCCGGGCAGACGGGGATCTTGGTTCCAGCGGTGTCGGTCAAGAGGGTGGGCTCCAGTCGGGCCGCGATCACGGCTAAGTGCGGATCGAGACTTAATCCTACTTGCAAGGTCGGATTTTAGCGGGACGCCCCGGCGGGCCTTCACGCGATGGCGATGACTTCGCGCCCCGACTCTGGTCTTATCTACATCACCCCTGCGAAGAAAGGATTCTGAGGATGAGCGAGAGGACCAGTTACGCACCCGGGACGCCCTGCTGGGTGGACCTGGCGACGCCCGACCTGGAGGTCGCCGAGAGCTTCTACCGCGAGCTGTTCGGCTGGAAGATCCCGGAGCTGCCGAACTCGGCCGAAATGGGCGGCTACCGGCGGGCAAAACTGAACGGCCGCGACGTCGCCGGGGCGATGCCCTTGATGCAGGAGGTGCAGCCGCCGGCCTGGAGCACCTACGTCTCGGTCGACGACGCCGACACGATCGCCCGCGCGATCCAGGAAAACGGCGGCACGATGGTCGCCGAGCCGATGACGGTGTCCACCTACGGGCGGCTGGCGATCTTCACTGACCCCGAGGGCGCCTTCTTCGGGATCTGGGAGCCACTCGATTTCGCCGGCGCCGAGCTGGTCAACGAGCCCGGAGCCTTCTCCTGGAACGAGCTCGAGACCCGTGACCCCGAGCGGGCGAAGGAGTTCTACGGCCGCGTCTTCGGTTGGGAGTTCCAGCGCGAAGACGCCCCGGGTGGGATGCCGTACCTCGTCGCATATGTCGGCGAGAACCGGGTCGCCGGGGTGGCCGACATCTCCGGTCGCATGCCCGACGAGGTCCCGGCCCATTGGATGACCTACTTCGTAGTCGAAACCGCCGAGGGAGCGATCGAGAAGGCCGAGGCCGCCGGCGGCAGCGCCCGGTTCGGCCCGGTCGACATCCCACCCGGCCGCTTCGCGATGCTCACCGATCCCGCAGGCGCCGCTTTCGCCGTCATCGCGTACGGCGACGACGTCGAGGTTCCGTAAACACCGAGACCGCAGAAATACGTCTATACGACGCTTTTTTGCGGTCTCGCTAAATCTGGCCGAGGTCGGCGACCGCTTCTGAGGGGTTGCCGATCTCGCCCTCGTCCTCCCATTCGGCCGACTGGCCGAGGGAGGCGCTCTTGACGACCTTGAGGCCGAGCATCGCGCACTTCATCCGGGTGGCGGAGATGTCGATCCCGAGCAGCTCGAGGACGAACTCTTTCGGCAGCTTGAGCAACTCCTCGCGGCTCTTGCCGATTAGCTCGTCGGTCAGCAGCGAGGTGGCGGCGGTGGAGATCGCGCAGCCTTTACCCTCGAAGGCGATCGCCTCGACGCGGTCGTCGGCGCCGAGCTTGATCATCACGTGCTGCTCGTCGCCGCAAAACGGGTTGGTGTCCTCGAACTCCAGGTCGGGCTCGTCGAGATGCCCGAAGTTGTGCGGGCGCTTGTAGTGCTCGAGGATCTGGTCGCGGTAGAGCTCGTCCATGTGTCTATCGAGGCTACCGCAGCGGTTTCCCAAGACATCTAGAGTGCTCGGAGCACTTCAACCTTGGGAGGGAAGATGTCCACCAGTCGCCGCCGTACCTCGATCGCCCTGCTTGCCGTGGTCGCGCTCGCAGCCATGCTCGCGTTGCCCGCCCTCGGCCTGGGCGCCGGGAAGAACTCGACGACGATCGTCGTCAGCCTCAAGTTCCCCGCCTTCCACGGCACTCTCAGCAGCCCCCGCAAGGCCTGCCTCGGCAGTCGCAAGGTGAAGATGTACCGCCAGCACCACGGCACCAAGAAGCTGCTCGGTCGCGACACCAGCGAGGACAACGGTAAGTGGAAGATCCCGGTCGGGAAGAACCTGAAGTCGGGGTCCTACTTCGCGACCGTCGCCAAGCGCGGCAAGTGCAAGGGCGACAAATCCCAGGTTCTCAACATCGACTGAGTCGGGAGGGCTAGAGCCCGAAGACGCGGCGCGCGTCTTCGAGGCCGTCGACCAGGCGGTCGATCTCTGCCGACATCGTGTAGACGCCGAAGCTGGCGCGCGCGGTGGCGGCGATCTGCAGCCGGTCCATCAGCGGCTGGGCGCAGTGGTGGCCGGCGCGGACGGCGACCCCGTGGCGGTCGAGGATCTCGGAGACGTCGTGGGCGTGGATTCCCTCGATCTCGAAGGAGACGGGGCCGAGGCGCCCGGCGCCGCGGGGCGGGCCGAAGATGCGCAGGCCGGGGACGTCTGCCAGTCGCTCGAGGGCGAAGTCGGCGATCTGCTCCTCGTGCTCGCGCACGGCGTCCATCCCGACCATGTCGAGCCAGCGGAATGCCGAGGCCATCCCGATCGCCTGGGCGATCGCCGGCGTCCCCGCCTCGAAGCGCGCCGGCGGTTCGGCGTAGGTCGTCCCCTCCTTGGTCACCTTGCGGATCATCGAGCCGCCGCCGAGGAAGGGCGGCATCTCACGCAGCAGGTCGAGCTTCGTCCAAAGGGCGCCGATCCCGGTCGGGGCGTAGAGCTTGTGGCCGGTGATCGCGTAGAAGTCGGCCCCGAGCGCGGCCATGTCGAGCGGCAGCTTCGGCGCCGCCTGGGCGCCGTCGACCAGGACCTTGGCGCCGGTCGCGTGGCTGAGCCGGACGATCTCGGCGATCGGGTTCTCGGTCCCGAGCACGTTGGAGACGTGGGCGACGGCGACGAGCTTCGGTCCCCGCTCCAGCAGCGCCGCGAAGGCGTCCATGTCGAGGTGGCCGTCGTCGTCGATCGGCGCCCAGTCGATCTCGGCCCCGGCCCGCTCGGCCAGCTGCTGCCAGGGGACGATGTTGGAGTGGTGCTCCATCTCGGTCAGCAGCAGGCGGTCGCCGGCGCCGACGTTGGCGTCGCCCCAGGCGCGGGCGACGAGGTTGATCGCCTCGGTCGCGTTGCGGACGAAGACGACCTCGCGGCGGTCTGAGGCGCCGATGTGGTCGGCGACCGTTGCCCGCGCCCCCTCGTAGGCTTCGGTCGCCTCGGCCGAGAGGGTGTGGGAGCCGCGGTGGACGTTGGAGTGGTGGCGCCGCTCGTAGCGGTCGACCGCCTGGATCGAGGCCAGCACCCTCTGCGAGCTGGCGCCGCTGTCGAGGTAGGCGACCGGCTGCCCGTGGACCTCGCGCTCCAGCGCCGGGAACGCGGCACGGATCTTCTCGATGGAGAACGGCGCCGCTGCCGCGGGGCTCTTGGCGCTCACCGGCTCCATTGCTTCGAGGTCAGGCGGCCGCGCCTGCCTCGACCTCCTCTTTGATCCAGCCGTAGCCCTTCTCCTCCAGCACGCCGACCAGCTCCGGGCCGCCTTCCTTGACGATCCGCCCCTGGTACATGACGTGGACGGCGTCGGGCTTGACCATGTGGAGGATGCGCTGGTAGTGGGTGATGATGAGGACGCCCATGTCCGGGCCGGCGAACTTGTTGACGCCCTCGGCGACGGTGCGCAGGGCATCGATGTCGAGGCCGGAGTCGGTCTCGTCGAGGACCGCGATCTCGGGCCGCAGCAGTGCCAGCTGCAGCAGCTCCATCCGCTTCTTCTCGCCGCCGGAGAAGCCGTCGTTGAGGTAGCGGCTGGAGAAATCTTTGGGGATGTTCGCCAGCTCCATCGCCTCCTGGGCGACGCGGGCGAAGTCTTTGATCTTGATCTGCGGCTCGCCGCGGGCCTCGCGCTGGGCGTTGATGATCATCCGCAGGTACTTGCTGACCGAGACGCCGGGGATCGCGACGGGGTACTGGAAGGCCATGAAGAGGCCGGCCTGGGAGCGGTCCTCGGGGGAGGCCTCGGTGATGTCCTCGCCCTTGAAGGTGATCGTGCCCTCGGTCACCTCGAGCGCCGGGTGGCCCATGATCACGTTGGCGAGCGTCGACTTGCCGGACCCGTTCGGGCCCATCAGCGCGTGCACTTTCCCCTTCTCGACGTCGAGGTCGAGGCCTTTGAGGATCTTCTTGTCCTCGACCTCCACGTGCAGGTTGCGTATCTCCAGCTCAGCCAATTTCGCTCCGTTTCTGGGGTTATTCGAAGTTGTCGTGATGCTCAGGCGGCGCTGCCGATGGCGGCCGCGCGCTTCGGCGCGCTCTGCTCGGAGAAGCCGACCAGCTCGGCCAGGGTGGTCCCCGCCAGCGCCTTGGTGACGCCGCCCTGGACCCGCATCCACAGCAGCTTCGTCGAACAGGCCTGGTCGCCGTCGGACTCGTGCGAGCAGAGGACTTTGCCTTCGGGCGTGTCGTGGAAGCACTCCATGGGCGCAATCTGCCCTTCCAGCGCCTCGACCACCGCGTCCATCGTGATCTCCTCGGCCGGCATCGCCAGGCGGTAGCCGCCGTGGGCGCCGCGGGTAGAGGTCACGAGGCCGGCCTTGCGCAGTTTCGCCACCAGGTGCTCCAGATAGGAGAGCGGCAGGTTCTCCGCTTCGGCGACGGAGGCCAGCGAGACGGGCTGCGAGCCGGGCTGGCGGCCCAGCTCGACCATCAGGCGGACTCCGTACTCGGCTTTGGTCGAAAACAGCATCGAGTTCAAATCCTACTGAAGAGGTCGGTTATGCCGTTGCGCGCGAAGCGCGCGCTGTTAGGGCTCGATCAACCCGCGGCGGATCGCGTAGCGGACCAGCTCGACCCGGTCGCGCATCCCGAGCTTGCGCATCGCGTTGGCGCGGTGGTTCTCGACCGTCTTTTCGGATAGGTGGAGAACCTCGGCGATCTGCTTCGTCGTGTGCGCCTCGGCGACCAGCTTGACGATCTCCTCCTCGCGCGGGGTCAGCTCCTCTTCGCCGCTGGAGCCGCGCTCGAGCACGTCTTTGATCAGCGTCCGCTGCGCCTCGGGGGTGAGGAAGGGCTCGCCGCGCTCGACCGCCCGGATTGCCGCCAGCAGGTCGGTGTCCGCCTGCGCCTTCAGCACGTAGCCCGAGGCGCCGGCTTTCAGCGCCTCGAAGAGGTAGCGCTCGTCGTCGTGCATCGAGAGGATCAGGACCGAGACGTCGGGCGCCTGCTTCTTGATCTCCCGCGTCGCCTGCAGCCCGGTCAGCTTCGGCATTTTCACGTCGAGGATCGCCAGGTCGGGCCGCTCCCGCACCGCCAGGTCGCGAGCCTCGGCCCCGTCGCCGGCCTCGGCGACGACCTCGATATCCGGCTGTCGCTCCAGCAGCAGCCGGATCCCGGAGCGGACGATCCCGTGGTCGTCGGCGATCAAAACCCTCATCGGGCTGATTCTCCCGGCACCTCGAGGCGGGCCGTGGTGCCGGCGCCAGGGCGGGACTCGATCGTCAGCTCGCCGCCGACCAGGAGGGCTCGCTCGCGCATGCCGCCGATCCCGAGGCCGCGCTGCTGTTGGTCGAAGGCGAAGCCGCGGCCGTCGTCAGAGACCTCGAGGGCGACGCCGCCGTCCCCGGCGCGGCGCAGCAGCACCTCGACCCTGCCGCCGCCGCTGTGGCGGGCGGCGTTATTGAGCGCCTCCTGGGCGACCCGGTAGACGACCAGCTGGGCGTCGTCGCCGAGGTCGGAGAAGTCGCCCTCGGTCCGCAGCGACGCCTCGATCTCGCCGCGGCCGAGCTGCTCGACCTGGCCGCCGATCGCCGCCGCGAGGCCGAGATCGTCGAGGGCAGTCGGGCGCAGCTGGCGGGCGAGCGAGAGCAGCTCGGTCATCGCCTGGTTGGCGAGCGCTTTCGTCTCGGCGATTTCGCCTGCCATCTCCGGCGGCGCCGCCTCGCGCGCCGCCTCCAGCCGCAGCAGCAGTCCGGTCAGCGACTGGTTGACCTCGTCGTGGAGGTCGCGGGCGACCCGCGCCCGCTCCTCCTCCTGGGCGTGCAGGGCGGCGGAGCCGGCGCGCCGCCGCTCGGCCTCCAGCCGCCGCATCATCCGCAGAAAAGCGAGCTCGATCCGCTCCACCTCCTCGGTCTCGCCGACGCCGTCGATCGAGGGCGGGAGGTGGAGGCGTGGGGAGGAGAGGTCGACCTTCTCCATCGCCTCGACCAGGTCCTCGAGCGGCCGCAGTCGTCGCCGTTCCCGCGCCAGCGCCAGCATCAGCGCGACGGCCACGAGCGCAAGCCCGATCACCAGCAGGGTCATGGCGCAAGCCTAGGGGTCAATCCCGGCCGCGTCGGGGGATGGCCCCTATAGGCGATTTCACGCTTTCGTCGCATACTTAACCGACACCCCGACTCCTAGGAGCGAACCACTCGATGACCACCACCAAGCAATCCACCTGGGGCGCAACCCTGCGGACCACGATCCTGATGGCCACCCTCGGCGGCCTGCTCGTCGTCATCGGCGCCGCGATCGGCGGCCCGAGCACCGCGCTCACCTTCCTCTTCGTCGCCCTCGCGATCAACTTCTTCTCCTACTTCTTCAGCGACAAGATGGCGCTGAAAATGAGCGGCGCGAAGCCGATCGAGGAGGCCGAAGCGCCGCGGCTCTACCAGATCGTCCGCGAACTGACGACCCGCGCCGACCTGCCGATGCCGCGCCTCTACATGATCCCCCAGGATCAGCCCAACGCCTTCGCGACCGGCCGCAACCCGAAGCACTCGGCGGTCGCGGTGACCCGCGGGATCACCAAGCTGCTCTCCGAGGACGAGCTGCGCGGCGTCCTCGCCCACGAGCTCACCCACATCCGCAACCGCGACATCCTGATCCAGTCGGTCGCCTCGGCGATCGGCGCCGCGATCACCTACCTCGCCTACATGTTCATGTGGTTCGGGGGCGACGACAACTCGCCTCTGAGCCTCGTCGCCAACCTGGCGCTGATCCTCCTGGCGCCGATCGCCGCGAGCATCATCCAGCTCTCGATCTCGCGCCAGCGCGAGTTCGCGGCCGACGCCGGCGGCGCCGAAATCTGCGGCAACCCGGAGTCGCTGGCGAGCGCGCTGCTGCGGCTCGAGCAGGGCGCGGAAGCGATCCCGATGAACGTCAACCAGGCGGCCGAGCCTCTCTACATCGTCAAGCCCTTCAAGGGCAAGGGCATCGCCGGCCTCTTCTCGACCCACCCCCCGATCGAGGAGCGGGTCCGCCGCCTGCGCCAGATGCGCCCCAGCTTCTCGTAAGAAACGCGAGCAGCTTCTCGGGAAGAAGAGAGCGGCCCCGGGACCCTTCCCCGGGGCCGCGTTTCTTTTGCTCAAAGACATATGGCGGACAGGCGCTATACTTTTTGAAGTAAAAGCTGATCCGGATTAGGGGATTTCAATGGCAATCGACACCAGCGGCGTTCAGAGCATCGAGGAGATCGAACCCTTCGAGGCTGCCGAGGAGCTCAACGGCGGCGACGTCGTCCTGATCGACACGCGCGAGCCGCACGAGTACCAGGAGGCCCATCTCGATGGTGGGAAGCTGGTGCCACCTGGCCTGCTTGCCGACGAGATCGCCGGCGCCGCGCCCGACAAGTTGGCACGGACGATCGTCTACTGCCGCTCCGGCAACCGCTCGGCGACCGCCGCCGCGCAGATGCAGCAGCTCGGCTACGAGAACGTCGCCTCGATGAGCGGCGGCATCCTGCAGTGGCAGGAGCAGGGGCTGCCGGTCGTCTCCCCATCGGGGATGACCCCCGAGCAGCGCGAGCGCTACTCGCGCCACACGCTGCTGCCCGAGGTCGGGGTCGACGGCCAGGTGAAGCTGCTGAACGCGAAGGTCCTGCTGCTCGGCGCCGGCGGCCTCGGTGCGCCGACCGCGCTCTACCTCGCCGCCGCCGGGGTCGGGACGATCGGCCTCGTCGACGACGACGTCGTCGACGCCTCCAACCTGCAGCGCCAGGTGATCCACAACACCGAACGGATCGGGATGCCGAAGACGACCTCGGCCCGTCTCTTCATCGAAGGGCTGAACCCCGACGTCGACGTCGTCGAGCACAACGGCCGCCTCGACGCGAGCAACATCCTCGACGTCATCTCCGAGTACGACATCGTCGTCGACGGCGCCGACAACTTCCCCACGCGCTACCTGCTGAACGACGCCTCGGTGCGACTGAAAAAGCCGGTCGTCTCCGCCTCGATCCTCGGCTTCGACGGGCAGATCTCGACCTTCGTCCCCTTCGAGGGACCCTGCTACCGCTGCCTCTACCCGACGCCGCCGCCGGCCGAGCTGGCGCCGAGCTGCTCCGCCAACGGCGTCCTCGGCGTGATGGCCGGGACGATGGGCACGCTGCAGGCCAACGAGGTGATCAAGCTGATCCTCGGCAAAGGCGAGCCGCTGGTCGGCCGCCTGCTCCTCTACGAGGCCCTCGGCACGAGGTTCACCGAGCTGAAGGTCCGCCGCGACCCCGAGTGCCCGATCTGCGGCGAGCACGCCGAGGAGATCCCGGAGTCGGAGATGGGCAAGTTCCCCGACTACGACGAGTTCTGCGCCGGCGCCGGCGGAGATCGCCAGTCGATCGCCTCCTAGGTAGGATCACCCACCCATGGCATCCGTTCGCATCCCCCCGGTGCTGCGCCCGAAAACGGGTGGCCAGGCCGAGGTCGAGGCCGGCGGCTCCGACGTCGGCGAGGTTCTGCGCTCGCTGACCGGCGAGTTCCCCGACACCCAGGCCCAGCTCTTCGGCGAGGACGGCGAGCTCAACCGCTACGTCAACGTCTACCTGAACGACGAGGACGTCCGGGTCCTCGACGGGCTTGGCACCGTGGTCAAAGACGGCGACACCGTCGTCATCCTCCCCGCCATGGCCGGCGGCAGCGCGCCGTAGGCGCGCCCTTTACCGGTCCAGAACCAAGCCCAAGAACTGCTTGGTTCGCTCTTCCTTCGGGCTCTCGAGCACCTCGGCCGGCGGGCCTTCCTCGACGATCACGCCCTGGTCCATGAAGATCACCCGGTCGGCGACCTCGCGGGCGAAGCCGATCTCGTGGGTGACGACGATCATCGTCATCCCTTCCTCGGCCAGCTCCCGCATCGTGTCGAGCACTTCTTTGACGAGCTCGGGGTCGAGCGCGCTCGTCACCTCGTCGAAGAGCATCACGTGCGGGTCCATCGCCAGTGCCCGGGCGATCGCCACCCGCTGCTGCTGACCCCCGGAGAGCCGTTCGGGGTACTGGTCGAGCTTGTCGCCGAGGCCGACCCGCTCGAGCAGCTGCGTCGCTTTCGCCCGTGCCTCCTGGCCCGAGCGGCCGAGGACCTTTTCCTGCGCCAGGGTGACGTTCTGCAGGGCGGTCTTGTGGGGGAAGAGGTTGAACTGCTGGAAGACGATCCCGACCCGCTGGCGGACGAAGTCGAGCTTCCAGCTCTGCTCGCCGGTGCCGCTGCCCGGTCCCTTGCAGATGTCGTTGCCTTCGATGTAGATGTTGCCCTGCTCGGGGGGCTCGAGCAGGTTGACGCAACGCAGGAAGGTGCTCTTGCCGGAGCCGCTCGGTCCGAGGATGCAGACGACTTCGCCGCGACCGACGTCGAGGTCGACGCCTTTCAGGACCTCCAGCGCGCCGAAGCGCTTGTGGATCCCCTCGAGTTTGATCATCGGGTCGGCCAAGGTCATCCCACCTCGATGTGTGCGCCGCGGGTGACTTTCGCCTGGTTGCGCTTGATCAGCACGTCGACCAGGCGGGCAGCGGGGAGGGTGATCACGAGGAACATCACTCCGGCGAGGATGACAGCCGAGCTGTTGAAGGTTTCGGCGAGGATTTCGCGGCTGACCAGGACCGCCTCGCCGAGGGCGACGACGCTGGCGAGGGTCGTGTCCTTCAGCAGGGAGATCATTTCGTTCAGCATCGGCGCCGGGATCTTCGTCACCGCCTGCGGGACGACGACGTGGCGCATCGCCTTGCCGTAGCTCATCCCCAGCGAGCGCGCCGCCTCGAACTGCCCGCCCGGCACCGCTTCGATCCCCGCCCGGTAGACCTCCGCCATGTAGGCGCCGTAGACCATCGTCAGGCCGAGGACGCTGTACCAGAAGGGGTCTGGCTGTCCGAACCAGTGGGGGATGCGGATGTCCTTGGGGATGAAGTTGAGGTAGGGGATGCCACCGGAGATCAGCAGCAGGATGATCAGGATCGGGATCGCTCGCAGGACGTCGATATAGGCGATCGTCAGGAACCGCAGCGGCGCGAATTTCTTCCCCGGCAACTGGCGGATCAAGGCAAGGATCAGCCCCCACATCAGCGCCAGGAGGACGACCACGGCGAAGAGGAGGAGGTTTTTGAAGAATCCTTCCAGCACTTCGCTGAAGTGGTCCCCCATGATCGTGAAGTCGAAGTACTGGTGGAAGAATTCGCTCATCGCCGTCTCCTGCTGGCTGTTCTAGAAAAAGAGAAGGGGCGCCATGATGGCGCCCCTTCGTCCTCGGCTCAACTAGTCGCCGCTATTCGGCTTCGTGGGTGGCCGAGAAGATCGCCTTCGGCGGTTCGAGGTGGAACCACTTTTCGTAGATCTTTTTGTAGGTCCCGTCGTTCATCACTTCTTCGAGGCCGGTGTTGATTTCTTCGAGCAGCCCGCTGTCGCCCTGGGCGACGGCGATCCCGTACGTTTCTTCGGTCGGGACTTTTTCGGCGATTTCGACGCCGCCGGATTTTTCGACCGCGTTCTGGGCGACGGGCGCGTCGATGATCACGCCTTCGACCGTCCCGGACTTGAGCGCGTTGACCGCGTCGGGGCCTTCGGGGTAGGGCCGGATTTCGCTGCCGCCGAGTTCTTCCTTGGCGAGTTCGAGGCCGGTGGTGCCCTGCTGGGCGGCGACCGTCTTGCCTTCGAGGTCTTCGAGCGACTGGATTTCGCTGCCTTCTTTGACCAGCACCGCCTGTTCGGAGAGGTAGTACGGGTTGGAGAAGTCGACCGCCTTCTCACGTTCATCGGTGATCGTCGCCGCCGAGATCACCGCTTCGAACTTGCCCTGGGCGACGTCGCGGAAGATCGTTTCGAACGAGGTGTCCTGGAATTCAGGCGTGCGGCCGATCTTTTCCCCGATCGCTTCCATCAGTTCGATGTCGAAGCCGGTGTATTCGCCCGGTTTCCCCTGCTCGAACGGGGGATAGGGGATGTCCGAGCCGACGGTCAGGGGTTCGCCGCCTCCTTCGCCACCGCTGCTGCCGGTGGTGTCGCTGCCGCCGCCGCATCCGACGGCTACGGCCGAGACGAGTGCAAGCAGGAGGACCGCCAGGAACGCGGTCAGCCGGGTCTTTCTCATTCGCTTCCTCCGATTCAGGGTTACCTGTGTGCTCAACCTACAAGCTGCGCTGTTACATGCCCAGTGGATTCGCTTCGGAATCCTCTGCGGCGGGTATTCCAAGCGCCGCTACACTTTCTGAAGTGAGGGCGGGCTGATGGCGCACGAGCAGATACTCAACAAACCCTGTGGGGGCCGCTTCGGCAACATCGTCGAGTCGATCGGTAACACCCCGCTGGTCGAGCTGCCGCGGCTGACGCCGAAGCCCGAGGTCCGCATCTACGCCAAGCTCGAGGGGCACAACCCGACCGGCTCGGTCAAGGACCGGGTCGCCAAATCGATGATCGAGGCGGCCGAGGCCGAGGGCGCGATCGAACCCGGGCACACGATCCTCGAACCGACTTCCGGCAACACCGGCATCGCCCTGGCGATGATCTGCCGCCGCAAGGGCTACCCGCTGAAGGTGGTGATGCCCGACAACGTCACCGAGGAGCGGACCCAGCTGCTGCGCATGTACGGGGCGGAGATCGTCTACTCGGAGGGCGCCAAGGGCTCCAACGGCGCTGTCGAGGTGGCGCTGGAGATGGCGCAGGACTCGAGCTTCTACATGCCCTACCAGTACGGCAACGAGGCCAACCCGCTCGCCCACTACAACGGCACCGCGGTCGAGATCCTCGAAGAGCTCGACGAGGTGACCGCCTTCGTCGGCGGCCTCGGCACCGGCGGCACCCTGATGGGCAACGGGCGGCGTTTCAAGGAGGTCAACCCGGAGACGCTGATCGTCGCCGCCGAGCCCAAACAGGGGGAGCTCGTCCAGGGCCTGCGCTCGCTCGACGACGGCTTCATCCCGCCGATCATCGACATCTCCCTCTTCGACCGCAAGATCATGGTCGACAACCGCGACGCGATCGTCTGGACCAAGAAGCTGCTCGACGAGGAGGGCGTCTTCGCCGGCGTCTCCGGCGGCGCGATCGCCGCGATCGCCGCCCGCATCGCCGGCGAGCTCGACTCCGGAAACGTCGTCTTCCTGATCCCCGACGACGGCTGGAAGTACCTCTCCTCCGGCGTCTACACGAAGCCGATCGAGGAGATCGAGAATTTGGACTCCACCCTCTGGTGGTAGTCCGGTCTCAGGCCGGGCCGATGAAGATCTCCCAAGAACTGATCGACGAGATGGTCGCGCACGCTCGCGAGGATTTGCCGAACGAGTGCTGCGGGATGATCGGCGGCCGCGACGGGATCGCGAGCAAGGTGGTGCGGGTCGAGAACGCTGCTGCCAGTCCGCTGCGCTACGAGATGGACCCGCAGGGCCAGTACGACGCCCTGAAGGCGATCGAAGACGCCGGCGAAGAGCTGATCGGGATCTACCACTCGCACACCCGCAGCGCCGCCTACCCCTCGCAGACCGACGTCAACGAGGCGCGGATGTGGCCCGAACAGGCCTACGTGATCGTCTCCCTGGAGAACGAAGAGGCGCCCGACGTGAAGGCCTTCGACCTCGCCGACCTGAAGATCGCCGATGTCGAGCTCGACGTCGCATAAGGCGCCGCCGAGCGGCCGGCAGCGCGGCGCCCACGACGGCGGTGACGCCGGTGGCGGTGATGAGGGCGGCGGCGGTGGCGGCGGCGGAGGCGGCGACCTCGTCAAGGTCGCCTTCGCCCGCAACCAGGTCGAGGGGGAAATGCTGCAGGGCCTGCTGACCGAGGCCGGCATCCCCAGCATCCTCAAGCGCAGCATGGGCTTCGACAACCCCGACTTCCTTCCCAGCGGCCCACGCGACGTGATGGTCAACGCCGGCACCGCCGACCGCGCCCGCCAGGTGCTCGCAGACGTCTTGATCGAGGACGAAGCCGACGAGGTGGCCGAGCTCGAAGAGGAACGCCGGCTCGCCCGCGGCGAAGGCGGCCCGATCTCTCCCGGTCGCCTCGCCTTCTGGCTGCTCGCCGCCGTGATCGGCGGCTTCATCCTCGTCTGGCTGCTCTACCAGGCGACCTAGACCGCGACCGGGCCGCGGACCATCTCGCGCAGGTAGTCGCGCCAGGCGTCCTCGATTTCGCGGAAGCGGGCGTCGAAGGCGTCTTCGAGCTGGACTTCGGGGCCCTGGGGGAGGAGCTTGGCGACGAGGCGCTCGCAGGCCTCGGGGCCCCGCTCGTTCTCCAGCAGGTCGAAGATCGTGCCGCCGAGGATGACGGCGTCTCGACGCGAGGGCGGGAAGGAGGGGCGGGCGCTCTCGCGCAGGCGGCGGATCGTCGCCGCGCGGTAGAGGCCGACCTGGCGGGAGAAGTACTGGGCTCCGCCTTCGACCAGCCAGGCCCAGCGCAGGTAGCGGGCGAAGCGACGCGGCGTCCAGGAAGGGGGGAGGGCGGTGTTGTTGACGGCGACCGTCATCTGCGCGTAGAGGCGCTCGGCGGTGCCGCGCAGGGCTTCGTAGGAGTCGTCGCCGGCGGCGCGCCGTTCCATGTGGGGGTCGTTGAGGACGTGGAGCTCGGTCGACATCGGCCAACCGGCGAGGTAGCGGCGACCGGCCGGGGCCGCCGACCAGCGGGCGGCGGGCAGGAACGGGTGCGCCGCGGTCAGCCAGAGCGGGTTGGTGTGGACGACCACGGTCACCTCCTCCGGCACCTTCTCGAAGCGGTCTTCGAGCCGCAGCCGCAGGTGCTCGAGCCGGTCCAGGGTCCGCTCCGCGAAGGCGGAGTCGTCGGAGTCGTGCCGAGCGGTGAACGACAGCGACTCGGTCTCTACCCAGGACATCGAGGCGAGGGTAGCGAGGCGGGAGGTTGGCTAGACGAGGGCCGGCTCGCCGGCGCCCGCGCGGTCGCGAATCTCTTCGCGGGCGCGGTCGAACTCTTCGTCGGCCATCACCGGCGTGCCCTCGAAGGGCAGTTCGCGGTCGATCTCGACCCAGGAGCGGCAGCCGTGGTACTCGTCGCGGACGCGGACGGTGACCGGGCGCGGGATCCGGTGGACCCGCAGCAGCAGGACGTGAAGGGGGTGACGCCGCTTCCAGGCGAGCCGCTTTTCGGCGTAGTCGGGCGTCCAGATGTAATACGGGGAAAGAGCGTCGAGGCTGCGGCGGTCGTTGATCGTCACGTGATCGACGACCTCGGCCCAGGCGCGCAGGCGGACGCGGTCGGGCTGGGGGATCCCGCCGTCCTGGAGCAGCGCTTTCGGCGGCGGCTCCTCGTCGGGCCAGACACCCTCCTCGAGCGCGCGGCGCAGCTCCGGGTGGTGGGATTCGCGAACCAGGTTGTTCCGCTGGTGATCGAAGGTCGGGTAGAGGAAGAACCGCTCGTGCTCGAGCTCGAAGTGCTTGTTCTCCTCGCGGATGCCGCCCTTACGCAGCGTGAGCAGCTGCTCGCCCTCCGCGAGAGCGCGGACCGTTACAGCCCATTCCTTGAGAGCGATCGGCATTGAAGTAATCCAGCAGGGTTCGTTAGTTGAGTCTCTGGGGGTCGGGCCGTGACTACGTGGCCTGTACAGGCTGTTTATGCCCGCCCGGAGGCGCGCATTCTAGAGGAGTGCTGCGAAATCTCAACTAAAAATGCGCGAAATTTGGAAAGTGTGACCTAACTCCACCCGCCGCCGCCCGGAGTTTCGAGCCGCAGGCGGTCCCCCGGGTGCAGTTTCCCGGCCGCCTTGCTGGGCAGCGGCTCGCCGTTCAGAAGGTTGACCCCGAGAGCCCCGTCCTCGCCGTTTCCATGCCCACGGGGCGGATGGCGGCGGCGCTCGGTGATCAGGGTGAAGTGCACGGGTGCCAGCGCTTCGATCTCGCGCACGAGCCCGTCGCCGCCCCGGTGGGCGCCCTCGCCGCCGCTCCCGTGGCGGAGGGAGAGCCGGCGCACCCGCAGCGGGAATTCGGCCTCCAGCGCCTCGGTCGGGGTGTTGAGGGTGTTGGACATCGCGACGTGGATGGCGCTGGGGCCGTCAGCGCCCGGACAGGCCCCTTGGCCGCCGCCGAGGGTCTCGTAGTAGGTGAAGCTCTGGCCGGCGAGCGTCAGGTTGTTCATCGTCCCCTGGCCCTGGGCGGGGCCCGGCCGCGCCTGCGAGAGCGCCGCGAGGACGAGGTCGGCGACCCGGCTCGAGGTCTCGACGTTGCCGGCGGCGACCGCGGCCGGGGGGCGGGCGTTGAGGATCGAGCCCTCAGGCGCCACGACCTCGATCGGCCGGTGGGCGCCGGCCGAGGGCGGCCCCTCGGGGTCGGTGAGGACGCGGACCGCGAAGAAGGCCGCCGATTTCGTCACCGAGAGCGGGCAGTTGAGGTTGCCCTCGACCTGCGCCTCGCTGCCGCCGAAGTCGAGCCGCAGCTCCTCGCCGGAAATGGTTGCCTCCAGCGCCAGTCGCAGATCCCGCTCGGCGCCGTTCCAGTCGCCTTCGAGCACGTCCTCTGCCCGATAGCTGCCGTCGGGCAGCGCGGCGATCGCGGCGCGGGTGCGGCGCTCGCTGTAGGCGAGGATCTCCGCCATCCCGGCGCGCAGCTCCTCTGCCCCGAGGCGATCGCAGAGCTCGGCGAGGCGGAGCTCGCCGACCCGGTTGGCAGCCTGCTGCGCGCGTAGATCGGCGAGCCGCTGGTCGGGCGCCCGCATCTGGGCGGCGAGCTCGGCGAGGGTGTCCGGGTCGGCGACCGTCGGCGGGATGACGACGCCCTCTTCGCCGAGCTCGCGCGAGAAGGCCGGCATCGACCCGGGGGTCGGGCCGCCGACGTCGGCGTGGTGGGCGCGGCCGGCGGTGAACCCGAGCAGCTCGCCTTCGACGAATACGGGCGAAACGAGCGTGATGTCCGGCAGGTGGGTGCCGCCGCGGTAGGGGTCGTTGAGGATCCAGCTCTGACCCGGTCGCTGCTCGCGGCCGAGGACGGCGGCGACCGCGTCGGGCATCGAGCCGAGGTGGACGGGGATGTGCTCGGCCTGCATCACCAGCTCCCCGGCGGCGTCGAAGATCGCGGTCGAGCAGTCGCGGCGCTCCTTGATGTTGGCCGAGTAGGAGGAGCGGATCAGCGTCGCGCCCATCTCGTCGCACGCCGCCCGCAACCCGCCGACGAGCACCTGAAGCGCGATCGGGTCCGGCCGACTCATTCCGTGGTTCCTTTCGGTCGCTCAGGGTCCGAAAGGAACCGCGCAACGATCGTGCCGTGCTCGTCCACCCTGGTGGACCATCCCGGGGGAACGGCGAAGGTCGCCTCGGGGAGCTCGAAGACGACCGGGCCTTCGGCTTCGTGGCCGGCGGCGGGCTCGCCGCGGAGTACCGGCGTCTCGATCCACTCGCCGCCGAAGCGGACGCGGCGGGTCGTCTCCGTGACGGCGTCCTCGCCGGCAGCAACCGGCCGCGGCTGCCGGCCCGGGACGACCAGCGCCAGGTCGACGTCGACGAGGACGGCCTCGCCGTCGGGGTCGCGGTGCCCGTAACGCTCCTCATGCAGACGCTCGAACCCCTCGACCAGCTCGGCGGGGTCGGGTTCGACCGGCCCCGGGACCGGCAGCTCGAAGGCCTGCCCGGCGTAGCGCAGCTTGTAGGTGACGTGGGGCTCGGCGCCGTTCTCCATCCCGGCACCGGTCTCCTCGATCATCGCCGCCACCTCGGCGGCGAGCCGCTCCGCGCTCAGCTCAGCTCCGCTCAGCATCAGCGTGCGGGCGGTGTCGCGGCGGCGCTCGGAGGCGCAGAGGCCGAGGGCGGAGAGGACGCCGCCGGCGCGGGGGCAGAGGATCGTCTCGATCCCGAGCTCCTCGGCGATCGCCGCCGCGTGCAGCGGCCCGGCGCCGCCGAACGGCAGCAGGGCGAAGCCGCGGGGGTCGACGCCGCGCTCGACGGTGACGACCCGCAGCGCCCGCACCATCTCCTGATCGGCGACGCGGACGATCCCGGCGGCGGTCTCGAGGGGGTCGAGCCCGAGCGAGCGGCCGAGCTCGGCGACGGCGCGCTCGGCGGCCCCCGCGTCGAGGGCGACCCCGCCGGCCAATTCGGCGTCACCACCGAGGCGCCCGAGCAGAAGGTTGGCGTCGGTCACCGTCGGCTCGGTGCCGCCGCGGCCGTAACAGGCGGGCCCGGGGTCGGCGCCGGCCGAGCGGGGTCCGGCGCGGAGGGCACCGCCGCTGTCGCGCCAGCCGATCGAGCCGCCGCCGGCGCCGACGGTGTGGACGTCGACCATCGGCAGCTGGATCGGCCGCCCGTCGATCTCACGAGCGTCGGTGCGGCGCACCTCGCCCGCTTCGACCACGCAGATGTCGCAGGAGGTGCCGCCCATGTCGAAGCCGAGGGCATTGCCGCCGCCGCTCAACCCGGCCAGCAGCCCGGCTCCGACGGCGCCCCCGGCCGGGCCGGAGAGGACGCTCCAGGCGCCGGCGCGGGCCGCCTCCGCCGCCGGGGCGACGCCGCCGGAGGAGCGCATCACCTGCGGCCGCGGCAGGCCGGCCTCCTCGGCGGCTGCGCCGAGGCTTTCCAGGTAGCGGCCCAGCAGGGGGCTCAGGTAGGCGTCGACGACGGTGGTCGAGCAGCGCTCGTACTCGCGGAAGCGCGGCAGGACCTCGTGCGAGGCGGAAACGTGGACGCTGGGAAGGCGCTCGCGCAGGTGGGCGGCGATCCGCTGCTCGTGCGTCGGGTCGAGGTAGGAGAAGAGGAGGCAGATGGCGACCGACTCGGCGGCGCTCGCCTCGATCGCCGTCGCCAGTCGCTCCGGCTCGCCGTCGGCGAGCGATTCGACCACGCCCTCCGGGCCGACTCGCTCCGCCGCCTCGAAGCGCAGCGCCGACTCCACCAGCGGTGCCGGCTTCGGGGCGCAGAGCCGGTAGAGCTCGGGACGGTCCTGGCGGCCGATCTCGAGCAGGTCGGCGAAGCCGGAGGTGGCGACGAGAGCCGTCCTCGCCCCCCGTTCCTCGAGCAGGGCGTTGGTGCCGACGGTCATTCCGTGGGCGAAGACCTCGACGTCGCCGGTCTCGGCCCCCGCCCGCTCCAGCACCGCCTCGACCGCCCGCATCACCCCCGCCGACTCCTGCCGCGGCGTCGTCGGCACCTTGGCGGTATGGACGGCGCCGCCGTCGAGCAGGACGGCGTCCGTGAACGTCCCGCCGACGTCAACCCCTAGAAGCATGTGTCGACGCTACCTAAGGTGAGACAGCATTACGGCCACTTTTCCTCGCTGACGCTGCCGTCCGGGTGGACGACGACGTGGATGCCGTCCAGGGCCGGGTCGGTCTCGGGGGCGTCGCGGCGCAGGTGGCCGCCGCGGGACTCGCGCCGGTCGAGGGCGCTGGCGGCGAGCGCCCGCGCCAGCGGGTAGGGGTTCGAGATCAGCCGCGCGAGGTCGTCGGGGTTGCGCATCGGCCCGGCGTAGCGCCAGACGGCCTCCCGGGTCTCGTCGCTCGGTGGCTCGAAGCGCCACTGCGGCGGCTCCGGCCGGCTCGCCGCCCGTTCTTCGTCGACCGCGGCGGCGCCGGCGCGGCCACCGAAGACGAAGCACTCGCTGAGCGAGTTCGAGGCGAGCCGGTTGGCGCCGTGGAGGCCGGTGCAGGAGGCCTCGCCGACCGCGAAGAGGCCCGGCAGGGAGGAGCGACCGTCGACGTCGACCGCGACGCCGCCCATCGTGTAGTGGGCGGCGGGGGTGACGGGGACCGGCTGCGAGTGCGGGTCGAGCCCCGCCTCGGCGAGCGAGGCGAAGACGTTGGGGAAGCGGGCGGGGTCGATCTCGCGCAGGTCGAGGCCGACGTGCGCCAGTCCGTCGACCCGCATCTTCTCGAGGATCGCCGCCGTCACCGCGTCGCGCGGCGCCAGCTCGTCGGTGAAACGCTCGCCGTCGGCGCCGAGCAGCTTCGCGCCCTCGCCGCGGATCGCCTCGGTGATCAGGCGGCCGTCGTGCGGGGTGCCCGGCAGCGCCAGCGCGGTCGGGTGGAACTGGCAGAACTCGAGGTCGGCGAGGTCGGCTCCCGCCACCGAGGCGAAGACCATGCCGGCGCCGATCGCCCCCCGCGGGTTGGTCGTCCGCCGCCAGAGCGCCGCGGCGCCGCCGGTGGCGACGATCGTCGCCGGCGCCCCGACCGCGCCGTCCTCCGTGATGACCCCGTGGCAGCGTTCGCCGTCGCTCCAGAGCGCCGTCGCCGAAGACCGCTCCATCACCTCGATCCTCTCCTCGGCGGCGACCATCGCCGCCAGCTTCGAGGTGATCTCGGCGCCGGTCTGGCTGCCCCCTGAGTGGACGATGCGGCGGCGGGTGTGGCCGCCCTCGAGCGCCAGCGCCAGCCGGCCCTCGTGGTCGAGGTCGAAGACGACGCCGCGGGCGATCAGGTCGCGGACCAGGCCCGGCGCTTCCTCGACCAGGACCCGGACCGCCGCGCTGCGGCAAAGCCCGCGGCCGGCGGCGATCGTGTCGGCGGCGTGGAGGTCGGGGGAGTCGTCGGGCTCGAGCGCCGCCGCGAGGCCGCCCTGGGCCCAGTAGCTGGCGCTCTGGGGAAGGGGGGTGCGGGAGATGACGCAGACCCGGGCGCCGAGCTCGGCCGCCCGCAAGGCGCTCCAGAGGCCGGCGGCGCCGCCGCCGACGACGGCGACGTCGAACTCACCGCCTGGCTCTGTTGACGATGACGCTATCGGCCCTCGGCCTCGCGCCTGAGGGAGTCGAGCTGCCCCTGAAGCCAGCTCGCCGCCCCCTCGCGGGCCCGGGCAAGCTCGTCGGCGATCGTCTCCTCGGCGGTGGCGGCGCGGCGCTCGGCCGCCTCGACCCGCTGCTCGGCCGTCTCGACCTGGGCCTCGATCTCGCCGAGGCGCTCCTCGGCGGCAGCCAGCGCCTTCTCCTTCTCCTCGCGCTCGCGCTCGAGGTCGGCTTCCAGCGCCTTGATCTCCTCTTCGGCTCGCTTCTCGGCCTCGGCCGCCAGCGTCGCCGCCTCCTCCAGCCGCCGCTCGGCCTCGCGGACCTGCTCCTCGAGGCTGCCTCCTGCGGGACCGGCGTCAGAGCTCATTGCAGCTCAATCTATTACCGCTCAGGAACCCGCGTCGGCAACCACTGCCCGGTAGGCCTCGATCACGCGTTCGGCCATCGCCCCGGCGGAGAGGCCGGCGGCGCGGGCGGCGCCTTCGACCCGGGGGTCCGCGGCGTCGAGGTGGCGGCGGGCGACGTCCGCCCAGGCCGCCGGGTCGAACGGCGCGCAGAGGCAGCCCTCGACGCCGCCGAGGGCGTAGGGAGCGATCCCGACCGGCGTGGAGAGGACGGGGACGTCGCAGGCGAGCGCCTCGATCGTCGCCATCCCGAAGCCCTCGTAGTCGGAGGTGACGAGGACAGCGTTCGCGGAGTTGATCCAGAGCGGCATCTGCTCGGGCTCGATCGAGCCGCCGGTGATGAGGTCGGCCTCGCAGGCCGCCGCCACCTCGGCGGCGCGGTCGTGCCGCTTCTCGGGCCGGGACGGGTTGGCGGGGAAGAAGAGGTAGCTGCCCTCGGGGTCGAGGCCGAGCGCCCGCCGTGCCTCGGCCCGCGGCATCGGCTCGAAGCGCTCGAGGTCGGGCCCGCAGGGAAGGACGGCGGAGCCGGGGACGGCGGGCAGCCCGGGGCGGCCGTCCTCGGGCTCGAACAGCGCCCGCGAGACCCCCGCCACCAGGTCGCAGCGCCAGGCGAGGCGGCGCGAGAGGTGGCCGACGAGGTGGTGGCGGACGTCGGTGCCATGGAAAGTGACGACGAGCGGCGCCGCCCCGGCCAGCCGCGCCACCCAGCCGGCGAGGCCGTAGTGGGCGTGGACGACGTCGAAGCGCTCGCGCCGCAGCAGCGCCCGCAGTCGCCGCGCCGCCGGCAGGTACTCGTTGCGTCCGCGGGCGAATTCGAAGAGGTCGACGTCGATCCCCCGCCTGCGCGTCTCGTCGACCTGGTCCCGGACCCAGCGGCCGCGTTGCGGCGCGCCGGCGTCGGGCATGAAGTTGGTGACGACGAGAACCCGCACCGGCGTCAGGGTAACCGCGGCGGGGGCAGGCGATAGGTGGCCGGCGTCTTCGAGAGCTTGATCGGGTTGCGGGGAAGGCGGACCGGGGGGCTGTCGTCGCGAGGGATCTCGACGACTGGGTCGAGGCCGATCCGCGTCGCGAACTCGAAGGCGGCGCCGACGTCGTTGACGACGCCGCCGGGAACGCGGCGGGCGCGCAGGAGGTCGACCCACTCGGCCGCCGGGCGGGCTGCGAGGGCGGCCTCGAGCAGCGGCCGCAGCTCGTCGCGGTGCTCGACCCGCGACGGGTTGGTGGCGAAGCGGGCGTCTTCGGCGAGTCCCTGCTCCTCGAGCACCTCGCAGAGGTCAGCGAACTGACGATCGTTGCCGACTGCGAGGACGAGCTCACCCTCGCGGCAGTGCAGGAGTTCGTAGGGGGCGATGCTGGGGTGGCGGTTGCCCATCCGCTCCGGCACCACACCTGCCACCGTGAAGGCCGAGCTCTGGTTTACGAGCCCGGCGAGCAAGGCGGAGAGGAGGTCGACCTCGACCTGCTGTCCCTCGCCGCTCTCGCGCCGATGCTCGAGCGCGGCGAGGATGCCGACGGCGGCGTAGAGGCCCGCGATGACGTCGACGAGGGCGACGCCGACCTTCAGCGGCTCCCCGTCGGGCTCGCCGGTGACGCTCATCAGCCCGCCGAGCGCCTGGACGAGGAGGTCGTATCCCGGCAGCTCGGCCCCCGGCCCGCTGCCGCCGAAGCCGGTGATCGAGCAGTAGACGAGCCCGGGGTTCTCCGCCGCCAGGCTCTCGTAGTCGAGGCCGAGCTTCGCCATCACCCCGGGGCGGAAGTTCTCGACGACTACGTCGCTTTCCAGCGCCAGCCGCCGCGCCTCGGCGAGGTCTCCGGCGTCGCCGAGGTCGAGGGCGACGCTTGTCTTGTTGCGGTTGACCGCCTGGAAGTAGGTCGCCTCGCCGCCGCTGTCGTGGGGCGGTCCCCAGGAGCGCGTGTCGTCCCCGCTTCCCGGCCGCTCGACCTTGGTCACCTCGGCTCCGAGGTCGGCCAGGGTCATCGTCGCCAGCGGCCCGGCGAGGACGCGCGAGAAGTCGAGGATCCGCAATCGCCCTAGCGCCGAGTCGGCCATTAGGTCACGATCCTAGGGACCCGCCACCGACGCCAAGGACGCTCATGTCATCGACCACCACCGCCGTGCCGCCGATTCGCCCCACCGACTACCTCGCGCTCGACGCCCTCCTCTCCGACGAGGAGCGCGACATCCGCGACACCGTCCGCGCCTTCGTCCGCAAGGAGGTCGTCCCCAACGTCGGGGAGTGGTTCGAGGAGGCGACGGTGCCGCTCGCCGAGCTGGCGCCCGCGCTCGGCAAGCTCGGCGTCCTCGGCATGCACCTCGACGGCTACGGCTGCGCCGGGGCGAGCGCGACCGCTTACGGGATCGCCTGCATGGAGCTGGAGGCCGGCGACAGCGGCATCCGCAGCCTCGTCTCGGTCCAGGGCAGCCTGGCGATGTACGCGATCTGGCGCTGGGGCTCGGAGGAGCAGAAGCAGGAGTGGCTGCCGCGGATGGCTGCCGGCGAGGCGATCGGCTGCTTCGGGCTGACCGAGCCCGACGCCGGCTCGGACCCGGGCTCGATGCGGACGCGGGCGCGGCGCGACGGCTCCGACTGGATCCTCCACGGCCAGAAGATGTGGATCACCAACGGCTCGGCCGCCGAGGTCGCGGTCGTCTGGGCGCACACCGACGAGGGCGTGCGCGGGTTCCTCGTCCCGCGGGGGACCAAGGGCTTCACGACCCAGGACATCCATAAGAAGCTCTCGCTGCGCGCCTCGGTCACCTCGGAGCTGCTGTTCGACGACGTGCGCCTGCCCGCCGACGCCGTCCTGCCCGAGGTGAGCTCGCTGAAAGGGCCGCTCTCCTGCCTCAACGAGGCCCGCTACGGGATCGTCTGGGGAGCCGCCGGTGCCGCCCGGGCCTGTTACGAAGCGGCGCTCGAATACGCGCTGGAGCGGACCCAGTTCGACCGCCCGATCGCTTCCTTCCAGATCCAGCAGCAGAAGCTGGCGCAGATGGTCCTCGAGGTGAACCGGGCGACGCTGCTGGCGATGCACCTGGGGCGGATGAAGGACGGGGGCACCCTGCGGCCAGAGCACGTCAGCCTCGGCAAGCTCGGCAACGTCAACGCCGCCCTCGAGGTCGCCCGCAACGCCCGCCAGGTGCTCGGCGCCAACGGCGTCACCCTCGAGTATCCGGTGATCCGCCACATGAACAACCTCGAGTCCGTCGTCACCTACGAGGGGACCGCCGACGTCCACGCGCTGGTGATCGGCGGCGCCGTCACCGGCATCCAGGCTTTCCGCTGAGAAACTCGCTGTTTCCAGCCCATGGACCGCGGGTATTTGAGCGGTCGCGAGTCGCCGGTGGGCACCCGAGGTAGGAGGAACAGATGGAGGCGAGCGGGAGCGGTCCGTCGTTGGTGCTGGTCGAGCAGCACGAGGCCCTGCGGGACGGGCTGGCAGTTTTGCTGGAGCGGCGCGGGTTTTCGGTCCTGGGCTGCGCCACGACCGCGGCAAGCGCCGAGGAGGTGATCGCCGAGCGGCACCCGGACGTCGCCGTGGTCGGGGTCGATCTCCCCGACGAGCGCGGAACCGAGCTCGTCCGGCGCCTCAACGGGCAGACCAACGGGACGAAGTTCGTCATCTACACGGGGCTTCAGGACCCGGATCTGCTCGGCGCCGCGTTCCGCAGCGGCGCCCGCGGCCTGGTCGCCAAGCCCGCCGGTCTTTCGGTCCTGGTCGACGCGCTGCGCGAGGTCTGGCGCGGCGGCCGCTACTTCGACCCCCGTTTCGCCAAGGGGCCCAACGGCGACAGCGATGGCGAGGCGACGGCCAGGGCGCTGAGCGAACGCGAGGCGGAGATCCTGGCGATGCTGGCCCGCGGCCGCACCGGCGAGGAGATCGCCCAGTGCCTCGTCCTCTCACCGGAGACCGTCCGCACCCACATCCGCAACGCGATGGCCAAGCTCGACGCGCGGACCCGCACCGAGGCGGTCGTCAAGGCTTTGGACCGCGAGGAAATCTCGAAGACCTGAGTCGGAAGGCGAGACCTCCTAGCTAGGAGGGCAGCCTCGCCACCGCGTCGAGCCAGACGATGAGGTTGAGGCCGAGCATCGCCAGCTTCACCCAGCCGCGGGGGATCGCGCCATGGACGTTCACCACGAATTAATCGTCAGTGAACCTTGCGGCGCTCATCCCCGCTTTGAGGTAAACCGCTAGTTCACGAAGAATTTCCAAAACCGCCTCGAACTTGGCGCGATCGCGTCTTGTTCCGTGCGTCGGCGCCTCTGAGCATCCGACCTCCAAGCAAAACGAAAGGAGGCACGGATGTTCTACGAGCTGATGGGTTACCTGCACGCGACCGTCTCGCGCCGCTGGAGCGAGTTGCGGCGCCTGGCGGGGGAGGGGGGCCAGGGGACGGTCGAGTACGTCGGCCTGATCCTGCTCGTCTCGCTGCTGATGGTCGGGATGGTGGCGGCGATGAAGGGCTTCAATAGAGACTTGAGTAAGGGGGGATACTATCGGAACCTGGGGACGGAATCCGCGCGCCCATCCATAGACTTTGTGGCCCAAGACCAGCCTCATCGAAGGGGCCGCTTTTTGACCGGGTCCGTCTCAGGGACGAGGGAGACTGCGAATTGGAGCCCTGCTAGATGACCGCGACGACCACCCTCAATGACAGCTTGGAGAAGCTTCGGCATCTACAGCCGTCTAGCCCGAAGCGCAATGCGTCTCTCGGCTCGTCAGCGGACTGGTACAGCTATTACGCTGGCTACGCCGATGGTTTCGTGAAGGACATCGTTGGCGTCCTGCCAGCGGAGGCGATGACGATTCTCGATCCGTGGAATGGGAGCGGCACCACTACGGCCGTTGCGACGCTTCATTCGTTGCGAAGCAAGGGGTTCGATCTGAATCCGGCCGCGGTCGTCATCGCAAAGGCGCGGATCCTGCATTCGGATGTTGCCGGGAGCATTGCCCCCCTCACGGAGGAGATCCTTGGCTCACCGGATTTGGAGGCAGCTAAGACCTCTGGATCGTCGGATCTCCTGGGCACCTGGCTAGCCGCAGGCTCAGCGGCTTACATCCGGGCAATCGAGATTCGCATCCGGCAACTCCTCATCGGTGCTGACGCTGGTCGCGTTCTCGGCTCTGTAAACGAAATTTCATCTCTTGCGGCCCTGTTCTACCTGGGCCTCTTTCGCTCCGTCAGGACGCTTCTCGCGCGGTTCGTCGGATCGAACCCGACGTGGATCAGGCGGAAGGTCGAAGGCCGAGAACGGATCCGCCCCTCCCAGGAGACCGTTAACGATCTTTTCAGCAGGGCGATGATGGAACTAACCAAGCTCGTCGAAGCTGCGTCACACGCCTACGACGATCAACATTGCCCATGTGATGTGGAAATCGGCTCATCATTGAATCTGCCGCTTGAGAGCGGCACGATCGACGCGGTTATAACTTCGCCTCCGTATTGCACCCGGATCGACTATGCGGTCGCAACCCTTCCGGAGCTTGCTGTCCTTGGTCTGCGCGCAGACGAGTTGAAGGACCTCAGGGACAAGATGATCGGGACCCCGACGATTGCTTCGTTAAGCCAGGACGAGATCCCGCCGGAATGTGATCGCGCCGCAGATTTGATCGAGGAAGTCTCAACGCACGGATCAAAGGCATCATCGGGCTATTACCGCCGCTTCTTCTCCCGCTACTTCGATGGGATGCATCGCTCCCTGAGCGAGATCAGGAGAGTCGCGAAAGACGGTTCGCCCGCCGTGCTTGTCGTCCAAGATTCGTTTTACAAGGAGGTCCATGTGGATTTGGCGGGAATCATCGAGGACATGGCTGGCACGGTTGGTTGGACTCCGCTGGCAAGGCACGATTTTCCAGTTATCCCGCGACGAAACTACGCGACGATCAACCCTCGATCGCGCGTCTACCGTGAGAGGACCGAGGCGACGGAGAGCGTCCTCGTACTTGGTGCCTCATGACGCTTCAAGTCCAGAATGCGACCTACCCTGTCGTGAACTACCTCGCGATGCTCGAGCGAGGCGAAATATCGGTCAATCGCGAATACCAGCGGAGCAACGGCATTTGGTCTGTGCCGGCTCGATCGTTCTTGGTCGAGACGGTGCTGAAAAACTTTCCGATCCCGAAGCTTTCGCTGCATCATCGAACCGACCTCAAATCGCTCACCGATCACCGGGAGGTCGTCGATGGCCAGCAGCGGACGTATGCGCTCCGCGATTTCATGGAAGGGAAGTTCAGGCTCTCTAAACGAATCGATACGGAGGAGTGGCGAGGAAAGCGGTTCGACGACCTAGAGGATGAGGACAAGCGCCAATTCTTGAATTACGGCCTGAGCTTCGATCTGCTTATCGGGGCGGAGCCCGAAGAGGTTCGTGAGATTTTCCGCCGGATGAATACGTTCACGGTCTCGCTCAACTACGAGGAGCAGCGCAATGCAGCCTTTAATGGGGCCTTCAAGTGGTTCATCAGAGACCTGACGACTGAGTACACGGACCTCTTCCTCACGGCTGGCGTCTTCAAAGACCGCAATCTGCTGCGGATGGCGGACGCGAAGCTTCTGACCGAGGTTTGCAGCGCATACTTCTATGGGATCTCGACGACGAACGCCCGATCTCTAGACAAGGTGTATCGGGACCATGACAAGGAGTTTGGTGCAGAAGAGGAGTTGGGTCAGAGGCTGCGGCGAGCATTGGATCGAGTCCTCTCATTCGATGCGCTCCACGGCGGACCCTTGCTTTCAAAAGCCTACGAGTTCTACTCATTCGTGCTCGCCGTGATGCACGTCGAAGAGCGAGTCGAGGCGCTCGAAGATCAGCTGGAGGTCGACGACGCTGCGGACTTTGTAGACGACGCGACGATTGAAGAGAACCTCGCCCAGATGGAAGCCGCTCTACTGAACGACGAGGAAGAGGACGCCGTCGATGATGAGTTTGAGGAGTTCGTAGAGGCCTCCGAGACCCGGACGAACGTTAAAGAGCAGCGGGTGCTGCGAACGCAGTGGTTCTGCGACGCATTGACGAGTCAGTTTGAGTGAGGCCGTCGCATCAACTCGGAACGTTGGCCGCGACTGCGGGTCGCCGGGCTCGTTCCCTTCGCCAACTAATTGTTGAACGACACCCCGCGGTCGGTGCCTGGACGAGCGCTGACCAGCGAGCGATCGCCTATGCCGTGATCGAAGGCGCCAATCTCTGGGAAGGCTATAGCCGTGCCGTCTATCTGTCGTCTGCCATGTGTGCGCGTGAGCCTTCGGGTGGCCGGGTTCAGATCAATCCCACGTCCCCAGTTAAGAACCTTGACGACGCGATCACCATCGCGGTTCATCGCGTCGATCCGCGACTCCGCAATCAATCCGGCCCCTGGCAGCCAAGGCAGGAGCCAGACTGGGGAAGTCAGTTGGCTATCTGCCTAGCCGAGCTTGGCGCCAGCAACCTTCCAAAAATTCAACGGGCCGTGGGACTCGAGCCGGAGGCGTTGAATCACATGCGCGCACTTCGCAATTTCTTTGCTCACAAGGGGATCGCTTCGGTGCGCAAAGCCCGGAAATTGACGATCAAATATGGCCTTCGCAATGAACCTGATCCCATTGACTTTTTACTCTCGCCCGCAAGAGGAAAGCCTGGGTACGAACCTGGGGAAGTGATTGTCCTGCGTTGGTTTGAGGTGCTTTCCAAGGCGATTCAATTGACGGTGGACCCCATACCGGACTCGCCGTAGCAGGCCGCTCATGAAGGCGCTTGAGGGCGCGCTCTTTGGCTACCGAAGCTTCTCGACACGACGAGCGATCTCAACAATCGAAACGTCGAGCGCATCTGCGATCGCCATTACGGCAGCCCAGGACGGGTTGGCATGGCCGCGCTCGATCCCCGAAAGGTGCGCGACCGTGATCTCGGCTCTCTGGGCGACGGCTTCCTGCGTCATGCCCGTCCTGGCTCGCAGCTCGCGGATCGCGGCCCCGAGGGCCGGCTGCGGATTGCTTGAGCGGCGCATCACGGCGACAACCGTTTCAGATCGGGGTGCGGCAAGATTGGCTTAAACCAAGGGACTTGTGAATTAGTTTCAGTTGCGCTAGCTTCTGTCGCTCATACAGAAAAGTGCCCCCGCGCTGCGTGAACAGCCGGGGGCGTGGCACAGGAGGGTGAACTCCCATGCACGACAAGCCTATTGGCGCGGGCGATCAGCGCGCCATGACGAACGCCGAGCGGACCGCCCGCGAAGAACGGCGGGTTCTCCGCGAAGTCCTGACGATCTACCCCGAATCGCTGACGCTCGATGAGCTGGTCCGCGAGCTGACGGTCAGCGAGCTACCCGACCTCAGCGACGAGGAGTCGGTTCGGAACGCTGTCCGCGACCTGATCGGCTGCGGCCTGCTTCATCGGCTCGGCGATCTGGTCCTGCCGACCAGGGCCGCGGCCGTCTTCTACACCCTGATCGAGGAAGACGAACTCTGATGGACGGGCGACGAGTGGACCGGGGCGCTGCCGCGCGCCTCGGTCGCAACGTATTCATGGCCCGCCGCCGCGCTTGCTTCTCTCAGGAAGCGCTCGGCGCTCTCGCCTCATTGCATCGAACCGAGGTCGGGATGGTCGAGAAGGGGGAACGGCTGCCGCGAGTGGACACCCTCATCAAGCTCGCCTCGGCGCTCGGCGTCGGGGCGGCAGAGTTGCTTGAGGGAGTCGATTGGGTCGTACCCGCGCCGACCAGGCCGGGGAGCTTCGTCGTCTCCCCCGGCCGCAAGGGGCGGTGAGTCATGCCAAGGCAGAAGAAGCAGAAGCCCACCACCCCGGAGGACAGGCTGCTTCACATTCTCCGGCACCCGCTGCGAAAGCAGCTGCTCCGCCTCTACGTCCAAGAGGGCGGGATGCTCAGCCCCAAGGAACTCTCCGTCTTCACGAAGAGGCACGTATCCAACGTCGGCTACCACGTCCGCGTCCTCGTGGACTACGAGGCGGTCGAGATCGTCGCCGAAGAGAAGCGGCGCGGTTCGGTCGAGCACTTCTACGAGGCGACGGGCCTCGTTGATGAAGTGCCGTGGGGGCGGGCGGCCCTCGGCCTGGGAGGCGATGCCGCGTGATTAACGGCAAGGTCACGAGCGTCCGCCTGCTTGGGGATCAGCCGGCCGAACTGGATACCGTCGCCCGGGTCGAAGGGGTCTCGGTATCCGAAATCGTCCGGGCGGCGATCTACCAGTACATCGCTACGCGCCGCGCCGATCCGGAGTTTCAGAAGCGCCTCAAAGCGCAGGTGGAGGAAGACCGCGAGGTCTTGGAGCGCATGGCGAGCGGGGGGAGGGGAGGAGCCGAAAATCAAAACTAGCGGCGCAAATCGCCGCCTCGAACGACAAAGGAGGTGATGAGGCCCGAATCGACTCTTCGTCCAAAAAGGCTGTCCACTTGGCCGCTCGCCGCCCTGTATAGGTGATGGCCCCTTCGTCTTTACGTCCGCCAGCAAAAAAAGTTGGCGGATTTCCGCGCCTCAAACGACAGATAGGTATGAGGCGCGAAATCGCGATGGCGAAAACAGGGGGCCAGTTTCGGGGCTTCCTCCCCTGTTTGAGTGTGGAGGCCCCAAGGGCGTTTTCTAAAGATTTGGCCGGATTCGGCCGGCTCAAACGACAGATAGGTAGATGCCTGCCTCCGTCGAGAGCCAAGATCATGCCCGGCCCGCTCGGGAGCGCTGGGTGCTGCCTGCCGGTCTTGCCAGTCGCCCTGAGCCCGATTGGCAAGTCCCGACCCTGCGAATTCGGCATCAGGGCGCGGAATGGCGACGGGTTAGCCGCGCCCGAGTCTCTACCACCCAAGTCGGAGATCGGTGATGGCCGGTAGCTCTTCCTCAGCCGGCACTCGCCCCGGCCGCTCCCGCTCCTCCTCGACGCGGACCCCTGCGCTCTCTGACCTCGACCGCCGGATTCTCGATCTCCTCTCCTTCCTCCGGGTCCTGACCCAGACCCAGCTCGCCAGTTTGCTGTCGCCCGAGATCCCGCCACGAACGCTCCGCTATCGAACCGCCCGCCTCGCCAAGCTCGGCCTCATCGGTCGCACTCGCCCCTACCGGGAACGCGGATCGGCGCCGCATCATCTGTGGCCGACGCGGAAGGGCGAGGCGATCGCCGAAGGAGGACCGCCGCCGCGCGGGGGAGAGCGGCGCGAGCCGAACCCGCTCTTCCTCGCTCACGCCGCCGCGATCAGCGAGCTTTACGTGGCGCTGAAGACCGGGCTGCCGGAGGATCTGAAGCTGACCGGCTTCGAGCGCGAGGCAGAAGCGCGGGAGGCATTCCGCGGCTATGACGGCAAAGAGCACGCCGTGGCGCCTGATGCCTGCATCCAGATCGAGGAGGCGGACGGGCGCGTCCTCCTCGCCCTGGTCGAGCTGGACCTGGGGACGATGTCGGCCCGCCAGCTCAAAGCGAAGGTCGAGGGCTACGGTGATTACGTGGAGCGCGAAGGCTGGCGGCAGCGCAACCCCTACTGCCCGCCGCTTCTGTTCCTCACCACCTCGGGGAAGCGGGCACGGTCGTTCCTCGCCACCTGCAGGCGGACGGTCGACCAGGGCCAGATGCTCGTCGCCGCCACCGCGTCGGCGCGGGACATCGGACGCTCGCTGACAGCGCGGGAGTGGCTGGCGGGCGAGAGAGAGGGCGTCGAGCTGCTCGCCATCCTCCGCGGCGCCCGCAGCCCCTACGACGACATCCTGAAACAGGAGGAGGAAGAGCGGCGCGAGGAAGACGCCGAGCGCGAGCGGCTGCGCTCCGACCCCGCGGCGCTCCGCGAGCACCTGCGGAAGTGGCGCCACCGCGACTGGGGCGTTCAGCGCCTTGGGCCCGACGCGGCCAAAGCGCTGGAGATCACCGTCGAGCGAGACGAGGACCTGGCCGAGGCCGAGCGCCGGGCGTTGCTGGCCCTTGGCGCGATGTTCACCGACCCGCTGCGCCTCCAGCTCGCCGAGGGCGAGCCAAACGCCGAGGGGCGAGCCGTCTTCGGCGAGCTCACCGAGCATCAGCGGGCGCGCCACCTCGAAGAGATCGAGGATCTGGCCGAGCACTTCGGCGAAGGGCCGGCATTGCGGAAGGCTCGCGGTCGCCTTCTGGCCGGGGAGCTGCCGGGGGTGGACGATCTCCCCCGGCTGCGCGTGGCGGCGGAAGATGACGGGCGCTCCCGAGCCGAGCAGGAGCGGCTGCGCTCCGCTTACCTTTCCTCCCGCGAAGAGAGGGCGCTCTATCGCTGGAAGTCTCAGCGCCTCTTCACGCGCTTGGCCCGCAGCGGGCCGGAGGACTTCCTCGAGGAGATCGACCGCAGGTCCCTGCGGCTCTGCCGGTCCTGTGAGGAGGTTGCCTATCCCGATCCTGATCGTGCGAGCTACGAGCGCGGACGGCGCCCGGACGTCGCCTTCCGCTGCCACTTCTGCGGCAGCGAGAAACTTGCGGAGTGGGATCGGTCGGCGGCTGGGGAGGCCAGGCTTTGACCGCGACTTGCGGACTCCGAATGATGAAGGCGGGGGAGAGATTGTCCCGTTCCAGGATTAAGAGGGTGTGAGCGCATTGCCTTCATCACCTCCCAGGAAGGTTCCAAGGAACGCTGAACGCGGCCCCTTTCGCAACCAACGTAAGGCAGTTGCGCTCAATCCGAGTGCCCCCCGGATAGAAGGTGGGGCGAGAAGACGCCGCCCAATCGGGCCGGCTGGCGGCACCGCGGAGGCACGTGAGCGGTTCGCCCGAACGTTTGCCGACGTTATGTCAGGGCGCTTCGGTGGGCGCTGGACTGTCGCGTGGGAGGATGGGGATCGGCTCCCCGTGACATCGAATCGGGAAGGTCCGCGCCTCCGTGGCAAAGATTAGGCGCCGCCTGGTTCGACGCTATCGGCTGGCGGAAATCGCCGAGTCGCCGAGCACGCGCTTTATTCCATCGAGCGGTAGACGAACTCCCTGAGACGGCTTATGGGACTACGGCGCCGTCTGGAGACCGGATCAATGGGGGCGGCAGTCAGAAATTCGGGATGTCGCTTCATGAGCCGACGGAAGCCGTGGCGGATCATCTTCGACGCAGCGCGCCAGGTTTGTTTCCGAGAATGGTTCAGAAGCAGCCAAAGACCAAGGCAAACGGCGAAACTTGAGGCAAGCGCGAAGCCTAGCCACCAAGGATTTCCATGCGCGATCAAAACGTAGGAGATCGTCGTCAAGGCGGAAATCCAGAACGCCAGCGAGCAGGCGGTGCGGCAGGCGCCCAATGCGTGGTACAGGTCACTAAGAATCGTGTACTCGTGCTTGATCGAGGCCGTATCGGGGTACTCTGCTGCCGCCTCGATGAGCGCCACCACCAAGTCCCAGTTGGTCCGCCAGCGCAACTCGTAGAACGCTCGCGCTTGCTCCCATTCCTCCTTGGGAGTTTTCGGTGGCGTATTGAAAGGCCATCGGTCGATGAACTCCGGCGCCAGCTCGCGCATCCCGAGATGCCCCGCGATCCACCTGACCAACTTCTTCAGGCCCTTGGAGTGTTCGAGCCGGTCTTGGCGGGAGATCGAGATAGTCCCCCTGAGTTCAGCATCGAGAATGAGGCGTTCGTCTTCCGCGAGTTTTTCGGCCTTCCTCGCATCTGAGGGTTTTCTATGTTCCCATCCCCAACGGGGATCCTCTTCGCTGCCAAACTCGATCAACTCATAGAGATCTCGTACCTTCGCCTGCTCTGGCTCTGAGAAGACCGAAAGGATGTCCGCGCCGCGATCAAATCTAGGTCTTGCACGCCAAGGAAGAAGCCGGCTGGTCCAGACAATCGGCCGCACTCCCAGGTAATACGCCTGGTAAGTCAGAAACCCGATCGGGATCACCGCTAGGACTCCAACGAGGGCAGCCACGTTTTCGTTTATCGGAATCAGAATGCTCGAGGGTGCGACTCCTTGCAGTGCAAGAGAGGCAATGACCATCCCGAAGCTCAGTAATACGAGTACCGAGCCAGGAATACTGAACCGCAGCGCCTGCCTAGCGGCATCCATAGAACCCCCCCTCAGCATCCAGTTCCCGCACCGGATGACCCTCGCTTAGCTTAGGCCCTAGCCTATTCGAGTGATTAAAAACCCGCGCATCAAAGCGATTCGTTGTAGCTAGGGATGTTTCGGAGAGGGCTGGACATCGAGCGGGAGGGTGCGGATCGTTCCCTTCTGGCCTCGGATCGGGACGGGCGGTCCTTCGCCGGCAAGGAATAGGCGCGCCCGCTCGGCGATCGGGAGCTTGCCGTTGCGCCCGCTGTCGCTGGTTCGCCAGACGAAAATCGAATCGAAGACCGAGTGGAGGATGCGGCGCTGGTCTTCGAGGGTGAGATCGTCCCAGACCTGCTCAAGGTCGGCCTCGATTTGAGCCGGTTCGCGTTCCTGGTCACGTTCGGCACGCTCTTCGAGTAGCGCGTCGACCCGCGCCTGGCGGGTTTCGACGGTACGCAGGTAGACATCGGAATCCGAACCGCCCAAGGCTTCGGCAAGTCGCTCGTCAAGCGCGGCGTCTCGCTCGGCCTCTGCGGCGGCGAGTTCGGCGTCTAGGTTCGAGCCGTCCTCCTCTTGGGTGTGGGCCGTAGCGTTCTTGGCGAAGGCGAAGAGGTGGGACAGGACAAACGGCTCGATCACGCTGGCCTTGACCGAAGCCGGCGCTGGACACCGACCCCCGGCCTTGTCGGGCTTGCAGCCGTATTCGAGGAAGTCTTTTCCGTGGCGCGTCTTGCCCATCTTCGGCTTCATCGCGTAGCTGCATCCACCGCAGCGGAGGACGCCCGAGAGCAGACCCGTTCCCTTACCTGAACGGCTGGGGTGAACCCCGCGCGCCTTGTTGGCGGCCTGCCACTCCGCGAGGGTCACAATCGGCGTGTGCGCGTCGGGGTTGACGATTTTCCCGGCTCGCGCCTCGCCGAGGTAAACGCGGTTGCGGACGATCGTGCCGACGCTGGCGACGGTCCAATGATCGTTGTCCCAGGGCGTCACCACTCCTTCCTCCTCGAGGAAGCGGGCGAGCTGCGTCCAGGAGACGCCGGCGGCGCGACGGCGGAACAGCTCATGGATCACCGGCCCGACCCTGGGGTCCGGTTCGAGTACGCGGTCCTCGTTGCGCCGGTAGCCGGTCGGCACTTTGCCGGAGACGTGGATGCCCCGCGCCACTGCGGACTTGCGGGCGGTGTCCCAGTTCTCACGGATGCGGGCTAGCTCCAGCTCGCCCAGCGCGGCGAAGAGATCGGCGAGGAACTTCCCCATGTAGCCGGAGGTGTCGATCCCCTCAGCCACCGTGCAGAGGACGCCATCGGCGGCGCGGATGCGCGCCAGCAGATTTGCCGAGTCCTGAACCGAGCGGCCGAAGCGATCAAGGCGGGCGACCACGAGACCCCCGGTAGCGCCGGACTCGATCCGCTCCATCGCGGCGTTCAGCCCAGGGCGGTCAGCCTTTGATCCCGGCTGGTCGAGGTCTTCGTGCCACTTGGCGATCCGGTGGCCTTGCGACTTGGCCCAGGCTCTGACACGCTCCTTTTGCTCTCCGGGCGAGATGAAAGCATCGCCGGAGCGGCCTCCTACACGCGAAACGCGGATATAGCCATCGAGCTTCATTGGGGTGCCCCCCTTACGTTAGAGACTGAACGGCAAGCAGGGGACCGAGCTCGCCGACGTGATCGTCAACAAGATCAAGGAGGCGGTGGACAAAGTCGCGTTCAAATAGGGGGCATGTCGAGTTCCTCTCGCTATGCGGGAGGAACTCGACACATGAGAGACTCGCGCGATGCCAGCTTCACGCAGTTACGACAGGGCGCCGGCCGACATCCGGCCGGTGACGATCGACCCGGGCTTCGTCGGCAGCGCTGACGGCTCGGCGCTGATCTCGATCGGGCGGACGCGGGTGATCTGCACCGCCTCGATCCAGGAGCAGGTGCCGCGCTGGATGGTCGGCAAGGGAAAAGGTTGGGTGACGGCCGAGTACGCGATGCTGCCCGCCTCGACCGGCGACCGCAAGCAGCGCGACATCTCGAAGGGGAAACAGGACGGGCGCGGGGTCGAGATCCAGCGCCTGATCGGGCGCTCGCTGCGGGTCGTCGTCGACTTCAAGGCGATGGGCGAACGCAGCGTCTACGTCGATTGCGACGTCCTCGAAGCCGACGGCGGCACCCGCTGCGCGGCGATCACCGGCGGCTTTGTCGCCCTCCGCCAGGCTTTCCAGAAGCTGGTCGACAAGAAAGCCCTCGACGCATTGCCGCTGAACGGCTCGGTCGCCGCGGTCAGCGTCGGCATGGTCAACGGCCGCGCCGTCTGCGACCTCGACTACGGCGAGGACTCCAACGCCGAAGTCGACGCCAACGTGGTGATGACCGGCGACGGCGGGCTGGTCGAGGTGCAGGCGACGGCGGAGCGGACGCCGCTCTCGCGCGCCTCGCTGGACGAGCTCCTGGGGCTCGCCGAGATGGGGATCGGCCGCCTGCGGGAGGTGCAGGAGCGGGTCGCATGATCCTCGCCACCCGCAACCAGCACAAGGTGCGGGAGATGGCCGAGCTGCTCCCCGGGATCGATCTGCGGCCGCTGCCGGACGAGATCCCCTCGCCGCCGGAGACCGGCGACAGCTTCGAGGCCAACGCGCTGATCAAGGCGCGCTCGGCCCACGCCGCCACCCGCGAGGTGACGATCGCCGACGACTCCGGGATCGAAGCCGCCGCCCTCGGCGGTGCCCCCGGGATCTACTCGGCCCGCTACGCCGGCGACGGTGCGAGCGATGAGGAGAACCTGGAGAAGCTGCTGCGAGAACTCGATGCGGCGGGCGGCGACCGCCACGGCGCCTACGTCTGCGCGATCGCCCTGATCGACGAGCAGGGTCACGAGTACGTTTTCGAGGCCCGCTGCGAGGGGACCCTGCTGACAGAAGGGCGAGGCGACGGCGGCTTCGGTTACGACCCCGCCTTCGTCCCCGACGAGACCGGGCACCACGACGAGCGCACGATGGCCGAGCTCCCCCCAGCCGAGAAGAACGCGATCAGCCACCGCGGCAAGGCGGTGCGGATGCTGGCCCGACACCTCGGTCTAGAGACCTAGGCAGGACGATGGTCAAGACCAAAAGCGGAGCCGCGGCGCTCTCGATCGCCTCCAACTCGGTCCTGATCGCGCTCAAGCTCGCCGCCGGCGCGATTACCGGCTCGATCGCGATCGTCACCGAGGCGATCCACTCGCTGATCGACCTCGTCGCCTCGGTGATCGCCTTCGTCTCGGTCCGCAAAGCCGACGAGCCCGCCGACGAGGAGCACCCCTACGGCCACGAGAAGGTCGAGAACCTGGCGGCGACGATCGAGGGGATCCTGATCCTCGTCGGCGCCGCGGTGATCGTCTACGAGGCGACCCACCGCCTCGTCGTCGGCGCCTCGGTCGAAAGCCTCGGCGTCGGCATCGCCGTGATGGGGTTCTCGGTCTTCGCCAACCTCGCCGTCTCCGGCGTCCTCTACCGCCAGGCCCGGGTCCACGAATCGCCGGCCCTGGAAGGCGACGCCGCCCACCTGCGCACCGATGCGCTGACCTCGGCCGGGGTCCTCCTCGGGCTGGCGTTGGTCCAGATCACCGGCATCGACGCCTTCGACTCGATCACCGCCCTGATCGTCGCCGCGGCGATCGTCTCGGCCGGGATCAGCATCATCCGCCGCTCCTCCGGGGTGCTGGTCGACGAAACCCTGCCCGACGCGGAGATGGACCGGATCGAGCAGGCGATCGCCAGCGCCCGCACCCCCGAGGTGGCCGGCTACCACAAGCTCCGCGCCCGCCGCGCCGGCCGCCGCCGCCACATCGACTTCCACGTCCAGTACCGCTCCGGCACCACCCTCGAGCGTGCCCACGAGCTCGCCCACGAGATGCGCGACTCGATCGAGGCCGAGATCCCCCAGGCCGAGGTCCTGATCCACGCCGAGCCGGAGACCTCCTACCGCGAGCGCGAAAGCGGCCCCTACCGCTCGGGGTGATCAGCCTTCGACGGTCTTCAGGAACCGACGCAGATCCTTGAAGAGAAGAATCCGGTGCAGGTCGTCGGTGGGTGACCGTTCGAACCCGAAGTAGTCGTAGAAGCCGGTCGCCTCCGGAAGGGCATGGGCGACGACGGCTCGCATGCCGACCGACTCCGCGACCTGGTCGCAGCGCAGCAGCGCGTCCTGCAGCAGAGACCTTCCGAGTCCGCGTTTCTGGTGCGCTTCGTCCACCGCGAGGCGGGCAAGGACGATGACCGGGACCGGACGTCCGGCGGGCTGGCTCTTGAGGAGCCGCTCGGTGGCGTCGTCCGGTTGAACCTGGCCGATCGCCAGCGAGTAGAAGCCGACCACCCTCTCGCCGTCGGTGGTGAGGAAGGTGCGCGTCGATCCGGCTGCCTCGGCGTGCCGGGCGTGGCGCTGGAGCCAGCTGTCGAGAGACACCTCGCCGGAGACGAAGCCGGAGAAGTCGTGCGTGCTTCGCAGCGGCCGCGGCCGCGAATAGCTCATCGCCTTCCCGAGCTACTCGAAGACGCTTGGTTTGGCGTAGAGCCGGCGAAGACCCTCGGGGACCCGGGGTGGTCGCTCGAGGAGCTGGGTGAACGCGTCCCACTGGGCGGGTGGGAGGGGGAACTGCCTGCGATCCGCGAGAACCCGCTGGGCTTCCGCGACCGCGGCGCTTCTGATGAAGCTGCTGTAGCTCGTCTCGCTTGCGGCGCTGGCGGCGCGGACGAGAGCATCCTCCGAATCCTCTACTCGGAGGTTCCAGCGGAGGGCGCGGGGATCGGAAGAGGACGCCATGTTGAGATTGTACAGACGTTGTACAGACGTTAAGTGAATCTAGGCGGGGGGCAGCAGGTTGACGCTTGCGGCGAGGCCGATCGCGACGAGGGTGATCGCGTAGCCCGTGTAGCCGCTGATCGCGAAGAGGATCGCGGCGATCGCGCAGACGACGACGGTGATGATCCAGGAGGCTCGGGCGAGGGTCACTCTCGGTATCTTCGCCGACATGTCCGACGCCGCTCCAGCCGCCCCTCCCTCGGAGGAGTCCGCGGAGGCCGCACTCGCCTTTCTGACCGAGATGTCGCCGGACCTGCGCGGGGCGGCGATCCTCGGGCCCGAGGGCGAGGTCCTGGCGGCGACCGGAGAGGGAGCGGAACGCTGGCGCGAGGACGCCGCCGCACTCTTCGCCGCCGCCGACGGCGCCGAGGACGTCCCGGTCGAGCAGGTCCACATCGCCACCGAGCAGGGTGAGGTCTTCGCGATCCGCAATGCCGGCCTCGCCGCCGTCACCGTCACCGACCGCTTTGCCCTCGCCTCGCTGATGCTCTTCGACATGCGCTCGACGCTGCGCCAACTGGCCCGATGACCCCTCCCAAGCCGCACCGCGTTCTCCTCGACCGCGTCTCGGTCTACGCCGACGAGGCGGCGGCCTTCATGCGTCGGCGGCGGGTCGCGCGGCGCCCCTTCGCCCGCCTCTACTACCCCCACGGCCGCAGCGCCGACCACGCCCAGGACTCGCGCAGCGGCGCCGAGCTATTCGTCGCCGCCGGTCGCTTGATCGAGGTCGCGGGCAAGAAGGAGAAGGGATGACCGAGCTGATCGACCAGGCCTTCGCCGAGCGCGTGCTCTCGCGGGCGCTCGCCAACGGCGGCCGCTTCGCCGAGGTCTTCGCCGAAAGCCGCCGCGGCCAGTCGATGTCGATCGACGAGCGCCGGATCGAGGCGGTGCAGTCGGGCGCCGAGGAGGGCGCCGGCGTCCGCGTCGTCGACGGCAACACGACCTACTTCGCCCACGTCGACGGCCTCGAGTCGGCCGAGCTCGAGCGCGCCGCCGACGAGGCCGCGGCGGCGCTGCGGGCCGAGCGGCGGGCGCCGCAGCCGCTGCAGGCCCGGGAGGTGACGCCGCTGCCGATCGAGCGTCGGCCCGAAGACGTGGCGGCAGAGCGCAAGGCCGAGCTGCTGCGCGAGCTCGACGAGCGGGCTCGCAGCAGGGGCGACGAGATCGTCCAGGTCACCGCCGTTTACGCCGAGGCGCGGCGCCAGATCACCGTCGCCAACTCCGACGGGCTCTTCAGCGGCGACGACCGCACCCGCACCCGGATCGCCGTGCAGACGGTCGCCCGCCGCGACGGCACCGTCGAGACCGGGGCCGAGACGCTCGGCGCCCACCGCGGCTTCGAGCTGCTCGAAGACGATCCCGGCCAGATCGCCGAGCAGGCGGCGGCGAAGTCGCTGACCCTGCTCGACGCCGTTCCCGCCCCCTCGGGCTCGATGCCGGTCGTCGTCGGCGGCGGCTTCGGCGGCGTCCTCTTCCACGAGATGACCGGACACGGGCTCGAGGCCGATCACATCCAGAAGGGCGCCAGCGTCTACGTCGGCAAGCTCGGCGAGCAGGTCGCCCAACCGCTCCTGAACGCTTACGACGACGGCCGCCTCCCGAGCGAATGGGGCAGCGATGCGATCGACGACGAGGGCCAGCCGACCCAGAAGACGCAGGTGATCGAGGGTGGCCGCCTCACCTCCTACCTCTACGATCACCTGACCGCTGAGCGCGACGGCGTCGCCTCGACCGGCAACGGCCGCCGCGAGAGCTTCCGTCACCTGCCGATCCCGCGGATGACCAACACCTACATCGCCCCCGGCGACTCGACCCCGGAGGAGATGATCGCCGAGGTCCAGCGCGGCTTCTACGCCGTCTCCTTCGGCGGCGGCCAGGTCGACCCGGCGACCGGCGACTTCGTCTTCGGCGTCTCCGAGGGCTACCTGATCGAGGGCGGCAAGGTGACCCGGCCCTGCCGCGGCGCCACCCTGATCGGCAACTGCCTCGATGCCCTGGCGGCGATCGACGCGGTCGGGGACGACTTCTTCATGAAGACCGGGATCTGCGGCAAGGGCGGCCAGAAAGTCCCCGTCGGTACCGGCCAGGGCCACGTCCGCGTCGCCACGATGACGGTCGGGGGGACGGAGCGGTGAGCGACTTGAGCGCGGTCGCACGGCGAGCCGTCGAGGCGACCACCGCCGCCGGGGCAAGCGACGCCGAGGCCTACGTCTCCCGCGATGGGGGACGGACGGTCAGGGTTCACGGCGGCGAGGTCGAGAGCCTCGAGGCGGCGACCCAGACGGGGGTCGGCGTCCGCGCCTGGCACGGCCACCGGGTCGGCTATGCCTACGGCACCGATCTCTCCGAGGCGGGAGTAATAGAGCTCGCCGGCCGCGCCTCTGAAGCCGCGGCCGCCGCCGACGAGGACGAGTTCGCGGCGCCGCCGCAGCCTGCCGAGGTCGAGGCGCTTCCCGGCCTCAGCGACCCCTCGATCGCCGAATGGGACACCTCGCGCGTTGTCGACCTCGCTCTCACCGTCGAGCGGACGGCGCTGGAGTCCGATCCCCGCCTGGTCGGGGTGGAGGTCGCCGTCTACGCCGATTCCGACGAGCAGGTGGCGATCGCCTCCTCGGCCGGGGTCGCCGGCGAGTACGAGGCGTCGAGCGCCTACGCCTACCTCTCGGCGCTCGCCGAGGGGAAGGGGGCGCGGGAGACCGGGCTCGGGTTCGGCCTCGCCCGCGGGCCGCGCGGCCTCGACCCGGAGGCGATCGGTGCCGAAGGGGCGCAGCGGGCGCTGGCGATGATCGGCGCCGGCAAGCCGGCCTCGCGCTCCTGCCCGGTGGTCCTCGACGAGACCGTGGCCGCCAGCTTCGCCGGCCTGATCGGCGGCGGCCTCGGCGCCAAAGCGGTGCAGCGCGGCCGCTCCCCGTTCGCGGGGCGCCTCGAAGAAGAGGTCGCGAGCGAGGCCTTCGCGCTCTACGACGACGGCCGCGACCCCGAGGGTCCCGCCTCGGCTCCCTTCGACGCCGAGGGCGTGCCGCGCCGCCGCACCGCGCTGATCGAGGGCGGCAGGCTCCGCTCCTACCTCTTCGACACCTACACCGCCAACCGCGAAGGCACCTCCTCGACCGGCTCCGCCTCGCGACAGGGCTACCGCTCGCTGCCCTCGGTCTCGACCTCGAACCTCGTCGTCGCCCGCGGCAGCCTCAGCCTGGAGCAGCTGCTGGCCGAGGCGGGGGAGGGGGTCTACGTCACCGACGTCGCCGGCCTTCACTCCGGCGTCAACCCGGTCACCGGCGTCTTCTCGGTCGGCGCCTCGGGCCGGATCATCCGCGACGGGGCGCTCGCCGAGCCGGTCCGCGAGTTCACGATCGCCGGCGAGCTGGTGGCGATGTTGAGCGCCGTGAAGGCCGCCGGCGCCGAGCCTCGCTGGGTTCCTTTCGGGGGCTCGGTCAGTACGCCGCCGCTGCTGGTCGCCGAGATGGCGATCAGCGGTTCGTGACATCTGGCTCTAGAGCGCGAATTTCTTACGCCGTGGCCGCTGTTAGATTGCGCCGATCTTCAAACCCCGAGGAGGAATCTCGACGTGACCAAGGCTGAGTTTCTTGACCAACTTGCCAACGATGATCGGCTCGGCAGCAAAAAGGCGGCCAGCGACGCCGTCGATGCCGTGCTCGACGCAATCACCGGTGCTCTGAGCAGCGGCGAGGAGGTCGCGTTCACCGGCTTCGGCAAATTCCACGTCGCCGAGCGCGGCCCTCGCCAGGGCGTCAACCCGCGCACCGGCGAAAGGATCACCATCCCGGGCGGCAAAGTTCCGCGCTTCTCTGCCGGCTCGGCCCTGAAGACCAAAGTCAAGGGCGGCTGATTCGCTGACTGGCTTTTCCGATCGGCTCGCGGCGCTCGTAGAGGAGCGCCGCAGCCAGATCTGCCTCGGCCTCGACCCCGACCCGGCGAAACTGGCCGGGACCGGGGCGGGCTCGGGCGACCCCCAGGCAACCGCCGCCGAGTCGGCAGCCGCCGCGGTCGCCGACCACTGCCGTGACCTGATCGAGCGCGCCGGCCCCGCCTGCGTCGCGGTCAAGCCCCAACTCGCCTGCTTCGAGCGGCTCGGAGCCCCCGGCTGGCGGGCCCTGGAAGAGACCTGTGCGGCGGCCCAGGAGGCGGGCCTGCTGGTGATCGCCGACGGCAAGCGCGGCGACGTTCCGGTCACCGCAACCGCCTACGCGCAGGCCCTGGTCGGCGAGACGCCGACCCCGTGGGGGCCGGTCCCCGGGCTCGGCGCCGACGCCTTCACCGCCAACCCGCTGCTCGGTCGCGATGCGCTGGAGCCGCTCGTCGCTGCCGCAGCGGAGGCCGGGGCGGGGATCTTCGCTCTGGTCCGCACCAGCAATCCCGGCGCCGCCGACCTGCAGGACCTGCCGGCGCCGCAGGCGCCGCTGCACGAGCGCCTCGCCGGCATCGTCGACGAGCTCGCCGAGCGCCTGCCGGGCGAGTCGGGCCTCAGCGGCATGGGCGCGGTCGTCGGCGCCACCGAGCCCCAGCACTTCGCCCGCATGCGCGAGCTGATGCCGCGGGCGATCTTCCTGATCCCGGGCGTCGGCGCCCAGGGAGGGAAGCCGGAGCTGCTCGGAGCGGCCTTCTCCGCTGGTCGCGCGGCCGGGCTGGTCGCCGCCTCCCGTGGGATCGCCGCCGATCCCGACCCGGCGGCGGCGGCCGAGCGCCTGCGGCAGGCGGTCTGGGATATCTCCACCGCCTGAGAACGGCGATCGCGACTACGATCAGGCCGCTCCGTCCCATCCCACCCGCCCAGTCCAATGGAAAAACGCTCCAGCGCCGTCGCCCGCATCGTCGCCGCCCTTGCCCTCGTGGCAGCGGTCGTCGTCGTCATCGCCGTCGCCACCACGGCGCTGGACAGCAGCTCCTCGTCCTCACATCACAAGAAGGACCACCAGGCCAAGCAGCAGACCAAGCACCGCACCAAGGCGAAGTCCTACACGGTCGAATCGGGCGACACCCTGACCGCGATCGCCCACAAGACCGGGGTCCCGGTCGCCGAAATCCTCGCCTTGAATCCCGAAGTGGATCCGCAGATCCTGATCGCCGGCCAGACGCTGAAGCTCAGGTGAGCGGCTGCCGCCGAGGCGCCCTGCTGCTGATCGCGGCGCTCTTCTGCCTGCTGCTGCCCGCGGCGGCTGCGGCGCAGCCGCAGGAAGGAAAGGCGCCGCCGCAGCAGGGCCCGCAGCCGGCAGCGCGCTCGTGGGGGGTGATCGACGCCCGCACCGGCGACGTCCTCACCTCCCACGCCGGCAATCGCGAGCTGCCGATCGCCAGCACGACGAAGCTGATGACCGCGTATGTGGCGATGCGGGAGCTGCCGCTCGACAAGATCGTCCGCGCCCAGCCCTACGAAGCCGAATACGGCGAGTCGCTGATGGGGTTGAAGCCGGGGGAGCGGATCAGCGTCCGCGACCTGATCTACGGTCTGATCCTGCGCAGCGGCAACGACGCCGCCCACACGCTGGCGGTCGCCGCCGCCGGCTCCGAAGCCCGCTTCGTCGGCGAGATGAACCGCTACGCGGCCGCCCTCGGGCTCGCCCACACCCACTACGCCAATCCGGTCGGCCTCGACGAGAAGGGCAACTACTCCAGCGCCTTCGACCTGATGACGCTGACCCGGCGGCTGCTGGAGGAGCCGGCCTTCGCCAAGGTCGCCGACTCCCGCACCGCGAAGCTGCGCAGCCTCCATCCGCCGCGGCGGATCGCGACGATCAACGAGCTGCTGCTGATGGCGCCCTGGGTTACCGGGGTGAAGACCGGCCACACCTTCGGCGCCCAGTACGTCCTCGTCGGCTCCGGCAGCCGCGACGGCGTCGACCTGATCTCCGCCGTGGTCGGCACCTGGACCGACGAAGAACGCTTCAGCGACAGCCTCGAACTGCTCGAATGGGGCTTCTCCCAGTACCAGCGACGGCTGCCGGTGCGCCGCGGCCAGGACTTCGCCGACCCCGAGGTCCGCTACGCCGGCGGCGAGCTGCCGCTGCGGGCCTCGCGCTCGCTGCAGGTGGGGATTCGCCGCGGTCAGCTGATCGACGTCCGGGTGCGGGCGCCCGAGCAGGTCGAGGGGCCGATCCGGCGCGGCGCCCGCCTCGGCGCGGTCAACGTCTTCGTCGCCGGCCGCGAGGTCGGGTCGGTCCCCCTGCGCGCAGGGCGCGCGGTCGCCGAGGCGAGCACGTTTGACCGCGCGCGGAGCTTCGTCGCTGACAACTCGATCCCTATCGCGATCGTGGTCTTCGTGATACTCATGGTCGCGCTGGTGCTGCGCCTGCGCGCCCGCGGTAAACGACTCCAGGAGCAGAATCGGGTGAAGGCCAAGTGATCCTCACGGTGACCTTGAACGCGGCGATCGACCGCACCGTCGCGGTACCGAACTTCCGGCTCGGCCGGCGCCATCGCGCCGTCGAGAGCCGCACCGTCGCCGGCGGCAAGGGGATCAACGTCGCCCGCGCGCTCAGCCTGCTGGGCCGCCCGGTGATCGCCGCCGGCTTCGTCGGCGGTCCCACCGGCACCCAGGTCCTGGAACAGCTCCAGGAGGAGTCGGTGCTGACCGACTTCACCGAGATCGCCTCCGAGACCCGGATCAACCTGGCGGTGATCGACCCGACCTCCGGCGAGCAGACCGAGATCAACGAGCGCGGCCCGGCGGTCAGCCCCGAGGAGGTGAAGCGGCTCTTCGACCGGATCGGCTACCTGGCGAGCGGAGCGAAGATCTGCGTCCTCGCCGGCTCCGTGCCCCCGGGGGCGGGCGACGACCTCTACGCGCGCCTGGTCGACGACCTCACGCGCCGCGGCGTCCCCGTCGTCCTCGACGCCGAGGGCGAGGCGATGCTGGCGGGGGTGCGGGCCGGCGCCTCGATGGTGACGCCGAACGAGACCGAGGCCGAGGAGCTGGTCGGGCAGGAGTTCCCCGAGCGCTCCGACCTCGCCCAGGGCCTGCTGGAACTGGTCCGCCTGGGGGCGAGCGAGGCTGCGATCACCCGCCCGGACGGCTGCGTCGCCGCCGTCGGCGAGGGCAGCTCGCGGCGCCTGCTCGAGGTCCACACCGAGCCGCTGGAGCCGGTCTCCTCGGTCGGCTCAGGTGACGCCTTCGTCGCCGGCTACGTCGCCGCCCGCTACGAGGACCGCTCGCCCGAGGACTGCCTCGCCTACGGGGTCGCCTGCGGGGCGGAGTCGACCCAGCACTTCGGCGCCGGCACCGTCGATCGCAACCAGGTCGAGCGCCTGCTCGGCGAGGTCTCGGTGCACGACTTGGAGGTCCCCGCCGAAGTGTAGGCTCAGTGGTTCAACGCCACGCCTTGGAGGATTGACTTGGAAATTGAAATCGGCCGCGGCAAGAAGGGGCGCCGGGCTTATGGATTCGACGACATCGCCATCGTTCCTTCCCGTAGAACGCGCGATCCCGACGACATCGACGTCAGCTGGACCCTAGGTCCCTACCGCTTCGAGATTCCCCTCGTCGCTTCGGCGATGGACGGCGTCGTCTCGCCCGATACCGCCGTGCTGACGAACGAGCTCGGTGGGCTCGGGGTCCTCAACCTGGAGGGGATCTGGTCCCGCTTCGAGGATGCCGAGGAGAGGCTGGAGGCGATCGCCGCCGCGCCCAAGCACGAAGCGACGCGGCTGATGCAGCAGATCTACACCGAGCCGGTGAAGGCCGAGCTGATCGCCAAGCGGGTGGCGGAAATCAAGTCCCGCGGGGCGGTCGTCTGCGGTTCGCTGACGCCGCAGAAAGTGCGCGAGTACTACGAGGTGGCGGTCGAGGCGGGTCTCGACATCCTCGTCATCCAGGGCACCGTGATCTCCGCCGAACACGTCTCGACGACCGTCGAGCCGCTGAACCTGAAGGAGTTCATCGCCGAGGTCCCGGTCCCGACCGTGGTCGGCGGCTGCGCCTCCTACTCGACCGGCCTGCACTTGATGCGGACCGGCGCCGTCGGCGTCCTCGTCGGCGTCGGCCCCGGCGCCGCCTGCACGACCCGCGGTGTGCTCGGGATCGGCGTTCCGCAGGCGACGGCGATCGCCGATGTCGCGGCGGCCCGGGCCCAGCACATGCTGGAGACCGGCGAGTACGTGAACGTGATCGCCGACGGCGGCATGCGGACCGGGGGGGACGTCTCCAAGGCGATCGCCTGCGGCGCCGACTCGGTGATGATCGGCTCGCCGCTGGCCCGGGCCAAAGAGGCGCCCGGTCGCGGCTTCCACTGGGGGATGGCGACCTTCCACCCGTCACTTCCCCGCGGCACCCGTGTCTCGACCAAGCAGGACGGGACGATGGAGGAAATCCTCCTCGGCCCGGCCAAGGAGAACGACGGCACCTTCAACCTGATGGGGGCGCTGAAAACCTCGATGGCGACCTGCGGCTACGAGGACATCCGCAGCTTCCAGCGGGCCGAGGTGATGGTCGCGCCGGCGCTGATGAGCGAGGGCAAGAAGCTGCAGAACGAGCAGCACGTCGGGATGGGGTCCAACGGGCGGGCCGCTGTTTCGACTGGGGTCGCCGTATCGGATGACTGATGAGGTTCAGGACGCTCGACCGGCGGGTCCTGTCGCCGTAGGGGACCCACCCCCAGCTGCAGAGCAGCAGGGGGTCCCCCCTACGACGCCACCCACCGGGCAAGCGGTTGAGGAGGTGCTCGTCCTTGATTTCGGGGGGCAGTATTCGCAGCTGATCGCCCGCCGGATCCGCGAATGCGGGGTATTCGCCGAGATGCTGCCGGCGAACACCTCGATCGAGAAGATCCGGGAGCGGAAGCCGAAGGGCCTGGTGCTCTCGGGCGGGCCGGCTTCGGTCTACGAGCCGGGGGCGCCGAAGTTCCCGACGCAGCTGCTTGATCTGGAGATTCCGATGCTGGGCATCTGTTACGGGATGCAGGCGATGGTCCTGGCGCTCGGCGGTCGGGTCGAGTCGGCGGAGACGGGCGAGTTCGGCCGCACTGACCTCGTCCTCCGCGACGGCGGCGGCCGCCTTCTCGGCGGCCTGCCCGAGGAGCAGAGCTGCTGGATGAGCCACCGCGACGCCGTCTTCGAGGCGCCGGAGGGGTTCACGCCGCTGGCCTCGAGCCCGAGCTCGCCGGTGGCGGCGCTCGAGCTGCCCGACCGCGGCCTCTACGGAATCCAGTTCCACCCCGAGGTCGTCCACACGCCCTACGGAACCGAGATCCTCACCCGCTTCCTCCGCGACGTCGCCGGCTGCACCGAGCAGTGGTCGCCGCAGTCGGTGATCGCCGAGCAGGTCGAGAAGATCCAGGCCCAGGTCGGCGACGGGAAGGTGATCTGCGGCCTCTCCGGCGGGGTCGATTCCTCGGTAGCCGCCCTCCTCGTCCACAAAGCGGTCGGGGACAAGCTCACCTGCGTCTTCGTCGACCACGGCCTGATGCGGATGAACGAGGCCCAGCAGGTGGTCGAGGCCTTCGGCCAGTTCGGGATTCCCCTTGTCCACGTCGACGCCGAAGAGCGCTTCCTCGCCAAGCTGGCGGGGGTCGAGGACCCGGAGACGAAGCGGAAGATCATCGGCACCGAGTTCATCCGCGTCTTCGAGGAGGAGGCGGCGAAGCTCGAGGACGTCAGCTACCTGGTCCAGGGAACGCTCTACTCCGACGTGATCGAGTCCGGAGGCTCCGACCACGCGGCGACGATCAAGTCCCACCACAACGTCGGCGGCCTCCCCGACGATCTCGAATTCGAGCTGGTCGAGCCGCTGCGGATGCTGTTCAAGGACGAGGTGCGCGCGGTCGGCGCCGAGCTCGGTCTGCCCGAGCGGATGGTCTGGCGCCAGCCCTTCCCCGGCCCCGGCCTCGGCATCCGGATCGTCGGCGGCGAGGTCAACAAAGAGCGCCTCGACATCCTCCGCGCCGCCGACGCGATCCTCCAGGAGGAGATCCGCGCCGCCGAGCTCTACCGCCAGCTCTGGCAGTCCTTCTGCGTGCTGCCGGTCGTCCGTTCGGTCGGCGTCCAGGGCGACGGTCGCACCTACGCCTACCCGATCGTGATCCGCGCCGTCACCTCCGACGACGCGATGACCGCCGACTGGGCCCGCCTCCCCTACGACCTCCTCGAGCGCGTCTCCAACCGCATAATCAACGAGATCCGCGACGTCAACCGGGTAGCCCTGGACATCTCCTCGAAGCCCCCGGCGACTATCGAGTGGGAGTAGGGACCTCCTCTGGTTAGGGGGAGGGTGCCGGTGGGGGTCCCCTGGGCGCAGCTCGGCGGGTCAGCGTTCTGTTGCTGCCGCCCCGTCGTGGTCGGCCCGCCTCGTGCTAAGTGCCCAGGAGACCCCCACCGGCACCCTCCCAACCAGCGAGCTCCGGTGGACCGGCTGTCTTTCACCGAGACCGCAAAATTGGTTCTCCAGGAATGATTTTTGCGGTTTCGCTGAATCGGCGAGCTGCCAGAGCTCGGTGGTGGGGAGGTGTTGGTGGGGGTGACTGGGTACTTGGCATGGAGCCGCGCCAAAACGGCCCGAGGCGGCAGCCCAAGAGCAATCAGTTCACGCGGCGGAGGTGCTCCCAGGCACCCCCACCAACACCTCCCCTACTCACCTAGGCAGCTTCCACCGACCCAGCCGTCTCGAAAGCAGCCTGGCCGACCACCGTCGAGACGGCGCCCTTGCCGCCGCTCTCGCTGAGCCGGTCCTGGCTGCGCACATGGGCGGCGAGCATCAGCTTCGTCGCCTCTTCCATGATCGCGACGACCTCTTGCCAGCCCCTCTCGTCGAGGAAGAGGGGCATCCAGCGGAAGACGGTGTCGTCACGCCCATCGAGGGTTCCCGCCTCGAGCGCCGCGATCGCCTTGTCGAGAAAGGTCTGCAGAGTGGCCGCCGAGATCCCGCCACGGATCGATTTCGGCACCTTGCGCCAGGGGGGACCGCCGACGAAGGCGCCGGGGGTGGCCTTGTAGAAATGCTCGGTAGCGCCGCGCTTCTGCGCGGTGTCGACGAGTTCGAGCGCCCCATAGCCATCGAGCGCACGGGTGTGGTAGGCGACGTCGCCGAGGGCGGCGTCTAGCTGGCCGGCGAGCGTGGCCGGACTGGCCACGTGGTCGGTGAGGAGCTCGAGGATCTGGATCCGCAGAGGATGCGCGAGGGATCGGACCAGCCGTTGATCGATGGCGTCGGGGAGTGGCTCCTTCATGATCGGCTCCTTGGGGTGAGAGTGAGTACGGCGGCGTTCGTCATGTACTAAATATGTATAGACCATTCAGCTGGCCTAATCCACAACACGCCGTATTAAGAAAAGAAGCGCTGACCGGTGAAGCCGGGCCGACGCCCTAGGAGTAGGCGTCCCACTTCTGCAGATAGGGGAGCGGGTCGAAGGGGGAGCCCCCCTCGTACCAGCCGGGTGCTCCCCACATCTCGAAGTGAAGGTGGCATCCCTGGGCGTCGCCGGTGTCGCCGACGATTCCGATCGGCTGCCCGGTGCGGACGGTTTCGCCGACTTTCAGCGGCGAAGGTTCTGCCAGGTGCGCGTACATGAAGTCGTTTCCCGTGCCCTTGCCGTCGATCACGAGGTAGTTGCCGGCGGCGTCGTCCCAAGTCGACATCTGCACGGTGCCGCCGCGAGCGGCGACCAGCGGCGTGCCGCAGGCGGCCATCACGTCCTGGCCCTGGTGGGTGTGGCCGCTGCGGGGGGCACCGAAGCGACCGGCGCCCATCCCGAATTCGTGGCTGCCGAGGATCGGGAAGGCGTAGCCGTAGAAGGCGAAGCCGAGGCTGAGCGCGGTCGAGCTCGAGGACTTGCGGGCGGCGGGAGCCGTCGCGGTCGCCGACTGCGGGCTGATCCGGAAGCTGTAGCGGCCGTTGCGCGCCGGGCGCCCTTCGTTCGTCGTCCCGTCCCAGCGCACTTTGGTGGCGACGTTCGGAACGACGTTTTCCCGGTAGAAGGTCTTGACGACTTCGGCGGCGGCGTTGACGACGTCGATCTGGAGATCGTTTTCGGGCTGGTCGCTGCCGATCGTGAAGCTGAGGCTGGGGTAGCGGTAGCCGAAGTAGAAGGATTTGCGGGGCGTGGTTTTGCCGGCGAGGAGGGTGATCGCGCCGGCACTCGGCGAGGGGGCGGGGGTTCCGGAGGGGCTGCCTTTCGCCGTCGGCGCTCCGCCAGGGGCTCCGGCGCCGCCGGTGGTCGCCGCGGCGGTGCCGCCGAGGCAGGCGAGCAGCGCGACGACCGCCGCCATGCCTACTAGCCAAATTTTCCCGGCCGCGCTCGGCCGGACGAACCCTCTGTTCAAACCGCTAGCCCTCTCTTTCCATCGCCTGCGGAGTTAGCTGACGGGCTCGCGCTGAAAGAGCTGCGCTACGGACGCTTTTCGTCCGATTCGCCCCTGGGACCTGCAAAGGTCCCTTCGGTTCCTCCGCTCCCGTGCGGTGGCCCGCGCGGGATTCGGCATTGCTCGGGCGGCAGTATAAGCAACCGTCCGGAGACTCTAGGAGGGATTGGCGCAACCCTGGAGGCCGTGAGATGGCTATCATCCCCCGGCCGCGTGGGAAGGACCGCGCGGTTTTTGCGCGATGAAGACCTTTGTAGCCACGCCAACCAACCGCCAGCGGGACTGGTACGTCGTCGATGCCGAGGGCAAGACCCTGGGCCGGCTGGCGACGCAGATCGCCAACGCGCTGCGCGGCAAGCGCAAGCCGGAGTACACGCCGCACATCGACACCGGCGACTTCGTCGTCGTCATCAACGCGGAGAAAATCCGCGTCACCGGCGACAAGCTGGCGCAGAAGACTTATTACCGCCACAGCGGCTACCCAGGTGGGATCAAGTCCCGGACGCTCGGCGAGATGCTCGAGCGCAAGCCGGAGGAAGTGATCCGCAAGGCCGTCAAGGGGATGCTGCCGCGCAACCGCCTCGCCCGCCAGCAGCTGACCAAGCTGAAGGTGTACGCCGGGCCGGACCACCCGCATGCGGCACAGCAGCCGAAACCGATGGAGACCGAATGATCGACGACGAGAAGACGCCGGAGCAGGACGAGACGACCGAGGAGCAACAGGAGCCTCAGGCCGAGGTCAACGAGGAGCCGGTCGCCGAGGAGGTCACCGCTCCCGAGGCAAACCAGGAGCCGGTCGTCGCCGAGCAGACGGAGGAGGCTCCGCCCGAGCCCGAGGCCGCCGCGGAGGCGCAGCCCGACGAGGCCGAGGAGCCCAAAGCCGAGGAGCGCCGTGAGGAGCCCAAGGCCGAGGAGAAGAAAAAGGACGTCATTCCCGGCGCCGACCTGGAGCCGATCCTGGTCGAGCCCGAGCAGCGCGAGCTCAGCACCGAGGAGCGCGCCCGGCTCGAAGCCGAGGAAGAAGAGAAAGCCCGGCGGGAAGCCGAGCTGGCGGCGGCAGAGGACGACGACACCGCCACCGCGAGCCGCGCCCCCGCCAAAATGGAGAAAGGCGCCCGCTTCCTCGCCACCGGCAAGCGCAAGAGCGCGATCGCTCGCGTCACCGTGCTGCCGGGCAAAGGCGAGATCACGATCAACAAGCGCAGCCTCGAGGAGTTCTTCCCGCGGCCCCTGCACCAGACGATGGTCAAGCAGCCGCTTGCCGTCTCGGGCTACGAGGGCAACGTCGACGTCCGCGTCCGCGTCCACGGCGGCGGCATCAGCGGCCAGGCCGGGGCGGTCCGCCACGGCGTCGCCCGCGCGCTCACCGAGATCGATTCCGAGCTTCGCGGCGACCTCAAGCGCCGCGGCTTCCTCACCCGCGACGCGCGCGTCAAGGAGCGCCGCAAGGCGGGGCTGAAGAAGGCTCGCAAGCGGCCTCAGTTCAGCAAGCGCTGACGAGGGCGGCTTGACGACCGCGCGCAAGCTCTTCGGAACCGACGGGGTCCGAGGGGAGGCCGGCACCTTCCTCACGGCCGAGCTGGCGACCTCGCTGGGCCGGGCGACGACCGCCTCGCTGGAGGCGCAGCGGCCACAGGTCCTGATCGTCCGCGATACCCGCGAGTCCGGGCCGATGCTGGAGGCGGCGCTGGCCGCCGGGATCGCCGCCGCCGGTGGCGACGCGCTGCTGGGCGGGGTCCTGCCGACGCCCGCCGCCGCGATCCTCGTCCGCCGCCTCGGCCTCGACCTCGCCGCCGTCGTCTCCGCCTCCCACAACCCCTTCCACGACAACGGGATCAAGTTCTTCGACGGCCGCGGGGTCAAGCTCGCCGATGAGGTCGAGGCGCGGATCGAGGCGCTGATCGACCAGGCGCCGGGGGCCGAGCAGCCCGGCCACGTGCGCGAGCTGAACGGCGGCCTCGACGACTACCTGCGCGAGCTCGAGGCGGCCTTTCCGCTCGACCTCTCCGGCCGCAAGGTCATCCTCGACTGCGCCAACGGCGCCACCTACCGCGCCGCGCCGGCGATCTTCGAGCGCCTCGGCGCCGAGGTCGAGGCGATCGGGGTCGAGCCCGACGGCCGCAACATCAACGCCGGCTGCGGCTCCACCCACGTCGAGGCCCTGGCCGAGCGCCTCGCCGCCTCCGACGCCGAGATCGGCTTCGCCTTCGACGGCGACGGCGACCGGGTCCTCGCCGCCGACGGCGCCGGCCGCGTTCACGACGGCGACGAGCTGATCGCCCTGGCGGCGCGGGGGATGGCGGCGCGGGGAGAGCTCTCCGGCGGCGTTGTCGTCACCGTGATGAGCAACTACGGCTTCCACCGGGCGATGGAGGAGGCCGGGATCGAGGTCGCGGTGACCCAGGTCGGCGACCGCTACGTGATCGACGAGATGCAGCGGCGCGGCTGGCCGCTCGGCGGCGAGCAGTCCGGCCACATCATCGCCTCCGACTTCGTCGCCACCGGCGACGGGATCGCGGCGGCGCTGATGACGATGCGGGAGCTCGGCGAGGGCCGGCTCGAGCAGGCGGTGCCGATGGAGAAGCTGCCGCAGGTGCTCGTCAACGTCCGGGTCGCCGATCGCGAGGCGATCAACGGCGCGACCGCGGTCTGGGAGGCGGTCGAGCGCGAGAACGAGGCGCTGAGCGGCTGTGGCCGGGTCCTCCTGCGCCCCTCCGGAACCGAGCCTCTGGTCCGGGTGATGGCCGAGGCGCCGACCGGCGAGGAAGCCGAGGCGGTCTGCGAGCGGCTGGCCGGTCTCGTGCGCCGAGAGCTCTCCTAGGCGAGCTTCCGGGCCCCGCCCTCTACCCTTACTCGCCTTCTATGTGCGGCATCGTCGGATACGTGGGCAGCCGTCCCTGCGAGGAGCTGCTGCTCTCGGGGCTGGAAAAGCTCGAATACCGAGGCTATGACTCGGCCGGGCTCTCCGTGCTCGCCGACGGCGAGGTCGAGAGCGTCCACGCGGTCGGCAACCTCGCCAACCTGCGGGAGGCGGTGGAGGCGCGGGCGAACAACGGCGCCGGCGAGCTGCCGCCCTCGGCCACCGGCATCGCCCACACCCGCTGGGCCACCCACGGGCGGGTCACCGAGGAGAACGCCCACCCGCACGACGACAGCTCCGGCCGCGTCCACATCGTCCTCAACGGGATCGTCGAGAACCACTCGGAGCTGCGCCGCCGCCTCCAGGGCGAAGGCCAGGTCTTCACCTCCGAGACCGACGCCGAGGTCGTCGCCCACCTGATCGCCGCCCACTACGAGGGCGACCTCGCCGCCGCCGTCCGCGCCGCCTACGCCGAGCTGCGCGGCCACTACGCCTTCGTCGCCATGCACGCCGACGAGCCGCAGTGCCTGCTCGGCGCCCGTAAGGAGTGCCCGCTGGTCGCCGGCGTCGGCGAGGGGGAGACCTTCCTCGCCTCCGCGATCCCCGCCTTCCTCGCCGACACCCGCACCGCGATGCCGATCGAAAACGGCGAGATCGTCGAAATCGAAGCCGGCTCCGTCCGCCTCACCGACGCCGAGGGCAATCCGGTCGAGCGCGCCGCCGAAGAGGTGACCTGGGACGCCGACGCCGCCGAGAAGGGCGGCTACGAGACCTTCATGCTGAAGGAGATCCACGAACAGGCCGACGCGGTCGCCGAGACGATCACCGACCGCCTGCCCGAGGCCGACGGCGTCGACCTCTCCGACGTCACTCTCGACGACGACTTCCTGCGCGAGGCGCGGCGGATCGTGATCGTCGCCTGCGGCACCTCCTACCACGCCGGCCTCGTCGGCCGCTACGCGATCGAGGAGTGGGCGCGGGTGCCGGTGGAGATGGACATCGCCTCCGAGTACCGCTACCGCAACCCGGTCGTGGGGGAGGGGGACCTGGTGATCGGGATCACCCAGTCGGGGGAGACCGCCGACACCCTGGCGGCGATGCGGCTGGCCCGCGACGCCGGCGCCACCGTGCTTGCGGTCACGAACATCATGGGCAGCCAGGCGACCCGCGACGCCGACGCCGTCCTCTACACCCGCGCCGGGCTCGAGATCGGGGTCGCCGCGACCAAGACCTTCGTCGCCCAGGTCGCGGCGATGTACCTGCTGGGGCTGCGGATCGCGGAGCTGCGGGGAACCCTGCCGCCCGAGCGGTTGACCGAGCTGGTCGCCGAGATGAAGCGCCTGCCGTCGCGGATGGAAGAGACGTTGGCGGCCGCTGCGGAGCCGGCGCGGGCGATCGCCGAGGCGCACGGCGACAAGGAGTTCTTCCTCTACCTGGGGCGCCACATCGGTCTCCCGGTCTGCCTCGAGGGGGCGCTGAAGCTGAAGGAGATCAGCTATATCCCGACCGACGCCTACGCCGCCGGCGAGATGAAGCACGGCCCGATCGCGCTGCTCGACGAGTCGACGCCGGTGATCTGCATCGCCACCGAGAGTCCCGTCCTGGAGAAGGTCCTCTCCAACGTCGAGGAGGTCCGCGCCCGCGGCGCCCAGACGATCGGGATCGCCACGGTCGGCGACGAGCGGGTCGCCGAGGTGGCTGGGGTGACGATCGAGGTAGCAGCGACCGACTGGATCCTGCAGCCGATCGTCGCGATCCTGCCGCTGCAGCTGATCGCCTACGACATCGCCCGCGCCCGCGGCCTCAACGTCGATCAGCCGCGCAACCTCGCCAAGACCGTCACGGTCGAGTGACATTCCGTTCAAGCGGCGGCCGGTCGGCTGAAGTTGTCCAAAACGCTCGCTAGAGTGCCCGCCTCCGTGAAGCCTCGCCTCGTCCTTCCAGTCCTCCTCGCGGCCATCGCCGTCCTGCTCGTCGCCGGCTGCGGCGGCAGCGACGGTGGCAGCAGCGGCGGCACCGACCCGGCAAGCGTCGCCCCGGTCAAAGCTCCCGTCTTCATCGGCTTCACCGTCCGCCCGGAAGGCGAAACGAAAGAAAACATCGAGAAGCTGGCCAAGACGATCGCCGGCGTCGACAACCTCGGCGACCTGATCGTCGAAGAACTCGAAAGCTCGGCGGCGAGCGAAGGCGAGGGCTTCGACTTCGAAAAGGAAATCGAGCCCTGGCTCGGCGACGAAGGCGGCATCTTCCTCCAGAGCTACGAAGAGGAAGACTTCGAAAGCTACGGCGCCGCGGTGCAGACGACCGACGAAGGCGCCGCCGTCGACTTCGTCGACAAGCAGGTCGAAAACGGCGACGAAGCCGCAACGGACGGCTCCTACAACGGGGTCGACTTCAAGGTCCAGGAAGACGAAACGACGATCGGCGTCTTCGACGGGCTCGTCGTCTTCGCCGAAGACGAAGCCACCTTCAAGGAAATGGTCGACGCCTCCGAAGGCGAAAACCTGGCCGGCGACGGGGACTACAGCAGCGCGATCTCCGGCGCCCCCGACAGCAGCGCCGCCGACGTCTTCGTCGACATCGGCGGCCTGATCGAAGAAGCCGGCGGCGAAATCGACTCCGAAGCACAGACCTTCCTCGACACGGTCGGGATCGAACCCGACGAAGCGACCGCGGTCGCCAGCCTCATCCCTGGCAGCGACCAGATCGAGATCGACCTCAGCAGCGACCTCAGCGGCGAAAACCCGCCCTCGGGCGACGCCTCGGAGCTGCTCGGCTCGCTGCCCGCGACTTCGGTCGCCGCCTTCGCCTCGCCGGAATTCGGCACGCGCTTCAACGAAGGCATCGACAAGATCGACAAGCAGGGGATCCCCGGCCAGGTGCCGCCGAACCAGCTGAAGAAGACGTTGAAGCAGGCCGGCATCGACCTCGAAGCGATTGCCTCCTCGATCGGCGACGTCGGCGCCTACGTCACTGGCAACAGCGAAAAGACCCTCGGCGGCGCCCTCATCCTCGAAGCCGAAGGCGACACTCAGGCGGCGAACACGGTTGCCAACATCGGCCTCTTCCTCCGCAAAACCGGCACCCCCGGGATCACCAAGGTCAGCGAAGGCGCCAGCGGGTTCTCGATCCGCAGCCCGGAACTCGGCCGTCAGCCGGTCGTAGTCGTCGCCAAGGGCAGCCGGATCGCGATCGGCTACGGCCTCGCGCCGACCCTGGCGAGCTTCCAGGTATCGGGCAAGACCCTCGCCGACTCGGCGTCCTACAAGGAATCCCTGGACGCCCTCGGGAGCACCCCAATCGCGATGTTCGTCGACGGCCCCTCGGCCCTCAACCTCGCCGGAGCCCTGATCCCGGCGGGCGAAGAAGCCGAAGAATTCGAAGCGGCCGAGCAGTACCTGCAGAAGATCAGCTACCTGGCGATCGGGTCCGAAGCATCCGACAACCTCGCCAAGGCCAAGCTGATCGTCGGCGTCAAGTAGCGCTCGTTTCGCAGCGCTTTGTGGGGAGGGTGCCGGTGGGGGCGCAGCTCGGCGAGTCGGCGTTCTGTTGCTGTCGCCCGAGCGTCGGTCGGCTCGCCTCGTGCTAAGTGCCCAGGAGACCCCCACCGGCACCCTCTGCGACAGCGCTCTGGAGTTCCGTGGTTCCTTTTGCACCTATAGCGTCTGAAAGGAACCACGGAACGGTCTGATTAGGGTTGAGTGCATGGAGAGCTGGCTGAAGCCCCTATTTGACGCCGAGGGGATGCGGGGGGTTGATCGTTGGGCTATTGAGGAGCGGGGGGTTCCTTCGCTGGAGTTGATGGAGGCTGCGGGGCGGGCTGTGGCTGAGGCTGTTGCCGGGTTGGCTCCCGAGGGGCCGGTGCGGGTGGTTTGTGGGAAGGGAAACAACGGCGGTGATGGGTTCGTTGCGGCTCGGCTGTTGCGGGAGATGGGGTTCGACGTTGATGTTTTGCGGCTTTGGCCGGGGGGAGAGCTGCGGGGGGATGCGGCGGTCAACTTTGAGCGCTGCGGAGGGGACCTGGTCGAGGGGGACTTTGCTTCTCGGCTGGCGGGGTCCGGGGCGATTGTGGATGCGATCTTCGGGACCGGGTTCGAGGGGGCTCCGCGACAACCCGCCGATGCTGCGATCCGGGCGATCAACGGGTGCGGCGCGCCGGTGGTCGCCTGTGACATCGCCTCTGGTGTCGATGCCTCCACTGGTGAGGTGGCGGGGGAGGCCGTGCATGCCGACATCACCGTCAGCTTCCACGCCGCAAAGGTCGGCCAGCGGGTGGCGCCCGGGAAGAGGCACACCGGCGAGCTGCGGGTTGTCCCGATCGGTATTCCGGCTGGGGCGCCAGACGAGGCGGTCGCGGGCGAGATTGACCCGGCGGTCCTCAGCCTCGCCCCGCGCCGCGGCGCTCATTCGACCAAGTTCAGCTCCGGCCAGGTGGCAATCGCCGGCGGCTCGCGCGGGCTGACCGGGGCGGTGCGGATGGCATCGCTGGCGGCGATCCGGGCCGGGGCGGGCTACGCGACCGTCGCCGTTCCCGCCGATCTCAACCTCGTCTTCGAGATCGCCCGGCCGGAGGTGATGTCGGTTGCCTGCCCCGGCGGCGACGGCTGCTTGGTCCCGGCGTCGGAGAAGGCGGTGCTGCGCACCTTCGAACGCGCCGCCGCCGGCATCGTCGGGCCGGGCCTCGGCAAGGACCCCGGGTCGTTCGAGTTAGTGCGCGAGGTCGTCGCCAAGATCGAGGCGCCGCTCGTGCTCGACGCCGACGGTCTCAACGCATTCGCCGGGCGGCTCGGCGATCTCGCCTCGCGCGAGCACCCGACCGTCCTCACCCCGCACGCGGGGGAGCTGGGCCGCCTGCTCGAGCGCGACTCCGAGGAGGTCAATGCTCACCGTCTCGCCGCCGCCAGGGAGGCGGCGACGGCCGCCGGCGCGATCGTCGTCCTCAAGGGCGACGACACGATCGTCACCGACGGCTCCCGCGTGGCCGTCAACGCGCTCTCAGCTCCGGCGCTCGCCACCGCCGGCACCGGCGACGTCCTCTCGGGGATCACCGCCGCCTTCCTCGCCCGCTTCGCCGACCCCTTCACCGCCGTCTGCGCGGCGGTCGTCGGCCATGCCCGCGCCGGCCTCGACGCGGCCGAGCGTGTCGGTGCGGCCGAGTCGGTGATCGCCAGCGACGTGATCGATTCGATCGCCGTCGGGATACGCCCCGACGGGCCGGTCGAATAACCTCGCGCCCATGAAGACCGCCGGAGAGATCATGGACCGCGACGTCCCCACCGTCACCCCCGACGACGACGCCCGCGCCGCGATCGACCTGCTCGCGAAGTCCGATCTCGGGGCGATCCCGGTGGTCGACGGCGACAACAAGGTCGTCGGGATCGTCAGCGAGTCCGACCTGATCATCAGCGAGGAGGAGTCAGACCTCCACCTGCCGCACTACCTCAACATCATGGGCGGCATCGTCTTCGTCGGCTCGATGAAGGGCTTCGAGGAGCGGCTTGACAAAGCCTTCGCGACCAAGGTCTCCGAGCTGATGAGCGCCGACCCGATCGTCGCTCACGACTACGAATCGGCCGACCGGGTGGCGAAGAAGATCGCCGACGAGCACCACAACCACCTGCCGGTGGTCGACGCCGACGGCTGCCTCGCCGGCATGGTCACCAGGGCCGACGCGCTCGCCGCCCTGGTCGCCGACACGGAGTGAGATGACCGGTCACGCGGCCACCTACGCCTGGATGACGCACGCGGAACTTCGCATCTCTGCGTCCTCGGGCTTGCCTTTGGCACCACCAAAGGCTGCGCCCTGCGTCCTTGATCTGCTCGACCGCGCGCGCCCCCAGTCGCAGGTCGCCGTGCAACCGGTCATCTGACCGTGGAGCGGGCGGTCGCCCGAATCGACTTCGGCGCCGTTCGCGCCAACTGCGAGCGGCTGAAAGCCGAGCTCGCGGACGGGGCGGAGCTCTGCGCGGTCGTCAAGGCCGACGGCTACGGCCACGGGGCCGACGGCTGCGCCACGGCGGCGATCGACGGCGGGGCGACGCGGCTGGCGGTGGCGACGGCGGGCGAGGCGGAGCAGATCGGGCGCCGCTTCCAGCACCTGCCGCTGCTGACGATGGGAGCGCTGACCGTCGAGGAGGTCGACGCGGTGATCTCGGCCGGATCGGAACTGGCTGTTTGGCGCGAGGACTTCCGCCGCGTGATCGCGGCGCGGGCGCGGGCGCACGGGCACCGCGCCCGCGTCCACGTCAAGCACGACAGCGGCATGGGAAGGCTGGGGAACGCCGACTCCGGCGAGGTGCTCGCCCTGGTCCGCGCCTGCGCCGAGGACCCGGACCTCGAGCTGGCGGGCATCTGGACCCACTTCGCCACCGCCGACGAACCCGACTCGGCCTACTTCGACGAGCAGCTCGACCGCTTCGAGGAGGTCGCCGCCGCCGTCAAGGCCGAGCACCCGGAGGTCACCGTCCACGCCGCCAACAGCGCCGCCGTCCTCCGCGATAGCCGCTCCCACTTCGACATGGCCCGCTGCGGCGTCGCCGTCTACGGCCTCGATCCCTTCCAGCGCGATCCCGCCGAGCAGGGGCTGCGCCCGGCGCTCTCGCTGCGCTCCCACGTCGCCGACGTCAAGCGCTTCCCTGCCGGCGCCAGCGCCGGCTACGGCCGCAGGTGGAAGGCCGAGGTGGACACCTGGGTCGGCGTCGTCCCGTTCGGCTACGGCGACGGCGTCCGCCGAGCCCTCAGCAACAACGCCGATGTCCTCGTCGCCGGCCGTCGCTTCCCGCTCGTCGGCACCGTCTCGATGGACAACATCACGATCGACCTCGGTCCGGAGACCGACATCGCGCCCGGCGAGGAGGCGGTCCTGATCGGGACCCAGGGGGAGGAGACGATCCTCGCCGAGGAGGTGGCGCGCCGCCTGCAGACCATCAACTATGAGGTCACCTGCGCGATTTCGCCGCGAGTGCCGAGGCGGCCGGCGTGATCGAGGACGCGCCGATCGTCGCCGCGGTCCGTGGCGCCCTCGATGCCGCGGAGGGCATCTGGGTCGTCGGCGGCGCGGTTCGCGATGCCGTCCTCGGCCGCGAGGTGGACGATCTCGACCTCGCCGTCGCTGGCGATCCCGGCACCGCCGCCAGGAAGATCGGCGCGGCGCTGGGCGAGCACGCCTTCGAGCTCTCCGCCGAGTTCGGGACCTGGCGCGTCGTCGCCCGCGAGCGTGATTGGCAGATCGACGTCACCGCCCTGCGCGGCGATTCGATCGAGGCCGACCTGGCGGAGCGCGATTTCACGATCGGGGCGGTGGCGGTCCCGCTTGCAGGCGGCGAGCCGCTCGATCCCTACGCCGGCCTCACCGACCTCGCCGAGAAGCGCCTGCGGGCGGTCGGCGAGGGGAGCTTCGAAGCTGACCCCCTGCGCCTGCTGCGGGCGCCGCGCCTGGCGGCCGAGCTCGACCTCGAGATCGACGAGCGCACCGTCGCCCTTGCCCGAGCCGCCGCCGGCCGGGCCGCCGAGCCGGCGGGGGAGCGGCAGCTCGCAGAGCTTCGGCAGCTGATCGGCGGTCCCGACCCCCTCCGCGGCCTGCGGCTGCTCGGCGACCTCGGTGTCACCGCCATCGTCCTTCCCGAGGTCGAGACCCTGCGCGGGGTAGAGCAAGGCCCGAACCACCACCTCGACGTCTACGACCACACGATCGCCGTGCTTGAGCACACGCTCGAGGTCGAGTCCGACCTGGCGCGGTTCGCCGGCGAGCGCGCCGCCGAGGTGGAGGCGCTGCTCGACGAACCGCTCGCCGATGAGATGACCCGCCGGACCGCCCTGCGCTTCGGAGCCCTCTTCCACGACATCGCCAAGCCGGCGACGAAGGCGGAGCGGGACGGCTTCGTCGGTTTCCGCGGGCACGACCAGGTCGGTGCCGAGGTGATCGGCGGGATCTGCAAACGGCTCCGCGCCAGCCGCCGCCTCACCCAGCACCTGCAGGGTCTGGCGCTGCACCACCTTCGCCTCGGCTTCCTGATCCCTGAGGTGCCACTGCCGCCGCGGCGCGTCCACGCCTACCTGCGCGCCACCGAACCGGTCGCCGTCGACGTCACCCTGCTGACCGTCGCTGACCGCCTCTCCGCCCGCGGCAAGGGTCCGATCGCCTCACCGGAGATGGTCGCCGCCCACCTGCAGCTGGCGCGGGAGATGATCGCCGCCGCGCTCGACTGGCGCCGAGATGGCCCGCCCGCGCCGCTGCTCCGGGGCGACGAGATTGCGGCCGAGCTCGGGATCGAACCCGGACCCGAGCTGGGCTCGGCGCTCGACGAGTTGGAGGCGGCGCAGTATGCAGGCGAAGTGACCGATAGGGCGGGAGCGCTCGAACACCTGCGGCGTTGATATACGCTCCCCGCCGCATGGCCAAAGAGGAAAAGATCGAAATGGAGGGGGAGATCACCGAGGCTCTCCCCAACACGATGTTCCGGGTCAAACTGGACAACGGGCACGACGTGCTCGGCCACATCTCGGGAAAGATGCGCCGCCACTACATCCGCATCCTCCCCGGGGACCGCGTGAAGATCGAGCTTTCTCCGTATGACCTCGACAGAGGTCGCATTACCTACAGGTACAAATAGGCGCTGAAGGCCGTTGGCAGGGAGGGGGCCGGTGGGGGTCCCTGGGAGCACCTCCGCCGGCCCCTCCCATCAAGCGAGCTCCGGTAGCTCGCTGATCACCGAGACCGCAGAAATACGTCTCTACGACACCTTTTTGCGGTCTCGCGATCTGGCCGTCCCCAAGGCGTGTTGGAGGAGGGTGACCGGGCCCTCTACCTGAACCGCGTCAAGCCGGGTCCGCCAGCTCGGCGATCAGGGCTGACCAGGCAAAGTCCTTCGCTCCCAGCCCCTTGCCGTTGCGCGGGTCGTAGTACTCGCGCAGGCCTTCGCGGGCGACGGCGCCGATGACTCCGCTCGCCAGCCGCTCGGCCTCCGCCTCGTAGCCGAGCCGCCGCAGGCCGAGCCAGACCATCCAGGCGGAGTTGATCCAGGTGGGGCCGCGCCAGTAGCGGCGGATCGGGCCGTGGCCGCCGCCGGGTTCGTAGCCACGCTCGCCGACCGCGACCGAGGGCGGCGCCACCGGCGTCCAGAACTCGCCCCCGTCGAGCAGGTGCTCCTCGACCAGCCGCCGGCCGATCTCCTCCGGCAGGTCGGGCAGCGCCAAGGGCGCCAGGGAGGCCCAGGTGACCGTCTCTGGCCGCACAGCGCCCGGCTGCGCCTCGTCGACGAAGAGCCCCCGTCGCTCGTCCCAGAGCCTGTTTACCAGCGCCGGGGTCGCCGAGGGCTGCCCGAGCGCCTGCAGCGAGAGCGACCAGAGCGTGTTGACGAGCGTCTCGCAGAGGACGGGACGCCCCGCGTCGCGGATCCGCCGCGCGTCCCAGCCGAGCCGGCGGTTGCGGTGGACGAGCAGGGGGAAGCCGATGCGGCCGTTGGCGCGCGCTCCCCAGACCTCTTCGAACTTCGGCGAGGCGTCGAGGCCGGACTCGTCGGGCTGGACGATCCACAGCAGCCCGTCGCCCTCGAGGTCACGGTTGGCCCGCAGCCACTCGACCTGCCGCCCGATCCGCGGTTCCTCGGCGGGGTCGCCGACGGCGATCCGCCAGGCCCAGGCGAGCAGCGGCGGCTGGATCGACTCGGTCTGGTGGGCCTTGCGCTCGGCGACGTTGTAGAAGAGCAGCCGCAGCCAGGAGACGTGGCTGCGCCAGAAGATCGTGTGGCCGATGAAGCCGTCGTCGCGCTGCACAGACAGCAGGCTCTCCAGCTCCGCCCGCGCCCGCGCCGGCTCGAAGCGCCGCCAGACGATCGCCGCGAAGCAGGAGTCCCAGTACCACTGCCAGGGATAGCGGCCGGGGCTTGGCTCCGTGTAGCCGAAGGCGACGTCGCCGCGGCGGCCGACGACCCAGTTCTGCCGCAACACCCGCTCGGTCTCGGCGAGGACGGCCCGGCGCTCAGACATTCGTGCGGCGCATCTCCCGCAGTGCCAGGCCGCCGAGCACGACCAGAAGACCGGCCAGCGCCACCAGCCCGGGCCACGTTTCCGCCCAGCTGACCGAGCCGACGAACCCCTGCCGCGCCGCTTCGAGGACGTTGGTCAGCGGGTTGACGTTGGCGACGCTTTCGAGCCAGGGCTGCAGCAGCGCCAGCGGCGCGTAGGCCGGGGTCAGCAGGATCAGCCCCATCATCCCCGCCTGCATCAGCGGCGCCGCCGACTGGCTCTTGAAGTGGAGCGCCAGCATCGAGCCCCAGCAGGCAGCGACCGCCGCCGTCGCCACGACCATCAGGTAACAGATCAGCAGGCCGTCGAGCCCGGGCCACTGGACACCGATCGCGAAGCCGATCGAGAGCACGAAGGTCGCCGGCACCAGCGCCCGCACGCTCGCCGCCAGCACGTTGCCCGAGAGCAGTACCCAGCGGGGGGCGGGGGAGACGAGCAGGCGGTCGACCCAGCCCGCTTCGTAGTCGCGGGCCAGGTTGACTCCCGCCGCGGCGCCGGTGAAGCCGGCCCCCTGCAACATGCTGACCGGGACGATGAAACTCTCGTACGAGCCGGTTTCGAACCCGCGCAGCTGGGTCAGGGCGCCGAAGACGCCGTTGAGGCCGAGGAAGAAGATCGTCGGCGCCAGGACGCCGGGAATCGCCGCGCCCGGGACCCGGATCAGCTCGTTCTTGGCCCGCGCCATCAGCGCCGCGATGGTCGCCAGGTCGGCCCGCCAGGAGGATGCCGCCGCCGCTTCCATCAGCCCACCCGCAGCCGGTGTTTGAGGGCGCGGGCGCTGAGCACGAGGCCGAGGGCGATGATCCCGGCGATCGCCGTCACCGCCTCCAGCGTCTGGGTCAGGTCGACGCCGGCGATGATCGGCCCCCGCACCCCTTCGACGATGAAGCTGAACGGGTTGTATTCGGCGATCGTCCGTGCCGGCTCGACCATCAGCGCCTGCGGGAAGAAGGCCGAGGAGAGGAAGAGGACGACGAGGACCAGCGGGAAGAGGCCTTGGACGACGCTGGCGCTGCCGGTCTGCAGGGCGATCGCGGCGCCGATCCCCCCGACCGCGAGCGCCGAGGCGGTGATCAGCGCCATCGCCAGTAGCGCCCCGGGGACGCCGCCCTCGATGTCGGCGCCGAAGATCAGCCCGATCGCGAGAAACCAGATCGAGGCGAAGAGGCCCAGCGCCGCCGTCCCCGCCAGCCGGCCGAGGACGATCGCGAAGCGGGGGATCGGCGCCGCGAAGAGGCGGTCGGTGAAGCCCATCTCGATGTCGACGGCGAAGGCGATGCCGCCGCTGTTGCCGGCCAGCATCATCGACTGCATCATCGAGCCGGCGAGCATGAACTGGAGGAAGCTCTGGACCGGCGGAAAGCCGGGGAGTTCGATTCCCGCACCGGCGCCGCCCGTCTGGATCGCCAGCAGCAGGGTGGGGAAGACGACGATCGGGCTGATCAGCTGCGGCCGGCGGAAGGTCTGGCGGATCGAGCGGGCGCCGAGCGCCCGCACCACCCGCCCGGTGGCGGCGAGGTCGCTCATGCCGGCGAGCGCTCCCCGCTCTCCTCGCCGGCCTCCTCCTTTTCGAGGTGGTAGCCGGTCTTGTCAACGAAGACGTCGTCGAGGGTCGGCCGCACCAGCTCCAGCGACTCGACCTCGATCCCGGCCTCGTCGAGGGCGCGGACGACCCGCGGGATTTCGGCGCTCCCCTGCGCGACCTCGACCAGCACCCGCTTGCCGTCCTTCGGCGGCAGCAGCTTGCCGATCTCGGCCAGGACCCGCTCGGCCTCGGCCACCGCGCCCGCGCCGACCCCCAGCTCGATGTGGGGGTTCCCGACCTCGGCCTTCAGCTCTGACGGCGTCCCCTCGGCGACGATCCGGCCGTTGTCGATGATGCCGACGTTGTCGGCCAGCTGGTCGGCCTCCTCCAGGTACTGGGTGGTGAGGAAGACGGTGGTGCCGTCGTCATTTAGCGCCCGCACCTCCTCCCAGATCGTTTTCCGGCTCACCGGGTCGAGGCCCGTGGTCGGCTCGTCGAGGAAGAGGACGCGCGGTTCGTGGACGAGCGCGGCAGCGAGGTCGAGGCGACGCTGCATCCCGCCCGAGTAGGTGCCGACCCGGCGGTCGGCAGCGGCTGCGAGGTCGACCCGTTCGAGCAGCGAGTCGGCCCGCTTGCGGCCCTCGACCGGCGGCAGCCCCTGCAGCGTCGCCTGCAGCCGGATCAGCTCCCGCCCGGTCATCAGCGGGTCGAGCGCCGCTTCCTGCAGGGCGACCCCGATCGAGGCGCGGACCTGCCGCGCCTCGGAGACGACGTCGTGGCCGGCGACGCTCGCCCGGCCACCGGTGGGGAGCAGAAGCGTCGTCAGCATCCGCACGGTCGTCGTCTTGCCGGCGCCGTTGGGGCCGAGAAAGCCGTAGATCTCGCCCTCCTCGACCGCGAGGTCGATTCCCTGCACGGCCCGGAACTCGCCGAAGGCGCGCTCGAGGCCGGCGACGACGATGGCGGGCACCGCTAGGCCTCCAGGGACTCGACGCCGCGCGCGGGCGGCGGCGTCGCTTCGACCCAGCGGCGCTCGTTGGCACCCTCGAGCGCCTCGGCGGCGTCGAGCAGCAGCTCGTCGCGCCCCCAGGCCGCCTGCAGCTGCAGACCGATCGGCAGCCCCTCGGAGGAGCCGACCGGGACGCTGATCGCCGGGATCCCGGTGAGGTTGGCGAGGGCGCCGCCGCGGACGTTGGCTTCGTCGGCGGTCAGGGTCCCGGAGGGCAGCTCGACGAGCGGCGCCTCCAGCGGCGGCGCCACCGCGGGCACGGTCGGCCAGGCGATCACGTCGACCTGCTCGAAGACGGCGGCGAGGGTGTGGCGGGCCAGCGTCCGCAGCTGCCCGGCCTTGATCGTCGCCACCGCCGGCAGCAGGACGCGGTACTTGAGCAGGCCGCGCCCCAGCGGGCTCAGCTCCGGGTCGAGTTCGTTGAGGCGCTGGGGGGTGATGCCGCCGAGGCTCTCGCTGTTGGCGATCAGCACCGTCGCCAGGGTCGCCGCCGCCAGTTCGGGCAGCTCGATCTCGACCACTTCGCCGCCCGTCGCCGCGCGCAGGTCCTCGATCGCCGCCTCGCAGGCCTCGTGCACGGCGGGCGCGACGTCCTCGGAGACCTCGTCGCGGACGACGCCGATCCGCAGCGCCGGCGGCCGGCCGGCCACGAGCTCTTCGCCGAAGAGGGCCGAGTCGAGGAGGCGGCAGTCGGCGGCGTCGGCGCAGAGGGCGCCGGAGACGATCGTCGTCGAGAGCTCGGCCATGTGGTGCCCGGACATCGCCGAGCGGCCGAAGGTGGGCTTGAGGCCGGTGAGCCCGCAGTAGGCGGCGGGGTAGCGGATCGAGCCGATCCCGTCGGCGCCGACGGCGCCGGCGACCAGCCGCGCCGCGACCGCCGAGGCGGGGCCGCTGGAAGAGCCACCCGGGCAGCGCTCGGGGTTCCAGGGGTTGCGGGCAGGCCCGTAGACGGAGACGTTGCCGGTGCTGCTGGCCCCGAGCTCGTGCATGTTGCCGACCCCGACGACGACGGCGCCGGCGTCGCGCAGCGCCCGGTAGGGGCCGGACTCGCCCGGCTCGGCGTGGGCGATCATGTCGGCGGCGCCGAAGCGCTGCGCCCGCCAGGGCAGCGGCCACTCGTCCTTGATCACGATCGGGACGCCGTGGAGCGGGCCGGGAGGCGCCGCGGCGAGCATCTCCCGCGAGCGCTCCGGAAAGGTCTCGACGACCGCGTTCAGGGCCGGGTTGCGCTCCTCGATCCGGCCCAGCGTCGCCTCCAGCAACTCGGCCGCGTCGGCTTCGCCGGCGGCGATCGCCGCCGCCTGCTCGCGCAGCGGGAGGTCGAGCGCCCCGCTCATCGGCTCGGCGGCGCCTGCGAGAGGTCGGGATTGCGCTCCACCGGGATCGCGCTGGTATCGAGCGAGAGCAGCTCGAGGATCGGCGGCCAGAAGAGCTGATGGGCGGCGCCCATCACCGCCAGCTCGATCTCGTCGGCCTCGATTCCGAGCGCGGCGAGGCCGGCGGGGATGAAGTCTTGGCTCGTCTCGGCGTCCATCAGGGACCGCCAACCCTATCTAGGCAGGGCCTGGCGCTTGGCCGGGATCGTGCAGAAGGGTCACTTACGGCGCATCCGACTGGCGCGGACGGCAAGATTGGCGCCGCAACTGGGTCCTCGGGGCCGTGTTGCCTGATCGATGCCGTTCGCAGAAGCCAAAACCACCCACCGGCGCCTCTGGGCGCTGCTCGGCGCTGCCTGCCTGCTGGCCGGCCTGGTCGCGGCCCTCGCGCCCGGTGCCGCCGACTCGGCGCCGCTGCGGGTCGTCGTCCTCGGGCAGACCTCGGAAACGCCGCCCCCCTCGTGCCCAGGCAAAATCGTCAACAACGTCGAGCTCACCCCCTGCCGGGTCGAGGGACACGTGACCGGCTTTCAGTCGATCGCCGACGGGGTCGCCCGCCCGTTCGAGGCTCCCTTCGAAGGCAAGGTCATCGCCTGGTCGATCACCCTGGCCAAGCCCTCGACCAAGGAAACGAAAACCACCACCGACGAGGTGGGCTTCTTCAACGACTTCCTCGGCACGCCCTCGCAGGCCCGGATCGGCATCCTGCGCCCGGTCGAAGGCTCGAAGCCGCCGAAATACACGCTCGTGCGTCAGAGCCCGGTCGAGACCCTCAACCCCTACTTCGGCAGCACCCCCGTCTTCGCCCTCGACCACCCGCTGACCGTCCTCAAGGGTCAGATCGTGGCGCTGACGATCCCCACCTGGGCGCCGATGTTCGCCCTCAACCTCTCGCCGGAAAACACCTGGCGCGGTAGCCGTCTCCCCGAACACTGCATCTCCAGAGAAGACGTCCAGGGCGAACATCCCCAGCAGGGCGTCGGCAAGACCAAGACCTACGGCTGTTACTACTCCGAAGCGCGCCTGCTCTACACGGCGACGCTCGTTAAGAAGCCCTAACGCGGGCTGGCCAAGCAGTTCAAGGACGCAGGGAGCGCCGCGTGCTCCGCACGCAAGCGACTGAGGACGCCGAAATGCGCCGGCCAGAGCGCGTTAGAGCGCTTCTTGGCGGAGCCCGCAGTATGGGCAGTCGCTGACGTCCAGGCCGATCAGCTGGTCGCAGCGACGGCAGGCGCGGAGGTTCTCGGGGCTGCGCGGCAGCGACGAGGCCGAAGGCGCGAGGGGGAGGACCTTCGCGACCGGCTCCATCTCCTCGCCGGTCTCGCGGTCGACGTAGATCGCGCCGGGCTCGGCGTGGGCGATCGCCTCGCGACCGGAGGCCGTGGCGCGCATGCGGTAGAGCTGCTTCTCGTTCATCGCCGGGGAGACTAATACCTTGGGCGGCTCCGATGCGCGTCCTCGTCTTCCACGGCTACATGCTGCGCGGCACCGGCAGCAACATCTACAACGTCAACCTGGCGCGGGCGCTGGCCCGCCTGGGGCACGAGGTGCACCTGCTCTGTCAGGACCGCGAGGTGCGGGTCGAGGGCGTCGAGATACACAACCCCGAGATCGGCGGCCTCCTACCGGTCTACGTCAAGGACCCCTACGAGGGGTTCGAGGTGAAGACCTTTCCCGAACTCAGCGAGGCCGAGCTCGATCGCTATACCGAGGCCAACGTCGCCGCCGTTCGCGCAGTAGCCGAGCGAGCGGGAGGAATCGAGCTCGCGCTCGCCAACCACCTGGTGATGGGCCCGGCGATCCTCGCCCGCGCCGACGTCGCCCCGTTCGCGGCAAAGATCCACGGCTCGGCACTCGAGTACACGGTCAAACCCCACCTGCGCTTCCTCCCGTACGCCCGCGAGGGGATGGAGGCGGCGCAGGGGGTCCTGATCGGCTCCGCCCACACCGCCGAGTCGCTCTGGGCGACGCTCCACGACCTTCCCGGGCTGCGGGAGAAGACGCGGCTGGGGCCGCCCGGCGTCGACGTCGAGGAGTTCGCGCCCGGGGGTGCGCGCGAGGATCTCGTCGCCTACGTCGGCAAGCTGATCGTCTCCAAGGGCGTCGACCTACTGCTCGCCGCCTGGCCGCTGGTCCGCGCCGAGCACCCGCGGGCGCGACTCGAGGTCGCCGGCTTCGGCGCCTACGAGGAGGGATTGCGGCGGCTGCTGGCGGCGCTGGAGCGGGGCGACCTCGACGACGCCCGCGAGGTTGCACGGTTCGGTTGGGCGCTCGAGGGAGGAGAGGAGAAGCTGCTGCCGATCCTCTCGGCCTTCCTCGCCGACCCTCCCGTCGGCTATGCCGAGATGGCCCGCGCCGCCGCCGGCTCGGTCGAGTTCGTCGGCCGCCTCGAGCACAGCGAGGTCGCCGATTTCTTCCCGCGTGCCCAGGCGATGGTCATGCCCAGCACCTTCCCCGAGGCCTTCGGCATGGTCGCGGTCGAGGCCGCCGCCTGCGGCACGCTGCCGGTCTCGGCCGGCCACTCGGGCATGCTCGAGGTCTCGCGGCAGCTGCAGGCCGACCTGCCGGAGGAGGTGGGGGAGCTGACCTCCTTCCCGGTCGCCCCGGGCGCCGTCGAGGCGGTCGCGGGGCGGCTGAGCGCCTGGCTGGCGCTGCCGGAGACCGAGCGGGAGCAGGCTCGCCGGCGTCTGGTCGGGACGGTTGCACGGCTCTGGAGCTGGGAAGGCGTCGCCCGCGGGGTGCTTGCCGCCGCCGCGGGGGAGCTGGAGGATCTGCCCCGACCCGAGGTCTAGTGCCGACTGTCACCTGGGGGCGGCAAAGCCTCCCGCCGCCGCTTCAATAGAATGCCCGCCGCCCCAATGTACGGCCGCCTGCCCATAGTGAAGATGCTGCTGGTGACGATCGCCTCGACGGTCGTCATCTCGGCGATAATGGTGCCGATCAACTGGAACGGCCAGGAGGCCTCTACCGCCGCTCCGAAGATCGATCATCTGCTCAACGTGATGATCGTCCTCTCGTCGTTCGTCTTCTCGCTGGTCATGGTGATGCTCTTTTACGCGCTCTGGAAATTCAAAGCCAAGCCCGGCGACGAATCCGACGGCGAGCCGATCCACGGCAACACGCGGCTGGAGATCGCCTGGACCCTGATCCCGACGATCATCGTCCTCTTCGCCGGCGGCTACAGCTGGAAGGTGCTCGACGAGATCGAAGAGCCGGCCGCCAAACACCTGACCGTCTCCGTCTTCTCCCAGCAGTACGCCTGGAGCTTCGCCTACCCGGGCAAAGAATATGCCTGGAGCGAAGGCGAGCTGCACGTCCCGGTCGACAGGCAGGTGGTCTTCAAGATGCACGCGATGGACGTGATCCACTCCTTCTGGGTGCCCGAGTGGCGGATCAAGAAAGACAACGTCCCCGGGATCACGACGACGGCGATCGTCACCCCCGACAAGGTCGGCACCTACCAGCTGGTCTGCACCGAGCTCTGCGGGTTTGGCCACGCGACGATGCGCGCCAAAGTGGTCGTCGAGTCGCCCGCTAAATTCAACGAATGGGTCGAAGGCCTCGACCAGAAACTTCCCGAAGCAATGAAAAAAGTTCTTGAAGACACGACTACCGAGAACCCGCCGGCCCTGGGCGCCGGAGGGGCATAATTGAGCTGATGGTCGCCGCGATCAAGAATCCCGGCTGGTGGCGCGGGCTCTTCGGAGCCATCGCCTTCGGCGCCTTCGGCTTCGGCCTCGTCATCGCCCTGCGGGCGATCTCCGACCTGCCGCTCTACCAGACCGAACAGACCGGCTACCCGCACGTGATCGTGCCCGCGATCACGGCTCCGCTCGGCTTCCTCTGGGGCTTCGGCTGCTTCGACTACTGGCTGCGCTGGGCGATCGGGATGCCGACGATCCCCGAGGACCACTCCCAGCACGGCGCCAAGAGCTGGAAGGACTACTTCCGCTTCAACACCGACCACAAGGTGATCGGCGTCCAGTACGTCGTCACCACCTTCATCTTCTTCTTCCTCGGCGGCCTGATGGCAATGCTGATCCGGGCCGAGCTCGCCCAACCGGGCACCCAGATCGTCGAAGCGTCGACCTACAACAGCCTCTTCTCGACCCACGCGGTGCTGATGATCTTCGTCTTCGTGATCCCGGTCTTCGCCGGCCTCGCGAACTACGTCCTGCCGCTGATGATCGGCGCTCCCGACATGGCCTTCCCGCGCCTCAACGCCCTCAGCTTCTGGATGCTGCCGCTGGCAGGCCTCCTCTTCATCGGCAGCTTCCTCGCCCCGGGCGGCGCCTTCGACGCCGGCTGGACCGGCTACGCGCCGCTCTCGACCGGGGCGCCGCTGGGGCAGTCCTTCTTCAACCTCGGAGTCCAGTTCGCCGGCGCCTCGTCGATTGCCACGGCGCTCAACTTCCTGGTCACGATCATCACCATGCGTGCGCCCGGGATGACCTTCTGGCGGATGCCGCTGCTGGTCTGGGCAAACCTCTCGACCTCGCTGCTGGTCGTCGCTGCGACCCCGTTCATCGCCGGCGTCCAGTTCATGGTCCTCTTCGACCGCGCCCTGCACACCAACTTCTTCGACTTCAGCGCCGGCGGGGACGTGATCAGCTACCAGCACATCTTCTGGTTCTACTCCCACCCGGCGGTCTACATCATGATGCTGCCCGGGTTCGGGATCGTCTCCGAGGTCATATCGACCCATGCCCGCAAGCCGATCTTCGGCTACCGATTGATGGCGCTGGCGCTGATCGGGATCGTCGTCCTCAGCTACTCGGTCTGGGCGCACCATATGTTCGTCGCCGGGATGTTCTCCTGGCTGCGGGTGCCGATGATGATCACCACCCTGCTGATCGCGGTGCCGACCGGAATCAAGATCTTCTCCTGGCTGGGCACGCTCTACTTCGGGAAAATCCATACCTATTCGACGGCGATGCTGTTCGCGCTCGCCTTCATCGTCACCTTCACGATCGGCGGGATCAGTGGCGTGATGCTCGGCATGGTGCCGATCGACATCCACGTCTCCGACACCTACTTCATCGTCGCCCACATCCACTTCGTTCTCTTCGGCGGCTCGGTCTTCACGATCTTCGCCGGCGTCTACCACTGGTTCCCGAAGATGACGGGCCGAATGTACGACGAGAAACTCGGCCGCGTCCACTTCTGGGGCACCCTGATCGGCACCTGGGGCACCTTCATCCCGATGCACTGGGTCGGGATGGACGGGATGCCGCGCCGCGTCGCCGACTACGCCGACCAGTTCGGCAACTGGAACCTGCTGATCAGCTGCTTCGCCTTCATGCTCGGTGCGATCCAGCTCGTCTTCGTCTACAACATGGTCGTCAGCTGGCGCTACGGCCCCAAAGCCGGCCCCAACCCGTGGCGGGCCAACTCGATCGAGTGGCAGGTCTCCTCACCGCCCCCGATCTTCAACTTCACCGAGATCCCGCGCGTCGTCGGCGGGCCCTACGAGTACGGGATCCCTGGTGCCAAACACGCGATCATGGCCGGCGAAGGGACCGAGGGCGCCGAGGTTCCCGCCGGTGAGAGAAGCGCGGTGGGTACCGGTTCATGAGCCCTGAGGTGGCTGACGAGCGCAGGCCTCTGCTGGTCTTCCTCAACGAGGTGGCCGGTGGACGCAAGCTGCTGCAAGCGGTGCGTGAGCGCCAGGGCCAGGTGTCCGGCGTCGTCGTCACCGCCCCCCAGAACCAGCCTTCGGTCGGCCAGCTGATCGACGCCGGCGAAATCCGCGAGGCCGCTCGCGCCCGCGTCGAGGTGACGATGGCGCTGCTGAGCGAGTTCGGGATCGAGTCGGTCGGCGAGGTGATGGACCCCGAGCCAGCGCTTGCTCTCGACGACGCTGTCCGCGCCCATCGCCCCGGCGAGGTGCTCCTCTCCTGCCTTTCGGACACCCGCTTCGGCTTCATGCGCCGCGACCTCGTCGAGTGGGTGCGCGAGCGGCTCGAACCCGAGGTGAAGCTGACCCACATCCCGGTCCGGATCGAAGACGACGCCGTCCGCTGGGACCTCAACCACACCCTTGTCGTCGCGACCAAGACTGTCGCCGCTCCCGATCTGATCAACCGGATGAAGGAGCGCGCCGCGATTCGGCCGCACCGTTTCACGATCATCTGCCCGCGGGCCGAGGACGTCAGCGAGGCGCAGGTCGTCCGCGACCTCGCTTCGACCCTGGCTGAGCTCTACCGGGGCGACATCGACGCCACCGGCCAGCCGATGAGCCCCGACCCCTTCTACGCGGTCAAGAATGGGATCGAGCACTACCGGATCGACGACATCCTCATTTCCACCTTCGCCGGCGAGGGCTCGCAGTGGCTCGAGGATGACTTGATCGGCCGGGTCCGCGAGATCACCGACAAGTCCGTCGAGCACATCGAGGTCGGCCGGCCCGCCACCGCGGTCGCCGCCGCCGTCGCCGAAGGGGAGGCAAGCTGATGGAGAGCGCGACCGTAGCCGTCGGTCACGGCCACGCCGATCACCACGGTCCGCCCGAGGCGAACCAGAGCTCGCGAATCGACCGCCAGACGCTCGGCATCCTCCTCTTCATCGTCTCCGAGGTGATGCTGTTCGGCGCTTTCTTCGCCTCTTACTTCTTCCTCCGGGTCGTCGTCGATCCGGCGAGCTGGCCGCCGCATCCCTACAAGCTGCCGGTTGCGGTGGCGGGGATGAACACGGCGATCCTCGTCTCCTCGAGCTTCACGGTCCACTACGCCCTCGAGTCGATCCGGCGCGGCAACCGCCGGGGCCTCAAATTGGGCCTGGTTGCGACCTGGCTCCTGGGCGCAACCTTCCTTTTCATCCAGATCAACGAGTACGTGCACCTCGGCTTCAGCGCCCGCACCTTCAGCTTCGGCTCAATCTTCTACAGCCTTACCGGCCTCCACGGAGCTCACGTCTTCGTCGGCCTGATGCTGCTCTCATTCGCGACGATCCGCGCCTTCCGCGGCCATTTCGGCCCCGAGGAGAAGGACCACCTGGGCGTCGAGGTGCCAGGCATCTACTGGCACTTCGTCGACATCATGTGGCTCATCGTGTACGTCACGGTCTACATCCTCTGAGGCGGCTGCAAATCTGCGCCTGGGGGTGTCCTCGGTCGGTCGTGTGCAGAGCACACTTCCCTCCCTGCGTCCTACACAGGCTTGATTTTCACGGCCTCAGGAGTGCAAGGTGAGGCTGAACGAGGCCGCAGTGTTCAGGTGGGTCGTGATCGTCGGAGTCGCGGCCGCTGCGGTGATCTCCGTAACCCTGCTGACGCGGCCGCTGGTGGGGTCGCTGCTCGGCCTCATGCTCGTGATCGCCGCCTGCATCCATGGATATCGATGGATGGTGCAGAGGCGACGCAAAGTCGGCACGAAGGATTTACCTTCGTAGACAAAATGTTGCATTTGCCTCTGTAGTCTGGAAGCATGCAGATGATGACCGAGAGCAGGACCGATGCACGGCTCGACGAGCTAACGGACAAGGTGGATGAGGGATTCCGGGAAGTCGCCGAAGGGTTCGAAGCCGTTGCCCAGCAATTCGAGAAGATCGATGCGCGGTTCGAGAAGATCGATGAGCGGTTCGGAGCGATCGACGAGCGCTTCAATCGGCTCGAAGCCAAAGTCATTACCCGTGAGGAGTTCGATCGGCGATTCGAGGAAGTCAATCAACGGCTGGATCGTTCAAACCACCGCATCGAACAGATGGATTCACGCGTCTTCGCGATGAGTCGCTCCATAGTGGTCCGCGCTTTTGCGCTGTCCTCGTCGATGATCGCCGGCTTCGGTGTTTTTGCCGCGGTGATAGCGGCAAAGCTCTAGCGTCGCCAGCGTCAGCGCGATCGGGACCGTTGCCGGGGTCTCGTCGACGAAGAAGAAGAGCAGGTCCCAGGCTGGACAGATGAGGGCTGCAAGTAGGGCTCCCTGCAGCTGCAGCCGGCGGTCGGAGGCGAGGAGGGCGCCGAGGACGGCGGCGACGTAGAGGTCGCCGAAACCCATCACCGCCGAGCCGAAGGAGGCGAGCTGCAGGCGCGGAAGGTCGGCGGCTGGGGCGGCGGCGTTGAGGATGGCGTTGGGTTCCTGGAGGAGGTTGGAGAAGACCAGCCAGGCGTCGATCGCCGCCATCGCGTAGACCCCCAGCTTCAGCCAGCGAGGTGGGACGACACAGGCCGTCAGCCAGCCGAGGGTGACGCAGGAGAGGGCCGAGAGCGTTAGCGCCGCCGTTTCGCCGCTGAGCGCGTCCTGGCGCGCCCAAGCAAGGGCGAAGAGGGGGATGACGGCTAGCGCAAGGAGCGGCCGGGTGCCCCGTACAAGCCAGGCCAATGCCGCGGCGGCCAGCGGCGGCACCGCCACCAGCGCCAGATAGGTGAGGAAGCTGGCGCTGGCCGATTCCAGGGCCACGCCGGAGATGACGACCACGATCGAGAGCGGCAGGACGAGCGCCCACCAGCGGCTCTGCAGGCGTTTTAGGACGGTCTGGGAGGGAGCCGTGGGAGCCGCGACGAGGACAGCCTGGACGAGGCTGAGGGCTCCGATCGAGAACCAGAAGGGAAGCAAGCCCTAGAGGGAGCCCGCGGCTGCCGCGGTCGGGCTCTCGCGCTCCTTCGAGGCCGCGCCCGTGGGCAGGCGCCGGGGCTCGAGGCGACCTGCCGCCGCCACCGTCCAGAGCATCGCCAGCCAGTTGGCGGTGGCGACGCCGACGTGGACCCAGACGATCCCCGCCGGCAGTTCCAAGGCCCACTGGATGCCGCCGATCGCCCCCTGCAGGGCAAGGAGGGCGATCACCAGGGTCAGCGGCTTCAGCGCCCTCCCATCGGCGCCTGGGCGGCGCAACAGGAACCAGACGGCGATGGCGGCGAGGCCGTAGACGGCGGCGATCGCGGCGTGGCGCTGGACGACCCATTCCAGGGTCCCGTTCCCCTCGAAGTCGAAACGATGGACGAGCTGCCCTTCGTGAGCCCCGGCATGCGGCCCGGAGGCCGTCGCGATCGTCCCCGCCAGGATCGTCAGCTGCCCCATCGGGATCAGCCCCCGCACCGCCCACACACTGAGCCGATCGCTGGAGCGCCGCCGCTCCCACGGTTCATAGCGGGAGCACCAGGCGAGCGCGAAGGCCGCGTCCAGCAGCATCATCGAGAGGATGAAGTGGGACATCACCAAGCCCGGAGCGAGGTGGTACTTGACGACGAGCGCGCCGAGGATGGCCTGGCCGATCACGCCGAGGGGAAGGAGGGCACCGAAGAGGGCGAGGTGCCAGCGGTAGGGGCGGCGGAACCAGGCGAGGACGCTGGCGGCGATCACCGCGAAGCCGACGAAGCCGGTGAGCACCCGGTTGCCGTACTCGATCACGGCGTGGGATTCGAGCGGCGGCGTCGCCCCGCCGTAGCATTTCGGCCAGTCCGGGCAGCCGAGCCCGGAGCCCGTCAGCCGCACCCCGGCGCCGGTGAGGACGATCAGCGCCAGGGCCGCCAGGGCGACGGCCGTTACCTGTGCGTAGCGAGTGGGTGAGACCTCGAACCGGCTGCGTTCACGCATCGGCCCTAATCATCGCAGTGGAGCGTCAGCCCTTGGATTTCCCGCCCGCAGGCGAGTTTTCGATCAGGTATTCGATCAGGTCTTCGAGTTCTTTACCGCTGAGGACTTCGCCGAAGTTCTGCGGCATCACGTTCGGCGGGTAGCCCTTGGCGATTTCGTTGTTCGGTTCGACGATCATTTCTTCGATCTTGGCGGAGTCGTCGCCGGACACCAGGACTTCGTCCAGGTTGGGGCCGGTGACGCCGCCCGATTCAGCGGCTTCGAAGGTGTGGCAGTTGCCGCACCCGTTGTTGGCGAAGACCTGTGCGCCTGGGCCTCCGGGCACCTGCGGAGGTGCGGCTCCGGGGACGCCGGCCCATTCGCCGACGTAGGCGGCGACGTCGTCGAGGTCCTGGCCGGAGACGATGTCGGCCGGCATCGAAACCGCCTGGTTGCCGTTGCTGGGACGTGGGTACTCGACCTGCGCCTTGACGACCCCCTCGATCGTGTCCGAGTCGTTCCCTTCTGCGCGCGCCGCGGCGAAAGCATGGTCCAGATTGGGGCCGACCTGGGCGGTGCTTCCCGCCTGCGCAAGCGAGTGGCAGGTACCGCACTTGATGCGGAAGAGATCGCGGCCCCGCTGCGGGTCAGGGTTGCTGGTGCCGCAGCCGGAAGCAGCCGCCGCAAGGGCGATCAGGGCCACGAGGGCGAGCAGCGGGGTGATGAGTTTCCGAGCGCGAGCCATGGGGTGCAATGCCGGCGGAAGTCTATATGTCGGCGCCCGCGGGAAGCGTGACGCGGAGGCGGCTGCGTCGGGTAATCTTGAGTCGATTAGCACTAAGTTGGAAACAAGCGCACGGGGAGGCCGCAGATGCAGGTGAAGGACGGGATGTCGGAGGTCACGCTGACCGTGGGCCCGTCTCACACGTTGCGCGAGGCGGCGGCGAAGATGGTCGAGAAAGGCACCGGTGCGGCGCTGGTGATCGACGCCGAGCTGCCCGCCCCGTCGATCGTCACCGAGCGGGATCTGCTGATCTCGGTCGCCCGCGGACAGGACCCGGCGATGGAGCGGGTGGCCGACCACATGAGCGAGGGCGTCCTCAGCGCCGCCCCCGACTGGAGCCTCGAGCGGGCGGCGGCTGAGATGTCGCGCCGCAACGTCCGCCACCTCGTCGTCTTCGACGGCGGCGACCCGATCGGCGTCCTCTCGATGCGCGACATCGTCCGCTGCTGGACCTCGGACGGCGCCACGTCCGAAATGCCGTTACCCAGCTAAGAGGGCGCCTGAGAGGCTCTAAGCCTTCGGAGGACCGCTGATGGTTTCGACCGGCAACGCCGCTCCCCGCGTCTCCTGACGGCGCGGGAGGCGGTAGTAGTCGCGGGCCGAGCCGCGGACGATGCTGCGGAGGGCGGCGAGCAGGAAGATCGCGCCGAAAAGCGCCCAGACCTTGGGCGCGAAGATGAACCCGGAGGCGAAGGTGCCGCAGATCAGCCCCAGCGCGCCGAGGGCGAAAAAGGCCGGCGCCCAGGAGGGACGCGGCGCGTAGATCGTCTCGCCGGGCTCGGGAATGTGTCGATGCTCAGCCATCGTCCTACTGGGCGATGTAGAGGAAGGCGGCGACGAAGCTGAGGGCGAAGATGCCGGCGGCGATGCCACCTGCGACCAGCCCCGCTTTCAGCTGCCGACGTGCGGTCTCACGGTCCATGAGGACGGAGTTCTATCAGGCCGCCCCGGCGGGTGTGCCGCTGCTCAAACGTTGGCCGCGACGGCCATCGAGAGGAAAAGCAGCGCCAGGTAGCCGAGGGAGAAGAGGTAGGTGCGGAGTGCCCAGCGGCGGTCGCCGGCGCGGAGGAGGCGGAAGGCGAAGTAGATGAAGCCGGCGCCGAGGAGGATCGAGGGGACGACGTAGACGACGCCGAGGCCGCCGGCGCAGAAGGGGAGCTGGGTGACGGCGTAGAGGAGGACGGTGTAGAGGAGGATCTGGCGGCGGGTCTCCTGCTCGCCCCGGACCACCGGCAGCATCGGGATGCCGGCCCTCGCGTACTCGTCCTTCATCAGCAGCGAGAGGGCCCAGAAGTGGGGCGGGGTCCAGAAGAAGACGATCGCGAACATGATGAAGGCCATGCCGCTGAGCTCGCCGGTGACCGCGGCCCAGGCGACCAGGGGCGGAACCGCGCCGGCGGCGCCGCCGATGACGATGTTCTGCGGCGTCCGCCGCTTCAGCCAGAGCGTGTAGACGCCGACGTAGCCGACGAAGCCGCTGAGCGAGAGCGAGGCCGCCAGCGGGTTGATCGCTAGCGACATCAGCAGGAAGGAAGAGGCGGCGAGGGTGAGCCCGAAGATCGTTCCCGCCCGCGGCGAGATCCGGCCGGCGGCGATCGGCCGGTCGGCAGTGCGGGCCATCGTCCGGTCGATGTCGCGGTCGACGACGTGGTTGATCGCGCCGGCGCCGCCGGCGGAGAGGGCGCCGCCGAGGCAGGTGAGGAAGATCAGGCCGAGCGAGGGATCGCCGGCCACGTACATCGTCGTCACCGTCGTGAACAGCAGCAGCGACTGCACCTTCGGCTTGGTCAGCGTCAGGTAGTCGCGAACGACGGTGGGCAGGACCGATCGGGTGGCAGCCGTCGGGTTGGGCGCGGTCTGCGCGCCGGCGCCGGATTGCATGGGGCTCAGGCTACCGGCTGCGATTCGCGCGCCGCGGCCTCCTGGCTGCGGCGGGTGCGATGGCCGATCGCCTCACGGATGTCGCGCAACGGGCGGGCGCTGCGGACGTCGGGGAGGACGTCGAAGTTGTGCGGCTCCGGCGGCGAGAGGGTGAACCACTCGAGGGTGTCGCCGCCCCATGGGTCGTGACCGGCCTCGGGGCCGTTGGTGCGGCTGAAGATCGCGTTGAGGATCGTCAGGAGGATGCCGACGAAGAGGATGAAGACCCCGATCGAGGAGATCACGTTGTAGGCGGTGACGCCGGTGTTGTCGAAGTACTTGTAGGCATCGACGACCTGGCCCTCGCCGGCGCCGGCGAAGAAGAGCGGCACGAAGCCGACCAGGAGGCCGACGAGGATCGTCCAGAAGGAGATCCGGGCGAGGCTCTCGCCCATCGTCCGGCCGGTCATCTTCGGGAACCAGAAGTGCAGCGCCGCGAAGCCGCCGAAGACGGAACCCCCGATCAGCGCGAAGTGGGTGGCGGCGGTCGAATCGGTGGTGTTGTGCAACTGCCAGGCGGCGGCGACCAGCGAGTGGCAAAGCTCGGCCGCGAGCCCGATCCCGATCGCGAAGAGGGCACCGAAGGCGAACAGCAGCGGCGCCCGCATCCGCAGGGTGCCACCGGCCATCGTCGCGACCAGGTTGAAGATGACGAGGCCGAAGGGGACGATCAGGGCCAGCGAGACGAGCATCGCGAAGTACATCCAGCCGATCCCGATCGGGGCGGTGAGCATGTTCTGCATCCAGGCGAGGGTGCCGAGGACGGCGATCGCGGCCAGAGCTGCCATCACCACGGTGCGGTTGAAGAGTGGTTTGCGGGCGAAGGTGGCGGCGATTTCGGCGATCGCGCCGAAGGCGAAGATCAGGATCAGCATGTAGAAGCCGGTGTAGAAGATCCAGCTCAGGTGCTGCCAGAGCAGCGGCGCCCCGCCGGAGCCGTCGGCGAAGAAGATTCCGTCGTAGTTGCGGTCGATCATCAGCATCGTCAGCGCCGCCAGGAAGATCGGGCCGATCACGACCAGCAGCCAGGAGCAGACGGCCGCCGCCCAGGCGAAGACGGGAAGCCGCCGCCAGGCCATCCCCGGCGCCCGCATAACCCGCAGGGTGGCGACGAGATTGACCGCGAGGAGGACGAAGCCGAGGGTGGAGAGGCCGGTCGAGGTCGCCCAGGCGTCGACGCCGTTGCTGGAGAGGAAGGCGACCTCGCTCAGCGGCGCCAGCGGGTTGACGCCGGCCTCGGTAGGAGTGAAGACGAAGGTCGCGTACTGGGCGACTGCGCCGGCGATCCAGAGGGCGAGTCCGACCTGCCCGAGCCGCGGCAGCGCCGTGCCGCGGGCGCCGACCTGCAGCGGCGCCACGTAGTAGAAGAGCCCGATCGCCAGCGGCAGCGCGAAGAGGAAGATCGCGCTGGCGCCGTAGAGCGAGAGCATGCGGTTGAAGCCGACGGGGGAGAGGAAGGTGTTCTCCGGGACCAGCAGCTGGATCCGCATCAGCACCAGCTCGACCAGGGCGATGAAGAGGAAGCCGAGGGCACCGCAGACGAGGATCTGGCCGACGTCCTTGTGGTCGGCGCTCGTCGCCAGCTGCACCCAGCGGGGGCGGCGAGGGGCGTAGCCGTCGGCGACGAGCTCGGGACGCTGGCTGGGGCTCATGGCGTTTTTCCTTCTTCGATCAGGCCGACGACCCGTTCCTGGGCGGCTTCGATCTCTTCTTGCTGGGTTTCGACGAACTCTTCGTATTCCTCGGGCGAGACGACTTCGACCTCGGTTCGCATCGCGGCGTAGGCCTGGCCGGAGAGCGTGGCGGAGTCGCCGTCGTACGTACCGGCGTCATTGGCGCTGACACTGAAGAGGACCTTGTTCGTCTTCCCGGGCACCGCGTCGGCCTTGCGGGCGAGTTCTTCGACGTTCCAGGTGTGGACGACGTCGGTGGAGACCAGTTCCAGCTCGATCGCGGTGTCGGAAGGCACCACCAGCTTGTAGTAGGAGAAGGCGCCGTTGGGGTAGTCGTAGCGCCACAGCCACTGCTGACCGGTCGCTTTGATCTTCAGCGGTTCGGATTTCAGCGAAGCGAGCCCGGCGTCGCCGGTGCTAGGCGTTTCGCGGGCGTTGTCGGTGAAGACGACGCCGAGCACGAAGAGCAGCGCCGCGAAGATCGTGAGGACGCCGGCGACCCGGAACTGCAGCCTCCGCCCGGAGAGGAGCTGGCGCGGCTCGGCCCCGCGCTCGCTGCGGTAGCGGCGGGCGACGTAGAGGAGCGCGCCGGTGATCGCGATCATCAGGATCGCGGCGGCGAAGAAGCCGATCCAGAGCAGGGTGTCGATCTGGTCAGTGCCAGGGGAGTGATGAGGCGCCAAAGCGCGGCCATTCTATTCACGAGCGGCGGCGCCGCGCCCTCCCGGGTCGCCTCCGAGCCCCGGACCTATACTCGCGCTCCTCATGAAGAGGCGCTCCCGGCCATCGAATGCGCTGCGCCTCGCGGTGCGAGCCGGCGCCGCCGGGGCGATCGGCGCGGCTTTCGCGGTTCCCGTCCTGCGCCGCCGGCTGCGGATCCCGACCGTGGTCACGGTCGGGAGCGTCGCCGCCGCCCCGCTGGCCCTGGCGGTGCTCTACCCGCGCTCGAAACGGCGCGACGTCGCCCTCTTCGCCCTGCAGATGTGGGCCTTCACGGTTGCCCACGAGCTGCCCTACGACGACCCCGAGCGCCTGCAATCACGGCTGCGAACCCGTTACCCGATCCGCAGCGACAAGCTGATCGGCGCCGGCCGCCTCCCCAACGCCCGTCTCCAGCGCGCCCTCGCGAGGGTTCCGGGGGTCGGCGCAATCAACCAGGTGCTCACCTGGACCCACTGGCTCTGGTTCATCGAGCCCTACCTCTCGCTTGCCCTGATCCTCGTCCGCCACAACGAGCGCTTCCCCCGCGCCGCCCGCCAGATGGCGGCCGTCTTCGACCTCGGCTGCGCCGTCTACTTCGCCGTTCCGACTGCACCACCCTGGTGGGCCGCCGAGCAGGGGCTGACCGGGGAAGAGGTGCGGCGGATCATGGTCGAGGTCGGGGAACCGACCTGGGGACGGGCCTGGGAGCGGCTCTACGACGCCCTCGGCGGCAACCCCTGGGCGGCGATGCCCTCGCTGCACTTCGCGACCTCGCTGCAGGCGGCGCTCTCGCTCGCCGAAGCGAACGAGGTCGAGGGTCGGCTCGCCTGGGGATACGCCGGCACGCTCGGCTTCGCTCTCGTCTATCTGGGCGAGCACTACGTCACCGATCTGCTCGCCGGCGCGGCCCTGGTCGCCGCCGTCCGCACGGGCGAGCCGCTTGCAGAACCCCTCGTACGCGGGGTAAACGGAGCCCTGCAAGGTCTGGAGAGGATCGCCAACGGGTAATTTCCCAAACGTGTCTCCGCAACAGCCGGCGAACGAGAACGGGTCGGCGGACGAGAACGGAAGCAATCGCTTCGCCGAGATGCCGATATTCACGACGAGGCGGCTGATCCAGACCGTCGTCGTCGTCTTCATCCTCCTCGGCTCGATCTACTTCCTCTTCCCGAAGCTGATCGGCCTCAGCGACGCGCTGGGCAAGCTCGACGACGCCGACCCGCTCTGGATCGCGATCGCGATCGGGTTCAACGTCCTCGCCTACGCGACCTACATCGCCCTCTTCAAGGCGGTGGTCGGCGGCGACGCCCTGCGCCTGAGCTGGAAGGAGACCTACGAGATCAACATGGCCGGGGTGGCGGGGACGCTGCTCTTCTCGGCCGGCGGCGCCGGCGGCATCGCCGTCACGTACTGGGCCCTGCGCAAGGCCGGGATGCAGCGCCGCGACGTCGCCCGGCGGATGGTCGCCTTCGTCTCTCTCCACTACGCCTTCTATCCGATCGCCCTGATCGTCTTCGGGGTCCTGCTGCGAACCGGGGTCCTCAACGGCAAGGGCTCGGTCGAGCTGACGATCGTCCCCGCCGGCGTCGCCGGCCTGTTGCTGATCCTCGGCGTCCTCGTCACCCTGATCCCGCCCGACACCGAGCGGCGCTTCGCCCGCTTCGCCCACAGCGAGCGCTCGCGCCACTGGCTGCAGAGCGCCGGAAAGGTCCCGGCGACCCTGGGGGAAGGGTTCCGCTTTGCCCTCGGCCTCTTCGCCCATCCCCGCCGCGGTGGTCTCGCGGTGATCGGCGCCGCCGGCTTCTGGGCCTTCAGCATCGGCGTGCTCTGGGCCTCGTTCCACGCCTTCGGCGTCCACGTGCCACTGGCGGTTGTCGTCCAGGGCTTCTTCCTCGGCATGGTCGCCAACCTCTTCCCGCTGGCCCCGGCCGGGGTGGGGGCGGTCGACGCCGGGATGATCGGCGCCTTCGTCCTCTTCGGAATCCCCGAGCAGACCGTTTTCCCGGCGGTCCTGATCTTTCGCCTGGTCGCCTTCTGGATGCCGATCCCACCCGGGGTCTTCGCCTTCTTCCAACTCCGCCACACCGTTCACCAGTGGGAAGAGGAGGGGCTGCCGATCGATCGCGATGGCGGCCCGCTGACGCCGGTGGAGGTCGAGGCGGCGATTGCCTTCGAGGGGCGAGAGAGCTACTATAAAAAGTAAAGTATTAGACTCCAGGCGGCAGAAATGGCAGACCAGGCAGAGCAGAAGAAGGTTGAGAACGTGATCATCGTCGGCGGCGGTCCCGCCGGCTACACCGCAGCGCTATACACGGCGCGCGCAAACCTCGAGCCGCTCGTCTTCGAGGGCTTCCAGTGGGGCGGTCAGCTGCAGAACACGACCGACGTCGAGAACTACCCCGGCTATCCCGACGGGATCATGGGGCCGGAGATGATGGCCCAGTTCCGCGCCCAGGCCGAGCGCTTCGGGACCCGCTTCGTCACCGACGACGTCGACCGGGTTGAGCTCTCCGACGGCGGCGTCCAGAAGGTCTTCCTTGGCGACGAGGAGCACCGGGCGAAGACGGTGATCCTGGCGATGGGGGCGGAGCCGAAACGGCTCGGCATCCCCGGCGAGATGGAGCTCGGCGGCCGCGGCGTCTCCACCTGCGGCGTCTGCGACGGGGCCTTCTTCAAGGGCCAGAAGGTGATCGTCGTCGGCGGCGGCGATTCGGCGATGGAGGACTCGATCTTCATCTCCAAGTTCGCCTCCAAGCTGACGATCGTCAACCGCCGCGACGAGTTCCGTGCCTCGAAGATCATGTTCGACCGCGCCCGCGAGAAGGAGAACATCGACCTAAAGACGCCCTTCATCCCGGAGGAGTTCCTCGCTGGCGAGAGCGGCAAGCTCGAGAAGGTCCGCCTCCGCAACGCCGAGAGCGGCGAGACGGAGGAGATCGCCGTCGACGGCGCCTTCGTGGCGATCGGCCACGTGCCGAAATCGGAGATCGTCAAGGGTCAGGTCGGGACCGACGAGGACGGCTACATCGTCACCGAGCCCGGCTCGACCAGGACCAACCTCGGCGGCGTCTTCGCCGTCGGCGACGTCGTCGACCACACCTACCGCCAGGCGGTGACGGCGGCCGGCACCGGCTGCATGGGCGCGCTCGACGCCGAGCGTTACCTGCGCGACGCCGACGTTCCGGTCGAGGCGCACTGGATGCCAGGTGGCGAGCCGGCTGAGATCGCTACCGGCCCCTAGTCTCCACATTTCTTGGACTAAGCGATTTTCGCTTAGTCATACGGGTATATCTTGAGCCCCGTGAGCTCCTCCTGTTCCCACCTCGACTCGGTCACCTACCTCGACCTCCCCGACGCGGTCGAGGGCTGCGAGGAGTGCCTGGCGATGGGCATGAACTGGGTCCACCTGCGGATGTGCCAGACCTGCGGCCATATCGGCTGCTGCGACAACTCGATCGGCAAGCACGCGACGGCCCACCACCAGGACACCGGCCATCCGATCATCCGCTCGGCCGAGCCCGGGGAAGACTGGAGCTGGTGCTACGTCGACGAGCTGATGATGCGCCTCAGCGAGGGCGCGGGCTCGTAAGCCTCGCCTCTCTCGATCGCCAGCTCTTCCAGCAGATCGGCGGCGCGGTCGGGGCCGATCAGCTCGGCGAAGCCGAGTGGGCCCAGCGGCCAGTTGAAGCCCAGCTTCATCGCCGTCTCCATGTCCGCCGGTGAGGCGACATCCTCTTCGAGGGCGAAGGCGACCTCGTTGGCGATCTGGGCGAAGAGGCGGCTGAGGATCTGCTCGGCGGCGGGGTCGATCTTCGCGAGTTCGGCGGGATCGAGGGTGGGAGCAGCGATGCCGAGGTCGGGGTCCGGTTCACGATCGCTGTCGTAGTCGTAGTAGCCGTGGCCGCTCTTGCGTCCGAAGTGCCCTTCGGCGACCAGCTTTTCCTGGATCGGGTTCGGTCGCCAGCGCTCCGGTTCGCCGCCCTGTGCGAAAAAGGAGCGGGCGATTTCGAGGTTGACGTCGAGCCCGATCAGGTCGAGCAGCTCGAACGGGCCCATCCGGAAGCCGCCGCCGAGGCGGACGGCGCGGTCGATCGTCGGGGCGTCGGCGACGCCGTCTGCGAGCATCCGCAGCGACTCCAGCGAGAAGGGGCGGGCGAGCCGGTTGGCGACGAAGCCGGGGCTGTCCTTCGCTCGGATCGGGGTGCGGCCCATCCGCTCGGCCACCTCGGTCGTCCGCGCCAGCGCCTCCTCGGAGGAGCGTTCGGCGGCGACGATCTCTACCAGCTTCATCAGCGGCGGCGGGTTGAAGAAGTGCATGCCGACCACGCGCTCGGGGTGGGGGACACCGTCGGCGATCGCCGAGACGCGCAGCGAGGAAGTGTTGCTAGCGAAGACCGCGTCCGATGCCAGGACGACGGCGAGGTCGGTGAGGATCCGCTGCTTCAGCTCCAGCTTCTCGGGCGCCGCCTCGACCACCAGCTCGCAACCCGCCATCGTCTCCAGCTCCGCCGCCGGCTCGATCCGGCCCACGGCGGCACGGGCGTCGTCCTCGCTCCAGCGTCCCCGCGCCGCGCCCTTGTCGAGCGCTTCGCCCAGCGCCGCGGCGCCGCCCTCGGCCAGCTCCCGGGAGACGTCGTAGAGGACCGTCTCGTAGCCGCCCAGCGCCGCCAGCTGGGCGATCCCGCGGCCCATCGTGCCGGCGCCGACGACGCCGACCCGGGAGACCTTCACCGGCCCTGGAAGCGGGGCTCGCGTTTCTCGAGGAAGGCGTTCATCCCCTCGACCCTGTCCTCGGTCGCCATCGCTTCCTCGAACAGCTCCCGCTCTGCCCGCAGCCCCTCGGCGAGGCTCGTCTCCTGCGCTTCGAGGACCGCCTTTTTCGCCAGCCGCAGCGCCAGCGGCGGCCGCTCGGCGACGACCCGGGCCAGCTCGATCGCCTCGGTCAGCCAGGTGCCGTTGCCGACGACCTTGTTGACGAGGCCCCAGCGCGCGGCCGTCTTCGCGTCCCAGCGGCGACCCGTCAGCACGTACTCCATCGCCCGCTGCTTGCCGATCGCGCGGGCCAGCCGCTGCGTGCCGCCGCCCCCGGGGATGATCCCGAGGGTGATCTCGGGCTGGCCGAAGCGGGCCTTCTCGTCGCAGACGATCATGTCGCAGGCGAGCGCCAGCTCGCAGCCGCCGCCGAAGGCATATCCCGAGACGGCGGCGATCGTCGGCGTCTCGATCGAGGTCAGCCGCGTCCAGAACTCCATCCCCTTCGGATCGGGGGCCGCGTCGAGGGGCCGCTCGGCCATCGCCCTGATGTCGGCGCCGGCGGCGAAGAACTCGTCGGCCCCGGCGATGACGATGCAGCGCACCTCCGGGTCGGCGTCCAGGCGCTCCAGGTTGGCAGCGATCTCCTCCCGCATCTCCGGCGAGAGGGCGTTGCGGGCCTCGGGCCGGTTCAGCCGCAGCAGGCCGACGTCGTATTCGTCGAGTGAGACCTCGACCAGGGCCAAGGTCAGGACTCCTGCAGCGGCAGCATCGCGTTGATCCCGGTCGCGGCGCGGCCGATGATCAGCTTCTGGATCTGCGAGGTGCCCTCGTAGAGGGTGGTGACGCGGGCGTCGCGCAGGTAGCGCTCGACCGGATAGTCGTCGACGTAGCCGGAGCCCCCGTGGACCTGGATCGCGATATTCGCGCACTCGACCGCCGACTCGGTCGCGTAGAGCTTGGCCACCGAGGTCTCGGTCGCGTTCGGCTTCTTTTCGTCCTTCAGGAGGCCGGCGCGGAGGACCAGCATCCGGCTCGCGTCCCGCTTCAAGATCATTTCGGTGATCATCTCCTGGACCAGCTGAAAGCGGGCCAGGGGGACGCCGAACTGCTTGCGTTCTTTGGCGTAGTCGACCGAGGACTGGACGCAGCCTTCGCAGATCCCGACGCAGCCGGCGGCGACGCTGTAGCGGCCGTTTTCGAGCGCGCTCATCGCCACCTTGAAGCCGTCGCCGACCTCGCCCAGCAGCGCCTCGTCGCCAACCTCGACCTCGTCGAGGGAGATTTCGGCGGTGTCGGAGGCGCGCAGCCCGAGCTTGCCGTGGATCTCCTGGGTCGTGAAGCCGTCGCTGTCAGTGGGGACGATGAAGGCGGCGAGGCCGCGGTACTTCAACGCCGGGTCGGTCTGGGCGAAGATCAGCGCGAACTCGGAGTGGTTGCCTAGGCTGATCCACATCTTCTGGCCGCTGATCGACCACCCCGTGTCGGTCTTGGTCGCCCGGGTGCGGAGGTTGGCGGCGTCGGAGCCGGTGTCGGGCTCGGTCAGGCCGAAGCAGCCGAGACCCTCGCCCGAGCAGAGCCGCGGCAGCCACTTCTGCTTCTGCTCCTCCGTGCCCCACTTCTCGATCGGGCCTGCGACCAGCGAGGTGCAGACCGAGACGACGGTGCGGGCGGAGGAGTCGGCGCGGCCGATCTCCTCGGCGATCAGGCCGTAGCTGACGTAGTCGAGGTTGCGGCCGCCGTACTCTTCGGCGACCGGGGCGCCGAGGAAGCCGATCTCGCCGAGCTTGCGCGCCAGCTCGCGGTCGAAGCGGCCCTCGCGATCGTTCTCCTTGACGTGGGGGAGGATCTCGCGCTCGGCGAACTCGCGCGCCGTCTCGCGGATCAGCTTTTGCTCGTCGCTGTAGGTGAAGTCCATCGCTATAGCTCCTTCAGCTCTTTGCCCAGGGTCTCGGCGAAGGCCGCCTGCGCCTCGGACGTCCGCGGTCCCGGAGCGGCGGGGAAGACCCTGCCGTCGACCGAGGAGACCGCCTGGATCTCGCGCGTCGTCGAGGCGAGGAAGGCCTCGTGGGCGCTGCGCAGATCGTCGACGTGCCAGCTGCCCTCTTCGACGTGCAGGGCCTTGATCATCCGGTTGCGGGTGATCGACTCGAGCACGCCGTCGGCGAGCGCCGGGGTCCGCAGCTCGCCTTCGGGCGAAACCCAGAAGACCGAGGAGGTGGGGGGCTCCAGGACGGTGCCGTCGGGCCGGATCAGGACCGCCTCGTCGGCGCCCTGCCCTTTGGCGATCCGCGTCGCCTGCATGTTGGCCGCGTAGGAAAGCGACTTGACCCCGTTGAGGATCACCGTCGGGCAGTAGGTGACCGACTGCAGGGCGACCGTCTCGGGATGGGGCGGGATCGGCTCGGTGGCGGCGATTCGGCGGCCGCCGCGGGTGACGATCAGGCGCATCTGGCCTTCGACCGGGCCGGCCCGGTCGAGCAGCGCCTCGATCTCGCGCTCCAGCGAGCCGCGGTCGAAGCTCAGCTCGATCGCCGCGCTCGAGCGCTCGAGACGGTCGAGATGGTCGACGAGGGCGAAAGGCTTGCCCTGGTAGAGCCGGATCACCTCGAAGGCGCCGTCGCCGCGGTAGAGGCCGTCGTCCTTGAGGCCGACAGTCGCCTCCGCCGTCGGGGTGATGTCCCCGTCGACGCTCGCCAGCTCTTCCAACCCTTGGGTCACGGCGGCTGAGGCTAGCGCTTGCGGGCTGCCGCTAGCCGTGGCGGACGTGGATCGGGCAGTGCGGGGCGTTGCTGCGCAGGCAGCTCAGCTTCGCCCATTCGATCCGGAAGTGGCTTTTCCAGATCACCGCGTCCTGCCGGCGCAGGTAGAGGGGAGAGACGGTGCCCCCGTAGATGTTCGAGCCCGAGCGCCAGCTGACTTCGCAGCGAAAGCGGCTGCGGCCGGCGCGGCGGCAGCTGCCGAAGACGCGACCGCTGAAGCGCGGGCCGAAGTGGCTCTGCAGCGTAAGAACGGTGAATTCTTCGGCCACCGGCTTGGTCATCTGCGGGAACGGCGTCTTCGGGTCGACGATCGGCCGCGGGCCACCGCTTTCGGTCGCCGCGATCCATTCCGAGACCCAGGTGGAGATGACGTCGACGCGGGTGAGGACGTTCGGGCGCTTGGTGCTGCAGAAGGCGCCGCCGGTGCTGATCACGCCGAGCTCGACCGGGGTGCCGTCGGCACGCAGGCCGATCGCCGGGCCGCCGCTGTCGCCGAAGCAGCCGCCGCTCTTCCTGGCGCTGTCGAGCGTGCACATCTGCAGCGCCGGCGAGTAGTTCGGCCGGTCGACCCGGGTCTTCTGCTTGCAGCTCAAGGGGGTCTGGACGACCATCGAGGTCGCCCGCAGGCTTTCGGGGGCGTTCTTGGCGTTGGCACCGGTCACGCCCCAGCCCGCCAACTGCACCGGGGCGCCGCCTTCGTAGAGCGCCGCGTCGGCGGCTCCCGCCATCGCGATCGGGGGCGCGGCGGTGGGGCGGTCGAGGATGAGGATGCCGGCGTCGCCGTGGAGCCCGCCGGGGTCGAAGCCTGGGAAGACATGCGTTTCGCGGATCCGGAAGACGTTCTCGCGCAGCGCTTTCGAGGGGGTGGTGGTGCCGGTGGCGAGCGCGTAGGCCTTGGCCGGGGTGAGCCCGCCGCGCTCGAGGTCCTCGATGCAGTGGGCGGCGGTGAGGACCACCCGTGGCGCGACCACGGTGCCGGTGCATGAGAAGCCGGTTTTGCCTTCGCGCGCTTCGATGAAGCTGAGCGCGGGGAATTCCTCGACGGTCGCTCCGTGCCCGTTGACGATCGAGGCGTGGGCGGTCGGTTCGGCCGCCGCAGCGGTGGCGGGAAGCAGCAGCGCCAGGGCGACGATTGCCGGGGTGAGGAACTTCACCCTTCCAGCCTATTGATTAGACAGCTTCGAAGACGGTGGCGAGGCCCTGGCCGACGCCGACGCAGAGGGTGGCGACGCCGTATCTGCCGCCCCGGCGGCGCAGCTCGCGGACGAGGGTGCCGGCGAGGCGGGCGCCGGAGCAGCCGAGCGGGTGGCCGAGGGCGATCGCGCCACCGTTGACATTAAGGCGCTCCTCCTCGATTCCCAGCTCGCGGGCGCTGGCCAGGACCTGGGAGGCGAAGGCCTCGTTCAGCTCGACGAGGTCGATCTGGTCGATCGTGAGGCCCGCGTTCCGAAGGGCGTTGGGGACTGCTTTGACCGGGCCGATGCCCATGTAGGCGGGGTCGACGCCGGCGACCCCCGTGGCTACGACGCGGGCCAGCGGCTCGGCGCCGAGCTCTTCGGCGCCCTTCTCCGAGGTGACGAGGAGGCAGGCGGCGCCGTCGTTGAGGGTGGAGGCGTTGCCGGCGGTGACGGTCCCGCCCTCGCGGAAGACCGGTCGCAGCCCCGCCAGTTTCTCGATGGAGGCGTCGGGACGCGGTCCCTCGTCGGCCTCGACCAGCACCGTCTCGCGGCCTTGCCGCGCCTCGATCGGGACGATCTCCTCGGCGAACTTGCCAGCCTCGGTCGCGGCGACGGCGCGCTCGTGGCTGCGCAGGGCGAAGGCGTCCTGATCCTCGCGACTGATCTCGAAGCGTTCGGCGACGTTCTCGCCGGTCTCGCCCATCGCTTCGGTCGAGACGCCGAGCTCGTCCATCCGCGGGTTGATCATTCGCCAGCCGAGGGTCGTGTCGTGCATCGTCTGCGGACCGCGGGGGAGGCCGCGCTCGGGCTTCTCGACGACCCAGGGGGCCCGGCTCATCGACTCGACCCCGCCGGCGAGGTAGAAGTCGCCCTCGCCGACCTTGATCGCGCGGGCAGTGTTGTTCAACGCCTCGAGGCCGGAGGCGCAGAGGCGGTTGACCGTCGCCCCGGGGACGCTCTGCGGCAGGCCCGCCAGCAGCGCCGCCATCCGGGCGACGTCGCGGTTGTCCTCGCCGGACTGGTTGGCGGCGCCGAAATAGACATCAACGACCTTGTCGGGATCGACCCCGCTGCGCTCGACCACGGCGGCGATCACGTGCGCGGCCATGTCATCGGGGCGGACCCCGGAGAGGGCGCCGCGGTAGGCGCCCATCGGCGTCCGCGCGGTCTCGACTATGTAGGCGTCGGGCATCGGTGCGAACCGTATCCTTCTCGTGTGCTCTTCATTCTGGGGACCTTGGCAATAGTCGCCTTCATGATCGGCGTGCTGCTGATCGTCGGGCACTACTACCCCGGCAGCTCGGCGAGCCTCGTCGACTGGGTCCCGACCCGCTCGCCCGAGGTCGAGGCGCAGAACGAGATCGACGACGTGCGGCAGATGATGGAGGCGCAGAACGAGATGCGACGCCGCCGCGGCGCTCCCGAGATGACCGAAGAGGAACTGCACCGGAGCGTCGCCGAGGACGAGCAGATGCGGTTGCGCGGCCGCGGCCCCTTCGAGGCTGGTTAGGTGTTGGGACGCTTGTGGCGCGGGCGCTGATCGTCGGCTGCGGTTGCCGCGGCCGCGAGCTGGGTGGACGGTTGCTGGTGGACGGCTGGGCGGTGCGGGGGACCAGCCGCCGCGAGGAGGGGCTGGCGGCGATCGAGGCGGCGGGGATCGAGCCGGCGCTCGCCGACCCCGACCGGCCAGGAACGATCCTCGAGCTGGTGAATGACGTCGCCGTGCTGGTCCTCCTGCTCGGCAACGCGAACGGCAGCGAGGAGGAGCTGGCGGCGATCCACGGGCCGCGGCTCGAGCGGTTGCTGGAACACCTGGTCGAAACGCCGGTGCGCGGCGTCCTCTACGAGGGGACCGAGGCGGGCGCCGAGGTGGTTGAAGCCGCCAGCCGCACCTGGAGAATTCCGGCCGCGATCGCGCCAAATCCCTCGCAGACCCCACACACGGGGGACATAGACGGACTCGCGGGGGAAGTGAAGGCGCTGCTGGCGGCCCGGTGAAAGCAAAGAGCTAAACTCCGATAAGAATTTAGGTAATTAGAAGAAGACGCGAGAGGAGCTCTTCCCGATGGCACTGCAGCTTGGTGACGTAGCACCGGATTTCGAGGCCGACACCACCCAAGGCCGGATCAAGTTCCACGACTGGATCGACGGCTCGTGGGCCGTGTTGTTCTCCCACCCGAAGGACTTCACCCCGGTCTGCACGACCGAGCTCGGCTACATGGCGCGGATCGAGCCCGAGTTCGAGAAACGCGGCGTCAAGATCGCCGGTCTCTCGATCGACCCCCTCGACAAACACGAGGAGTGGGCGAACGACATCGAGGAGACGCAGGGCGCGCGGGTCGAGTACCCGATCATCAGCGACTCCGACTTCGCGATCGCCAAGGCCTACGGGATGCTGGCGGCCGACGTTTCCGGCGACCCCGGCGACCGCACTCCGGCCGACAACCAAACCGTCCGCAACGTCTTCGTCATCGGCCCCGACAAGAAGATCAAACTCATCCTCGTCTACCCGATGACCACCGGGCGCAACTTCGACGAGGTGCTGCGGGTGATCGACTCGCTGCAGCTGACCGAAAACCACAAAGTCGCGACCCCGGCCCAGTGGCAGCAGGGCGACGACGTGATCATCTCCGGTTCGGTCAAAGAGGACGAGGCGAAAGAGCTCTGGCCGGAGGGCTGGGAGTCGCCGAAGCCATACATCCGCATCGTCCCGCAGCCGAGCAAGAACTAGCTAGAGGCGCTCCAGGAAGTCCGCCAGGATCCGCGCGGTCGCTCCCCATATGAGATGCCCCTCGACCTCGTAGGTCGGGGTGTGGATGGGGACGCCGCGGCGGACCAGGCGGCGCATCTCGTAGCCCTCGCGCAGTAGCTCCAGCGAGAAGGTGAGGACGGTCTCCACCTCGGTCGGGTTCGGCTGCAGCGACAGCTCCCGCGGGTGGGGGATGCGGCCGACGAAGGGGTGGACGACGTAGTTGGTGACGAAGGTCTGGGTCGGCGGCAGCGCTTCCCCGATCTCCACCCGCGCCGGGTCGAGGCCGATCTCCTCCTCGGCCTCGCGCAGCGCCGTCGCTTGCAGGTCGGCGTCGGCCTCGTCGCGGCGGCCCCCGGGAAAGGAGATCTCGCCGGCGTGGCGGCGCAGGTCGGCGCGGCGCTCGGTGAAGACGAGGCCTGGCTCCTCGGGCCATCCGTAGAGCGGCAGGAGGACCGCCGCCTCTACCGAGCGGCCGATCAAATGATGACCTGGACGGTGCCGCCGTCCACCGACCAGGCGGCGCCGGCGACGTAGGAGGCGCGCTCGCTGCAGAGGAAGACGATCGTCGCGGCGATCTCCTCGGGCTGGGCGAGGCGGCCGATCGGCCGCTTGGAGCCGGCTTCGGCCAGGGCCTCCTCGCGGCCGGCGGCGCCGGTCATCTCGACCGACTGGTCGAGCAGGCCGCCCGGCTCCATCCACATCTCGGCTTCGACCGGGCCGGGGGCGATGGCGTTGACGAGCACGCCGGTCTTCGCGTAGCGGTCGGCGAAGAGTCGCGAGAGCGAGAGCTCGGCGGCCTTGGCAACCGAGTACTCGGCCATCGCCGCGGAGGGGCGCTTGCCGGCGGTCGAGCAGACGTTGACCACCCGGCCCCAGCCGCGCTCGGCCATCGGCGGGATCGTCGCCCGCATCGCCCGCAGCGGCGCCATCACGTTCAGCTCGTACTGGGCGCGCCAGTCCTCGTCGGGAACGTCGTCGAGGTCGCGCCAGGCGGCCGCGCCGGCGTTGTTGACGAGCACGTCGAGGCCGCCGAAGCGCTCCGTCGCTGCGGCCAGCATCCGCTCGCCGGCGTCCTCGTCGGTGACGTCGAGGGAGAGGTAGGCCGCCGCGCCGCCGGCCGCCTCGGCCGCGCGCACCGCCTCCTCGGTCACAGCCGCTAGCCGCTCCTCGCCGCGGGCGACCAGCACCACGTTCGCGCCCTCGGCGCAGAGCTGCAGCGCGGTCGCCTTGCCGATCCCGGCGCTGGCTCCGGTGACGACGCAGGCGCGTCCCGCCAGCCCGAGGTCCATCAGGCCTCCAGCCGCTCGACGACGGCGACGTTCGCCTCGCCGGCCAGGACCTTGTGGACGGGGCACTTGGTCGCGATTACCAGCAGGCGGCGGCGCTGCTCATCGTCGAGCTCGGCCGGCAGCTTCAACCCGACCTCGAAGCGGGTCGGGACCGGCCCCTCGTAGCCGACGTCGACGTCGACCTCGAGCGCGCCGAGGTCCCAGCCCTTGCGGTCGGCGTACATCTCGATCGTGATCGCGGTGCAGCCGGCGAGGGCGGCGCCGAGCAGCTCGGTGGGGCGGGGGCCGGTGTCGGTGCCGCCGCGGTCGAGCGGCTCGTCGACCCGCAGGTCGTGCCTGCCGTCGAGCTCGACGTCGTGCGCGAAGCCCTCGGTCCGCCGGGCGACGATCCGCACGCTCAGCCCTTGCCGCGGCCCTCGAACAGGGCGGGGTCGTCGACGTCGGCGAAGCGGGCCATCGCGTAGATCGCGTCCGAGGCGCGGTTGACGAAGTGGATCACCGTCTCGCGCTCGATCTCACCGGCTTCCTTCAGTTCGGAGATGCGGCGCTCGGCCCGGCGGATGACGGTGCGCGCCACGTCGAGCTGGGCGGAGAGCTGGTTGCCGCCGGGGATGACGAACTTCGGCGGCAGCTCGACCCGGGCCATGTAGCGGTCGATCAGCCCCTCCAGCCCGGCGACCATCGCCTCGGTGGTGCGGCTGACGCCGTCTTCGAGCCGCCCGGCTGCCTCCGGTGCGGTCGCCAGCTCGGCGCCGGCGACGAAGACGTCGTCCTGCATGCGGAGGATGTCGGCGGCGAGCTCGGCCTGCTCGGGCCCGCAGAGGGAGCGGGCGACGCCGAGCTGCGAGCAGGCCTCGTCCAGGGTCCCGTAGGCGTCGGTGCGGCCGTGGTGCTTGGGGATGCGGCCGCCGTACCAGAGGGAGGTGGTCCCGTCGTCGCCCTTCTTGGTGTAGATCTTGACCACGGTCAGTTAGCCACCTGGCGCACCGGGTTGAAGGCGAAGCCGGTCATCACCTTGGGGAAGAAGAAGGTCGACTTGGGCGGCATCACCGCGTCGGTGTTGCAGATCGCCTTCACCTGCTCGACCGGGACGCCGCGCTGGATGAAGGCGACGTCGTAATCGCCCTCGTCGACCATCGCCAGGGCGGCATCGACGCTCTTCGCGTATTCGAGCCCGTCGCGCTCGTCGATGTCGTGGTCGCTCATCCCGGCCAGGCCCTTGAGCACGAGGGTCTCGAGAATCGCCGAGTCGAGGCGGCGGTAGGCCTCCGGCATGCCCTCGAGCCGCCGGTCGACCTCACCGAGGTCTTTCAGGCGGAGGCGGAAGGCTTTCTTGTGGAAGCAGTCGTAGAGGCCGAAGACGCCGACCCCCTCCTCGCCGGCGGGATCGATCTGCTCGCGGGAGACCTCTTCGACCTCGAACAGCTCGCGCAGGCCGTTGCCGAGCCGCTGCTGCTTCTCCGGGTCGTCGGCGAAGCCGGAGAGGAGGCGGTGGGTGGGGAAGACGAGGAGGCCGGGGTCGTCGAGCCCGGTCAGCGACATCAGCGTGTAGTTGTGCGGCCCCTCGCCGCCGACCTCGTCGCGGAAGGCGCGGGCGGTCTCGTAGCGGTGGTGGCCGTCGGCGATCAGCAGCTGGGCGCTCGCCAGGCATTCGGTGACGGCAGCGTGGACGGCTGGATCGTCGACCTTCCAGAGCCGGTTGACGGTGCCGTCTTCGTCGCGCGCCTCGCCCCAGGGCTCGTCGGAGAGCGCCGGCTCGACCAGCGGCCAGGCGTCCGCGGTCGAGAGCGAGAAGATCGGCGAGAGGTTGTAGCCGCTGGCGCGGGTCAGCTCGAGGCGGTCGAGCAGCGGCCCCGGGTGGGTGCGCTCGTGCGGGCGGACGGTGCCGCTCTCGTAGTCCTCGACGCGGACCCGGCAGAGGATCCCGTGGCGGCTGTAGCTGTTGCCGTCGGGGGCGACGTAGTCCTGGCTTAGCGCCCAGAGCGACGGCGCCTCGTCCTGCACCAGCGCCCCCTCGGCCTTCCAGCTCTCGATCCGCGCCGCCGCCTCGGCGTAGGGGTCACCGCTGGGATCGCTGTCCGGGTCGGCCGGGTCGAACGGTTTCGGCAGGTCGATCGCGACCGCGTTGTAGGGGGAGCGCTCCAGCAGCGCCTTCCGCTGGGCTGCGTCGATGACGTCATAGGGAGGCGCCGCGACGGCATCCAGCGAGCCGACCTGCCCGAGGTCGTAGTGCAACGCCTGGAACGGGAGCACCTCCGCCATCGCCTCAGAACCTACACTTGCCCCAGTCGGGGCGTGGCGCAGCCTGGTAGCGCGCCGCCTTTGGGTGGCGGAGGTCCCCGGTTCGAATCCGGGCGCCCCGATTGAAATCGCGTCTACCTGGGAGGACCTCGATGCCGGACACCACCTGCCACATGTCGATCTCGCTCGACGGCTTCGTCGCCGGGCCGGACCAGAGCCAGGACGATCCGCTCGGCAAGCGGGGCATGGAGGTCCATCGCTGGCACCTCGGCGACGAGCGCGCCAACGAGGCCGATGCGACGGCGGAGGGCTGGCTGATGCGGCCGCGCGGGGCCTATGTGATGGGTCGCAACATGTTCGGGCCGATCCGCGGCGAATGGGACGGGGAATGGGACGGCTGGTGGGGCCCCGAGCCGCCCTACCACGCGCCGGTCTTCGTGCTTACCCACCACGACCGCGACCCGGTCAAGATGGAAGGCGGCACCAGCTTCTACTTCGTCACCGACGGCTTCGAGTCCGCCTACGCGCAGGCGCTCGAGGCGGCCGGCGAGGAGGGAGTCGACATCGCCGGCGGCGCCTCGACCGTCCGCCAAGCGCTCGCCGCCGGGGTGATCGACGAGCTGACGCTCGACGTCGTCCCGGTCCTGCTCGGGTCCGGCGAGCGGCTGTTCGAGGGCGGCGAGTCCTTCGAATTCGAGCCGGTCGAGACGCTCCACTCTCCGCTTGCCACGCACATACGCTACCGGCGGGCGGGGTGATCGTCACACTCCAGGCGGGTAGGGGAAGCCGCAGAAGTCCACGGGAAGGAGCTTTAGATGGAGAGTTGGGACCTGAAGACGGTCGAGGTTGAGGCGCACCAGCCGCGGATCCTCGCCTCGGGGGACGATGCGCGGTCGATCCTGCTGTTGTTGCCGGCGGGGGAGGAGCTGCAGGAGCACGAGGTGCACGAGCGGGCGCGGGTGTTCGTGGTCGATGGCGAGATCGACCTCAGCACCGAGAACGGCGGCGCCTCGGTCAGCGCGAGTGCCGGGCACCTGTTTGAGTTCGAGCCGGGGGAGAGGCGGACGATCCTCGCCCGCTCCGACGCCCGGCTGCTGATGGTCCTCTCACCGTGGCCCGGCGACGGCCACCCCGGCGCGATGACGCTGGAGGAGAAGGCGGAAGCGCGCGAGAAGGCTGCGCAGCACACGTCATAGACGGCTACCAGACGACGAGTGAGCGGGGCGCGTCGTAGGCGGCAATTGCCCGGCCCCGCGTCACCAGCTTTACGCCGTACTCGATCGCGGCGGCGTAGATCATCCTGTCCGTCGGATCACGGGGGAAGGAGCTGGGCAAGCCGACTGCGGTGTCCGCGATCGCAGGGGTGATCCCGATGGTTCGCAACTGGGCACCGAGTTGCTCCAGCCAGGATCGGATCGGGATGTCGACGACGATGCGCTCGCGCTCCGCCAGCCAAGCCAGCTCGTACCAGGAGACGGCGGCGATAAGCATCTCGTCCGCTGCCTCCAGCACCCGCTGCGCCGGGCGGCTGATTCGCTCTGGCTCTGATGACCACCAATGAACAACGTGGGTATCCAGCAAGACGGAGCTCACCTAAGAGATCTCCCACATCTCTTCGGTGTTAAGCAAGGTCTCCTCATCGACTGCGGTTCTCGCGTGGCCCTGGAACATGCCTTTGAGAATGCGCGACCCGGTGGGAGGGACGAGCCGGGCGACCGGGCGCCCATGTCGGGTGATTTCGATCTCTTCGCCGGCGGCGGCCTCATCGAGGAGGCGGAGAAAGTTGGTCTTGGCGGCGGTTGCAGTCATAGTTCTAGCCATATGGTCATTTTAGCGTCCATTCGGTCGGAAGGAGAAGAAGCTGTTGCACGCACCCCCTCCTAAGGCTCGGCAGCGTCAAGTTCTCCCCCCTTTGCGCCGACAAGAAAAGAGAACCTGATGGAGCAGCTATTCGGAAGCCAAGTCGAGGATCCGGCGAACGCGCGTGAGCGGCGCCGGGTCGAGCGCGCTGTGTTTGAAACGGACCGGCAGCTGATCGAGGGCGACCTGACCCTGCCCCCGGCCGGCTACCAGAGCCGCTTCTCGGATTCGCTCAACCGCGGCGAGTTCGAATTCGTGCCGCTGACCAACGCCAAGGTGACTTCGCTGAAAGACGACTCGGTCACCGAGGTCCCGTTCCTCGTCCTCTCCAAGCGCCAGATCCGGGTCGCCTACCCGGTCCTCGAGCAGTAGCCGTCAGTCGCGCCGCATCCGGCCGCGGTTCGCGTAGGAGCCGAGGTCGATGAGGAAGGCGAGGATGACGATGAACCACTCGAAGCCGCTGACCCGGTTGCTGCTCGCCGACCACATGACGGCGTAGGCGAGGGTCGTCCAGGGAAGCAGGAAGAACCCGAGCAGGGGGACGAACCAGCTGTCGAAGGCTCGGCTCAGCAGGTCCGAGAAGAGGAAGATCCCGAACAGCGCCAACCGCGGCGAGATGAAGGCGAGCAGAACGACCAAGCAGGCCATGCGCGCACGCTACCTTCTCCTTAGGAAGCCAAACGCGAGGAGCGGCTCAAATGAACCGACTTGGAAAGCTGATGACGATCATGAACCCGGGCAAGACCGAGATGGTGGCGCCCGAGGAGGCGCTGCCGGGGCGCAGCGAGCGTCCATATGACGTGCCGAAGACTCACGCCGTCCTCGGCACGCCGCTGGAGCCGCCGTTTCCGGAGGGGATCGAGGTCGCCTACTTCGCCCTCGGCTGCTTCTGGGGCGCGGAGCGGCTGTTCTGGGAGCTCGACGGCGTTTACACGACGGCGGTCGGCTACCAGAACGGGACCACCCCGAACCCCACCTACGAGGACGTCTGCACGGCGAAGACTGGGCACGCCGAGGCGGTGCTGGTCGCTTTTGACCCGAAGCTCGTCTCCTACGCGGATCTGCTGAAAGTGTTCTTCGAGGAGCACGACCCGACCCAGGGCATGCGCCAGGGCAACGACGTCGGCACCCAGTACCGGTCGGGCATCTACACGACCAGTGACGCCCAGGTGGCGACGGCGGAGATGGCGCGGGACGCCTACGACAAGGCGCTGCGGGCGGCCGGCAAGGAGCCGGTGACGACCGAGGTCGAGCCCGCCGGGCCGTTCTACTACGCCGAGGACTACCACCAGCAGTACCTGCACAAGGTGCCGAACGGGTACTGCGGCCTCAAAGGGACCGGGGTCGCCTGCGCCATTCCCACCGCGGCGGCGTAGCCGCGTTTTTTTCGGCGATCTTCACCGCGGCGGTGCCCAGGGGGCGCGGCGAATAGCATCTCCGCCTTCGTGGCACCCTCCTTCGGCTCCTACATCGCCGGCTGCCTGGCCCTGATCGGGATCGTCGCCGCCCTCGCCCTCGGCGCCTACTGGCTGCGGCGCTGGATCGTGCCGGAATTCACCGGCGCCTTGGCGCGGCTCGCCGACGCGACCCTAGCGGTGGCGATGCTGGTCGTCTGCCTCGAGATCCTCGGCTCGCTTAGCCTCCTCTACTTCGGCTGGATCGTCGTCCTCTGCATCGGCGTCGGCCTCGGCGCCGCCTGGCTCGGGCGCTCGCAGGCGGGCGGGCACGGCCGCGAGGTGGCGGCGCCGCGCGTCCAGGACATCGCCCTGCTGATCGCCCTCGGGGTCGCCTCCTGGACCGTCGCCGAGTGGACTTTCCCGGCCCAGTCGAGCCTCGACTTCGGGATGTTCGGCGGCGACACCACCTGGTACCACATGCCGTTCTCGGCCTTCATCGCCCAGGAACACTCGACGGTCCACCTCCACTACACGGACCCGCTGCGCCTGGCCGCCTGGTTCTACCCGGCTTCGACCGAGCTCGTCAACGCGTCGACGATCGTCCTCTTCAAGAGCGACTGGCTGGCGCCGCTGCAGAACCTGATCTGGCTGCCGATCGGGCTGCTCGCCGCCTGGTGCATGGGCCGCCCCTACAAAGTCGGTCCGGCGACGCTGGTTGCCGCCGCGATCGTCCTCGACTCGGGGGTGATGATCGAAACGCAGCCTGGCGAGGCGCGCAACGACATCATGGGTCTCGCCTTCCTGCTCGCCTTCGCCGCCTTCCTGATCAACGGGCACCAGCGAAGAGCGCCGAGCACGGGCGCGGTCCAAGACGCGCCCGAGCGCGACGCGCCGCTGCTCGATAAGGGGCCGCTGATCATGGCCGGGATCGCCGCCGGGCTCGCCGCCTCGGTGAAGACGACGTTCCTGGTCCCGGTGGTGGCGATCACGCTCGGGGTGATCATCTTCAGCGGCCGCGGCCGGCGCTGGACGACCGCCTGGGTGATGGGCCTGCCGATGCTCGTCGTCGGCGGCTACTGGTACCTGCGGGCGGCGGTGAAGACCGGTGGCAATCCGATCCCGATCACCAAATTCGGGCCGCTCAACCTGCCGAAGCCCGACCAGATGCCGCTCGACCCGCGGCCGCGCTTCGCCGTCATCGACTACATCACCAACGCGACGATCTACCGGCGCTGGTTCTTCCCCGAGCTCGACAACGCCCTCGGACCGCTCTGGCCTCTGATCCTGATCATGGCCGTCAGCGCCGCCGTCTACATCGCCTGGAAATCGCGCAACAAGGTCCTGCGGGTGATCGCCGTCGCCTCGCTGCTGACCGCGGTCGTCTACGTCTTCACGCCGCTGACCGCGGCCGGGCAGGAGGGCTCGCCGACGGGGTTCTTCACCAACACCCGCTACCTGATCCCGGGCCTCGTCCTGGCGATGGCGATGCTGCCGCTGGCGCGACCGATCCGGGCGCCAGACCGGCGCGCCTGGCAGACGCTGCTCTTCCTCACTGCGGTCTTCGCGATCACGGTGCTGACGACGCCGCGCTGGTTCACCTCCTACATCGTCGGCACGATCTTCCTCACCCTCTGCCTGGTCTGGGCGCCGGCGGCGCTCTCGCTGGCGCGGACGCGCTGGAGCGTCAGCCGCGCCGCCGTCGCGGGCGGGGCGGTGGCGCTGCTGCTTCTGGCGGTCGTGCTCGGGCGCGCGCAGCAGGTCCAGTACGCAGACCAGCACTACGTCAACCCGGATCCGTTCCTCGGCGAAGGCGGGCCCAAGGACGCTTACGTCTACACGCAGAAACTGAAGGACAAGAAGATCGGGATCATCGGCTCGAGCCAGATCATCTTCGGCCAGTATGGCTTCTACGGCAACGACGCCTCCAACCACGTCGAGTACATCGGTGTCCACGGGCCGCACGGCGCCAACCGGCTGCCGACGACGTGCAGGCGCCTGCGCGGCCTGATCAACGAAGGCGGCTACGAATACCTGGTGATGAGCCAGTACACGCAGGACACCGGCCCGTACAACTCCGGCGTCCCGAACCCGTACCAGTTCCCCGTCTTCGCCTGGGTCAAGAACGACCCGGCGGTGAAGCTGGTCGTCAAGGACTTCAAAGCCTCACCGCAGCCCGACTACGTCTTCAAGGTCGAGGGCAAGCTCGACCCGAGTGCCTGCAAGCCGGAAAAACGCCCCGAAGTCGTGGGCGAAGAAGCGATCGAATAATCCAGACGGCAATTTGAGCACCTATACGGTGCTCAATTGACGCCTCGATTCAGGCCCGGCCGGCAGCGAGCGCGTGCTCGCGGATCAGCTCGGCCGAGCGCTGCGGCTGCTCCCACCAGAACATGTGGCCGACGTCCTCGAGGACCTCGAAGCGGGCGGCGGGCATCAGCGAGGCGATCAGCTCCCCGTTGGGGAAGGGAAGGACGCCGTCCTCGGTGCCGTGGATTATCAGCGTCGGCACCGAGATCTCGCCGAGCCGGCCGCTGGTGTCGTGGCCGAAGATCGCCTGCGCCTGCAATTCGATCGTCGCTTTCGCGGCGGGCACCGAAGTCGCCATCTCGTGGAAGGGCGGCCAAGTCGACTCGTCGGTGCGGAAGGCGGGGGAAAGGTTGACTTCGTAACCGGCCCGGATCGCCTTGTCCCGATCGCCGGAGCTCATGCCGGCGACCAGCTTCTGCAGGTTCTCCTCCGGCATCAACATCGAGCCGGGGCCGCCGCAGTAGGTGCAGCCGAGGGTCAGCGAGCGCAGCAGCTGCGGCCCGGCGAGCGCCAGCTCCTGGGCGATCATCCCGCCCATCGAGATGCCGACCACGTGCGCGCTCTCCAGCCCTAGAACCCCGAGCAGCGCCGCGGTGTCCTCGGCCATCTCGGCGATCGTGAACGGCCCGTCGACAGGACCCGACAACCCGATCCCCCGGTTGTCGAAGGCAATGACATCGAAGCTCTCCTCCAGAGCCCCCTTGAACTGCTCCCCCCAGGAGACATGGGTCCCGCTCATCCCCTGGATCAGCAGCAGCGGCTCGCCAGAGCCCCCACGCTCGTAATGAAACTCCCGCCCCGCAACATCGACTTTCGGCATCGCCGGATCCTAAGCGAGCCGCCCATCCACCGCCTAACCTTGACCCTCTGCCCCCGTAGCTCAGCCCGGATAGAGCATCGGACTTCTAATCCGACGGTCGCTGGTTCGAATCCAGCCGGGGGCGTTCAGCGATCTCGGGGCCTACCGATCGGGCCGTGTACCGCTCGCGCGATGCAAGGCCTCTTGGCCCCATGGCCTAAGACGGTTCAACTCTTCTTCTTCCTTGCATTCGATCACTCCGTCGAAGAGGTACTCCCAAACGGGATCGCCGGTTCGGGGCTCTCCTTTGAATCAGAGGAGGGAGTTGGCTCGTCTCCTCGGCGATTCGTTTTGCCGCGAATGACATCGCTAACGCGGGTTGGTGGGTGCGGGAACACCGAGTTGCCTGCAGATGGTCCGAACCAAGCCAGGGCCGATCTCTTTGTGCCGGGGCATTGCCGACACCTGATCTTGAGGACCGCGCCACTTCGCGTGCTTCGTGCCGCCGATCTCTCGGCAGCCCTTGGATAGGAGATGGCGTTCGAAGTCGCGGCGTTTCACGCCGCGGCAGTAAACCGCAGGTGCTCCCGGTTTGCCTCGGCGGTTTCGCCGGCGAGCTCTTCGTCGGGAGTTAAGACGGTTTGCAACGCGTCGAGCACGTTCTCTCGGGCCTCCTCGCGACTTCGGCCTTGGCTGACCGCGCCAGGGACCTCAAGGACGCGCGCGACGATCCAGCCCGCCTCGTCCGGGTTGTCGAAGGCAATCGTGAAGTCGACGGATGCAGCCATCGTCTCTAGAACGGTAGCGCGCCGCCAGGGCGCTGGTCTCCGAGCCGGAAAACTTGGTCCCGAAATCGGTCCCCAACTCCAGCTAACTCAGCCGAACTCCCTGGACAGGATCGGGCTCCCTGGAGCGGATTCGCCCTGCTGGACGCTTCCCGGCTGAACTTCTAATCCGACGGTCGCTGGTTCGAATCCAGCCGGGGGCGTTGGTGGCAGCGGGAGACCTGCGCTTCTGCTTAACAACGGAGGGGCTCGGACGAGTCTTGTATCTGTCGGCAATGCGAAACTTAATGGGTTCCGAAGCATCAACAGAAGGATTTTCCGATGCAGAGACGCGAAATAACGTTCGTTTGCCCTCGTGGCCGAACCAACAGAAGGACCCTTACCGGACGTGGCAGGGTCCAAATTCGGTGCAGTTGCGGGTGTGGCTACGTTTACACGGTGCAGGTCCGCTAGGACCTGCACCGTTTCTCACAGGGTGGAGGGAGTACTAGCCAGACAGGAAAGCCTCTCCCGGGAGGCAGCCGTTGGGTCTGCCATGATTTCTGGCGATGGAGCAGCCCGCCCACATCAAGGTCAGCGGCGCTCTCGAGGGTGAGTTCATCATCACCGAGGAGCGCAATGCCAACGAGTTCGTGATCAGGCGCGACACTTCCTGGCAGGCAATGCTTGGCAAGAACGAGCGCGATGCCACCGAGGAGGAGATCGCGGCCCTAGAGGCAGAGCACGGGCCATTCCAGCCCGCCGACGGCGAGGGGTAGTTCTTGGCCATCCGGCGGGGTCATGCCCGCGTCCTTTTCAATGAGGGCGCCTTCGCCGAGGACACGATGCGAAGCGGTCGCGCCGGAGCAGAGACGCTGCGGGAGGCGCGCGGTCACTTCGAGCGAGAGGGCGTTGAGGTCAAGGCTCTGCGCCGCTGCGATGCCGAAGGACGGGACGGCACGAGGCTTCCGGCCTGTTTCAAGGTTTACCTGCCCGCGCCCGACGGCAAGTTCGGGACGGTCTTCCGATTCATTCGTCATAGCGAGGGTGTTGCGCTTCGCTATCTCGCTTTCGGCGTCCGGCATCACCCTCGCGACTCCCATGCGCAAACCGTCTACGAGATCGCCCACCGGCGTCTCCACGGCGAGCTGCCGTAGGAGTGGTTTCGGGTCTGGATCGTCGCCGGAAAACTTGGTCCCGAAATCGGTCCCCAACTCCAGCGAACTCAGCCGAATTCCCTGGACAGGATCGGGCTCCCTGGAGCGGATTCGCCCTGCTGGACGCTTCCCGGCTGAACTTCTAATCCGACGGTCGCCGGTTCGAATCCAGCCGGGGGCGTGGGTACCGCGATCAGGCCTGGCTTGCCCGGCGACAATTGAGCAACTGTCCGTGTGTCAAAAACTCAACTGTCTCCGTTCGGGTTAGTGGGTGACATATGATCAGCGTCCAAAGAGTGCTCGAATCCGCTTTTATGACGGGTTTAGAGCCATTGATGAGACGGGGGTTACATGAAGGTAATGGTCGTTGACGAGGTCCCCACCCAGGGGAAGATTGTTATGGAGACGTGTGGCTGCGAGCAATGCGGTGGCGGGGTACCCCGTCCTCCGGATACCTGCTGCGAGTCGATTACGCCGGGCATGCCGACCGGTTCCGGGCGCCCTGTGGACCGCTCGGCATTGGAGCGATCCGCGGTTTAGCGCTCTGCGTAGTCCAAATGCCTCGTTTGCGGTTTTCTCGCCGTAATTAGCGTCGTGCGGGAGTCGCAGCGAAACGTGCCTGAATTCCCATCGCTGGTCGGACCCTGGCGCCCGACCAGCGATGGGGTCGTGCTGGATGATCTACTGCGAGGCCGCTCCGCAGTCATCAGCCACGACAACGCTTGGTCTGCCGGCTCGGCCATTGTGGCCCTCTGTCGATGTGACGGTTATCTACATGTCGATGAGATTGTTGCCGCGCTGTCGGCGGGGGAGCGAGACCAGTTGCTCGACACGCTCACGAAGCTCGCCGAGGCCGGTTTCGTTGTCGATGCTCGGCGCCGGCCAGGCTGTCTTCTCGCCGAGCTCCAGAGATTCGCGCCCGGGCTTGATGACGAACTGGTGGCTATCCACGCGCGTCCTCTGTGGAGGGACACACGGGTCGAGCCCTCTTCAATGCGGGTGGCGCTGCCTCTCGAGCCTCCGTCCGTCGGAGAGCGTCTCCCTTCGCTAGCCCTGGCGACAGAGGGGGCGGATCGACCCGCACCCCTCATGCCGGAGCAGGTGTTGGCCATTCTCGCCCTCTCCTACCGAACGGTGGGGACCTGGAAGCCGGTGGGATCCGCGGGAAAACTGTGGCCACTCGTCATCCACGTGCTGATCCCACGGATCGACAACTTCTCCTTGCACTGGTTCGACCCAAATGGCCCGTCACTGCAAATGGTGGCTGGCGTAGTGCCGACGGCTCCGCTGGCAGCGCTGTTCCTTCAGAGCGAGCTGGGCAGCGAAAGCGTCGCACGCAAGCGGCCGATCATCGTTGTTTCGGTGGATCTCTCCCGGATCGGTCCGAAGTACGGGAACCGCGGCGCGCTCTATGCCCTCCTCGAGGCAGGCGCGCTTGGGCACCAGATAGCGCTGAGCGCCGGCAGCAGAGGGGTGGTGGTGCGCACGGTCTGCGGTTTCGAGACCGAGGACGCTAGGGAGCTGTTGGCCATTGATGTAGACCCGCTGATGCTGGTGCTTCTCGAAAGGGAGGGGGATCGGTGACCGGCCGGGAGCTGGAAGATGCTCTCGTGGGGAAAGGAATTGTCGCCGCCCCCGGGACGCTGTTAGCCGCCGACCACGAGGATCGAGCGATTCTCTTCATCGACGACGAGCATCGGGGGGTGGGCCGCCTGAGCGAGGCGGACACCATCGACGATCTGTTGCAGCTCGGCGCGCTGGTCGAAGACCCGGGAGCTGAAAACGGCGAGTCTTTTCAGCTTGCCGTTCACGATTGGAACCTGGGCTGGCCACCAAATTCGACCGAGTCGATGATGCTGCTCAGTCTCGGGCACGCGTTGGTCCTGCCGCCCGATCTCGCCAGGACCGACCGGCGGCACGCGGCCTTCAGATTTCTCGCCGTAAACCCACCTCTGCTCGGCAGCGCACTATTAGACGCTGCCTCAGGCTCGGGCCGGATCCTCGCTTTGGCGCCCAGTATTGGGCTTGTCGAAAAGATCGGTGAAATTTCATCGGATCCTGCCCACGGCGAGCCCTGGTTGCTTCGTACCGGCCAGGATGGAGAGTCCTGTCCCCTTGACGCTATGGTCGGACCGCTGGCACCGGCGACCTCTCTGTATGTCTACGGCGCGGGAGTTCAGCATGTGGCGATCTCTTCAGTTCTCCCGCCGCCGAGCGGAATTGGGCTGCCCAGTGGCTCGGCTGCCGGCATACGTGAGGACCGCGGGGAAGCGGAGCTGACCGCAACCGCCGAGGCCCACGAGAGGCATGCCGCGGGAGTAATCCCCAGCGAGGATCTCGAGGCAGGAAGCTTTGTCGATCTCGATATGGCGATCTCGCCTGACGCAGTTGTCTCCTATGTGCAGTGGCAATATGAAGCGCACCCTGATCTGCTGCCATTCGACGAGCGCGAGGAGCGCCTATGGGTACGAGCCAAGAATGTGGCAGGGGAACGGAGATGGGTGCTGGCAGATCTCGTCTTCTATCCGTTCGGCGCCTCGGAGAATCGTTTCCATACTGCCGCGAACTCGTCAGGAATGGCCGCGCACCGGACTAGCCAAGCCGCGCTCCGAGCGGCTTGGGCGGAGTTGGTCGAGCGCGACGCTTTCATGCGTCACTGGCTTGGGAAAATTCCAGGACGCTTGGTATTTCTGCGCCGAGCCGACCCTGAATACCGGCGGATGGTTGAAGATCTGCAGGATGCTGGGTGGAGCGTCGGCCTCGTCCAGCTTGGCAGCTCGCCACGCCTTCCTGTCTTCTGCGCGATCGCGCGACGCCGCGGAATGGTCGCGCTCGGCGCTGCCGCAGGGGATCCAGACGAGGCGACCGTCAAGGCTCTGCGCGAGGCCTGGGCGGGGGTGCGGGTGGTGCCAGAGCGCGAGGAGGTGCCGGAGATTGAAAATGTGCGCTCACCGGGTGATCACCGACGTCTCTACCGCTGGGGTGACTTCGCGAGCGAGCTGGACTTTTTCTTCGAGGGCGACGAAACGATTTCACTTGAGCAGCTCGGCGAACTGCCCGGCCCGCCATCCGAGGCAGTGGTGTACCAGTGGCCGCACCGCCTCGTCCGACCCTTTTCAGTGACCCGGGTCTTCCATCCACCGCTGATACCGATCACCTTCGGATATCGGCGCGAGCCGCTGGGCCGAGACGATGTCAAATCATTACTCTTGCGTCGTGGCAGTGACGGTAGTGACCTGATCCCCCACCCATTTCCCTGACAAGCAGATGGCAAACCGAGCGGCAGTGTTGACCGGCCAGCAGGTGGCCATCCGTCCCTTTGACCTGGATGACGCACTGTTCATCCGTGATGCGAGCAATAGCCTGTCGTTTCAGGCAGCCGCTTACTCAGGGCCGCTGCTGCCGCGGGGATTGGTGGAGTTCCAGCGCCGTCTTCAGGCGGGCGATCATGCTCCGCTGTCAGGCGCCGGGGGTGCCTTCGAGTTTGCCGTCGCACGGCAGTCGTCGGATCTTCAGGCGGTCGGTGTTGCTGGTCTGTACCACGTGGACTGGCATAACCGCCACGCGGAGCTGGGTGTCAGCATCATTGCGCCGGACGAGCGAAGGAGCGGTCTCGGCATCGACGCAAACACGGTCATGCTCGACTACGCATTTGATCACCTCGGCCTCCATCGAATCTGGGGGCATGTCAAGGCTGATAACGAACCCGCCCTTCAACTCTGCGAGAAGCTTGGGTACAAGCTCGAGGGTACGTTGCGAGACCATAGGCTGCGTGGGACCGCTCGGGTCGATCTCTGTGTCGTCGGCATGCTGAGCGAGGAGTGGCGATCGGGAGATGACTGAGGGCCGCGCCGATTGGCAGGTTTGGAGCCGCCGACTTCAGCCGAACTCCTTGGACCAACCCGACGGTCGCGGATTCGATCCTGCCGGGCCGCTGACTGTAGGTTCGCCGGCCGCCTATACCGCTGCGGGGCGGAGCATCGAGGTCATCGGCGGGCAATCCCCGGCCTGCGGGGTGGCGATGACCTTGAAGCCGTGCCTTTCGTAGAGCGGGACGGTACGCGGGTTCGGGGTCTCGAGGAATGCCGGGAGCCCGTCGGCGTCGACGATGGCGAGGCCGTGTTCGAGAAGCTGGGCGCCAAGGCCACGGCCCTGGAGGGCGGGTGCGACTGCTAGCCAGGGCAGGTACCAGTGGGGATAGGTCGGGTGGGCGGCGGCCATCTGCTCGAGGGTCGAGAAGAGGTCGTCGTGCTTCTCTTGGGCGACCGTCTCCGTGAGGATGCCGACCACCTTCTCCTCTTCGGACTCGACGCCGGGCGCCAGCCAGAGTGCGACGGCTCTGGTGTCGGCTAGCCCCCAGGCGCTTTCGTGCTCGAACGCTTGGCCGCCGAAGGCCGCTGCGAAATCGGGGAAGCAGCGCTCGTAGAGATCCTCCTCCGGCCACAGCCAGCGCTCGACCGGGTCCGCTGCAAAGGCGACGACGACCGTTGCGATTGCAGTGTCCCGCTCGGTGCTTTGTACCGGCGAGATTGGGTCCATGGGTCACTCTAGGTCGAGGCTTCAAGATTCCAAAGCCTCGGTGTTGACCTTCGCCGCTATTTGCTCACGGTGGCGGTGGCGTTGGTGTAGCCCGTAGAGGCCGCGGTGATCGTGTTGGTGAAGGAGCCGCTCGCGGGGGCGGTGTAGGTGAACTGGTTGGCGCTGACCGAGAGGCCGGCTTCGGGGATCGATAGGGGGGAGCCCGTGATGGTGCCGCCGGTGGCGGTGACGGTGACGGATTTGGCGGATCCGACGTTGGAGACAGTGTTGCCGACGCTGTCGGTGATCGCGACCTTCGCTTTGACGGTGCCGGAGTTGCCCAGGGAGGTGATCGTGCAGGTGATGAGGCAGGGCGAGCTGATCGCACCGGCGCTGCTCGTCGCTTCGATCAGGCCCAGCTTCGATGCGGTGCCGGTGGAGACGGTGAGGGCGAGGGCAGACGGCGTGGAGATGGTGCCGTCGCTTGCCGTGATCGCCGCCGCCTCGGCCTTGTTCAGTTTCGTATAGCCGTTTTTCGAGGAGGCCGGGGTGGCGACGCCGCTGCTGAAGCTGAGCGAGGTCGCGGTGCCGAAGTTGACGGCGGTGCCGGCGCTGTTGACGACGGTCGGCAGGGCGCCGCTGGGGCTCGCCGTGGCGCCGGCGAAGGTGATGTTCTTCGAGCCCGTGTAGCCGGTCGCGGTGTTGCCATAGGCATCTTGGGCGGTCGTCGTGATGTTGAAGCCGGTCGCGGCCACCGGGGTCAGGGTCGAGGACGAGAGCACGAGTTTGGTCGCCGTGCCTGACCCGACCGTCACCGTCACCGCGGTCGGGGTCGTGATCGCGCCTTCGGTTGCTTTGACGCTCGTCGAGCCGCTCTTGTAGAGCTTCATCCCGCCGCCGTCGCCTTCGCTCGCGTTGGCGACGCCGGCGGCGAAGTCGACGTTCGTCGCACCGCCGAAAGCGACGTCCGCGCCGGTCGAGTCGGAGACGGTCGGGTTGGTGCCGCCGGGGCTGGCGCTGGCCCCGGAGAAGACGAGGCTGTGGAGGCCGGTGTAGGACGTCGCCGTGTTGCCGTAGGTGTCCTGGGCCGTCGTCGTCAGAGCGTCGAGAGCGCCGACGGTCGGCGTCGTCGAGGCCGCGGAGAGGACGAATTTGGACGCGGCGGCGGCGCTGACTGTGATTGCGACCGGGCTCGGCGTCGTGATCGACCCTTCGGTTGCCGCAACGTTGGCCGTGCCCGATTGGTAGAGCTTGACGACGCCGTTCTTGGTCGATGAAACCGTGGCGACGCCGCTGGTGAAGGTGATCGCCGTCGCGGTGCCGAAGTTGGTCGCCGTGCCGGAGCTGTTGGCGACCGTCGGTTTCGTCCCGCCGGGGGCGGCGTTGGCGCCCGAGAAGGTGAGGTTGTGCGAGCCGGTGTAGGTGGTGACGGTGCTGCCTTTTTCGTCCTTGGCGGTGATCGTCAGGTTGCTCGAGCCGCCGGCGGTGATCGCGGTGGCGCTGGCCGAGATCGTGAAGTTGGTCGTCACCCCGACCGTGACTTTCGCCGTTTTGCCGGCGCTCGTCGCTTCCCAGGTGTGCCAGAGCGCGGTCACTTCGTAGGTGCGTTCGCCGATCGGCACGGCGCTGTCGGTGCAGGTCGTTACCGCGGTCGGCGCCGACTGGCTCGGGCAGGTGCCCGCCGGGGCGCCGCCGTCGCGCTTGACGTAGTAGGTGACGGTGCCTACGCCCGGGGGCGTCACCGCCCCCCAGGTGAGGGCGACAGTGCCGCCGGCGGCCGGGGTTGCGGCCGAGATCGTCGGCGCCGTCAGTTTCGTGACCGCAGCGGCAGCGTTGCCGGCGCCGTTGGCCGTGAAATAGGCGATCGCGCTTCCGGCCAGGGCCACGATCGAGGCTGCGACGAGGCAGCCGGCGACGCCGGTTAGGCGCAGGCGCTTCATCCCCGCGCCTCGCCGCTGAAGGTGAGGTTGAGAGTGGCGCCCTGGCAGGCGTTCTGGTCGACCGGCAATTCCCGCAGTTCTAGAGTCGGTGCCGTCGCCGCCCCGCTCGGGAGCGTCGTCGATCCTCCGGCCGGGATGCTCAGCGCCATCGTCGCGCTCAGGTTCGAGGGGACGACTGCGAAGTTCGGGTCGGCGGCGCAACCGGGACGGTCGGGGCCGACGGAGACCGTGAGGGCGGTGACTTCGATCGGCACCGGGTTCGGGTTCCCGATCCGGACCGGCAACTCCTGCGGCGGCGCACCCGGCATCAGTGCTTCGAGCGAGCCGAAGAGCGGATCGATCGTGAACTCCTTCGGCTCCAGCTGCAGCCAGTTGTAATGCGCGGCGGGCCCGCTGCGTTCACGCGGGCTCAGGGCCCGTACGGCGAAAGTGTGTTCTCCCGCTTGCAGGCCCGGGAGGACGTAAGGGGACGAACAACCGGCCCAGTCACCGCCGTCGAGGCGGCATTCGAACTGGCGCAAACGTTTTGGCGTCCGCGCCGGCCCGCCCCGTCCCGACCCGCCCGTCGGCGCCGGTGGAGGCGCGACGTGGAAACGGAACTGGTAGCCGCCGCCGACGACCGTAGCCGGGGGCACTTCGATGAAGCCGGGCCGCGGTGGGCGCTGAGCCTGCTGCTTCGCCTGGTGGTTCTTCTTCTTCCCGTGCGGGCGATCCGAACGGGTGGCGGCCAATGCGACCCCGCCGAGGCAGGCGACCGCGGCGGCCAGGGCAATCATCGCCCTGGCCGCACGGAAGCGTCCGTTGTCCCCTCGTCCGGGCATCGGCCTGAGATCCAGGCTTGCCTACTCGTCCTAGTTGCTCGACAGGGCCAGGGTCAGTTCGGCGCCCTGGCAGGCGTTCTGGCTGACGCCGGTGTCGTTCATGACCAGCGTGCCTTTCGGCGTCACCGCCTGGCCGTTCCCGGAGGGGAAGGTGGCGTTGACGGCGACCGGGGCCATCGTGAAGTCCGGGTTGCCGCCGGTGATCACGACGCTGCAGGTGGAGTGGCCGGCGTCCACCGTGATCCCGGTGAGGGAAATCGTGCCGACCCGCTGGGCGCCGCTGGAGGGGTTGTCGACGGTGAAGGAGACCTGTTGGGAGGCGCCGGGGTAGAGGTTGCCGGCGACGGTGGCTTTCAGGGTGACCGCCGAGCTGGTGCCGACTTTGGCGGTGGCGGTGCCAGAGCCGGTGCTGGTGAAGTAGGCGTAGGCGACGGCGGCGATGCCGACGGCGACGACGCAGCCGATGATGAGGACAGCCCGCTTACTCGCGATGCGATTCATGTCGATTCTCTTTCTCTGACTTGGACGAGCGTCAGACGCTCCGGATGCGCTCGTATCGACAATCTGTCCAGGAACTTTAGGTTTGGACTAAAGGCCTTTTACATTCGGTCGATCTGTGGCGTCCCGCGCGGCAGGGAATCAACCCGGGCTCAAGGTTTGGCCCGGATCTGTCGAAGGGGGGCGCGGTGCCACCGATCCGGAATAAAAGAGCGCGTTCTCTCAAACCCGCGCTCGGATTGCTTCTTCTCGTCGTCCTGGCCGGCGCGGTCGGCTGCGGCGGCTCGGCCTCCGCCGGCCGCGAAGGCGGCACCCTGCGGGCAACCTTCGGCTCCTTCCCCGATTACCTCGACCCGGCGCTTTCCCACTCCGAGGAAGGGTGGACGGCGATCTACGACACCTACATCCCGCTGCTCACCTACAAGCACGCCTCCGGGAAAGAAGGCAGCGAGGTGATCCCGGGCCTGGCGCGGGCGCTGCCGCAGATCAGCGCCGACGGCAAGACCTACCGGCTGCAGTTGCGGAGCGGGCTCCGTTATTCGGACGGCTCGCTGGTCAAGGCGTCTGATTTCGCCAAGGCGATCGAACGGGTCTTCCTCCTCAACTCGAGCGGCTCACCTTTCTACACCGACATCGTCGGCGCCGAAGAGTTCGCGAAGGCCAGGAGCGGCGGCATCCCAGGCATCGTCACCGACGACAAGACGGGGGAGATCACGATCCGCCTCGCCCGCCCGCGGGGGACGTTCCTGCAGGAGCTCGCGCTTCCATTTGCCGCACCCCTCCCTCCCTCGACGCCTGACGAGGACCTGACGGCAAACCCGCCGCCGGCGACCGGCCCCTACGAGATCGTCTCCTCGCAGCCGGGCAAGGGCTGGTCCTACGCGCGCAACCCGTTCTGGAAGAAGGCAGACGCGAAGCGGATGCCGGAAATCCCCAGCGGCCACGTCGACAAGATCGAGGTGACCGTGCTGCGCAACCCCTCGTCCCAGGTCGCCGACGTCGAATCCGGCCGCTTCGACTGGATGGAGAACCCGCCGCCGCCCGATCAGTACGCGGCTGTGAAGGAAAAGTACGAAGGGACCCAGTTCCGCGTCGAGGAGACCGAGAGCACCTACTTCTTCTGGATGAACGTGACCGAGCCGCCCTTCGACGACGTCCGCGTCCGCCGTGCTGTCAACTACGCCGTCGACCCGCGGGCGCTGGAACGGATCTACGCCGGCCAGCTGGTCGGCAGCCAGCAGATCCTGCCGCCGGGGATGCCCGGCTACGAGCACTACGAGCTCTACCCCTATGGCGTCGAAAAGGCGAAGGCGATGATCGACGAAGCCGACCCGGCCGACCGCCAGATCACCGTCTGGACCGACAACGAACGCACCCAGGAAGAAGCCGGGACCTACTACGCGGCGGTCCTCGAAGACATCGGCTTCGACGTCGACCTCAAGGTCCTCAACGCCGACAACTACTTCACGGTGATCGGCAACGCCTCGACCCCGAACCTCGACACCGGCTGGGCCAGCTGGTTCCAGGACTACCCGCACCCGAACGACTTCTTCCAGCCGCTGCTCTCCGAAGAAAGCATCTTCCCGACCAACACCTCGAACCTCTCGCGGATCGCCGACCCGAAGCTGAGCGCGAAGATCGCCGAGCTGGCCGAACATCCGCTCACCCCCGATGTCAAAGCCGAATACGCGGCGCTCGACACGGAATTCATGCAGCTCGCGCCCTGGGCCCCCTACGGCACCGGCACGGTCCCGACCTTCGTCTCCTCGGAAATCGACCTCGACCAGGTCGTCTACAACCCGACCTTCAACCAGGACCTGACCAGCTTCCGCTTCAAGTAGCCGGCTTAGTGGTGCGCTGGCCCGGCATCTGGACGCAGGCCTGGGAGCTGGAGACGTTGACTCCGCTCTCGCCTGCCTCCGCCAACCGGACGGCGCTGCGGGACTCGATCTCGAGGACCTCCAGGCGGGCGCGCTCGTGTGTCGCCAGGACTTCCTCGAGGCCCTGCTCGTCGAGGACCAGCGACTCCTCGCTGTCGATCAGGTGTCGCTCGGTCGCCCGGTAGAAGTGCTCAACGGCGCCGCGTGCCTGGCGCATGCCGACCAGCTCCGCGCATTCGAGCTGGACCAGTTGCTTGGCGTGGTAGCTGACGTTGGAGAGCTCCTCGCCGAGCTCGCGCGCCATTTCGGCGGGGCTGGCGGTGCGTTCGGCGAGGATGCGGAGGATCGCCGCCCGCAGCGGGTGGCTGATCGCCCGGATCCGGTTCTCGCTCGCCCGGCGGCCTTCCGTCCTGGTCACGCTAGAGCCCGGGCGGGTGGCGGGCGACGAAGCCGCTGGTGTCGGCGGTGGCGAGGTGCCAGCGGGGGCCGCTGCCCTGTTCGTCGCCGACCGTGTCGAAGCGCAGCCCGGCGATCTCGACGAAGGTGTGGCCGGGGTTTGCGTAAACCGTGATCCACTTGCCCGGCCCCGGCTCGCCCCAGCGCATCAGGTCGCCGGAGGTGAGGGGACGGGGGATGAGGCCGCCGCCGAAGAGGGCGAAGCTGACCGAGCCCGAGCAGTCGTAGGAGTTGTCGTAGAAGGAGGCGTGGCCGCCGCCCCAGACGTAGGGGCGGCCGACGATCGTGTTGGCGGCGTTGATCGCTCCCTGCACCGCTTCGGGCGCGTCCGGCGGCGCGAGCGCGACCCCGGTGAGGAGGATCGCCGAGCCTTCGCCGCCGCCGCGCCGGTGGGCAAAGATCTCGGCCCGGCTGAGGTTCGAGGCGTGGGGGACGTGGGTGCCGTTGCTGCCGGCGGAGGCCGGGGGCAGCACGCTCGGGTCGGCGGCGATTTCCTCGGCGCTCGGCAGCTTCGCCTGCTCGCGCTTGGGCGCGGCGGCGGGGCGGGCTTCGACCTGGCGCCTGGCTTCGACCAAGGCGAGGCTGTCGCCGACCGCGTTGACCGCGTGGCTGCCGCCGCTGGTCGCGATCAGGGCGATCGTCACCTGTAGGACTGCTGCCGTCGGGCCCATTGCCCTTGAAGACTGTCAAAAGGCCGTTTGCGGCTCCTCGCAACGGGAAAAACTTCCTTAAGGGAAGGGAACGCTCAAGCGAGGAGAGGTGGAATGGCGCAGACCAGGAGCAAAAGCCAGGGCAGCAAATCGAAATCGAGATCTTCGAGCGGCAAACGCCGCAAAAGGGATGTCCATCAGAGGACCGAAGGCAGCGGGCGCAACAAAAGCCCGCTGAAGAAAGACAGGCAAAAAGGAAGCTCGGTGGACGGCGAGCGCCAGAGCGCGATCCGCAATCAGGGCGGCGACAAGACCATCCCTGAGCAGATGTACGAAGACTATACGGTGATCGATCCGGTCGAAATCAGCGACACCGACGAGCCGGACGTGATCGTCGACGTGCCGGTCGTCAAGGTCGACGAGATCCATTTCGAGCTCGACGACCTGATGGCCCGGGTCTCGCTGCACGCGGAGGTCCTCGACCTGGTCAAGCTGAGCGTCGGCGTCCACGTCGAGCTCGGCAAGGTCGAACTCAACATCAAAGGCGTCGAAGCGCAGGCGCTGATGCGGGCGCGGCTCGACCACGTCACCGCGATCATCGATCGCGTCCTCACCACGCTCGACCGCAACCCGGACGTGCTGAAAGAAATCGCGAAGTCGCTGAAACCGGTTACCGAGGGCGCCGGCAAAGCCGTCGGCGAAGTCGGTGAAGGGGCGAACAAAGCGGTCGGGCAGATCGGCGAAGGCGCCGGCAGCGCCGTCGAAGACGTCGGCGAGGGTGCCGGGGGAGCGGTCAAAGACGTCGGCAAAGGGGCCGGCGGTGCGGTCGAAGAAGTCGGCGAAGGCGCGAACAAAGCCGTCGGCCAGATCGGCGAAGGCGCGGGCCAGGCGGTCGGTGACGTCGGCGAAGGGGCCGGCCAGGCCGTCGGCGGGCTCGGTGAAGGCGCCGGCGACGCGCTGAGTGGGGTCGGCGGTCTCGCCGGGCTCGCGGGCGCGGCGGGCGGAGGCGGCTCCGGAAGTGGCGGCGGCAATGGCGGCGGAAATGGAGGTGGCGGCGACGGAGGCGAAGGGGTCTCCGGCGGCCAGCTGGCCAAAGCGATCGCCAAAATCGTCGCCAAGGAAATCGGCGCCGCGGCCAGTGACGAGGCCAAGGACGTCGGGCTTGCGGCGACCCACAAGGTGATGGAGATCGGAGAGCGCCGGCGCCAGCGGCGGGCCGAGAAGCACAACGCGACCGCGGCGGCGCTGCGCAAGGCCGAGGAGCATGGTGTGGACATCGACGAGGTCGATGGCACCGGCGCCGAAGGCCGCGTCACCGTCCACGACGTCGAAAAGGCGGCGGCCGAGTGAGCGGCCGCCGTCCCGACCTCGAGTTCTTCACCTCGGTGAAGGCGGAGGAGGTCACCTTCGGCAAGGTGCCGAAGCGGCGCAAGGTCACCTACTACGGCGAGCCCGGCCACGAGACCGAGGTCGACGTCCAGCGGGAGAACATCCCGGAGGAGCCAGAGGAGGGCGTCACCTACCGCGACGTCAAGGTCGACTGGGCGGTGGAGCAGTGGGTCGTCCACCCGGCCGAAGACGAGGACTTCGAGGCCGAGGACGTGGCGTGGGAAGTGGAGGAGCGCCGCCGGCGGGAAGCAGAGGCGGACTGAGCGAAGTTGGGGCTGGCGACCGCGCGTCCCGTGCGCGCGGTCGCAGCCATGTCCTCAGGGCCAGCCCGGCGCTAGCGCCTCGCGGTGAGTCCCTGTAGAACGACCTCGATCGGGGAGCGGTGCTTGCCGTTTTTCCCCGACGCAGCGCTGTCGACGCCGGCCGCGATCTCGCTGACCTGTGCGCTGAAGTTCCCCACGCCCTTGGCCGCCTTGGCGATGTCCTTCGAGTCGACCTTGATCTTCGGTTTCCGCGGGAGCGCTTTGCTGCCACTGGCGAGCGCCTTGCCGATCCCGCCCTTTTTGCCTTTTTTGGAAGCGGCGAGGGCCATGCCCCCGGCGGCTCCGGCGATTGCCGCGCCGCCAGCGACCAAGGGGACTTTCGCTTTGCTCGCCGCTTTGCCGACGGTTTTGCCGGCTTTGCCGCCGATGTCTCCGACGGCGTTACGCACTGCCTCGACGTTCGAGTGTTTACCCGACGACCCGTTCGAGCGCGAAGCGCTGTTGCCGTTGCTCGAGCTGCGCGGTTTGCTGCTCGATTTCGGTTTGGCTTTCGAGGCTTTCGGTTTCGACGACGATTTCGCTTTCGTCGCTTTTGATTTCACGGACGGTTTCGCCGCTTTCGAAGTCGAAGTTTTTTTCGATCTGGGTTTCGGTTTCGATTTCGATTTAGGGGTCGATTTGGATTTCGTCTGAGCCATGTTCCTCTCTCCTCGGGTGGTCCCTATTGGCTCAATTACCCATTCCAATGCCCGCAAATCAGCATGAATGGACGCTTGCCCGACTCTTCACCGCCTCGAAGGCACTGCCGGGGATCCGCTTTAGCTGGTCGAGGTCCTCGTCGTCCCAGCGGCGGTCGCTACTGCCGGAGAAGAACCAGTTGCTGCCGTTGTCGGCGACGATCAGGCCGTAGCGCTTCATCGCCAGGGCGATCGTCCGGGCGGCACCGCTGAAGTGCCCGAGTCCGTAGCCCCCCTTCAACCGCAGGCGCAGGCCCATCGGCGGCGCGTTCGGGTCGGAGGTGTCGCCGGCGCAGTGGGAGGCGGGGTGGACCCAGGCGCTGCGGGTGCTCTCGAAGGTGACGCGGATCGCATGATCGAGGTGGGCGGCGGCGACCTCGTCGTAGCGGACGAGCCCGGGAAAGATCGGCAGGCCGGCGGCGTCGGCGGAGGTCCAGCCCTCCGGCCGGCGGGCAGCCGAGCGCAGGTCCCATTCGGTCCCCGAGTCGGCGTTCCAATGCGGCCGCGGCTTGGCTACGTAGAAGGCGCGGTAGAGCTCGTAGAGCCTGCAGCCGGCGCGGTCGACGACGAGGACGTGGCGGTCGCCGTCGCTGCCGTTGCCGCCCTCGACCGGGGCCTTCGCCGGGACCGGGAAGGGGCCGGGGTCGCTCTCGTCGCCGTAGGCGGTGTAGTGGATCGGCAGCCGCGGCTGCCCGGCGCCGACGACCGAGTAGGGGAAGCCGTAGGGGCGCGGCGAGCCGAAGTCGGGATGGAGGTGGTCGCCGCCGTGGGAGTCGATGTAGGTGATGTAGGCGTTCGAGCGCGGATCCTGCGGCGCCTTCGAGATGTCCTGGTTCCAAGCTGCCTCGGTGGGAAGCGACGGCGCGCGCGGGGAGAGCGAAGCGGGCGGGTCCGGGAAGACCGGGCAGGGGGAGAGTGCGGGGTAAGGGCCGACGGCGGTGGCGCTGGAGGCGACCAAGACGAGGGCGAGCAACGTCGTCGTGAGCCCTACCAGCGCAGCGGTGTTCCTTATGGGTCCTATGCACCCAAAAGGAACACGGCTGATGATTCGCGGCTTCACTCGGCGGTCCGCTCCGGGCGGCCGGCCACGGCGCGGGAGGGGGTCGCGAACTTCATGTCGCGGAGGCTAGCCTGACCCCCCGATGAGCCTGGACGAGCGTCCAACCCTGCTGGCGATCCAGCACGTGCCCTGGGAGGGGCCGCATCGGATCCTTGATGCCTGTGGCGACCTGCACGTGAAGACGATCAAACCGCTCGCCGGCCAGCCGCTTCCCGCGCATGGGGAGGTCGCCGGCGCCGTCGTCATGGGTGGGCCGATGAACGTCGACGAGGTCGAGCGCTTCCCGGCCCTGGCGGCCGAGTGCGAGTGGCTGGCCGAGGCGGTCGAGCGGGGGATGCCGGTGCTCGGCATCTGCCTCGGCGCGCAGCTGTTGGCGCGGGCGCTGGGAGCGGGGGTGCGCCTCGGCGAGGCGCCGGAGATCGGCTTTGCGCCGATCGAGGTCAGCGACCCCGATGACCCGCTGCTGGGCGGCCTCGCGCCGCGGGCCGAGGTCCTCCACTGGCACGGTGACGTCTTCGACCTGCCCGACGGTGCCACCCACCTCGCCTCTTCGGAGCTCACGGTCTGCCAGGCCTTCCGCGCCGGCAACGCCTGGGGCGTCCTCTTTCACCCCGAGGCCGACCTCGCCCTGGTCGAGGCCTGGCTTGCGGTCCCGGAGATGATCGAGGAGGCGGTAGCGGCGCTCGGCGACGCCGGCGAGCACCAGCTGCCGCAGCGCGCCGCCGAGCTGGACGCGGACCTGACCGCCCGCACCCAGCCGGGCTTCGAGGCCTTCGCTGAAATCGTCGCCGCCGGGTAGAGGGAGGGCCGATGGAGGTCTGCCTGATGATCGAGGGCCAGGAGGACGTGACCTGGGAGGACTGGCGGGCGCTGGCGGCCGCCTGCGAAGAGCACGGCGTCGGGACGATGTTCCGCTCCGACCACTACCTCTCGGTCGACGACCGCCGCGAGCGCGGCTCGCTCGACGCCTGGGGGACGATCACCGCTCTCGGCGCCGTCACCGAGAAGCTGCGGCTGGGGACGATGGTCTCGCCGGCGACCTTCCGCCACCCGGCGCTGCTGGCGAAGGCGGCGGTGACCGCCGACCACGTCTCCGGCGGCCACGTCGAAGTCGGGATCGGCGCCGGCTGGTGGGAGCGCGAGCACGAGCTCTACGGCTTCGACCTGCCGCCGGTCGGGCCGCGGATGGAGGCGTTGGAAGAGCAGATGCAGATCGTCCGCGGCCACTGGGGCGAGGGTCCGTTCAGCTTCGACGGCAGCCACTACCGGGCACATGAACTGGACGCCCGGCCGAAGCCGGTGCAGCGGCCGCTGCCGCTGATCCTCGGCGCCAAAGGCGGGCCGCGCAGCCTGCGGATCGGCGCCCGCTGGGCCGACGAGTACAACACGGTGATGGCGACGGCGGAGGAGATCGCCGACATCCGCAAGCGCCTCGACGAGGCCTGCGAAAAGGAGGGGCGTGACCCGGCGACGCTGCCGCTCTCGATGATGACCGGCTGGCTGGTCGGGGCCGACCGCGACGAACTGCTCGACCGCGCGTCACGCCTCTCGCGCTGGAAAGGCGAGGACGGTGACGGCGAGACCTACATCGCCGGCCTGCGCCCGAGCACGATCCTCGGCACGCCCGAGGAGGCGGTCGAGCAGCTGCACGAGCTGCGGGAGGCGGGGCTGACCCGGATCATGGGCCAGCATCTGCTCCACCGCGATCTCGACGCGGTCGCTCTGATCGGTCAGCTTGGCTCGGCGCTGCCGTAGATCGCCCGCAGCCAGACGTCGATGAGGACGTCGAGGACGCGGTCGCCGTCTAGTGAGGGGGACTCGTCGAGGAGGGTCGCGTACTGGACCCGCTCGTTCATCTGCACGAGGACGATCGCCAGCTCGCGGGCCGGCTGGCCGGCGGGGGCGGCGCCGCGCTCGCGCTCGAACTCGATCATCGCGGTGACGTCGTCGACCCATCCCCCCATCACCTGCGTCCAGAGGTCGCGGGCTTCCTGGTGGTTGGTCGCGCGCAGGTCGGCGGCGGCCCGGACGACGCCGGGACGGGAGCGGAAGGCGGCGTAGAGGTTCTCCAGCGCCTTCTCCAAACCGGCCCGCGGCCCGGACTCGGCCAGCGCGGCGATCACCTCGTCGCGGCTGCCGGTCGCCTCCTCGACCAGTCGTTCGACGATCGTCATCACTACCGCGTCCTTGGAGGGGAAGTAGAAGTAGAAGCTGGGGCGGGAGATGCCGGCGCCTTTGGCGAGGTCGTCGACCGAGATCTCGCTCAGCGGCTTCTCCTCCAGCAGCCGTTCGGCCGTCTCGAGGATCGAGCGCTCGCGGTCGTCGCCGCTGACGCGGGTGGCGCGGCGACCGCGCCCGTTGGCGCCCGAATGCGGTTTCGCGGCTGCCTCCATGCGTCCCACCTTACAGCGCGTCGACTGATTCGACAAGTCGTTGACTTACTCGACACAGTGTTGATACGCTGCCGTCGATGAGCAAGCGCGTGATCATCACCGGCGCCGCCAGCGGCATCGGTGCAGCAACGGCCGAGGCCCTGCGCAGACGTGGGGCGCAGGTCGTCGGCCTCGACCTGAAGCCGAACGGCGACGAGGAGCTGATCGCCTGCGACGTCACCGACCAGGAATCGGTCGACGCGGCGATCGCCCAGGCCGTCAAGCGGCTCGGCGGAAGCGCCGACGCCCTCGTCAACTGCGCCGGGATCGGCCTCCCCCAGAGCGCCACCGAGACTCCCGGCCCCGACGCGCTGCGCGTCATCGACGTCAACCTGCTCGGCACCTGGCGGGTCACCGCCTCGGCGCTGCCGGCGCTGCGGGCCTCCCGTGGCCGCGTCGTCAACATCTCTTCCGGCCTCGCCCACATCGCCGTCCCCTTCGCCACCGCCTACGGCGCCAGCAAGCGCGGCGTCGTCGGCTACTCCGAGCAGCTCCGCGCCGAGGTCGGCGACGAGGTCACAGTCACCACCGTCTACCCCGGCTACATCCGCACCCCGATCCACGACGCCAGCCGCAGCGCCGGCGTCGGCCTCGAGGGCATGGTCCCGGCCGAGCCCCTCGGCGCCGCCGTCGCCACGATCGTCCGCGCTATCTACGGCAAGCCCGCTCGCGACCTCGCCACCACCAAGCGCGGGGCGCGCGCCTACGCGGCGCTCCGCTTCGTCCCCAAAGGCCTGGTCGAGCGGGCGATCCGCCGGCAGATGCGCGCCGGCGCCAAGCGCGGCCTCTTCGAGTCAACCCCGATGACGAGCGACCTGATCGCTCGCCTGACCAGATAGGCAGGAGATCCACGATGACTGATCACCGGACTGACCACCGCGAGCACGTCGACGTCCTCATCGTCGGCGCCGGCCTCTCCGGCATCGGCGCCGGTGCCCACCTGCAGCGCAACTGCCCCGGCAAGAGCTACGCGATCCTCGAGTCCCGCGAGGCGATCGGCGGCACCTGGGACCTCTTCCGCTACCCCGGCATCCGCTCCGACTCCGACATGTACACGCTCGGCTACTCATTCAAGCCCTGGACCGACGACGACTCGATCGCCGCCGGCGAGAAGATCCGCGACTACATCCGCGAGACGGCGCGCGAGTACCGGGTCGAAGAGCACATCCGCTTCGGCCACAAGGTCCTCTCCGCCGAGTGGTCGAGCGAGGAGGCGCTCTGGACCGTGCGGGCCGAGCACGAGGGCGAGACGGTCGAGCTGACCTGCAACTTCTTCTACGGCTGCACGGGGTACTACCGCTACGACGAGGGCTTCACGCCGGAGTTTCCCGGTCGCGAGCGCTTTGAGGGGCAGATCGTCCACCCGCAGCACTGGCCCGAGGACCTCGACTACCGCGGTAAGCGGGTCGTCGTGATCGGCAGCGGCGCCACCGCGGTGACGCTGATCCCGGCGATGGCTCCGGAGGCCGAGCAGATCACGATGCTGCAGCGCTCGCCCGGCTACGTCGTCACCCTGCCCGGCCAGGACCCGGTCGCCAAGGCGCTGCGCCGGGTGCTTCCCGACAAGGCCCGCCACGCCCTGGTCCGCTGGAAGAACGTCCTCACCCAGATGGCCTTCTACCAGCTCTCGCGCCGGGCGCCGCGCTTCACCCGCAAGGTGATCCGGCGCGGGGTCGAGCGGCAGCTGCCGGCGGGCTACGACATCGACGGCACCTTCGAACCGAAGTACAACCCCTGGGACGAGCGCGTCTGCCTGGTCCCCGGGGGCGACCTCTTCTCGGCGCTGCGCTCCGGCAAGGCGGACGTCGTCACCGACACGATCGAGACCTTCACCGAGAAGGGGATCGAGCTCGCCTCCGGGCGCGAGCTCGAGGCCGACGTCATCGTCACCGCGACCGGGCTCAACCTCCTGGTCCTCGGCGGGGTCGAGATCAAGGTCGACGGCGAGCGCAAGCAGTTCTCCGACCTGGTCGGCTACAAGGGCGCGATGTTCGGCGGCGTCCCCAATCTGGCGATCGCACTCGGCTACACCAACGCCTCCTTCACCCTCAAGTGCGACCTCGTCTCCCAGTACGTCTGTCGCCTGCTCAACCACATGGACGCGCACGGCTACAAGGTGGCGACGCCGCGGGAGCCCGGGCCGCAGACCGCCCGCGAACCGTTCATCGACCTCAAGTCCGGCTACGTCCTGCGGGCGATCGACCAGCTGCCGAAGCAGGGCGAGACCCATCCCTGGCGCCTGCATCAGAACTACGCCCGCGACCTCCGGCTCTTCAAGCGCGGGCCGGTCGACGACGAGATCACTTTCTCGCGCGGTCCCGCTGCCGCTGTTGCCAGGCGTCCGCTAGAGCGATCCGCTGCATAGTCGTCGGGTGGTCGCCGAACCATCCGTAGACCCAGACGGGCGGATCGGGGTCGCCGAGACTCTTTTCCGTCAGCTTCTCTTTCAGCCGGCGGTCGGTGGCGGGTTCGCGCGTCGCTTCCAGCGCCGCCCAGTCGGCGGCGGCCTCCTGGCGGCGTGAGGCGGCGTTCAGAACCGGCGTCGCTGCCAGCTGCACGACCACCAAGACGAGGATCGCCACCGGTATCGCCTCGGGCCTGGCGAGGCCGCCGCGGCGGCGGGTCAACAGCGCCATCAGGCCCAGCGCCGGAATCAGGAAGACCGCCGTCCAGCCGACTCCCTTGAGCGGGTCGTCGTGGGCGAGGTGGGCGACCTCGTGGGCGAGGACGAGGCGAATTTCGGAGGGGTTGAAGTCGTCGCTTAGGAGCGTGTCCCAGAGGACGATGGTCCGGCTCGGGCCGAGGCCGGCCGACATTGCGTTGGCGGCGTCCGTGAACTCGTGCACTTCCTGGACCCTGAGACGCGCTTGCGGTGCACCCTCGATCCGCTCCAGCGCCCTCGCTTCGGCGACGAGGCGGGGGCTGGTGACCGGGTCGGTGCCCGGGATCAGGTAGGGGGTGAGGAAGGTGAAGAGCAGCGCCAGGGCGGCGAAGCATGGGACCGCGGCCAGCCACCACCAGCGGCGGAAGATCCCGGCAAACCCCATCATCACGGCGAAGCTGAGGCTGAGGGTGACGAACTCGGAGCCGAGCGAGAGGAAGCTGTTGAGGAGGTGCGGGAGGTAGCCCTGGCGGGAGACGTCGTAGCGGCGCTGCCACCAGAGCGCGGCGAGGTCGAAGGGGACCTCGGCAAGCCAGACGATCGCGAAGCCGAGCATCGCCAGCAGCAGCCCGGTGCCGACGCGGCCGGCGGCCGACTCGCGCGCCAGGCTCGCGCCGCGGCGGGCGTAGACGACGAGGACGGCGACCAGGGTGGCGGTTCCGAGCAGCGAGAGGATCGTCAGGAAGCGCTCGAAGGTGGCGGCGCGGTTGAGGAAGGCGTCGCTGAAGTAGTCGTGGGGGTCGAGGTGGGGGAGGTCGACCGGGGGCGCCTCGGTCGCGTGCCAAAGCGCGTACGCGCCCCAAGCCCAGGCCGCGGCGATGAGGAGGAGCGCGGCCAGGGCCGGGACCCGGGAGCGGGTCATCGCGCGGGGGCTGCGACGAGGGGCGGTGGCGGTGGCGGTGGCGGTGGCGACGCGACCGGGTTCGGCGGGGCGACTTCGTGGCAGGGGCCGCTGTAGGGGTAGGCCTCGGTCAAGAGGAAGAGGTAGCCGTAGGTCTGGCTCGTGTAGCGGAGGCCGAAGACGCCGAGGTTGCGGAGGCCGAGCGGCATCTCGCCGGTGGCCAGGGAGGCGAACCAGCCGAGCACCGCGACGACCAGAAGGGCGCCGGAGAAGGCGCCGGCGAGCAGGAGCGCCGGGATCGCGAGGACGAGGCGGAAGAAGCCCTTCCATTTGTTTTGCGCCACCGGGCGGGCGATGTGAAGTTCGACCGGGTAGGAGCCGGGCGCGCCGACGAAGCCCGGGAAGGGGTTGGCGACGAGGTAGAGGAAGGCGAAGACGTGGGTCTGGTAGCGGAGGTAGGCGGAAAGGAAGCGGTGGAGTCCCCGCGTCGGACCGCCGGTGAAGACGACCGCGCACCAGTTGAAGAAGGCGGCGAAGAGGGCGAGGACTGCCCAGAGCGTCAGCCAGACGAGGTGGGGGAAGGCGAGCGCGAAGCGGAAGAAGACGGTGAGGCGGCTGCGGCGGGTGCCGTCGCTGACCTCGAGCCGGATCGGGTCCGAGCGGGTCGGCAGCGGGCCGATCGCGGTCAGCGGGTCGCTGTCGGGGTACTCGTCGCTGACCAGCAGGAGGTAGCCCCAGACTTGGGCGCCGTAGGAGAGGATGTAGGCGACGAGGTCGCGGAGGCCGCGGTCGGCCCGTCCCCGCACCAGCGCGTAGAACCAGAGCAGCAGGGCGGCGGTGCCGATGAGGCCGCCGGCGCCGGTGCTGCCGCGGGTGAGGAGGAGGTCGCCGGTGCCGCCGGACCCGAAGAGGGCGGCGGCCAGGAGCAGCGCCGGCAGGGCGAGGACGAGCCGGAAGAAGACGCTCCAGCGGCTCTGCGGGACGGGGGGCTCGGCCTCGACGTCGACCGGGTAGCCGGGCTTGCCGTCAAAGGTCGGCAGCGGCTCGGCGGCGAGGTTGAGGTAGGCGTAGGTGTGGATCGCGAAGCGGACGTAGCGGCTGAGGAATTCGTGCAGCGGCGCCGGCGGGCGGCCCTCGAAGAGGGTTGCGATCCAGGTGACGAAGGCGACGAAGGCGGCGGCGATCCCCCAGACCGCGAGCCAGATCAGGAACGGCAGGGCGAAGATGAGGCGGAAGAAGACGGTCCCGCGGCTGCGCTCGAGGTTGTCGCCGAGGAGCAGCTTCACTGGCCGAGCGGCCGCAACCGGTGCCCGCAGTAGCGGCAGACGTTCGCCTGCGCCTGGATCCACTCGGCGCATTCCGGGCACTGGATCAGCTGCTCGGTCGAGGCCGGTGGCGGGGCGGCGTACTGGGGAGGCGCGGGCGGCGGGGGAGGGGGCGGCTGGGGCTGCGCGTACTGCACGGGCGGAGCCGGGGGAGGCTGCGACTGCGCGTACTGGACAGGCGGAGCCGGCTGTGCGTAGATCGGCACCTGCGGGGCGTTGGCGATCGCTTCGCTGCGGATCTCGTCCTCGCGCTCGGTGATCGTCGAGACGACGAGGATCGCGACCACGGCGGCGGCGATCCCGGCGATGTCGCCGATCGCGTCGATCGTCGTCCCGCTCTTGATCTGCGAGAAGCCGCTGCTGAGTTCGCCGAACCTGGCCAGCTTGTCGTAGCCGCCCTGGGTCATCGTCTGGCCCATGTAGACCAGCAGGCCCTGGAGGAGGAAGAGGCCCCACCACCAGTGGACGATGCTCGGGACCGGCACCAGCCGCCAGCCGCTGGAGACCTCGACCCCGCGCTCGCTGCCGCGCCAGATATCGTTGGCCATCTGCTTCGGGCGGACCAGGCTGAGGATCGGGACGAACCAGGAGCCGATCGCCCAGCCGTCGCCGTAGCGCATGTTCTGGACCCCGAGCCGGCGCAGGTTCTTGTAGGCCTGGAAGAACCAGCCGATGAAGAGGGCGGCGCTGATCAGGAAGAGAAGGGCGTCGATCCCGACCCAGCGGTTGTAGCTGCGGTACTTGCCGACGATGTCGCCGCCGCTGGTCACCGCCGAGTGCAGATTCATCGCCGTCACGAGGCGAGCAACCATCACGATCGCCAGCAGGCCCAGGCTTACGTAGACGCACCAGGCCCAGCCGCTGAGGTCCCGCGGTTGGTCCGCGGGGTCGACTACCCGATGGGTTCCCTGCCCGAATTCATGGTCGGCCACCTGCACGTCCGCCCTATCGGCACCGAGCCACAACTCCATTAGTTCAGAAAACGTCGATGATTCCTGTGTAATGGCTGGACGAATCCTGATCTTTCTGATCGCGGTCCTCGCCCTCGCGGCTCCGGCCGGTGCCGAGGCCCACATCAGGGTGCTGCCCGAGGAAGCGCCCGCGGGGACTTACATGGTGCTCCGGGTCAACGTTCCGAACGAGAGCGCCGAACTGGCGACGACCCGGGTCGAAGTCGAGTTCCCGCCGGTTTTCGGCTACGCCCTCTCTCAGCCGGTAGCCGGTTGGTCGGCGAACGTGAAGATGGCGAAAGCCGCGAAGTCGGACCTGACGGGCCAGACGGTCCCCGCCCATGTCGACCGGGTCGTCTGGAGCGCGCGAAATCGCCGGGCGGCGATCCCGCCGGGACGGTTCGAGGACTTCCCGATCGCGGTGCAGATGCCGGCGAAAGTGGGGGAGGCCCTGACGTTCAAGGCGCTGCAGACTTACGGGGGCCGGGAAGTGGTCCGCTGGGTCGGGTCCCCGAGCTCCCAGAGGCCGGCGCCCCAGGTCCTCGTCACCGCCCCTGCTGAAGGGCAGGGCGCCGCAGCGAGCGAAGGCGCGCCCGCCGAGGAGGATTCCGGCGGGGGGAGCGACGGTCTCGCCATCGCGGCTCTGATCGTCGCCATACTCGCCTTGGCCGCGGGCGGCGCGGCGCTGGTCGGCGCACTGCGACCGAGACGAGCAACCGGGAACGACGACGGAGGGAGCCAGATGGCGACTCAGACGAAGCTCATAAGCGGTACCGACTTCATCACCGTGGCGACGCAGGACTACGAGCGGGCGGCCGAGTTCTACGGCGAGACGCTGGGCCTCGAGTTCTCGAAGCGGTGGGGGAGCATGCCCGCGGGCGAGTTCGAGACCGGGAACCTGACGATCGCCCTGATGCAGGTCGACGCCTTCAACATCGAGTTCCGCCCCAACAACCTCCCGATCGAGTTCCACGTCGACGACTTCGAGGCCGCCAAGGCCGAGCTCGAATCCCGAGGCGTCGAGTTCAAAGGCGACACCCTCGATTCCGGCGTCTGCTACCAGGCCTTCTTCAACGATCCCGACGGCAACGCCCTGGCCATCCACCATCGTTACGCGCCAGCCGACCCCGCAAGCTAAATTTGCATCCAACGCGGTGGCAGTAGCTCAGTTGGTAGAGCTCCGGCTTGTGGTGCCGGCGGTCGCGGGTTCGAATCCCGTCTGCCACCCCTCTTCTTTTAAGGGTCGCGCATCGCGTTAGCTGCCGCGGCGCGACAATTAGGCCGTTGCCGCGGGAACACCTCCACCTCCTGCGAGAAGCTTCAACTCTGGCTTTCGACTGCCGGCGAGACGCTGATCGGCAAGGTCTCGAAGGGCAGTGACGTTGGCGAGGATCGCGGAGGTTGCTGGGTTCACCGACTCATCGTCGTGGGAGCCCCGATTTCCAAACTTGCGCAGACGGTGCAGGGTCCCAACCTCAAGGTCATCTATCACTTTGTGCTGATGAAGCCGGTCAATTTTGTCCTCAACCGACATTCCCTTCTTGAGATGGACGTCTTTGACATCTGCAATCTCTCGGCAGAACCGCTCGACCGCCTTGCGTACGGCGCCAGCACAGGACTCTCGCTTCGCCAGTTCTCCCTCTGCATTTGCCTCGGCGTAGTTGAGTAATTCATCAAGCCGACCCTCGGCCAACGCAATCTGTGGATCTGGGCCGCTCCCGCGCTCGAAAACGTACTTCGTAAACGAGTCCACCGCCGCGAACTGAGCCTCAACCTGGCTAGCGAATCGGCGCTCGTGGGTCATCACGATGACCTGACGGTTACGGCTGATTCGGGCCAATAAGTGTATGAGTCCCTCTTCGTGACCTTGGTCCATTGACTGTACGGGGTCGTCGAGCATCATCATTGCCCAGCCTGGATTGCGATCTACGCGCTGAGAGAAGTAGAGACTCAGTCCAAGGCAGTTTCCCTCCGCCTCGCTGAACATGGTGACCGGATTCACGGGCTGGCCATGAGAAGTAGCGGCTAGTGCGGCTTGCCGCCTTTTGGTGTCGCGAATCGATATGCCGGAGATCTTGATGTGGTGGCCGGGGCTCAGCTCCTCGTAGTAGCGCGCGATATCTCCGCTAAGCGTCTTGAGTGCCGCTGCCATTTTTGCCTTCTCGGCTGTCTCCAATTCCGTCACAAGGACCCGCAATTGCTCCTGCTGATTACGTAACCGCCATGCTGCCTCCACTGCGCTGCCGTTCTCAGCCAGCAAAACAGCCATCTGCAATGCAGCTACCCGTTTCTTTTCGGATTCGTCGAGTCCCGAGAAACGCTTCGTGAGTTCCATCGCAACCGTCTCGACCTGTGCTCGCACCGTGGCATGGCGCTGGCGTATCTCTTCAATCGCCGACTCAAGTTCACTCACCATCCCGTGTAAGGCGCTGCTGTCACCGTGAATCCGACTTGCCGTTTCATAAGCAGCGAGAGCTGCATCGGAGAGCCGAGCGACCCGCGTCCGAATTGTTTCCAGCGCCCTCTGCTCTTCGGCGGCTACTTTCAGCGCCGCTGCGTCATCGTCGTCCTTGAGGGCCTCGAGGAGCAACCCTGCGGCGTCTGGGTTCATCGGGCCGGCGGCGAGTAGGGTGGCGAGCCCATCTTGCAGCTCACGGCGTGGGTCGCCCGGGGCCGGAGCGCTCGTCTTCTCAGCCTCTTGGCGCAGGGCTTCGCGACGGCCCTCCTCGAGGGTCTCCTGCTCACAAAAGGGACACACATTGGGGTGTTTGGAATCTATTAACTCCAAGCCCTGACTCGCGAACGCGCTACGTTGGTTAACCTCGTGCCAGGTTCGGTGCTTGGCTGCGTAGTCCGTTAGTCCACGTACCGCCTCTAGCGTTTCGGCAGCAGCGGAAGAAAGGTCTTTAGATCCGACCAGCAATGCGTCGAGACCTGACGGTCGCCGATCCCGAACGAGTAGGCGGTCAAGCTCCTCTTGAGCCTGGGCGCCGATGGTTATCCAGTCAGTGCCGATGTTGAGTCCAACGTAACCCGCAGCGCGGCTGCGTAGGTCGTCTGGGGCCTGATCCAGCGGGTCATTGCCCGGCTCAGTCAGGGGCTGCACCGCCCTCGTTACGCGCTCCCGCAGGCGCTTTACCCGCTCGTCTCGATCGGTGTCGGTGCGCAATCGCTGGAGTCGCTCGCGCAGTTGACCAAATCCTGCGAAGCCAAGAATGGCGCTAAGTTGCTCCCAGCGGCTTTGTTGCTCGCTATCAATTAAGGCTTGAATCTCGCATTGACCCAGGAATGGTCGGAAGGCGTCCTCAGTCCGTAAGCCGAGCACACTAACGTCGGGGGCTGGTTGACCATCGATAGTCAATTCAGTGGACTTGCCGACCAGCGCACGACGGACGACGTGGCGCTTACCGTTCTTGACCAGCACGACTTCAGCAAACGTGTCGACATCAGGGGATGCATGGACACTGCGAATCCACCCTGAGCCCTGGTACTCCCCTCGCGTCTTTGATCTCTCCTTGCGCACAATGCTGCCGAACAGAGCCCACTCAAATGCCTCCGTCAGACTGGTCTTTCCGGTTCCGTTCTCGCCAGAAAGCAGTACGACGTCACCGGAGAGAACGATCTCCGCTCTGTTGGGGTAGCCGCGGAAAGCCTGCACCACTATCCGCTCAAGCCTCATCGAGATGCTCCTGGAGGATCTGAGCCCATGCATCCTCAATTGATTCATCTCCTAGAAGTGCCTTTGCCAGTTGCTCCAATTCGGTCCCGAGTTTTGGCGTGATCTCTTCTAGCGCGCTTTTCAGGGGGTCTTCGGTCATCGCGCATGATGGTAGTGGCTGATTCCATTGGGGACCGAACGATTTTCTAAAAAATGAACCTAAATTTCCAGAGTAGTTGCTCCCCTCTATGCCAGCATCAAAGGTTTGACCTCGTGTCAACGAGGACTGGTGGAGAGACGGAGATCGGCCAGCTGTTGACGCTCCGACTGCCGCGCCTCTGGAAAGATTTGCCTGCGACGGGGGACCCAAATACACCGTGCTACATTGTCAACAATGACTGAGACCGCCAACGTATCGGTGCGTATGAGCCGGGAGACGACTGAGCGTATTCGGGCTCGGGCCGAGGCTCGGGGGGAGCGGCTTTCGGATGCTTTGCGCCGTTATGCCGAGGAGGGGGATCGGGCTGAGTCTCATCCGGGGATCGTGTTTCGGTCTGGGCCTTCGGGGCGACGGGCGGGCCTTGCCGGCGGCCCCGACGTTTGGGAGGTCTGTTGGGCGGCGCGTCAGTTGGGCGGGGGAAAGGGTGTTGCCGAGCGGCTTGCTGAGGATCTCTCGCTTACCCCTGACCGTGTGGCGGTGGCACTTCGCTATGAGGCCGAGTTTCCTGAGGAGATCGGGGCCAGGATTGCGCTGCACGAGCGTGAAACCGCCCACTTCGAGTCTGTCGCCGGCGACTGAGCTACCGCTCCTCCTGCTCGTCGCGTGAAGCTGCTGCTGGACGAGATGTACCCGGCTCGCTTGGCGGGGGCGCTGCGCGAGCGGGGCATCGACGCCGAGGGGGTTGACGAGCGCAGCCCGTTGCGCGGGCTCGCCGACGAAGAGTTGTTGGTGATCGCCGCTCGCGAGGGCCGAGCGCTCGTCAGCGAGAACGTCGCCGACTTCATGCGCCTGTACGGCGAGTGGGGCGCTGCCGGTCGCGGCCACGCCGGAATTGTGATCGCGCTGTCTTCGCGCTTCTCCCGCACCCCTGCCGGCTATGAGGTCTTCGTCGACTCGTTGGCCGAGCTCTGCGAGCAGCGCCCAGCGGATGAGGCGCTCGCCGACGCGGTCCACTTTCTGTCCCGTCCCTGACAACCGGAATACGCTGATCCTGTGCCGATCACCCTTCCCGGGATAAGTGCCGAGCGGCCTGCCTCTCCTTGGGGGTGGGTGGCGGTGGTGGGGGTTGTTGCCGGGTCGACGGCTTTGATCTATCCGCTGAAGTCGGTGGCGCCGGTGGTTTCGTTGGGGGTCGTCTACATCCCCGGGGTGCTGCTGGTCTCCAGCTGGTGGGGGTGGCGGTTGGGGCTGGTGGCGGCAGTGGCGAGCGCTTTGGCCTTCAACTGGTTCCACCTGCCGCCGACGGGGGAGTTTGGGATCGCTGCGGATAAGGATGCGGTGGCTCTTGTGGTGTTCGTGATCGTCGCTCTGGCCAGCAGCTCTTTGGCCGAGGTCGCTCGGGCTCGGGCCGGCGAGGCGGAGCGGCAGCGGGGGGAGACCGAGCAGGTGCTGGCGCGGTTGCGGGAGCTGGCGGAGGAGCGGGACCGGATGGAAGGGGAGGCGATCGAGGCCGGCGCCCTGCGGCGCAGCGACGAGTTGAAGACCGCCCTGCTGCGCTCGGTCTCTCATGACCTGCGGACGCCCCTGACCTCGATCATCGCCGCCGGGACGGCGCTCGACTCTCCCACCCTGACCGAGGAGGAGCGCCATCAGCTGAGCGAGGCGGTGGTCGCTGAAGGGGAGAGGCTCTCGCGCCTGGTCGAGAACCTGCTCGACGTCTCGCGGCTGGAGTCCGGCCTGGCGGAACCGCGGCTCGAGCCGGTCGACCTGACCGGCGTCCTGGGGGCGGCACGGGAGTCGCTCGGCGAGGACGCTGGCGTGGTCAGGCTCGGGATCGACGCCGAGATCCCCGCCCTCACCGCCGACCCGGTCCAGCTCGAGCGGGCCTTCGCCAACCTCCTCGCCAACGCGATCCGCCACGGAGGCGGGCAGCCGGTCCTGGTCCGCGCCCGCGAGGTCGGCGGTCGCCTCGTTGTCCGCATCGTCGACCGCGGCCCTGGGATCCCGGAGCCGGAGCGGGAGCGGATCTTCGAACCCTTCTACCGCCGCGAGCACGGCGGTGGCTCCGGCCTCGGCCTGCCGATCGCCAAGGGCTTCGTCGAGGCGAGCGGCGGCGAGATCGCGGCCGAGAGCGTGCCCGGCCAGGGCAGCACCTTCGTCGTCTCCTTCCCGCTCGGGGAGGAGCGGTGAACGACCAGCCCCGCATCCTCGTCTGCGACGACGAGCCGCAGATCGTCCGCGCTCTGCGGGTGATCCTCCGCGACGCCGGCTTCGAGGCGGTGCCCGCGGCCAGCGGCGAGGAGGCGCTCGACCTGGTGGCGGTGCGCCCGCCCGAGGCGGCGGTCGTCGACCTGATGCTGCCCGACCTCGACGGGGTCCAGGTGACGCGGCGGATCCGCGAGTGGAGCGAGATGCCGATCATCGTCCTCTCGGCGATCGGCGACGAGGACAAGAAGGTCGAGGCGCCGGCCGCCGGCGCCGACGACTACGTGACCAAGCCGTTCGGGCCGCGCGAGCTGGTGGCGCGGCTGGAAGCGGCCCTGCGCCGGGCGCGGCCGGAGACGGGGGAGCCGGCGATCGAGGTCGAGGGCTTGGAGATCGACCTCGCCGCCCGCCTGGTCCGCCGCGACGGCGAGGAAGTCCACCTGACGCCGACCGAGTTCGAGCTCCTCCGCGTCCTCGCCCGCAACCGCGGCCGGCTGATGACCCACCGGGCGCTGCTGGTCGAGGTCTGGGGGGTCGAGTACGAAGACGACCTGCAGGTGCTCCGTGCCCACGTCGCCAACCTGCGCCGCAAGATCGAGCCGCCGGACGGCCCGCGGTTTATCCGTACGGACCCCGGAGTCGGGTACCGCTTCGCAGCGTAGTTCCGTGGTTCCTTTCGGTCGCTGGCCGACCGAAAG